>Ga0074199_1000097_pt1 | contig 195105 bp, 170 predicted proteins | sample EPASupsiteSAE347_FD_64528 | JGI IMG/M metagenome (GOLD analysis project Ga0074199, IMG submission 64528) | Bioremediated contaminated groundwater from EPA Superfund site, New Mexico - Sample SAE3-47 | ecosystem: Environmental > Aquatic > Deep subsurface > Groundwater > Contaminated ... | reverse complement strand
CCTCGGAAATTTCCATCAGGAGCAGTTCCGAATAGCCGGAAAGGATCCCCAAAACATTATTCAGGTCATGGGCGACACCGCCGGCCAACTGCCCGAGAACTTCCATTTTTTCCGCGCGATTCAGGCGCTCTTCCAGACTTTGTTTCCCTTCTTCCGCATGCTTGCGCTTAGTGATGTCATTGTAATAGACTTGAAATCTTATAGCGCCGTCCCAGAATATTTCCTTTCGGAAAACGTAGAGATGGCGTATTTCGCCATTTTTCCTCACGATGCTGATTTCATATTCCGACGGGCCGAACTCACCCTGCAGCCTTATTTTCTTTCTTGCCTGCCATTCAGCGTAACTTTCAGGAGTATAGCGATTTTTGATGGATATTTTTTTCAGTTCTTCAAGGCTGTCATATCCATAGATATCCAGAATCGCCCTGTTGGCGTAAATGGTTTCACCCTCGATGGTTGATATACGCACACCCAGCGGAGAATCATTAAGAGAATGGCGAAAATTACTTTCACTTGCCCGCAGTTCATCTTCCATTTGTTTACGTTCGGTAATGTTTCTGCTTTCGCCAAGAATGGAAACAGGATTCCCGTTCTCATCCCGGATGAAACCAAATGAGGCTTCTCCCCATATGGCTTGACCGTCTTTACCGATATATTCCAATTCCAGTGTGCGATTTAAGAGATAGGTTGGAGGAGCGACCAGCGCCCTGGGCATCTCAATGGCAAAGAAATCCATCGCTGCCTTAAAAGATGCCGGTGTTAATAGTTTATCCAACGGGAGTTCCTTTAAATCATCCAGTGTATATCCCATTGTCCTTTCCACGGATGGACTGACATAGATCATTTTCAAGTTCATATCCATCAGCCACACATAGTCTTTCATGTGGTCTGCCAGCAGACGGTACTGCGTCTCGCTTTGCTCCAGCAATTTTTCCGATTGCTTGCGTTCAGTGATGTCGCGGTAATTAATAATTACATATTCTATAACATTATTGCTTACCAGATTGCTTCCCATCATTTCGAGCATGCGAAAGCTCCCGTCCCTGTGACGAAAGCGTACTTCACCCTGTTGGAGCGGGGCGCTTACATCCTCGATTAAAACTTTGAATGCCTCAGCTAAAATCTTCATGTCATCAGGATGAACAAGTTCAAAGCCCCGGGCGCCAACCCTTTCGTCAGGTTTAAATCCCAGAACTTTCTCCACGGCCGGATTGATATAGGTGATAACCCCTTCCGGATTCAAAAGAGCAAACACATCGGAAGAGTGCTCCACGAAAAACCGGAAACGCTGTTCCTCAAGCCGTAATTTTTCCTCCATGCGCTTGAACCCGGTAATGTCGTGGGCAATTCCCCTGAATCCTATTGGTTTGCCTGATGAATTTTTCAGCAAAGAAACAGAACCTTCAAGATATCTTTTAGTCCCGTCTTTTTTGGTAACCCGCCAACGGAATCCTTTGAGGGGTTCTCCTGTTTTATAGACTTGACGACACGCCTGATAAACTCTTTTCACATCCTCTTTATCCGTATATTGCCGGTTATTCACACCCATCAGTTCCTCTCGGGAATAACCAAGGCCCCGGCATACAACATCGTTGAAAAAGGTAAAGTTGCCGGCAAGGTCAACCTCAAAATAACCTTCTTCAATATCTTCAAGAAGGGTCCGGTATCCTTCATCACGCTGATGCGCTGTTTCTTCCGCCTTTCTGTGCTTTCCGGCGGTAACCGGCAATTTTGTTTTGCTTGTTTTTTCGTTTTTATTCATTTTATAAAACCATATAATGAATGACTGTGTGTTAAAACAAACAATGTTGCGGCATCTCCCAACGCGCACAACAAAATAATCTGTCTGGCGTTGTGCTGTCCGATTACCTCAGGGATTAAAGGTTATCCATTCGAAGTCAGAATTTTGTTCAAAAACAAAAATGAAATTTCAAGGGCGGGACCTTCGGAAAAAGGTTCCACCCTTGATGAGCTCGACCGTCAATTTCTTTGATCTGTTATTTTCTCCGTCACGGTGATCCGGGCGTTTAGAATCCAACCGCCACCGCTACATAGGGCCCCGTGTAGAGCGTATCCATCTTGTAATCGTTCACATCCATTTTCAGTTGAACAAATTTATAGCCGGCATGGATATCGAGGACGGGAAAGGGTGTGATGGATATATCCGCCAGGCCTTCATAAGAGTAATTATCCGAACCATACCCTCCAATCGTTCCCTGTGCGCGCAGTTCCAGCAGATTGGCTATCAATCCGATATGGGCGCCGACCCCGATCATGGGAAGGATGGAATTGAAAGATTTCTGTTGATCGAATCCGGTAGCACCCGAATTGAGCTTAAAGCTTCCCGTGGAATATTTGATCTGGGCAATGCCGCCTATCGAAAAGCCTGCCAGGATATTTTCCATGTTGATGAGATCGCGCTGGTACTTGAGGTCGAACATGGAGTAGGCCATATCCGATCGAACGGGGTTGCCCGCGGCAATAGATTTACCGTTGAACGTCAGATTATTGATCAAAACGGTATCCGCCGAATAATCGAAAGGTGTAAATGTCAGGCTGACATGATTCTTTCCCAGACCGCCGTAGGCTTCAACGGAGTAAGTGGCTTTATTCCCAATCCCCAGCGCGTCTTTCGCGTTGATATCATTGCCCTGAATGCCGTCGGCAATCGTCTGGACATCCGCCTTCTTGAGTTCGGGAAACCACACGTAGGCCCTTGCGCCCAGTTCAAAAGCGTTTGCCTGGCCAACAACACACAAAGAGAAAAAAAACGCAAAAATCAACACCAGCTTTCCACACGGTTTATTCATCACATCCTCCCCCTGATCATTTTTTTATCCTGCCTTCCATGATACATGGATTGACAGGTATTTTTTAATTTTTTCGAGTATATGAAAGTCGCTCTTTCCTGTCAAGAAATGAATGGGGAAATGAATGAGGGCGGCCTGCGTGGATTAACAGGACCATTCCGGCAAATAAAAAACCCCCTCAAGACATTTGCCTTGAGGGGGCGTGCCACATCAACAGATCATGTTTTTGTTGCAGCGGTTACCACTTCTTAACTCTTTTTACTTCCTATCAACTTACAATGTTCTTCACTGCATCAATCACCGGATTGGTGAACAGCGCCATCAAAAGGGTGTAAAGAGCAAAGGCGCCGACAACTTCCGCCGTGTACATCTTGTTATACTTCCTTTTCAGGCTGACCAGAATCAGTCCGCCCACAATCAGACAGCCCAGTTGGAAATACGGGAAATTAGTCGCTCCCGCCGCCGCATATTCCGCGAATCCAAAGGTTGCCGTTAAGAGAACTACTGCTGCCGCCGCTGCGATGGTTCCTAATGTCTTTTTCATGATCTGTTACCTCCTTAGGGTAGTTTGTTTTATTTGCCTTTATACTAATGAAAAGTCCGTGCCAGATATTTAATTTAAGCAAATTATCTTATAACACTACGTTATTATTTATTATATATTAGTTTATTTTTTTACTGCCATCATCCAAAACAACCACTTTTCTCATTTCTTTCAACGAAATGTTCAATCGACCTGAACGATATATAAAAGTATTGAAACCTAAACGCCCGATTGCATCCCCCGCACGGCTGTGGTAAGCCTCCCGCTCCATTTAAATCCGCAGAGGAATGATATGAATTCACTTCGATATGAAAAGATTGCTCAGGAACTTAATATTACGGCAAAACAGGTGGCGGATACCGCCGCAATGCTTGCCGAAGGGGCGACGGTTCCCTTCATCGCCCGCTATCGCAAGGAAGTTACCGGAATGCTGGATGAAGTTGTCATTACAGCCATTCGCGACAGGCTGAGTGAACTGGAAGAACTGGAGAATCGCCGTGCCGCCATTGTGAAATCTCTGACGGAGCGCAATTTGCTGACTCCGGAACTGGAAGCCAAAGTGGCCGCCGCTGAAACGTTATCCGTTCTGGAAGATATTTATCTGCCGTTTCGCCCCAGGCGCCGGACACGGGCAACCGTTGCCCGGGAAAAAGGGCTGGAAAAACTGGCCGTGAAAATATTCGCGCAGGAAGACTTCGACCTTGCCGCGGAAGCCGCCCTGTTTGTCAGCGAGGAGAAGGGTGTGGCGACGGGAGAGGAGGCCCTGGCCTACGCGCGGGACATTATTGCCGAATGGGTGAATGAAGATGCGGGCGCACGGGCAAAAATGCGTGATCTGTTCTGGAATAAAGGTGTAATCCGGTCAAAGGTTTTGCCGGATAAACTGGAGACCGGCATCAAATACAGGGATTATTACGATTGGGAAGAACCGGTGGCAACAGCGCCGTCCCACCGGGTGCTGGCCATGCGCCGCGGCGAGCGCGAAGAGTTTCTGACGCTCTTTATGATGCCGCCGGAGGAGGAGGCTTTACGGATATTGGACGAAATGTTTGTCCGGGGGGCAAATGAAGCGGCTCTCCAGACAAAGCTTGCCGTGCGCGACAGCTACAAGCGCCTGCTTTCACTCTCCATGGAAACGGAAACCAGAATGGAAACCAGGAAACGGGCTGACGAAACCGCCATTCGCGTGTTTGCCGAAAACCTGCGTCAATTGCTTTTGGCGCCGCCGATGGGACAAAAATCCGTACTGGCGATTGACCCCGGCTTCCGCACCGGCTGCAAAACGGTTTGTCTGGACGCCCAGGGAAAACTTCTCCATCATGAAACCATTTTTCTATTGTCGGAAAAAGCGCATGAAGAAGCCGGACGGACGATCAGAATCTTATGCGAGAAGTTTCATATTGAAGCCATTGCGGTCGGCAACGGCACGGCGGGCCGCGAGACGGAAAGCTTCCTGCGGAGTCTTGACCTCCCCAAAGAAATATTGGCGGTCATGGTCAATGAAAGCGGAGCATCCGTGTATTCCGCATCGGATACGGCGCGGGAGGAATTTCCCGATCAGGATATCACCGTACGCGGGGCGGTTTCCATTGGTCGGCGGCTGATGGACCCGCTGGCGGAACTGGTGAAGATCGAACCGAAAGCCATTGGTGTGGGCCAGTATCAGCACGATGTGGATCAGGGACTGTTGCAGCAGTGTCTGGATGATGTCGTGGTCAGTTGCGTCAATGCCGTGGGCGTTGAGGTGAATACGGCCAGTATCCAGCTTCTGTCGTACGTTTCCGGTCTGGGCGCCGCGCTTGCGGAAAACATCGTTGGTCATCGTAACGAAAACGGTCCGTTTCCCACGCGTGATGCACTCAAAAAAGTAAAACGTCTCGGTCCGAAGGCCTTTGAGCAGGCCGCCGGTTTCTTGCGCATTCGCGACAGCGTGAATCCCCTGGACGCAGGCGCTGTTCATCCGGAGAGCTACGCCATTGTCGAAAAAATGGCGGCGGATCAGGGCTGTCGTGTTGTGGAACTGATGGCGGATGAAGCAAGGAGGCAAAAAATCATTTTGACTGATTATGTCACCGATAAGGTCGGCCTGCCTACTTTAAAAGATATTATGGCGGAACTGGCCAAACCGGGACGCGATCCACGGAAGCAATTTGAAAATGTTGTTTTTGCCGAAGGCATCGACAAAATGACCGATTTGATTCCGGGAATGAAACTGACCGGCGTAGTCACCAACATCACGGCGTTCGGCGCTTTTGTGGATATCGGCGTTCATCAGGACGGTCTGGTTCATTTAAGCGAAATGGCCGACCGGTTTGTGAAAACACCGGCGGATGTCGTGAAAGTCGGCCAGAAAGTCGAAGTAACCGTGCTGGCGGTGGATGTCGAGCGCAAAAGGATTTCTCTGTCCATGAAAAAAACGCCGGGCGAAAAAAACAAACCCGAACAAACCGGCGAGACAAAAGCCGCCGCAGGCGATCAAAAAACCACGCCGCAACGTCAGGAAAAAAGACCCGGGAAAAAACAGGGCAGAGAAGCACCAAGACCTTTTAATAATCCCTTCGCCGATGCACTGAAAAAGAGGAATCCCTGACTCAGGCAAGAAACACGCACTGTCGGCGACGCTAAGGAGCTGCCGCGCCCCCTGAAGACTGTGTCACAATGACATAGAGTCGTCATTCCCGCGAAGGCGGGAATCCAGAACTCATTAATATTTCTGGATTCCTTATCGCTCTTCGCTTGTACGGAACGTGTAGCATGAAAGGTTATAACGAAATTGTAATTGTGACTCAGTCTCCGTGGTCAGGGGGTGGATGTCTTTTAAATGATTCCGTAATTTATTTAAAGTAGTGATTAGAGTATTCCCATGGACAAATTAATACAAAATCATCCTTCGTCCGGGGCCGAGGCAACGCGCCGAACCGTCGGCACGTTTATCGCCGTGGTCGTCGCGCATGTGATGGTTGATTTCATGGGAATGAGCGTCTGGCCGGTTTACAAGACGCTGGCTGGTCTGGACGTCGCCAAAGCCGGGTGGATCGCCACGGTCATCGCCATGAGCGGAACAGCGCTTCAGCCGTTATTCGGTTCGATTGCCGACCGGTTCGGACCCAGAAGGGTCATCCTGGTGGGCGCGCTTCTGACATCGTTCGCCATGCTGCTCGGCCCGCTGGCCGATTATCAGGCCCAGTTGAACCGCTGGTTTCCGACACTGTTCGGATTGAGCGGCTTTTACCTTGTCGTGTTCATTATCCTGGCGGCAGGCAGGCTCGGTCAGGACATGTTTCATCCGGCGGGCGCGGGGCTTGCGGGCAGCTTCTCCGTGAAACGCGGCTCGATGTTCCTGGCTGTATTTATTGCCGTCGGCAGCATCGGCTTCGGTCTCAGCCAGATCGGATTTCGCACCGCATACAACAACCTCGGCCACCACACCGAGGTGCTGCTCCTTCCGGCGGCAATCCTCTGGGTGTTCGTCTGGAGGTGGTGCAGGCCGTCGGAACCAATGCACACAAAGAGAGTATCCGTCATTGCATCGATCACCGCCCTTCGCCCGGTGGCGGGACGGATCCTGGCGCTGTTCCTGATTCTGGCGATCTCCAGCGGCGTGCTAAGCGGGCTGTTTTTCCTCATGCCGGAATTCGCCCACGAGAAAGGTTATCCGGCATGGCTCGGACAGGGCGGGGCTTTTGGTCTGATCGTCTTCGGGGCAACGGTGTTCATGGTGCCGATGGGACACCTGGCGGACCGCATCGGCCAACGGCGGACACTGATTGCCATGACGATTCTGTCGGTCATCAGCTACCATGCCATCGTCCGCCTGACGCTGCCGGTTCCTGCGTTCATCCTGCTTTGCATTGCGGGCGGGGCGTTTCTGGGAACGGTAAACCCGCTGGGTGTGGCGTTCGGCCAGCGGATCGCCCCGCGGGAAAATGTGAGCATCGTATCGGCGATCCTGATGGGTTGGGCGTGGTGCCTCGGCGGTACAGTGCCCAGCATTGCAGGCGAACTCTATAAGTACCTGGAGCACAATGCTACGAAGGCTTTGATGCTGATTGGACTGGCCAACATCGTGATGGCGCTGCTGGCTTTCCTGCTGCCCAAAGTGACAGATGACCCCGCACTGGCGGGGTCGGGCGATGCGAACAATGGACGGTTCAATGCTTAGAGGATAGCGGATGCAACATTATTATGTGGCTTTTAACCTGATTTCTTCCATCTCGAAGGTTCGGTATTGATTGGCGTCCTGATCAAAGGCTTCAATAATTGTTTTATCTGAAGTCTTTACAACGGACATGATTTCAACAGTGTGATATTTGCTGTCCTTGTTATCATATACGTCGATGACGGCGCCGGAAACAACAGAAGGGATATCTGCATTGTCAATCTCAATGTAATTTCCCGTTTCAAAATCAAAGCCGTCCCAAACGACTGCTGACAAGCTGCTTTTGTTCATAGAGACCCTGTGTTTATTTAATCATCGTTTCGTTAAGACTGTCACGCATTTACATCCATGAGAAATTTTGTCAAGAGGGAAAATGGAGATTTCCCCTTGCATTATTTTCAGAAATAGTATTATGCAGTTACACGATCATTCAACATTCAATGATCATGAAAGTTAAATATGACGAAAAACTTATATTTCAAGACCTGACCCCGTGACCCTGCTTGACCACAAGCTCCAAACCTCCCCTGGTTCGTTTCTCAGTTGTCAAATATAAGCTTTAAATTACCTGTACCGGCTTGTGACCTCCGGATCGTCCGGATGGAAAGCCCGTACAGACATAAAATACAGGAGTGATATCATGAGTGCATTTAAACCCTACGACGACACGACAATTCCAGGCATTTTCAGAAACCAGGCGGAGAAATCCCGCGACGTAATTTTTCTTAGAATCCGCGATGAGAACAAAAAATGGAAAGAATTCTCTTACGGCGATATCAGCGGACAGGTTGACGCGCTGGCTTCATACTTTCTGAAAAAAGGCATCCAGCCCAACGACAAAATCGCCATCTATTCCGACAACCGGCCCGAATGGGTCGTGTCGGATATCGCCACCCTGGCCATCGGAGCGGCCGATGTCACCGTCTATCCGACAAACTCCGGCCCGGAAGCCGAATATATTCTGAACGATTCCAAAGCAAAGATATGCATGTGCGCCGGAAAATTCCAGGTTGACAACCTGTTGAAGGAAAAAGAGAAACTCGTTAACCTGCAGGAAATCATTGTTTTCAACGATCTCGACTACAAGGACCCGATGGTGGTAAAGCTTTCCAGCGCCCTGCAAGTCGGCGGGGAAAACCTCAACCTTGCGGAGATCAACCGCCGTCTGAGAACTATCGACGTCAAAGAAACAGCAACCCTGATTTACACATCGGGCACGACGGGCAATCCCAAAGGAGCCATGCTGACCCACGGCAACCTGGTGGCCAACGTGAAACAGTTCATCGAGCATCACCCGTTTCCTCCCGGGGGAACCTGCGTATCTCTCCTTCCCCTGTCCCATGCGCTGGAGCGCACGGTCGGCTACAATTCCGCGATACATGAAGGATGCACCATCTCTTACACCAAAGGGGCCGACACCCTGCTTGCAGACCTGAAAGACGTCAGGCCCACACTGGCCGTTTACGTGCCGCGCGTCCTGGAAAAAATTTATGAAGGCGTCATGAGCCAGTTGGGGAACGCTCCGGAAAGCAAGAAGAAATTGTTCAATGCCTCCATGAGCGTCGGCAAAAAGTCACTGCCCTATATTCTTTACAACAAGCCAATCCCCTTTCCCCTGAATGTGGCATACAGTCTTTTCGAAAAGCTCATTTATTCAAAACTTCGCAAGGCCCTGGGACTCGATCGCATGAAGGCTCTGGGAGTCGGCGGCGCGCCCCTGTCCAACGAGATCAACGCGTTTTTTCAGATCATCGGCGTTGAAATCCACCTGGGCTATGGACTGACCGAGACCACGCCGATCACGCACCTGCATACCTACAGACGTCTCAAGCCGATCAAGCTCGGCACCTGCGGCCCGATCTTCCCGCGCACGGAATGCAAAATCGCCGCCGACGGCGAGGTCCTGATCCGCGGACCACAGGTCATGAAAGGATATTACAACCGGCCCGAAGACACGAAGGAAGTTCTCACACCGGACGGCTGGTTCTACACCGGCGACATCGGCACGATCGACGAGGACGGTTATCTGACGATAACGGACCGCAAGAAAGACATCCTGATTACCGCCGGCGGCAAAAATGTTTCGCCCCAGGTCATCGAGGGGCAATTTGCCATGAACCCGTTCATCGAGCAGATCGCCATCATCGGCGACCAGAAAAAATTCCTGGTGGCCCTCATCGTACCCTGCTTCCCCGAACTGATGAGATGGGCTAAATCAAAAAACATCACCGAAGCCGATCCGAAGAAACTTATCGCCAATCCGGAGGTGGTCAAAAAATACAACGAGATCGTGGACGAGTTGAACAAACCGATGGGACGCGTGGAGCAGATCAAGCGTTTTACCCTCATCGACCGCACTTTCAGCCAGGAAACCGGCGAACTTACTCCCACGCTCAAGATAAAGCGAAAGATCGTTCTGGCCCATTTCAACAACGTCATCGATGATATGTATAAGGAATAGAATCCATATATTCGATTGAAAACCAATGGGGTGTTGAGAGACAGCGGTCCTTCAACACCCCTTTTTTGTCCTATTCCTTATTGACATTTTTTTAACATTGAACCTGGAACGTAGAACATTTTTTCTCTTCACCATCCACTATCCACTGGTGTTTTTTACCTAAAACGTAACACGTAAAACGATTATTTTTTTCTTAAACAGCAAATGCTTCTTCGGTGATGCGCATTGCGCTCTGTTCATCTTTCTTCAGAGTTTCGAGTCTGGGAATTACCAGCCCCGTGATTCGATTAATGAAGAACTTGGCTCCCTCAATCTTGCCGGAGTAGAAGACCTTATCCTGATCACTCGTTCCCTGCTCGAAAAACTTCCTGGCAGCTTCGGTTGCCATTTTGATATGCAGCCAGCCCACAATGGAGTCCCCCAGGCAGTTGAGATAATCGCAGGCCCCGATCAGCGGAACGTACGGCGTGGTCTTGAGCATAAGGGAGAATGCCATGGCTGTTTCGGCACACGCATTCAATGCGTTCTCGACGATAGCCGCTTCTTCCCTGAGACCGTCAAAACCCCTGGCTTCGGCAATGGCGTCCTTCGTCATGCCTAATACATTCATGAAGTAAACGCCTTTCTTCATGCCCAGTTTGCGGCCCAGCAAATCAAGCGCCTGGATGCCGGTGGTGCCTTCAAAGATCGTGTTAATCCTCTGGTCGCGCATCAACTGCTCAACCGGATACTCGCGGCAGTAGCCGTATCCGCCGTAGCTCTGCACGGCCAGGTCGCAGACCACCGTGCCCATTTCGGTGCCGTAGGCCTTCACCAGCGGGGTGAGAACTTCGATGAGGCCATGCCAGTACTCTCGTTGTTCCTCGTTACCGGAAAGCGTGGCGTTGACCTCATTGTCCATGCAGAAGTAGCAGAACAGCGCCAAAGCGCGGATACCTTCCGTAACCGATTTCATTTTGAGAAGCATGCGGCGAACGTCCGGATGCTGAATAATAGGCACTGCCGGCGCGTTTTTATCCCCCATCGCCACGGCAATAACGTTCGGCATCTGAATCCTCTGTTTCGCGTAATCAAGAGCATGCAGATAAGCCGCGCCTGCAAGGGATGCACCCATCATACCGCAACCCTGACGCTCTTCATTCATCATATGAAACATGATCGGCATGCCCTGACGCGCCTCGCCCATCAGATAACCGATGCATTTGCCGTCGGTGCCGAAGTTAAGCGTACAGGTGGCATTGCCGTGGATACCCATCTTGCTTTCGATGTTGCCGCATTGAACATCGTTGGGTTTTCCCAGTTCGCCTTTTTCATTGAATCTGATTTTGGGCACCATGAAAATGGAAACGCCTTTGGTTCCTTTCGGGTCACCCTCGATTCTGGCCAGAACCGGATGAATAATATTGGGTGTAAGATCATGATCACCGGCTGAAATAAAACATTTCGTGCCAACGATGGAGTAGGTGCCATCGGCGTTCTCCTTTGCGGTTGCCTTGAGCAAGCCCACGTCGGACCCCGCCCCCGGCTCAGTCAGACACATGGTTCCCGCCCATTCGCCTGTGTACATTTTTTCCAGAAGGATATCACGAAGCGGGTGATGGAAATAATCCTCCATCAGTCTTGCCGCGCCGTGGGTAAGACCGGGATACATAATAAAAGCCTGGTTACAGGAAACAAACATATTAGCCGCAGCGGCTGCGATAACAACCGGAAAACCCTGACCGCCTACTTCCGGCTGGTCAGCCGTGGCCATATAGCCATTTTCACAATAAAGCTTGTAGAGCCTGTGATACGCCTCAGGCACGGATACTTTTCCATCTTTCCATGTTGCTTCAACCGGTTTACGATGAACCTCGTCAGGATAGGTAGGAGCAATTTCCTGCTCCGCAAACTTTGCCGCCTGGTCAAGCGCCATCTTGCACGTATCGACATCATAATCCGCATAACGGCCCTTGCCAAGCAACGTCTCTCCGATCTTGAAGACCTCAAACAACTGGAATTTAATATCCCTTAAATCAACCCATAGACTTGCCATATCATCCTCCTTATCATTTTTGTTTTCTATATAGCTCTTCCGGGCTTGATAATCTTTTCCAGGCTTGCTTTTGCTGTTTCCCTGTTTGCTTTTGTTGTTTCCATTCTTGCTTTGAGCAGCGTAAAAATATTGATGAATATTGGTGAGAAAGGTTTTGAGTGGTGTGAGCGGAGTATTAACTAATAGATTAACGGTTTGATCGCATAACAGAGATCAAGAATCACTCGTTTGGGAACTTGTTTTTCAGGATGTTTATAATAGATTTGATAACTGGGCCGGGTGTCCGGCTGATAATCGCTTGACGCCAGCCAGTTTAAAAAAAAGCTCATCCAGGCCTCTTCAATACTGTTAACTTCTATTTCGCAGTGATAAACGGCATAGACCCCGCCTGGAAGATTTTGAATATTTACGAACCTGTCCACTGTGATGGATTCAGGTATCGTGATGCAGGCGTCATAAATCAATTTTTTTTCCGGAGTAACGTCGGGATCACTCCAGATGACGCCCAAAACCATATTTTCTTCGTTCATCAGTCCCTGGGGCTTTGCCCACTGCACCAGCTGTTTCCAGACCGGAGCGGTTGTTTCATTTGTGTAAGGGCCGATGCTGCGAAAATAGGCAACCCGTAAATCAGGTATCTTCTTTATCTTGACATCCAGCACCGATTGTTTATTCAGAATCCGATCAATCGGCAATTTACGTTTATTGCGATAGAGATCGTAAAGAAATTCTTCTGTCGATTGCAGATGCTGTTTATCTTTTTCCCTTAAACTATTCATTGTCTCTTTCCAGTGATCCCAATGAAGTTCATCACGAATAATGGAGGGTGTCACTCCATATTGCGCCCTGAAGGCCTTGGCAAAGTTTTGAGAACTGGAAAATCCGCATTCAAGGGCAATCTCGGTGATCGACTTGCCGAGATCATATTTCAACCTCTCTCTGGATTTTTCCAGACGGATACGCCGGACAAAGTCGTTAATTGTTTCACCTGTCAGGGACAGGAATATGCGGTGAAAATGATATTTGGAAAAACAGGCAATCCGGGCAAGTTTAGAGAGGTTTAATTCTTCAGAATAATTATTTTGAATATAATCTATCGTGCGATTTAAACGCAGCAGATATTCATTCCTCAATAATTTGTCCGCAGGTGATGACATTTTTATATTTTCATAATAGAGTTGAATAAATAACCGTATCTGATACTCGTGCCTGAACTATAAGAACTTCATTCCTGTATGTCAAGAAAATTGGCTACAAAATACAGAACGCGATTGCTCTTCATAAAATTGGACATGCCGTTTTCTTGGATAGCCAGGAACATCCGGATGCGCATCCAACAGAAAAAATGAGGAACCGCGCCCGTTTATTTTGATTACTACCAGAATAAAATAGTATGCTGTCCCTGATTAATCTCTGATTACTTTTCGGTAGTTATTCCCCTTGACAACTCATTCCCTGAAATATATAAATAAACCGTTATTAGCCATCAAGGGAGGTGACATATGAAAAGCATCGTTTATTGGGGAAAAAAGTTTTTTGCAATTGGTCTGATCATTTTTTTAACGTTAGTTGCCGCCGCATGTGGTCCCACTTCTTCGTCTGTTGCACCACTCGCGCCGCTGGTTCTTTATGGTGCAACGCATTACTCTGCAAACGTATCAAATACAAGCTATCTGTATAAGGTCAATACGACAGATGGAACAACAACACTCATCGGCGACATCGGCTTTAAAGTGGACGGAATGGCATACAACACTGCTACAAATAAGTTGTATGGAATCACAGATGGTGCAGGTTCTCAGCTAATTGAAATTAACAAGGCAACCGGCGCGGGTTCACTCATTGCCAACATTACTGTGTCGGCGTCTTCCGTAGCCATTAATAACGGCTGGGACGGCAGCAGTATGATCTCTTCCATCGGTGCGAATGGAAGCGATTATTATGCTCAGTCATTTATCGCTAACATGAGCGCTATTACCACCTTTGGTGTTGTTATCCAACAAATTTCTTCTGTGGGAGAAATCCGTTTAGCGATTGCAGCCGATAACGGCGGCGTACCGGACTATGCCGCGCCTTTGTATCAGGGAACAGTAATAACCCCGACAACAACCGCCACATGGTATTACGAAACCGGAATCAATGTTCCCGTTACCATCGGTCAAAAATACTATGTATTGCTTGACGGGTACAATCTTCCCGGGGCAACAGGTCAGTCGGCTATTGGTTATTCAGCCGTTCAGCCCATTAGCGGTGAAGGAATTATCTGGTCAAATAGTGGAGGGGTTGGCGCTTGGAGTACAATGTCAAATTACCCGCTTGCCATTTATGTTGAAGGAACACCTTCCTTCAGCCATCCTGCTTTCAATTCAACAGGACAGCTTTTTGCCTGGAATAACACGGACAATACGATATGTACCATCAATTTGACAACCGGCGTTGCGACTCCATTCCCAAGCAGCGGTGTTACGGCGGTTAACTTCGGACTTGCATTTAACAATAGTGATGTTCTTTATCTGGTCAATGGCGGAGGAAATATCTACACAATAGATCAAACTACCGGAACAGGTACTTCTGTAGGTTCTATCATTGGTCTTCCTAATAATATGGCACATCGCGGCGACTTCATACCCATAACGGGAGAATACTGGGGACTTGATACGACAGATGACTTTACCCCTACGAGAAACTTACTTGTAATTGACATTGGCGCCTTAACTTTAAAGCAGACAATCCCGACATTGAACAGTTTGCATACGCTCGCATTCGGGTATTAATAAAGTTTTTCTTTAACGATTATTAATATGGGGGAGGGACATCATGATCCTCCCCTAGGAAAACGGACACCTCAGTCAGGGGACACCCTCGGTAGGGGACGGGGACTTCAAAATATCAATATACTTGTAATATGCGATTCAAAACATTCAATTTATTTTTTGAATGTCCCCCAGTACCCCGTCCCTATCATAAAATGCCAAGGCATAAAAATTCATTTCCTTTTGATTTTTAAGCATATTTTCTCTTTTCATTCTTGTTCCGGTAGTGTAGGTTGATAACCAATAATCGAAAAAAATCAAGTTGGTATATTAATCGTTATAAGAGATAAATATGAGTCAACTGACACTTGGACAATCTAAACGTATTATGTATGTGGAGAATAAAGATAGCGATATTGAAGGCGTCAAAGCCCGTATCGGATGGGTTACATTCTCCAAAACAGGCCGCACCGTATATTACCGCGACAAAGTATTAAAAAGAATAAAGGGCGGCGGTATCTCTGGCAATTACCAAGATGAAACTACTGGTGAGGAATATTGGATATCCGGTGTAAAGAAAAAAGGAAGCAATGCACATTGGGCAGAGCCAGTAAAAATTGAAATTGATAAAGATGCAATCGAGGAATACAAAAGAATTATTGAAAAATAAAAACTTATAGCAAAAGCAATACACCCGATCGCTGCGCTCCTGCTAATGTTGTCGTTATGACAAAGACATTTTTAAAAGGATTGATGATATGGATCATCTGCCAAGGCTCAATAAGAAAATAGTGAGGGTTACTTCATTCAATGATATTGAAGATGAAAAACGATATTGGATGTCAAAAAATCCACTTGAACAAATTGAAGCTGTTGAGATTAATAGAAGGATGATTTATGGACAAGATAGAGTTGCATCCAGACTTCAAAGAATTTTTGAAACTGATCAACTCATATAAGGATAGGAGCGTGTGCTCACATGAGAAAAATGCAGATCAGTAAAGCGTTTACGTTGATCGAATCCGGTCCGGTTGTTCTTGTGACGACACATGACGGAAAGAAAAACAATATCATGACGATCTCGTGGACCATGGTGGTGGACTTTGCGCCGGTATTTGCTATGACCACCGGGCCCTGGAACTATTCCTTTGCCGCCCTTCGTAAAACGAAGGAATGTGTTATTGCTATTCCCACTGTTGACATGCTTGATAAGGTCGTTGGCGTGGGAACATGTTCCGGCGCCGATACGGACAAATTTGAAAAGTTCATGCTGACTCCCGTGAAGGGAAAGCATGTCAAAGCGCCCCTGATAAAAGAATGCATGGCGAATATCGAATGCAAAGTTATCGACATCGTCGGGAAGCACAATATTGTCGTCCTCGAAGGCGTTGCGGCATACTGTGATTATTCACGAAAGGAGAAGCGCACGGTTCACGCGGTTGGCGATGGAACTTTTATCGTGGATGGGCGTCATTTGGACCAAAAGGAAATGATGCACTCAAAAATCCCGGCCGGCCTCTGATGCTATAACACGTTTACAAGGCCTGTTCGTTTCCGACCTTGCACGATTCAGGCTTCGCGGGAGTACCCAGGGCCACGTCTTGAAATATCAGTTTTTTGACTCCCGCCGTATTTCGCTTTATTTGTTTTCGCGGCGTCTTATTACTCTTGACACTTGTCGTTAAAATATATTTAATAGCTGCGGTTCTGATTGCTTATGAAAACACTGATTCTGACAAAGCGTGATATCGAAAAAATCCTGACTCCCGCTGTGGCGAACGAGACGGTCGAGAAGGCTTTCCGCGCGTACAGTCTGGGAAGCGCGAAGATGCCGCCCAAGAGTTATTTATATTTTCCGAAAGGCGATCTGCGATCCATGCCGGCGTACATCTGCGGCGAAGGTTTCGACGTTGCCGGCATCAAAAGCGTCACCGTTCATCCTCAAAACCCGGCCAGCGAATTGCCGGCGGTCATGGCTGTCATCATCCTGAACGATCCGCAGACCGGTTTTCCGCTGGCTGTCATGGACGGCACTTACCTCACCTGCGTTCGCACCGGCGCGGCCGGAGCGGTGGCGGCCAAATATTTGAGCCGTGAAGATTCAAAAATCGCGGGCTTTGTCGGCTGCGGCGCTCAGGCGCGTTCGCAGTTGTCATGTCTCATGGAAGTCCGCAATATTCAGAAGATCAAAATATGGCAATTTCCCAAAGACAAGGCATGCGTCCGAAGCTTCAAACAGTGGGTGGAGAAAACCTTTAAGTTGAAGGTCGAAGTATCTTCCAGTATGGATGCCGTCACCATGAATTCCGATATCGTCATCACCACAACGCCGTCGCGCATCCCGCTGGTCAATTCCGTTTCTCCCGGAACGCACATCAATGCCATCGGCGCCGACGCTCCCGGCAAACAGGAAATCCATCCGGAGATATTAAAACAGGCTAAGGTGGTGGTTGACGACTGGACACAGGCCTCGCACAGCGGCGAAATCAACGTTCCGTTAACCAAAAAGCAGATCACGAAAAAAGACATCCACGCGCTCTTGGGCGATATCGTGGCCGGGAAGAAGCGGGGCAGAACATCCGCAAAGGAAATAACGCTTTTCGACGCGACCGGCCTGGCCATTGAGGATATTTCCTGCGCCGATGTTGTTTACAAGGCTTTAAAAAACAAACGCAGCGTCAAAAGCACCCTTTTTTTCTAGTGTGGTGCATCATAAATCCCTTTGCAGAGATTTATGATGTTAAACACTCGTATCGGAGGCCTTTATGGCAGATGTGATTGTCATTGGAGCGGGTTATGCCGGAATGAGCGCCGCGGCGCTTTTGGCTCATGCCGGCCTGAAAGTTATTGTTCTGGAAGAATCCGGGATGATCGGCGGCCGGGCGCATTCCTGCAAAGACGAAGACGGATATATCCGCGAGTACGGCGCCCATTCGCACAGACTTGCGCGTCAGGGCATCGCCAATGAGGTGTTCAAAAGGCTGGGAGAAGAAATTGACTTTTTGCCCGAAGCCAAAGACGCCAAACTGATTTTTAAAGGCAGGCTTTGGGAAAGGCCCGCGGGCGCGGCAGGCTTTCTGAAAACGCCCATGCTTTCCTTCCGGGCAAGGCTGGCGCTTCTGGCTTTCCTGGTCAAAATCAAAAAAGCAAATCCTGGCGAGTGGTACGATAAGACCCTGCTCGATTTTTACCGGACGTCCTTTCAGCATCCGGAACTTGAGGCGTTTCTGCCCTTTTTCGGAATGACGGTGATGTGTCCTCAAGCGGATAAGGTCAGCGCCGGCGAGGTGATCGACTTTCTGCAAAGGGCGCTGGCCGCCGACGTCGGCGTCGGCGAGCCCCGGGGTGGTTCCCTCCAACTTTTTTCAACGCTAAAAAAACATGTTGAAGAAAACGGCCGGATCCATCTTCATGAAAAAGCGGAACGGATCATTACGGAAAACGGCGCGGTAAAGGCCGTTAAAACGGACAGAGAAATCTACAAGGCTCCGGCGGTTATTTTCGCCGCCCGGCTGCCGCTGGTCCCCGACCTGATCGATCACGCTCTGCTGTCCGCAGAGCTGATTGATTACGCGAAAAATATCGAGAACAGCGCCGGCCTGACCATCGATTTTATAACGGATAAGCCGGCAGCCGATATCCGATCCGGCATTCTCGGCATCGATATCCCGATCTGGGCACGATTCCAGTCCAATGCCGACAGTTCGTTTGCGCCTCATGGAAAATATCTGTCAACGTGGGGCATTATGCTTCCCTGGCATTTTGACGGCGATAAGACCCTCATCGAACAGGCGGAACAAAGGCTGAAAAGTGCCATTGCAGCCATCTTCCCGGATTTTCTGCCGATGGTGGTTGCGGAAAGAAAAATCGTGGCGACGGTGATGAACGGTAATGTGCTGACGCCTGCCCAGTCAAAGCCGCACCGGCCGGATATCCGCTGCGCTTCGGTGAAAGGCCTCTATTTCATCGGCGATACAGTCAGGGGCGACGGCTGCTCCGGCGATATCAGCTTTTCCTCGGCGATGAAAGCCGCGGATATGATCCTGAACGCCGGTGAAAGAAAACCATCACCGTGCTAAAATTACATACCCTGAGAATTATCCTCTGCTGGTTCAATCATTCTGATTGAACCAGCAGACTTTTTCGCGCTTCCTTTATTTTCCAGCCGTTTCGTTTCTATAACTGACAAAGCACGACGCCGGGTTGGATTGTTCCAATATAACCAACATGAATTCCAGCGTTCTGTCAACTACCGCTTTCACCATTCTCATCGGTTCCCGGCCTGGATAAGATGAGTTCATTTGCGGCAATCTGACACGGGAACAGGAACACCCTTATGGATGAATCAACTGTTCATGCGGATTGAGATAATACATCCTGTCTATTCCGTGACGGTCCCACCGAAATTGAAAGATGTCCGGTATCAAACGGACAATCGAATAATGCAGATGAGGCGGCTTGCCCGCAGCATTTCCGGTCGTGCCAACTGCACCGATTACCTGATCCTCCCGGACAAATCCTCCCAAACGCACATGGATGGTCTTGAGGTGCGCATAGTAGTGCAGCCGCCATTTTCGCCCCAGAATAAGTACCACATTGCCTCCGTCTCCAAATGCTCCCTGATAAACGACCCATCCGCTGCACGAAGCAATTACAGGGGTGCCTTCCCGGGCAAAGATGTCAATTCCCTTGTGCACTCCGGATTTTCCCCAGGGATGCCAGAAGGTATGATGATTCCAGTCTGCCGTCGTCGCTCCCCGGACTGGAATCCGGAGACGTTCCGGCAGAAGTCCAACGATAAACACCGTGGCAACAACCGCCAGAGCCAATACCAGCGCGATCTTTCCGGTTCTTGTTTTCACAAGCGCTAACATATCTTTTCCTCCCCGCCGGATTTATCGACGGTTTTAACGGTGGAGAAAGTATACCAGTCTATTTTTCTCGTCAAATACATCACCACGGCAAGTACGAAGCCGAGCCCGATGCTGCCCAAAAGCAGCGCGTAGTCTTCCATCTGCAGCGTGACATACAGAAAACCATAGAGAAAGGTAAGCAGGCCGCCCACGGTAGCCGCCATCGGCAGACTTTTTAAAATGCCTTTCGTATATAAGGCAACCAGAAGGATGGAAGCAACGCTGGACAAAAGATACGCCAGCCAGAAACTGGTGTGTTCGGAGATCGAAAGCAGCAGCACATAAAAAAGACAGATGGCAAATCCAACCAGCAGGTACTGGATCGGATGAAGCCTTTTGCGATTAATTACTTCCGTAAGGAAAAACGAAATAAACGTCAGCATGATAAAAAGGACGGCATATTTCACGGAGCGCTCTGTTTTCTGGTATTCATCAATGGGATAAAACAGTTTCACGCCAAAGACCGATTCGGTAAGTCCGGCGTGTTTTCCGATCCACTGCTGGGGATAATTTCTATTGAGATGAAGGATCTTCCACTTCGCATCAAATCCCTTTTCACCGACCACCCTTTCATCCGGCAAAAACGATCCTGTGAAACTGGGGTTTTTCCATGAAGATGACAGGTGAACGGTTGTGATCTTTCCCAGTGGCAGAAAATTTAACTGACCGCTGCCGTTCAGATTCAAATTCATCTGAAATGTATACTGATCCTGAGCGCCGGTAACGGGAATACGAGCGCCAATGCCTGATTCCATGAAAGCGGTGCCTTCAATTCCGGGATTCAAGGGATAATCGACCTTGTTCCATGCCATTATGTTATTTTTCTTCATGCCCTTCAGATCCGGAATACCGACGGAAACAAAAGCTCTGTCCCAGAGCATATCGCGCTCCTCAATGCCCAGTTCCCGAAACCGGATTTTTCCAAAATTGGCGGTGATTTGCAGCTCACTGCTGTACAGAACGATTTCATAAATTCCCCGGTAACGGATATCGGGTTTGACGATTCCGTTGACGGACAGTTCTTCCGGAAGGAAATGAGCGTGATGGATGCTCACCGTATCCACGCCCTTCTCATTTCGTACATGTGCTTTGTAGGGAATGGAAAGAATCGGACCGGCGATGAACTGCTCTGCGCCCCATTTCCTGCTCACTTCTTCAACAGCCCCCTGTTTTCTCAAAGATCGCTCCGCGATAATACCTTTGACCATCTCCAACGGAATCAGTAAAACCGTAACCAGCACACCGATCACCAACAACTTGGCCATTGCCGAATTGGTGAATTTTGTCGCAGCCCCCATATTTTGCATACCTTTATCCTCCTTTTTCAATTTGAATGCACCAAATTGCATTTGAAGGAAGAATAGATGAATCATTTGCAGTCATGATGAAGGACGCGTGAAAAAACAAAGGATAATTTGTGCAGAATTTGTGCAGGTCATTTATCTTTGTATTAAAACAGTTGACAACGCATCGATCCATCATTGCAATATGACGCCGGTTGATGTATTTGTTTTGGGAAAATCCAAAGGTTATTGTCCCGCGAGAAAACAGTTATGGGTAAGAATAAGAAAATCCTGATTGCCGATGATGACGCAAATATCCTGCAGATAACAGGCTTTGCCATGCAAAAAGCCGGCTATGAAGTTTTGTTTGCCAGGGATGGCAAGCAGGCTCTTGATTTGTTCCGAAACCGGCAGCCGGATATTGTTATCCTGGATATCCTGATGCCGGAAATGGACGGAACGGATGTCTGTGCCAAAATCCGCGCCGAATCGAAAACGCCTGTTATTTTTTTGTCCTCCAGAGATGAGGAAATTGACCGGATCGTCGGTCTGGAAATTGGCGGGGACGATTATGTGACCAAGCCTTTCAGCCCGCGCGAACTTGTCGCCCGGGTCAAAGCGGTTTTACGGCGCAGCGATCCGGACCAGGATAAAGCCGACGTCACTCCGCTAATGGCTGAAAAAAGACACACGGCGGAGCATGGTTGCCTCACGCTCGATCTTGATGGATACCGGGCTTTCTGGTCCGGCCGGGAAGTCCCTCTGACCGCGACGGAATTCGGACTTTTGAAAACCATCATCGCCCATCCCGGAAAAGTCTATACGCGTGATGACCTCATGTCCCACGCGTATAATGAGGACAATATTGTGAGCGACCGGACCATTGACAGCCACGTCCGAAACCTTCGCGATAAATTCAGCGCGGCTGGCGGTAATCCCATCGAGACGGTGCACGGAATCGGATACAAACTTTCTTCCTGCCGGTAGGTTTTGCCATGACATCACACCCCAGACTACGAACCATCCTTTTGTTCCTGAGCCTCATTGTTCTGTTCATTCCCCTGGGGGGAATTGCCGTTTTGCGCCTTTATGAAAACGAACTGGTTAAACAAACGGAAGCGGAACTGATCAGTCAGACGGCGCTCATCGTTGCCGTCTATAAGCAGGAGTATTTTGATTTGCTCGAAGAAATTAAAGATCCGATCAAAAGATCCAACATCCAGAGAGGAAACTCCATTTTACTTCCGCTGCCGCCTGCCCAAAACGCCGCTGGATTAACCCCGGTGCTTCCGGAGCTTGATCTGTCCAATTCGCCGATCCATCCACCGGCGGAACCGCCTGTAAAAACGGATGCCCGACCCGATCCACTCGCCCAGAAGGCCGGTAAACGATTAGCTCCCGTCATACTGGACGCAAAAAAAACAAACCTTTCCGGAATAAGAATCGTGGATCATCAGGGCATTGTCGTCGCCACAAGCGGTGATGACGCGGGGACATCGCTCGCATCCAGACACGAAGTCGCCCTTGCGTTACAGGGAAATCCTAACAGCCTCATCCGCCGCCGAAATTCCGACTCCCCGAAACCGGCGCTAACCTCCATCAGCAGAGGAACAAAACTGCGCGTTTTTGTCGCGCTGCCGGTTATTATCGAAAACCGGGTCACCGGTGTTGTTGTTACCTCCCGGACACCGCTGGACGTCGACAAAGCCCTCTACGCCTCCCGCTATCAACTGCTGAAGGGCGGACTCTTCATGGTCGCTGCCGTTTTGTTTATGACCGTCCTAGCCACCCTTTATATCCGGCGTCCGATTAAAGCGCTGCTCGGACAGGTGGATCAGATCAAAAGAGGAGACAAGGCGGGACAAACGCCAATTCAAAATCCGGCTATTGAAGAGGTGGCGCAGCTTTCCGATGCCATCGCGCAAATGGCCGTAACGCTGGAACAGCGGGCGGATTATATCAAAACATTTGCCGCTAATGTTTCGCACGAATTTAAAACGCCGCTGACTTCACTGCACGGTGCCGTCGAAATTTTAAAGGAACATTACACTGAAATGACCTTCGAGGAACGGGAAAAGTTTCTCACCATCATCGACAATGAAGCACAGCACCTGGACACACAGGTGAAAAAGCTCCTGGAACTGGCCCGCGCCGAAGTTTATCAACGCGACAACGCCGTTTGTGCAATCCGGCCTGTTCTGGATAAAGTCGTTGAGCGCTACCGGGACGGAAAACTGAAGATTCAAATGCAGATCGACGATTCGATTCATTCCATCATGATGTCGCCTGATATCTTCAGTTCAATTCTCTATAACCTGCTGGACAACGCCGTACTTCACAACCCGGAAGGATGCAATGTACGGATAATGATCACCCGCGATCCCGGAGACGAACAGCCAGGCATCATGATCACCATCAGGGATGACGGCAGAGGAATATCCGACGCCAATGCATCAAGGATATTCCGTCCCTTTTTTACAACCGCGCGCGATCGCGGCGGCAGCGGATTGGGCCTGACGATTATCAAATCGCTGATTGAAGCACACGGCGGCTCCATAGAGCTTCTCCCCGGCAATAAAGGCGCTTCATTTCTGATCAAAATACCAGCATCCCCCTGACGTAAAAATAGCGTTTCCTATCTTTCGCACCTGACAGCGGCCCCCCATTGATTAAGCGCCCCACAATTATTTTTTCTTCTTTTTGGCTGAAGCTTTTCTTGCTTTATTCTTTCCAGGAATCTCTTTAACTCCCATTAATTCTATAGCATCCGGTTGAAACCGGAGAGCGTGAACTAAAATAAATATGCCGATGATCACAAACGGAATACTGAGGGATTGTCCCATTGTCAGAGGAAAGGTATCGTTCGGATCAATCAGGAACTCTTTGAAATATTCAACAAAGAACCGGAAGGTAAAATAACCGATGAGAAAAACACCGGCAAATATGCCGGGCCGCTTTTTCCCCTTGAGGAAATATTCTATCGCAAAGAGCGATAAGAGAACCATCAGGCCGCCCATCGCCTCGTAAAGCTGTGAAGGATGCCGGAGATACTCGCCGTGATCCCTGTAACGCATGAAATGAACGCCCCACGGCACGGTGGTCACCCGCCCGACGATCTCGCTGTTCATGAAGTTGCCTATCCTGAAAAGCGTGGCGCCCAGTGCAGCCACAAAAACGATTCCGTCGGCAAGGATCGCAAACGGTATTTTCCGCGACCTTGCGAACCATATAGCCGAAACAAAAAGGCCTACCGTGGCGCCGTGGCTTGAGATGCCGCCTTTCCAGACCTTGAATACTTCCAGAGGATTTTGAATAAAGTACGATGTATCGTAAAAATAACAGTGAGCAAGCCTTGCCCCGATGAACGTGGATAATATTCCCCAAAACAGGTATTCCATTGAAACCTCTTCGGGATAACCGTACTTTTTCATCTGCTTATAAAATAAATACCCGCCAAACCCGAGAGTGGCGCCCAGAAGAATTCCGTAATACTTAATATGGACGGGACCGATCACAAAAATATTGGGATCAGCATTCCAGATAAAACCGTGCACGATTATGATCCTCCCGGGAATCTTTTGTTGTCAGATCTGATTTCAGCAGTATTGAAATCATCAGGATATTTACCGGTGATGCCGGCATAAAATGTTTGAATGATTTTCATATCGGCATCAATATCGCCTGACGGCCAGACAATCGGCCCTATGCCGCCGGTTTTGTGCGCAAAGTCCAGGTAGCCCAGGACAATCGGCACACCTGCTCCGTGCGCGATACGGTAGAATCCCGTCTTCCAGTACCTTACTTTTTTGCGGGTGCCCTCCGGAGGGATGATCATGATCAGGCGATCGTTTTCCTGAAAGGCCGAAACGGACTGCTCGACAATATTATTGGATTTGGATCTGTCGATAGGGATGCCCCCCAGCCACTTCATGAGTGTTCCGAAGGGCCATTTAAAAATGGTGTCTTTGCCCATCCAATATACTTTAATTCTGAACGCGAAAGCCAGGGCCAGAGTGATCGGCATGTCCCAGTTGGATGTATGGGGTGCGGCAATCATGACATATCGCGGCATCTCGGGAAGTTGCCCGGCTCGGCGCCAGCCAAGAATTTTCAAAAAGATTATCGATATCACGTAAAACAACGTCCCTACTACGGGTGTCTCAAATACCGTCCGGTTCACAGAGATGCTCCCTTCCTTCATTTCCTTTAAAAAGTTACTCAGCAGAGAAATCGCGCTTTATTATAGTATAAATCGCCGAAAGGGAATCAATTTATTTCAGGAGCCTGCTTCGATTGATACTTTTGAATTCCATGAATTCTACTACCCGGGATTTACTTTTTACCATGTCCCCCTGCATTTCCTCATTGAGATCGGAAAGGATTTACATTATACAAAGCATATCCAATATCCGATCGGAGGGAGGCTCTATGAAAAGTTCTATGAAAACATCGTCAGAAATATGGTACTTGACCGTTCAGACGTTTCCTGAACTCCTGAACCGCAACGCAACGCAGTTCGGTTCCCGCCGCGCCCAGTGGTGGAAAACCGGGGGAGCAAACACCGACTCCATCACCTACTCACAGCTTGCCGATATCGTAAAAGAGCTTTCCGCCGGACTGATGAAACTGGGCATTGCCCACGGAGATCGCGCCTGCATCATGGCGCATACAAGCGCCCCGTGGGTCTGGGCCGATTATTCCATTCTCTGCGGCGGGGCTATCACGGTCTGTATCTATCCAACGGTCTCTCCGGCCGAGATCAAACATATCGTGAACGATTCAGGAGCGCGCTTCGTCTATGTGGATGACGAAGAGAATCTGAAGAAGATCAAAAGCGTGTGGCCCGACATGCCAACGCTTGAGAAGGTGATCTTCATGAAAGACGAGTATGCGGGAGGAGGTGATCGGGTGATTTCTTTCAACTCCCTGAAAAAGCTCGGTCAAGAACTGCTTTCCACGGACACGTCCGCTTATGAACAGCGCTGGCGCAAGGTTGCGATCGACGACCCCATGACCATTGTTTACACATCGGGAACCACCGGTCTGCCCAAGGGAGCGGTACATACCCACCGCAGCATAAACGCCGCGTGCCGACGCGACCTCTCGGTCACCAGAGAGCTCCTTGCCGATGATGTCTGTTTGTCCTTCTTGCCCCTGTCCCACACTTACGAGCGCGAATGCGGCCACGGCTGCGCCATGCACAGCGCCATCACCATCGCCTATTCCGACCCTAGGACGCTCGTGGACGATCTGCGGATCTTCCGCCCTACCCTTTTCATGTCCGTGCCCAGGCTCTTCGAGCGCATCTATATGACCATGCAGTCCCGCACGGCAAGCTCGCCCGTCAAGAAGGCCATCTTCGAATATGCCATGAAGACCGGCCTCGAACTGATTGAGGCCCGGACGGATCGGAACGGCTTCATCGATATGACAGAGGGCATGGATGTTACGGCGGGAGTGCCCCTGTTTCTGAAGCTCAGGTACAGGCTTGTTGACAAGATTATGTTCTCCAAGGTGCGCGAAATGATGGGCGGCCGTTTGAGCCTGACCTTCTCCGCGGCGGGAAGCCTGCCCGCGGATTTGTGCAAGGTGTTCCTGGCCATGGGAATCCGCATATGCGAGGGCTACGGCGCGACGGAGACCTGCAACACTATCAATATCAACACGGTGAATAAGATTCTCCCCGGGTCGGTCGGGCCGGTGGCGCCCGGCGTGGAAGGCAAAATCGCCGAAGACGGCGAATGGCTGGTCAAAGGAGAAAACATCTTCAAAGGCTACTGGAACAATCCCGGCGCCACAAAGGATGCCTTTACCGAGGACGGGTTCTATAAGACGGGAGACATCGTCGTGATGCTGGCCGACGGTTATCTGAAGATCGTGGATCGCAAGAAGGGCCTCATGGTGCTTGATACAGGCAAGAATGTGCCTTCCGCCAAGATCGAGTCCAGGTTCTCGCTGTCGCGATTTATCGAAGTCGTGATGCCTGTGGGTGACAACCGCAAGTATGTGGGTGCGCTCGTAGTGCCGAACTTTGATGCTTTTATCCACCATTTCGACGAACAGGGTATCGTCTATGACCGGAACGCGCTGGTCTTTACCGATACCGACGGCGTCAGAATCTGCACCCGGGTAGGCCAGGATTTCATTGACAGGCCTGAGCTGAAGGCTCTTATCGATGCCGATATCCAGAAGGTCAACGCCGAGCTTGAGGAATATGAGCGCATCAAAAAGTACCTTATCCTGCCGCGCAAGTTGACCGTGGAAGAAGGAGAGATGACGCCTACCATGAAGGTCAAGCGCAATGAAGTGATCAAACACTTCAAAGCAGAGATTGAAGGTCTGTACCAATAGGCTCTGCCGGGGATGAAATTGAAAAGCGGTAACTGGCAATTGAAAATAATGGGAACGGCCCCGTTATTGACAGATTGATTCTTTTCGCTCGGCCTATGGAAAAAACGGATGATTTATGCCTGATCCGAAGAATAGTCCTTTCGATAATTTGCAGAATGAAATTGCAAAAGAAAAGTTTTCCGCCCTCCGCAGGATTTCAGAAAATCTCTCCAGTTGCCTGAATGAATTGGAAGCATTGAGTATGAAGATTGATGAAGCCATTCAAGATCATCTCTCCGTTCAGAAGATTAACAAAATGATTGCGACTTTTAACAGCATAAGAGAGGACGCCGAAGAATGGCGGCATTATCTGATCGTGACCCGCGAAGCATCCGGTCTTTTTCACAGCAACCTGAAAGCCGATGTTTACAGGATTCCCCCGCGAAAGGAGCCTGTCATCAGGTCCGTATAAGTTACATGAAGGAAGAATACATGAAAATCTATTTTGCCGGATCGATCCGGGCGGGACGGGACGACGCCGCGATCTATGAAACCATGATCGCATGGCTGCGATCTTACGGGGAAGTACTGACCGAGCATGTGGGCGACAACGCTCTTTCGGAAAAAGGCGACGACCACCCGAAGGGAGTAAGTGGATCCGGTGACCGGTATATCCATGACCGGGACATGGCCTGGCTTGCAGCCTGCGATATCGTGGTGGCCGAAGTAACTGTGCCGTCGCTTGGAGTGGGATATGAACTGGGCTGGGCCACGGCATTGAAGAAGCCCGTTTTATGTCTCTATCGGACGAAAGCGGAGCGGCCTTTGTCCGCCATGATCGGCGGCAGCCCCGCAATACAGACAGCCGCATACTCCTCGATGGATGAGGCGAAAAGAATTATGGAAGAATTTATCAAAAAGGTTGCTGAAGGAATACCCCCTCCCCTCAATCCCCGCCCACCAGGGGCGGGGAAGCCTTAAGTCTTTTGGAGAGGTAAATGGTCACATCTCTGGAACTTTTATCACCGGCGGGCAACGCCGACATCGGGATTGCCGCCATCGATCACGGCGCGGATGCCGTGTATATCGGCGCTCCTAAATTTTCCGCCCGGGCCGACGCGGGAGTGAGCGTCGCCGACATTGCCCGCCTGATCCGGCATGCGCACCTTTATTACGCGAAAGTCTATGTGGCGCTCAATACCATCCTGACGGACCGGGAAATTGCCGAGTCCCTCGATATCATCCGGGAGGTCTATCAGTTGGGCGCCGATGCGCTGATTATTCAGGATGTCGGTTTGCTGGAGCTCGATCTTCCCCCGATTCCGCTCATTGCCAGTACGCAGATGCACAACAATACCGCTGAAAAGGTTCGATTCCTGGAGGCTGTGGGTTTCCAACGGGTGATCCTGGCCAGAGAACTTTCTCTTGATGAGATTGCCGACATTCGCCGTCAAACCAGCCGGATCGAGCTGGAAGCTTTTGTGCACGGGGCCTTATGCGTTTCCTACAGCGGGCAATGTTACATGAGTCAGGCCGTGGCGGGCCGGAGCGGCAATCGCGGCATTTGCGCCCAGCCCTGCCGCTCCCGCTACACCTTGACCGACGGCAACGGAAACGTCATCGCGCAAAACAAATATCTGCTCTCCCTCAAAGACCTGAATCTGATGAACGCCATACCGGACCTGATTGCGGCCGGGGTGACTTCCTTTAAAATCGAAGGAAGGTATAAGGGGATCGAGTATGTCAAGAACGTAACGGCCGCCTACCGACAGACCATCGACCGATTCATCAGCGGACATGCCGGTTACCGGAAGAGCAGTTCCGGTACGAGCGCCCTCACCTTTTCGCCTGATACGGACCGAACCTTCAACCGCGGCTATACCCGGTACTTTATTTCCGGGCTAAAAGAAAAGGTTGCCTCCATCGACACGCAGAAAGCCATCGGCGAGTCTTTGGGTGAAATCACCGGCGCGGGGAAGGATTTTTTTCGCATCGCCCGCCATGATCTGCAAAACGGAGACGGGCTTTGCTTCTTCACCAGGGAAAACGATCTGGCCGGATTTCGTGTGGACCGGGTAGAGAAGGATAAAATCTACCCCAGCAGCATGAAGGGTCTGGAAACCGGCACCCGCCTCTATCGCAACCATGATGCGGCTTTTACACGAATCCTGAAGAAATCCCCGGGTGAACGCCGCATCGCCGTGGAAATGGATTTCATTCAGAAGGATGCCTGCATTCAGCTGACTGTGAAAGACGAAGACGACAATGAGGCGCGGACGGTAAAGGAAGTTTTGTTTGAGCCTTCCCGCGATCCGGCACGGGGCAGGAAACAGATTGAGACACATCTCACCAGCACGGGCAATACTCCATACCGGGTTGACAGGTTAACCATTCAGCCGGAAGAGCCGGGCTTTCTGGCCGCAAGCACATTGAACGGTATCAGGAGGGATGCAATGGATGCGCTCACCAAAATCAGGCATGACGCATGCCCCCGCCGGAGTATTACGTTTACGCCCAACGACGCTCCCTGCCCGGTAAAAAAGCTCGACTTCCACGCCAATGTTTTCAACGCTCTTGCCCGGCAATTCTATGAACGTCACGGCGCGACCGTCACCGAACCGGCCTTTGAAGCCCTTTCCGGCACAATCGGAAAAACGGTCATGACCACCCGCTACTGCATCCGGCATCAACTGGACCTGTGCCCAAAATTGCAACGTCCGGAGCGCAAAATTAAAGAGCCTCTCCGACTCAGAGATGCTCATCACACCTATCGCCTCGAATTTGACTGCCGGCAGTGCAGAATGTTTTTGATCCTGGAGGGATAAATAAAAGGGAGAGATGAAACCTGCGGCGGTCCCGGGAATATTGACAAAACGTTGAACAAATAGGATACTGCCGCCAACGAACCTGATGAACAAAAGGAGAATCATGGACGATTCCGTCAAATTCCGGGATCCCCGAGTACACCGGAAAATCGACCGCCGCCAGGCATGTCCGAAATGCCACCGGGACAGGGAGGAGTGCCTCTGCGCAAAGGTGCCGGTCTTCGAGAACCGTATCTCTGTGATCATTCTTCAGCACCCGCAGGAACAATACAAGCAGCTTAATTCCGCCTGGCTCACCAGCATCATGCTGAAGAACAGCCATGTTCGTGTCGGCCTCTCCTGGAATGGATTCAAGTCTGTGGCAGGGGAATCCGCAATGCCTTCACAATGGGGAATCCTGTTTCTGAACAGCAAAGGCAGGGCCGGAGATCCGCCGGTCGCCGTTCAGGACCGGAAAAAACAGCCCGTCACCGATGATGGATTTCTGAAAGGGATCATCGCACTTGACGGGTCCTGGAAGCAGGCAAAGACGCTGTGGTGGCGAAATCCCTGGTTCCTGAAACTCAACCGCATCTCCCTCAACCCCGCCCATGCGTCGCTCCGCGCGCAAACCCGCGAGGGGGGCCTTTCCACAATCGAAGCGGTTGCGTTTGCCCTCGATCATCTGGGTGAAGACAAAAAAATCGGCGAGAGCCTCCGCGAGAATTTCCGCCGGCTGATCATCGGCATCGCCTGATCCGGATATTTGCGAACGGACACAACCCTTAAGCATCTTGGACAAAATACTGAGTCAAACGTTATATACCCCACAAACACCTGTAACCTGAGAGATGACCACCCCCTAACCCCCGCCACGTGTGCCCTTTAGGGTAGCGGGGGACAACAGCACAGAAGTTTCTTATTTGAGCAAAGCGGGTGCGCTGAACTTTGAACAAAAAAAAGGCCGGAGCTTTTTAGCTCCGGCCTTTTTTAAAGGGTTATTTCTTCTTTGCAACTTTCTTTACCGCCGGTTTTTTAGCGGCTGCTTTCTTCGGAGCTGCTTTTTTCACGGCAACCTTCTTGCTTGCCGCTTTTTTGGTCGCTGCCTTTTTGGGGGCGGCTTTCTTAACAACTGCCTTCTTCGCTGCGGGTTTCCTGGCCGCTGCTTTTTTCGGTGCAGCCTTTTTCACAACAGCTTTTTTAACAACCGGCTTCTTTGCTGCCGGTTTGGCTTTGGATTTGGCTACCGCCGACTTTTTCACCGGTGATGTCACTTCTTTGAAAGCCTTCTTCGCTGCGGACAGTCCGGCAATCAGATTCCTGGCCGTTTTCACAACACGCTTTGTCAACTGCGCTGCTTTTTCCACCGGAGCGATGTTTCTTAAAGCGGCCTGCGCTGCGGCCAGACGGGCAATAGGCACCCGGAAGGGCGAGCAACTGACATAATTCAAACCGGTCAGATGACAGAACTCGATGGAACTGGGTTCGCCTCCGTGTTCGCCGCAGATGCCGACTTTCAGTTTGGGATTTACGCCTCTGCCTTTGGCCACGGCCATTTGAATGAGCTGGCCGACACCGACGCGATCCAGAACGCGGAACGGGTCAACAGCCAGAATCTTTTTCTCGATATAATCCGGCAGGAATTTGCCCGCATCGTCACGGCTGTAGCCGAAGGTCATCTGAGTCAGGTCGTTGGTGCCGAAGGAGAAGAACGCCGCTTCCTTCGCGATTTCATCGGCGGTGACCGCCGCGCGCGGCACTTCAATCATCGTGCCCACGGAATAATCGACTTTCACGCCCGTTTCTTCCATCACTTTCTCGGCGATGGCGACAATGATTACCTTCTGCGAAACCAATTCTTTTACAGTACCGACAAGCGGAACCATGACTTCGGGACGCGCGTCGACGCCTTCTTTGGTCAACTGACAGGCAGCTTCAAAAATGGCGCGCGCCTGCATTTCGGTTATTTCCGGGAAGGTGATGCCCAGACGGCAGCCGCGATGCCCCAGCATCGGATTGAATTCATGCAGCGCATTGACTTTGGATTTGACGTCTTCGATGGAAATGCCCATCTCGTAAGCCATTTCGCGCTGGCTGGCTTCCTCATGCGGAACAAATTCATGCAGCGGCGGATCAAGCAGGCGAATGGTGACGCCGTATCCTTCCATCGCTTTCAAAATTCCGTAGAAGTCTTCACGCTGCATCGGCAGCAGTTTGGCCAATGCTTTCTTCCGGCCTGCCAGATTATCGGCCAGAATCATTTCGCGCACGGCCTTGATGCGTTCGCCTTCAAAGAACATGTGTTCGGTGCGGCAAAGTCCGATGCCCTGAGCGCCGAATTTCCGGGCGACGGCTGCGTCATGCGGCGTGTCGGCGTTGGTGCGGATGCCCAGTTTTTTGGCTTCGTCGGCCCATTGCATGATGATGCCGAAATTGCCGGAGAGTTCCGCGGGGCGGGTTTTCACTTCACCCAGCATGACTTCACCGGTCGAGCCGTCCAGAGAAATATAATCTCCTTCTTTGACGAGAGCGGTTTTAAATTTGATTTCCTTGCGCGCATAGCTGATTTCAATCTCGCCGCAGCCGGAGACGCAGCATTTGCCCATGCCGCGGGCAACGACGGCCGCGTGTGACGTCATGCCGCCGCGCTGGGTGAGAACACCCTGCGCCGCGCTCATGCCTTTGAGATCTTCAGGAGATGTTTCAACGCGTACGAGAATAACTTTCTCGCCGCGGGCTTTCCATGCTTCCGCGTCATCCGCGTTGAACACCACGCGTCCCGTGCCGGCGCCGGGAGAAGCGGGCAGACCCTTGGTAACGACATTGCGGGTGGCCGCGGGATCAAAGGTCGGATGGAGCAATTGGTCCAGCGATGCCGGATCAATGCGCAGAAGCGCCGTCTTTTTGTCGATGAGTTTTTCATTGACCATATCCACAGCGATGGTAACGGAAGCTTCGGCGGTGCGTTTTCCGTTTCGGGTCTGCAGCATCCAGAGCTTTTGGTCCTGAATGGTGAATTCGATGTCCTGCATATCCTTGTAATGATGCTCCAGTCTGGTATAGACGTTGACCAGGTCTTTGTAGGCGTCGGGCATGTATTCTTCCAGAGACGGGAATGATTTCGCCCGGTCTTCTTCGGAAACGTTGTTGTCTCTGGCCCAGCGGCGGGAGCCTTCCAGGGTGACCTGCTGCGGGGTGCGGATACCGGCGACAACGTCTTCGCCCTGCGCGTTGATCAGGTATTCGCCGTAGAACAGGTTTTCGCCCGTGGCCGGGTCGCGCGTAAAGGCGACGCCCGTGGCGCAGTTCTCGCCGCGGTTTCCGAAAACCATGGCCTGCACGTTGACGGCGGTGCCCCATTTATCGTCAAAGCCGTTCATCTTGCGATACAGGACGGCGCGCGGCGTGTTCCAGGACATGAAAACCGCGCCGATGGCGCCCCAGAGCTGTTCTTTGGGATCAGACGGAAATTCCTTGCCGAGCTTTTCCACAATCAGCTTTTTGAAGCGGCGAACAAGTTCCTTCAAATCGTCAACGGTCATGTCCAGGTCCGCCTTGACGCCTTTTTCCGCTTTGAGGCCGTCCATGACTTCTTCAAACGGATCGTGCGCGTCTTTGTCTTCCGGTTTGAGACCCATGACAACGTCGCCGTACATCTGAACAAAGCGCCGGTAGGAATCCCAGCCGAATCGCTCGTTGCCGGATTGGCTGATGATGCCGAGAACGGTTTCATCATTCAGACCGAGGTTGAGAACAGTGTCCATCATGCCCGGCATCGAGACCCGCGCGCCGGAGCGAACGGACAACAGAAGGGGCCTGGCCGGATCGCCGAATTTCGCATCCATGGCAACTTCCACTTTTTTCAGCGCTGCTTCTACATCTTTTTCGAGCCCCGAGGGGAAGTGTTTATCGTTCTGATAAAATTCGACGCAGACATCAGCAGTGATCGTGAATCCCGCGGGTACGGGAATCCCCAGGTTCGCCATTTCGGCCAGGTTTGCGCCCTTGCCGCCGAGAAGGTTTTTCATGTCGGCTTTGCCTTCGTTGATGCCCTTCCCGAATGTGTAAACACGTTTAGCCATATTTCTATCTCCTTTAGAAAGAATTTTTCTGCGGATGAAACATATTAAGCGTTGAGTTTAATAAATGAAATAGTCGGCACTGTAAAGTATTTTTTCTTCCCTTGACGTAAAAACCCCCGCCAGGGGACTGCGCGGGGGCTTTTACTTCTGGTACTATATGTGGAGGGGAAGGGTTAACTGACTAAAGTCTTCAGCGCATCAACCACCGGCGCCGTAAAAAGGGCAACCAGGATTGTATAAAGGGCAAAAGAACCAATTGCTTCACTTAGATATAGTTTATCGTATTTACGCTTTAAAGAAACAATAATGAGCCCGCCGATAATCAGGCATCCAAAATGGAAGAAGGGGAAAGCGGCATTTCCTGCGGCGTTGAACTGGGCAAAGCTGAAAGTGGCCGTGGTGAGAACAATAAAACCGACTAAAAGAGCTGTCTGCATAACTTTCTTCATCATCCGGATCCTCCATTTTGGAAAGATTAATCATTAATTTTCATAAAATGATAATGAAATAAGTATGCCAAATTGCAGAAAATGGATTATATTTTACAAGTATTTGATATTATGTGCATATTTATTATTGTGCCGTTTTTCACGTCGAGTGGCAGGAATTAAAAATATAGCTTCATTGAACGAAACGTTAAACAAAAGTCAAATTTCGAATAAAATATTGAATGCAGGACCATGTGAAACGGGCTATTGAATGCTGAAATGTTTCCCTTTTTTCAATGTGAACATGACCAGCGATACGATGGTCAAAATAGCAATATTGATTTCCCAGAGATGTTGATACGTTCCGAAATTATCATAAATAACACCGCCCAGAATAGGGCCGATGCTTCCACCGATCCCGGCAAAGAAAGTCAGCAACCCGTAAATTGATCCCAGAACATGCCTGCCGAAACGGTCGGCGGCCAGAATCGGCAGAATCGGGGCCAGAGAGCCATAGCCAAAACCGTAAACAAGGGCGGAAACATAAAGACGGGTCACACTGTGGGCCTGCCACAGCAGAATCGTGCCGATGAGCAGGACAAGAATGCCAATAATATAAGCATGTTTAGGATCGCGGACGCGGTCGGAAAGCCAGCCGAAGAAAAACTGGCCGGTAAATCCGGTAATGCTGATCACCGCGAGGGACGTTGCCGCGGCGATGCTGCTGATGCCGTTATCCATGGCGCAGGCCACCTGATGAACAAAGACGGACATGATCACCATGACGATCAGACCATGACCGATGGCAATCGTCCAGAAACGTCCATCCCTGAAAATAACGCTGGTAGGAATCCGGATGACGGCAGGCGGCGACGTTGAGTGGCCGGTCAGTAATATTTTATCGCCGTCCGGGAGCAGGCCATAGTCTTCCGGCCTGGTTTTGCGCATCAGAAGCTGCGAGATAAGAACCCCGACCAGACAGGTGATGATTCCCAGCACGATAAGCCCCGCCCGCCAACTCAGGTACTGGTTGACATAACCGACCAGCGGCGTGAGCGCCATCGTGCCGAAGCTGATACCCATGCTGGCGATTCCCAGAGCAATGCCGCGCTTTTTGAGAAACCATTTGCCGACCGACGAGCTGCAGACGACAACGCCCAGGCACGATGCTCCCATCCCCACAAGCAGTCCGTAGGTGATATAAAAACCAAGCGGGGTGTGGATTCGACTGGTTAAAAAGAAGCCTGTGGCGGCCAGAAGCGCCCCGCAGGTGATGATCCAGCGGGGGGCAATGCGGTCCAGCATCCGGCCGAGAAAGATGGCGCCGGTTGAATAGACGGCCATATTGATGGTGGCCGCCAGCGAAATGACGGAACGCGACCAGTCGTGCTCCAGAGATAGGGGTTTCAGAAAGACGCCGAAACAGTACCGCGCGCCGTAATTGATCGCCAGCACAAAAAAAGAGCCGGCAACCACATACCAGCCCCAATATATTTTTTTGCCGTTTTCCATAACAGTCGGTCGCACTTTACCATTGTTCGCGGCTGTGCTACAAGCGAATAATCATGAAAGAAGAAACGATCCGCAAAAAGACCCCTTTAAAACCGAAACATTCGTTTTCCGGCCGGAAATCCAAACGACCGGAATTGCCGTCGTTTATGAAACCCGAAATAGCGTCTTCTCTCAAAGATGTTCTGGCGCAGATCGGCAGGCCGCATCCGGCGCCTTTCGTACCGGATGATTTTCAGGTGCGGGCGCTGAACGCCATCAAACAGAATGATTGTCTGGTGATCGCGCCTACCGGCTCCGGCAAAACCTGGATCGCGCGGGAAGCCATTTTATCCGTGATGGAAAAAGGCGGACGCGCCTGGTACGCTTCGCCGCTCAAAGCTTTGTCCAATTCGAAGTGGGTGGAATTCGGCCTGCATTTCGATCCGGAAAACGTCGGAATCATCACCGGCGACACCAAGGAAAACACCGAAGCCCCGATCATTGTCGGCACGACGGAAATTCTGCGCAATCAACTCTACGATGCCATGCACGAAGGTTTTGATCTGAATTGCGATCTGGTGATTCTGGACGAAGCGCATTTTCTGGGCGATCCTGACCGCGGCGTGGTCTGGGAAGAAATCATGATCTATCTGCCGGTGCGGGTGAACCTGCTCTTGCTTTCGGCCACCATCGGCAACGGCGACAAGATCGCTTCCTGGTTGATGTCCATTCGCAAAAAACCCTGCGCGGTGATCCGCGAGGAAAAACGTCCCGTGCCTCTGTATCCGATGTTTCTGCATCCGTCCGGCTGTCTGCATCCTTTTCTGGATGGGAAAAAAGCCGGACAGGCCGTCGGTGAATTTTTGAAAAAAGATAAGTTCAAAAACCGGGGAAGCCGCCGTCCGCCGGATTACGCGGGGATTATCCGCGTGCTGGAACGGTTCAACCTTTTGCCGGCCATTTTCTTTTTAAAGTCGCGTGCGGAGTGCGATGCGGCGCTTTCCTGCCGACCGGGTCTTCCGCCTCTGAAAGAAAACGATGCGTTAGCCGATGATTTATACGACATGCTCGACCGTTTTCCTTCGCTGGGCGGTCACCGGCAGATCAGGGCGCTGCGGACCGCGGGACTGGCGGCGCATCATGGCGGACAATTGCCCGCATGGAAACTGCTGGTTGAGGAGATGATGAACCGGGGGCATTTGCGGGTGATCTTTGCCACCTCCACCATTGCCGCGGGCGTGAATTTTCCCGCCCGGACGATTGTGCTGTTTAACTCCGACCAGTTCAACGGGCGTGATTTTGCGGCGCTGTCGGCAACGGAGTTTCGTCAGATGACCGGACGGGCCGGCAGGCGCGGACAGGACAACATCGGCTTTATGCTGGCGGTCAGCGGCCGGTTTATGGATCTGGGGCATATCAAAAAAATGCTCTCCGCCGCGTCGGAAGATATTTTAAGTCAATTGAGGAACGACTTTGCGATGGTCCTGAACCTGCTGTTGTCTCAGACGCCTGCCGATGTGAAAAAAATATTTGAAAGGTCATTTGCCGCCTGGCAGCAGAACAAGGCGGACAGGCATGGTCCCACCGCCGCCGACCTGCTGTGGAAAGATTTTTCCCGTCACCTGGATTTTTTGCGTCAGGAAGGCTTTGTGGATACAGCAGGCAAACTCACCGACGACGGCATCTGGGCGGCGCGTTTGAGACTGGATGATCCACTCCTAGTTGCCGAGTGTCTTCGAAAAAAAGCTTTCCCTGAAGACAACGAAAAGCTGCTGGCGGCGGTGGCGGCGGTATTCGCTTATGATCGTGACGATGAAATGCAACTAACCGCCAAAGACCTGCCGCATAAGCTGACGGCGGTATTGCACAATATGCTTCTGGCCGTGAGGCCGCTCTCAAGGCGGCTGGAGAAGGCGGACTTTGACGGCCCGAAGCTTTTTGCGTCGGCGGGCGTGGCCATGTATTACTGGGCGCAGGGAAGAAATTGGGATGATGTCATTAAGATCACCGGCGTTGCCGAAGGCGACATGGCGTCGCTCGTGTTCCGAACAGCGGATAATCTGCGTCAGATCGCTTCGCTCAAAGATACGCACCCGGAAACAGCAGCATGCGCCTATCGGGCAAGGGAGGCGATCCTGCGGGAGCCGGTGTTGTTCTTGTAAAGTGTGAGGGGTAAGGAGTAAGACAAAAAATGTCATTGCGAGGAATTCGAAGGGCGACGAAGCAATCTCAGTATTGTTCAAATACTCCACATGGAATTTGGAGACATTTAATTAAATATGCTGGAAAAATTATCGATCATTCTATCTGTGTTCTTTTGTTTTTTGATATCAAATCCGGTTTTTGCATCCGACACACGGGTGACGGAGCTTCGCACCGGCAGTTTCCAAACCAATCTTCTGCAGGGGATCAGCAAAACTTTTAATATGGAGAATGCCGCTGCCGATGCCTGTTTTAAAAAGGCTATCGATCTGGAACCCGACAATCCAACCGGATATGCCCTGGAAGCGATGCTGCATTTATTTGCTTACGAAATGTGCTACGCCCTTGATCAGCGACAAAAAGAAAAAGAAGCGATTTTGTATTATTCAGAAGAAGCGCTGGCGCGGGGAGAAAAAAGGATTGCCCAACACCCTAAAGACAGTCATGCCTATCTGGCAATGGCTTTGGCTAAAATTGCCAAAGTGAGTTGGGCAATCAAAGAAAAAAAATATCTGGTCATCGCTCATGAAACATCCAATATCTGGAATTATCTGGAGGCAGCCAGATCCAATGATCCCAACAATTACGATGTTGATTTTTTAATGGGGTGGCTTCATTATCATATTGATCATTTTCAGGGCATGACCGGCCTTTTGTCTTCCTGGCTGATCGCAGAGGGAAACCGGCAAAAGGGACTGCAGGAAATAAAGACAGCGGCGCAAAAGGGATACCTTTTGCGTGATATCGCTCAATCCGAGATGATATCGGTTTATCTCAATTATGAAAAACAACCATCGAAAGCGCTGCTCATTCTTCAGGATTTGAAAAATAAATTCCCCAATAACTATAATTTTTATTTTGCGCTGGGCATGACCATGGCGGAGTTGCACCGGTTTGCGGAGGCCGAGGCCATTGCCGCGCAAATTGAAAAAAACATCACCTCCCAAACGCCGCCCTTTGTTCCCCAGCTTCAGCCGCGCTATGATCAGTTGATGGGACGCATACATTTTCAGCGGGGAGAATACGGAAGAGCAGAGTCGTTTTTTCAAAAAGTCATTCAGGATAAATCTTTTTATAATAACCGCACACGTGCAAGGTCGCTGGTCTATCTGGGAATGATTCATGACCTGCGCCGGGAACGCAAATACGCGGAGGATTACTACAGGCTGGCGCTGAAAACGGAAGGCGCGGAGGGCTCTGCACAGACCGACGCCAGAGAATATTTAAAAACACCTTACCGGGTGACAGGGAAATAGGACATGGAAAAATTTTCACTCATTACAGATTTTATTCCCGCAGGCGACCAGCCGCAGGCCATTGATGAGCTGACGAAGGGACTGGCATCCGGCAAGGCGCATCAGGTGCTGCTGGGCGTGACCGGCTCCGGTAAAACTTTTACGATTGCCAATGTTATTGCGCGCGCCGGCCGCTCGGCGCTGGTGATCGCACATAACAAAACACTGGCCGCGCAACTGTATGAAGAATTCAAGGGCCTCTTTCCCGACAATGCCGTGGAATACTTTGTCAGCTATTACGATTACTATCAGCCGGAAGCCTATCTGCCCACGACCGATACTTATATTGAAAAGGATTCCGCGATTAACGAGGAAATCGACAAGCTGCGCCATGCGGCCACGCACGCGCTGCTGACACGCCGCGATGTCATCATTGTGGCCAGCGTTTCCTGCATTTACGGTCTGGGATCGCCGGAAGCGTATCTGGGAATGATCGTGCAGTTGGAAGTGGGCAAAGAGATTCCCCGCGAAGATGTCCTGCACCATCTGATTGAAATCCAGTACGAACGAAACGACATCGACTTTCACCGCGGCACGTTCCGCGTGCGTGGCGATGTGGTGGAAATCTTCCCGCCATACGAAGACGAGCAGGCGCTGCGCGTGGAATTCTTCGGCGATACGATTGAAGCGATTTATCAAATTGACCCGCTGCGCGGAAAGAAACTCGGTTCGCTTACCCAAACCGCCGTTTATCCCGGCAGCCACTATGTGACCACACAGGATAATCTCAAACGGGCGACAGCCGATATCCGCGCCGAACTGGCACAGACGCTGGCCAAATATAAAGAAAAGAATATGCTGCTGGAGGCGCAGCGCCTGGAGCAGCGCACCAATTTCGATCTGGAGATGATGGAAGAGATGGGCTACTGCCAGGGCATCGAAAATTATTCGCGCCATCTCACCGGCCGCAAACCCGGCCAGCCGCCTCCGACGCTTATGGAATACCTGCCGAAAGATACCTTAATCATCATTGACGAAAGCCACGCCACGCTGCCGCAGGTGGCCGGCATGTACCGCGGGGACCGCTCGCGCAAGGAAACGCTGGTGAAGTATGGTTTTCGGCTGCCCTCCGCCATGGATAACCGCCCCCTGCGGTTTGAAGAATACGAAGCCCTGCCCAATCAGCGGATTTATATCTCAGCAACCCCGGCGAATTATGAGATGGAAAAAGCGCAGGGCATCCGTGTGGAGCAGATCATTCGTCCAACGGGTCTGATGGACCCGGAAATTGAAATCAAGCCGGCCGTTCATCAGGTGGACGACCTGCTGGAAGAAATCCGCATCCGCGTGAAAAAAGAGGAGCGGGTGCTGGTCACCACGCTGACCAAACGCATGGCGGAAAATCTGACGGACTATTACAGCGGCCTGGGTATTCGCGTGCGCTACCTGCATTCCGACATTCACACGCTGGAGCGCGTCAGCATTATCCGGGATCTGCGCCTGGGAGAATTTGACGTGCTGGTGGGCGTCAACCTGCTGCGGGAAGGTCTGGACATCCCCGAAGTGTCGCTGGTGGCAATCCTCGATGCGGACAAAGAAGGATTTTTACGTTCCGAGCGCTCTCTCATCCAGACCAGCGGCCGCGCCGCGCGCAACGTGGGCGGCAAGGTCATTATGTATGCAGACAAGATCACCAAATCCATTCAGGCCTGCCTTACGGAAACCAAACGCCGCAGGATCATTCAGGCCAAATATAACGAAGAAAACAACATCACACCCGAAACAATTAAAAAATCGATCAGCAATGTATTGGGGTCCATCTACGAGGCAGATTATGTCACAATTCCGGTGGATGACAAAGGCAGAGCCCCGTCCGTCAAAGAAGAAGACCTGCCCGCACTGATTAAAAAACTGACGACGGAAATGAAGCAGGCCGCGAAAAATCTGGAGTTTGAAAAAGCCGCCGGCCTCCGCGATGAAATCAAAGAACTCAACAGGATTTTACTCGAAATGGGGTAGTTCCGAATCCTTTATGATTCATCCGGTTGATGCGAACTTTTATCTCTCTTTCACCTACTAACAAATGATTTTAAAAAATCTCGACGTTGTGGATTACTATTTAAAAGGTTCAACGTGGCGATCACCGGCCCGCGGAACGCGGGTCCGCGTGGATTGGCTTGTTCGGTATTTTTGTATATTTGTCACTACACGTAGGTGCACTAAAAATATTCTGTGGTATTTTACTATTTTCATTTTTAGCTTGATTTTCTGCCTTCAATTTTAACAAAGCTATATTGATGTTTATTTTCTCTGCTTCATCAATGACGGCTTGTTGCTGCTGCTTCGCTGATTGATAATGATATGATCCAGGCTTACTTCTGTACGCGATAATTGTTGCCCATTTATATGATTCTGATAATCCAGGTAGAGTTTTCTTTTTTAGCAATAAGAGATCTGACAATTTTTGCATACCAGTAGTATCACCGTCTTTAGCTGCTCGGCGATACCAATATTCACATTGTTTCCAGTCTTGCGTTACATATTTACCTTCTTTAAAATAATCACCTAATATAGTTTGTGCTAAGTTATAGTTCTGTTCCGCCGTTTTTTTCAGCAATTCAATGCCTTCAGTAATATCTTTGTCAGAATGTGACACATATTTATCTAATAGGATACATGACAGGTCAAACTGTGCATGGACATCGCCATAAGAAGCGCCCTTATGAAGCCAATATGAGGCTTGCTTATTATCCTCCTCACAATATTCGTAATGCCAGCGCAATCGACATGCAGCTTCAGTGTCTCCATGTTCAGCTTTATCTGTTAATTTTGGGATTTCTTCCGCTGGTTCGCATGCACCATAGTTTGTATTTTTACATGCAGTGCATAATACAAGTAAAAATACAATTAAGATTATTTTTAAAATATTCATATAACATCCAAACAATACTTTACATATGATTGACCGAACGGCGCCATCACCAGTTCATCTGGTGGATGGTGTGGTTGGGCGAGTGTATACGAACGTCCCCATTCTGTCCTCAAAAATCATTTAAAATTTGTCCTATGTCAAGGGCTGACCCCCATTACTCACTCACCTATTGGTATCCTTGATTGGGCCGGAACTGCCGCTTCCAGTGCCTTAAAGTATTTGATACGCGATGGTTTCAAGAAATTAGGGGGAATGACGAGTTTACCCGATTTGTCGTTTTGGATTTCTGAATACCAACCGCTGTCACCCCAAACGATATAGACAATATATGTCCTTCCCCTCTCACATCCGGGACAATCGAGTGATACTGAGCCAAACAATCGATTGCCCTGCTTCAATAGCGGAGATAAAAGCGGGCTATAGAACAAGTTTTCAGGTCCGCCTTCGTCATGAGGCTTTATCCAATCAAATGTACTCACTGGGATCGGTAACGGATCGTTGCGATCCGGAAGGTCCATGTTCCAAAGTGCAACAGCCCATTTGATATTTTTAGCGATCACGGCGGAATGATTGACCAAAATCAATGCTGGCGACTTCGGATAGACAAAGCGGAGACTCACATCGGCCAATTCATGGGCGCTTTTCTCATGTGTAGTCGGATATTCATTTTTGTTGTCTGTTATAAGTTTATCGCCAGCTTTGCTCAGGATAGCTCCTTGGAATGCTGAGTATATTGATGCAGATCCGGCAATGACTGTGAAAATAACGAAAAAGATCCAAACTATCGGTTGGCGGCGGTGATCATAACAAAATAGACGACCCTCAATGCTTCGAGTGCACCTGTGCAGATTCCTATTTATTCCTAAACAGCGCATTATTTGGTCCTTCTAAAATCTACTCATCATCGAGATAGAACTGCCAGTTTCCCGACAGCCCTCTCACAGATCCCGGCGTGCGGTTTTCTCGCACCGGGCTCCTCAGCATTGCTCGTTTCGTACAAGACAAAAAAGGGGACGGTTCTATTTAATTGAAAACATGCGCTAAGCCCAGTCATTCCTGTCTTTCCCCTTCGCTCGCTACGCGGCTATCTTCAACTTAACATGCATACCGGCTTTCGATGCAAGCGTGATCAGCATTTCGAGACTGAACTTTTCCCATTTGCCGGTCATCAGATCGGATACCCGCGACTGACTGACACCGAGATTTTTTGCCGCCGCAGCCTGGGTAAGTTTCTTGTTATTAATGTACTTTCTAATATCGGCCATTAAATCGGCGCGCATTTGCAAAATGGCTGCCTCATCCGGTGAATACCCCAAATCCACAAATACATTACCGGATGATGCGACAATGGACTTTTTCATAATTTACTCTCCAATTTGCTTACATCTTTTATTCTGTCCTCTCCATCCCCTTCACTATCTGCGAACGGATGATGCGCGGGAGAAGCATATGATGCTGGGGGCAGATCGCGCGCGGATTCTGATAGGCACAATTGGCAAAGCCCACCAGATATTTTCTCAGGTCGGCATAACGCACGATTTCATCGACAAAACCCTTCTTCGCGCAATACAGCGGGCTGGACGTATCGTTATAATGTTTGACGAGTTCATTCATCTTGTCAATCGTCGGCTGAAGCGGCCTTCCGTCGTCTTTATCTTTGACTAAACGCCGGGCATAAGTGGCCGCGGCGGCCGTTTCACCGGGCATGACATTGATTTCCGTCGTGGCTGTGCCTAAAGAAAATGCATTGTTGTTGTTGGCGATCGGCCCGCACATGACATAGTATCCGGCGACACTGCCTTTGCGCAAAACCACCAGCATCATCGGCAGATGAGAATTTTCAATCGAATAGACCAGGGATTGTCCCAGTCCCAGCAATTCCGCTTTTTCCGCATCATCGCCAACATCAATGCCGCCGGTATCCTGCATCCAGATCAGCGGAATTTTATCGCGCGAGCAGAGGGTGACAAATTCGCTCATCTTGATCAGACCCTCACGGTAGAGCCTGCCACCAACACCCTCATACGCTCTGGTGTATTCGGGATAACCGGGCAGAGCTTCCTGCCGGTTGCCAATCACGCCCATCAGATAGCCATCGACTTTCACCAGACCGGAATATACTTCCGGGCCGAATCCGGGGCGGAATTCCAGATGCTCGGAATGATCAACCAGCCTGGCCAGCACCTGTTCGAATTCATACGAACTTTTTTTATCAACCGGAACAATCGAAGCAATCTCCAACGGAGAATACCTGGGCTCCGCAGGCTCGGCCACGCGGAAAAAGCGCGGCTTGTAGGCAGGCAGGTCGTCCATATAATCTTTGATCGCATCGAGCACCTGCTTTTCTTCATCAAAGACCGCACGGAAAAAACCCGTCACATCGTAATGAATTTTCACACCGCCGGGCGGAACGGATTTAAAATGACGCGTGGTGTTGATGATCTCTTCGGCCCGCGCTTCATCAAAAGCACCGGTTGGAGTAATACCGCTGATAATACCGGCGCCGCCGACCGCCATGTTTGCTTTCTTATGCGCAAGCAAAATGGTGGGACTGACCGACTGATAACCGCCGCCGGCGGGATTGGTGCCGTAGATGCCGGCAATCACGGGGTTGCCCATGATTTCCAGTTCGGCGTGACGGTAGAAGCAGGCCCCCTGCCCACGTCTGCCGGCATATACTTTTTCCTGCTCGGGCAGTTTGACGCCGGAGCAGTTCACCAGCCAGACAAGGGGAATATGAAGTATTTTGGCAATATCGGTTACGCGGAGATTATTTTCCGCCTGTCCGGCAATCCAGGCGCCGGCCAGCCATTTATTGTTGAACCCGATCAGCATGCACCACTTGCCATTGATCCGCGCCAAACCGTCCACGACGCCGGTGCTGCCCGATTCCTCATTTTGCGGATCAAAGATACTGTGCAGCGGGCAGAAGGTCCCGGGATCCACCAGATACTCGATGCGCTGCCAGACGCTCATCTCGCCGCGTTCATTCAGTTTGGACAGCGGCACGCCGACGTTTTTGATGCGACAGGCTTCCAGATCAATCGCCTTCATGATTTCTTCCAGCCGCACGCCATTTTCTTTCATGGTTTCGATCTGCTGCGAAGAAAGCGGACCTCCCAATGGGTCCATTTTTTCAAAATACTGTCTCATGCTTCACTGCCTGCCGATAGATTCCTGTATTTTTTGCGCCAGTTCCCTGTTTTCGAACATTTTTTCTATCGCATCCCCCAGGGCAACACCGGCCTGCTCTCCCAGACGTTCTTCCGAAAAAGACACATGCTCCAGCGACGTTGTGGCCTCCACGGTGGCGCGATGCAGTAACTTTTTACCGGCCGCATCGGCCAGATATAAGGTCAATTTCATTTTTGTCCTGTAGGTATTAGTGGGAAAATCACGGCGGCAGTTGATTTCCATCTCTTCAACCGCCCCGCCGATCAAAATGCCGGTGCGGCTGACTTGCGGGATGTTTTTTTCCTGTAAATTCCATGGCTCGAGAACACCGGACACATTATAGCCCGCTTTTCTCAAATATCGTCTCACGCCCTCGGCAACAGCCCGCGTCGGCCGGGTATGTTTGGGCAGAACCAGCACGCTCAGGCCGTCCTTTTCAATAACGCGCCCCAGCACCAGCGGATCGTCCGTCTTTCGCGTATCGGTAAATTCAGCCACGGCAATAATCGATTGCAGAGCTTTTTGACCAGGCTTCACATAGGAAGGAACAACGGCATGCTCCGCATCATATCGCATATCGACGGAATAGATTGTTGTTGCGGCGCAGCCTGAAAGACAAAATGCCAAAAGCAGCATGCCTGTCAAACCATAAGATGATATCTTTCTCACGAAAACCTCCATAGTCCCGGGGGATAAGCGCGACTTAAATCGTGTGCACAAACAGACCACTGCGCAGTTTGGGTTCAAACCAGGTCGATTTGGGAGGCATAATCGCTCCGGCATCGGCTACATTCATAATCTGCTCCATGGTCGTCGGATACAGAGAAAACGCCACGGCAAAGCCGTCCTGATTCACCAGTTTTTCCAGTTCCGCCATGCCCCGGATGCCGCCGATAAATTTAATACGGTCATCGGTGCGCGGATCTGCAATGCCTAAAACAGGTGCAAGCAGATGGTCCTGCAAAATGGCCGCGTCCAGACTGGCCACCGGATCTTTGGCATTGTAAACACCTTCTTTGATGGTGATGACATACCATGCGCCGCCGAGATACATGCCGAAATCATGAAGACGCTGTGGTGATTTGGCGGCAAAGTTTTTCGTGACGGTAAACTGGGCGCTGATCTCATACAGAAACTGTTCGGCAGTCAATCCGTGCAAATCCTTGACGGCCCGATTGTAATCCATGACCTTTAACTGGTCATGCGGGAAAAACACGGCAAGGATATTGTCCGATTCCTGAGCCTGCCCTTCCCTGCGACGGTCGCGCGCCACGGTGGCGCCGGCGGCGGCGCGGTGATGACCGTCGGCAATGTAAAGCGCGTTGACCTGCGTAAATTCTTTCCGAAGTTCTTCGATCTGCCCCTGATCCGCAACCACCCAGGCGGTATGGATCACGCCGTCTTCGGCGGTAAAATCATATTCCGGCTTGCCGGCAACAATCTTTTCCACTATTGCGTTGATGAGGGGACGCGACAGATAGCTGATGAACACGGGACCGGTCTGGGCGTTGACCGTCCCCACGTGGCGGATGCGGTCTTCTTCTTTGTCCTGCCGGGTTAATTCATGCTTCTTGATCTTTCCTTCGTCGTACTCCGCGGCGCTCATGATACCGACAACGCCCGTCTGCACCTGCGCACCCATCTGCTGGCGATAGACATAATAGCAGGGTGATTCCTCCTGTTTCAGGATTCCGTCTTCCCGCAATTTGCCGAAGTTACGCTTCGCCGTCTCATAAATGACGGCGTCATCCGGGCGCGTGCCGTCCGGCACATCGATTTCCGATTTTTCGACATGCATAAAACTCAGGGGCTTGCCTGCCACCGCTTTTTGACCTTCTTCCCGGGTCATTACATCGTAAGGAAGAGCGGCCACCTGCGCCGCATATTTCGCCAGCGGACGGACCGCTTTAAAAGGTAATACTGTCACCATATTCATTCTCCTTTTGCAGAAATTTCTTGTGATGGATCTAACACAATGGCATAATCCGGGCAACGTCAAATTAACGGCGTCCATTAAAATCATCAAAGGGGAAAATCATGGAAAACACGCTTGTTTTTATTCACGGTCTGGAAAGCACATCACAGGGCAACAAAGCGCAATATTTTCGGAAATGGTTCCCACGGATGATTATTGAAGATTACACGGGCGATTTTGCAACCAGGATGAACAAGCTGAACCGGATTCTCAGCGGCAAAGACAATCTGATCCTTGTGGGATCAAGCTATGGCGGACTGATGGCGGCCCGCTTTGCGCTGGACAACGAAAAGCGGATCAGGAAAATGATTCTGATCGCTCCCGCGCTGACGATTGAGGGTTTTGAAGACACCGTCCGCCAAAAACTACAAATTCCTGTCATTCTCTATCACGGAACAAAAGACGACGTGGTCAATCCTGGAGATGTTAAAAGGATAGCGGAAAATACTTTTGCACGCCTGGAGTATCACCTCGTGGAAGATGATCATCCCTTGAGCAAAGTCTTTGTGCAACTGGACTGGCCGAAACTGCTGGAAGAGCAATAATGCGTCACGACCTGTGCCTGACCCGGCAGAAAGTTGTTGGATTGTGTTGGGGAAAGAAAACCCGATGACAGATCCAAATTGCGGACCTGTCATCGGGGTGTGCGTTATTTATTCTCCCTTGAAGTTCGCTTCTCTCTTCTCGAAGAAAGCGCCGATGCCTTCCTGCGCGTCCTTGGAGTTGAAGAGCTTTCCGAGTTCTTCCCGCTCGATCTTCAAGTGAATTTCGGCTGAAATGCTCGGGCTGATGTTACAGAGCTTGGTGACCGCCGCGACGGCAAGCGGCGCTCTCTTTACGATCTTGTTTGCCAGTTCAAGCGCGGCGTCCACGACGTTTCCTTCGGTCACATGGTCCACCAGGCCGATGGCCAGAGCCTCATCCGCCTCGCACTGCTTGCCCAGGTAAATCATTTCCAGGGCTTTCGATTTGCCGACGAGCCGCGGCAGCCGCAGGCTTCCGCCGTATCCGGGCATGATTCCGAGATTCGTCTCGGTCAGGCCGATGCGCGCGCCTTTTTTCATGAAACGGATATGGCAGGCCATGGCAAGTTCGCACCCGCCGCCCAAAGCGTGCCCGTTGATTGCCGCGATGACCGGCTTCGGGAAATATTCGACTTTGTTCCAGACATCCTGGCCGCGTTTCAGGAAGTCAACGGCGCTGAAATCACCGAATCCGCTCGCCAGGTCGGCGCCCGCGCTGAAGGCCTTCTCGCCCGCGCCGGTGATGATTACGCACCGGATAGCTTTGTCGGCTTCAACGGCGTCGAGATGCTTCCGCATGGCGTCGAAAACCTCGCCGCTCAGCTGGTTCATTTTCGGCTTGTCAATCGACAATATGGCTACTCCGTCTCTGATTTCTTTTGTTACTGCTTCCCCCATGATAATCCTCCTTGTGTAGTATGGTATTAATTGGTTCCGCCCGGCCGGGAGCCGGGCGGAACCCGTTAAAAAATTATCTTCCGATCATTACAGCGAGGCCGAGTATAAGGGACAGGTTGTTGTGTGTCAAGGAATTTCAGCCGGAAAATATGTTGTGTGAAGCGCATCATTAACGCGATGGTCAGATTATTGAAATCACCCCGGCGGCGATGCCGGCAAAGACCGTTTCATCGTTTAAGCTTCATAAAAAGCTTCGACCAGATCCAGATAGTCGGCCAGCAGTTTGCGGCTGACCACGAAAATATGGCCGATATTTTTCTCAATGGTTCGATTAAGGGGCTCGCTCAAATGCCTGATATTCCCTTTACCCACCTGTCCCCATGTCGCGCCGGCCACACAGGAACCCGCCGGCGCAATGGGATCCCGTGATCCTTTGTAATCAAAAATTACCACCCCCGCTTTTTTCAGGATATCCATGTTCACCGGCTTGCCGTCCAATTCCGGATTGGTTGAGGGCAGACAGTAGGTCCCTTCATAAATCTGATTGCCGAGAAAAATATTCTGGATCCACTGAATATGGGCGGTGACGGGAAACCGGGTGCCGTGCGTCAACCAGTAAAGAAACGGCGCGGAGTCTTCAATCGATTCTTTTATTGCCGCGCGGCCGTAAAAACCCAGAACAACCGTGTATTGCACGCCGGGCTGTATTTCATTCATTCCCGCTTCAATGACCTGCGGCGGAATGTTGACGGCGCCGAAAAGCTCTTTCATCAGATCGGGATCGTAGTCGCGGCGGATCAGTGTTCGAATCGGTCCGTGGCCGCTGTCTTCATCATCAAACCTGGTCGGCGAAGCCATCATGGCTATTTTTTTGATGTCCATCTTTTTACCGGCTGCCAGCCTCTCTTCCGCACGTCTGGCCAGATAGGGTAAAATAAGCGTGCCGCCCATACAATAGGACATGATATAAATTTCATACTCCGGATGCCGCTTTTTGATCATATCGATGTAATAATCCGGAACGGTTTTCCCGTAAAAGTCCAGCCCCAGTTCGGTTTCTTCCCAGCCCGGATCGCCGTGATCAACCACATAAATCCGGTAGCCCTTCTTCAGCATCGCTTCGATAACGGACTTGCCGGACGCCAGATCGAACAGCTCCGGTTTGTTGATCAGAGGGGTTGCCATATAGATGATTTTGCCGTTGGATTTTATCCCTCCGGGAATCGGATAATAGCGCAGGCGCACCCGATGGATCGTTGACCCCTCCACATATTCATAGGCCGAACAGCCGATCCTGCCCGCCGTTATTCTTTCGGAATACTCTTTGATGTCGAAAGCGTTTGCGGCATAGAGATTTTCCAGGCGGGTGCGGTTTTCATCCAGATACTCCTCAAAAGACGTCATCAGTTTTCCATCCGGATCAGTCTTGGCAAAGGGCAGATAACCATTGGAAAAAGGTTTTTCCGTAATCAAAACCAGCAGGCACTTTAAGAGTTCCTTCATCGCTTTAAGGCGGGTCAGACCAATGTTATTGTATTGATACTCCAACTGGGCAAACTCATCCATATAGTTTTTCAGGTACTCTTTGCCTCTGGCCGTCGTGCAGATCATCCGGGCTTTTTCCCGGTTGAACCGGCCATCCTTGATAAAAAAACCGGCCAGCGTATAAAGAAGCCGGGAATAGCTTTTGTAGATCCAGCCGTTCATGTCCGCAATCAGGTCGGGATTTCTGGACGCGCCAACCGCAAGACGGGCGCCGGCCTTGATCGGCCTGAGCACGGTATCGAGAAACGCGCTTTGCCAGGCCGCGGCAATCGCCCAGGGCCCGAACACAACAACATCCCTGCTGATGGAATCCAGAATTCGCTGATAACCGAACAGGCCCCTGACCTGCCCGCCGATCATTTTGCTTTTCCAGGCCAGCGCCGTATTCACGCCCTCGACATTATCGGCGGGAGACAAACCGATCACGGATAAAAGTTCATCCGGCGTCAATTGCTCTGCCTTAGCCTCTCTTTCCTGATCCATATATGCCCCTTCCCTTTTTAATCGCCGCGCCGCCGGTAAATTTTACGGCGGTTTTTGCCGTCAAATACATTCCCCCGGCAATGACGCGGCAGATTCCGCATGGATTGCAGAAACCATTGACAAAAATACCCTTCTATATTAAGTGTCTTTACAAGCTAAATTATATTATTTAATCACAATTTTCAACATCGTTGTTTTAACTAATGAGGTGACCATGGTTGATGACGGCAAACAATCCCCGTTTAATGAATCTCCGGTGTTCCCGTGGCTGAATACGGCCGCTGATTTGTGGCTGAATATGGCAAAAATAACGCCCGCCAACCCCGATAACGCCCTGAAAACACAAGCCGCTGCGCAAAACCGTTTTACGGAACAGCTGGAAACAAATCTGAATCTGCTGAGATCCTTTTCCCGAATCATGAACGAGCCGGAATCCGCTTCCGCGGCCGCCAACTCGGTCAGCGCGCTCCCGGAAATTCTCTTGAAAATGGCCAGGTCCGGTTTTGACGCGGCAATGCAAATACAAAAACATTTGATGGAAAAGGCGGGCAAAATCGGCAAACGCACGGAAGCGTATAATTTCGACAATCTGGATCAGGAAGTCTTTAAGGCCCTGTCTGAAGTTTATGAAAAAGAACTGCGGCAATACCTGAAAATTCCGCCGCTGGGATTGACCCGTTTTTATTCCGAGAGGTTCAATGAAATGCTGGATAAGCACAACCTCTTTGAAACCACGCTGGCCGAATTTCTTTCCGTCCTCTACCTGCCGATGGAAAAGTCCTTCAAGGTGCTTCAGGAAAAACTGCGGCAAAGGGCGGAAGAAGGCAATCTTCCCGGCGACACAAAAGAAAGCTACGATATGTGGCTGAAGATTCTGGAAGGCCACTACATGAACCTTTTCAAGTCCAAGGAATACACGGACGCGCTGCATCGGACGCTCAACAAGCTGGAAGATTTTCTGATCGCCAAAGATGACGCCCTGCGCGATTTTCTCCAACTGCTGCCGGTTGTAACGCATAAAGACATGGACGACCTGTACAAGGAATTCCATCTGCTGAAAAAAAGAGTGAAAGAACTGGAAAAACAACTGGGAATCTCGCAAAATACAATAACTGCCGTAAAATAGCCGCTCTTCTTGCCCCGGCGGGCAATGACCAAAGTTTTTTGGAAGGGAAACATTATTTCATATGAACTCAACGAAAATTCCCATTGACCTCATCCTGGAACGCATGGCCGAGGACACGGAAAAGGCGCAAAAACGGGCTTCCCGGGCCTCTGACGTTCTGCTGGGCGAGCTTAATTATGAGCTGGGATCGACGCCTCACGAAATTGTCTATGAAGAAGACCGGGTGAAGGTGAAACATTATTTCCGCAATGAAGACTCGGAAAACAGGTTAAAAGTCCCCCTGCTGGTGGTTTACGCGCTCATCAACCGCGAAACGATGTTGGACTTGCAGCCGGATCGCAGCGTCGTCAAAACGTTTCTCCAGGAAGGCATTGATCTGTACATGGTGGACTGGGGGTATCCCAAACGCAAGGACTGCTTCCTGACCATTGACGATCATGTCAACGGTTATATGGACAACATCGTCGATTTCATCCGCAAAAAGCACAATGTCCCGAAAATCAATCTGATGGGCATTTGCATGGGCGGCTCGTTTTGCGTCATGTATTCGTCGCTTCATCCGGAAAAAATCAAAAATCTAATCACCACGGTGACGCCGTCGAGCTTTGACACGGACAAGGGGCTTTTGCATGTCTGGATGAAAGACGTCGATGTGGACCGGATGATTCGCACCTTCGGCAATATTCCCGGCGACCTGATGAATCTGGGTTTTCTCCTGTTGAATCCCGCGCGCCTGATGATCGACAAGTATGTCAGCTTTATGGAGAACATGGACAACAAGGATTTTGTGGAAAATTTTGTGCGCATGGAGCGCTGGATTTTCGACAGCCCCGATGTTCCCGGAGAAACTTTCCGTCAGTTTATCAACGACTGCTACAAGAACAACCTGCTGATCCAGAGCAAAATGCATCTTGGCGGAAAAAGGGTGGATTTGTCGAAGCTGACCATGCCGCTTTTGAATTTCTACGGCGAATACGACCATCTTGTTCCGCCCCAGGCCTGTGACCAGCTCACGAAATCCGTGGGCAGCGCCGACACGGAGGACGTCTGCCTGGAGACCGGACATATCGGCATCTACGTCAGTTCCAAATTCCAGCGGCAGTTCGCACCCAAAATCGCGCGATGGCTCAAAGAACGCAACCGGGACGACATACCGGCCGCGGGAAAAACGACGCGGCCCGCAACCGTTAAAGAAGAGCCGCAAAACAAAATTGCATCGCCATTACAGAAACCGACCGTCAGGAAAAAGCCTGCGCTTAAAAAAACTGTCGGCAAGAAACAAGCGGCACGGAAGGTAAAAAAAGCAACTCCTTCTCCGTCCGGAAAAGGCAGGTTGTCACTGATCCAAAGAATTTCTGAAGCTATCTAAAAGGGAGAAAAAAGTATGTACTCGGGAGAAAGTTATTTTCGCGCTTTAAGCGAACTCAGCAGAGAAATCGGCGCCACGGAAGATCAAGACAAAATGCTGCATCTGATCGTGTCCAAGGCGGTGAAAACACTAAAGGTCAAAGCAGCCGCCATCTTCCTGATGGATAAAAATTCGGAAGACGACTTTCAGAATGTCGCCGAAGCCCAGGTGGGACTTTCCTCGAAATACATCCATGCGGGAACAGGATACGCCGTTAAAATCAGCCCCCAGTTGCTGAAAGACGGTTACCTGTATTATGAGAACGCGACAACGGACAAGCGGCTGGCAAACCGCGACGCCAAAAAAGCGGAAGGCATCGGCTCGATCCTGTCCGTTCCGGTGATGGACAGGGGCCGCATGGTGGGCATCCTGAGCGTCTATACAAAAGAGATCCGCAAGTTTCCCAAGGACGAAATCGATTTTCTGTCCATTCTGGCCGAACAGGGGGGCTCCGCGGTTGAAATCTCCCATTTAATCAAGAAATTGCGAAATAACACCCAGATCTTTTTAAAACTGGCCGCCAGCATCTCGGAAAGTCTGGACGTCAAAACCATTTTGCAGGCGATGACTCAGGATATGGTGGAATCCCTGGATCTCAAGGCGGCATCGGTCAGACTGCTGGATGACGACAAACGCACCTTGAAATCGGTGGCCAGTTTCGGCTTAAGCGAAAAATATCTGAACAAGGGGCCCATCCAGGCGGACAAAAATATTGCCGAAGCCCTGAAGGGTAAAACCATTGCCATTAAAAATGTATTTGACGATAAGGGCATCCAGTACAAGGAAGAAAAGAAAGCGGAAGGCATTGTCTCCATGCTGTACACCCCCATTCGTTCCAAGGACGATGTTATCGGTGTCCTGATCGTCTATAGCGGGCGGGAAAGAGAATTTGCGGAGGATGAAGTTCTGCTGCTGACGGCTCTGGCTTACCAGGGCGGCCTGGCAATCAACAATGCCTGCATGTATATGGTCATGCAGGATGATATTAAGGATTTAAAGGAGAATATCTGGAGTCATAAGTGCTGGTTCTAGTCCCGGGTAAAAAATCAATAAGGAGGTAGTTTTGCCATGATCGCAGGGAAAAGCATCGACAAACTGTCCGTCGGAGACACGGCGGAATTTGCCAAGACAGTAACAGAGACGGATATCTATTTATACGCGGGCATCACCGGTGATTTCAATCCGGCGCATGTCAACGAGGCCTACGCAAAAAACACCTTTTTCAAAACCCGCATCGCGCACGGCATGCTGACGGCGGGATTCATCTCCGCCATTATCGCCAATCAGTTGCCTGGCCCCGGAACCATCTATCTGAAACAGGATTTGAGTTTTCTCGCGCCGGTGCGTATGGGCGACACCATCACGGGACGCGTTGAAATTCTGGAATTGAATACGGAAAAAAACCGTGTCCGGTTAAAAACCACCTGCACGAATCAGGACGGCGTGGTCGTGATTACGGGCGAGGGTCTGGTCAGCCCGCCCAAAGCGCCGAAAGCATAACATCCCCCCTCTTGCGGAACTCTGAGGCTGAATAAAAAAAGCCGCCGCAAATGCATTGCGGCGGCTTTTTTATCATTACTTTATTTGCCCGCAAAATAGGTTTCCACTTTTTTGAAATTCTCATCGGCGGCCGCTTTGAATTCTTCACGGCCCTTCTTGTAGGTTTTGATCCAGTCAAGAACCAGCTTCTTGCCTTCCGCCGGGAATACGCCGGTCTGCTCCAGCATGTTGGTGACCATCTTTTCAGTCTGTTCCTGAATAACGGCCATTGCTGCAAAAGAATTATCAAAAGCTGTTTTGTTAAAATCCACCATCTGTTTTGCAATCTGTTTCGGTTCCATCGTTTTTCTCCTTTATTTTGTTTATTATTTTATTTTTGCTTTGCTACTGGTAACCTTTTTTTTGCCGTCTGCCTGCGGGAAGCGGCTTTTTTAAGATCCACGGCAACCTCTTTACTCATATCCGGCACAGTTTCGACAGGGGCTGCTTTTTGATCAACCCCTTTTACGGAAGATTCCATTTGACCGGCAACACTCAAGAGATAATCTTCAATCAGTTTAAACCGGCTGTCCACATTTTCCTTGAGCTCACCCAAGCCGTTTTTATAAGCATTCATCCAGTCTCCGGCAATCTGTCGGCTTTCCGCCGGAAGAAGCCCGGACTTTTCCCAGAAAACACGCATCATTTTTTCAGTATGCTCCTGAACGGCAACAACAGCCTTAAAGCTGTCGTCAAAAGCCTTTTTGTTGAAGGCCAGAACCTGTTTGATCGTTTTGGAATCCATGCCCATCCGCCCTTTCTCTATTTTTTTGATTTTCCCTGAAAGGCCGACAGACCGGATGTTAACATCTCCGCCAGCTTTTCATAATTCTGATCGGCAGTTTCTTTAAAGTCCACGGTGCCTTTTTTATACATACTGGTCCATTCGTTAATGACGGACTTGGATTGAACCGGAATCCACGGAGACTGCTTCAAGAAATTGTCCATCGCCTTGGAAGTTTGCTCCTGCAACATCACCACGGCATTGAAGCCGGTCTCAAAGGCCGCTTTATGGCAATCAATCATTTGCTTTGTTATTTCTTCGTTTTGCATAATCAACACTCCTTAATTGTCTTTTGAATTGAGTTTAATTATAAACAGTTTTTTTTATTTGTCAACAGCAAAATGTTGCATTGCAATATATTTTTATAAATCATTTTCAGGTGCATATATTTTATATTATGTAGTATTTACATATACTTATAATCAAATCACCCGTTCATATCCGCATCAACAACTATTTTTATGTTGCAATATCTTTCATCATGCCGTAAGAAGAAGCCGGAAAAGGACACCATGGACGAAGACATTCTGCAACTAAAAAAATATACCAACCGCAGACTTTACGATACGGAAAAAAGTATTTACGTTACGCTGGATTACGTAACGGACGCCATCCGCAGAGGCCGACAGATTCAGGTAACGGACGCAAAAACCCGTGAAGATGTCACTCCGGCAATTCTCACACAAATCGTTCTGGAAGAAGCGCGCAAAAAAAAATATCTGCTCCCCCCTCCCCTGCTGTACCTGATGATCCGGTATGGAGAAAATGTACTGACAGAGTTCTTTGAAAAGTATCTTGAACAGACTATTCGCAATTACCTGTTAATACGCAATATGGCCGATGAGCAGTTCAAAAAGATGATCGAGTACGGCGAAAATTATCCTCCGATAAATCCTCCAAACATGATCGGTCTGACACCTTTTAAATCTCTCTTCGATCTATTTGCCGCCGATCATAAAAAACAGCGGGAAGATAAGTCTTAACTCCGGATCGATCTCTGAAACCCGCGGGAAATGGACAATGGCGCAACTATTGCCTTGACATTATTCCTCACATCTCTTAGCATACCGCAAATTTTAAAGGTTTTCACGTTATGTACTCGAAAAAAATCGTTATTCGCTACACCCCGGATGTTGTTCAGCAGCCAGTCATTTATCTGCTGGCGCAAAAACACAACCTTGTTTTTAACATTCTGAAAGCAAGAATCTATCCACGCCGCGAAGGCGTGATCGTACTGGAACTTTCCGGCAAAAAAGAAGATTTCGACCGTGGCATCCGTTTCCTGAAGGAGATAGGGCTGAAAGTTGAACCTCTTTCCAAAAGTGTTTACCAGAATGCCGATAAGTGCGTTCACTGCGGGGCCTGCACCGGGTTTTGCCCGACCGGCGCCTTATCTTTTGAAAAACAGACCCTGAAAGTTTTGTTTGATCCTGAAAAGTGCAATGGCTGCGAACTGTGCGTTTCCGCATGCCCCGTCCGCGCGATGGAAATCAATTTATTGTAATCTGGATAACCTCTTAAACAGACTGACTTTTCCCTCCTCTTAATATTTTTACGCACTTTTTTCATTTTTTTTTGGATAAAATATTTCTTTTCATATATAAAACAAATCCGCATCGATAAAAATTCATTATTGTTCTTTCCATGAACATTTTTGTTTCAGACTAAAACAATTATACACTCTTGATGAGGCGTCGAAAATTCTCATGCACACAGATAAAAACGGCTTTGATAATGAAAAATACATCACCCAGCAGACGGAATCGATCTTAAAGCGCGTTGCAAGATTCAACAACAAGCTCTATCTGGAATTCGGCGGCAAGCTGCTTTATGATTATCACGCAGCCCGCGTGCTGCCCGGCTATGACCCCAACGTCAAAATGCGGCTCATCAAGGAACTGAAAGACCGGGCGGATATTTTGCTTTGCATTTACGCGGGCGACATTGAACGAAAAAAAATCCGCGCGGACTTCGGCATCACGTACGATGCAGACGCGATGAAGCTGATTGATGATCTGCGCAGTTGGAACATCAACGTGATGGGCGTCGTCATTACCCGGTTCCAAAACCAGCCCTCTGCCGTCTTGTTCAAAAACAAACTCGAACGCCGGGGCATCCGGGTATTCACGCACCGTTTCACGAAGGGGTATCCGACCAACGTGGATCTCATCGTCAGCGATGAAGGTTACGGCGCCAATGAACACATCCCAACGGACAAACCGCTGGTGATTGTCACGGGACCGGGACCGGGCAGCGGAAAACTGGCGACCTGTCTGTCTCAACTTTATCATGATTACAAAAGAGGCGTCAAATCCGGCTACGCCAAGTTTGAAACCTTCCCGATCTGGAATCTGCCGCTCAAACATCCGGTCAATGTCGCATACGAAGCGGCAACCGCCGATATTCGCGATTTCAACCAGATCGACCCGTTTCATCTGGATGCCTACGGTGAAGCCTGGGTCAATTACAACCGCGATGTGGAAGTGTTTCCGGTTGTCAAGAGGATTCTGGAAAAGATCACCGGCGAGGCTTCCTTTTATAAGTCTCCCACCGACATGGGCGTTAACCGCGCCGGATTTGCCATTATCAATGACGACATCACCAAAGAAGCATCCAAACAGGAAATCATCCGCCGCTATTTCCGCTACCGCTGCGAATACGCCATGGGATTTTCGGATAAAGAAACTGTTCAGCGCGTCGAATTATTTCTTAACGATTTTAATCTAAAACCGGAGAACAGGCGCGTCGTGCTGCCTGCGCGCCAGATGTCTCAGGAAGCGTTGGAACGTAATCGGGGAAATGAAGGAATCTTCTGCGGCGCGGCCATTGAACTTGCCGACGGCTCAATCATCACCGGCAGTAACTCTCCATTGATGCATGCGGCGTCCAGCGTGGTCATCCACGCCATCAAACACCTGGCGGACATTCCCGCTAAAATCAAGCTGCTGCCGCCAAACATCACCGACTCAGTCCGCAGGTTGAAAACGGAGATTTTGAATGAAAAAAATGTCAGCCTTGATCTGGAAGAAGCGCTCATTGCGCTGGCCATTAGCGCCGCCACCAATCCGGCGGCGGAACTGGCTTTGGAAAAATTAAAAGATTTGCGGGGCTGCGAAGTTCATATGACTCATATTCCCACACCCGGTGACGAAGCAGGACTCAGGCGCATGGGCGTTAATCTGACCAGCGACCCGACTTTTTCGACCAATGATCTTTTTATCACATAAAGATGATTATTTTTTCTTGGCATCGCCTTGATTATTTTTATTGCCGTAATTAACAGGAGCGTCCAGCAGATCGTTGACCTCTCCGGGCATTTTCTTTGCTTCACCCGCCATTTCCTTGCTGTCCCTCCAAAAATCGCCGAGCCGATTCACTAAACTTTTTCCGCCGGCTATAAATATTTCAGCGGTTTTTCCCATTGCTACGGGCATAGGCGCCGGGTCACTGAAAACATTAACGCCGCCGACAATGAAAAAGACTACAATGGCGGCAATCGTTAATTTAATAAATTTAGACAAGATGAAATACAGAATCATGACCGCGGATAAAATCACAAATAACGCAAAGGCTTCCGGGTTTGACGTAAAATAAGCAGAAACAGATTCCATATATGGATGAACCTCCTTTTATTCGGTATTATTTTTACCGTTCTTTCTTATATTATTTTCATTATAAAATCCATTTTTTGTTTCTTGACAAAGGAGTTTTCCCGATAGATAAAGCGCCTCATGAAAAACGGTGAAGGGAATAAAAAACAATTGCCCCTAAACGGCCTGAAAAAGAAAGTCGGTCTGACCACCCTGGGCTGTAAGGTCAACCAGTGTGATTCCGCGGCGCTGGCCCGGCAGTTGCAGTCCGCAAATTTTGAGCTGACGCCGTTTAACACATTCGCCGACGCCTACATCATCAATACCTGCACGGTCACGGCTTTTGCCGATTTTCAGGCGCGCCAGCTCATTCGCAGGGCATTGCGCCAAAATCCCCTCGCCCGCATCGTCGTGACGGGTTGCTATGCGCAGACGCAGGCCGAAGCATTGTCCCGGATCGAGGGCGTCGCCTTTGTTGTGGGCAATGACCAGAAGCACCGGATTGCCGAACTGCTGAGCCATTCCGTCTCCGGCCGGCCGCACATTTTTGCGGGGGATATTTTTCTGCAGGAACAACTTCCCTGCGCACCGGCATCGACATTGACGGGACGCACCCGCGCTTTTTTCAAGATTCAGGACGGCTGCAACGCCTTTTGCAGCTATTGCATCGTCCCTTTCGCCCGCGGCAAAAGCCGCAGCCTGCCCGTATCCGGTGTGCTGGAAGGCGTACGGAACTTTATCGCCCGGGACTACCGGGAAATTGTTCTCACCGGCATTCATCTGGGATACTATGGACACGACCTGCAGCCCCGGACGGATCTGGCGCAGACCCTCGAAACCCTGTTATCGCAGAATTCTCAAACAAGGTTCCGCCTCAGTTCCATCGAACCCAACGAAATATCGGATGAGCTGCTTCATCTTTTCAATCAATACGAAAATCTTTGCCCGCACCTGCATATTCCGCTGCAAAGCGGCGATGATTCCATTCTAAAAATGATGAAACGCCGCTATGACACGGCATTCTATCGCGCACTCATCGAAAAAGTGGCGCGGACCGTGGACGATATCGCCGTCGGGATCGACGTTATGGCCGGTTTTCCCGGCGAAGGCGAAGAGGAATTCAGCCACACGTTAAAACTGCTGGAAGAGCTGCCTTTGGCTTATCTGCACGTCTTCCCCTATTCGGAAAGACCCGGCACAGCCGCTCTGGATATCCAACCCAAGGTGCCGGAAAAAATCAAAAAGGAGCGGGCCGCCATCCTGCGGGAACTGGGCGCAAAAAAAAGAGAAACCTTTTCCCTGCGGTTTCCCGGAAAAACACTGCCTGTGCTGGTGGAGCAATCCAGAGACAAAAAAACCGGGCTCGCCAGGGGCTTCTCGCACAATTATCTTCCGGTACTACTGGACAAACACCCTGCTTCTTTAGTAAATACAGTGGTCAAGGTCAGAATCGAACAGGTTCTGGAAGGAAAACTTACAGGCAGGGTTGTTCATGAATAACAAGAGATTACAACAATTAACCGTCCTTCAGGAAAAGCTTCACTATGTTTTCCGCAATCCGGATCTGCTTTCAACCGCCCTGACGCACCGGTCCTATGCCAATGAGAATCCGCAGGCGGGCGTAAGCGACAACGAAAGGCTGGAATTTCTGGGAGACGCGGTTCTGGGGCTTTGCATCAGCGATCTGCTGATGAAAAAACATCCTGATTTCGACGAAGGCACCCTTTCCAAAATCCGTTCTTTGCTGGTTAATGAACAACCGCTGGCGGATCTGGCGGCAGAACTTGAGTTGGGAAATTGTCTGCTTCTGGGCCGCGGTGAAGACCATTCCGGCGGGCGCGCCAAGGAATCGCTTCTGGCCAACGCGCTGGAAGCGGTCATCGCCGCGATTTACCTTGATTCCGGTTTCAGCAAAACAAAAACCATTCTCAAACGGCTGATGAACCCCCTGTTGAATGATGAGGCGCTGACTGCGCAATGCTTCGATTATAAAACAGCCTTGCAGGAATTGTGTCAGAAGAAATACAAATCCGCGCCGCTTTATACCCTGCTTGACGAAAGCGGGCCCGATCACGACAAAACCTTTGAAGTCGAGGTAACCCTGGGCGATGACACCCGTCAAACCGGCCGGGGAAAAAGCAAGAAAGACGCGCAAAAACAGGCGGCGCAAAAAGCCTGGGAAAGTCTGCACCGTGAAAGCGGCACTTAACGCCCCCCGCATCAAAGCCTTCCCCCTCCGGCGCGTTGCGCCACCCCCGCCGGCGGGAGACAAACCGGAGAAACCGCTGATTATCCCCATCTTCATTATGAACAGCGGCTGCCCGCAGCGCTGCACCTTCTGCAACCAGAAGATTGCCGCGGGTAATTTTACGCCGGACATCACGCAGGATTTTTTTGATGCCGAGGTTGCCTCTTATCTGAACTGGAACAGGAACAAAACGCGCAGCGTGGAAATCGCCTTTTACGGAGGCAGCTTTACGGGCCTGCCGCCTTTCGATCAAAAGCGCCTTCTGGACATGGCCTGCGCTTATATCCGGAAAGGCGCGGCAACCTCCATCCGGATTTCCACCCGGCCGGATTACATTGACGACGAGCAATTGAACTTTTTATATTCCCACGGCGTGCGAACCGTGGAAATCGGCGCGCAATCCCTCAATGATGACGTTCTTCGCAAAGCCTGCCGGGGCCACGATGCAAAGAGCACGGCGCATGCGATGCAATTGCTCAAGGCGCACGGATTCAAAACCGGCCTGCACCTGATGGCCGGTCTGCCAAACGACACCCGGAAAAGCTTTGCGGAAACGCTTACGCGCGTCGCCGAACTTCGACCGGATACCACACGCATCCATCCGGTGGTTGTTTTTAAGGACACGCCGCTGGCCGATGAATTTCGCGCAGGACACTATCGGCCATTATCTCTGGAAGAGGCGGTGGACTGGTGCCGCCTGGCATGGGAAACACTGACCCCGGAAGGCATCCGGATTATCCGTTTCGGCCTGCAGTTAACGCCGGAAATGAGTAGAGATGGCGCCGTTCTGACGGGCCCGCTACACCCGTCTTTCGGCAGTTTGGTCTATTCGGCCATTTTTTATTCAGCCACATTGAAACTGCTCGGCAATATTCCGGGACATACCGGGGAATTGCGTTTCCGGGTGGCCCAAAGCGACCTGTCCAATTTCCGCGGTCCCGGCAATAAAAATATCGAATCGATAAAAAAGCTTTACCCTGACGCCCAAATCGTTATAGACTCTGTTCGCGAAACCCTTCCGGGACAGATATCGCTGAACATCGAAACAGGGGAATCTTTTTCGCTGGATATTCCGGGAATCATCTAATCATTGGAGAATGTTTGTGTTTAAATCCGGTTTCATCGCCATTTTAGGCCGCCCGAATGTGGGCAAGTCAACCTTTTTCAACGCGATTATCGGCGACAAAATTTCCATCGTCGCCAACAAGCCGCAAACCACGCGAAACCGCATCACGGGCATTAAAAACTTCCCCGACGCACAGTTGATCTTTCTCGACACGCCGGGAATGCACAAGCCGAAAACACCGCTCAACCGGGCGATGGTGCAGGCGGCCCGGGATACCATCGGCGACGCTGATGCCCTCCTGATGATGGTAGAGGCAGACACCCATATCGGACCTCATGAACTTTTTTTGATCGAAGCGCTGGCCGGGGCCAAGGCGCCGGTGTTTCTCGCCATTAATAAAATTGACCGGATTGAAAAACCATCCCTGCTGCCGCTCATCGATCAATACAGCAGGCTTTATGACTTTGCCGGCATTTTCCCGATCTGCGCCTTAAAAGGCGACGGCCTTGATGAATTGATCTCCTGCCTGAAAGAGGCGCTGCCGGAAGGTCCACAGCTGTTCCCCGACGATATTGCCACCGACGCTACGGAGCGCTTCATCGCGGGAGAATTCATCCGGGAACAGATTCTGATCTTGACTTCGCAGGAAATCCCCTATGTATCGGCTGTAACCATTGACGCATTCAAGGAAGACGAGGCAAAAAATCTGATCCGCATCAGCGCGACGATCCATGTGGAAAAAGAATCGCAAAAAGCGATCATGATCGGCAAAAAAGGCGCCATGCTTAAAAAAATAGGGACGCAGGCGCGTCTTTCGATGGAAAATCTTTTCGGCGCAAAGGTTTTTCTGGAATTGTTTGTGCGCGTCAAGAAAGACTGGACCAGCTCCGACAGAATGCTGCGCGAGTTCGGACTGATTAAATAGAGGTTTCCATGCAGGCAAAACCCGTCATCGCCATCGTCGGCCGCCCCAATGTGGGCAAATCAACACTTTTCAACCGCATCGCCGGAAAGCAGAAAGCCATCGTCATCGACGAACCGGGCGCGACGCGCGACCGCAACTATACGGATTGCATCTGGCATGACAAGGCCTTTACCCTGATTGACACCGGCGGCTTCGAACCGGTCACGGAAGAACGCATTCTAATCCAGATGCGCGAACAGACCAATCTGGCCATTGAAGAAGCGGATGTCATCATCTTTATGATGGATGGCCGCGACGGCCTGACGCCATCGGACATGGAAATCGCGCGTCAATTGCGAGGCCGGGGTAAAAATGTGTTTTACGCCGCCAATAAAGTTGATGGCGCGCGCCATGAAGAACTTCTCACCGAATTTTACCGGCTGGGCATCGACGAAATTTATTCGATTTCCGCACAGCACGGATTGGGCGTGGACGAACTGCTGGCCGTTCTGACGGAAAACTTTCCGCAGGCAACCGAAAGCAAGGAAGACGAGGATGAACCGATTGCGGTGGCAATTGTCGGCAAGCCCAACGTCGGCAAATCATCCCTCATCAACCTGATTTCGGGAAAGGAAAGAAGCATTGCCAATCCCACCCCGGGCACCACACGCGACGCCATCGACACGACCATCAAGGTGCATGGCAAGAATTATCTCCTGATTGACACGGCGGGCATCCGCCGAAAAAACAAGATCAGCCTGACCCTGGAAAAATACAGCGTGATCCAGGCGCTCAAAACGATCAACCGCTGCGATATCGCACTGGTAATGATTGACGCGGAAGAAGGCATCACCGAGCAGGACGCTAAAATCGTCGGGCTCGCCTATGAACGCGGTAAAGCCTGCATCATCGTGGTGAACAAATGGGATAAAATCGAAAAAGACAATGCCACCGTGGGCAAATTTGTTGAAAAAATTCATGATGAACTCAAGTTCATGGATTTTGCTCCCATTCTTTTCATCTCCGCACTGACCGGACAGCGCGCGCCGAAAATCTTTGAGCTCATCAATAATGTTTACAGCCAGTACACGAAAAGGGTGGGCACTTCTCCCCTCAATGATCTGGTGGAAAGATCCGTCCGGAGAAACCCGATGGCGCGCTTTCAGAACCGCTCCATGGGCATCTCTTACGCCACGCAAACCGGCATTAAACCGCCCACCTTCATCTTCTTTGTCTCCCAGGCCAGAGGCGTCCACTTTTCCTACGAACGCTACCTGATGAATCAAATCCGCGAAGAGTTCGGCTTTGATAAAGTTCCGATCAAACTGATCTTCCGCAAAAAAAGATAACGGAGAGCTGCACCACAACCCGCGCGGAGACAAATATCGCAGACCTGCGCAAGGCGGGCATGACGGAAGGAATGGAAACCCTGCTTCAATACGACGTGGCAGAATTCTTGCCGGCCGGACCAGCCGGATGGACGTGCTGAGCGTTTGTATCCGGCAAACGGGTTTGTATGGACGGATTGTAAATTCAATTGACAATTTGTACCCGCTTTGTTATAAGTCCGCCCTATGGTAACAAGAACCGCACGACAAACTCTTCTGAGACTGGCAAAGGGGTTTCCTGTTGTCGCTATCACAGGTCCACGGCAATCGGGAAAAACCACACTGGCCAGGTCGACATTCCCTCAAAAGCCTTATATTTCATTTGAAGATCCGGACATAATGGCCTTGGCCGAAAAAGATTCGCGCGGTCTGCTGGACGGTTTCAAAAACGGCGCCGTCCTTGATGAAATTCAACGCGTCCCGCAGCTCTTTTCTTATCTTCAAACTCACGTGGATAAAAACCTTGTTCCGGGAATGTTTGTTTTAACAGGATCCCAGCAATTCGGGCTTCTTTCGGGAATCACGCAGTCGCTGGCGGGCCGCGTCGGTCTGGTTCATTTGCTGCCTTTCACATCAACCGAGCTTTTATCCGCAAGAAAGTTGCCGGCAATGGATGCATTAATGCTCAGAGGATTTTATCCCCCTCTGTTTGATCGTGAATTTACGCCATCGGACTGGTTTGCAGCTTACGTTTCGACGTATATTGAAAGAGACGCAAGACAACTGATTAATATTCGCAATCTTTCCGTATTTCAACGATTTGTCAAAATGTGCGCCGCCCGCACGGGACAGATTTTAAACCTGTCCACGCTTGCCGCGGATTGCGGCATTACACATAATACGGCCTCATCATGGATTTCCGTTCTTGAAGCCAGCTATCTTGTCCATCTTCTGCAACCTCATTATAAGAATTTTAACAAAAGGTTGATCAAAGCGCCCAAGTTGTATTTCTGGGATGTGGGGCTTGCATCATGGCTCATGGGAATTCGGGACATAGAACAGATTCGTTTTCACTCCCAGCGCGGAGCTCTTTTTGAAACTTTTGTCATTTCGGAATTTCTCAAGGAAAGATTCAATCAGGGGTTGCCTTCAAACATTTTCTTCTGGCGTGATCATAAAGGCATCGAAATTGATTTGCTCGTGGAGTCGTCCGGGGCGCTCTTACCCATTGAGATTAAATCAGGACAAACCATCGCTTCCGATTACTTTACAAATCTGAAACGATGGCAGGCGCTGGCCGGGCAGCCTGATTCCGCAGCCTGGCTGATCTACGGCGGCGACAAAGAATTGATGCGGGAAAACGTCTCCATTGTTCCATGGAAATACATCGGGAAAATGACAAACAGGCTGACCGCGGATGGCACAACGCCATAACCGCCGGAAGCCGAATCTCCGTCGGATGCAAGCAACGGAAGATGTTGGTGGCACCGGAATATTCCGGTTCAATCGAAGGACGATTGAACCGGCAACAGGGTCCATGGGCATCTCTTACGCCACACAAACCGGCATTAAACCGCCCACCTTCATCTTCTTTGTCTCCCAGGCCAGAGGCGTCCACTTTTCCTACGAACGCTACCTGATGAATCAAATCCGCGAAGAGTTTGGCTTTGATAAAGTTCCGATCAAACTGATCTTCCGCAAAAAAAGATAACGGAACACGTCCTATCAACCCGCCCGGCAAGAAGACCCGAAAACCCCGGTTCACTTCCGGTGCTGAAAAATATTGACAAGATATTTTATATTCTGTATGGATGCCATCACGCATACGCAGTATTGTAAAATTTCACAAAAAGAATCAGTAAAAAGTTTTTCAGATTTCAGTGCAGAGCTTTTTAGGCATCGTTGAGTATTGAGCCCGCTGTTACGCCTTCATGGATGCGCTGATATGCGTTGCGCTCAAATATATCATTGTTCAGATAGTCGCAACAAACACATATTAATCAGGAAATAGAGTTTCACAGGAGCAGAAAATCGAATACAGGGGAGCAATAATATGTCATCACAACGAAGACAAGCTTATGTGACCATCATTTCAGTTATTATCTTTTTGGCGGCAACAGTCATACCAGCCTATGCCGGGACGGCAAGCTATACATACGATGACGGCAACCGCCTGACCGGCATCAATTATGATGACGGTTCAAAGATCGAATATGCTTATGATGAAGCGGGCAACCGCATCGTGAAAAACATCCTGACCGTGGATACAACTCCCCCCGTAACGACGGCAGCGCCTGTAGGCGGAATATACACCGATACACAGACCGCGACCCTTACCTGCAATGATAATGGAGGCTCCGGCTGTGACACAATCTATTACACAACAGACGGCACCACACCAACGACATCCTCTTCTGTTTATTCCGCGGCCCTGACCATTGCCGCAACAACAACGCTGAAATTCTTCGCCAAAGATCTGGCCGGCAATACGGAAACCGTGAAGACCCAGGTTTATACCATCGGAGCTCTTCAGGTGACCCTCCGCAAGGATGCTCAGAATATCATTGCCGGGGTAAAGGTTTATCTCTTTAACGAGGCGGGAAGTTATCTGGGCCAGGAAAAGACGACGGACGCCGCAGGCCAGGCAGCTTTCAGTGCTGCTCCGGGCACGTACAAAATCAGAGCCGATTATCTGGGCTACTCATACTGGAGCGACACCATCCAGGTCACCACAACAGCAAGCATCGATCTTACGATTCCTCATCATACGGTCAACATCACGGTCAACAGTGCCTATCAGGGAGCAGCCACACCGCTGGCCAATATAAATGCCTATTTGTTTACACCTGCGGGAACCTATCTCGGATTAAATCAAAAAACAGGCAGCGACGGCAAAGTCAGCTTTTCGTTGCCCGCCAGGGACTACAAGGTCCGGGCGGATTATCTCGGCCGGCAATATTTCTCTGCCGTATTCAACGCCCAGGATACAACCATCACCATCCCCATGGCCGAAGTGGAAATCACCGCGATGCAGGGAAGCCAGGTCTTAGTCGGCATCAACGTCTATGCCTTTACAACAGCCGGTTCCTATCTGAACATTTCCGGGGCCACAAATGCATCCGGAAAAGTGACCTTCCGCCTGCCGGCAGGCGCATACAAATTCCGGGCGGACTACCTGGGCAATCAGTACTGGAGTACCGAAGAGACGCTTGCCGCCGACCAGTCAAAAGCCATTACTATCAATACCGGCGGCGGGACATTCACCCTGACGGCGCTCAAAGGCGCTTCTGATCCGCTGACCGGAATCAAATGCTATGTTTTCAGTGAATCAGGCAGCTATCTGAACCTTTCGGGAACAACCGACAGCAACGGCCAGGTAACCTTCAACCTTTCTAACGGCAACTTCAAGTTCCGTATCGACTACCTGGGTTATCAGCACTGGACGGAAGTAGCGACAGTACCGACCACGATGAGTCTGTCGAAGACCATTGACCATCAGAACATTACCATTACCGTGCAGGGATCACTGGCGGGCAATATTGAATTGAAGACAGGCGTTCCGGTATATCTCTTGATGCCGGACGGCACTTATCTATCGCTAAGCCAAACCACAAACAGCAGCGGCCAGGTAACCTTCAATCTGCCCCGGCAGGCTTACAAAGTACGAGCAGACTACGAAAGCCAGCAGTATTGGTCAGAGGTATTTACCGGGGCGGATAAGACAGTCGTTATTCCGGAGGGCACGGCAAGGATTCATGTGACAATGGCCGGTCAAGATTTAGCCGGCGCATCCGTGTACGTCTTCAACGCTGCCGGCACGTATCTCAACATCAATGGGAATACCGCTGCCGACGGCATCAAAGAGTTCCGCCTGTCTGCCGGTTCCTACAAGTTCCGTGCGGATTATCAGGGCAGCCAGTACTGGGCAACCGCAACCATAGCGCAGGATGTCGTGAATACGGTCGCGTTAAGCACCGGCGGCGGAACATTTGTGCTAACTGTTCTTAAGGGCGCTTCTGATCCGCTGACCGGAATCAAGTGTTATGTCTTCAGCGAAGCGGGCAGTTACTTGAACCTTTCGGGAACAACCGACAGCAACGGCCAGGTTCCATACAACCTTGCCAACGGTAACTACAAGCTCCGGGCGGATTATCTTGGTTACCAATTCTGGACGGATGTTTATACGGTGCCTGCAACCCTTGCCGGCAGTCTCGCCGTTCCCCATCAGAACACCACAATTACTGTGGAAGGGGTCTATCAAGGTTCACAGCCCCTTGCCGGTGTGAAAGTTTATCTCTTTACACCGGCAGGCAGCTATCTATCGATCAGCAAAACTACCGACAGCAGCGGTCAGGTGAGCTTCAGCCTGCCGAATAAAAGCTATAAAGTGCGCGCTGATTATTTAGGTTCCCAGTTCTGGTCGGGTGAATTTCAGTTTGCAAACGCGACGGTAAGCATCCAGCGCGGCATAGCGCAGATCACGGCAAAGAAAGCGGGAATCGCCGTGGCCGGACTTAAAGTTTATCTGTTCTCTGAGGCCGGATCATATCTTGGTTTAAATGCCACTACAAATGCTGAAGGCAAGGCGGAGTTTCTGCTGCCCGACAAATCATACAAATTCCGGGTGGATGAAGGAAGCACTCAGCATTGGAGCGCGGTTTCCGCCATTACAGGAGGACAGGTCAATCTCATTGAAGTAACATGGGATTGAAATTAAACGAGAATAAGATACAACTGAACATCCTTAGAAGTTAGGTTACCAAAAAAGGGAGTGGACTTATGCTTGTAAGAAAGTCATATTTTTATTTCATCGCGGTTATTTTCAGCCTTTTCATCAATTTATTATTTATTGAGAGCGGTCATGCCGATCCATTGACTATCACAAGCTCCAACCAGATGTCGGCAGGAGAGATACGGACATTCACGGCAACCGGCGGCACGAGTCCTTATACTTGGGGGATTGCATCCGGCGGCGGCGAGACAATAACCCCGGCAGGAGAATATACCGCTCCCACCACCAATCCTAACTGCAACTATCATCCAACGGTCTGTGTAAAGGATTCTTATGGGCAGCAGGACTGTAAGGAGATTGCCATTAATGGATATACTGGCGATCGTTATGCTTATGGCACAAAGTCAGGTTATTCTTGCATACAGCCACATCTGCATGGCAGTGAGTATATGTCTGTTGAGGGTTCTGTTTTGAATAATCAATATAGGTGTGATGGGACTCGTAAACCAGTAGGCTCGTGGAATTGTACAGATATTCTAGTATCCGGAATTACTACTTGCAGACTTTTTGCCCGGTGTTGGGATGGTAGCTGCACACAATGTTATACCTGGGATGAAACACCTTATGAATTAGAATGCGGCGATGAAGTAATGTATTATCCAATGGATGTTTGTCAAAGTCAGACTTACGGAATACCAAACAGTGGGGGTATTGTTGATCTAAGAGGTACGGTCATACCCGGCACTGGTGGGGCATTAAACCCGACGGCAGCAGAAGGCTGTTGCCCTGCACAATTAGCTCTTGGCAGTGGAGCCGCCGACAGCAAGACCAACACGAAAGGCAATATTTGCCTCATTGCGAAAACGTTAAGCTCATCCGCCAACCTGAAGAGCGGCAACCTGTACCATGATCAGGATGTAGGCATCCTGACGCTTTCTTACAACAGCATCGACACCTATAACGGCGTACTGGGCAAAAAATGGACGCATCAGTACAACCAGCAACTTACCGTTGTTGACAGCAGCACACTGGTTCTCAGAACCGAAGACGGCAATGTCATCACCTTCCGGCTTTCCTCCGGTGTTTACTATCCAGAAGCCATCAGCGGCGACACCTCACGTATCGTTAAAAATACCAGCACCTATACCCGCACCTTGAAAAACGGCACAACCCAGGTATTCAATGCATCCGGCTTACTCACATCCATTACCGACAGAAACAGCAACACCATCACCCTGACCTACAGCGGCGGTAATCTGTCCGGTATTATCGATAAAAACAACCGGACAACCGCCATTGCCACCACCAACGGTAAAATCACCGGCATCACCGATGCGTTGAACAGGACACACAGCCTGACCTATACCGACGGCCTGCTCACCGCAGTGACCGATCCTTTGGGCAATGCCTGGCACTACACCTATGATACCGCAGGCAGAATGCTGACCAAGATCGATCCCCTGAACAACAGCATCACCTATACCTATGACGCAAGCGGCAAACTTTTAACCTCCACCGACCCGTCAGGCAAAGTAAGAACCATGACCTATCCCCAGTCCGGCGCGTCCACCTTTACCGAGAAGGACGGCGGCGTCTGGACCTACACCTATGATCCGGTCTATTCCGTCAAGACATCCCAGACCGACCCGCTGGGCAATATCACCCGATATACCTACGACCTGAAACGCAACCTGACCTCCGTTATCGCCCCCGACAACAGCGCCACAACCTACACCTATGACGCAAGCGGCAACCTGTTAACCCAAACCGATCCGCTGGGCAAAACCACAACCTATACCTACAACAGCCTCAACCTGGCGACCAGCGTCACCGATCCCAAGGGAAATATCACCCGGTACGGCTATGACGCCCTGGGCAACCTGACCTCGATTACCGACGCCTTAAACCATGTGACAACCTATACCTACGACAGCCGGGGCAACATTACGAGCATAACCAACCCCCTGAGCAAAACCACCGCCATGACCTATGATTCGTACAACAACCTCCTGACCGTCACCGATCCCAAAAGCGGGATTGTTGCCATGACCTATGACGCCGCAGGCAACATGATCACCCAGACCGACGCTTTGAACAAAGTCACCACGTTTCTATACAACAACTTAAACCAGCTTACCCAGATAACCGATCCCAGGGGAACTATCACCCAATACACCTACGACTATCAGGGCAACCGGTTAACATCCACCGACGGCAACAACAACCCCACGTACTTTACCTACAACTACAAAGGGCAGCTTACCCAGATCACCGACGCCCTGAATCACCAGACCAACATGGCCTACGGTTCAACGGGCTGCTCTTCCTGCGGCGGCGTGGACAAACTCACATCATTGACCGATGCCAAGAGCCACACCACCGCCTATGCCTATGACCAGAGAGGCAAACTCCTTCAGGAGACCGATCCCCTGGGCAAGATTACCGCTTATACCTATGACGGCAAAGGCAACCTGATCACCCGGACCGGTCCCGACAACAAAACCATCGCCTACAGCTACGATCTGAACAACCGGCTTATACAGAAAACCTATTCAGACAACACAACCGTCGTCTTCCAGTATGACGATGCCGGAAACATGACCTATGCCGGGAATCAGAACATCGCCTACAACTTCACCTACGATGCGAACAACAGAATCACCCGGATAACCGATTCCAACAGCCGCACCATCCAGTACACCTATGATGCGGCGGGCAACCGGGCAAGCATGGTTACCCCCGGAAACAAGACCACTACATACACCTATGACAACAACAACCAAATCAATCAGATTGCCACCGATTTGGGCAACTTCACCTTCACCTATGATGCAGCCAACAGACGGATAACCAGAACCTTTCCCAACGGAACAACCTCCACCTATGCCTATGACGACGACAGCAGATTAACGGGCATTACCACGACAAATGGCGGAACGACCATAGACAGCGCAACTTACACACTGGACGGCGCAGGCAACCGCATGAGCAAAACCCAGCAGAACGTCACCACGGCTTATTCTTACGATGCCGTTTACCGGCTGACCCTGGCCACCCCGACAGGCGGCAGTTATCAGCCGGAGGTTTATACCTACGATCAGGTCGGCAACCGCCTCACCAGCGCCTATGAACTGACCCCATCCGTGAATGAGACAACCACCTACGGGTATGACGATGAGAACCGCCTGACGGGAATCCAGACAACCAGAAACAGCCAGACCCAACAACTGACCTTTGCCTATGATCCATTCGGAAGAAGAATCAGAAAGACAGTGTCCCCCTTTGGAGGGGGTGCGGGGGAGGTCACAAACTATGTTTATGACGGACAGAACATCATTCTGGAGTACAACACCAGTAATGAAATACAAACGCGATACACGCACGGGCCGAACATCGATGAACCACTGGCGATAGAGATCACAGGCGCAACAACAACCACGCCCTATTACTACCATGCCGACGGATTGGGCAGCATCACGGCATTAAGCAACGCCAGTGGAAACATCATCCAGCGCTACGAATACGATTCTTTCGGGAACCAGACGATCACCACCAACGGCGGCATCAAACAGCCGTTTACATTTACGGCAAGAGAGTTTGACGCCGAAACAGGGATGTATTTTTACAGAGCCCGTTACTATGATCCCAAGGCTGGGAGGTTTGTAACGAGGGACCCGATTGGGTTCAATGGTGGGGATGTAAATCTGTATGCGTACGTGGGGAATAATCCGGTGAATTGGGGTGATCCGGAAGGATTACAACCACCTCCATTCCCATATCAATCCTTCCCTGGAATGAAACGGAGTCACATTAATCCTTTCAGTACAATAACACAAAAAAATGTCAATATTGCGGAGTCGATATATTCATTTTGGAAGTTCAAAGCCAAAGTTGAAAATAGAGGTGATTGGGATTACAAACAATGTTTTACGACATGGCAGGACTTCGGAAATTATAATTATGGAGCTACTGGCGCTGCGACCGGTCTCTTTACGCTTGAAACACTTCTTATTCAAGCCGGCAAAGCTCAAGTGAGAGATAAAACAAGCAAACCCGAATTTTGTAAAAAATCAAATTGTGACGATCCAGACGATCAAGAATGGATCAAGAAAGGGTGGAATGATTATATGTCTGGGATGTACGGTACTCCGAAATCTCCAGGTATATGGGGAGATACCGTTCGATATTATGGCGAAATATATTCTAAATGAGGTAAAAATTGAACAATGAAAACCATTAATATTAAGATATCAACGATTATAAAAATAATAATATTGTTGTTTTTATTAGGAATTATAGTTTACTTCCTTTATACCATATACGGTGTCGGAACACTTGGTGATAATCTCGGTGTGTAAATGGTTAAATTGGAGGAGTGTACAAAGTGTGAGAATTCACCAACGGAATTCTGGGGGAAGTATCCTTCATTATTGAAACCAAAAAGAAGGCGGAAATCAATTTGAGAAACGCAAACCACATCGTTCATCGGAAAGCCGTATTGATGCAAATGCATCAGGCCGTCTTGTTTTGCTATTTGCAGATTCTACGGAGGTATTTTGTCAGTTATCTGTGCAACCCGTCAGGCAAAGTAAGAACCATGACGTATGATCCGGCAAACAACGACCTCCTCACCATCAATGATCCTGATCCGAACAACGGCGCGGCCGTAATGACATACTATCCCACGGGCGCCCTGCATACATATACCGACCCCCTGGGCCATACCACCACTTTCGAATACAACAACCTCGACCAGCTTACGAAAGTCACCGACCACACGCAGCATGATACCCGGTACACCCCCGACCACAAAGGCAACCGCCTTTCCGTGATTGACGCAAACAGCAAAACCACGGACTATCAATACAACTTCAATAATCAGCTCACGGAAATCAAGAAGTATATTAACAACGTGGCAAACATTACCGCCCTTTCCTACAGCGGTTCGGGCTGTTCCTCCTGCAGCACGGGAGTGGAAAAGCTCACCTCCGTTACGGATGCGAAAAACCAGGAGACCAGGTTTGAATACAACCAGGCGGGAAACCTCGTTAAAGAGACCGATTATCTGGGCAAAAGCACGACCTATACCTATGACGTCAGAAACAACCTGGAAACCCGGACAAGCCCGGCACCGGACAGCAAAACAATTACCTACGTCTATTATGACAATAACCGGCTGCATCAAAAGCAATACACCGGCGGCAATACGACCTACCAGTATGACGATGCCGGGAACATGACCTATGCCGGGAATGCGACCATCGCCTACACCATGGAATACGACGCGTTCAACCGGCTTCATAAAATAACAGATTCCAATGACCGGGTCATAGAATACCATTACAATGCCGACGGCAACCGGTCGCAGATGATCACCCCGGACAGCCGCCAACTTAATTACACTTACAATGACAACGGCAACCTTTATCAGATCACCACGCCTCTGGGGAACTTTACCTTTACCGATGACGCCGCCAATCGCCGCGCCACCCGGTCGTATCCGAACGGAACAATCTCGACATACAGCTACGACACGATCAACCGCCTCACGGGAATACAGACAACGAAAGACGCAACAACCATTGAAGCCGTAACCTACCCGCTGCTGGATAATGTCGGCAACCGCATGAGCAAAACGCAGAACTCGGCGATTGTTGATTACACCTATGATGACATCTACCGTCTCACGAGTGCATCGCCGACAGGCACAACCCAAGCTCCCGAAGCCTATACCTATGATGCCGTCGGCAACCGCCTCACCAGCACCTATGAACTGACCCCATCCGTGAATGAGACAACTACCTACGGGTATGACGATGAGAACCGCCTCACGAGCGTACAGATCACAAGGAACAGCCAAACCAAGCAGCTTACCTTTGCCTATGATCCTTTCGGCAGAAGAATCAGAAAGACAGTGTCCCCCTTTGGAGGGGGTGCGGGGGAGGTCACAAACTATGTTTACGACGGCCAGAACATCATTCTGGAGTACGATCAGGCAGGAACCATCACAACCAGGTACACCCACGGGCCAAGCATCGATGAACCGCTGGCGATAGAAATCCCGAACGCGACAGCATTCACTCCTTACTATTACCATGCCGACGGTTTAGGAAGCATCACGGCATTAAGCAACGCAAGCGGAAACATCGTTCAACGATACGAATACGATTCCTTCGGAAACCAGACGATCGCCACCAACGGCGGCATTAAACAGCCGTTTACTTTTACGGCAAGAGAGTACGACGCCGAAACAGGGATGTATTTTTACAGAGCAAGGTATTACGATCCGAAGGCGGGGAGGTTTATTACCAGAGATCCGATCTCATTCGCTGGGGGGGATGTTAATCTTTATGCCTACGTCTCAAATAATCCGGTGAATTGGAGTGATCCGTTGGGATTGAAAAAATGTTGTAACCAGAAAGAGCTTCAAAATTGTATTAAATCAAACTGTCCAAAAGTACCCCCTGCACCCCCTGGCGCAAATATTAATGATAACATAGAGAATGCAAGCAAACAATTCCAGCAGAATGAAACTCTGTGGTTTTACAATCAAGTAAAGAATAAAGGACCTTGGGACTATAAACAGCAAGGCAGTCAATATCAAGATTTTGGTAACTTTAATTATGGCGCTACTGGTGCGGCTGGTTTCAGTTCCGGTGTTTTATTAAGAATGGCTGGACGGGCACAGCGACAAGCTGGCACTTCAAACCCGGCTTGGGGGTCACCTTGGGGAAGTGCACCGTATGGCGATGATCCTGCGGATCAGCAAATAATAAAGCAAGGGATTGATTATAACAATTGTAAAAGCAAATGTGAGTCAAAACATTGTTCCAACTGATTATGAAGATAATAGAGGTGTACTATGGTTAAAATAATATACAAAAATAAAATAATGATAATTATATTTCTTATCGTGATATTTATTGTCTCCTGCGATAGCGTATCACGTACCGAGGTGATGCGTATTAAATCACCAGACGCTATTACTGATGCAGTGCTCATTAAGGTTGATGCAGGTGCAACAACATCGTATGCTTATGAAGTATATATTGTCCCTGTTGGAGGACATTCCACACAAGGCAATGAAATATTTAAAGCAGATAAAATTAATGGTCTAGAAATTAAGTGGATACAGTCTAAACATTTAGAAATAAAATATGAAGATGGGCGAATATTTCATTTTTCAAATTTTTGGCATTCAAAAGATGTTGATAATTTTAGGTATATTGTTGAAATTCAACTATCAAAGAAAATAATAGAGAGCCTAGGAGCAGGCCTTGAAAAATAAGTATTTGAGTAATTACAAACCAAACGGAATGCAGAAATCAACTTGAGAAACGCAAACCACATCGTTCATCAGAAAGCCGTATTGATGCAACTATATCAGACCGTTCTGTTTTGCTATTTGCAGATTCTACGGAGGTTATTTGTCAGTTATCTGTGCGACCCGTCAGGCAAAGTAAGAACCATGACCTATACACAGTCCGGCGCAGCCGCCTTCACCGAGAAGGACGGCAGTGTCTGGACCTACACCTATGATCCGGTCTATTCCGTCAAAACATCCCGGACCGATCCGCTGGGCAAAACCACAACCTATACCTACAGCAGCCTCAACCTGGCGACCAGCGTCACCGATCCCAGGGGAAATATCACCCGGTACGGCTATGACGCCCTGGGCAACCTGACCTCCATTACCGACGCCTTAAACCATGTGACAACCTATACGTACGACAGCCGGGGAAACATCACCAGTATAACCAACCCCCTGAGCAAAACCACCGCCATGACCTATGATTCGTACAACAACCTCCTGACCGTCACCGATCCCAAAAACGGGATAGTTACCATGACCTATGACGGCGCAGGCAACATGCTTACCCAGACCGACGCTTTGAACAAAGTCACCACGTTTCTATACAACAACTTAAACCAGCTTACCCAGATAACCGATCCCAGGGGAACTATCACCCAATACACCTACGACTATCAGGGCAACCGGTTAACATCCACCGACGGCAACAACAACCCCACGTACTTTACCTACAACTACAAAGGGCAGCTTACCCAGATCACCGACGCCCTGAATCACCAGACCAACATGGCCTACGGTTCAACGGGCTGCTCTTCCTGCGGCGGCGTGGACAAACTCACATCATTGACCGATGCCAAGAGCCACACCACCGCCTATGCCTATGACCAGAGAGGCAAACTCCTTCAGGAGACCGATCCCCTGGGCAAGATTACCGCTTATACCTATGACGGCAAAGGCAACCTGATCACCCGGACCGGTCCCGACAACAAAACCATCGCCTACAGCTACGATCTGAACAACCGGCTTATACAGAAAACCTATTCAGACAACACAACCGTCGTCTTCCAGTATGACGATGCCGGAAACATGACCTATGCCGGGAATCAGAACATCGCCTACAACTTCACCTACGATGCGAACAACAGAATCACCCGGATAACCGATTCCAACAGCCGCACCATCCAGTACACCTATGATGCGGCGGGCAACCGGGCAAGCATGGTTACCCCCGGAAACAAGACCACTACATACACCTATGACAACAACAACCAAATCAATCAGATTGCCACCGATTTGGGCAACTTCACCTTCACCTATGATGCAGCCAACAGACGGATAACCAGAACCTTTCCCAACGGAACAACCTCCACCTATGCCTATGACGACGACAGCAGATTAACGGGCATTACCACCACACATGGCGGAACGACCATAGACAGCGCAACTTACACACTGGACGGCGTCGGCAACCGCCTGAGTAAAACACAGCAGAGCGTCACCACCGCCTATAGTTATGACACCGTTTACCGGTTGACCCAGGCCACCCCGACAGGAGGCAGTTATCAGCCGGAGGTCTATACCTACGACAATGTCGGCAACCGCCTCACCAGCACCTATGAACAACCCCCATCCGTTAATGAGACAACCACCTACGGGTATGACGGTGAGAACCGTCTCACGGGCATACAGATCACACAGGGAAGCAACGTCAAGCAACTTACCTTTGCCTATGATCCTTTCGGCAGAAGAATCTCCAAGACCATCGTTCAAGATGGAATCGGCGCGGACTGCACCGCCCCGAACACTTGCCCGAGGACGACAACATACCTCTATGACGGACAGAACATCATTCTGGAGTACAACACCAGCAGTGAAATAGTAACCAGATACACGCACGGGCCAAACATTGATGAACCGCTGGCGCTAGAAGTCAAAAACACGACTTCCTATACTCCTTACTATTACCATGCAGACGGATTAGGCAGCATCACGGCGCTAAGCAACGCCAGCGGAAGCATCGTTCAGCGATACGAATACGATTCTTTCGGGAACCAGACAATCACCACCAACGGCAACATCAAACAGCCGTTTACTTTTACGGGAAGGGAGTATGATTCTGAGACGGGGATGTATTTTTATAGGGCAAGGTATTATGATCAGAAAGCTGGGAGGTTTGTGACCAAAGATCCGATCTCCTTTGCCGGTGGGGATGTGAATCTGTATGCTTACGTCGGGAATGATCCGGTAAATTGGGGCGATCCTTATGGTTTAGTTGACATGCCAAGGGCTCTCCGTGCAGGAGCAGGAGTAATTGGTAATACCCTGGGAACGATTGGCGGTATAGCATTTGCTGTAGGCACTGGAGGTGCCGGCACCATACTTGGAGGAGTTATTGTTTTTAAGTCTTCATATGGTGCTGTAGCTAATTTTCAAAATTTAGTGGCAGCGCTTAGGGATAAAGCACCTGTTAGTCAAGGAGCCTTCTTAAACGATGTTGCAGGAATTGTTGATCCATGTAATGAAAACCTCCAGCGTGCTGCCATGGCAGCCGACCTCTTACTCGATTTAATAAGTCTGCAAGCTTCAAGACTAGCAACAGTTCCAAATATTTATAATCCATACGGATATCGTCTTTTAGAAGGGGGAGGGAAATTCGGGCCTACATTTTACGGGAATGCTGACCAGTATTTGAATGGTTTAGGAGCAGTAAGTGCCGCTGATGCTCTTTTACAGCAAACCCCATATTCAGAAAGATAACAAATTTCTCAGAGGTATATAACAAAATGAAAATTGAACGTAATATCATAGCACCCTTTTGTGTTTTTTTTATAATAATGGGAATGGGTGGTGTTATCATCAGGCCCATAGCAATGGCTCTTGGGGTTATAGAAGAAACTGGTAATATTCTCTTTAAGCTATCATGGGTAGCAGGTGCTTTTATAGCCCTTTTATACTCATTGATAGTCTTAAAAGAATTTCTACGTAAAAGTTTCGCAGAAAAAGCCCTTTACATTTTTTTGGCTATTTTATTTATAATTCTACTTGCCTTTCCACTCTTATTGTTAAAGGCCTGAATGCATAGGGTGTCCCCCAGTTCGGTTGAGTCTTTTTGACTCGACCGTTTACAGACGCGGCATATTTATCATCAACCGCCGGGTCGAAAAGACCCGGCTGAACAAAGGACAGCACAACCGTCGTCTTCCAGTATGACGATGCGGGGAACATGACCTATGCCGGAAACCAGAACATCGCCTACAGTTTCACCTACGACGCGAATAACCGGATCACGCAGATTGCCGATTCCAACAGCATTGCCGTCAATTATACCTACGATGCGGCGGGCAACCGGACGGCCATGAGCATACCAAACAACATTCTCAGTATGACCTACAGCTACGACAATAATAACCAGATCAGTCAGATTGCCTCCAATCCGGGGAACTTCACCTTTGCCTACGACGACGACAGCAGATTAACGGGCATTACCACCAACAATGCAGGAACGACCATAGACAGCGCAACTTACACACTGGACGGTGTCGGCAACCGCCTGAGTAAAACGCAGAACTCGACGATAGTGGATTACACCTATGATAACATTTACCGTCTCACGAGCGCATCGCCGACAGGCACAACGCTGCAAGCGGAAACATACACCTACGATCAGGTCGGCAACCGCCTCACCAGCACCTATGAACTGACGCCGGATGTCAATGAAACAACCCTCTGCAGTTATGACGACGAAAACCGTCTGACGGGAATCCAGACAACCAGAAACAGCCAGACCCAACAGCTTACCTTTGCCTATGATCCTTTCGGGAGAAGAATCAGAAAGACAGTGTCCCCCTTTGGAGGGGGTGCGGGGGAGGTCACAAACTATGTTTACGACGGACAGAACATCATTCTAGAGTACGATCAGAACGGAACCATCACCACCAGATACACCCACGGGCCAAACATTGATGAACCGCTGGCGATAGAAGTCAAAAACACGACTTCCTATACTCCTTACTATTACCATGCCGACGGATTAGGAAGTATCACGGCATTAAGCAACGCCAGTGGCAACATCGTCCAGCGATACGAATACGATTCTTTCGGGAACCAGACGATCACCACCAACGGCAACATCAACCAGCCCTACACTTTTACGGCAAGGGAGTATGACAGCGAGACTGGGATGTATTTTTACAGAGCACGATACTATGATCAGAAAGCTGGGAGGTTTGTGACGAAGGACCCGATTGGGTTTGCGGGCGGGGATATTAATCTGTATGCGTATGTGGGAAATAATCCGGCGAACCATATTGATCCTCTTGGTCTCGATTGGCTTGATAACGCAGCCAATTTCTCCGCTGGGTTTGGGGATACGATTAGTTTTGGTTTGACGAACTATATTCGAGAATTATGGGATATTGACGACGTTGTTGATAAATGCAGCGGTGCATATGCTTCTGGTATGTATGCAGAACTAGGTCTTGAAATTGGTTTGACAGGTGGATCTCTTGCATTACGTTCAGCAGCAAAAGGCCTAACTCAGGCTGCCGCAAGATCGGGGTTGAGTTGGCACGGTATTCGTGGCGTATCTGCAGTGCACCACATTAATCCACTTAAACAAGGCCTCTTTCCAACAGCAGCGTTACCAAGGTCAATTCGCCATTCACCGATTAACCTTGAACTTCTGTCAAGTACAGAACATAAACTTGCACATGCAAACTTTCTACGCCATGAAAGATATATAAAAACTACCTTTAATCCGGCAACTACAGCGGGACGCGGCATTTATGCCGGATCATCACAATGTAGCTGTAAGGAGTAAACGTAATATGTATATACTAATTATTATTATCATCTCGTTCATATTAGTCTCTGTGGCGTGGTTGATTCATCAAGGTAAAAAGGAATATCGCGTAACTACAGATGGTCTTATTGAGATAAACGCGATTTCGCCTGAAGAAGCTGAAAGACGTGCGTTGTTGATTTTAAAAGATAGCACCCAATTTGAATGTGTTGAATTTCCAATTCAAAAAGACGATACACATAAGCTACTAGCCGATGGTTTGATACGCTTATTCAATAAATATGAAAGTGTAGAAAGCATGTCGGGAACTAAAATAAGGCTTGATCGTAATATTATTGATACGGCACCCTTTCAACCTGGTTATACGGTTATTGGGTGTGGTATGGAAGGAACTGATGTTGAATTTCAAATTGGTGTTAATGGGCAGAGTGAAAAAGTTTATGAAATCTATCAAACAGAACCACCCGATCCAGAATTTGGGACGTATAGCAGTGTTTATCATTTCTTATTAGCTATATCCCAAAAGGTTCGATGAAGGCGTTGAGAAACCAAGAGGGACAGATTTTGTACAGACAAGGAACCGATATGTATTCTATCGGTATTCCTCGCACATATGTAAACGGGAGGGCTCAATGAATATTATAATATTTTATTTAGTCGGTATAGTAATCTGGTTTCTTTTTCTTGCCATAATGCCGTCAAAAGATAATGTTTCAACGACGCTTTTATATAGTCAAATTTTTTTAACATTAGGTTTCTTCATAGGTATATTTGGAAATAAGCTGCTTCTTAAACACAGGTGGATGGCAATATTTATTCCGCTTATGTCTTTAGTAATTGGTTTATTCGGCATAATGCGATAACATTGACCTATTAAAAGGCTACAAGAGGAGCGATTGACAACAATGGGGCAAGAGAGACCTTCGTAGATGGATGCGCAGAGCTACTTGACGCTCAAAAGCAGGTATCAAATTGATTCTACAATCGTACATTGAAACATGCTGTTACACAGGCAACCGGTTAACATCCACCGACGGCAACAACAACCCCACGTACTTTACCTACAACTACAAAGGGCAGGTTACCCAAATCACCGACGCCCTGAACCATCAGACCAACATGGCCTATGGTTCAACGGGTTGCTCTTCCTGCGGCGGCGTGGACAAACTCACGTCATTGACCGATGCCAAGAGCCACACCACCGCCTATGCCTATGACCAGAGAGGCAAACTCCTTCAGGAGACCGATCCCCTGAGCAAGGTTACCGCTTATACCTATAACGGCAAAGGCAACCTGATCACCCGCACCAGTCCCGACAACAAAACCATCGCCTACAGCTACGATTTGGACAACCGGCTGACAGGCAAAACCTATTTAGACAACACAACCACCAGCTTCCAGTATGACGACGCCGGAAATATGACCTATGCCGGGAATCAGAACATCGCCTACAACTTCACCTATGATGCGAACAACAGAATCACCCAGATAACCGATACCAACAACCTTGTCCTTACCTACACCTATGACGCCGCGGGCAACCGGGCAAGCATGGTTACCCCCGGGAACAAGACCACTACATACAGTTATGACAATAACAACCAAATCAGTCAGATTGCCACCGATTTGGGCAATTTCACCTTCACCTATGATGCAGCCAACAGACGGATAACCAGAACCTTTCCCAATGGAACAACCTCCACCTATGCCTATGACGACGACAGCAGATTAACGGGCATTACCACCACCAATGCAGGAACGACCATAGACAGCGCAACTTACACACTGGACGGCGCAGGCAACCGCCTGAGCAAAACGCAGAACTCGACGATTGTTGATTACACCTATGATAACATTTACCGTCTCACCAGCGCATCGCCGACAGGCACAACCCAAGCTCCCGAAGCCTATACCTATGATGCCGTCGGCAACCGTCTCACCAGCGCCTATGTACTGACCCCATCCGTGAATGAGACAACCCTCTACAGTTATGACGACGAAAACCGTCTGACGGGGATAGAAATTACGAAGCAGGACGGATCCGGCATGCGCCGGACTTACGCCTTTGCCTATGATCCTTTCGGGAGAAGAATCTCGAAGACCATCGTTCAAGATGGCATCGGCACGGACTGCACCACTCCGAACACCTGTCCGAGAACAACAACATACCTCTATGACGGACAGAACATCATTCTGGAGTACAACACCAGCAGTGAAATAGTAACCAGATACACCCACGGGCCAAGTATCGATGAACCGCTGGCGATAGAAATCCCGAACGCGACAGCCTTCACCCCTTATTATTACCATGCAGACGGATTGGGCAGTATCACGGCATTAACCAACGCAAATGGAAGCATCGTCCAGCGCTACGAATACGATTCCTTCGGAAACCAGACGATCACCACCAACGGCGGCATCAAACAGCCGTTTACTTTTACCGCAAGGGAATACGACACCGAAACTGGGATGTACTTTTACCGGGCAAGGTACTATGATCCCAAAGTTGGTAGGTTTGTAACCAGAGACCCGATATCCTTTGCGGGCGGGGATGTGAATCTGTATGCGTACGTGGGGAATAATCCGGTGAACTTGATAGACCCGGATGGACAAATCCCAATAGTTGTCATTCCTATTATTTGGGCTGTAATAGAAGCTGGGCTTTCTGCATATGATATCTACGATACAGCATCAACCTTAGCTGATCCTTGTTCGAGTGACTTTGATAAAGGGGCTGCAATTGGCGGGCTCGTAATGGGCATGGTATTACCTGGTGGAGGTTATGGAACCGGCCTTAAGTTTACAAAGAAAATGGTGAGTACATCTGAGCTAATGTTTAAAGGCCGTGACATCAGAAAGGTTGATACACTAGTAGAAAAATTTGGCGGAAAAACGAAAGACTGGAAGAAAATGAAAGGTTGGGATGAACACGGCAATGAATTCCATTGGTATGAAAATAAAGGCAATAAAGTTGGCCTAAAACCCGCAGGAGCACCTGACCCATTTTAGAAAGCCATGAAAGGAAAGCCATGAAAGTAAAAACTAAAGCATATATTCATGACCATGTTGTTGATGATAGAGATCACCAGCATCTAAAGCCAAGCTGTATCTATACCGTCATTGGAATCGACAACGAAAACTTCAGAGTTGTTAATGAAATCGGTGAACCGATACTATATCCAAAAGAGCTATTTGATGTTGTTGATTCTTTAGTGCCTGAAATATGGGTCAAAAAAGAATTCGAAGACGGGGATTACTATATTAATCCTCCTGAGTTATCTGAAACCGGATTTTATGAAGATTATTTTGATAAGAAGGAAGATGCAGTAAAAACTTTTCAAAAATTTCTCCGTGAAAATAAGGTTGCAGGTCAAGTCATCAAAACAGGAGGCACTGGAGGGACGTCCGTAAAAAAGTAAGTTTCTCTTTGGGGATTACCATCAAACCCTTGCCAGTTCCAGTATTCAGAGCGGGAGAAGATTTACCTTTTGTGGTTCGTTCTCAGAGATTGAGCCAAGAAACAAATAGATTGCGACAAATAATTTGATTACCATTCAGGCCAACATATGCTTATCAGAAAGTCATATTTTTATTTCATCGCGGTTATATTCAGCCTTTTCATCAATTGCAGGCGGCGTGCCGTTGAAGCCATGTTTGATAAAGCCGCTTTATCAGACGTGCCGAGAGGAGCGACTTCCCGCAAAGCGATACGACCGAACACCACGAAATTATATTGATACGGAAGCCCAGCCCTTCGGCAAGCTCAGGACAGGCGCCGGGGCGGGCGGGGATAGGATTGATTCCGGCTGCGAGCGCAGGAAGCGGAGGCCACGCAGTGGCCGCAGCCCGAGCACGCAGACGCACCAGTCGATTAAACACTGCTGTTTGTTATCCCAGAATAATCTGTAGGGCTTTTTTGAGGGCTTGCTGATCTTCTTCGTGGAGTTGCCCCAAGCTTTTAATGACAAGATTTTTTTCTACAGTGGTGAAGACGGGTTTTATGACGGACGGTTTAAGCAGCCGGCGGCTTTCCATTGGGTCAGTAATACTTCGCCAAACCCCATGCTTGATTTTGTCTGACTGGTTATGGCCATGAGAATAATATCGGGATGACGATAAGCCGCTGAGTTGACCACAACGGCAGGCCGCTTTTTAGTGGTTGTTTGATCGGTGAATGGAAAAGGTATCAGAACGATGTTGCCGAACTCATAGCCGGTCATAAGCGGCATCCTCCGAATTATCCCACACAGTAGAAAAAGCATTTTCGGATAGCTTTGCCGCTTCCCGGATCAGCCGCCGGTCTTCATCCGCCAGCCTCAGAAAATCGATAAAATCTTCTACCTCATGGACTCTATCCGGGGGCAGCACCCGAAGTTTTTCCAGGAGAGTAAGTTCCTGGTGGCTGATGTTTTCCGTGTTTTGTGCAGTGTTCATAGAATACCTCTCTTAAAATACTTGTCCCGCGTAAGCTGTTGTGGCTTTGGCATCTCTCAGCAGGCTATCGAGTGCATGGACAATGGTTTTCTTCATTGTCCAACTGTTCGATTTCGATCAACCGTTTGAGCATGGCCTGGTCTTTTACTTCTGTAATCTTGCCGGTTGCATCAACGAGATAATCCATCGTAATGGCGAAGACATCCACGCCTTTTCGGGTAATTATCAGGCATTAAAAGGTAATAGTCAATCCCAAAAAGGTTAGTGTAAGAAGCAAATAATATGTCCGGTCTTGTAGCACATAAACTGTCCGGTTAAGAAGTTACCTCATGGAGGTGACGGATGAGACAGCAAGTGGGGAACGTACTTCAAAAAATCAATTGATAAAAATCATGAGGGCAGATAACGGACGCAGGTCTTGAAATATAGGCCAAACGGCCTCGCCTGTCCCGGAAGAATATTCAAAAGATAAGAGCCAATAATTATTTGACATCGCCTATTCTTTCTGCTTATTGTCTTGCCCAATTCAAATCATTACCAGCATTACATTAAAGACAAAGGGGTGGCGTCATGGAAAACGATCCTGAAAAAATAAAAGCTCAAGCCCTGTCCGATTTTGCCAGGTTCATCGGCCCGATGAAAGTACGGACGATGAAGGCCGCCGGAATTGACATCATCGAAGACAAACGCGAAGGCACATGCGTCTGGGACATCACCGGAAAAAAATACATCGACTGCCAGACCGGCTCCGGCATTATGAACGTCGGGCGTCGCAACCCGGATATTGTTGCCGCCCTGAAGAAAGCCCTTGATACCTACGACATCGGCGTATTTCTGCTCTGTTCCAAACCCAAAGCCGACCTTGCGAAAAAACTGGCCGGGATCGCACCCGGCGACCTCTCGTGCACCATCTTCGGCGCCGGCGGAGGCGAGGCCAACGATGCGGCCATCAAGATCGCCCGCGGCTACACCATGAAAAAAGAAATTATTTATACGGAAAAGGCCTATCACGGCCATACCGGTTTTGCTCTTTCCGCCATCGGCCGTGACGCTTACAAGGAGCCGTTCGAACCGCTTATACCGGGATTCAAAATGGTGCCGTTTGGAGACATCGAGGCCATCAGGAAAACAATTACCGACAATACCGCGGCGATTATCCTTGAGCCGATCCAGGGCGAAGGCGGCATCAACATTCCGCCGGATGATTATCTCCCGCAGGTCCGGAAACTTTGCGATGATCATGAAATTCTGCTCATCCTGGATGAGATTCAGACCGGTTTTGCGCGGACGGGAAAGATGTTCGCCTCCGAGCACTGGGGTGTTGTTCCGGATATTATGACCGTCGCCAAATCGCTGGGCGGCGGCATCTATCCTATTTCGGCAACCATCTTCAAGGAAGAGATCCAGGACTTCTTCATCCCGCACCCTTTCATCCACCTTTCCACCTTCGGCGGCTCCGACCTGGGCTGTATCGTGGGCATGGCGGTGATCGACTATATTCAAAAGCACAACCTGGCCGACCACGCCGAAGCGATGGGCGCAAGATTCCGGGCCGGGTTCGACACGCTTATGAAGGACTATCCATCGCTCCTCCTTGAGGTGCGCCAGAAAGGCCTCATGATGGGACTGCAGTACACGAACGAATCGATCGGACCGCGGATGACAAGGAAACTGGCCGACCGGGGCGTCATTGCTGTTTATACGGGGAACGACCCGAGCATCTGCCGGCTGATGCCGCCGCTCGTCATCACTCCCGAGGAAGTTGATACGGTTCTCACCGCCCTTGCGGATTCGATGAAGGAACTCTCCGGGGAAGCGGGCCTCGGCAAAAACGACTAATTGATTTCAGGAGGGAACACATGGCGACAAGTCAGGAAATTATGGAAGCTCTGGCCGATTACCAGACACAATGCAACGAAAATAAAAGACTGCGCAAGATGCAGCGGGACTGGTCGAAGCTGCTTCATTTCGTGGCGGAGGATACGGGGGATAATTTCACCATGAATGTGGTGAAAGGCGAAATCGTTTCTTATGAACCGGGAATAGTTGGAACCCCCGATATCATTGTGACATCGACCAGCGAGAATTTCTGCGACATGTTCTGGGGAGACCTGAATCCCTCCCAGAAATATCTTCAGGGGGAAATCCGCGTCAAGGCAAGCCAGGAAGATGTCGTCCGGCTGGACGCCATCACCATGATCATCTGGCCCGACGTATAGGAGAAATCAATGACTCAACTTAAAAAAGTCATCAAACTCCGCACCGTCATTTCCACATCCGCGGGGATGGCCATTGCCACTTCGTGCTATCTGGCGGGACTCCAGATAGCCACTATTCTTGTCGGCGAGCTCGCCTGGATTTCCATTATAGTTGCGGGTTTTTTGTGCCTGCTGTCCTCCATGTGTTTCTCGGAATTGACTTCCCTCTACCCGTCGGCGGCGGGAATCAAACTCTATATTCAGAATGCTTTTAACGAAAAAGTTTCCATCGTCATCGGCATGTTTTATGTCATTCTGGGAATCTCCATGGTGGGAGCCGAAAGCTACCTGCTGGCCAGCGTCCTGTCCAGCACCTTTCAGATATTCAATCCGTTTTACGACAAGTTGTTCTGGATAATTTTCTTTGTCCTCCTTGTGGGATTGATCAACTTCAGGGGGGTTTACATCACCGGCCTTGTCCAGGACATCATGACCTACAGCATGATTACTTTCATGATTGGCGTTTCTCTCTATACATTCGCCACGCATGATATCAACATCAGCCTCGCCGCACAGAGCGCCAAATTCACCCTGACAAACATTATTCAGGCGGCCGGAGTCGGCGTTTTTCTCTTTGTCGGCTACGAGTGGGTCACCCCGCTGGCCGAGGAGACCACGGACTACCGGCTCATCGGGAAGGGCATGCTCTGGGCGATCGGCCTGCTCACCACAACCTATTCTCTTTTCATTGTCGCCATGTTCGTGGGCCTCACGCCTGAGCAACTGGCCAGCGGCACAACGATTCCCCATATTGTTTTCGGCACGAACCTCTTCGGCGTGGCGGGTACGATAACCTTCATCGGCATGAGCATCCTTGCATCCGTGACGTCGTTTAACTCCGGGCTCCTCAACACATCGAGATTTTCCTATGCCATGGGCAGGGATAATGTCCTTCCCCGATTCTTCAGCAAGCTCCATCCCTTATACGCAACGCCATGGGTAGCCATAATCTTTCTTTGCGTCTTTGCGATTGCCGTCAGCCTCGCCACACTGTTTACGGGGAAATACCTCTTTATCATCCTCATGGCGGCGGCGCTCGAATGCTTTATCTACGTTGTGGCGGCTGTCTGCGTAATCAAGCTCAGGAAAAAATATCCTCAGAAAGAAAGGGCTTTTAAAATCCCGCTGGGACATACGATACCCATCATCGTCATCGTGGTCTTTACGGGCCTGATGATCGGCATCTTCACCGATGTCAGCCGCGACTACATGGGAAGGGAGATTTTTAAAAACTACTGGGTAGCCGTTGTCATGGCCGGATTTTTCCTCCTGATGATTCTCTATACGCTTCTCGTAGTGCCCATCTTTAAAAAGAAAGCGGCCGAAAAAGAAAAAACGAGGGTCAGGAGAAGACCGGGCAAAGCCTGAAAGAACCATTTGCAAAGCCACGGGGAGAGGTTCTTTACACAATGGACAATTACTTCTTTCCCGTATCCTTCCTGATGTCAATAATTGGTGACACCGAAGAAGGAGCAACGATAAAAGTGCATTTTCCGTCCTTGCAGACATCCTTCATCATTTTAATATTCTCAAGTTGAATAAACTGATTTGGCGCCATTCCCATCGCTTCCCGATAAGCGTTGTCGGAAGCAGCACGGCTTGTTTCAGCCTGTTTACGCGCATCTTCGGCCAGTTTTCTCTGGTGCTCCGTAAGCACGCGTTGTTGCTGCGCCGCCGTTTCCACTCTCTGGCTTTTAATTGAATCGGGCGGATTGGCCTTGCCGACGGTAACATCCATCATCTTCAGGGGCAGCTTTGCATCCTGAACGCATTTCGTCATCGCGGCGGATACTTCCGCGTCAATGGCATCGATGGCTTTGGTATCGATCGCTGTTTCATTCATGCCGTGCTTGCGTACTGCCTGTCGAACACGGTTTCTGAATTCCGCCTGGACGTTTTTTTCGTACCAGTGCGGCCCGAAGTCGCGAATCAGACTTACTGAATCGATAATTTTTAGCCTGATGATGCTGTCGAAATCAAGCGGCACACCGTCCGACGACATCAGGTCTTCAAAATGTTCATTGTATTGAATCGGCTGCATATTCACGTAAATCGGTTCGGTTGTAAACCAGACGTATGAACGCCCCGTTTTCACCGGCGTCAGGTCAACGCCACCGTGTCCGAAAATAATCGGCTTGTGCACCAGGACGGCTTCGAAGCCCGCATCCGGCTTCACGGCACGAATCATAAAGACGAAGAAAAACAATAGGAGCGCAATGCAGACTGGTAAAACAAATTTCATACCGCCTCCGACTTTAATTTCATTCACTGGAATGCTTTTCATGGCTTTCTCCTTATTTCAGCATTTTTCGAAATTCTTTTGCGATAAGAATTCCCATATTTAATTTTGAATGGGTTTTTTACCATAATATTTCGTCCCTGTACACCCGGGATGAATAAATTGATCCATCACCTTTTTTGTCCCCCGCTTTTCTTAATTTTCCCCGCTTACGGCACACCTTTATGTCCCCCGCCGGCGGTGGCACAGGGGGACATAAATGGGTCAATCTCTTGCCGGTTCCGCTCTTGTCCCCCCTGATAACCTAAAGGCCACGCGAGGGGGCACAAGGCGAGAAGCGCGCATTATTTGATCGATGAGCGGATCGCGTCAACGATATCTTTTGCCTTCTGGATCAGGGAGCTTCTGACATTGACGGTCAGATAAAGATCTCCCGCCTCCCCGCCGCCGCGGCCGGGCTCTCCCATCCCTTTCAGGCGCAACTGCTGCCCCGCCCTGATATTCACAGGCAGATTTACGGACAGCACCCTGCCGGTCTTTTTGCAGACGTATTGCAACTTCCCGCCTGGCCTGGCCTGGTCGGGAGAAACCACGATAGAATCTTTTAACTCTTTTCCTTTTTCAGGCAGATCAATGCCCCATTTCTTTTTCAGACCGTATCGGATCAGCTTTTCCAGATACCCGACAAGCGGGGATATTTTCCCGGCGCCCTGTCCGGCATCTAAGCCGCCCATAACAACCCGACCAAAGGCGCCCGGCCGCCTGAATTCAAAAGACTGGTATCCCGCGCCATACGCGTCCCGGAAAATATCTTCAAAACTCCGGTAGCCGAAGGCACGGCTTAACTCCTCAAATATCTGCTGAATATCCGACCCCCTGAAAATATCCTGATCGGTATGCGTCTGCCGGTAATGGCCATAGGCCGATGATCCGTAGGTCGTTTTGAGCGTATCGTATTCTCTTCTTTTGGAGGGATCGGAAAGCACGGCATAGGCCTCGTTGATCGCTTTCATCCGCTCCGCCGCATCCGGGCTGTTCTGGTTGCGGTCCGGATGGTGCAGCAGGGCCAGCCGGCGGTAGGCGTCTCGAATCTGCTTAACGTTGGCGTTGCTGGTCAATCCCAATGTCAAATAGTAATCTTTTTGTTCCATGGTTTCCCGTTCCTCAGTTTATCTGTTTCAGCGCTGGTCAGCGCACAATATTCCTTCGAACCACGCGCGAAACGTTTTACATCTTCTTTGCGATATTGCAACATCTGAATGATTATGAGCGACAGGGAATGGGACGAGGCTATAGGCGATGGGGAAAAGGGGAAACGGCATCCACCCCCTGCCCCCGCCAGCGGGGGACAACCTTTTTCTCCTCCGCCAGCGGAGGAGAACCAATCCGCATTTTGCGGCCAAAATCATCTTGACACACAGGATTACGGCTCCTATACTTCCGCCCGTAAAAATGAAGTTCTTATCAATCTTTGGAACTCCACAGTAAAGCTTATTTAATTATCTGCAATTCTGAAGGAGAAAAACATGAATGTAGCGGTTTTATTAATCATAGCAGCGGTTTTATTCTTTTTAGCCTATCGTTTTTATGCCAGGTTTATTGCAAGACTCTTTGAGGAAAATGACAATACCCCAACGCCGGCCTGCTCCATGAAAGATGATATCGATTACGTACCGACAAAACCCGTGATTTTGTTTGGCCACCATTTTGCCAGCATCGCCGGAGGCGGGCCCATTATCGGTCCCACCGTGGCGATTCTATTCGGTTATATGCCCGTATGGCTCTGGGCGGTCGTCGGCACCATCTTTATCGGCGCCGTCCAGGACATGACTGTTTTGTTTGCCAGTGTCCGGGAAAAAGGCAAATCCATCGCCGAAATCGCCAAAGACGCCCTGGGAAATACGGGATTCTTTTTATTCATCAGTTTTGCCATATTGATGCTTCTGCTTCTCACCTCCGCGTTTCTGGGATTGACGGCCGTGTCGCTGACCTCTTTGGTTCCCCTGCACATGATGAGACTGGACCCCGGCCAGCATATCGTGGCTACCGTGATGGTGAACGGCGTGCTTAATGCGCATATAGGCGGCATCTCCTCAATGTCTCTCATTATCATCACCGGTTTTGCGCCGGTTATCGGCTGGCTGGTGTATAAGAGAGGCGTCAGCGTAAACCTGGCCGTTCCCCTGGCCATCATCGTTTGCATCGGCTCCATCCTCGTCGGAATGAAATACCCGGTAACACTGAATCCCGATACCTGGATGATCATTCTTTGTTTCTACACGCTGCTTGCAGCGGGCATCCCGGTCTGGATCATCCTGCAGCCCCGGGATTTTACCAATTCATTTTTGCTTTATGTGGGTGTCGCCGCCCTGTTTATCGGCGGCATCGTGGCTGGAATAAAAGGTATCACCTTTATGGCCCCTGCCTTCAATTTAGCGGAAGGAAGCAGTAAACTGGGGCCTGTCTGGCCTTTCCTGTTCATCACGGTGGCCTGCGGCGCGGTTTCCGGCTTCCACTCTCTGGTGGCGGGCGGAACGTCCAGCAAACAGGTTTCCAGAGAAACGCATATTAAAAAGATTGCCTTCGGCGGGATGCTGCTGGAGGGCTTGCTGGCGATCGGCGTCATGATTGCGGTCGGCTGCGGGATTGCGTTCAGTGATTATGTGAATATTGCCTTTCCCACGGCGGTCGGCGTAAAAGCAAACCCCATTCTGGCATTTGCCATCGGCGTCGGCGGATTGCTGGATAAAGCCCTGGGCATTCCGCCGGTTTACGGAACGGTTTTTGGAATCCTGATGGTTGAAGGTTTTGTTATTACAACGCTGGACACGGCCGTCCGGCTGAACCGGTATCTGTTTGAAGAACTCTGGCAGGTGATTTTCAAAAGCGTTCCGACCATCATGAAATCCTATCTCTTCAATGCTTCGTTGTGTGTGGTGTTGATGTATATTCTGGCTGTCACCAATGCGTTTGCCGCCATCTGGCCGATCTTCGGCTCCGCCAATCAGTTGCTGGCATCGCTGGCGCTGATTGCCGTGTCCGCATGGCTGGCGAAAAGAAAGAAAACGGCCTGGTTCACCGTGTTGCCGGCCATCTTCATGATGGTCACCACCATTTATTCGCTGCTGTCGCTTCTGCTCACCAAATACATTCCCAAGAACAACATGGCGCTGGCCGCTACGGATGTCGCGCTGATCATTCTGGCCATCGGCGTTATCATACTGGCCTACAATAACTGGCGGAAATTAAGAAAGACGTCGGCAGGCAAAGCGGCATAAAAGAAAGGAACTGATATGTAACGGTTACATAAGCGCCATATTTTCGGCTTCACGCATCAGGTCGTCCCGGAATTTGGGATGGGCAATGCTGATCAGGGCCAGCGCCCGCGCCCGTGTCGATTTCCCCTTCAGATTCACAATGCCGTATTCCGTCGCGATATAATGCACGTCATTGCGGGGCGTTGTAACCATGGTTCCCGCCGGAAACTGGCTGACAATTCTCGATACCTCTTCATTTTTTGCCGTGGAGTATAAAACGAGGATGGCTTTGCCGTCTGGCGCGTCATAAGCGCCCCGGACAAAATCAAGCTGCCCGCCTGTGCCGCTGTATTGGCGCCCCTCCAGGTATTCCGCATTGCACTGTCCCAGGAGGTCAATCTGAAGGATGGCGTTGATTGCCGTCATCCTGTGGTTCTGGGCAATGACGCCGGGATTCATGACATAGGAGCTGGGATAATTTTCAAAGCTTTTGTCTTTATCCATATATTGAAACGTCTCTTTGCCGCCGTAGGCCAGAGAAAAAAGATGCTTGCCGGTGTGGACATTTTTATGGGCTCCGGTAATGACGCCTTTTTTAATCAGATCAACCATGCCGGGACAGAGAAGCTCCGTGTGAATGCCCAGATCTTTGTGTCCGACCAGATAAGGCGCAATCGCATTGGGCAGGGTGCCGATACCCAACTGAATCACCGCCCGGTCCGGCACATATTCGGCAATGATCTTTCCGATGACGGGATCCAGCGGATTCGGCTGCATGGGCAATAATTCCAGCAGAGGAACTGTGTTCTCCACAATCATCTCAATGTCGGATATGTGAATCAAGGCGTCGCCGTAAACGAAGGGCATGTTCTCGTTCACTTCAACAATCAATGTTTTGCAGATCGTTGCCATCACGGACAGGTAGCCGTTGCAGGGACCGAAACTGAAGTAGCCGTCTTCATTCATCGGAGCAACGGTGGCCACGGCAATATCGACATCCATGTTTTCCATAACAATCTTAGGCACCTGATGGAGATACGCGGGAACGAATTGCGTCAACCCGACCTGCACCATGTTCCGGGAGGCTTCACTCACGAACCAGGTATAGGAATCGATGATATCTGCAATATCGGGACTGCCCAGGGTCTGGGCAAAATGTTTCTGGGCGTTAAAGGTGTAGGTCTTGATGTGACTGAGGGAACCTTCCCTGGCGCGCGCGGCAATGGCCGCAAACATGCCCGGCGGCTCCGCGATGGTTACACCATGGATCACCGTGTCGCCGTCCTTAATAACAGCCGCCGCATTTTCAAATGTTGTCAGTTTTGCTTTATAATCATCGATATATCTGTTCATATTACAATCTCTCCGACATCCCCTGTTTCTTTAGCGTAACTTCTGCTTCGATGCCTGTTTCTTATACTGCTTGGCGCCGAAAATCAGATCCTGCTTTTTGATGAAAACTTCCGTATCCGGCGGCACGGAATGCGTCAGCCAGACGTTGCCACCGATGACGGAACGCGCTCCGACAACCGTATCGCCTCCCAGGATTGTGGCGTTGGCATAGATAATCACATCGTCTTCAATGGACGGATGGCGCTTTTTTGATCTTAATTTTTTAACTTCCGCCTTGGATAAAGAAATCGCCCCCAGGGTTACTCCCTGATAAATGCGCACCCGATTACCGATAACACATGTTTCGCCGATGACCACACCGGTGCCGTGATCGATGAAAAAACTCTCTCCAATATGCGCTCCCGGATGAATATCAATGCCGGTACGGTTGTGAGCATATTCCGTCATGATCCGTGGCATTAACGGAATATTCAGATGATAGAGTTCATGCGCAATCCGGTAAATCGTAATGGCCCGGATACCCGGATAGCTGAAGATGATGTCATCATAACCTTTCGCCGCCGGATCACCTTCCAGGGCTGCGCGAATGTCATTTGCAAGCATCGTGCGCAATTCAGGAAGTTTCCGGAGGAACTCCAGGGTCAACCGATGTCCCAGAGGTTCGCAATGGACGCAGGGCCGGTTCTGCCGGATACAGTCATGCCGAATGGCCCGGATAACCTGCTCGGAAAGGATTTCGTAAAGCGCAATCATCTGCTGACCGAGATAATATTCCAGATTGGTTGAATCCAAACGGGTGCGGACAAAATATCCCGGATACAGAGTCAATGCCAGGCGGTGCAGGACATCGATAACCGCTTCCCGGTGCGGAATCGGCTCGGCGCTGACGTGATCAAAACATCCGCCCCTGCCGCATGACTTAACAAGTTCATCAACAATAGCCGGCACTTCATCGCGATAACTTTTCGCCGACTTGATTTCATTTTTACATTTATCGCCGTTTTTTAAATGTTTCATCTGCTTATATGATCCTTCCAATTTATTCACTATTCACCATTCACGCTTCACGAATGACGCTTCACGGGCTGTCCTTAAAACTTCCAAACCGTCTAAAGCATCTAACCCGTCTATTGTATGCTATTCACTGTGTCTTGCAGGCCTGATTCCAGAAGGGGGACATGCCGCGCAAGCGCTCGATGATCGCCGGCATTTCATTAATAACAAAATCCACTTCCTCTTCCGTATTATAAACACTCAGGCTGAAACGGATGGAGCCGTGCGCCATCGTAAACGGCACACCCATCGCGCGCAACACGTGAGACGGTTGCAGAGACCCGGACGTGCAGGCCGAACCGGACGATGCGCAAATGCCCAGTTCATTCATCAAAAGCAGAATAGCTTCGCCTTCTACATACTCAAAGCTGATGTTGGTGGTGTTGGGCAGACGGTTTTGGATATCGCCGTTGACGCGGCTTTGCGGAATCTTCTTTAAGAGTTCGCTTTCCAGTTTATCCCGCAGACGCTTGACGTGCGAATTTTCTTTTTCCATATTTTGGGCTGCGAGTTCGCAGGCCTTACCCAGACCGATGATGCCCGCCGTATTTTCCGTGCCGCCGCGCCGCCCCTTTTCCTGATGGCCGCCAATCAGGAAAGGCGAAAACTTGGTGCCGCGCCGGATATAGAGAACACCGATGCCCTTGGGGGCGTGCAGTTTGTGGCCGGAAATGGACAGCATGTCAATGACATTATTCTTCATATTGATGGGAACTTTACCGGTGGTCTGAACCGCGTCGGTATGAAAAAGGATTCCTTTTTCATGCGCCATTTTTGCGGCCTCTTCCACGGGAAAAATAACACCGGTTTCATTGTTACCCCACATGAGGCTGACGATTGCGGTATCGGGTGTCAAACTTTTTTCCAGATTTTCCAGATCCAGAATGCCGTTTTTGTCCACGGGAAGTTCCGTCACTTTATAACCCTGCGTGCTCAAATGCGAACACAGAGCGTGGACAGCGGGGTGCTCCACGCGGCTGATCACGATATGTTTTTTGTCCGGTCTTGTCAGTAATGCCGAACGAATCGCGGAATTGTCGCTTTCCGTGCCGCAACTGGTAAAAACAATTTCCTCGGGCAAGGCGCCTAAGAGCGCCGCCACCTGCTCGCGCGCGTCACGAATCCTCTGGCCGACCTGACCGCCGAATGTATGCATACTGGAGGGATTGCCATATAATTGGGTAAAATAAGGAAGTATCGCTTCCATGACTTCATCGGCAACTTTTGTCGTAGCATTATTATCCAGATAAATGGTTTTCATTTGGAGGCCTCCTCAACGGTAATGTCCGGTGATACAAGTTCCTGAAGCCTGTGCTGGACAAAATCCTTCAGGGTGATTTCCGATGCCTTACAGGTCGAACACGCGCCGCGCATCGCCACAATCACGCGATTACCGATAATGTCGATGATTTCGATATCGCCGCCATCGTGCTTTAATGAAGGGCGAATTTCCCGTTCGATCGTTTCTTCGATCAGGCGAATTTTCTGAATATTGGTGAGTCTTGGTTTGGTATCGGTTTTCGGCTCCGCTTTCACCCTTTCCAGAATCTGGGCAATGGCGTCCTGGCAGTTACCGCACCCGCCGCCGGCTTTGGTATAATTGGTCACATCTTCCACGGTGGAAAGATTGTTTTCGCGGATGGCCCGTTCGATTTCTTTATCGGTCACGCCGAAACATTCACAAATAATCTTTTCACCAGCCGCAAGCGCCGGAGCGCCGCGGTAGTTTTCCACCGCTTTTTCCAGCGCCTGCTGGCCCATCACCGAGCAATGCATTTTTTCGTCCGGCAGACCGCCCAGATATTGAGCAATATCCTGATTGCTGACTTTCAGAGCTTCATCAACGGTCATCCCCTTGATGATTTCGGTCAGAGCCGAAGACGAGGCAATGGCGCTGGCGCAGCCAAATGTTTTGAATTTGGCGTCCTTGATGCGTTTGTTTTCATCCAGCTTGAAGGTCAGCTTCAACGCATCGCCGCAGGCCAATGATCCGACTTCAGCCACGCCGTCCGGATTTTCAATCTCACCGACATTGCGCGGATTGAGAAAATGTTCTTTAACTTTATCCGTGTATTCCCACATAAATACTCCTTAATTCGATTTGAATTGACCTGCCTCCTTCACTTACACGCTGCATTCATTAACTTCTATTGTAACATGCGCTAATTCATGCACTTTATTTAATCGCACTTTATATTCTTCAATTGAATAGCTTCTTGCCGTTACTAAAGACACGATACAGGCATATTTATTTTGCGCTACTTTCCAGATATGCAAGTCGCATATTTTAGAATCCCCATCGGATTCAATTTCCTTTTTTATTTCATCTACGATTTGATGATCCGTTTCACGTTCCAGCAAAATACCGCCGGTATCTTTCAGCAAAGAAAATGACCAGCGAATAATTAAGCCTGCGCCAACAATCCCCATAAACGGGTCAAGCCAATTGAATGCAAAATATTTTGCGCCGAGTAATGCTGCAATGGCCAGTACAGACGTTAAAGCATCCGCCACAACATGCAGATATGCCGATTTCAAATTCAAATCTTCATGATGATGGAGATGTTCATCTCCTCCATGATGATGGTGGTGCTCATGTTCATGAGCATGACCGCCATTATTGAGTATTATGGCGCAAACAAGATTTATCGACAAACCTAAGACCGCTACAAACAATGCCTGATTGTAATAAATGGGCAGGGGATTCATCATTCGTTCAACGGAAGAATAAATCATGATTAATCCAACCAGACCCAGGACAATGGCGCTTGTGTAAGCGCCTAGAATTTCAATTTTCCATGTTCCAAATGTAAAGGTTTCATCTTTTGCATATTTTCTTGCCGCAATGTAGGCGATCAGGGATATTCCCAGAGCAAACGCATGTGTTCCCATGTGCCAGCCATCAGCCAGCAGAGCCATGGAATTGGAAATCCAGCCAAACAATATTTCAGCAATCATTGTGAGAAAGGTAATCATCACAACCATTAAAGTTCGCTTCTCTATTGCTTTTTTATCAACGTTGAAGACGTGCTGATGTTGCCATAATTCGATTTGTTCGTTATGCACTTTATTTCCCCAGATGATCTTTCTTTCCTGCCTGATCTTCCAATGGCATTGTCATATCTTAGCTATTAAACAAAAAAATACAAGGTGTTTACTTGTCTGAAATTGGAACTCCAAAACTCGTGAATCTGATTTTAAAACCGTGCCTGGCCGCCAATGCTTTGATCCGGGCCACCTTATTCAAATCCGGTTTAAAACCGGTGGAAAAATCTTCCTGAGTCTGGCCTTCAAAGGCCAGGAGCATGGTTTCCGCCATACAGGCAAAAATAAACCCGTCTTTTATTGGTAATTTTAATCCGATCCGGGAGGCCGGGGGCGGCTCGATAACAGCACCATCAATAACAAGAATATCTTTGCGGCTGACACAGATTTCTTCCGGAATATTGCGCGGCGAAGGAATATCACAGATGATCACGCCTTTTTTGAGATTCCTGGCTGTTGCCGCGGATGGCACTTCGATGGCGGAAGTTGTAAAGATGATGATATCCGCGTCCTTGATAACACTCTCCAGCGCCAGACCTTTATCAATGATCTTTGTTTTTGATTTTTGAGCATCGAGAAATTCTTTAAGATCGGCCAGCCTTTCAGTGTTTTTTGCAATCAGAAAAACCGTATCCGCCTTGTTCAGAAAGCCTAAAGCACAGTTCTGGCCGATGGCGTTTGTCGCTCCGACAATTGCGACTTTAGCTTTGGAAATATCGACTTTGCGCAATTTTACCGCTTGATCCAGTGTTTCCAGAATTGCGGCAGCCGCAAGGCTGGCGCCGGTGGTGACGGCAACAGGCGTTTTTTCGGCAATCCATTGTCCTCCTTTTCCGGCAACTCCCATGAAAGCCCCCATCCCGATTACTTTTGCGCCGGTTTTTTCTCCCAATCGCACCGCTTTTAAGATCTTATGCAAGACGGCCTCTTCCTTCATCGCCAGCACCTGCTTGGAAAGCAACGGACAGACAACAAAGCAGCCACCGATTACAGCGCCCTGAGCGGAGCGCAGGTTCTTTGCATAATGAATTTTTAAAGGCGGAAAAATCCGCAAAATCATTTTGATAAGAGATTGAGGCGCAAGTCTGGACATAAAACAATAATCATGAATATTCTGAATATCGTATGGATTAAGTACAAATGCAAATTTACTCATACAGCATGGTCCCATCAGAATTGTTTAAATTCTCTCCGGCCTTTACTTCCGATGACAATCACTTTAAGTCACAATTCCCGCAATCACGTCACTCCTGTTGCCTTAAACAAAACAAACATCTCGATCTATGCGACAACTTCGATGGTATCATCCACCTTGATTTCACCGCCGGTTAACACTTTCGCGAAGATCCCCTCCCTGGGCATAACGCAGTCGCCGACTGTATAAAAGATGTTGCACCTGTTGTGGCAAACCTTGCCGATCTGAGAAACCTCCAGCAGAACTTTGTCGCCGACTTTCAACCGTGTGCCGATGGGAAGCGCCGGCAGATCAATGCCTTCAATCGTCAGATTTTCCGCAAAATCCCCATGATTCACATCCAGACCTTTCGCTCTGATCTTATCAATACTGTCTTTGGACAGAAGACTGACCTGCCGGATGATGCCGGCCTCCGCGTGGGCGTCGTTTTCCAGTCCCAGGTCTTCCAAAAATAGTCCACAAATAATGTTATTCTTTTTTTCACCTTTTTTCTGCGAAATATTGACTGCCAAAATCTTCCCTGATATTTTTTCCATTTTCAATGACCTGCCTTTTTTATTATCGATCAAGCAACTATCGGTATCTTAGATTAAACGCTCTTCACCCGAATAGACATATCCGGAATTTTTCCGCACATAACCCAGAAGCGTTACATTGTATTGTCTGGCGAGATTGACCGCCGCGGACGTTGGCGTTGATCGTGAAACAAGAACCGGAGCGCCCATCCTGATGACCTTTGTGATAATTTCCGAAGATACCCTTCCACTCACAAACAATATTCCATTTTCAACAAGTGTCATTTTCTGGTTTTTCAGGAGTACGCCCGCTATTTTGTCGAAACAGTTGTGCCTGCCGATGTCCTCGTTAAAAACAGAAAATTCATCATGCTGAAACCATACGCTGTGAACTCCCCCAACGGTCTTGTAGATTTCGGAGCGCCGCTCAAAATCTTTCATGGACTCCATAATGCCGCGAAGAGAGAATTTGTCATGACCGGCCAAAGCAATAAATTTATCCTGCTTCAGCGGATTGATGTAGGTGAAACATTTACCACATCCTGATGTGACGCTGCGCAGACTTTCACACTTTGATACGGATAGTCCCGGCGCGAGATCAACCATGACGGCGAAAAGCCGCTCGTTATAAGATATGGATGATATATCCTGAAATGTATCGATCACACCTTCACTATAGAGAAACCCGATGGCCAACTCTTCCGTCAACTGGTTCAGACAAAGGAGCGACGCATATTCAACACCATTGATATATATTTTGAGAGAGATCTCACCAATAACCGGTTTTTCCACTTCACTTAAGGTGGTATTACCTTCATGACTATGAATCTCCTGAACCATAAAAGAGCTGTATATTGTATCTTCCATTGAATTTATCCATGCAAATTTTGTAATGACACACCATCACAAATGGTTCGTTAAAACAAAGACAGCGTTCAAAGCAAACAGGTTCGGCCGGAAACGGACAACTTCTTTTTCTCCCAGATAATGAGCCTCCACAATCCGGATTTTTTTCCCCTCACAAAAGTTCTTAAAATCCGTGATACTTAAAAAGCGCACGTTGGGCGTATCAAACCAGAGATAGGGCAATGATCCCGTAATGGGCGACCTTCCCTGGAAAAACAGCATGAGCCGCGATTTGATATGGGCGAAGTTGGGAAACCCGACGATGACCTTGTTGCCGATGCGCAAGGCTTCCTGGATGACATAATCAACCTTTTTCACTTCCTGCATACTCTGATTCAGAATCACGTAATCAAAAGAATTGTCGGGAAATTCCCGCAAGCTGTTTTCGATGTCATCGTGAAAAACGCTTAAGCCCTTTTTCACACACTCCTGGATGGCCTTGTCATTCAACTCGATGCCCTGGGCCCGGACACGCTTATCCCGGACAAGGGGATACAGGAGTTCCCCCTCGCCGCATCCCAGGTCCAGAACGCGCGAACCATCCTCAACAATCGAATAAATAATACGATGATCCAGAGGAATGTTATGAGAGTCCATCATTACCCGCCACCAGATATCCGTTAAAGGTCTTATCCAGAAAATGTTTGATCAGTATTGTCTGTTCTTCCACTTCAATTAAAAAAGCATCATGACCGTAAGTAGAAGTCAACTCGCAATAGGTGGCATCCACGCGCCTTCTTTTTAACGTCCGGACAATTTCCTGCGACTGATAGGGAGGATAGAGCCAGTCCGTCTTGAAAGAGATCACCATGATTCGTGTATTGATGGCCTTTCCCTGCGGGATGAGTTTCCCCCCCGACAGATCAAAGTAATCAATCGCTTTTGTAATATAAAGATAGGAATTGGCGTCGAAGCGCTTCACAAAATTAGCGCCGCGATAGCGCAGATAACCCTCCACTTCAAAATCCGCGTCAAATCCGAACCCGAATTTATCGTTCTTTAACCGCCGGGAAAATTTCTCTTCCATCGACTGATCGCTCATGAACGTGATGTGGCCGATCATACGGGCCACCGACAGGCCCTTTTCAGGCTGGCCGAACTCATAATAGTTTCCTTCCCGCCAGGCCGGATCAGCCATAATGGACTGCCGGATCACTTCGTTGAAGGCAATCTGCTGGGGAGAATGTTTCAACGACGTGGCAATCGGAATGGCCGATTTCACCCGTTCCGGATACGAGGCAACCCATTGGAGGACCTGCATGCCGCCCATGGAGCCGCCGGCAACGCACAGCAGCTTGTCGATACCTAAATAATCGATGAGATGCCGCTCGGCGTGAACCATATCGGCCACGGTAATAAAGGGAAAATCCAGTGCGTAAGGTTTTCCCGTTGACGGATTGACGGAAGACGGCCCGGTGGAACCTTTACAGCCCCCAATAACATTGGAGCAGATGATAAAATACCTGTCAGTATCGAAGGCCTTGCCCGGCCCGATCATATCATCCCACCAGCCCTTGTCATCCAGTCCTCTGTGAACCCCCGCCGCGTGCGCATCACCGGAAAGAGCATGCAGAATCAGAATCGCATTGGACTTATCCCTGTTCAATCTGCCATAGGTTTCATAGGCAAGCGTGATGGGGCCCAGCGTATCTCCGCTTTCAAATTGAAATTCCCTGCCCGGTTCGGCAAAGGTGAAATACCGCGTTTCCACAACGCCGACGGAATTGTTATTGATGTTTTCGTTTTTCGTCTTTTTCATACTTATCAATCACCCTCACCTTAATCCTCTCCCCTCAAGGGAGAGGAAACTCTCTTTTCCCTCCCCTGGTGGGAGGGATGAAAGGGAGGGGGCATATTAATTGAAACTTTCCTTATTATTTCTGAAACAACCATGTTGAGAGATAGCGCTCCCCGCTGTCCGGTAAAAGTGCGACGATCATTTTACCTTCAGCTTCCTTGCGCTTTGCCACTTCGAGAGCGGCCCAAAGAGCGGCGCCGCTGGATATTCCCACAAGGATGCCCTCTTCTTTAGCGCTTCTCCTCGCCATCTCTCCCGCATTTTCATTCGCCACGCGAATAATTTCATCGATAACATTTCTATTCAAAACATCCGGGACAAATCCGGCGCCAATTCCCTGAATCTTGTGGGGGCCCGGTTTCCCGCCCGACAGCACCGGAGAATCTTCCGGCTCCACGGCAATGATCCTGACGGCAGGCTTCTTCTTTTTCAACACTTCGCCAATGCCGGTAATCGTCCCGCCGGTTCCGACTCCGGCAATAAAATAATCCACTTTCCCGTCTGTGTCCCGCCAGATTTCTTTTGCTGTCGTACGGCGGTGTATATCCGGATTAGCGGGGTTTTTAAACTGCTGGGGCATGAAACTGTTTTTATGACTTGCCGCCAGTTCTTCCGCCTTTTCGATGGCGCCTTTCATCCCTTTGGCCCCTTCCGTCAAAACCAGCTCAGCTCCCAGAATACTCAAAAGATGCCTTCGCTCCAGACTCATCGTATCGGGCATTGTCAGGATAATCTTATATCCTTTCGCCGCGCAGACAAAAGCAAGGGCGATCCCGGTATTGCCGCTTGTCGGTTCAATGATCACGGAGTCTTTCTTTAAAAGCCCCGATTTCTCCGCCGCTTCAATCATCGCAACACCGATCCTGTCCTTCACACTGGATAGAGGATTGAAAGATTCGATTTTTACAAGAATCTCCGCATTCAATCCCTTCTGCATTCTATTGAGACGCACCAGAGGCGTTCTTCCCACCGTCATGGTTATATCTGCAAATATATTAGCCATAATTTCTCCTTCTCTGCCCTATACCTTCGTCAAGGCCTGTTCGATATCGGCAATGATGTCGTCAATATGTTCAATACCTATGGACAACCGGATGAAATCCGGCGTCACGCCCGTGGCCAGTTGCTCCCCGGCGGAAAGCTGCTGGTGGGTTGTCGTTGCCGGTTGGATCGCCAGCGTTTTCGCGTCACCCACATTTGCCAGGTGGGAAATGAGCTCCAGCGATTCGATGAACTTCTTTCCCGCTTCCGCGCCGCCTTTGATTCCGAATCCGATAATCGCCCCCGCGCCTTTCGGCAGATATTTTTTCACCCGCTCACGCTCCGGACTGGACGTGAGCCCCGGATAGTTGACCCAACCGACTTTGGGATGTTTCTCCAGGAATCCTGCCACGACCAGCGCATTCTCAGCATGACGGATCATTCTCAAATGAATGGTTTCCAATCCCTGAAGAAAGAGGAAAGAATTAAACGGCGAAAGAGCCGGTCCCAGGTCGCGCAGGAGACAGACACGGGCCTTGGTGATGTATGCGATATTCCCCATGGGCTTCAGAGCTTCTACAAAATTAATCCCGTGATAGCTCGGATCGGGATCGGCAATCAACGGAAACCGGCCATTGGTCCAGTCAAATTTTCCGGAATCGACAATCACGCCGCCCAGCGATGTTCCATGGCCGCCGATAAATTTTGTAGCCGAATACACGACAACATCCACTCCAAAATCAATGGGTCGAAGCAGGTAGGGCGAAACCGTATTGTCCAAAACGAAGGGGATGCCGTTTTGATGAGCAACACCGGCAATGCCTTCGATGTCGGCCACATCAAGTTTGGGATTCCCGATAGACTCGGCATAAATCGCTTTCGTCTTTGGTGTAATCGCTTTCTGAATAGCATCAAGGTCGTTCGACTTGACAAACTTGACGGTAATTCCAAGACGGGCAAACGTATAATGAAACAGGTTATAGGTCCCCCCGTAGAGGTTGTCCGCCGAAACAATCTCATCTCCGGCCTGGGCGATATTGAGAAGCGCCAGCGTGATGGCCGAACTGCCGCTGGACACCGCCAGCGCCCCGACGCCGCCATCCAGAAGAGCGATCCGCTTCTCAAAAACGTCTGTCGTCGGGTTCATCAGCCGCGTATAAATATTGCCGAACTCCTTCAGGCCGAAAAGACTGGCCGCGTGTTCGGTATCCTTGAATTGGTAAGAGGTTGTCTGGTAAATGGGCACAGCCCGCGATCCCGTTGTCGGATCTGCCTCCTGGCCGCCATGCAGGGCCAGTGTTTCTATTTTTAATCTTGAATCGATTTTGCTCATTATATATCTCCTTTAGCTTTGCAGCATTATTTTATAGTCAGTGATCCATCATTCTTTGCAGGCAGGTTCTTGCCTTCTTCATGATATCGGGGGGCACGGTAACTTCGAACCCCATTTCCTCCAGTGACCATAAAACTTTTTCCAGTGTTGTCCGTTTCATGTTTGGACACGTCGCCCGTTGCGATAATGGATGAAACGATTTCCCGGGATTTTCCTTCTTCAGCCGGTGGAGAATACCGATCTCCGTTCCGATGATGAATTCCCGGGCTTTCGATTCCCTGATATAGCGACACATTCCTTCGGTGGATAAAACCTTATCGGCCAGAGACGTAATGCCGGACGGACATTCCGGATGCGCAATGACTTCCGCACCCCTATAGAATGCTTTTTTCGTCGCAATATCTTCCGGCAGCATTTTCACATGTGTGGGACAATAGCCCGGCCAGGTAATAAATTCGCGTCCTGTCCGGGTTGATATATAATGGGCCAGGTGCTGATCGGGCACAAAAATGATCTTGTCATCTTTCTGAAATGCCTCACGGACAATCCGCTCGGCATTCCCCGACGTACAGCAGACGTCACACTCGGCTTTCACCTCGGCTGTCGTGTTCACATAACACAGCACTTTCGCCTTCGGATGCTCCGCCTTCAGTTTCCGCAGATCCTGGGCAGTGATCATATCCGCCATGGGACAGCCGGAATTTTTGTCCGGGATGAGAACGATTTTATCCGGTGACAGTATCTTTGCCGTCTCGGCCATGAAATAGACGCCGCAGAACACAATGATATTCGCGGGGGTATTGGACGCCTGAATACTGAGCCCCAGAGAATCGCCCACGTAATCCGCAATATCCTGAACTTCGGGTATCTGATAATTGTGCGCCAGAATGACGGCATTTTTCTCTTTTTTTAACCGATTGATCTTTTCAATAAGTTCCATGCAAAACCTCTTCTATTTCACCACCCCCCAGAACACGATCGTGATCATAAAAAACCACGGACTGGCCGGGCGTAATGGCTTCCTGTTCATCGGAAAATATTACTTTCAGCCGGTCGTTTTCGGCTGTTACCTCGCAGAGCGCTTCTTTTTTCCGGTATCTGATTTTCGCATACACCTGCCGGGGCCATGATTTGGCCAGCATGTTGATATCGCCGGCCAGAAGCCCCCTGGCCATCAGATCTTTCTTTTCGCCGACAACAATCTGGTTTTTGCCGGGATCGATGGACACAACATACAACGGCGTTTTGTGGCTGATCCCCAGTCCTCCCCGCTGGCCGATGGTATGGAAAATAATGCCCCGATGTTTGCCCAGAATCTTTCCCTGCATATCTACAATTAGCCCCGGCCTGATTTCCTGCCCCCGTTCCAGAAGAAACTGCTGATAGTTTTTCTGCGTTACAAAACAGATATCCTGGCTCTCCTGCTTTTCCGCGACAGGCAGGGATTCTTTTTTCGCCACGTCCCTTACCTCCTCCTTGTTCAGAGAAGCGAGGGGAAACAGGACGTTCCCCAACCCCGCATAAGGCATGGCGTAGAGAAAATATGTCTGATCCTTCTTTTTGTCCTTCGCCCTCGAAAGGCAATACCCCTCTTCATTTTTTTCGATAGTCGCATAATGACCGGTCGCCAGAAAATCGAAGCCAAGCCCCTTCGCTTTTTCCAGAAGGCTTCCGAATTTCAGGTGGCGGTTGCATTCAACGCAGGGATTGGGCGTCCTTCCTATCCTGTACTCGCTGACAAATTTAGCAATCACCTTATCTTCAAGCTCGGCCGCGTAATCAAAAACATAGTGAGGAATCCTGAGCCGGTCACAGACCCTTTTCGCGTCGTCAATCGCGTCGGCGCCGCAGCATCTCGCATCGTCTCCCTGTGCGGCAATGCCTAAACACATGGTGACGCCGGAAACATCATATCCTTCATTTTTGAGCAGCATGGCCGCAACGGATGAATCAACGCCGCCGCTCATCGCTACTAAAACTTTCTTCGTCATTTGTTTCCCTTTTCAGATATCCTGCATCATTGTATTTCCCGCTTTTTCCTGATTCATTTTAACCAGCGTGTCGAGGGTAATCGAACTTAAGGTCTCGGAAATTTTATCGCCGATAGTTGCCCAGATGTCGTGACTGGCGCATATGGGCACTCTGGAACAGGACGAAGGATTCTTCACACAATCCACCAGCGAGCAGTCTCCTTCCAGAACATCCACAATCTCCTTTAAAGTAATCTGAGAAGGCGCTTTGGCAAGATTGTACCCTCCATGCGCCCCCCGGATGGAGTTCACCAGACCGACGCCCCTGAGCGGGATGATGATTAAACTCAGGTACTTTTCGGAAATATCTTCTCCTTTGGCAATATCTTTAAGAAATACGGAAGCTTTGCCGTAATTTTCCGCCAGCGCCACCATCAGCCTGACTCCGTATCGCGTTCTTGTGGAAAGTTTCATATCAGTCTCCTTACATAAACACTACCTTCACTATCGCTTAAGTAGTAATTAAATTATTCAGGCAGGCTTGTCAAGAAAAATATGCGCACACAAGTGCGATGCGCCCCTCAAGAGCCGTGGCAATCCATAAAAAATGTCATGACCCGGACCGACCGGACAATCCGGCTTCTTCGTCTAAATATCCATATATTTCATATGGTTGTCATTTATTCCTTTGACACAAAATAATTCTTCGTGCATTTATTTCCAGGACAACTTTAATTCAATGAAAACTTGAACCAATCCATCGTGGGAATGCACATTATTCAGGAGGGATGCAACGTTTGCGAAAGGCCCTTGGAGGAACCGTCCACGCGATAGCCTCCATCGTGGAAAAGAGAGATCCTTACACAGCCGGCCATCAGCGCCGCGTTTCTGATTTTGCCCGTGCCATTGCCACGGAAATGGGTCTCTCGAATGATCGGATCGAGGGTCTGCGTGTAGCAGCCATAATCCACGATATAGGAAAACTATCTGTTCCGGCGGAAATCTTAAGTAAGCCGACTAAACTGACGAGAATAGAATTCAGTCTCATCAAAACCCATTCGCAATCCGGATATGACATCATTAAGGATATCGATTTTCCCTGGCCCATCGCAAGGATGGTGATTGAGCATCATGAACGGATCAATGGCTCCGGGTATCCCAACGGTTTAACCGGGGACAATCTTCTTCTGGAGTCCCGGATTCTGGCCGTAGCCGATGTGGTGGAAGCCATGGCTTCACACCGTCCTTATCGTGCGGCATTGGGGATTGAACCGGCTCTTGAAGAGATCGAAAAAAATAAGGGAATTTTTTACGATGCCGCGGTAGCCGATGCCTGCCTGAGATTATTCAGACATAAAGGTTATAAGCTTGTATAATACGGTAAAACCCAGCCATGACACCCAGCCATGATTTCCTTGACACACAAGCCCCCTTTTCCTATACTGCCCCTCGCAATAAGGAAACAACCCTGTGCCAACTCTAATAACGGAGGCCAAGATTAAATGAACGATCAAGCTGAATTTGGAATAGCAGAAATTTCCAACCTGATTAAAAAAATAGGTTTCTTCGACGTCTTTACGTCTGACGAGTTTAACAAACTGATGGAGATCGGCGAATGGTTCAAAGTCCCCTCCGGCAAGCGCATTATCACAAAAGGCGATTCCGATAATTACATGTATATCCTGGCGCAGGGGCAGGTGGAAATCATCCTGGGTTGCAAAGTACTGGGCAAATTGAAGTCCGGCGATATGTTCGGTGAATTCGGATTAATAGGAACCGTGCGGACGGCCAGTGTAGAAGCGGTAACCGACTGCATGCTGATGGCATTCAGGGGAGACCATCTGAATGATCTGCCGCCTGAGATTCAGATCAAGTTCTTGAAGCAGGTTATCCATGTCATCTGTAACCATCTGCAACACAGCAACAAAAGTCTGTGGTTCCGAGCCCCTGTAAAAGACATGAATTTATAAACGGCCCCATCCCGAAATAAAATTGCGCCGGTTCCATCTGAAGCAATTTTTGACATTACTAACTCGCGGCGTTAGTAATGTCAAGGAATCCCCTGTGAACAACAGAAGGATGCCGGGAAGATATGGGATCGAATTTTTAGTCTTGACTTTTCAACGAATAGTACCGCGCGCCGCGCCTGACGTGCGGCACAACCATGCCGTCTTTTTCCAGTGCCTGAAGATGTGTGAAAACCTCCGATACCGCCAGAAATATTTCCAGCGGCAGACGTTTGCCGCCGATCTCCGGAAAAAGTCTGCGCGCAATCCTGTAAACCGTTGATTCGCCTTTCTTCAGAATGGCGAGTATTTTCCCCCGCCTGAGCGAGAACTGCTCCCTGTACATCGCGGCTGTCTCCGACAGGTCGGTTATGGGATTGCCGTGAGCGGGATAAACAATCCGCGGGGCAAGCGACTCGATTTTCCGCAGGGAGTCGTAGAACTCCACCTGGCTCATCCTCCGGGGAATGTCAAAGTCGGATTCCAGCATGACAAAGGCATTGGGCGTGATATGTCCGAGGATATGGTCGCCGGAAAAAAGAATCCCTTCTTTTTCCAGATAAAGGCAGATGGATCCCCGGGTATGCCCCGGTGTCGAGATAATGGTTGCTTCATAGTTACCCACCTGAATCTTTTCCCCATCCGACAGGCGCAAATCAACCCGGCAGTTTTCCGCAAGCGATGAAAATACCAGTCCGACGCCATAGAACAAAAGCTCGAAAACCAGTGGCACGCCCATAAGCCGGTAAAACTTCGAAAATTGTCTGTTTGAAATTTCCGTGCCGCTTTCAATCACCGGCCGGTCTTCCCAATGAGCAGACACCACCGCGCGTCCCGATGATCGTCCGACAACACGCCGCGCGGCGCCGTAATGATCGATGTGGCCGTGCGTCAGGATGATCCGGTCGATATCGGGAAAACCAACGCCAATTTGCCTGAGGGATTCCTCCAGATGACGCGCCGTCCTGCTTGTGCCGGTATCGAGCAGCGTCGTTTGTGCTCCCGTGAAAAGATAGGCGTTCACCGGCCCCGGCTGCCTGCCGGGAAGAGGAAGGATGATGCGGTGTATATGCGGATATATTTCTTCACAGCGTATTTTGATTTGTCGTTTCATGTTGTGGTCGCATAAAATTATTTTGATATTCTTGCAAGCCTTTTCAACTGCTTGCTTAGTATGTCCAAGTGTAGCATACAAACCAATATGAAGAAAAGTTGCCAACAATAATCCGGGGCACTCTGCCCGTTTTCCTCAATAAAAAACCGGACTATTTCGCAGTGCTTCTTTTTTCACACTATCCCGGCTAATCCCGACAAGCCGTATGCCTGATTGTTCGGGAATGACCTTTAGGTTCAAACAGTCCCTAAAGATGCTCAGATCACTTTTCATGCCCAGCGTTCATGCGGGCATTCAGACAGACGGGTGAAGTGAAGACCGACATCGAAACTTAAAGATACTTCTGCAGGGTATGGAGATTGCCGACGGCGGCATTGAGGGCAATAAAAATACAACAGCGTGCAAAGGGAAAATTATCGCCGGGGAATATATTTTCCCCCATACTTTTCCTAAATATTCCTTGACATACCAGGCCATGTTTCTCATACTCAGATTGCTAAAGAAAGGTTCAACGGCAAGCCATCCGGCGCAACAAAACGGATATTCGGTTATTGACTCATGGGACGCAAAGCGTATTTTAACAGCGAAGAATTCATTGATTCGGCAATACGAATCATTGGCGAAGAAGGACTTGGCGCTCTGACGATTGCGGGACTGGCAACACGCGTTACCGCGCCGGTAGGTTCGGTCTATCACCGTTTCCCTTCACGCGACGCGCTCATTGCCGAGTTGTGGCTCAATATCATCGAATCGTTTCAGAGCCAATGGCTGAAAATCCTCCAAACGGACGGACTGAAGGCCGTGTATTTCTGCATGGAATGGGTCCGCAATCATCCCAACGAAGCCAGAGTCATGCTGCTGTATCGTATCGACGATCTAACCTCAGGCGAATGGCCCGAAGATCTGAAGAAACGCGCCCAACGACTCTCAGAAGAACTGAAAGAGGGCATAGCCGCTTTTACAAAAAAACAGTTCGGACGCATCACCCCAGAGAATACAGATCGGTCGCTGTTTGCCATTTATGATGCGCCCCTGGGCATCCTTAGGCGGTATATGCGGGAAAATAAAATACCGCCCCGCTACGTTGCCGATTTTATCCGTGAAACTTACGAAACCTTGATGAAAAAACCAACGTAACATCCTCCTGACGGACTATCCGGCAAAACCATCCTTTCTTGCATGCTGTGTCTCCGGTCATTTTTCCTGCCGCAGTCAATGCATGAAAAAATTATTGACATATATTAGAATATGCATTCTAATATAGCCGTTCTAATATGCAACGGCGGCGTTGCATATTAATTTCATGATCATTACCGGAAAGGAAGATGCCATGGATTTAATGAATCAGCTTGATAAAAAGGAGATCAGGGAGTTTTTTTCCAAGAACTGGCTGACCCACGACGCGATGTGGTTTGCCGGCGTCATGCAGGAATTCGGCCCGGACATAGCCAATAGAATTAACAAGGGCGCTGTTCAGGCGATGGCCGGCATCGAAATTCAAAGAATCCTGAAACTGATGGGAAAACCGAAAGGTGCTGTAATTTCTACTTTTGAGGAACTCAAAGAGATTATTGATACGACATACAGGCTGATCAAGCCGGAATTCATGAAGCTGTACTACAGCTTCCCCGAAAAAAATGTCTTCAGGGGAGGTTTTCACAAATGTTTTGCCCACGATGGTGTTGCTCAGGCAGGCCTGATTGATGTGTATCAATGCGGCATAGTCGTAAGAGTGCAGGGCTGGATCGAAGGCCTCGGCGTAAAATACGATATGACGCCCGCCGCGTTTGACGGATGCCTGATCCATAAGACGGGAAAATGCGAAATCGAGTTCAGATTTCATCTGGATTAGATGAAACGGATACGGAAATTATAATTGAAGGAGGCGCATATGACACAAGAAAGAACGCTTAACCTTGATATGCCGATCACGGTAAAAACCTACGATATCGACTTTATGAATATCGTCAGCAACATCACGTACATTCGCTGGATGGAAGATTTAAGGCTCAAATTCCTCGACGTCCATTATTCACTGCAAAAACTAATGGCGGATATGATTGTGCCCATCCTCAACCATACGCAGATAGATTACAAAAAACCGATCAGAATGAACGATGAGGTTATCGGAAGCATCTGGATGGAAAAGTACGATGCATCCGGCTGGATCGCTAATATGGAATTTACAGTCAACGGCAAGGTCGCCGCGACCGGTGCACAAAGCGGAGTATTTATTAACATCGGCACCATGAAACGTACCGATCCTCCCGACGGCATAAGAAAAAAATATGAAGAGGCAATCCGGACTGGTGGGGATGCATCCGGTCATTAAGTTTCCCTTTCAACACAGGAAAACCGTGACTGAAAAAAAGAATTCCGTTTTATGTCTTACTGAGCCGCATCGGCCCTTGGAAAATCAGGAATCGCCTGGTGCGGATTACCACGTTTGACAGCACCACAAAGGCTGAAACGTAAAGGCATGAATCTCGGTTCACGGGGAATCGTCACCGGCATATTCGAGGATATCTCCGGGTTGACATTCAAGATGTCTGCATATGGCATCCAGCGTGGACATGCGGATGGCTCTGGCTTTCCCGGTTTTCAATATCGATAAATTCTGTTCGGTAATTCCCACCAGTTTGGCAAGTTCATTGGATTTCATCTTGCGTTTTGCCAGAATCACATCCAGATTAATATTTATGGGCATAATCACTCCGGCTATATTGTCAGTTCCTTTTCTTCAGACAGGATTCTTCCTTCATCCATCACCCACGCGATGATAAAAATAATCCCTCCCACAAAAAGCGCGGTGATCTCGCCCGAGCTGAGCCCGACTCTGAGCATCCGGTGGCCCGGAGGGTTTCCCAGCGTAAATATTACGCTTACAGCCGCATCGTAAACAATTTTCAGAATGACCCAAAGCATCAGGGCCTTGGCGATTTTCCGGAAAAGTCTTACATGGTCAAAAGAAAATATCACGCCATCCCTGTAAAAGGAAAACAGCTTTCTGATATTCAGAATGCAATACGTTAACGCGGACAGCGGCAGCAGGCTTACGACAAACCCGAGCACCTGCAGCTTCACCGACAGCTTGTTCGGAATAATCGGCGTTCCGGAAACATTGATGTTGATCAAGGTTTCCGGCAGATGATTAATTAAGACCCAGTATAGAATGTAATATAAAGGCACCGCAACAAGTAAAAAAGAAAGCAGTAAATAAAACATCCTGCTGTGTTTCTTAATTTTCGATAAATTATCCATGGCCGTCCCTCCCTGCAAATTTTCAGAAAGCCTGCCACAAATCTTACTGTTTGTCAATAATTATTTATCGTTTATCAATAATATTATATTTCACATGTCGGCAAAATGGAATGCTGCTCTGTGCAAACAAATTTGGAAAATGCGCACACGATGGATTTGCATGGTATAAAAACAGCCGCAGCCCGAGTGCATTTTCACGGCGGAATTACCCGTTATAGTTTTTTCAAGGGCTTCCTTCCGTGCCCTCAGCGAAACTTAGAACTCTTGGGGCTCCGTTTGGTGCCCCGAAGTGAGGTGCTCATGAAACCTCTTCGTTTCTTAATCAAGACAATTAAGTGTTATGTCCTCAAATTGTCTAATTCTTTTTATAAACATTCAATCCTATTTTAGCTTTATCATGTCCTTCAATGGGAATATTCCCCTCTGTTGATGCGATGATGATTGTTTTTCCTGACGCTGACGGACCAAATTCTTTGGTTAAATCAACTTTAATTATAAGGATATTATTCTCAACTTTCATCTCAACATTTTTCATCTTTTATCCTCCTTGTGAATTATTAAATATTGTTACATCATTTTATGTGAATGGATTGTCAACCTTAAATTATTATAAGAGCGTGGGTCAGTCATTCAGAATACGTTCGGCATTTATGCTATAAAATCCTCTCGTACATCTTCGCCTCCAATATAAGCAAGCACTTCTTTCTTGTTCAGATAAAAAGTTAAAGCAAGATAATCCCCTGCTTCACAACCGCTACGTTTTAAAAAGCTATAAATGCTCGAAGCATTACCATTTTTTATTTGTAAATTTCCATAATTAGTCCCATCAATTGATTTTAGTATAAATGATTCTTGGAGGTATTGAAGCAAAGCGGTCGGAATACTAACCACAGCACTGTGAATTGCAGAAGGGGCCAGCCTACGAATAATCCATATATTACCATCTTTTGTCCAGCCATAATCAGACACGGTAGATTCTTTCTTTTTTATCGGCGCAATAGCTTCCGCAAGCCCAGGTTGTATATTTGCACCACGAAGTCCATACACACTACTTGCGTACCTCGCTAACAATGGTGAATAAGATAGATATTGATAAAAACTGTTTCTTGATATGCCAAAATCTAAACATGCAGCTTCGAAGTCGCTTGTTGCCATCAATGGTCCTCGTTTTTTGAGGATTTGATACACTATCAATTCATGATTTCCCAGAGCATCTTCAACTTTGATTGGCGGATTCGCACTTATAGTATTACCCAATATCCGACACCATTTAATCTGTTTACACAATTCAAGAAGTACGCTTGTGGTTGGTATGAAACAATCCATCCTGTGAAATCTTCCAATTCCAGCTCTTAGTTCATGTATATTTATACTTTCACAGATAGAGAGTATTTTTTGGATTACATTTAATATTCTATTTCTTGGTGTAGCTTTTATCCAAAACCAGCCTTTAGATTTGTCAAGCCAACTGAAATTCTTAAATACAGACAAAATTAAAATAACATATTGGTCAGTAAGAGTTTGACCTGTTTCTTGAAACACCCGATCAATAATTTCTGCAACATTTGTTATGCCATAACTTGAGATTAATTTTTTTGAAAGTTGAAGAATCAATTTAGTACTTTTTTTAGTAACTATTATTTCGCTGGAGCTAATTACCAAACGTTTCCGACCAATTTTTATAATATTAAAAGGTTGCTTATCTCCTGAAAGCTTAATGGCCTCGATAATCCCATCGAGCTGGAATGTAGTTTTTGTAAACCCTTTTTCAAATAACTCCATTTCAATAGTATCAGCTTCAGCAGGCAATCGCTTCTCTATATATTTTTCGATTTTCTTACAAATAGGTAAGTTCGTATTTTTTACAATTTCTGACTGGTTGATATTTTCTGAATACTTAGTAGTGATTTGCCTGACACGCTCTCTAGTACAATCAAAACCTTCACTGGTAAATTCTAAGGTCTTTTTTCCTTTGCCATCAAATCCAAAAAAACTTGTAATAATCTGTACGTTTTTTCCTTTTGAAAACATCTCGACAAAATATATCAGTTCCTCTTCTAAATATTGAGCACGTTTAATATCCGATAAAAAGAATTCCGCACTGTTTTTTCTGTGTATCTTGAGTTCATCGGATAACAATTTTATTTTTTCTTCTACGTTATTTTGTGACCATTCGGATAACTTCATGCCAAGAGAAAGGCCCATGTCGGAAAGTTTTGAATTTATTTCACAGACTGATTTACGACCCATGTTTTGAATGTTTAGCAACTCATGTTCTGTCCTAGTCACGAGATCACCGACATATATAATCTTCGCCTTGTTCATGCAGTTTATTGCGCGGCATGAAAGGAACAATTCAGTGACTTTTAGGAACAAGTTTAAATACGATTTCCTGTCAATATTGCCTTCTTTTATGATGTTAGAAGACCTTTCTGAGATTATTCCTATTGGTTGAAGGATTGTTTCAGCTTTTTCAGATGGAATTGCTTCTCTCCTTATTTGACAAGGCACTTCCAGTTCGTTACATTTTTGCTGAATATTAACTTCTTGTTGCTTTAGTATAGCGCCCTTAAGAATTATATGTTTTTTTCCACCAAATCCTTTGCCCCTAACTTCATCACCGATCTTATTAATTTCTGTCCCAACAATGCCATTTTTATTCTCACTAACATTTTTTAAATATACGGTAAAAATTCCCCCAGTTGCTGGATTCTTAGCAGTTACAAGAATACATCTTTCTTTATCGTATTCAGGCAACTGAACTTCACCAGTTTGCCATGATTTTGGGGTTGTCTCAGTATTCTTTGGTGGGTGATTGGCTCGGCCACATTTTGGACAAAATATCCACGTTTCTTCAAGTGGAGCTTTGCATTTAAGACATGTATTCACAGGACTATGATGATTCAGAGCCGATGATGAAGGGTTAAGTTCTTCTACAATGGTATTTTCATCTATTTCCTTTGAAATTAGATAACCTTGCTTATCAACTTCAAATTCATGGTCGCATTCAGGACATTTCAATATTCCAGGCGAAAAGTCATGAAATATTTGATCACAAATTGGACATATTATATGTCGTTTGACAACAATACTATCTCCACTACTATCAACCTCGAAAGATTCTTTACACGTCGGACATTCAACAATACCAGGGGCATCATCCTGCCATGATTCACGACAATGAGGGCATTTTATAGCGACTGTATACTGAATTGGGGTGCCATAATCATCAACCTCAAAAGCAGTTTGACATTTAGGATTTGGACATTGAATTGATCCCGGTGCCTTATCTCGCAACGCCTTCCCACATTCAGGACATATCATTGTCATAAGTGTTATTGGTGTACCTAAGTCATCGACCTCAAATACCGCAAGACATTCAGGATTTGGACATTTAACTGTTCCTGGTGCTTCGTCGCGCCATGCCACCTCACATTCAGGACATATGATTGTTGCAAGAATTTTTGGAGTACTACTGACATCAATCTTAAAATGACAGTCAGGATTTGGACATTCAATTGACCCCAGTGCTTCGTCTCGCCAGACCGCCCCACATAACGGACATTTAATTGTTTTGAATATTTTATCGGTCATGAGTTTATTTCGTGTTCTATATAATTAATGGCTTTAAAACACAGATCGCTACACTGTTGGAAAATTATATTCCGAGTATCCAATTCATTGCACACTCCCTGTTTATAGGTTTGTAAATTATTCAAAGAATATTTTCATTATTTTATTGTAAAGAAAATATTTTGTATTTCGCTCTATGTGGCGTATAAATACGCTATCTTTCTAGCTACTCTGTTTATTGCCTCTCTAATGTCAAGAATAGGATCGGATATTTCGATATATTCACCGTTAGAACTTAGTTCGCCAGCCAAAGCAATTGCATATTCAGTAAAAGCTACCTCATATGCGAGCTTCTTAAATGTTGGTTCCTCGATAGTACCATTGCCTTTCGCGGCAACAAGTTGGGGATGGTCCAAGTTAATGTAAATCGTTCTTTCTATACTTGAATATTTTGCCCTGTTTTCCTCCGAACCCATTGTCTCAAAATTTACTTTAAAACCACCACGAGCACCAGAGCGACCTGTTGTGCTCCTCGCTTTTTTGCCTTTTTTTGTTTCATCATCAGATCCCTCCTCAAATTGCGGTCCTAATAATCTCGGCGCATCACCGCCAGATCTGACACCCTCAGCGGAACCCGGATTACCAACGGGTGAAACTTCATTTGCAGGCTCATCACTGCCAGGAATTATTATTTCTCTATCTTCACCACTTTGTGATGAAGATAGAACGGAACCAAAATCAAATCCTGTACCGCTCTTCGCCTTCACTTTTGAAATCCTTTCGCGAAATGCATTGAAATCTTCATTAATAACACGTGCGATTTCTTCCGCTTGTTTCTTCAACTTTTTTGCGTCCTCACTTTGTTTTATAAGCTTTGCAACTTTTACAAGCTCTCTTCTTATCTCCTCCGTCTTCATACCTATAAAAGCATACAATGATTGAACAACTTCATTGCTTGAGTTTAATCGCATAGAGCGACTTAGATCAAACGCTTGGACTGGAGAGTTGTCATTATCAAGGAATGGCACATCTATTTCTCCGAATATATATTGAGACATTTCTCGCCCTTCGCTGATCGCCAAAGTGGTTTCATGCCAAATCCCATTGGAAAAAATAGACACTCCTCGCAGGTCTTCTTCAAGAGGTGCTTTTGCAACTTTTATAATAAGTATTACCTCACCGATTATGTTTTTAATTGTTCCGTCTGGAGAGAATGTCTTTATATACTGTACGGCTGGTTCGGTAAATTCACACTCATGATTGTTAACCAAGACAGTGGCCTTTTTCCACTTTGCTAGATGCCGCTCAATATACTTAATAATCGCTGCTTGATCTAAAGATTTTAGATAAATATCTTCAATTTCTATTCGTGTGCCATTATGCTGTGAAGTCATTTCTTCTTTTTCTATTTTTTTAACAGGCATTGGATCTTCTGATCTCCATGCTTCGACATCTTTACGTTTAAGTTCCACAATTGATCTTTTGTTGTTTTTGACAGTCGTTATGCGCAAAACACCAGCAATACCGAATGCAGCAGATTTTCCTGTTCCAAAACGTCCCCGTCCTTGTTTTCCTTTTGCTCTATCAATGTTTTCACCATGCATGATGAAAAAGTTATTCAACCCTTTCCAATCCATCCCACGACCATTGTCGTCTATCACTATACGCTTTGCTTTGCTGTCTAAATGAACCTTTACGATCGGATTTGTTCCATCGTCAATATATTCAAGACCATTAGAAACATATTCCCATATGACAAGCTTTTCGTTTTTAAATAGGGCTGCATTCTGCAAAAGATCTCTGGACACATGACTTTTTACATAGATTCTGTCTTCAGCAAGAACATCGTTTCTCATAGTTTCCTCACTTTTTTTGACAAGATTTTTATTGCTTGAGACAGTTCAGGATCATCTCCAAATGTATTAATAATTCTAGTAAGCTTTTCTCTACGTGCCACTCCTGTTATATAATCATCTACCCTAAAAAAATCTTCTGCTTCTTTAGGTGTTATGAAATCACTCTCATTGGATACTACCTTTTCATATGCAATGCTTGCGAACATACGCTCTTTTTCGCGACGGCGTATGATCATTTCTCTTTTATTCATTGAGACTCTTGATAAATCGGTGTTTCTTAACTCTTTGTTGTATTCTTTTGCATACTGTAATCCTTTTTCACTGAGGATCCACCCTTTAATATTTGAACCAAGTAAATCCCCATTTGTTTTAGCATCAGATAATCGTTTTCTAACAACCTCAATATTGATTTGATCTTTATATTTTCTCCATAGAAATCTTCCAGGCGCAATCTCGTTTGCCTTAATAGCGATGTCCTCTGTATCGATGTATTTGGATTCACCGCCAAGGAGATACACAGCTAAAACTCCAATATCTTTATTAGAGGCAGTATTATTTTTGGCCACTCCCTCATGATTTTTAAGAGAAGTTATATTATTATTTTTTATATTTTTTTTTTCAGAATCAAATTTCATAATTGAAACCGCTGCTTTTTTCCTGAAATAAATTTTAATTTCGCAATTTTCAAATTTTTTTCAATTTCATTAAAAATCCTATTTACCTCGTCCTTAGAGTATTCATATGTGTTCCTGTTTGCACAATTTCCGAGAAGTCTTATCTTATCAAGAGCGTCGTTGGTTCTTTTTCCCGCAATTCTCTTAAATCGCTCAGATTTTGTCTCTGTCATAATGATACCTCTCGTACATATTAATTATATGTGTTGAATATATCATATATCATACAAAATATACATGATATATTTATAATATAATAAATTTATACCTAATTATTCCAGGCGAAACAACACTTAATATGATTGATTAAGGGTGTTTTAGGGGACATCCTTCTAACGGAAGTGTATAGGGTCTTGGAATATAAGTTTTCAGTTCCCCATTAACATTCGAATATTTTTAATGATGCGTGATTCGTGGCGAATAATACAACGTCTTCATAATATTGCAAGAGAAAATAAGAAAATCCGTGCGATAGGAGTTATGGGCAATAGGTGATAATTAAAATAATGAGAGACCGCGCCATATTTTCTATAATCGTCTTGATGCTCATTGGCGTATTGATACCGCCATTCAACGTCATTTCAGCCAGTAGCACTGTTTCCCCCGCCTGACGTGCGATACAACCATGACGTCTTTTTCCAGCACCTGCCGGTTTGCGATAATCCCGGATACGTAAAGAAAGATTCCCGGCGGCAGGCGTTTGCCGCTGACTTCCTCAGTTTAGTCGAGTCAAATAGATTCGACTAAAACGGGGCGGCATTTCTTTACGGCTCCGACGCATGATCTCACTCGGGCTCGGCGCGCCTCAGCAGCGTTCCTACGCAGCGCGTGGGAACGAGAGGATCAGATCATCCTTGAAATATCAAACGCTTTGTATGATATTTCAAAGTAGCCGGTAGAGAGACCATCCTGACGGATGAAAGTATTGGTGACCGCAAGAAAGGTTTCCAGTGGCAGGCGTTTGCCGCTGACTTCCTCAGTTCAGTCGAGTCAAAAAGGCTCGACTGAACTGAGGAAGGCTCGACTGAACTGAGGAAGACTCGACTGAACTGAGGGAACGGGGAACGAGTGCCGGCATCCAGGAATTATTTTAAATGGACCCCGGCCTTCGCCGGGGTGACGAATGGAAATATAACGATTCCAGCAGCAAATATTATTATGAGACCGCTATTAACCGCTGCATGGCATCCTCTTTGACGCGTTACGGCGTTACGATATTGAACCAGAGATCAAATTCGTCTATGCACGACATCATGCTCAGAAACTTCAGCTTCGATCCCTCGATCTGAATGTCCCCCGCCAGAATCCGTCCGGCAAACGTGGCCTGCTTGTTGATCAGCGAATTAAATACCTCCCGGGTAAGCGATACGGTTGCGTCGGCATCGGCAACCTTTTGCACCCGTTTATAATTCAGCACGCTGTTGGCCAGCGTCAACGTATAAAACTCGTTGGTGTCGGTCAGCACCCAGTTAACCGTGATGTGTTTATCCGCCGCTTTCTCGGGATTGAGGCGAACCGCCATCAGATCAAAAAACTGTCCCATGGGAATCCCCCGGACGATGTCCGGACTCATCTCCTGCACGGGAGCATTTTTATCAACGCCCTTGCGCAATTCCTGGGCGCCTGTCAGATAAAAATTGCGCCAGATGGGTGATTCGGATTGGTAGCCCAGTTGCTCCAGCGCGTCCGCCTGAAGGTCGCGGGCCTCCCGGTTGTCAGGTTCGGCAAAAACCACATAATTCACGACTTCGGCAACCCATCGATATTCACCCTTATTCATGGCCTCTTTCGCTTTCTTTAGAACGGCTGCCGATCCGCCCATGAATTCCACGTATTTCCGGCTCGCTTCTTCGGGAGGAAGCGGATGAAGATGGGCGGGGTTTGCGTCAAACCACCCGAGGTATCTCTGATAAACGGCTTTCACGTTGAAATTGACGGTGCCGTAAAAATTGCGATTGTACCATTCTCCGGCCAAGCTTTGCGGAAGCTGGACCATTTCGGCGCACTCGGTCATCGTGTATCCCTGGTTCATCAGGCGCACCGTCTGATCATGAATATACTTGTACAAATCGCGCTGCCCGATGAGATACTTCCTGATCTTTTCATTGCCGAAGCGCGGCCACAGGTGGGTGGTAAACAGCACGTCCGCCTGATCGCCGAACAGGTCAAGCGTTTCATTGATGGCACGATACCAGGCCTGTCCGTCGCGCACCAGGGCGCCTCGGGGCGTCAGCAGGTTATGAAGCGTCGGCGAGGCTATTTCGGCAACGCACAGCGTCTTTCGTTCCGGCAGATAAAAATTCATCTCAACAGGCGCCTCCGTTCCGGGCACCTGCTGGAAAACGAATTTCACACCGTCAATCACGGTCTCCTGTACGGGCCTGGTGATTTCCTCGGTCGGTGGAATGTAGCTTATGGTCCCGCTGGATGCCGCCTTGCCAACCCCCGCGTCCACCTGGCCCTGAGGCCCCTTGGAAAGAATGGTGCCGAACATGTACATCGCCCGGCGCTTCATGGCGTTTCCCGCCACGGCGTTTTCGCTGATCATTTCTTTCGTCAGTCCTTCGGGGGCGATAATCCGGACTTTCCCGGACTGCAGGTCTGCATCCGAAACAACGCCCTTTACGCCTCCCCAATGATCAACATGGCTGTGGGTGTAAATGACGGCCGTCACGGGACGCTTCGGAAGATGCTTGTAATAGAGGTCCAGCGCGGCCCGGGCCGATTCCACCGAGATCAGCGGATCAACGACGATGATCCCTGTTTTCCCTTCGATGAAGGTGATGTTCGAGATATCGTATCCCCGCACCTGGTAGATGCCGTCGGTCACTTTAAAAAGGCCGTGGATGCCGCCCCGCCTGGCGTGACGCCACAGCGCGGGATTGACCGTGTCCGGCGCGGGGTCGGGCAAGGCAAGAAAATTGTACTGTTTCATGTCCCAGACCATTTTATCTTTGGCGTCACGGATCACAAACGCCGGATCGGAAGCGATCAGGCCGCTTCGCGCCAGTTCGTTTTCCTCCCGGTCGTCATCCGGCAGGCCCTGCGGAAGACGGCTGTTGATTTCCTTTGTTTTTGGATCGGCAGCCTTCGAATCGGCGGCTGAAGACGGCGCGGCGCCGCACAATAGAAAACAAAACATCATAAAAACAACCGTCGCAATTTTTGCTTGTTTCATAAATCCCTCACCTTTCAAAAGTTATTCTATTCGCTTTCATACCACCCCCTGCCCCCGCCAGCGGGGGACAATCAAGGTTTCGCGCCAGAGGGAGGGACATTCAAATGTGCCTCAGACAGAGGAGGACAACCTTACTCTTCTCCGCTAGCGGGGTGCAGGCCATTTACCGGCAACTCGATAACCTTTGCGCTGTTGTCCCCCGCTGGCGGGGGTGCAGGGGGTGGTTCTTTTAATTCATTCAATCTTCTATTTATAATCATTTGGTCGGCGCAGGGCTGCCCAGCAGCCGCTTTTTCTTCCACGGACCCTTCTTGTAGTATAGCCAGTTCAAACCGACGGCCAGCGCGCTGCTCATAAACATGGCCATCCAGATGCCGTCCTGCTGAAAACCGCCGGGGCCGGCAAGCCAATAGGCCAGGGGAATACGGATGACGAACATGGCAATAAACGAGAGGGCCAGAAGGGCCATGGTGTCGCCGGCGCTCCGCAGCACCCCCTGGATGGCGAAGATAACGGCGAAGCAGGGGAATATAAACGCCATCCAGTGATAGTAATCCCGGACAATGCGCAGCACCCGGGTGCTTTCCGCCGATTCCTTAAGGAAAATACCGCCAATCTGCTGAGAAAATATCAGCAACACGGCAGTGCAAACAAGGGCGACCGCCATGCCGAAATATACGGATATGCGCAGGGTTTCGAAAACCCGCTCCAGTTTCCGCGCTCCCAGATTCTGACCGGCTATCGTGGTGGAGGCCATTCCGATGGATATGAAGGGAATGGCGGCCAGCATGTCGATCTGCATACCGATGCCAAAAGCCGCGGTGACCGCCGTGCCATAGCGGTTGACCAGGGCGATGATAATAACGCCGGCCAGCGAAACCACTATCATCTGTAGCGATGCGGGAACACCGATGACAAAAACCTCCCGGATGATATGCCAGTCCATACTGTAATCCCAGTTGCGCATATTGATATAGGGATTGAACCGCAGCAGGTAAATATAACCGATGACACAGGTTGAAACGGCCGCCAGCGCCGTTCCCCAGGCCGCGCCGGCTACGCCAAGCGGCGGCAGAGGCCCGACGCCGCGAATGCAAAGCGGAACAAACACAACATTAAAAACGGTAAGGATGATCAGAATCTTCACCACGGTTGTGGCGTCGCCCAGGCCGCGCAGCATGCCGTTCATCCAGTTGATAAAAAACTGAAACACCATCACAGCCATCATAATCGTCAGATACGACAGGGCCATATCATAGATTTCCGCGGGCGCCTGCACCCACTCCAGGATCCGGCGGCGGAACAGCAGACCAACAGCGGAAATCAGCAGGCAGAAAATGATCGAAGAGAAAAAGGAATTCGACAGAATTTTCTTGAGCATCGCCGTGTCCTTGCGGCCAAAGGCCTGGGCAATCAGGACATTGGTGGCCATGCCCAGCCCAATGAGGAACGCGGGCATCAGCATGATAATCGGCAAAGAAGCGGCTACGGCGGCAACCGCCTTATGCCCCAGAAGCCGGCCGACCCAGATCATGTTAATGATGCCATAGACGGACATCAGCACATTGCCCAGCATGATCGGCAACGTAAAATCAATGACCTGTCCGGCAATATTGCCTTCCGTAAAATCCTTCACGTAAAGATTCCTGTTTGCATCCCGTTTAACAAAACCTTAATGCGTTTTAATCACTTCAGGCGGCTGGCCTTCCTGTTTCGTAACCAGGCCCGCCTGCTGCAAGAGGTTCATGATGTTTTGGAGCTGATTAAACAACGCGACCGTCGCCTCCGGAGTCATCACAACACGGCAAACGGGATAGCGCCTGGCCGTCGGTTTCTCGGGCGGTTTTGGCGGGTCCAGGCGGGTGGCGCACATTTCCAGGCGTGTGTTGCCGTCAAACGTTACGATCCCGAGGGAATCAACAAATGTTTCAGAAATCTCAGGACGCTCCATGTAGCGGATTTGATTTTCCGGAAGCTGCATTTTCTTCTCCTTGTAATATAATCTCAAAAACGGCCGCCGATGAAAAACGGTTGAACCGCGCCTTTTATCTTACTGTTTTTCGTCCGGCCAGGAATACACCGGCGGGCGGTTCTCAAAAACAGCGCCGTCCGGCATCACCTCTACCTCTTTGCCGTCAATCTGCTGAATCTTCGTCAGATGGGCGGGGATATTGCGATGCCTCACCGACGCGATGGCTTCCGCGGCTGTTTGAAAACGGGAAAGTTCGACCAGGGTCATGATCTGAGGCAAAATCATGCCGATCTTTCCCGCTTCGTAGTCCGCAAGCGCCACGGAAGGCCGCAGCCAGACGTGATCCGTCAGTTCCTCGCCATCGTGAGCGACGGACTGTCCGGCCGGAAACTCCGTCACAAAAAAGCGCACATCATAGCGCAGGGGCAAAAATTCAGGCGTAATCCAGTGAGAAAAATAGTGAAGGCAATCTCCCGGAAGAAAAATGTCTTCCGCTTCCAGCATCCGGGCAAATTTCATTTCTCCTTTATTGATCGCCTGCCTGTAACACCCGTATCGTTGCCGTTCCTCCTTTGTCCCGATGGAAACGGGTGACCCGTCCTTTGTCCGGGCAATCAGCACTCCCACCTCCTCAAACGTCTCGCGGATTCCCGCCACCCAGGCGCCCAGCGCTTTTTCAGGGGTGGACATATCCGGCAGGATCCGGGCCGCCTGTTGTCTGTCGATCTCCCGGATGAAGTGTTCCACGCCGGGCACGTAATCTTCGGCATCAATGCCGCCGCCGGGAAATACATGATAACCGGGCACAAAACGGCTCTTTTGATTCCGCAACACCAGGAGGACCTCGATATCTTTTATATCCCGGTCCGCACATGGCCTCAAAAGTATGACCGTTGCGGCATCGTTTGGCGTTGCATTCATGAGCGTCCGTCCTTTGCCGGAATGTCAAACATAACCCGCCTAATCCATCCAGAAAACAAATTCATCCAGACCCGCCCTCTCCCGTTCGAAATTATTCAGGGGACAGGAAGGATCAGGATAACCCAGCGCGATGCCGACAACAATTTTCTTGTCCCCGGGAATGGCCGCTATCTTTCTAATCTCGGCCGGAAAGCGCGCGGCGGCGGCAAGAAGGCAGGTCCCCAGCCCCTTGTCGTAAGCAGCCAGGCAGATCGACTGGGTAATGAGGCCGATGTCCAGCATCTGGTATTCGACCAGATTATCGCGGGAAATGCAGGCCAGTATTAAACAGGGAGCGTCAAAAACGGAAACCATGCCCGCATAGTATTTGTCGCGTCCCGCCTTATCGTCTCTTTTAATATCCTGAACGCTTAAGACAACTTTTCCCAACTGACCGTAGCGCGCCTTCATGGCGTCAGGCCACTTCTCCAGCATGGGCACATCGGACGCGATGGGCGCGCCGGCCAGTGTTTGCCGGAGATTCATTTCCTTGAAGGCGGCCAGCGTTTTGCCGGTTAAGACGTACAGAAACCATGGCTGCGTATTCCCCCAGGACGGCGACCAGCGCGCCTGATCCAGGATCTCCGTGATGACGCTTTTCGGCACATCCTGCGCTTTGAATTTACGAATGCTTCTTCTCCCCTTGATTGCGGCAGCTAATTCCATGATAACCTCCTTTGCGGCATCCATCCGCTTTTCGTTAAACTTTAATATTATCCAGACGCGGTATCGCTTCCCTGAGAAACATCACGGATTAAAATACCCTCACGCAAGTTCGGCTACCGCTCTGATCCATCCTGCACTCGCCCCCTTGATCTTAACCGGGAAGCAGTAGAATTTAAAACCCGTTGACGGCAGCAGGTCCAGATTGGTCAGCTTTTCAATCTGGAAATAACCCTTTTCAATCCCCGCAAAATGGCCTTCCCAGATCACGGAGGCATCCCTGGTTCTGGCAAAGTCTTTTGCCTGAAAGGAAAGCGGCCTGTCCCAACTCCAGCCGTCCGTCCCGACCACATGAACACCCTGATCCAGAATCCAGAGAGTCGCTTCCCGGCTGAAGCCGCATCCTTTCTCAAGATATTCGGGCGCACCCCAGGAAGAGGCCGCGCCGCTTTGCGCAAGAAATACATCCCCCGGCCCAAGCGTATGGCCTGTCGCAGCCAGCTTCGTTTTGACATCGTCCGCCGTAATGTTATATCCGTCGGGGAAATCGGAAAAATCCAGTTTCACGCCGTTGCCCACACCCCATTCCAGCGGAAACTCATCGATCGTCAGGGCCGGCTTCCCGCAGTCCTGCGTCGGATGAAAGTGCCAGGGCGCGTCCATATGCGTGCCCGCATGCGTCGAAACCTCCATGACCTCCAGCGCCCATCCCAGGCCGTCCGGCAGATCGTCGGCAGTCAGTCCCGGATAGAATAACTTCATGCTTTCCGCTCCCAAGGCATGATTGATATAAATGATCCTGGGAATCATCATCGGCGGATCGCTCGGCAGCGCATTTTCAATGGCCACTGAGAGATCAATAAACTTGCTCATGGTCATCCTCTCTTACCGGAATCACGGCTTCCTGTTATCTTCTTTCCTGATGATTTGTTTATGCAGAACATATGACACCATCCGGCATGATTATGCGCCGTGATTCCGGCAGGTCAGTTCCCCGCTGCAGATGATGCGCACGCCTCTCTCCCGCAATTTTTGCAGCGCCAGGGCCGCGCTTCCCTGCGGCACATCCACGCCCGCAATCGCATCTTCAATCACCCGGATCTGAAAACCGGCATCCTGACCGTCTGCCGCGCTGTTGAACACGCAATATTCCGTGGCCAAACCGGCGATATAAACCCGGCTGACGTTGCACCGGTTCAGCCACTCCGCCAGATCCGTTCCGTGAAAACCCGAATAATTTTCTTCCTGCTGATTTTCGCCCAGGCTTACAATTCGGTCGCCCGGGCGAATGATCAAATCGGGATGAAATTGAGCCCCCCAGCTGTTTTGCACGCAATGGACAGGCCAGGATTTATCCACAAGGTGCGGCTCGCGGGAAAAACTAATGTGATCGACTGGATGCCAGTCGCGCGTGAAAACCCGTGTTTCAAAACATCCGGAAATCCGATTGATCACGGGCACCACCCGTTCGCCCCCGGCGACCGCCAGGCTGCCTTGGGGCAGAAAATCATTTTGCACATCGATGACCAGCAACGCATCTTGTTTTCCAATCTCCATCATATCGTAACCTTCTTCCATACTTTCCGCCCGCTGCCGGGTCTGCTCTTTCATTGCATTGTCCTTCATTTGCAACGCCCGTCCGTCCGTCAGGATTTCGCGCCATTTACGGTTAGCCCATCCATCCTTCATCGGCAAAGCTGAAATGATTGCCGTCGCCGATGATGATATGATCCAGAACCTTGATCCCCATGAGTTTTCCCGCGGCGGACAGTTCACTGGTAAATTTCCTGTCTTCCGGGCTGGGCGTTATATTGGCGCTGGGGTGGTTGTGAGCGCAGATAATCGCCGACGCGAATTTTTGCAGGGCGGCATGGATGATTTCCCGCACAATCGGCATGGCCTGATTGACCGTGCCCGTGGCGGCGTTGCCGATTTCAATGATGCGATTATTGCTGTTGAGATAAACCACTTTGAATACTTCAGTCTTGAGATCGCGTATTTGCGGCATGAGAACATCGACCACATCCTTGGCGGAAGCGATCTTCTGCCGTGCGGGCCGGACTTCGTCTTCCCGGAACCGTCGCCCGATTTCGAGGGCGGCGTTGATCTGCGCGATTTTGGCCGGCCCCATGCCCTTGAATTCTTTCCAGTCGCGCCTGTCGGTGTGGCTCATATTGCGAAAGGTTCCGAACTTATCCATAATCTGGCGCGCCAGATCGATGGCGCTGTTCCCCTTCACGCCTGTACGCAAAAGAATTGCCAGCAGCTCCGAATTGCTTAATGCCCCGGCACCCTTTTGGAGGAGCTTCTCCCGGGGACGGTCATCGGACGGCCAACTGCTGATTCCGGCTGATTTATTCTTTTCAGTCATGCCCTGTTTACCTCCATGCGGTGTTGGAGTATCATAAACAACAGCCGTAATCATGCACCCCGATCAACAGGGCGAATTGACGCTCGTCCCGCAGCAGCGGGATTAGAAAGTGAAAAGGATCAGGCCGGATTTATTTCTTTCGGACAGGGAGGCGCCCCATTCTTTTTTATCAATATATCCGTCCTTGTTTTTATCCATGGATGAAAATCTTTTCCGGGCTGCCTGCTCATATTCTTTTTTGATAAGGGCGCCATCTTTGTTCGTGTCGGCGGCCTTGATTAATTTATCCCGTTTATCTTTATCCATGGACTGAAGCTCATCCGGTTTGACAGCGCCGTCATGATTTTTATCGAGCTTGTCAAAACTTTCGGAAACCCGGTCGAGATATTCCTGTTCGCTGATTCGGCCGTCTTTGTTTTTATCCAGTTTTGTAAGAACATCCTCCGCGGCAACGGCCAAAGAAGCTGCGAAAAGCATCATCAAAACGACGGCCAGCATTTTCTTCATCATTCACCTTCTCCTTAAAATTCTCTGGGCAGTTCATCCAGCTCGGCCAGCGAAAACACCGGACCGTCCGAGCAGACATATTTATATCCCACATTGCAGCGTCCGCATTTACCGATGCCGCACTTCATGCGCATTTCGAGCGACGTCAGGATATTCTCCTTGTAGAAACCCAACTCGAAAAAAACCGGCAGGGTAAACTTGATCATCACGGGCGGGCCGCAGATGACGGCAACGGTATTATAAGGTGACGGCGCAACCTCTTTACAAACAGCGGGCACGAAACCCTGACGTCCCTTCCAGGTCTCATCGCCTTTATCCACGGTAATGACTGTCTTGATGTCATCTCTTTTCTCCCACTCGGCAAGTTCATCTTTATACAAAAGCAAACCGGGGGTCCTTGCACCATAGATAACGGTAATCTCGTCAAAGCGCTTACGGTTATCCTTATGCAGCATGTAGTTGATGAGCGATCTTAACGTGGTAAAAGCAAAGCCGCCGCCGACCACCACGATATTTTTTTTCTCCAGAAATTCAATCGGCCAGGAATGGCCCAGCGGGCCGCGCAAACCGATTTTGCCGCCTTCATTCATATCATGTAGTGCGGCGGTGACCAGGCCCGGCACAATGGTTCCGGCTCTCTGAACGGTAAATTCCACATAGCCCGGCTCGGTCGGCGACGACGCAATTCCGATGGGGGACTCCCCTTTGCCGTAAATGGACAGTTCGGCAAATTGTCCGGGCAGATATTTAAAATTGGCCTCGTCTTCCTTGTTCAGGAAAGTGAAACGGAATGTCTTAATATCATGGGTATCCACTTCATCAATGACCCTGGATATCTCAACCGGCATGGGAATATATGGATTAATGTTTGACATCTTTTTTCCTCAAAAATGTATTTTCAAGATACGCCGCTCATACTTTGAGCGCGGCTTCCACGATTGAATATATATCAATGTTGACCGGACAATGGCGAGTGCAGCGTCCACAGCCCACGCAGGAAATTACGCCATATTTTCTCACGTGATAGGAATATTTGTGATTAACCTTTTGCCGCAATCTTTGAAATACCTGTGTTCTTGGATTGTGGCCGCTGGCTTCCAGGGTGAAATCGGTAAACATGCAGGCGTCCCAGACCCGGCGGCGGGTTCCCCGGCCAAACAGCGTTTCGTCGCAAATGTCAAAACAGTAACAGTTGGGACAGACGAAAGTGCACACGCCGCAGCTCAGGCAGGCGCTGGAAACCTTCGTCCAGAAATCGCTGTTGTGAAAAATATTTTCCAACTTTTTGGCAACGGTCTTGTCATCGACACAGGTAAAACGGGTTTTGAAATCGCGCCCCCGGATGATGTAATCCTCAAAGTATTTTTCTTCGTCCGCTGACGCCTCCGTAAGGGGAGACATCTGGGCAAGCAGTTTTTCTCCCCTGGGCGTGATGCTTTTGAGCAGGAGGTCTTCGCCTTTTCTGATCATGAAAATATCGCTGCCCTCGGGATCGGCGGCGCCGATGCCCAGCGTCCGGTAAAATTCCTCTGCCTGGACCGGCGCGTCCAGATCAAAAGCATAGCCCAAAATAGTAGTGGCTTCTCTTCTTTTCCGCCAGTAAGGGTCCGCGGCGCCCGTACCGGAAAAATGAATATCCATGATCTGAAAGCTTTTCACATCGCACGGACGGACACCGAAAAGGAAAGTCGGTTGCAAATTCAGCTCAACAGGCATGGCTTCCGGAACGTTTTTTCCCGTCTGATATCGGACAAAATCTTCCATCTGGGGAAAGAAAGCCGACTTCGGACTGATGATCGTATTGTGAAAAGTCAAATCCACATTTTTGGCGTCGGAAATCTCACGGAAATTAAAGCCCGCATCTTCTTTGATGGGCGCAATCAGCGTACCCTTCTCCATCAGATGAGCAGCCAATTCGTGTAATTGATCGATTGCTGTTTTTTTCAACACAAGAGAACTCCTTATTCCAGAATTTTGTCGGAATCATCCACCCGGAAATTCACCAGCACAGGTTTATCCTGGATGCTCATCCCCGCGGATTGACCAAACATTTCCTGACATTCCCTGGCCACTTTCTTGTGGAACAGATACAAAGGAATATTCACGGGGCAGGCGCGCGAACATTCGCCGCAATCGACGCACCTGCCGGCCAGATGATGAAACCGGGTCAGGTGATACATCAGATTGCCGGAGGACTGCGGCGATTTATCGCCCCACTTGGGTTTATTCTGATCGATAAAGCAGGGATCGCAGTAGCACATCGGACAGGCCTTGCGGCAGGCATAACAACGGATGCATCTGTCAAATTCCTTTTTCCAGAACGCAAAGCGCTCGTCCTTATCCATCGCTTCATATGGCGCAAGAACATCATAGGGTGAAACGACGGGCTGTCCGTGCACTTCTTCACCCAACAGCATATCGTATAAAACAGGATTGTATAAACCGCAGGTGGTCCTGCTGTCGATTTCCTCCCCGGTTTTTGAATTTTTCATACCGTAAACGGGAATGCCCATCACGACAAGATCTTCACGAAAGACTTTCTCTTCATGCACGAGTTGAATAACCGCGCGGCTGTCCGCCGCTTTAACGGCAATAGCGATTTTGGTTCCCCGCGGATACCGGACCAGATACCTCGCCATATTGTAAGTGCAGAATTCGTTAAAGACGATATTTTCCACATCGGATGCATTCTTGGCAACATAGGGCATGGGATGATTTTCATCGTAGCCTTTGCCATAGGCCAGCACCACACTCACCGTACCTGCTTTCAGAAGCCTTTTGGCTTCGGTTTTTAATTTTTCTTCAATTTGCTTAAAGCTGATTGCCATATCCTCTCCCAACTCTATTGTGAAATCTTGAACTTGGTCTGGGGGCCCAGTTTTTTGATCTGCTCAGTAAATTCGGTCACCACTTCGGCAAACCGGTTGCCTTCGGACGCGGAAATCCATTCCACGCGAAACCTCCCCGGTTCCATTCCGGAAAATTCCAGTATCTTTTTGGTGACGGCCAGTCTCCGCCGGGCGTATAAATTACCCGTGTTGTAATGGCAATCGCCCGGATGGCAGCCGCCGACCAGTACGCCGTCCGCGCCCAGCTGGAACGCCCGGAAGATAAAGGAAGGATTGATCCGGCTGGAACACATCACCCGGACAACTCTCAGATTCTGCGGATACTGCAATCTCGTGGTTCCTGCCAGATCCGCTCCGGTATAGGTGCACCAGTTGCAGGCAATCCCCAGTATTTTCGGTTCAAATGACATGAATAATTCCTTTCTTTGCTTTTAGAACTCCATCAGGCCTTCCATCTCCGCCAGTATCTGGTCATTGGTAAAATGCCGGGCGATAATCGCCGAAGCCGGACAGACGGAAGCGCAAAGGCCACAGCCCTTGCATAACGCTTCATTGATTTCCGAAACCCGTTTTTCGGCGTTAAAGGAAGGCGCACCATAGGGACAGACGCGCACGCAATTCTGACAGCCGCAGCAGGACGCGGGATTCACCATGGCGGTGGTTGCCTCCAGTTCCATCTTGTCTTTCTCGACAATCGTCAGAGCTTCCGCCGCCGCGCCATAGGCCTGCGCCACGGTATCGGGAATATCCTTGGGGCTTTGACAGACGCCGGCAATGAAGATGCCTTCGGACATGGTGGAAAGAGGCGCCAGCTTCGGATGACGTTCCATGAAGAAACCCTGCTTGTCGGTGCTCAGGTTAAACAGCCGCGCAACATCCCTGGCATCCGCCCGCGGGATCATGGCCGGGGAAAGCACAACCATGTCCACCGGCAACTTAATGAACTTCCCGGTAATGGTGTCTTCCGCTTCGACAATCAAACGGCCCGGTTCCTCGGCGCTTTTCGCCACACGCGCGCCCTTGCCGCGGATGAACTTTACGTCCTCTCCAATGATCCGGTTATAAAATTCCTCGTAGCCTTTGCCGGCGGCCCGCATATCAATATAGAACTGATAAACGTCGGCGGAAGTTTTTTCCTTAAACAGATGCGCGAATTTGAGCGAATACATGCAGCACACGCGGCTGCAATGTTCATAATGGTTTTTATCGCGGCTGCCGATGCAGTGAAAAATGGCAATGGCCTGAGGCTCTTTGCCGTCCCGGAGCGTCACCTTGCCGCCGGTGGGACCCGCGGAGTTAAAGAGCCTTTCCACTTCCAGGGCGTTATACACGCCGGGATATTTGCCGTAACCGTATTGAATCAACTCGCTGGTATCCATGAGATCGTAACCGGTGGCTAAAATGACCGCTCCCACTTTCACCGGAATAAACGTGTCCTGCTGCTCAAAATCAATGGCCTTATGCTCACAGGTTTTCTCGCACAGACGGCATTTGCCTTTTTTAAAGAATGTACAGGATTCTTTATCGATGACCGGTTTTTGCGGCACAGCCTGAGGGAAAGGAATGTAAATAGCCTTGCGTTTCACCAGGCCCTCATCCCATTCGGAAACGCCCTTGCCGGGGCATTTCTCCGTACACGCCAGACAGGCGTTGCACTTGCTGTGATCCACGTAACGCGCCTTCTGCCGGACGGTAATATCAAAATTGCCGACAAACCCTTTGACCTCGCTGACTTCGCAGGAGGTCATGAGCGTAATATTTTTATGCTGCAGCACGGCGTCCATTTTGGGCGTCAGAATACAGGCGGAGCAATCCAGTGTGGGGAAAGTTTTATCAAACTGCGCCATATGGCCGCCAATAGTTGAATTCTTTTCGACAAGATAAACTTTCTTGCCCGTGTTGGCCAGTTCCAGCGCCGCCTGGATGCCGGCAATGCCGCCGCCGACCACCATGACATCCGGGCTGACGTCAATGACGCGCGACGTAAGTGGCGACAGCAATCGCGCGCGATATACGGCGCCGTTGAGCAGTGCTTTGGCCTTGGCGGTGCCTTCTTCGATATCATGCGTGACCCAGGAAACCTGCTCGCGGATGTTGACAATGGTTAAAAGATACTGATTAAGACCGGAAGCCGCCAGAACTTTGCGGAACGTCTGCTCGTGCATCAAAGGGGAACAGGCCGTCACAATGACGCGATCCAGTTTATGTTCCTTGATGTCGTTGGCGATCATTTCCTGTCCGGGCGTGGAACACATGAACTTGTAATCCTTCGCGACAACCACATCCGGCAGCATTGCGGCAAACGCCGCCAGTTCACTGACACGAATTGTCTTGGCTATATTTAAACCGCAGTGGCAAACAAAAACACCAATTCTGCTCATACATTCTCCCTAAACTTCACTATAATTTGCCTTACGCCCACAGAACAAGGGGACTTGCCACCCTTTAGAGTTGGTTGCAACCCCTTGTTCTATATTTTATATGCTACATGTATCCACAATGGGCTCGTCGATATTGATTTCCAGGCTCTCCAGGAAAAGCTCCGTCACATCCTTGATCTTGATCTGATCATCAACATTCAGCGTCCGGACACTGTCTTCAAACATCGTAATGCAGTATGGACAGGCCGTCGCCAGAACAGACGCGCCGGTGGCCAGCGCCTCTTCAATTCTCAGGTCGCTTAAGCGTTCGCCTTTCAGTTTTTCCATCCACAATCCGCCGCCGCCGCCGCCGCAGCACATGCTCTCTTCATTGTTATGTTCCATCTCGACAAAATCAAGCCCCGGTATGGATTTGAGCACATCGCGCGGCGCGTCGAAAACCTTGCTGTGCCGGCCAAGATAACAGGGATCGTGATACGTGACCTTGACGCCGCCCAAATCTTTTTTAGGGGTAAGTTTTCCTTCTTTGACCAGTTGTGCAATCAACTCCGTGAAATGGATGACATCATAATGCTCGCCATAATCCTTATCAAAGGACGCCAGGCAATGAGGCGATCCGGTGATGATTTTGGCGACTCCCTGTGATTTAAAATATTCAAGATTTTTACTTTTGAGTCTTTCAAAAAGATCCAGATCACCGACCTTTTTCAAGCTCTCGCCGCAGCAGTTGACCTCAACGGACGGCAACCCCCAGCTCAAGCCTGACTGATTCAATAATTCGGCGGTAGCTTTTGCCAGCCTGGTATTGCGGGGATCGTAACAAACCGTGCAGCATGTCCAGAATAGATATTCTTTATCCGGCGTGTAAAGAGGATATTTGTCTTTGGCCCAGTCATTACGTTTGTCCTGATCGCCGGACCAGGGATTGCCCCGGGCCGAGAGCGATCCGACAAAGGCGCGCAGACTCTGCGGCAGCATGCCGCCGCCGCTATAGACATTGCGGATGGCTGTAACGATGTCGATGATTTCAACCCCACGGGGACAGCGTTCCACGCAGAACTTGCAGGTGGAGCAACCCCACATAAACTCCTCAATGCCGTCGAGGCCCAGTTGGCCGTAACGCACAAGTTTGCGAATATTAAAATGGGTAATCGGCGTCCAGGGACAAGTGCCTGAGCAGGTGCCGCACTGGTAACATTTCTTCAGCGCCTCGCCGCCCGCCTCCATAATCGCCTGTGACATCTCCAAAAATGGTGTGACTGCCTGTGACATTCAATATCTCCCGTCATGAATGAATCATGGATCTCTGATGTAACGTTTTTGCTAACATATAAAGACCCAAATCGCAAATTTATATTCGGCAAAAGCCTTTGACAACCATCTTTCGTCATTCAAAAAAAAGGGAACCCGAAGGCTCCCTTAAAATACTTTTAACAATTCGGGATTTTTTTAGTATTCGGGCGTCAGTTTATCCAGTTCCGCCAGAGAAAATACCGGCCCGTCCTTGCAGACGTATTTGCTGCCGACATTGCAGCGGCCGCACTTGCCGATGCCGCACTTCATCCGCATTTCCAAGGAGCTAATGATGTTTTCCTTGGTGAATCCCAGTTCAAAGAATACCGGCAGCGTAAAACGGATCATCACCGGAGGACCGCAGATCACAGCCACGGCGTTTTCCTTGCTGGGGGCAACTTCCTTACATACCGCGGGAACAAAACCTTCCCTGCCCTTCCAGGTCGCGTCGCCTTTATCGACGGTAACATTGATATTCAGGTCGTCCCGTTTTTGCCATTCAATCAATTCATCTTTGTAAAGCAGCAGCCCGGGATTTCGCGCGCCGTATATCACCGTAATATTACCGAAGCGTTTGCGGTTGTCGCCGAAAATCATGTAATTGATCAGAGACCGAAGCGTGGTGAATGCAAATCCGCCGCCGACAATGACAATATTTTTCCCTTCCAGAAATTCCAGCGGCCAGGAATTGCCCAGCGGACCGCGTAATCCCATCATGGTTCCTTCTTCCATTTCATGAAGCGCCGATGTAACCACGCCGGCTTTCTGGACGGTGAATTCGACATAACCTTTTTGCGTCGGAGAGGAAGCGATGCCGATGGGCGATTCGCCTTTGCCGTAAATGGAGAGCTCGCCGAACTGGCCGGGGATATAAGCGTATTTCTGTTCGTCTTCCGGGTTGACGAATTTGAAACGAAACGTTTTGATGTCTTTGGTATCGACTTCAGTAATAATTTTATCCACAATGACAGGATAAGGAATGTACGGGTTTTGCATTACGAACTCCCTGATTATAATTTTGAAATATCTTCTACAACTTTACGGATATCAATATTCACGGGACAAGACATCACGCAACGACCGCAACCGACGCAGGCAATCGCGTTGAACATGTCCACATAATACTTGAACTTGTGCATGGTGCGCTGACGCCATCTTTCCTTTTGCGAAGAACGCGGGTTGTGCCCCGACGTTTCCTTGGTAAACATCGGAAACATGCAGGAGTCCCAGGACCGGATACGCACACCGTCTGAGCCTTTCACTTCGTCGCTGATGTCAAAACAATGACAGGTGGGACACATATAGGTGCAGGTTCCGCAGGCCAGACATTTGCCGTGAATCGTGTTCCAGAAGGGATTATCGAAATTCTTGTCCAGAATCGGTTTGACTTCATGAGCCGGAATCTTCGATTTAATCGCCTCGCTGGCTTTGGCTGCTATTTCATTTTTCCTGGTGTCAGCAGCGGCGTCTGCTTTGGCATCTCCAAAATACTTGGCCAGCTTTTCCCCTTTGGGGGTGATCAGTTCGACCAGATAATCGCCGCCGATATCCGTCAGCAGAATATCCGCGCCTTCGGAAGCCACGGGCGCTCCGTCAACCGATGTGCAGAAGCAAGTCGCGTAAGGCGGTTTCACACAGGCAATCGCAATGACCGTCGTGTTCTGTCTTTTGGTGATATAATAAGCATCTTTATATTTTTCCTGATCGAAAAGTTTATCGAGAAGCGCGAAGCTGTGCGCATCGCAGGGGCGCACACCGAACAGAACCGATAAATCGGACTTGTTTTCCTCTGACGAAAATACCATGCCTTTTGGCGTGCGGGTAAATTTCATCATGGCTTCCGTGTGTGGAAAGAAAACATTTTTCGGCGCGTTCTTGGAATTTAAATAAGCGAAGAAAGGCTCGCCGTCTTTCCCCATCGGTTCAAAAAGAACGTTGTCTTCTTTCTTTACCGGCGCCCAAACCAGCAAATCTCCGGCCATTTTCTTGGCAATGCCCGCCAGTGCATCTTTTTTGATCAAACGTTTTTCCATAATTGTCCCTAATCTGTTTTTTTATCCAACTTTCCAAATTCAAAAGCGTCGGGTTTTATCCGTTTATCCGTTAAACCAACCGCAATTGACTTAAGAGCGGCTGAGGGTCCGTCAAATGCGTCTTAAAGGTTTCCGCCGACCCGGGAAGACCCAGAGCCAGGGAAATCAGTTCCGTGAAATAAAATACCGGCATTTTCATCTGCGGACTGGGCCGCATTTCCAGATTGGCCATACACATCGGACAGGCAACAACCACACAGTTGGCGCCTGCTTCCTGCGCAGCCCCCATCAACTTGTCGCACATATCCACGACAATGGGCGTTTTGCTGACCGACAATGAACCGCCGCAGCAATCCGTCTTGTAAGACCAGTTTTTCACATCTGCGCCAATGGCGCCCATCATCTTATCGAGCATGAAGGGATTTTCATAGTTTTCAAACTGGCAAACCTCGGGCGGACGAAGCAGAAGACAGCCGTAATAAGAAACCGGCTTTAAACCCGTCATCGGCCTGACCACTTTTGCCGCCAGCGCATCAATGCCGATTTCACTGTAGATAACATCGATCGGATTGCGAACGGCGATGCCGCCCTGATATTTTGCGCCAACCACGCCTTCAATCCTGGCTTTGAGATCTTTATCCGTCTTCAAATGATGCTCTGCCATTTTGAAACGATTGAAGCAGGCGGCGCAGGGAACCATGACGTCCATCGCATTTTTTTCCGCGGCAATCAAATTGCGCGCCGGCAGGGCGATGGACAAATCAAAATTCGTGTTGTGCGCGGCGGATGCTCCGCAGCAGGACCAGTCGTCAACTTCTTTGAGTTCGATGTTGAGGGCTCGACTGACGGCCTTCATGGACTGATCATATTCTTTTGCCATCCCGTGCAGTGAGCAGCCCGGATAATATGAAACTTTCAAGAGAGTAGCCTCCTTTTATACTGGTTACTTCGACGCGTCAGGCCTGTGAAGCCCGGTGCGATACCTTTTCCATTTTACCTTGTCTTTGTTTTCTCAAAAATACCTTTAACCGATTTCATATCCTTGGTCCGCGGCGGCAGAAACGCCAGTTTTCCTTTCAGGAGCATCCCCGGAGCGATGTCCATGTCCGAGAAGAAATCTCCTGATTTGAGTTTGTAATGCACCGTCATCATCATCTCATGGACACGACCGCCAAATTTAATACTGGACAGAAACGCTTCATGGAACTTCAGGACATTTGCCTCTTTCGCCGCAACACCGGTTTCTATCGCCATCTGACGAAGAACATCCATCATCCTCGCAATATCAACTTGATTGGGGCAGCGGGTAATGCAGGTCTCGCATGACACGCAAAGCCAGATCGTTGAACTCGAAAGCACCTTGTCTTTCTGCCCGTTCTGAATCATCTTGATAACCTTGTTGGGATTATACTCCATGTAGGACGCGGCAGGACAACCGGCCGTGCACTTCCGGCAATGATAGCAGGCCTGCAACGGCACACCGTGAATCTTTTTGTTTACTTCTTCCAGAAAAGTTTCCATGTAAACTCCATCATCTCAAACGAATTATGGGTTGTAGATAAAGTCTCCTTTATCGTGATGTTCATCATATTTGCCCAAGGGCGGCATCTCTTCCAGGTTCGAACCCGCGCGGCTTCCGAACATTTCCCAGCCATCCTTGTCGATCTTCTTGAGGAACTTGCGCAGATCCACGCCCATCGGGCAGACGGACACGCAGGAACCGCAATCCACACAGCGGCCAACCATATGGTAGAGGCGCATGAACTGGAACACCTGGGTGTCCGTAGCGTCCTCGCCGATGCCCACCCACTGCGGCTGGCTCTGTTCGACAAAGCAGACCGGACAGTAGCAGGACGGACAGGTCTGGCGGCAGGCGTTGCAACGCATGCACTTGGCCATTTCCTTGGTGAAATACGCCCAGCGTTCTTCCATATCTTTGGCTTCGAATTCTTTGACTTCATTGTATTCCGCATCCGGATTCATCGCGGGAGCGGGCGACCCGACCATGATGTCGGAAATAATCGGATTGTTGAAACGGCAAGTCACACAGCAATCCGCCAGCACATCCTTGAGGGAAACCGTCTTGTCGCCGTCAGATGTCTTCATTTTAATCTGTCCGCCGTCAATCGAACCGTCTGTGATATCCGCGCCGCCGATTTTGATTTTCAGGCCTTTGCCGTCCACATAACCATCGCAGGGAACGCCGATAATGCAAACGTCTTCGCGTGCATACTGTCTTTCCTGAAGATGAATGACGAGCGATCGGGTCGTGCAGCCGCGGGCGACAACGCCTATGACCTTTTTCTTCCGGTCTTCGGGTTTGACGCGCTTCTGAGAATTCTTATGCGCCATGATTAAGTCGTGTACGAACTTGGCCAGATTCTGCGTACAAAGATTGTTCCAGACCAGCTTGTCGGCTTCTTCCGGCTGAGTGATGAAACAAGGCGTGGCCGTTAAAGGAAGCGTACCTTTCTCATAGCCGACAATGACGTCGGCCTTCTTTTCCAAAAGCAGCCTTTTTGCTTCTTCCCGCAATTTTGTTTCGATGTTTTCCACAGTAATGAATTCCCCGTTTATTTATTATTATCTTTAATCAGACTAGCCAATCTGCTTGATCATCTTCTTGGCCGGTCCCAGTGCCTTTATTTTCTCCGTAGCGCCTTTAATGACCTGTGCCCATCTGTCGCCTTCGGATGCGGACACCCATGTAAATATGGTTCTGTCGCCTTCCACACCAACGTAGTTCAGGAAACTTTTTAACGTCGCAAACTTGCGCCGCGCCACCAGATTTCCTGAGATATAGTGGCATTCACCCGGGTGTCAACCCGAAACCAGAACGCCGTCGGCTCCGGTCTGCAGGGCTTTCACGATATAAAAAGGATTGATTCTTCCCGTGCAGGGTACGCGGATGATGCGAACATTTGTCGGATACTGAATTCTGCTGATACCCGCCAGATCGGCTCCCGCGTAAGTACACCAGTTGCAGACAATGGCAACGAACTTCGGTTCCCATTCCTTGTTTGCTAAACTTTCAGCCATATATTCTCCTTCCATCGGCAATGCGGCTTGATCAGCCGTTTACCTTAGTTTAAATTAAATATCTGCGCCAGAACTTCTTCATTGTTGAAACCGTTCAAGTCTGCTGCGTTCATACGACAGGATGCCGTGCATACTCCGCAGCCCTTACAGAGTACTGCGTTGACTTCGGCAACACCTTCGGCTGCGTTCACGCGAATCGCGCTGTAGGGACAGTTGATCTCGCAAAGGCCGCAGGCCGAGCAGCGTTCTTTATTGACGTAAGCGGTTTTACCTTCCGCCTCGATGAAATCAAGACTTAAGACCAGGCAGGCGCGCGAAACGGCGGCGTTGGCCTGTGTAACGGTTTCGTCGCTATACTTGGGCGAATGTGACATACCGCACATGAACACGCCGTCGGTTGCGAAATCCACCGGGCGCAGTTTAACGTGCGCTTCCAGGAAGAAACCGTCCTGATTGGTGGGAATTTTCAGCATCTGACCGATGGCCGCGTTTTCCGGATTCGGCACGACGCCGATGCTCAGGGCCACAACATCAGCGGGCAGATTGACTGCTTCGTTGAGAATCGGGTCAAATACTTTAACTTCCAACTTATCGCCTGATGCAACCACTTCCGGCTTGCGGTTTTCTTCATAAGAGATGAATTTGATATTCGCTTCGCGGGCTTTCTTGTAATAGTCTTCCTTGAAAGCAAAAGTGCGGATATCGCGATAAAGGATAGTGATGTCACGGGACGGATCGGCGGCTTTGAGTTCCAGCGCGTTTTTGATCGCCTCTCCACAGCAGTAACGGCTGCAATAAGGTCTTTCCTTGTCGCGGCTGCCCGCACACTGAATCATAACCACATTTTTCACAGCGGCCAGTTTGGGATCCTTTTCATAAATCAGCGTCTCCAGTTCGCGCTGCGATTTCACCCTGGCGTTTTCCCCATAGAGGTACTCTTTGGGTTTATTTTCGTAAGCGCCGGTAGCCACCAGAACGATGCCATGTTCGAAGACTTTCTCGCCGTCTTTGGCCTTGACGGTGGTTTTGTAATTGCCGATAAACCCGTCAATTTTTTCAATATGGGCGCTGGTAACGACGGTGATTAAAGGATTCTTGGATACTTTGTCCAGAAGCCCTTTCAGGTGAGCGCGCGTGTCGAGACCTTCGAGTGTCTTATACAGGTGATTGTAATTACCACCCAGGCGATCTTCCTTTTCAATAAGGAAAGAGGCAAACCCCTGATCGGCCAACGACAGAGCCGCAGTTATACCGGCCAAACCGCCGCCGATAATCAACGCCTGATGATTGACGGACAACTGCCCGGGTTTCAACGGTTTAAGATACTGAGCCTTGGCAACGGCCATCCGGAGCAGATCTTTTGCTTTCTCGGTGGCTTTTTCCGGTTCGTGCATGTGCACCCAGGAATTCTGGTCGCGAATATTGGCCATCTCAAACAGATAGCGGTTCAAACCTGCCTTTTCGCAGTTTTCCTGGAATAACCCTTCATGCGTACGGGGCGAGCAGGACGCGACAACCACCCGGGTCAGATTCTGTTCCTTGATCACCTCGGCCATCTTCACGGCGGTGTCCTGCGAACAGGTAAAGAGATTGTCCGCGGTGTAAACGACCGTCGGCAGGGTTGCAGCATAGTCCCGGACTTCGGGAACATTGACCACGCCGCCGATATTGATGCCGCAATGGCAGACGAATACGCCGGTGCGCACGCCCTGACCGCGCATATCCTTTTCTTCCGGATTGTCCACCGGGGTGATCATCGTGCCGCGTTTAGACGCCAGCATTCCTTCCGCGCAGGCGGCGGCAGCTGAGGCTTCCATAACGGTTTCCGGAATGTCCTTCGGTCCGCCGAAAGCGCCGCAGACGAAAACACCGGGACGGGATGTCTGAACAGGATTTTCCAGGCTGGTTTTACAGAAGCCGTGCCCCTCAAGTTCAATGCCGAGGCTGGCGGAAAGCTTTTTGGCTTCTTTGGGAGGCATAAGACCGACGGAGAGAACGACCATGTCGAATTCTTCTTCGGTGAAACTGCCGTCCTGATTGACGTACTTAATCAACAGATTGTTGGTCTGCTGCAATTCTTTAATAACGGACGGCATGGAGCGGATATAACGAATGCCGTATTCGTCCTTGGCGCGATTGACAAACCGGTCGAAATCCTTGCCGTGCGCGCGGATGTCCATGTAGAAAATCGTGGGTTCCAGCCCTTTGGCGTGTTCCTTGCCGATAATGGCTTCTTTGGTCGCATACATGCAACAAACCGACGAACACCAGCTGTTGCCGCATGAAACGTCGCGGGAACCGACGCATTGAATGAAGGCAACCTTCTTGGGTTCCTTGCCGTCGGAAATTCTCTGCACATGTCCAAAAAACGGACCCGATGCAGACAGAATGCGCTCAAACTGAAGCGCGGTGACCACATTTTTGTAAATGCCGTAGCCATATTCACCACGTTTGCTGGCGTCAAATATTTCAAAGCCGGGCGATGCGATGACGGCGCCGACTTCAATGGTTTCTTCTTCAATTTTCATATCGTGGTCGATAGCCTTGGCAATACAGGCGTCCACGCACTGATAACACTCGGAACAGATCCCGCAGGCCAGACAGCGATGGGCTTCCGCAATCGCCTGGGCTTCGTTAAAACCGATCCCGACTTCCTGGAAGTTTGTTTTGCGGTCTTCCGGCTTCATGAGCGGATATTTTTCACGGAAAACTTTGGGAACTTCTGAAACGTCGGCTTTGTCCGCCAGATCTTTGGTCCAGTCTTTTTCACGGCCGGCCTTCATATCCTCGCCGCGCAGATAGCGGTCGATGGATTTGGCCGCTTCCTTGCCGGAAAAGACGGCTTTGACAACCGTCTGCGGACCGGTGACGACGTCGCCGCCGGAGAAAACGCCGGGGATGTTTGTCGCGTAAGTGATTTTATCGTAATCGACGTTGTTCCATTTATTGATAGAAACACCGCTTTCCTTCGTGATGAAGGACAAATCAGCTTCCTGACCGATGGCGGGAACGATGGAGTCGCATTCGACGATAAATTCCGAACCTTTAATTTCAATGGGACGGCGACGACCGCTTTTGTCCGGTTCGCCCAGTTCCATGCGTGTACATTCAATACCCGTGACTTTTCCGTCCTTGCCGACCACGCGCTTCGGGGCCACAAGGAATTTCATTTCAACGCCTTCTTCAATGGCCTCTTCAATTTCTTCGGGCGCCGCGGGCATTTCCGCGCGGGTCCGGCGATAGAGAATGAAAACATTCTTGGAGCCGGTGCGGACGGCTGTCCGGACAGCGTCCATGGCGACGTTACCACCGCCGATGACAGCGACTCTGTCACCCAGAGAAACTTTCTTGCCCAGATTGATCTGCATCAGATAATCCACACCATGGATAACGCCCTGCATATCTTCATCGGGAATATTGAGCTTGCTGCTCTTCATGGTGCCGCAGCCGATAAACACCGCATTAAAATCACTCTTCAATTTATCAAAGGAAATATCTTTCCCGATTTTTGTATTGAGGTGAATCTTGACACCCAGGTCCTGAATGACCTTGATTTCCGCATTAAGAACTTTTTTGGGAAGGCGGTATTCGGGAATACCAACGGCCATCCAGCCGCCGGCCACGGGCAACGCTTCGAAGACTTCCACATCGTAGCCTTCAATGGCCAGATAGTAGGCACAGGTCAAGCCCGATGGACCGGCGCCGACCACGGCAACCTTCTTGCCTTTGCTCTCTTTCTTTTCCGGCATATAGCGCGTCTCGCTGCTCATATCGAGATCCGCGACGAACTGCTTCAGATGCATGATATCGATAGGATCTTCCACTTTGCCGCGCATACAGGCCGATTCGCAGGGATGGTTACAAACGCGCCCGCAAACAATGGGGAACGGGTTGTCCTGTTTGATGAGTTTAAGAGCTTCTTTGAATTTTCCTTCGGCGATGAGCGCCACATAACCCTGGACGCTGATGTGCGTCGGGCAGTTCGCCTTGCAGGGAGAGGTTCCCAGTTTGTCAATCGCAAACCCGCTGGGAATGGCCTGGGGAAAGTGTCGATAGATGGCTTTTCTTTCGCTTAAATTGCCGTTGAACGAGGCCTTAACCGTGATCGGGCAGACATTCGCGCAGTCGCCGCAACCGGTGCATTTATTCAGATCCACATAACGCGGAGCGGACGTGAGTTTGACTTTGAACTTGCCCGGCTCACCTTCCACGGATTCGACAGTGCGTTTTGTTTTGATCGTAACATTCGGATGACGACCGACTTCAACCAGTTTCGGTGACAGGATGCAGGCGGAGCAGTCATTCGTGGGAAATGTTTTATCCAACTGGGCCATGACGCCGCCAATGCTGATCCCGTTTTCGACAAGATATACTTTCATTCCGGAATTGGCTAAATCAAGGGAGGCCTGAATGCCGGCGATTCCCGCGCCAACCACCATTACTGCGCCAACTTTTTCGTTATCTTTTACCACGTGATTACACCTCGTAATTTATGTAAAAAAGCCTTGTGAAACCCTGCCTGACACAACGTCTGACCGGCGTTCGTCCGCTAACATAATTTATTTATCATGTCAAGCGGATATGATTTTGTTTTTTAGAATTCTGCATATAAACAATTGAAATAATAAATGAATATTTTTGACTACCGTTCACAGAGAAGCAAGATGATTCTCAAGAAATTGCCACAGCTCTTCTTTCCCCTTTTGCGTTTTTGCGGAAAAAAGAATGTTTTTTTTCTGAGCGTTGCCACCCAGCGCTTTCTCGATAAGCCTTTTTCGTCCGATAGCCTGATTGTTCGATAATTTATCCGATTTGGTTAAGACGCTGATATAGGGAATACGATAGTTCTCCAGCCAGTCGCGTAAAGATAAATCATCGGCACTGGGATCGCGGCGGATATCCAGAATAAAAATGACCATCGCCAGATTCTGCCGTTCGCGCAGATACGCTTCCATCATGTCTCCCCAGTCTTTTTTAACGGATTGGGACACTTTGGCAAAACCATAACCGGGCAAGTCAACAAATGATATAGCGCCATTGACGGCAAAAAAATTAATCAACTGCGTACGCCCCGGCGTGTTGCTGGTTTTGGCCAGTTTTTTCCGGCCGACCAGCGTGTTCATCAGAGATGATTTCCCGACATTGGAACGCCCCACAAAAGCAACCTCCGGCATCGTCGCCGGCGGATACTGCGGCGGCCAAACGGCGCTCTTAATAAATTCTGCACTGGTAATTTTCATTTGCCTCTTCTTTCTTCCATAATCATTTGATTCCCTGAATCACGCAAGGCGTGTTAGCGCCATTATAACAGCAAATATTAGTCGCAACTATTTAATAGCGATGTTGTCTAAAAATTTACGGGGATTTGCCGAAAACTCAGTGAAATTTTCGGGTGAGATAATTACCGGATGCGCTTTAGGAAACTTCTCCAGAAATGCATTTAACCCCTGAGATAATTTACGGCGACCGGATTTTACCTCAACAGCATAAAGCAGACCCTGATACTTATAAACAAAATCGACCTCTTTTTGCTTCTCTCTCCAATAGTAAAGATCTCCCGGAAGCTGCAAAAGCCGGGCGCCCACGGCAGTCTCAAAAATTCGTCCCCGTTTTTCAGGATCGGCAATCACTTGCGGCCCTTCATGCATCGTATACAGAGCAGGACAGGAAACAATCATCTTGGGACTTGAGCCGCGGGACAGATAATTTTTTGCCGAATATTTTTCCAGCGGATGAATGAGGAATGCGCCGGAATAAAGCTCGATATAATATTTGATCAGATCGGTATTTCCTTTGTCCTGAAGCTGCCCCAATAACTTGGTATAACTTATCTCCTGAGCCGGGTAGCGGCACAAAATCTCAAAGGCCTGGCGAAACAGGGCCGGATTGCCCACTTTGCGGTTGAGCAGAATATCCTTGCCGACAACCATCTCAATAATAGAGTCTTTCAGATAGGCATACCAGCGATCAAAATCTTTCTCATAGTCAACGGCTCCAGGATAGCCGCCATACATCAGATAGCGATTAAGATCATATTTGAAAGCGCATTTCAACTCATCATACGTCCATTGATGGGTGCGTATTAACTCGAAACGTCCGGCAAGACTTTCCGTAAGTCCTTTCTGCAACTGCAACGAACTTGAGCCTAAAAGGATCACCCGCAAAGCTTTGGGTGCTTTATCCCACAAGGCCTTCACCGTTTCCGACCAGTTGGAAACCTTTTGAATCTCATCAATGACCAAAAGCGTCTTCTTGCCTGAGAGTAAAGCTTTTTGCCATTGTTCCAGAAGCCATGTGCGATCCGTGGTCAAAATATCATCGGCATTGGCATAATGCGTGGCGTAAGGATATCGGACGAGAAGTTGCTTGACCCCGGTTGTTTTTCCAACCTGACGGGGACCGACCAGCACCTGAATAAGCGGCTGACCGACAGAAAACCGTTGCTCCAGTTGCGCCACAAATGATCGTTCATATACTCTGGTCATGAGTGTGTTATACACTATTCACAAGACAAGTCTAGTATTTTTACTAGACACATCTGGCAAAATTATTACTTCGGAAAATCACGGGAAATTGGAGGGACATGTTCCCTCTATCACCTTTGATTCCATCCGGTAACACATTCAAAGAACTTTACCGATTGCTGATGCATCAAACGGATAACATGAAGCATTCATTATATAAATGTCATTGACTTCATGGTAATACATTGTTAAGTTATACTAACCAAGCAAAAGCATCATCATACGGCAGTAAGAGCTACAGACCAACAAATCCGGTTGTTGTTGAGATCAATGTTGAGATCAAAGATCACAGCTACGTAATAGGAGAATGTATGCGGACGTTATGTAAATATTTTATTTTAGTCGTCTCAATGTGTTCTATCCTGACCGCCTGCTACTATGGTGGAAACGAAAAATCATTTACTCCGACGAACTTTACGGTAACCGCGGTTTCCGCAAATCAAATTGACCTTTTCTGGAGCGCTCCCGCAACGAATTCGGTTACCAAATACAAGATTTACCGCAACGGCCAATATTTAACGTCGATAAGCGGGTTATCGATAAGCGACACGGGGCTGAATACGGGCACCCAATACTGCTACGCGGTCTCCGCCTACAACACAAGTGACGGCGAATCCACCCGGACCATCCTGACCTGTGCAACCACACTGGCTACACCGCGTTTTGCATACGCTGCCAACAGGACGGACGGAACAATATCCATTTACACGGTCAATGCCGATACAGGTCAATTACGCCATAACAGCTATGTATCAGCCGGCACAGAACCCGTCTCCATCACGACTCACCCGTCGGGGAAATTTGCCTATGCCGCAAATGCATCATCCAACAATATTTCAGTTTACACGATCAATCAGACCACCGGGACATTGACCACCGGGACGACCGTAGCCGCAGGCACCAAACCCGCCTCCATCGCGGTTCATCCGTCGGGGGGATTTGCCTATACCGCCAATGCCGACTCCAACAACATTTCCGTTTACACTATTGATCAGAACACCGGCGCATTGACCGCCGGAACAGCCGTCACCGCCGGTGCCAAACCCTCCTCCGTCACAATTCACCCGCTGGGGACATTTGCCTATGTCGCAAATACCGATTCCAACAATATTTCCGTTTTCACGATCGATCAGAGCACCGGCGCATTGACCGCCGGAAACACCGTGGCCGCTGGCATTGGTCCCCGGTTCGTCAAAATTCATCCGACCGGTAAATTTGCTTATGCTGTAAATTATGGTTCAAACAATATCTCGGCATATTCCATCAATCTGAATTCAGGGGTATTGACTGCCGGGAGCACCGTGGCCGTCGGCACTGGTCCCCGGTCCGTTGCTTTTCATACGTCCGGTAAATTTGCCTATGTAACAAATTATGATTCCAACAACATCTCGGTATATACCGTTAATCAGAACACCGGCGCGTTAACCGCCGTGAACATTGTGGCCGCCGGAACGGGACCTCAGTCCATCATGGTTGATGCTTCAGGAAAATTTGCCTACGCGGCAAATGCCGTTTCCAATAACATCTTCGTATATGCCATTGATCAAACCGCCGGATCATTAACCCTGGTCAAAACCATTTCCGCGCGCTACGGACCATGTTCCATGGCCATGGTTTCCGGCGATTCTCCCGTGAAGTATGTGCCGAAATTTGCCTATGCAGCACTATATAAAAGGGGTATGTATAGCAGTGGTGGAATTTCGAAGCCAGCAACTGCAGGATTTATTGACGCATACACCATTAATCAGGATACTGGAATATTGACCCATGTATCGACCTTGGATGCCGGAGGTGGTTTTGGTATATTTCCATATCAACTATCCGTTACGTTGGACCCATTAGGCAGATTTGTCTATGCGGCAAATTATGGTCTCAACACTAATATATTGACATTTGCTATTAATCAGACGACAGGGGGATTGATCAGAGGACCGACTATGAATAATTCGTCTTTCTCGTCAGCAATAGTTGATCCGTCCGGGAGATTTCTTTATGCCACCTTTGCTTCCCGACAGATTGATGTCTATGCCATCAATCAGGCAACCGGGGCGTTAACTGCCGGTTCAACTACAGTCGCCGGAAGTTATCTCAAGTCTATAACGACAGACCCATCAGGAAAATTCGTCTATGCGACTGCTTCAAGTTCAGGCAATATCTTTTCCTATACCATCGATCAGACCACAGGAGCGTTAACTGCCGGATTAACTACCGCCACCGGGAACACTCCCAGTTCAATAACTTTCGACCCGTCAGGGAGATTTGTTTACGTCGCCAACAATACTTCCAATGATATCTCGGTATATATGATTGATCAGACAACCGGGGCGTTAACCGCCGACACAACTGTGGCCGCAGGATCCAGTCCGGGCACCATGACCGTTGATCCGTCCGGGAAATTTCTTTATGCCGCTGCTTTCAACAGTATCCTCATATACACTATCGATCAGGCCACGGGAGCGTTAACTGCCGGATCAACTAGAACCACAGGAAACACTCCCAGTTCCATAGCCGTTGACCCATCCGGAAGATTTCTTTATGCCGCTGATTCCAACAGTATCCTGATATACACCATCAATCAGACAACCGGTTCATTAACCATTGCCGGAACAATAATTACGGCCCATAATATTGGAGGATTTATATCTAGTAGCGAATATTTGTTCTTCGTCACGACTGTCGGCGCTATCGAGTAAGGGGAAGTTGTTGACGCTCAGTAATGAGGTGATTTTTAGGACATAAGGCGGAACTTTAAATCTGCTCTATGCGAACCTAAAGATTTGCACTACATCCTTCCACTGGCGGACATAAAAATGTCCGCCCTACATTCGAGATTGTTGCGTAGCGCAGATTTTAAATCCACGTAAATCGGCCAATCACTGCGGATGAATGTCCGCGCTTCATTCTTGTCTTCTACTCCCGCTCAAATGTGATGCCATACTTTTCCAGTTTGCGTTCCAATGTGGGACGGGAAACGCCTAACACCTCGCAGATTTCCCCTTTGTTCTTATCCGTTTCTTTGATGACTTTGCGAATGTAGCGTTCTTCGACCTGATCGAGGGTTAATAATTTACCAGGCACCTCCGAAGTAAATATATCGGCTGTCTCATCCTTCGGCGCGGCAAGGGTTGGATTATCCTTCCCCAACTCGGGAAAATCGCCGACACCCAGCACCTGGCCCTTGGCAACGACACAGGCCCGCACCAGCAGGTTCTCCAGTTCACGGATATTCCCCGGCCAGGCATAGGTCATAAACTTTTCCATCATCTCGCCGGAAACACCGATAATCTTTTTATGCAGATCCAGATTGATCTTGGAAAGCAGATAATCAATTAACGGCGGTATATCCTGTTTGCGCGTTCGCAACGGCGGAAGATTAATGGCAACAATATTCAAGCGGTAATACAAGTCATCCCGGAATTTGCCTTCTTTGACCATCAATTTTAAATCTTTATTGGTCGCGGTCATGATCCGGGCCTGCACTTTCACCCGGTCCTTGCCACCGACGCGTTCGAATTCCATTTCCTGCAAGACACGCAGGAGCTTGGCTTGCAAGTTAATGGACATCTCGCTGATTTCATCCAGAAAGACCGTACCGAAGCGCGCCAGTTCAAACTTGCCCAGTTTACGGGCGACGGCTCCGGTGAAGGACCCCTTTTCATGACCGAATAATTCCGATTCCAGTAACGTTTCCACGATGGCGGAACAATTCACGGCAATGAATGGTTCATCGGGCGAGGTATTATTATGAATGACCTTAGCGATTAACTCCTTGCCCGTGCCGCTTTCGCCCTGGATGAGCACGGTCGTGCGGCTTTTGGAAACCACACCGATCGTCTTGAAGATTTCCCGCATTTCATTACCGGTGCCGATAATATCCCCGACCCGGAACTTCCGCGACGGTTCCATGAGCAAACCATCAATCTTCTTCTCCATCTCCAGAGACTTCAGAGCTTTTTTAATCGCCAGTTCCAGTTCATCGACATTGACCGGCTTATGAATATAATCAAAAGCGCCGCCCTTCATGGCGTTGATCGTCGTTTCCATATCGTGAAATGCGGTAATCATGATGACCTTGACATTTTCATTTTCTTCTTTGAGATCTTCCAGAACGGCAAACCCGTCCACATCCGGCAGACGGATATCCAGAATGACAACATCCGAAGGTTTCTCCACGTATTTATTCAACCCATCGGTGCCGGTCAGGGCTGTCCTGACAGCATATCCCTCTTCCGTTAAGTACAAATCCAGCGTTTCTACAATTGATTCATCATCATCAATAACCAGAATACTCGCCATAATCGTAACCTTCGCCATTCAATGGATTTCTTAAGATTCATGATCCATTTTTATATTTTTTTAATCTCTTTGGACACGACGCCTTTCATTACAGGGCAATGTAACGCAAACTTTCGTTCCTTTGCCCTGCTCGCTGATAACCTCCAATTTTCCTGAATGCACTTCCACAATTTTTAATACCTGGGAAAGACCAAGACCCGTGCCGTACTTTTTTCTGGTAAAAAACGGGTTAAAGATGTGAGGCATATCCTTGTCATCAATGCCACAGCCGTTGTCCTCAACCATCACCAGCACGGCCGGCGGCTGGCTTCCGATACTGCGGGCAAAGATGCGAATGGCGCCCTGCTCTTCAACCGCTTCAACCGCGTTACGGATGATATTTAAAAAAGCATCCGTGAGCATCGCCGTATCTCCGCTGACTTGTGGGATTTCCTGCATGTCCAGTCGGACATTAAGCTTTTTATCTTGAATGGCTTTTTCCGTCAAAGCAATGGCCTGTTCCAATATTTTCACAAGATCAACGGGAACGATTTGGGGATCCATTGGCTTGGCGAAGACCAGCACGTTATTCACCAGTTCTTCGAGGTGTTCAACTTCTTTTTGCGCAATTTTAAATCTTTTGAGATCATTGCCTTCCGGATTCATCCGTTTTTCCAGAATCTGCAAACTCATCTTAATGGAAGACAGAGGATTGCGCACTTCATGGGCAATCCCGGCGGAAAGCTGCCCCAACGCCGCAAGTTTCTCACTGTTATAAAGTTTCTTTTCCAGGTTTTTAAATTCCGTGATGTCTCTTTGCACCAGTATATAATGGTCTGTTCCGATAACCGGCAGCGTTGTCACCATCAAATTTACTTTCCGACCTTCCTGATTCATGGCTTCAATTTCATAAGGGGTGTAAATTCCCTGCTTGGCTGCTTCCCACTTGGATACGACAAAATCCGCGTCCTCCGGAGCGACAAACTCTAAAAAATGCCTTCCCTTGAGTTCCCTTTTTGGTTTTTTCAGTCCCCAACTGATAAAATTGACAATGCCGTCCTTGTCCAGTTCATATATTTTATCGGGCAGACTTTTCACAATGGATTGCATGTAATTGTAAAGACCTTCGATCTCTCTTCTGAGCTCAATATTTTCCGACAGTTCATTTTGCAGCGTTTCGGCATACTCGCGCAGTGAGCGCGTCAGTTCCTCTTCACGGGAAACATCCTGAAGGGTTTCCATTGCCGCAATGATCTGTCCTTCTTCATCATAAATCGGAGCCGCCAAAAAATACATATAGCGACTACGGCCGCCAATATTGTCAAAATGGTCATAGGCTTCATAAGCGCCCAGCACTATTTCCGACTTCTTGACTCGCTTTGATCCGTAAAATTGATTAAGCGCGTCAATGTCGTTATCTACAATCAAATCGACGACCATCGGTCTTTTCAAGGAATAAAACGGTTTGCAATGGTTGTCGGTTCCCATCATATCCTGCGCCGAATAACCGGTCAGTTCCATACAAGCGCGGTTCCATAGAATCACCCGATGTTCTTTATTGATCACAAAACTGGGAATGGGCGATCCTTCAATGATGCCCTCAATTGTTTTCTTTTCACGCAGCAGCTTTTCCTGCCAGGCTTCACGCTCTTTGAGCCGGTGATGCACCTCCCGCATCCGCAATCTTCTTCCCTCGCGGAACGCAAAAAAAATGCCGACGATGACCAGGACTAATATCAGCACAAACGCGCTGAACAGCGTATAGATAAATGTTGTGCGAACGGGGGCAATCACAAGGCGGTACGGCGCCGTTACCATCATATACCATGTATTGCCGGCAATAAGAAACGGGGTATATGCAATAATGCTTCTCTGCATTTTATTGTTACTTTGAAGAATTTGCGCATCCAGATGCCTGCCTCTGCCTGATGGGAAAATGATGGCATTGCCGTTACGATCCCGGGCCAGATCCGCAATATTTTTCCCGATAAATGGCGGATAGGGATGCAGCAATATTTTCCCCTTGTCATCCACCAGCCACAAGTCTCCCAGTTGATTGTCCTTGATTTGCTTTTCACAGGAATCCACTAACGCATTCAGCGGAAAAGACACCATCCACGCGCCGGCAAAAACATTATTCTGCCGCCGGATGGGATAACCCCAAATTAAATACCGATTTTGCGTTTGAACCGTGGAATCTTTTGGCGGGTTATCCGATAGGGCTATATCCAGGTATTGTTTCTGATTTCGTTTTAACGCCTTGAAATGGCTGACTAGATTAACGCCGGGACGAGCGCCCTCGGGCAGAATATGCTTTATCTGTTCATCCGCATCAAAAACTAATACCGCGTCGATCGTTTCTCCCCAAACGGAATACCGCACATCAAGTTCACGATAATCCTTTTGCGTCAGTTTTTTTCCACTGGGATCAAAGTAAGAAAATAAGACAATATTTCTTTCAATCTGGGAAAAAATCTCCGTCAAACGCGTGGCCGCGTTTTGAGCGGATGCCAATTGCTGGCGGCTGAATAAATCAGCCATCTCCTTTTCACGGGCATGGTTCACGGTCAAAGCCAACACCAGGATCAGAAGAATAACAACAATGCTGGCCACCCAGATCCGAATACTCAATGCTTGATGTAGACGCCTGTATGCCTTTTTGAGCAAAGTCACTTAATCTTCGTTTTCCTTATTATCTTTTTGAGAGCGCTTCATGCCGATCAAAACATAAACCAGAATTGCCGCTGTAAGCGAAATGAGCAGTTTTGTCAGGCCGCTTTCTATTTTTAAAAGATAAGCGCAAATCAGCCAGACAATCGGATACGTAACAGCTGTTAAAAGTTCCTGCATGAGAATCCTTTACATATGGTGTCTTCTTGATTTTTATAACTTCATATCCACTTCCTTATTAATCGTAACGACATTATCATAAAATTTCAACACAAATATAAAACCGATTCATTCCAGTTAAACAAATGAATATTTCCTTCTCTATCGAGAAGGTTCGTTGAATGTTTCATGGTAAGCCATTGAACAAAACATTAAATTGAAGTTAAATTGAAATGATTCCCCGTTCTGATTCAACAAAACATTCATTTTTTATTTCATTTTATTCACGCAACACAGAAAAATGAATTATAGAAATCTCAATATATTACGTGATCTTTTTTCGACTGCCGGATTATACCCATCCATTTTTTGAAAACAAATTTCACAAATTAAAGCTATGGCACACCTCATGCAGCAGCGTTGGCAATAGTTAATTACTCTTGGCGTGGCGTGACAATTATGCTAGGTTGACGAGGAATAATAAAAAACCAGTTGTTAGGAAAGGAGACAAACAATGTCACAAAAATTCGGAAAAACAGTTTTAACAGTTTTAACATTGGTAGCAGGTCTGCTGCTTACGAGCCAGTTCGCTTTTGCCGCAGATGCCATCCCGGTGGTAGGGGAGTCCTACATTAAGGTTATTTTTGCGGTGGGCGCGATGATTGGCGCAGGCCTTGCCATCGGCTTGGGTGCAATCGGCGCGGGCGCGGGTATTGGTAATGCCGCAAACGGCGCTTGCCAGGCAGTGGGAAGAAATCCCGGCGTTCAGGGGAAAATCATGATGGTTATGCTCGTTGGTATGGCCATGGCTGAATCTATCGCCATTTACGCTCTGGTTATTGCTTTAATCTTATTGTATGCCAACCCCTTCAAGGCTTTCTTTTTGGGTTAATGCTTAAGTAAATTAACTTTAATATTAAGAAAGGTTAGGGGGAACTCATAATGCCAGAAACTAAAAAGGATAAGAAATCATTACCTGTCGCAGGTGTATTCTTCCTGCTTATCGTAATCCCCTTATCACTGATGGCGTTTTTAATCGCTAACGGAATGTTTAAATTGGGGGTTACTATAAAAGAGAGGGCTGTTAACGTTCTCGATGCTAAATCTCAGGAAGATATACGAGCAAGAGCCGTTAATACAGCAAATGAAGTTGCCAGTTTCCTCATGGAAAGCAAAAAAGATTTACAGGTCGCAACCATCATTCCCTCAACAGAAGTTGTATATAAACAGTTTGTTTCTGAAAATAAGAAACCGGTCTGGGTCAAAAAAGACGGTAAAGTCCAACAGGTATTGGTCCCGCTGTACAAAGAAATGGCTCTGATTGACAAAAACGGCAACGAACAAATTAAGGTTGTTGACGGCCAGGCATGGCCTGCGGGAAAATTGGTAAATGTCAGCAATCCGGCCAATACAACCTATAAAGCAGAAGAGTACTTTATTAAAACAAAAAATCTGAATAAAGGCGAAATATACGTATCTCCGGTAACCGGCTGGTATGTTAACAAGGCGGAATTTGAAAAAGGAGAAAGATTTTCCGGCGTCGTCCGTATGGCAACACCGATATTCAACCAGAACGGCTTTGCAGGGATCATTGTGCTGTCCTTGGACTATCGCCATCTGGCCCAGTTTACCGATCAGCTTATTCCTACGCAAGCGGAAAGAGTATTTGAAACAAAGGGTGCTACCGGTAATTATGCTTATATGGTAGACAATCGTGGTTTTGTCGTTTCTCATCCTAGTGATTTTCATATTGTTGGGCTGAATCCTGATGGGACAATTGTTCCAACTCTTTCGGCTCAAAACGCAACGGAACTGGCAAAAAAAGGCACAGAAGCGTTGAACATGTTCCAGTTGGGTTTTATGGATCCCGGTATATTTAAGATCACGAAAGAAGCTGAACAGGGAAAATCCGGAGTTTTAATGTACAAATTTGGTGGATATAACAAGTTCGTCGCTTATGCGCCGATCAAGTTTTATGCGTCAAACCTTCCCGAACCTGCCGGTTTTGGCTGGATAGGCCTGGGACTGGAAGTTGAGAAGTATAATGAAGCGGCCGTGAAGGTATCGCAAAATATCGAGAAGGAATCAAAAGCATGGACGGCAACGATCGTGTTGGTTCTTATCGTGTCCATGGTTATTCTGTTCTTCATCATGTTGATCCTGGTTCGTGGAATTACCCGTTCCATAGAGTCGGATGTTCCTGAAGGTTCTGAGGGTGATTTAGCAGGACTCCATGATGACGATGATGACGACAAATAGTGAGCCTTGATTAAAAAATAAAAAAAGGCCGGATTTCGATTCGGCCTTTTTTATTTACCTTGACAACTGATTTATTTTTCTTAATTATATTTTCCAAGCTTACTCAAAAGGAGAGTCTAATGGAACTTTTTCTAAAACTTTTTCCATTCTTGCATTTGGTTGCCCTGATTGCCGGCGGCATTACTCTCCTCTTCGTAAAAAGAAAGTATCCGCATGTGCGAAACCTTGAATTAATCATCGTCTTCATCCTCTTCTTTATGTTGGTAGCTATCTTTACAGAACCGGGATTGGACCTGATAAAAAGATCTATAAGTCTCATTCAAGTAGAGTAAATGACGCCTGTGTAATAGTCGGCCAGGCATGAAAAGTTTATTAAATAAACGCGTTTTCATGTTCATGTTTTGATGTGGATTGAGTGAAATGAAGGGTTACCTGATAGGAAGAAAAAAACCAACGGAAAACAGGGAGCCTTTCAACAGGCTGAGCGGAGTTTTAATGATATCAGCCTGGGGACTCGCAATGGTAGCGTCCTCATTCCTATTCCTCTATCTCGGTTACCTTGTGGATGAAATCCTGGGAACGGCACCGAATTTCATGCTGTCTTCTTTCATGCTGGCTATCGGCCTCTGCATCTGGAGGCTTTATAAGGAAGCAAAGAAAAGAGGCATCGGTTTATAAGCATTGTATATAAACAGGCGCGGAGAAGATCGTAAGCCGAGTTCTGTTCCGCGCTTCGGTTACCCTGGACGCGGCGATGATCATTCATCTGGGACGGCAGTTGCCTGCCGCCTCTAGCGACACTACCCGAGAACATCAGGCGGGCCGCCCTTAAACGTTCTCCTATTTGGTCTTGCTCCGGATGGGGTTTACCATGCCTTCTCCGTCGCCGGAAAAGCGGTGAGCTCTTACCTCGCCATTTCACCCTTACCCCGGGCGTAAGCCCTGGGCGGTATATTTTCTGTGGCACTTTCCTTAGGGTCGCCCCCAGTCGCCGTTAGCGACCATCCTGCCCTGCGGAGCTCGGACTTTCCTCCGGCGGATAAAATCCGCCCGCGATCATCTGATCTTCTCCGGCCTGAATGACACCTTACAATTGATTTGAATTTCTTTCAAGAAAACTTCTAACGTTCATCAATGGCCAGATTGGCCAGTTTATCCGCCCGTGCGTTGTGACAGCGCAATACATGCCTGACTTGAACCGATTGAAAAGAAGAAAGCAGACCGCGGACTTCCTGCATTAAGATTTTCAGATTTTCATTTTTAACCTTGTAAGAACCATTGATCTGATTGGCAAGCAGTTCGGAATCCAGATAAACGTCCAAATGATCAAATCCCCGGGTCTGCGCGCCTTTCAAACCCAGAATCAGCGCTTTATATTCGGCAATATTATTCGTGCAGTGACCTAAATATTCCTTGCCCTCCCAAAGAACATGGTCCGCTTCATCTGTAATCACCGCGCCCGCGCCTCCCTTGCCCGGATTGCCGCGGCAGGCGCCGTCACTGAATAACTTTACCGTTTTATTCTCCATAAAAGACTATGCGGACTTTTCCTGATTTTGAAAATACATAATCCGGTTGCAGTTGGGACAGCTGAGCAGTTCATTGGAACGCTGCAATTCATTGTAGAGCTGCGGTGGAATATTCATATGGCAACCGCTGCAGACCGCCTTCCAGACGGAAATGACGCCGACACCGTTATTGCGCTTTCTGACTCTTTCGTACTGGGCCAGGAGAGCTTCGGGAATATTCTTCTGCAGTTCAACTCTTTTCTCCGTCCAGGTCACCGTATCCTCATCAACTGCGTTCAAATCATCCTCAATCATTTTCTTTTCCGCATCGTGCGCTATGGTATCCTGCTTTAAAGTTTCATCATCTTTCTTTACCAGCACTGCGAGTTTATCCATTTTTTCCATAAGCGCGATGATTTGGGTCTCAATATCGCCGCGCGTCTTTTCGGCCTTTTCAATCTCCTTGAGCATGGCCTGATATTCTTTGTTGTTCTTAACTTCCAAAAGCCTTTCCTTGGTTTTGATCATGCCGTCATTGAGCTTTTTGACTTGGCTTTCACATTCGGCGCGCTGGGCTTTGAGTTCATCAAGGTTCCTTTTATTCTGCTCAATGTTTTCCTTGTAAAGTTGAAAGTCTTCTTCCATCTTACGAATCTTTTCCGGTAATTTAACCTTCTTTGCAGAAAGCTTGACTAACTGGGAATCACACTCCTGCAAACTGATTAACATCAATAATGTTTCTTTCAAGCCTTTTCTCCTTCACCTTTAAATTAGTAAAAAAAAATGCACCTGGTGGGGTGCATTTTAGACAGTCTGATTCCGCTTCTGCTTCTGAGTGCCGTAAATAAGACAATTTAATTTGTCTTTTCACGGCACTCCGGGTAAAAACCTTGTCGCAGCAATTCCTTATTTTTAAAAATCGTGTTTTTCTATGCATTATCAGAATTCCGAAATATGGTGGGCCCACCTGGGATCGAACCAGGGACCTACCGGTTATGAGCCGGTGGCTCTACCAATTGAGCTATAGGCCCGCCCTTTAATGAATTCAAAATCGGTGCGGTCGAACCGGCATCGAGCGGATCTAACTATACCCAATTCCGGCGCTTGTCAATATTATTTTGCCGAATGCTTTCGTGAAGAATGCTTTGTTTTTGGCGGCGGCAGTTCCTCTTCGATTACCTCCGGCTCCTCATTGTCGCACTCTACAATATCCACGGGCACATTTTCATCCGGACCCGACGCGCCCAGACGGTCGCTGATTCCGAAACGCATTCGCAGAACCTTTTCTTCACGCGGCGTGAGCGTGGCCAGAATTTTGCGCGTCTGATCCGCCAGATCCATGCTGATCGTGGCCTCGGAAGGAGACATGATTTTTTTATCTTCGATGAAATCCCCCAGATGACTGTCCTCTTCTTCGCCGATCGGCGTCTCCAGAGAAATGGGTTCCTTGGCGATTTTCAGAACCTTGCGCACTTTTTCGAGCGGATATTCCATTTTATTGGCAATCTCTTCCGGAGTAGGTTCGCGGCCGAGTTCCTGCACCAGGTATCGGGACGTGCGAATCAGCTTATTGATGGTCTCGATCATGTGTACGGGAATACGGATCGTGCGCGCCTGGTCGGCGATAGCGCGCGTAATGGCCTGACGGATCCACCAGGTCGCGTAAGTGGAAAACTTATAGCCGCGCTGATATTCAAATTTATCCACCGCCTTCATCAATCCGATATTGCCTTCCTGAATCAAGTCCAGAAACTGCAATCCGCGGTTGGTATATTTCTTGGCAATGCTGACGACCAGCCGCAAATTGGCTTCCACCAGCTTTCTTTTGGCAATCTCCGCCTTGGCTTCGCCGTCTTCAATAGAATATACGACATTTTTTAACGTGGTTGTTGGAATCCCCACTTCCCTGGCAATATGCTTTAATCGTTTCTGCGCTTCCGTAACAGCGTCATGGCTCCGGTGCAGCCAGTCAATGGAAACCTTTGCTTCTTTCGCGGCTTTTTTCTCATCTTGCTTGGATTTCTTCATTTGAGACCAGGCTTTTTCCATTTGTGTAATATTCAAGCCTGATTCCCTTTTAAACTGATTGATCACCCGTTCGGATCTTTCAATTTCATCCGTAAAAGCTCGCAGCCGGGCGATGAAACGATGCATCTGTTTTTTGCTGAAGCGGATTTTTCGACACAGGATAATAATATTTTTAGTGTTCTTTGCCAATTCCGCCGTCAATGTCTCACGCTGCTTGGGACGCATGGCCTTGGCTTTCAGTTTTTCCCGCAACACGTCATTGCGGTCACTGAAAAACCTGACTCGTGCAATCAACCTGAGGACTCTGTCTTTATGTTCATCCTCTTCCATGAATCCTTCTTCGTCCTCAATATTATCCACCACATTTTTGACGCGAATTTCACCGGATTCCAGTTTATTGCCAATATTGAGCACTTCACTAATGGAAACGGTTAAGCTGAAAATGGCCCACATGGTTTCACGGGCGCCTTCTTCTATTTTTTTAGCGATTTCCACTTCACCTTCGCGGCTCAAAAGCGACACCAGTCCCATCTCGCGCAAATACATCTTTACCGGATCCCCGGTCTTGCCCACGCCGGGAACCAGCGCCAGTGCCTCAGGAAATTTGGACGGCAGAGCATCTTCCACCGGTTTTTTCACCACCAGTTTTTCACCCTGCTCGGTATCAATAATATCAATATTCTTTTCTCCAAACAGCATAATGATATCATCTATCTGGTCCGAAGAATTCACATCCGACGGCAACATGTCATTGACGTCATCATAAGTTAAAAATCCTTTTTCCGCGCCCAGTGAAAGTAATTTTTTAAATTCATCGGATTGTATTTCTTTAGCCATCTGGCATCCCCCAAATTTCATTATTTGTTAATGTAGTTCTTTTTCTTCTCTCATCAAATTCTGTTTTTGAAAAGTCAGTTGTTGCGTTAGTTCCCCATCGCCGCTTTCCTGCGCCTGCCTTAATTTGAGCTGAACCAGACGTTTTTGTTCTTTATACCATTTCTCCCTGATTCGCTGGATATTATCGGCAAAATTGCGTTCCACCATGTTTTCATCGGTCGGAGGCGCCTCAATACTTAATTTATAAATATTTTCCCGAAGCGGTTTGTCTTCATCCGACGACAGGATCACATTAATGTCAATATACCCAAGCAGTTTATAGGCCTGAATAATTTTTTCACCCAGATTCTTGAGCTCGGGCTGTAAAAAATAATCTAATATTTTTTCATCCTCTATCTGTATCGCTTTCTGCGGATACTCCAGTAAAAGCCGTATCAGATTGACTTCAAGAGGATTGACATTCATTTTTACGTCTTGCCTGGGGCTCACTGATCTGGAATTTACGTGAGCCTCCTTGCTATGAATCTCCCTCTTCAATAATTCCTGATCAATACCCAATTTTCCCGCAATACGTCTGATAAACAGATTCTTTTCGATTACATTGCCGCTTTTACCCACGAATTCTATCGCCGTTTTCGCCAAGTCAAGCTTTTCTTCAACGGTTTTACCGTCGCCTAAAACGCTGTCAATATAATAATCACTGATAGCCGGCGCAAGGGCGATCAATGCATCAAGCTTTTCCTTGCCGTATTTTTTGATAAAGTCATCCGGATCGCAACCTTCCGGAAGAATTAAAGCCCGGGCATGCATACTCGCCCCTAAAAAAAGCTCCAAAGATCGATCCAGCGCCTTTCGTCCGGCTGTGTCGGGATCGAACAGCGCCACGACATCCTGCGTGTAGCGGCGCAAGAGCTCCAGGTGGTCCCTTGTCAGCGCCGTGCCTAATGTGGCAACCACATTACCGATGCCTGCGTTCCACAACGATATGGCGTCAAAATACCCTTCCACAATCAGGCAAAAACCATTTTGACGGATCGCTTCTTTGGCCTTATTGAGTCCGTATAAATTTTTGCCTTTACTATAGACAGGCGATTCCGGCGAGTTAAGATACTTCGGCTCGCCTTCACCTAAAATCCGGCCGCCAAAGGCGATAATTTCCCCGAAAACATTTTCAATCGGAAAAATCAGCCGGCTGCGGAAGCGATCGTAGAAGCTTCCTTCTTTACCGGCGGCAATCAGGCCGGCCTGCTCAGCCAGCTTCAAAGATAAGCCGCTGCCTTCGATATAATCTGTCAAAGAACGCCAGGTATCCGGTACATACCCCAAACGAAATTGTTTGATCGTTTCTTCTGTAACAGCCCGTTTCTGCAAATAATCCCTGGCAATCTTACCAGTCGGAGACGCCAGATTGCGCGCAAAATGCTGCGCCGCCCTTAAATTCAGTTGAATAATCTCATCATGCAGGGAATCTTTTTCATACCCTTCCTTGCCGAATGTCCGAGTCGGCAGAATCACACCCGTCTTTTCCGCCAGATGCTTAATGGCTTCGGGAAAACTCTTATTGGCGATTTTCATCAGCAAAGTAATGACATTGCCGCCTTCCCCGCAACCAAAGCAGTAAAAAATCTGTTTTTCGCGGTTGACGGTAAATGAAGGCGTTTTTTCCTGATGAAAAGGACAAAGTCCTAAATAATTCCTGCCTGCCTTTTTTAAAGTCAGATACTCTGAGGCAAGCTCGACAATGTCCACCCTGCTTTTAATCTCTTCAATCTTGCTGTCATCAAAACGCACGAATGATCGCCTTGCCTTTTTTTTATCTTTCAATCAATTTCTTATTGAGACAAAAGGGCCTTCACTTTTTCGCCGGCGGCTTTCCCATCCGCCTTGCCGGTAATCTGCGGCATGAGCACCTTCATGACCTTGCCCATATCCTTGACGGAAGCCGCGCCGACATCGGCAATCGCTTTTTTGATGAGCGCTTCCACATCATCATCCGACATTTGCACGGGCATGAATTCCTGCAAAATTTGCAACTCCGCTTCTTCTTTTTCCACCAGATCCTGTCGGCCACCTTTGGCAAACTGCTCGATGGAATCTTTCCTCTGCTTTACCAATCCGGACAGAATCTGCATGGTTTCCGTTTCATTGAGCGGCCGCATCAAATCTATTTCCTTATTGTGGAGCGCTGTTTTCAGCATCCGGATGGCGGACAGCCGGATTTTGTCTTTGGCTTTTGCCGCCGTCACCATCTGTTCATTGATCCTGGCATTCACATCCATAATCTCTTACCTCGAATTATCCTAACTGATCTTCCAGCTTCCTGCCACCCAGCAGATGCATATGCAGGTGAAACACCACCTGTCCTCCGTCGGCATTGCAGTTAAACACCGTCCGGAATCCGCCGTCGGCTACCTTTTTTATTTTAGCCACCTTCTGCGCAGCCGCAATCAATGTTCCCACGATATCCGCGCCCGCATCAACATCCATCAGCGTCGCAATATGTTTTTTCGGAATAATAATGACATGCACGGGCGCCATCGGACTGATATCATCAAAAGCCAGAACGGCATCGTCTTCGTAAACTTTCGCGCAGGGAATATCCCCCTTGATAATTTTACAAAAAATACAATCTGCCATACATTTCTCCTCCCCGGGCTTCTATGAAATCTTCTGCGCCTTTATGATTGCGTCTTCCAGGGCAATCGCGCCCGTGTAAAGCGCACGGCCGACAATCAGTCCATAGAACGAACAGTCATGAACGGAAAGCAAAGCATCAATATCCGCAAGCGTCGCCACGCCGCCGGACGCGATCACCGGAATAGACACCGCCTTGGCCAACGCCTGAGTCGCTTCCACATTGACGCCCATTTCCATACCGTCGCGTTGAATATCCGTATAGACGATGGCCTGAATCCCGCAATTTTCATAGCGCCGCGCCAGTTCGATGGCGTTTTGGCCGGTCTTTCGCGTCCAGCCCCGGACAGCCACCTGACCGCCCAGCGCGTCAATCCCCAGAATGATTTTCCCGGGATGCGTTTGCGCGGCCGCTTTCACGAAGTCTTCATCCTGGATGGCTGCCGTGCCCAGAATAACGCTCGAAACGCCGTTTTCCAGATAATAGTTGATCGTGTCCATGTTGCGGATGCCGCCGCCGACCTCAACCGGCACGGAAACGGATTTCGCAATATCAAGAATAATGGGCGCGTTCTTTGGCAATCCGGCAACTGATCCGTCCAGATCAACAACATGAATCCGCTTTGCGCCTTTTTGAGCCCAGTGTCGCGCCATATCCGCGGGATTCTCCGCATAAACCGTTACCCGGTCAAAATCGCCCTGTGCCAGGCGGACGCATTGTCCGTTCTTTATATCAACCGCCGGGATAATGAACAACTAAAACTCCTTCTTGGGAAATGGTTCAACGTATCGGTTTCAGAAACTCCGCTACACTACGATCCCATATTTTAATTATTTCTCAACGCCGGGAAACGTCGTAAAAACCTTGTCAACGCCTAACTTCGTCAATTGGCGCACGGTCACCCACTTGGCGCCGCCTTTAAAAAAAGAAGATACCTGAAAAACGTCTTCCATCAACGATTTTTGCGTTTTATCATAAATCCCGCGCCAGAGCGTTTTGCCGTCCTTGACGGAAACCAGATGAATCTCAAAAGCGACAGACGCCGGACGCTCAGCAGAATAGTCATAGCCCACTCTTTCCCGGTATAGATAGACGAAGCCCACAACCAGGACATCCGCCTGTAATTCACCGCCGACATTTTTCATAATCTGCAATAAAGGTTTTTTCAGAGAATCCGCGGAAACCCTTCGATAGACGCCCGCCGCTCTTTCCTGAGGAATAATTTCCACATTTTTCAAATCCCTTAATTTATCGGTAAAAATTTCTTCAACAATTTTTTCAGATCCCTTGACGATACTGCCGCTCGAATTCACATTTCCGCAAATCGGACACTGGACGGTTGAAGATTCATCTTCCGGCATCACCGCTTGAAAAGGAATCACCGCCATTCGTGTTACGGTTTGATCGACGGTCTTTTTCTCGTCCTGCGCCTGAAGGGCACAGGGCGCTGCGACAAGAAACCCTAAAAGCAATATCGCATAACCAATTTTTCTGAACGGTGAAAACTTTTGCATTTTAGAAAACCTGACCTTTCTATCCAAGAGTTCCTTTGGTGGACAAGACACCTGAAATTTCCGGGTTGATGTTCACAGCCTGCCGGAGCGCCCGCGCAAAGGCCTTAAAAACAGCTTCGATAATATGATGGCTGTTGCTGCCGTAAGCCAGATTAATGTGCAGCGTAATGCCGCTGTGATCGGTAAAAGCCTTAAAAAACTCTTTGACCAGCGCCGGATCGAATCCGCCGATTTTCCGGCGTTCATACCGGACCTTGTAAATCAGATAGGGACGGCCGGAAATGTCCATATCCACGCGGCACAGGCATTCGTCCATGGGCACGGACGCCGAACCGTAGCGATGGATGCCGATCTTCTTACCCAGCGCCTCCCCTACCGCCTGCCCCAGACAAATCCCCAGGTCTTCAACCAGATGATGATCGTCTATTTCCGTATCGCCTTTGCTTTTCACCACAAGTTTGAATTGACCGTGACGAACAAAAAGATCCAGCATGTGGTTTAAAAAAGGAATGGTCGTATCGATCTTACTGCCGGCGGATTTATCCAAATCAATGTTCAGCGCGATATCGGTTTCCGTTGTTTTGCGGATAATCTTTGCTTTTCTGGCCATATCTGCCCTCCGGATTAGATGACTTTATTTAAGGGGTATTCAATAATGCCTTCCGCTCCCGCATCCAGAAGCTGCGGGATCAAGTCCCTCACGACACCTGTATCGATGACGGACTCGATGGCAAACCATTCTTCCGAATAGAGACTGGAAATGGTCGGCGCCTTGAGCGACGGCAAAAGCCTCATGACATGATCGAGATTTGCCTTGGACACATTCAGCTTGATGCCGACTTTGCCCATGGCCAGAAGCGACCCGGTTAACAATGTTTGAATCTGTTCAATTTTCTTACGCTTCCACGGATCATTCCAGGCCTCGCGGTTGGCAATCAACTGCGTGTTGGTTCTCATCAGTTCATGAACAATTCGCAATTTGTTGGCCCGGATGGTCGATCCCGTCTCCGTGACTTCCACGACGGCATCCACCAGATTATCCACGACTTTCGCCTCCGTCGCGCCCCAGGAAAATTCCACACTGACCTTAATATTTTTTTCAGCAAAATATCGCTTTGTAAAATTGACCAGCTCGGTAGAGATGTGTTTGCCTTCCATGTCCTCAATCGAACGGATCGGCGAATCATCCCGCACCACCAGCACCCAGCGCGCCTGACGCGTGGAAACCTTGGAATAGACCAGATCCTGCACGGCCACCACATCGGAGTTATTTTCCATGATCCAATCGATGCCGGTCAATCCGAGATCCAGGTGACCATCTTCAATATAGCGCGACATTTCCTGCGCCCTCACCAGTGTACAGTTGATCTCCGGATCGTCGATATCAGGAAAGTAACTGCGGCTGTCATAGGCAATCCTCCAGCCGGCTTTTTTAAACAAATCAACGGTATTATTTTCCAGACTTCCTTTGGGGATGCCTAATTTCAAAACATTCATTTATATACGTCCTTCGGATCAAAAATTTTTTCACCCACGATGACAAAATCACCGCCTTCAAGTTTCCGGTAAAAACAGGATCGATGCCCCGTATGGCAGGCCGCACCGCCCAGTTGTTCCACCTGCAATAAAATCGTATCATCGTCGCAGTCTATGTAAATATTCTTGACCACCTGAACATGGCCGGAACTCTCCCCCTTCAGCCACAGTTTTTGCCGGGACCGGCTCCAGAAAGTCGCCTTCCCGGATTGCAGGGTCGCTTCCCAGGAAGCCTTGTTCATATAGGCCAGCATCAATATGTCTTTCGTTTCAGCATCTTGAACAATGGCCGGAACCAATCCGTCAGATTTATTAAAATTCGGTTCAATCATGGAATCCTTTATCACATCAGATTTTTATATAACTTCAAGTAACTGTTCTATTTAGATGATGGATTCCATTAAATCAAGCAATATTTTATCATAATAATCATCTATTTCCAGCTTGCCTAACCACTTTATTCATGCTAAAAAAGCCGCCGTATATCGATCCGAATTATTTAAATCTGATATCCGGAGGTTGGATTATGTCTTTGCTGACGGGAGGCGTCATCGCCTCTGTTTTAGGGTTGATCAGTTTGATCTACTGGTGGGGTGATTTTATAAACCTCATCCAAGGCGCCCTGCCGATTTTCATGCTTCTGGGAGGCGCTTTAGCCATCTATGTCGGCTTTGATGAAATTCAGGATAAAATCCGCGAAGAAAGACGACGTCAGGACGAAGAACTGGAAAAGGCCAAGGACGAAATCGAAGCGGCCAGAGCTGAGGCAGAGCGTTATCGTGAAGAATTGAACAAAATAAAGGATGAAAAAAATAAAATCTAAAACCAATACGGCAAATCATAAATACATCTTGACACATCCGTTTAAATCAAATATTAGCCACGTCAATTATAAAGTTACGGATGCTGGTATGTGTAAATTTCCCATAAGTAAATCCTCGCCTTATTATATCTATATGTATTGATGCCTGCTTGCCCAAGCAAAATCCGGTAAGCAGGCTTGTCCGAAATCAACAGCACAAATTGTACGATAATCACCATCAGCAGCAAATGTAGTAAGTTTGTATTGATTAAAAACAAAAAATTCGGGAGGAAGTAGATCAAATGAAAAAATGTTTTATTTCAACAACGTTATTCTCGGTTATTGTTACAATCTTATCTATTTGTATGGCAGGAACGCAGGCTTTTGCTGCGCCTCCGATCAAAATTGGCGCTTTGTTTTCTGTTTCCGGTCCGGCGGCATTTCTGGGTGAGCCGGAACGAAACACAGCTCAAATGGTCGTGAATGAGATTAACAAAGCCGGCGGTATCAAGGGACAGAAACTGGAACTGGTTGTAATTGACACGCAGGGAGACCCAGCCAAGGCAGTCCAGGGCGCTAATAAACTCATTAAAGATGATAAAGTTGTAGCGATTATCGGCCCCAGCACGACAGGCGATTCCATGGCTGTTATCCCGGTAGTCGAAAAAGCCGAGATACCGCTTATTTCCTGCGCTGCCGGAATCAAGATAACCGATCCAATTAAAAAATGGATATTCAAGACAGCGCAGAATGACGCCCTGGCTGTGGCAAGAATTTATGAACACTTGAATAAACAGAAAATCAGTAAAATAGCCATTCTTACGGTATCCGACGGTTTTGGCTCTTCGGGACGGGAACAGCTTGTCGCCCATGCCAAAGCATTCGGTATGGACATCATTTCCAATGAAACTTACGGCCCCAAAGATACGGATATGACAGCCCAATTGACGAAGATTCGCGGCAGCAGCGCACAGGCGATTATCTGTTGGGGCACCAATCCGGGTCCCGCTATTGTCGCTAGAAACGTCAAACAATTGGGAATAAAAGTCCCCTTGTTTATGAGTCATGGCGTATCCTCCAAGAAATTTATTGAACTGGCGGGTAATGGCGCAGAAGGGATCATGCTGCCTTCCGGTCGTGTTATTGTTGCCAGTCAGATACCCAATACAGATCGGCAAAAAAAAGCGCTATTGAGTTACGTCAACAGCTACAAAAAAGCATACAAGGTGGAAGGCGATCATTTCGGCGGCCATGCCTGGGATGCAATGATGCTGTTAAAGGGCGCCATCGAGAAAGCGGGAATTTCACCGGTAGCCATTCGTGATCAACTGGAAAAAACAGCAAAGTTTGCCGGAATCGGCGGAACGTTCAACTATTCCGCACAGGATCATGCCGGATTAGCAAAAGATGCTTTTGTCCTGGTAGAGGTTAAAAACCAGAACTGGAAATTAGTTAAATAGTAAGCTAACATCAATAGCGGCACAAGTATTCTTGCTTGTGCCGCTATTACAAACATTGAATGGGTAAACAAAGCAGCCAATGGACAATCCAAGCCAACTTGTTCAGTACGTATTATCCGGGCTTTCCAATGGCGCAATTTATGCGCTGATTGGTTTTGGCTTTGCCATCATCCATAATGCCACCGGTATTCTTAATTTTGCCCAGGGTGAATTTGTCATGCTGGGCGGCATGTTCACTATATTTATTCTGTCTTTTTTTAATCTACCCCTTGTACCGGCCATTGTACTCGCTATTGTTTTTTCCACACTGGTCGGAATTCTCTTCGAACGTCTGGCTATTCGTCCGCTGAAAAACGTCAAGCCTTTAAGTCTGGTAATCATCACCATCGGCGCCAGTATTTTTATCCGCGGCGCCGCCATGCTGATCTGGGGAAAAGACACTCACGCTCTGCCTGCTTTTTCCGGCAATGCCCCGCTTTATGTCTATGGCGCAACCATTATGCCCCAGCATCTTTGGATCTTTGGAATCACCCTCTTGATCATTATTGCCAATAAATTGTTCTTCAGTTACAGCATTATCGGCAAAGCGATGAGAGCCTGCGCCTATAACGCCCATGCCGCAAGTCTTGTCGGCATTGATGTAAAAATCATGGTTCTGCTGTCGTTTGCTGTCAGTTCAGCCATCGGGTCCATGGCCGGCATCATCATCGCCCCGCTCACGATGACGTCCTATGATGTTGGCATTATGCTGGGAATAAAAGGATTCTGCGCTGTCATTATCGGCGGGATGAGCAGCGGTTTGGGAACGGTCTTGGGCGGACTTCTGCTTGGCTTGCTGGAATCACTGGGAGCCGGCTATATTTCCGCCAGTTATAAAGACGCCATTGCTTTTATCATTCTGTTGTTGATTCTTTTTATTCGTCCGGAAGGCTTATTCAAACAAAAGGAAACGCAGAGAGTGTAGTTACGATCAACACTCTCAGATGTGCCGTAAGATTATGATCAAAGAAAAACGCCAGATTCTCATTTTTCTTCTTTTTGCCATTATTATTCTTCTGGTGCCATTATTTTTAAAAGGCAATTATTTTTTAAACGTGCTGGTGTTCATCGGCATCAATACTCTGCTGGCAGTAGCGCTGAACCTGCTTCTGGGATACGCTGGCCAGATTTCTCTCGGTCATGCGGCTTTCTTTGGTTTAGGCGCTTATGTATCCGGCATCCTGACAACCAGGTATCCCGTCGATCCCTGGCTGGCTTTAGTTATTGCCGCTTTGTGCGCTGCCGCACTGGCGTTCGTGATCGGCTTTCCGATTTTAAAACTCAAAGGACATTATCTGGCCATGGCTACCCTGGGCTTCGGTATCATCATGTATATTTTTTTTAATGAGACGGTTGACTGGACCGGAGGCCCTTCCGGATTATCCGGCATTCCCAATCTCCGGTTGGGCCCTTTGACATTTGATAATGATCAGAACAATTACTACCTTGTCTGGATGATAACACTGGGTGTCATGCTGTTGTCGATCAATCTATCCCATTCCAGGATTGGCCGCGCCCTCAGAGCTATCAACGATTCCGAAGTCGCCGCCCGTGTGATGGGCGTTAATGCCCGCATGCTGAAAGTTCAAATATTCACGGTCTCGGCATTAATTTCCGCCATTGCCGGCAGCTTATATGCCCATACCATGATGTTTATTTCTCCCGCGTCTTTCGGGTTTAACTTTTCTGTTGAACTGTTGACGATGGTCATTATTGGAGGATTGGGAAGCATTTACGGTTCATTTCTGGGTGCAGCCATCTTAACCATGCTGCCCGAATTTCTGCGCGTATTTCGAGATTTTGATATCGTCATTTATGGTTTGATGCTCATTTTAATCACCATGTTCATGCCCACCGGTTTGATCGGCGGCCTTGAGGCGCTGGTTAAAGTCATCGTCAGCAAAATCAAAGGGAGCGCAGCCAAAAATGCTTAGAGTAGAGGGCATCACCCAGCTATTCGGTGGATTAACAGCACTTACGGATGTTTCATTCTCTGTTGCACCGCGATCCATAACGGGTATCATCGGCCCCAATGGCGCCGGCAAAACAACTCTGTTCAATATCGTGACGGGTCTTTACACCCAGACAGAAGGGAAAGTTTATTTAGGTGAAAAAAACATCTCTTTTTTTGAACCGGAAGTTCTGGCGAAGCTTGGTCTTGTGCGCACATTTCAAAATGTGGAACTTTTCGGACAAATGTCGGTTCTCGAAAATGTAATGGTTGGGCTGCACACCAAAAGCAAAAGCGGTATTTTTTCCTGTGCCTTCAAGTTGCCCGGCCAGATAAAAGAAGAAAAGATCGTCAGGGAAAAAGCGCACAAATGGCTTGAGTTTACCGGCCTTGAAGATTTAGCTGATGTGGAGGCATGTAATCTACCCTTTGGCAAAGGCAGGCTCCTGGAGATTTCCCGGGCAATGGCCGTAGAGCCGCAAATCATCCTGATGGACGAGCCGGCGGCAGGATTAAACAGCCGTGAAACGGCGGGCCTTGCTGAGCTGATCCATAAAATTCAAGACCTGGGCATAACCATTGTACTGGTCGAGCATGATATGGAACTGGTCATGGACGTCTGTGAATCCATTGTCGTGCTGAACCTGGGGAAAAAACTGGCGGAAGGCACCCCGCGCGAAATACAGGAAAACAAGGCGGTCATTGCCGCCTATCTTGGTGAGGATTGATGCTTTGTTAAGAATTAAAAACATCAATACATTCTATGGTCAGGTCCATGCCATTAAAAATGTTTCTCTGCATCTGGCGGAAGGAGAAATCGTGACGCTGATTGGCGCCAACGGCGCGGGCAAGACCACGCTGCTCAACACTCTGTCCGGCATTGTGCCGCCCAAAAGTGGTCAGATTCTTTTTAATGATGTGGAAATCAATCATTTTCCACCGCACAAAATTGTCCGGCTAGGCGTATCTCAGGTACCCGAGGGCAGGCAGGTTTTCAAACCTCTTTCCGTAGAAGACAATCTGGAACTGGGGGCATATTTACATTATAGAATCAAGGGCGGCAAGTCTGAGGCGAAAAAAGACATGGGGATGGTGTTTGAATTATTTCCCATTTTACAGCAAAGACGAAAGCAACTGGCCGGAACGCTCTCCGGCGGCGAACAGCAAATGCTGGCCATCGGCCGGGCGCTGATGGCCAAGCCCCGATTGCTTCTTCTGGATGAGCCTTCCATGGGACTTGCACCGATGATTGTGCAGGAGATACTGAAAGTCATTGCCAATCTTTCCCGAGAAAAGAAAACAACGATTTTATTGGTTGAACAAAACGCCCGCGCAGCCTTGAAAATTGCTCATCGCGGTTATGTCCTGGAGACAGGACGCTTGATTCTGGAAGGCACAGCATCTGAGTTGCTGGAAAACAAAGATGTCCAGCGGGCCTATCTCGGCAGAGATAAAAAAGAGATATGGGAACGATAAGCATAAAAAATAATTAGTGTCACGGTTATTTACCACAGGGAGGCCATTTTATGAACATTTGGGACCCGACTCATGAATGCATATCGCGGGATGAACTCGAGCAATTGCAACTGGAACGCCTGCAGACAACGCTCAACAGAGTTCATAAAAATGTCATTCATTACCGAAAAATATTCAACAAGCTGGGCGCTCTTCCCGAAGATGTCATCTCACTTGCCGATTTGTCCAAACTGCCTCTGACCTCCAAGGACGACCTGAATTTTAACTATCCTTACGGTATGTTTGCCGTGCCATTGCGAGAAGTCGTCCGCATCCATTCCTCCTCCGGCACCGGCAGCAAGCCCCTTGTGGCCGGTTATACAAAAAATGATATCCGCATCTGGTCTAATCTTGTAGCGCGTTTTATGACTGCCGCCGGAGTAACCCATGATGATCTGGTCCAGGTGACTTTTCAATACGGCCTTTTTACCGGCGCTTTCGGGTTGCATTACGGCACGGAAACAATCGGCGCATCGGTTATTCCCATGGGTACCGGCAACACGGAAAGACAAATCATGATTATGCAGGATTATAAATCCACTGTGTTGGTCAGCACGCCCAGTTACGCTCTGGAGCTTGCATTCCGTATGGAACAGTTGGGTATAAATCCCAAATCGCTTTCTCTGAAAGTAGGGCTGTTTGGCGGAGAACCCTGGTCGGAAAAGATGCGAAGTCAAATAGAACAGGGTCTGGCAATTAATGCAACCGATAACTACGGTCTTTCCGAAGTGATCGGTCCGGGCATTGCCGGAGAGTGTTCCTGCAAAAACGGACTGCACATTTATGAAGATGCGTTCCTTCCCGAAATCATTGATCCGGATACAGGCAAGGTTTTACCGCCAGGCTCGGAAGGCGAACTGGTCATTACAACGCTGACCAAGGAAGCCTTCCCTCTGATTCGCTATAGAACCAGGGATATTACCAGCCTGGACTATGCTCCTTGTACCTGCGGCAGGACTCTGGTGCGAATGAAAAGACTCAGCAGACGTTCGGATGATATGCTGATCATCAGAGGCGTCAACGTTTATCCGTCACAAATTGAAGAAGCGGTTTTCAGCGCGGCACAGGGTGAAGCCCCCTATCAAATTGTGGTAGAGCGCATCGGCGCAATGGACAGCATGGAAGTGATCATTGAAGTGACGGATAAAATATTTGCCCTGGAACTGCAAAAGCAACGCTCGTTCCTCGACTCGGTAAAAAAACAAATCAATACGATTACGGGCATTAATGCTTCCGTCAAACTAGTCGCGGCAAACAGCATCCCGCGGAAGGAAGGAAAAATCACGAGGGTTTCGGACAGAAGACAAATTTAGAATAAAAAGCCCCGCCTGATTGGCGGGGCTTTTTTGATTTTTAGACTTTAGCCAAACTCAATGGGAACAGCAGTCCATCAGTAATGGATTATGCGGATGCGTCAGCGTTGGCGTCAACAGCATATTTCGTTTGAAGATATTTTTCCATCGTTTGCGGGAATAATATCCATCCCAGAAGGTCTTCTTCGGTACGCGCCAAGTCGCCGATGGTTTTTTTCGCGTCTTCAATCTCCGGCGGCAGATCGTCAGCCGGTCTGCCGGTGATCGGCTCCTGTCCCCGTTTATAATTTTTCAGAATTTTTTTGGCCAGGTCTTTGTCAATCGGCGCAGGCGTTTTACCGTACAACCCCAAAACAAGATCCTTAAGCTGGTTGGATACTCTGACATAACGGCCAAAAAGAACATTCAAGACGGCCTGTGATCCGATAATTTGCGATGCCGGCGTCACCAGCGGTGGAAAACCCATATCCTTGCGCGTCTGAACCACCTCTTTATAAATTTCGGGCAGCCGGTGCATAGCCTTCATCTCTTTGAGCTGGCTGGTCAGATTGGAAATCATCCCGCCCGGAATCTGATGAGCAAGAACACCGTTGTCGATAATGGAGAGTTTATGGTCCGCCAGCAGGTGTTTATATTTCGGCGCAATATTTTCCAGATGTTCACTCATCTCCAGAAGTTTGAGCAAATTAATGCCCGAATCCCGCTCGGTCCCCTGAAGAGCGGCCACGATGGGCTCAGTGGCGGGCATCGATGTTCTCAGGGCAAACGGCGCAAGGCAGGTATCAATAATGTCAACACCGGCCTCGATGGCCTTCAAGTAAGACATGCTGCCCATGCCGCTGGTATAGTGCGTGTGCAAATGCAGCGGTACTTTGATTGCCTTCTTTAATGCGGTGAAAAGATCGAAGGCATCATAGGGAGAAAGCAGACCGGCCATATCTTTAATGCAGATGGTATCCGCGCCCATCTTCTCCAACTCTTTGGCCTTCGCCACGTAAAAATCAAGCGTATAGATTTCCCCGCCCAGGCGGCTTTCCGTCAGCGAATAACAAACCGTGCCTTCAAAGTGTTTGCCGTTGGCTTTGATTCTTTCCACACAGGTTTCGATGTTGCGAAAATCGTTCAAAGCATCGAAACAGCGGAAAATATCAATCCCGATTTCGCAGGATTTATCCACAAAAGCCCGGACAACGTCATCGGCATAATGACGGTAGCCGACCAGATTCTGTCCGCGCAAAAGCATCGTAAATGGTGTTTTTTTGACATACTTTTTCAGAATCTTCGGCCGCATCCAGGGATCTTCATCAAGGAAACGGTGCATCGTATCAAATGTTGCTCCTCCCCATACTTCCATGGCCCAGTAACCGCAGTTGTCCATCTCTTCAGCAATAGGAATCATGTCTTCCGTCTTCATTCTGGTCGCATAAATGGACTGATGCCCGTCACGAAACGTATTATCCTGAATTTTGATGGGATTGGGCGAAACCTGTTTTGTACCTTCCATAAGCAACTCCTCACTTCATATTTTCTTATCAATGTCCGATTGCCGCCACCCTGCTTGATTTTATTCTTATACACCTATCAGCACAGGATACTGATACTATTTATATTTTTCACTGAACATGGTGGTATTAGGATTGAAGTTTGAACCGTCCGCATCCTGAATACTACGGTAACCGGATTGAAATATCCATTTACGCGGGCAACTTTAAAGAACAATCATATAAAAATCAATAGATATTTACAGGGGGTGCGAAGTGAGAGCTGCCTTTGATGCCAGCTATAAACCACTAATATTAATAAGGGGTTTTAAAAAGGAGCTAAAAAGAAAAAGCGGTTGATATAAAAAATCAACCGCTGAAAATGCTAAATTTCTTTTGGCAACTTATGACACAGAAATGCTCCGAATACCGCCCAGATCAACTTGTCGGCGCATTATTGCAGAGTGCGGCACCAATCCTTTGTCATTAGTGCCCGCCCATCCATCGATGTTTTGACCGATGGAAATGTAACACATATTTTATCATCCACCCTTCCGGCAACATGTTTCACATTGAAGTCCTGAATGCATCGGTTGATCCAGTAATCAGAAGTGGTGTTGTCACCGGAGCAGTTCCACGGTCTGCACTGGTGACCGACTTTCCAGCATGTGGACGTGGAAATGATACCTACCCTGTCCCCATATTCAGTATTGCCTTGCCAATATCTCTGGCAGACAGCTTGATCAGGACATGCAGCAACTACGGCAAAAGGCATCAGCATTAAAAATATTGCGCCTAACAACACGGTAATCATTATTTTTTTCATGACACTCTCCCATTAAATTGATAAGAACTTGCTTTCTTTGGAGGGCAGTATAAAAAGGGTGGACTTGTATGTCAAGAACATTTTAGGCCAGAACAGAACATTTTAGCCACAGGGGTGTTGGACGGGGCGGAAATTTATGGAGCACATTACAAAATAATTTCAATTACTAATAATTTTTCTCACCCTATCGGTATTGATTCAAAGCAATCCGATCATGATTGTCTCATAAAAAAAGCCCATGCTTTGCACGGGCTTTTTTATAATTACCTCATCGCGCGGCTTCTATCATCAATCCTATCTATCCTTATTCCCGTGCCCTTTTCCAGGTCCGCCCTGAGGTCCGGGACCACCACCTCTTACAGGTTGATCATTACCCTGATTGAATTTCTTCTGTTGACCGGCAGGTCCACGCTGCGGTCCGGGTCCTTCTCCTCTTGGGAATCCATCATTACGTTGATTGAACTTCTTTTGCTGACCGGGCGGCTGTCGATCCATTCTCTTCACACCCCAGTTATTTTCTTTCTCCCAATGCTTGTTCTGTTTCCAGCCGCGCCAGTTCTTTTCAGCTTCACGGTGCGGAATGGGCCGGGAATCCCACTCCTGCCCTTTCCAGCGGTGGTTCCGATAGTCGTTTCGCCAACCGGGCGGCACATTTTTGTGAAAGGGCGGCACACTATTATAGTAAGCCCAGCCTCTGTCGTAGCTGCGCGAACGATACCAGCGCCCTTCCCAGGGACGCCACCACCAGCCGCCGTAGAAAAATATATCCTCATCAATATCGGGGACGGCATAGACATCCGTTTGAGGTATCACAATCAGTCCGGGCGGCGCTGGAAATACAATGGCCGGAGGCAGAGGGATATTGATGCGGACTTTGACATCAACCTCCGCCATGACGGACACAGGAATCATCACAGCCAACGCGAAAAACACTATTTTAAAAAGTATTTTTTTCATGCACCTTTCTCCTTTCTTCATCGGTTCACCCTGCTGATAACATCTGCATCTTCACCTGTAGAATATCTACCGCTTCCGGGGAATTATTTCAATCCAATAATCATCCGGATCATGCCCCTGTTACAAGCACTCCTTCATAATCGATTCCACCAGTTCCGGTGTTACATCCTTTTTCTCGCCCAGTTTGATCATGCCGTGCGCTTTTAATTGCCCGACAACCGCCGGAATGATATCGGCGCCGATATGATAATCACAAAGGCGGGTCGCCACCTGCATGCTTTCAAAAAAATCACACGTCTTTTCGATAGCGGCGTTGATGCGAGCATGATCATCACCGGTTTTGATCCCCCACACGCGTTCGGCATACTGCAGGAGTTTTTCTTTTTTATCCTGCGAGCGCATCTTCAGCACGGCCGGCAGTACCACCGCCAGTGTTTTGGCATGATCCAGACCCGTGAGCGCCGTCAGTTCATGGCCGATCATATGCGTGGCCCAATCCTGGGGAACTCCGGCGCTGATGAGCCCGTTGAGCCCCAATGTGGCGCACCACATGAGATTGGCGCGCACATCATAATTTTCAGGTTGGGCAAGAGCTTTCGGCCCCTCTTCGATCAACGTTAACAGCAGACCTTCCGCAAAACGGTCCTGCAATTTTCCATTCACAGGGTAGGTCAGGTATTGCTCAATCACATGCACAAAAGTATCGACGACGCCATTGCCGATTTGAGCAGGCGGCAGCGTATAGGTCTTCGTGGGATCAAGCACGGAAAATTTGGGAAACAGCGCGGGGTGCGAAAAGGGCAGCTTGGCATTTAATGCGCGATTCGTAATAACGGCGCCGCTGTTCATTTCCGAACCCGTGGCCGGAAGCGTCAAGACTGTTCCGAACGGCACGGCGCTTTTGACTTTTTTGGCAAAGCCTGTGACAATTTCCCAGGGTTCGCCCTCATACAGAGCGGCAGCGGCAACAAATTTTGTGCCGTCGATCACGGAACCGCCGCCGACAGCCAGCAAAAAATCAATTTTGCTTTTACGGACCATCTCCACGCATTGCATCAACGTCTCATAGGTCGGGTTGGGCTCAATGCCGCCAAATTCCATCAGTTCATATCCCTGCAACGCGGTTTTAACCTCGTCGAAAACCCCGTTGCGCTTGATGCTTCCCCCGCCATACGTCATCAGAATCTTTGCGCCCGCGGGGATTTCCCCGGCGATATCTTTAATCCGTCCCTCGCCAAAAAGAATTTTAGTCGGATTATAAAATGTGAAATTAAGCATATATCCTCCCCCAGTTTTGAATCTTCAATTTATTGAGAATAGCCGACTGCCTGTACCAGAATGTTTTTTGTCTTTCGCGAAGCTTCATGCTCTTAGCCAGTTCATCCTTATGGACAAAGCTGCGGACGCCTGTGGCCAGGCCTTCCGCTGCGCAATAGAGGCAAACATTCCGGGAAATGAAAGCGGAATCCGCGCCGGAATACAGCAACTTGTTTTCGTCATTCCGGTGAAGACCGGAATCCAGAATAAAGACCATTTCAATTCTGCTCGACAATTTGAATTTCTTCTTCCGTCAAATCATAGAGTTGATAAATTAATTGGTCTATCTCTTTTTCCAAGTCACTGGTATCGGAATTAGTGACTTGCTTTTTTGAAACAAGAATTTGATCAACAATGTTGTTAATTTGTTTTTCTTGATCTTTACTAATTTGTTTTATCGGTATTTGCCTTATGTCTTCCGGATAAATACTTGAGTAGCTACCTTGCAAAGTATCAGTACTCAAAAATTTACTAAAATAATATGTACATAATTTTGAGTTTAATATTGCAGTTAAATATTTCATGGATAATGGCGAATCAAGAATTATTGACCACTTTTTTTCAGGTTTTTGGAATGTCAGGATATTTTCATTCCATTTAACCAAGTGCATTAAATTATCATTTGAATAATAGCCCAAATCATCATAACAGGCAATAAACCTATTATTTTTGCCACTAATTCTGCGCACAATGATCTTCTCAGATTCAAACAACAATGGAAACTTTGGCCTATGAAAATGTATCTGTTTAGATACATAGTCGATATAATGCTCTTCAAACAATATTGAATATGGAGAAAGATTTGCGCCAATTACATATTTCTTATAACCTTCTTTTTGCTCCTTGTGAATGACATCATCTTTTGTAAAATTCAGTTCACTTTCTTTTTTAGCATGAGCAACAACACCAGTATTTATGCAAACAATTTCTCCTAATAAAATTGTTTTAAGATTGAGTTTCTTGTATATTGCGACATCCTTCTCAGAAACGGATGCTTTAAATGCGTAATTTTTAAGAGTTGCATAAAAATCTTGAGGCACAAGGGAACCAACACTTTCAATGCTAGATTTAACAAGTATTTTATTGTTTTTAGAATTTATTTTTTGCACTAAGTATATCCCCGTTTGTCTTGCCACATCTTCAAAGACTACTAACTGTTGAAAATCTAATAGCTCAATAATTTTCACTTTTTCGATAAAAAACTTTCTTAGTTCTGTTGAATGCTTTTCTTTATAAAAGGACGTTGGAAGAATATAAGAATTTAGTCCATCTTTTATAGATATCTTATTCCCAAGAATAACAAAACAACCAAACAAATCCCAGTGCCCAGTTAAATAGGGATTATATTCATTTTCTAAAAACACAACCATGCTTCTATTACTTTCTGACAAATCCCAGTTCGATATATATGGTGGATTCCCAATCACAACATCAAACCCGACAAATTCACCGTCGTCGTTGAGTACTTCAGGGAATTCAAAGCGCCATTCAAAAGCGTTTTCGTAAATTTTGTTGTTTTTAATTTCTTCAATTTCAGCTTCAAGCTTTTTGATATCGGCAGTCAGCTTCTTGAGCTTCTTTTCCCATTCTAATTTCTCGGTTTTGGTAAGTTCAAAGACATGTGTCTGTTGCACGTGGTTTTTTAATTCATCTTTAACTTTCTTAAGTTTAACAACACGCTTATCGCCTGCGGCAACTTCAATTTCAAAGTTACTTTTAATCTCAGCAATGAGTTTTTCCATCGCATGCTTCTGATTTTTATTTTCAGCATTGCGGTAGGCCATGACCGCCAGGCGATAGCTGTCAATGCTCCATTTGCTGTGCCGCAATGCCTCTTTAATATCCGCGTCAAGAGAATATCGGCTGATAAGCGAGTTGCCGCACTTAATGTTGATGTCAATATTGGGCAATGTTTCCAGTTCAGTGAAATCGGGAGCTTTATAGTAGGCATTTTTAAGGAGTTCAATCCACAGACGCAGACGGCAAATCTTGACGGAATTGGGGTTGATATCCACACCAAAAAGACAATTTTCAATAATGGTTTGTTTCTCGTGGAACAGTGTTTCCTGAATGCGGCGGCTTTCTTTATTCTGTGGGTTGTATTCAAATATCTGCCCATCTTCATCAGTGACAATCAGTTCGTCACTGACGACTTCCACGGAATATTCTTTTAAACGTTTCCCTTCTCTGTCCGATAAAATTTTTAAATCATTTTTTATGGCAACGATTTCATTTAAAGCCGAAACTAAAAAATGCCCGGAACCAACGGCGGGATCGCAAATTTTCATGCTGTTGATGATGTCATTAGCTTCCTGCCGATCTTCAACTTTAATATTATCATAGAGTTGTTTAATATCCTGACAATGCCATTTTTTAGCATCATTAAACTTCTGAACAACCGACCGGCGGATCGTTTCGCGGCACATGTACATGGTGATAAAGCCGGGGGTAAAAAATGAGCCGTCTTTGTAGCCGTTGATTTTCTCAAAAATCAACCCCAGCACCGATGCATTGATCAGGGTCTTATTGTCTTCCTGGATTTCTTCCGCGCCCTCACCGGCAAAATCATACGCATCGAGAAATTCAAACAAATATTCCAGCGTGTCCAGCGCACCTGTTCTTTTCTTTCCTGTTTGGTCTTTTAAAACGGTTGAACCCAGAATGGGCAGCTGCGTATCACGAAGCTGACTGATAAATAATCCACTATGCTCAATTTCCGTCGGTTCAAACAGTGAACTGTTCAGATACGGAACCTTGGCAAATAACTTTTTCGTTTGCTCATTTCTTTCTTCCGGTTTACGCGCCAATACCTGAAAAAAAAGGCTGTTGAGGTCATCGAAATTCCGCACGCGCCTGAGATTGAGAAAGGAATACGATTTGTCGCCTTTGTTGTAGTTTATTAATTGAGCTTCCAGCAGTTTCAGGAAAAGGATACGGTTAATCCAGGTGATGGAAAGCTCCAAAGCGAGATTAAAAAGCCTTTCCGTATTGTTTTCTCCGAAACGGTGGGCATTCTGTAAATGCGTAATTTTATCCAGACTCTCCAGTTGAATAATTACGCTTTCCATGAGTGAACCCGTGTTGCGCTCACCTTCCTTTTTACGCCCGATCAGTTTCTTGCCACCTTCTTTTGTTTCCGTAAGTCCGATAATGTGCAAAAGTTCCGTGTAGAAACTTTTATCAAGGCTGTTGCTATCGTTAATGAAGGGAAGTTTCAATAAATGTTCCGGTGATAGCAACTTATAGAGTGCAATCAGTATGTTGTCGTCCTGTTTATCCGCATTGCACAGCGGTTGTTTATAATCGCGAATATCGAAATGGGTGAAGACAATCTCTGCCTCAATACCATTAATGAAAGGCTCGGCAATCTCTTTATAGAAAAAATCGGTGCGGGTATCAGCCAGACGCTTTTCTTCAAAATCGGTAAACTTTTTTATTAACGACTTATTGTTTGCAAATAATCTTTCAAACAACTGCGCATCAAATATAAACCACTCGTAGATGTTGGTGGCAATCAGGTATTTTATTTCCAGATTCTTCTGGGTAATCCGTTCGCGCAAGTAATATAAAACAAGCTCCTGCAAGGCTTTGGTGTTGATGTTGTCCGTATGTAGAGTCTCTGTTTTATTGGTCGGCTTTTTGGCTTCAATGATAACCCCAACCTTGCTTCTGGCATCTTTGCCATTATGGATAACAAGATCATTATGCCCTTTTGTATTAATAAAGTAATTGTCTTTGTAATAGGTATCTTTGAGAAATTCGGAAACAATATTTTTATGGAACTCTTCTGATTCTGCTTCGTTAATGCGGTCTATCAGTTTTATGAAATTATTTTTGAAACGTTCAATGTCATTTCTGTTGGGCTTTATTTTCAGAAACGCCTTGTTCAATGATTTTCTTGGTGTAAGTAAGGTTAAGTTCATTTAGGCCTTTTGCGCATAAGGAAACATGCATTTATTACTAATGATTTATACAATGTAAGATGGCTGAGGCAATATACTTAAAATATTGTTTTGTTTCAATAACTTTTCACAAGATAATTTATCAATTCTCGGTTTCCAGAATACATTATACAAACAAGCAGCAGTTGAACCGGGGCATGCCGTGAGCGACTATGCCCGAAACATTGTGGCTCTTGGCAAAATGGAGCATCAGAGAGCCGAACTGTTTGAGCCGAAGGCGAGTTTTCGGCTGTCGCGCAATGAGCCTAGAGCCACAGTTGCAGGCCATTTTGAGCGGTCGGGATGCCCCGGTTCAGGTGCTATCTTATAGTGTTTTATCCTGGATTCCCGCCTGCGCGGGAATGACAAAGGGAAAGATATCTCCCTTCAGGTCGACATGATAATTAAATTAATCCCTCAATCTAAAAACGATAGCTGCTGTACATTCGGAGCGTTTGGATGCCCCTTCAACTGCCACTTTTAGAAATATTACTAACCAATTCTTTTAAAATATGTTAAAAACTTGAAACGAAGGCAATGGAGGTGAATATGCAGGCTGTAAAAGAAAACGTGATCACCATGATCAAAAATATGCCTCAGGACGTTTCCGTTGAGGACATCATGGCGGAACTATTTTTCCGATACGAAGTCGATCAGGGTTTGAAACAGTTGGACGAAGGTAAAGGGATTCCGCATGAAGAAGTCGAAAAACGGATGAAAAAATGGTTAAAAAAATAAGATGGTCACCGAAAGCAGTGGACAACTTTGAGGCTATCTGTAATTTCATTGGCAGAGACTCAGAACTTTACGCCTCCATGTTCGCAAAGAAAATTAATGAAACTGTTCTAAACATCCCGTCATTTCCAGAGTCGGGCCGCATTGTTCCAGAGTATCAGGATTCAAATCTCAGAGAAAAAATATTTTAGAATTATCGAATCAAAGGGAAATTCATCGAAATCGTGACCATTTCCCATGCCGCAAAACTTTTAAACCTCTGATTTCTACGTTGCAGAATTCATTATAACGTACAGTTGCAGGGCATTTTGAGAGATCGGGATGCCCCGGTTCAGCTGCCACCTTATAGTGTTTTATCCTGGATTCCCGCCTGCGCGGGAATGACGATGAGGAAGGCGCGAAGGCACTTCAGGTAGAGTCTGGATTCCCGCCTCCGCGAGGAATGACGAAGGAGGTTTTCACCATCTCTCCATCCCTTCCATCATACACTAACGGGCACAAGAAGGAGGGGAGAAAAGTGAAAAATCAACATTATGATGTCCCTCATATTTTTCCATATATCCCCGTTTCTAACAGGATAATTATAGCCTGCGAAGCAGTTCAAAATTACAGATGCGCACTTCGGGCAGATTGTCTTCCGTGGTGACGATATTGTTTTTAGGGTCCAGTGAGATAATGAGATCGTTGGCTTCAAGCAGAGAACCGTCAACGCCGATGTTGATCAGGCGCGCAATCATTGCTTCGCGCAGAGCATCCCTGCTTTTGCCGGATATGATTCCCTCCGATTCGGCTTGTATCAGACTCATGGGTTTTAAAAGCTCATGGGAGCCTGCCACCCAGCTGTCGGTACCGTTAAAGAAGCCACGGATCGATATGAAATTCCGGTCTTCACGCAGCAGCGGTTCTCCCCGGCTATTCACGAGATGGCTGTGTGATTCATATTTTCTTCTATCGGTGGATTGTTCCGTTTTGGCGCTGCCGGGCATGTAAATCGCGCGCACATAGACGGTGGGAATGCCCTTGTCGCTCAGATATTGGGCAATTGAAAACTCCTCAAAAGGGCTGTTGAATCCGTATTCCAAAGCTTTATGACTTTGGTTGTCATTGTTTTGCAAAATAACCATTTCGCCCACGCGGGATATTTTCCACACAATATGAATATGGTCTTTGGTAAAAGTATAATAGGTGTCGGTTTTCTCGGAAAGTTTCCAGGAATGTGTTTTTCGCCAGCGCTCAGGTAAAAAATAATCGAAAAGACGTCCGTTTCGGCCAACCACCCATAAATGTCCTCCTGTGCTTTCAGCAGGACCGTGAATATAGGGTACACCCATTATTTCGACGGCGCCAAGATGGCTGGGCAGTTCAGTAGGGCGCCAGCGATTGCGCTGGTCATCGTGATAGGTATGACGCTTATGGCTTTTCACCTTTTCTTCGTGCTCGGGTGTTCGGATCAAGAGCTCGTAATCAATGACAGAATAATCCCCTGCTTCAATGATGCCGGAAATCAGTTCGGTTTGCGCGTTTAGTCTATCGGGGTTGTCGGCCGGGATACTCTCAATAAGATTTACCTGCGCCTCTTCCAGAATAATGTGTACGGGCTTCATGTCCGCCACATAAAAACCTTTTTGGGCCATATCTGATATTACTTTGAGGGTAACAGGCGAGACTACGGCGTCTGCTGCCTCTCCCGTTATGCCTGTGTCCTGGAGCGTTTCTACAACATCTTTGCCGCGTATCCACTGATAGATAAGCTTATATTGCTTCAGGATGTCCACATCAATTCCCGGATGTTTTGCATGGATGCGGTTAAGTTTATCCGTCGAACGTCCGCTTTGCCAGAGTTGCATGGTTTCGGGCGGCACATAGATGGCGAGCGGCAACTGTGTTGATATGGCAATTTCCCGGGGGCCGTATCTTCCTTCGCGCATTTCAAAAGTGAGCGAGAATTCCTCCCACGGGCTGTTGAATTCGGTATTCATGAATTGCATAAGCGTGTGCGTATCCAGTGGCACGTCTTCTCCCACCCGGCAGTTTTTTACAACAAGATCCAGCGCAACGCCGTCCACCATTTTAGTTGGCACCCTGTACACGGCACTGGTGCCTTTCAGCTTTTGGCGCTTGCTCGAAAACCAGGGGTCTTCGTACCAGTTTGATGGTTCTAATAGTCCGGCCACGGGAAGACCGAATTGTGTAAGGTAAATATCTCCACCGTTGCTTGTTTTACGGTGAACATAAACCACACCGAGTACGGTGACCAGCGTTTCAAAAGCGGCAGGACTTATCGATGATGACAGTGGCGATGTGATGGAAAACATTTGCGCTAGATTCCTTGATACTTCAGTCACAAAACATAAAATTAAAAACCGGGGGAAATAATACAACTTCCTGAAAACAACGCAAGAGTAAAAATATTTTATGAAAAGAAAAAAGACAGGCTGCATTCGACCATCTCATTGATCAAATGCAAACCTGCCTTTTAATAATTCGCTGTCAGACGTTGAGTTAATGCCTGATTATCCTATAAATCAGCCCAGTCTTTTTTCCAGACCTTCAAGCTCTTTTATGAGTTCCGCAGGCAGACGATCACCGAACTTCGCGTAATGTTCACGGATGCCGGCCAATTCATCTTTCCACTCGTCTTGATTGACGTTGAGCAGCTCCTTCATATCGGCTGCGCCGATATTTAGACCGGTCGTGTCAATAGCATCTTCTGTGGGCATAAAACCGATTGGCGTTTCTTTCGCCTTCCCCTTTCCGGATACCCGTTCGAAGACCCATTTCAATACGCGGCTGTTTTCGCCGTACCCGGGCCAGAGCCATTTACCATCGGCTGTTTTTCTGAACCAGTTGACGTAAAAGATCTTCGGAAGTTTGTCTTCCGTTGATTTCTTGCCGATGTTAATCCAGTGTTTGAAATAATCGCCCATGTTGTATCCGCAGAAAGGCAGCATGGCAAACGGATCCCGTCTGACCTGCCCGATATTTGCGGAAATCGCCGCCGCCGTAATCTCGGAACCCACGATCGATCCGAGGAAAACACCGTGATTCCAGCTCATCGCCTGATGCACAAGGGGAATGGTGGAAGGGCGACGGCCGCCAAAAAGAATCGCGCTGATCGGAACGCCTTTTGGATTTTCCCAGTCCGGATCAATGGCGGGGCACTGTTTGGCCGGAGCCGTAAACCGGGAGTTCGCATGGGCCGCGACTCTGCCGCTGTCTTTGGTCCATTCCTTACCGGTCCAGTCGATGATCTTGCCGGCCGGTGCGTCGTATCCGATACCTTCCCACCAGACATCGCCGTCTTCCGTCAAAGCAACGTTGGTGAAAATCGTGTTTTTTTCAATCGCTTTCATCGCGTTATAATTGGAATCCAGCGACGTGCCGGGAGCAACGCCAAAGAAACCGGCTTCCGGGTTGATGGCGTAAAGCCTGCCATCTTCGCCGAACTTCATCCAGGCAATGTCATCACCCACAGTTTCAACCTTCCAGCCGGGCACCGTGGGAATCAGCATGGCCAGATTGGTCTTGCCGCAGGCGGATGGAAAAGCGGCCGCCACGTACTTTTTCTCGCCCTCGGGATTGGTGATGCCAAGGATCAGCATATGTTCAGCCAGCCAGCCCTGTTCGCGGGCCATGACCGACGCGATCCTGAGCGCAAAGCACTTTTTGCCCAGAAGCGCGTTTCCGCCATATCCGGAACCGTAAGACCAGATGGTTTTCTCTTCGGGAAAATGGGAAATATATTTTTTCTCAATCGGAGCACAGGGCCACAGGGAACCATCGGACTCTCCGTCGGCCAGCGGCTTGCCCACGGAATGCAGACAGGGAATAAACACGCCGTCTTCTCCCAGAACATCCAGCACCTTTTGGCCCACCCGGGTCATAATGTGCATATTCGCGACAACGTAAGGAGAATCGGTAATTTCGATACCGATTTGAGCAATGGGCGATCCAACCGGCCCCATGCTGAAGGGGATGACATACATCGTCCGTCCCTTCATGCAGCCGTCATAGAAGCCTTTCATCGTGACCTTCAGGCCTTCCGGGTCAATCCAGTTATTGGTCGGACCCGCTTCGTCCCTGGTTTTCGATGCAATATAGGTTCGATCTTCCACCCGCGCCACGTCGGAAGGATCAGAACGGAAAAGAAAGCAATTCGGCCGCTTGCTTTTGTTGATCGGCGTGGCCAGACCTGAATCAACCATAATTTTGATCATGGCATCATATTCATTCCGGGAACCGTCGCACCAGTAAACTTTATCGGGCTTACACATTTTGGCCATGTCATCCACCCAACTAATGAGCTTCTTACTTTTGGTCATACTACTGTCGTTCATGCATGATCTCCTTCAAGTACTTAATTTCATTTACTTTACGGAAAATTAAATCCGCAGGTTCGAATTAAAATCCCGACATGTGGCGCTTGAGATCAGTAGTAAAATTTCGCAAAAAAAGCAATCAATATTTAGGTGCCCGGTGATAACACCGCCAGTGTTTTGGTATGATCCAGACCCGCAAGCCCCCTAAGTTCATGGCCGATCATATGGGTGGCCCAATCCTGAGGAACCCCGGCGCTGATGAGCCCGTTGAGACCAGGCGTATCGCACCACATCAATTGGCGCGCACGTCAGAATTTTCAAGTTCCGTTAATATTTAATTTTTCCGGCGCTTTCGATTTTTGTTGTTTCTTTCAAATCGAAATAATTGTAAACAGAAAAAGGAGGATGTATGAATAAAAACATTTTTATCGTGAAACTATTATCAGCGGTTCTTGTCGTTATTGCGGTGATAACATTCAACTCCGCCGTCTCCATAGCGTCAGATAAAGCGCAAAAGTTTAGCGAATATGCGTCTTCCGGAAACTACTTCAAATGCAGCATTCCCAAAGACTGGAGCGTTTACTCCCCTGGTTTCGGCTTGTCTGAAGAAGAGAAAAAAGTATATGGCGTTACCCTTATGGGTCCGAAAAGCAAAAGTCCGATTTCTCCATTAATTGCCATTCACTATTATGCCCCGGGAAACCTTCTGCACAAAACAATGGATGTATTTATCCGGAGGCACTCTCAATCCATTTTTGGTATTGAAACAGAAGGAAAGTCTTACGGTAACGTCCAGGAAATTAAAATTGCGGGAAGAGAGGCGAAAACATTTGAAAGGATAGACATTCGCTTCATCGAAGAGCGGATTATCAATCCGGCAAAGGTGCCAATTTATGAGAAATTTATCACCATTCCCGCCGGAAGCGGCGAGGGATTTTATGTTCTGAAGTTGTCCGTTCCCGTAGAGATAAAAGATGAATACAAAGGACTTTTCGATGTAACGGTAAATTCTTTCTCAATGGAAAATTAAAGAGACATTCGTCATGTGGATACGGTCTGTCATCATCGTTTCGGGCATCTGCACCTTCTTTTGTTTTTATATGACCTTTCTTGCCTTCAGGCTCAATGACAATGGCGCCTTTCTGTTTTCAGGTTTTGGGCTGTTTTTTGGAACTCTGTTCGTCATTTCATCTGTTAAAGCAGCCGCTGTGAAGAGCGCATTTTTTAAACATATCGATGAAAAAATATCGGGGGAATCCAAACCGGTTGTTTTTGTGCCTCATTGGTTTATGATGTTAGCATTAATTATCGCTGGCATTGCCGTCCTTGCCGCGATATTCATTCCGATATTTTTCAAATGAATTCCGGAGTAGTCTATCAATCATTTGTTTGGTGTCAGGCAGTGGAAAATCGCGGTTGCAGACTAAACGAAATAACCAGATTGTTTTGCAGATCAAGGAAAGGTTTATCTATGTCAGGCGTAAAAAATATCAGATTTTCAGCTTCGTTCATTTTGTTTCTTTGTGTATTTCTTCCGGCAGTCGGCGCCGCCGGTCAGAATCGTGAAATGATCGCTTCCGGAGAATACATCATGGGCGATGGCGAAACGATGGCCGTCTCCGAGGAACGCGCCCGGACCAATGCCATCCGTAAAGCGGCGGAGGAAGCGGGTGTTTTTGTCAAAAGCTACACCAAAGTCCGCAATATGACCCTTGAGGAGGACGAGGTCGAACTGATCGCCAACCACGCGATGAAAGTCACCCTGCTGGACAAAAGCCGCTCCATGGAAGGAAACGCCGTGCGCCTGACCGTCAAAATCAAAGCGGTGGTCTCCGAGGCGGATATCGAAGCCAATTTGAAACAGGCGGCCTCCGACCGTCAGACCATTACCGAATATCGCAGGATGAAGGATGAATTCGCCAGACAGACCCGGGAACTGGAAGCCCTTAAAAAACAGCTCGCGGGGGCGCCTGCGGAAAAACAAAAAGAAGTGCTGGGCCGGATCGGCGAAAATGAAAATCAATTCCGTGCGGCGCTTCTGCTGGAAGACGGCCTTGCCAAAATATCAGCGCTGAATTTTTCCGGCGCGGACACCGTCCTGACTAAAGCCATCGAGCTCTATCCGAAACTGGCCCAGGCTTACGCAGCGCGTGCCGAGGCGCGTCTATTTTATACGGACAAAAAAGAACTGCTGGCGGACGTCAACCGGGCCATTGAACTGGAACCGGGCAATGCGATGTATTACGCGGTTCGCGCCCGCATCAACACATTTAAAGCCAACTGCTCCGATCAGAATCCACAGGGTTGTGAGGAATCCTTCGCCGACATTAATAAGGCCCGGACACTCGATCCGGCCAATCCCGCCTACGTGATAATGCAGGGCGCGCTTTACGCCGCCGTCAATCAATTCGACCGCGCGGCGGCGCAATATGACCGGGCCGTCGCCATGCTGCCCTCAACGGCGCTGCCGCTCGTCGCCGTCAACACGTACCTGCAACGCGCCGTATTCCGGCTTGACGCCGCCGAAGGGGATTACCTGCCCAAAGCACTGGATGATTTGAATCGGGCCGTTTCCATTATCAGCTCTCCGGCGTATATGACCGAAGATGTGAAAAAAGTTGACCGGATGATGAAACAAAACCCAAAAAACGACCAGGAAGCCGCCCCCCTGCTCAAGGAATACTGGGGGGTGGATGTCACGAAGATGAGCGAGGCGGAGAAAAAGGCCTTCGGGGCGCGCTTCGAAAGCGCCCGGCAGGTGTTGAACAACGCGTCGGTGGTTTACTGGGAAAGATCGAAGGTCCTTTATGAGGCAGGCAACGTCGCGGCCGCCGAAAAGGACCGGGCCATGGTTTGCCAATGGACCGGCGGCGGTTCACTTATTTATACCTCGGGCATCGTGGCGGATGCGAATATCTGCACGCCCAAAGGCGCCTATCGGCCGTTTGCCTCGCCGCAAAATCTTCAAGCCTATCAGTTATTCAAGCGTGGCCAAAGACTCTCTGCCAAAAACAAATATCCCGAGGCCATCGTTTTGCTGAGCCGAGCTCTGGAATTGGATTCCAATATGGCCGACGCCTATATCACACGCGCCTTTGCCTATGAATATGGCAAGCCGCCGCTCTTTGAAAAAGCCATTGCCGATTTTACCCGGGCGATCAAGCTGGGACCGAAAAATTCCCGCGTCTTATACGAACGCGGTCTGGCATACTGGGCGCGTTCCAAAGACAGAGATTGGAATGATGATGAGAAAAGCGCAAAGCAGGACAGAAATCTGGCGGAAAAAGATTTTTCGGAAGTGATTCGGCTCAAAAATGACGACATCCACATGAATTTGGCACTTGTTCAGCGCGGCAGAATTTATCAAACCAATGGCAACTATGATGCGGCAGCCAAAGATTACTTAACCGCGGCCCGTTTCCATGGCAACATCGGCATGTTTCTGGATGCGGCAAGTGTGCTGGAAATGGCTGGGAAAATCAAAGAGGCCGGGCGAGCGCTGGATGAATATATTGCCAACGCTAAAAAAGTAATAGCCCAGACAGGCGAAGGCGGCAACCCCGATCTGGAACAGAATGTAGCTCAGGCTCAAACCGAAAAGAAAAGGCTGCAACAGCAGAAAACAAAAAAGCGCTAGCCGTTGCGGAGGGAAGATTCTTTGTGGTCACTTCTTTCATGGTCAGGCTATGCAGTGCGTGTTTTCCGGTGGCGGTAGTATCTCAGCGGAATCACGAGGACGAAGAAGGGAATCATGTACATGGCGGCGACCAGCGGCTCGACGGGACCGAAAAACTGAGATGAAAAAACAATCACCAGCACGTTATTGATGTTTCCCAGCATCACCGCCCCGGCCAGATGATTATGCAGAGGACCTTTCCGGAAGAAGAATATGCCAACGACGCAGTAAATTGCCGCCAGAACAAAAACGACAACTGCCGCCATCATAATCACCATGGGCTCTTTTCTGAAAAAAGGCGCGTAACGATAGAAAACCCCCAGGTTGATCAAAGCAAACATTAAAAGCGAAGCGGGAAACTGAATTTTCAGAATCGGAGCAACAAACCGGGGAATCATGTATCGGATGATTTCAACGATGATAATCGGAATAAAAATTACCATGGCCAGCATCTTCAGCATCGCCGGAAAGGAAATCGCCGCATCTCTGGCGACAACAATTTTAATGAGCGCCGGGAGCGTAAAAGGCGCCAGTGCGGATGTAATCACCACCACAACGAGGACGAGTGATGAGTTGCCCCTGACCATGTTGGAAATCATCGGCGAAACAACGCCGGTGGAGACACCTGTCAAAAGCAGGGCGGCCAGCGCGTAATCCGGGGCAACAAAATAAAACAGGTAGTAAATAATGACCGGCAGGATGGCAAGCTTCAGCACGGTAAAGCCCGCAATCTCCCGGCTGTGGCCCCTGAGCGCCTTCCAGACATCCGCCAGATCAATGGACAGATAGCTCAGGAAGAAATTAATCATCAGGCAGTAAACAGGAAAGCCCTGAAACCGCGCGCCGAAGTCAGGAAAGATAACGGCGACGGACATGGAAGAAATGACCACGATAACGAGCAGGATATCGTTTGTGCGAAAAGGCGTTTGCATGAGACCTGATTAACAGAGAGAATTTATCTTATCAAGATTTTTCATTATTCTATCGCATTGACTTATATCCAGGTATTTCTTACAATGCCGCCGCAACTTGAACATGATTCTCTGAATGATCAGGAAAGGCAACAATTCCAAAACCGCCTCCTTCGGCAGTCACTTGAGAGTTGATGCGGCAATAGAAATTCTATCGATGAGCGAAATGGCGCAGCGGATATGATGCTTATACTTGATGGAGGCTCCGGCTGTGGAAAGGTCTCAAATGAACACTCGTAAAGTGCAACCATTCGTTAACATGGCGATGCCCGTCGCCGTGGTTGCAGTCTTGTTGATATTCATTGCCGCAATCACGTCTTTCGTCTGGCAAAACAGTCATTTCATTGGCGATGATATTTGGAACTTCGAGTATATTTCGAAACAGTCGTTGATTAATTATATATTATCCCCCATTGACGTCCACTTTGTACCGTTGCATAAGCTGGCGAGTTTCCTTATTTACATGATTTCTCCACTCGATTTCCGTGTTGCGCTTGTCTTCATGGTCGCCTGCTGGCTTGGAGTAATCATCATTACCCACCGGGTTCTGATCCGGTTGACGTCGAAACAGGCGGCCTGGATCATTACATTAATGCTTGGCGCAAGCCCGTTGTTGATTCACAATCTGATCTGGTGGAGCTCGGCCATGCATCGGCTGCCCAACCTCTTGCTTCAAGCCGCCGTTTTTTTATTTTATCTTCGATACCGCGAACGGGAAAATGGCCGTGATGCATTTTTATGCGTTGCAATGCAAATCTGCGCCTTCGGTTTCATTGAGACTGCGTTACTTTATCCGTTGATGCTTGCATCATTCGAAATGTGTCTTGCTTTTATGGAACGGCGCGTCTCTAAGGCAGGGCTTAAATTATGCATGATGATGGCGGCAATTTCGATGATCTATCTGGCCTGGTATTTAATGTTTGCCCCCGGAATTAGGCCATCGCACCCCATCAGAATAATTGATCTCCTGATTCTGGTTTTCTATTATCATCTTCATCTCGGCAGTTTGCTGTTATTCCTGCCTATCGGCCAACTCTGGGCGGCATATGTGTCCGGCGCCATTTGGTTGGGAGCGGCCTCTTTCTGTATATGGCGCCGCCCCGGCAATATAGTACCGATTGCCGTTTTACTGGTTCTTCTATCCATAAGTTTTGTCATGCTGCTTATTGGACGCGGCAGCATAGCAACCCCCGGTCCCGGCACAATGCGCCATCATATCGATCAACTTGTGATACTGGCAATCTTCGCCGGTTTGATCATTTCGCGATACCCTGTTCATTCCCGTGTATCGCCTGGCACTCCCTGGTATGGGGCGGCCTCAATATTATTAGCTGTGTTTATTGTAGCCTACCCGATGGCTTCCTATCAAACAAGCCGAGCCTTGTTCGCCCGATTTTATATTGCCAACAAACAGACGCATGATTTTATGTCAGATATGCGCCAATCCCTTCAAGAGCTATCCGTTGCTCAACCGCACGCAACCATTGCAGCCAGAACCTTCCCTGATTTTGCCGCATCGCATGAACACACACAGATCGAAAACGTTTTCGGGCCGCTGTATCCTGAACTGAAGTGGGTAAAGCCGGAAGGAATTAGAGAAAGAATGCTATATATCTGTGATGATGGGTCCCTTGTCCCGAGCGATCAGCAAGGGCAGTCCCCCTGCGCCGGACGGGCAATCAAGACCGAATTGTTTGTTCATCAATCACCGGATTTCACGGTAACCGTTCCCAAATATTGCAGCGAACCTGATGATATTCGCAGCCCGACCATCGTTATGAATAAAGAATCAGGTTCAACCCGATTCATCGCAGATGTTGCTGACCTCAGTAAATATCCTGCGGGGACGACTCTGAAGGATACGCCGAAGCTTTTTTGTTTGTTTCTTCAGC
>Ga0074199_1000096_pt1 | contig 195414 bp, 154 predicted proteins | sample EPASupsiteSAE347_FD_64528 | JGI IMG/M metagenome (GOLD analysis project Ga0074199, IMG submission 64528) | Bioremediated contaminated groundwater from EPA Superfund site, New Mexico - Sample SAE3-47 | ecosystem: Environmental > Aquatic > Deep subsurface > Groundwater > Contaminated ... | reverse complement strand
GAGGTTAGGGATACTGTTCCACCGGCACTAAGTGCAATAGCGAATATGTGTTCATCCGCAATCAATGGATCCAAAGTACTGGATATCTTAACACGGTAACCTACCGCAGGAGTTATATAGGAGGGTATCCACCAATCCCACGTCGTGCCACTGACCGACCACGCCAACAACTCGTACGCTGAGGTAATCGGATTCCAAAGCTCTATCTTGACATTTTCAGTGAAAGTCGTTGTCCATGCTATCGTCATGTTTGAATTTCGTGCAAAGGTGCTTCCAATTGCCGGTGTGCCAATAACAACACTCCCGCCCGCACTCGTTCCGATCGTAAATGCATGCTCCTGGCTGATCATCGGATCAAGAGTACTCGATACTTTTATCCTGTATCCTGCTGCTGAAGTCATGTAATTGGGAATATACCAATCCCAACTGGTACCACCCACCGACCACGCCAACAACTCGTAGGCAGCAGATACCGGATTCCAAAGTTCAATCTTTACATTTTCAGGAAATGTTTTAATCCAGGATAAGGCATGTGTCGTATTTTTCAGCCAGGTCTCGCCACCAGCTGGCGATGAAAGCGTGATTGTACCTCCGCTGCTGGCCGCGATATTGAAAACATTTTCAAAATTGATCAAGGGATCCAAAACACTCGAAACTTTAATCTTGTATCCATTAGCAGGAGTTATGTACGATGGTATCCACCAGGTCCAGGTAGTTCCGCCCACTGACCAAGCCAGTGTTTCATAGACTGAGGTTATAGGATTCCAGAGTTCCAGTTTGACATTCTCGGAGAATGATTTGGTCCAGGCAATGGTCATCGTTGAGTTACGGGGATAGGTCGCGGTCGCAATAGGTGGTGTTGTTAAAGTAACCGTCCCGCCCATACTGGCAACTACCGAGAAAGCTTCCTCCTCATTTATACCGGAATCATTTGTACTAGAGACCCTGACCTTATACCCTGATCCAACAGGCAAATCAAATGGCACCCACCAGCCCCATGTTGATCCCGATACGGAAGCAGTCAACGTACTGTATCCAGACAAGGGGTTGAACAACTCGATCTTTACATTCTCAGGAACGTTGGTCTTGGTCCACTGAATGTTATAGTTTGAATTCCTTAAAATGTTCGGGTTTCCCGATGGCGCAGTCACGTTGATTGCCGCACCAGGAAGACTTCCTGAAATGGTCAGGGGATTGTCAGAAACATCGAAGCAGCCTTCAGGAACAACCGATCTGGAAATTTTAATAAAGTAGTTGGTGCCTGGTGTCATCCAGTTTGGAACGACCCAAGAATAGGAGTTCCCGCCCACAGATGCTGCAATATTCATTGAATAGGTACAGGTGGCTGAGGAGGTGCCACTGTAAAGGTCAATGATTACGTTGGAGGTCAGGTTATCAACCCAGGTAATAGTATGGGATGATCCTTTTAACAAGGTTTCCCCTCCATTGGGCGAAGTGACTGTGACATAGGGAGCCTGTCCAGAAACAAAAGAAAAGGCGCCGATGACAAAAACAGTCGCTAAAAGTAATTTGTAAAAATTAGCTTTCATATGGTTTGTTTTTACTTATTGACATATTTAAACATTTCGAGAAGCATAGTTTTTTTAGCATTTTACAAAATTATCCCATATTTCACCCGAATCAAGTGGATGTAATTAGAAAATAAGTAAGTGTTGCCGGTTTTCTTGTAAGTGTATCCGGTTTATTCTGATGCTATTTTTGACCAGATCGGGAGGGATCCGACATCGGATTCAAACCTTATATAAATACGGCACCAGATGGCATTAGACCCTGATGGGTTTTATATCAATACAAATCGTAAAAACGGGGAGAAATAATTACCGTGTCGCTGAATTCAGCGTATAGGCGCCTATTAAACGCGAATATAATGATCCAGTTTCTGTATAATATATCCTGATGGAGTAATCATTCTCCGTTTCCCAATGGCTTCCTTCGATAAGGGTTTCATCACCTCTGACCCTACCTTTTTCCCGGAATACATATAGATAGTTATAGTACCCTTGTTTTAAAAGGAGATCGGTTTCATACCCTCTTCTGGAAAGGTTATAATTCATTTTAGAAGCATCATTTAACTGCATCTGCGTGAGGTCTCCCAGGATGTAAAAATCGCCGTTTGGGATGGCTGCAGGATAGGGAAGAAAAAAATGAACAAGCGCGTAATCTGATTCAATCGCACTATTTTCGGCATGCTCCTCGTTTTTGATAAAAAACCGGCCATTCAGATCCTGATCAAAAGTGTACTGTTTGTAGGTCCGGGGCAGATCGTTCAGCAGATAGACCTGTGTCATGGTATCAAACTGAATTTTACGGATGTTCTCCGATTGATAGAGCAGACTTTTAATATCGAAATTTCGGAACTGGTTTCCTCCTGCGAAGGTAATGTTTTCATCGTACCGGTAATCCAGTTCACCCGGTCGGGAAAACCGTGGTTTCAGAATGATAATTTCATTATCGGTTCTTCCGTTTTGCTGAACTACTGTACGGATTTCACGGGTCACATCATTAATCTGAAAACCATTCAGGTTGACTAAAAAATCAACCTGCTGGCTCAATTGCTGTGCTCCCGGCAGCGAGCTCTGTACTACGCGTCCTGAGAGGGTAAGAGGAGTCGTTTCTGCTACCAGGAACCGACGGGTAAATACGATCCTGTAGGGCTCTTCTTCATAGACGATGAGCAAGTAGTTACCGCTTACCTTTGGGCTCATATTTTCTGTTGGGAAAACCGCTGAAAAATGGATATATTTTACCGTGGTGTTATAAGAATATTCAAACCGGTCAATATTTTCTTCCCTCCATCCTGCAATGAAGTCAGCAGGGTCCATGCGTTCATTCAGGGTCCAGTCGAAATCGCACAGTTGAATGGTGAATTTGTAACGCTTCAGGTCAGGTCCCAGATCGTCGAATGAAAAGGCCAGACGCTCCTCCGATCCCAAATGAATTAACGGCATTGACAAGGCATCTGCCTCTTTGTGAACCTGAATGGTCCTGATCATCGGATCATAACAGATATTTTCAGCAGGAATGGCTGCCTGAACCAAAAATGAACCTGTGAATATGAAAACTAAAACCAAAATCTTTCTCATCGGATCAGGTAATTGTCAGGAATGAGGGAATTCATCAGGCCGGCAAATTAACATAATTTAGGAAATAGCATTTTCGTTATTTATGAATGTCCTGCGCCGGAATTCAGAACATATTATGGCAGCGGCAACCGCTGCATTCAACGATTCGGCACGATTTCGTCCTTTTGGAGAGGCAGCGGGGATTGCAATCCTGTGTTGTATCAGGGGTTCGAGTCTTGTTGAAATGCCATGGGATTCGTTTCCAATGACGATAATACCACAGCCCTGAATATTTTTGGTTGAATAGATCGATTCTCCCTCTAAAACAGCTCCGAAAACCGGGAAAGGCCCAACGGGAATATCCCGGACTACGGTATGCGGATGGAGCAGTGCTTTTGCCAAATCAGTTACATAAATTCTGACTCTCGCGATGGAACCCATGGTGGCCTGAACAACCTTTGGGTTATAAGCATCGACGCTGGATTGTGAACACATGATTGAACCGATTCCAAACCAGTCGGCGATCCGGATTATGGTTCCAAGGTTACCCGGATCTCGGATATCGTCGAGTGCCAAGATAAGCGGGTTGACCGATCGGTCGGCAGAGGTGTTGAAAGGTTCGGATTTTATACTGTCTGAAGAACCAGGAGGATCAGGATTGGGAGTCGGGTCGGTAACATCTTTTTTGGCATAATCGGGAATCTGGACGACTGCCAGCACCGGACTCGGAGAGGTCAATGAGGATATCCTTTGCATTTCGCGGGGCAATGTTTCAAAGAATGGAATGTTGTTCGTCGCCTTATGATAATGATTCTGCATCCACTCCCGGGTGGCGTAGATTCCCTGAACCCGATATTCGCTATCAAGGATTTCCTCGACGATTTTTTGTCCTTCGGCAATAAAACAATCGTACTCTTCCCTGAATTTTTTTTGATGCAGGGAGGATATGAATTTTATCTGTTTGGCTGTGAGCATAAAAAAAATCCCGGAATCCTTAAATCCCGGGATAAAGTTACAAATTCCGTAAATGTTATTCAGCAAAAACCTCGAAGGTAATTTCTATATGAACTTCTTTATGAAGGTGGATTTTTGCTTTATAGGTTCCCAGTTCCTTGATATGTTCCTGATCAACATGGATTTTTTTCCTGTCGATATCGAAGTTGAACTGTTCTTTTAATGCCTGGGCAATCTGGATTGCATTAACCGATCCGAAGATCTTACCACTTTCCGCGGCTTTTGCTCCGATTTTCACCACAATATCCTTCAGGTTCTGAGAAAGATCCTCGGCCGATTTTTTGATTTTTGCTTCCTTATGTGCCTTTTGTTTAAGGGTTTCAGCCAGCATTTTCTTGTTTGAATCAGTTGCGAGAATTGCTATTCCTTGCGGGATCAGGTAATTTCTTGCATAACCCGGTTTAACCGACACCTTTTCATTTGCATATCCCAGGTTCAGGACGTCTTGTTTTAAAATCACTTCCATGGTTATGACCTCCTTATTTTAATAAATCTCCAACATAGGGTAAAAGAGCGATATGACGGGCGCGTTTAACAGCCTGGGCCACTTTACGCTGGTATTTGGTAGAGGTTCCCGTAATTCTGCGCGGTAAGAGTTTTCCCTGTTCATTGACAAATTTGAGCAGGAAGTCAGCGTCTTTATAATCAATATACTTGATGCCACTCTTTTTAAAGCGGCAATATTTTTTCTTTTTGGTATCGACCGCTATCGGGGTCAGATATTTTATTTCGCCTTGTTGTTGTGTTGCCATGATAAGAAATTTTTGAGTTGTTACTGTGCTTTTTCCTCTTTTGCCGCTTTTGACTTGTTCCTTTTCTTTTCGTTATAAGCCAGCATGTGCTTATCAAGAACAACAGTCAGAAATCGGAGAATACGCTCATCGCGTTTGAAAGTCACTTCCCATTCGCGAATGATCGAAGCCTCAGCTTTGAATTCAATCAAATGGTAAAAACCGGTTGACTTCTTTTGAATGGGATAGGCCAGTTTGCGCAACCCCCAGTTTTCCTCAAAAATGATCTCGGCTCCTTTGCCGGTAAGGAATTTTTGATACTTTTCTACCGTTTCCTTCATCTGTTCATCAGACAAAACGGGAGTCATAATGAAAACGGTTTCGTACTGTTTTAACATTGTCAATTGATTTTAATAGGTTTATATTTTTTAAAAAGGACTGCAAAATTAGAAAGAATTTATCAGTTTGCCAAATATTCCTGGTACCGAATATGAAAACCTGTTCCCAGGTATTTCCATTCTGCCCCCGACCGGGGCAATTTTCTGCCGGTTCGTAAGAACAGGAAAAGAGAATGAATTCTCAGACGGGTGAAATTTTGCTAAGGAGAACCACTGCGTATGCTGACACACCCTCCTCCCGGCCGATAAAGCCAAGTTTTTCATTGGTTTTTGCCTTGACCGAAATCCTGTCGACCGGAATGTCGAGGCAATTTGCCAGGCATTCCCGCATCAGCGGGATCATGCTTTGGAGTTTCGGGATCTGAAGAACAATGGTGGTGTCAATATTTCCGATTTGATATCCGGCTGAGGTGACAAGCGACTGGGTTCGTTGCAGCAAAATTTTGCTGTCGATCCCTTTAAAAGCATCATCCGTGTCGGGGTATTGTGTCCCAATATCACTGAATCCGGCAGCTCCCAGCAAAGCATCGATGATCGCGTGGATCAAAGTATCTCCGTCAGAATGTCCTGTGGCTCCTTTGGAATGGGGTATCAGTATCCCTCCCAGGAAAAAATGCACATCCGGGCTCAATTTATGGGTATCAAATCCGAATCCAATCCGGAACATGCTTTTTTTCAATTCTGACGTGAACAATATTCAGGTTCCACGTCACATTAGAATCAGTTAGTTGACTTTTCCTCTTTGGTATCGGTCTTCGAAGCCCTGTCGAAGTTGAACAACAGGGTAAATTGCAATGTATTCTGCAAAGGATTGTTATTTTTTATGGGCAGCAGATAAGAGAAGTCAAGTCCAAAAACGTTATACCGTAATCCGGCTCCGAGGGTCACGAATTGCCGGTCGCCTTTATATTTTGATTCATAGAAATAACCGGCACGGATGGAAAACAATTTGTTATACCAATATTCTGCCGCAATGGCAACATTGATTTCCTGCAATTCTTCCGTGAATCCCCAGGGTGCATCATAAAATGACTGAATCATTCCTTTCACCGGTGAAACGTCAGGATCCATTCCATACTCAATAACCTTTTTCCCGTCAGGACCAATAATCGGGCTGCCGTTGGAGTCGAGTGCATAGACAGGTGGCGTTGGCACCAACAATTTGGTAAAATCAAGTGAAAATGACAGGCGATTATAATCATCAATATCCATGGTGAAGGAAGGACCGATCCGGAGGGTAGTAGGGATAAAATCGCGAACAACCGAGGTACTGCTGTACGACATTTTTGCCCCGATGTTCGAAATATTGAGGCCCGCGTCAATGGATGCGCCGGAGATCCCTGTTATCTCCATTACATGGTGATAGTATATAGCAACGTCGGCAGCGATGGAGGTACCGGGTCGCACATCATAATTTGAATAGTTTACAGGCACCAGGTTTGAATAGATGAACCGGGCGGCAACAGCTCCTGAGAATTCACGGGAGAATTTCCGGGCATAGGTTGCGTCAATGGCCCATTCGTTGGGTTTTACTTCGCCCAGTTCCTGGCCCACATCGTTGGTGAACATCACGGCTCCCATGGAGAAGAACCTGAGTGACATGGCGATTGCTTGTTTATCGCCAAGTTTTCCGTATCCGGTCACGGAAGCAAGTCCGATATCGTTGACCAAGCCTCTTAACCAGGGAACATAACCGATACCGAACCCGAACGATTTATCCATAAACGCGTATTTGGCGGGATTCCAGTACATCGAGTATGCATCGGGAGTGGTTGCTGCCCCAAGGTCTCCCATGCCTCCTCCCCGGGCATCAGGGGCAATTGAAATAAAGGGAACGGCAGTGGAGATGACCCTGCTTCCATCTGTGGGTTCTGTTCCTTGTGCAAACAATGAGGTCGTTGCCATGGTCATTGCCACTGCTAAAAGTAACCTGATCTTCATTTGATTCATTCTAAATAGATCGTTAAAATAGTAAATAAAAAAACTGGCAAATAAACGGTATAGCCTGAAAGTTATTGCATGTAATAAAAATCCAACGAGAAAAAAATTCACATTCACTTGATAATCACCAGTTTTTGAGTAGTTTCAGAATAAGAACCATTGGCACCTTTAAAAATGATCTTGTAGGGATATAGTCCGGAATTTAATTTCCTTCCGTTTGCATCTGTCCCATCCCAGGAAAGCGCCATGGAGTTATCCTGCGGAATTTGCCAACCGGTTTTCAGGGCCCGGACCATTCTGCCATTCAGATCATAAATACGTATTTCCACTTCAATACCACCATCCACCTGCTGTTGAGGCTCAAAAATGAAGGTTGTGTGGTCGAACATCGGGTTGGGAACGTTCATGACATTTTTCACGGTCAAATTGGTTGTACCGGATACAAAAAACATGATTGACTTCTCGGAAGAATTGTCAAAAAGGTCCCATGCTTTCAATGAAAGCGTATGAAGCCCGGCCGAAAGACCTGATAATTTACAGGTTACTGTTCCATTTGTAAAGGAATTGAATTCAGGCTGATAATAATCGTTAAGAAGGGTTGAATGGACCCGGTCATTGTCAATTGTCATGGTGATTTCATGACCAATTCCCAACCCGATTGCATTAATCCCGTTTTCATCATACAGGTCGGCCAGTAAAAGCGGAGCGGAGGTTGTCCGCGCCCCGGAGGTGAAAGAGCGGTCGCCGAGAAACAAGCTGATATCCGGTCCCGGGTTAACAGGAGAAAAATTTTCCATTCCACCGATCACAATTTTGTCAGAAAATCCGTTTGCATCCTGTACATCATTCCAGGCATAGTAAGATATTTTTCCGGATCCGAAAGGTAAAGAAATCGCCCGGGGAATGACACCTTTTACGATAAATTCACCATTTTTCACGGGAACATCTGCGCTAAATATCAGACTGTTCTGCATTTTGAAATCTTCAGGATAAGTCACACCCTGTTGGTTTGCGAGGGTGCGGAAGGTGACCTGTTTGTCAAATATCCGGCAATTCAGCGATCCATCATAGGAGGTAAGGGTATTTCCCGATTCATCTTCAATGCGACCCTTTATCTCCACCGTCGACATTCCTTTAACGGTATCGGCCTGGTCGGGGAATATGTGATTGATTTCTCTGGTAACCACTTTCATTTCGGGAAAGGCGATACTCTGGGCCGGATCGCCAAGCAAGACGAAATTGCGCAGTGATTCACTGTTGAGATTGTTATTTTTAGATATCCGGATCAGGTCCCCCATTTTAATATATTGTCCATGGTCATCGCGATCCATCAGATGGCGGAAAAAGCTGGTATCGAGTTTAATATTCTGACCGGCAAAAGCAAGCCGGGTTGTTGAGTACAACGCGATGGCGCCCCCATTCTCGTGGAGGATTACCATTTCGCCGGCTGTGAACCGTTCCGGATTGTCGAACCTGCTGAACTCACAGGTTGCGGTGATGAACACGGGGAGCCTGTCGAAGTTAGTCCAAGCCTGGATGTCGGAAGTATTTAATGCTTGTTCATAACTCCAGCCTGTTTCACCACCATGACCGGTATAATTGATGATAAGTGAACCCTTGTCAACGGCCCGGTTGATGGCGGCTGTGGCATCCGGAAAGCGGTAGCCGCCGGGGATTGGTTCGATCTGATAGGCATCGAGGTAAATTTTATTTATATTGAAAACCGGGTATTTATCAGCAACGATTTTACAAAGCTCTTCCGCCTGATGCATATGCAGGTTATGATCTTCATCGTCGGCCACAAAAGCAACGTTATTCCGCCAAGCTGATCTGACGGGATATTCCTTCTTGTCATAATGCAATATTTTATTGATCACGGCCAGGGCTTCTTCAACCGTGGATACCGGGAACCGGCCAATCCCAATATCGATACGGCCATTGGCGCTTTGTCCCGATTGATCGGCCATGATCCCGTAATAGTCGTCGGTTACATAAGATGCCGTACCCGCCAGAGATTCCTGTGACTGAAAGGTTGGAATATAATTGTTGTTGCCCGGAATCCGGTTTTTCGGGTCGTAAGAGCCATCGCCAAACAACAGCAGGTATTTCGGGGTTTCGCCGCCCGAACGGTCAAAAAACAGTTTCATGAAATCCCGGATTGCTGTTGGGTCAGGCCTGCCGCTTGCAAATTCATTAAACACCTGATCGGTGGTTGCAATCAATGTGGTCAACCCGTTTTCACTCCGGTGAAACTCGGCCAGTTGTTGTGCCTGGTCCTTAAACCTGGGATGTGTAACGATAACCATTTCAGCGGGTTCGGAAGCGTGAAGATCCTGATTTGCCAATTCTCCCAAACATTTTACAGAATGAAATACCGAATGATCAAAGGCAACGAATTCGTGCAGGGTATCCGAATGCTGGTGAAATATTAAAGTATCGTGTTGGAGTGAAGTCTGAAGGATTTTGATGGCAGCAGGATCGGAAACATCCCAAACCTCTATGGAAGCATTGGCGTTGGTAATTCGAAATTCCGAATGTTTCCCGGGCCCTGTGATGGTGCCGCATCTAAACAGCATTTGTGGTCCCGACCAAACCAGCTTTCTGGCATAACTCAATTCAAGGTAGTTAAGCCACCCGGTTGAACTGGGGGTGGGTAATTTATAGGTTAAATTGATCGTTACATCAGGCTTTGGATTTGAGATATAGGAGTATTTGGTTGTCGCCCTTCCCATCAATGTGTGGGCGGAGGGATCAGAAGAGTCGACCTTCAGAGAATCAATTTTTTTATTATTATGAGAAATAAAAAAATAGCTGATATAGGGTGATTTGGCTACCACACTGGTTTTGAGTCTGAAAATAAAGGTAGAATCGATATCAGGAATGACAAAATGGAAATCACGACTGTTCCGCGATTTATCGAACAGTTCACCGTACCACTCACGTCCTGAACGCAACAGGCTCAATGAATCAAGTTCATGAAGCTGGTAATCTTCATAATTGGTGATGACATTTTCAGGATTTCCGACAGGAGGATCGGCATTTATAACTCGTACACCAACATCGGTATTAATATTTAGGAAATAATAAGTTGAATCGGAGTAAAGGTTCCGCTGGTGGATGAAGTAATGCTTCTGCCGGTCATACGTCCATTTATCCGCCTGTTCCCCATAGAACAAAAGGTCGTCGCCCGGATCCAGCCTGCCATTTCCGTCATCCCTGACCATAATCGCGATTTCGCGAAGGTCGTCAATTCGAGGAGTAACATTCATCTCGGGAAGCATCCCGCTGCCATTACCGAACACCCTGATCTTAGAAATATCAACTGTTTCCGGATCGATACCAAGGGTAACAAAATCGTTGTAAGTGATCTGATGGATGCCTGTTTGGGTCACCACCAGTTTGAACCATCGACCCTGGGCAAGCACCGAATGATCCTTATGTGGCAAGGTGGCCCTGAGTGTCCAGGGTGACAGGCACAGGATGAGTAAAATGGTAAGATACCGGTTCATAATCAGAATGATTGGCAAAGATATGAATTTAACGGATTACCACCAATTTTGACGCCTGCTGCTTAACTGTACCGTCGGGGATTTTCACCTGGACCTGATAAACATAGGTACCTGATGAAATTTTCCGGCCATTGTCCTGCGTACCATCCCACTGAATGGAAACATTCCGGTAGCCCTGTGAATCTATAGTCCGGCCAATGGTTTTTACAAGATCTCCCATAAGAGTGAAGATACGGATTTCAATCTCCAGTGTTTGATTAACCTGATTGGTCTCCCAACAAAAGGTCGTTTGATCCCGCATCGGATTCGGATAATTAATAAGGTGCTGAAAGGCAAATTCAGCCGAGGAAATCACAATAAAATCAATAGTTACATCCGAAGAGTTATTGTAAACGTCCCAGGCCTTCATGGTCAGCGTATGGGGACCATCTTCCATGGCACTCAAAGGGTAGGAAATGATTCCGCTCTTAAAAGTATTCAGGTCTGATACATAATAATCGTTCAGGATCATCGGGGTTGTTGACTTATGATCGAGTACGGCGGTGATATCGTGTCCGATTCCGTTTCCGACCGTATTAATACCCGAGGAGTCACTCATCACGGCAATCAGGGTTGGTTTCGGATCGGTGATGCCCCCGGAAACAAAATGAAGGTCATTGAGGTAAAGTGACAACTCAGGCCCCCGGTCATCGATAGGAGCTTCATTGTTATATCCGCCTACCTGAATGTTTTCGTCAAATCCATTTGCATCGGTTTCGGCGCCGCGGGCATAATAACTTATTTTTCCCACACCGAATTGATAAGCAATGTCCTTTGGAACAATGAATGAAAATGAGAACTGACCATTGACAACTTCTACTTTCCCTTTATAAACCGGATTTTTACGCAGGAAGAACCTGAAAGGATCATCGTAGCCATAATTCGCCTTTGTCCAGATTTCAGATGGTTTATCATAGACCGTTGGGAAGACCGTTCCTGAAAAGTCTTGCTGCAGATCTCCGGCAGCATCACGTATTTCGCCTTGGATGTTAATAACGGAAAGGGCCTTCAGGGTATCGGGTAAAGATTTGTTTTCCTGCGTATTGATCGAAGTAGTCACCACGTTCAGATCCGGGTATGCGATCTTCATTGCCGGGTCGCCAAGGAGTACAAATGAATGAACATTCGAAGAGCTGCCAAGCGAATCTTTTGCCTCGCGCAACAGGTCACCCATCCGGAGATATTTTCCCTTGTTTTTTACGAACAGGTACTTGTAAAACCTGTCGAGAAGGGTCTTATTAGTTCCGGCAAAAGTCAGGCGGGTTGTGGTAAACAGTGAAATACCGCCCCCGTTGCTGTTCAGAAATACCCATTCGCCTGCGGAAGTACGTTCGGGATCATCAAAGCGGCTGAATTCGCAGGTAGCGGTGACAAACACCGGCATGTTGTTGAAATTTCTCCAGGCTTTTATATCCGGCACTTCAAGAATCCTTTCATGGGCCCAACCCACTTCACCACCGTGACCGATATAATTCATGATCAGGCATCCTTTTTCGACCCGTTTATTAATGACGTCATTGACTTCAGGATAGCGCGCTCCTCCGGGTGTCGATACCATCGTGTAGGCGTCTGAATATATTTTATCAACATTGTAGGCCTTGAACTGATTTTCGATATCCTTGGCCAAGTCTTCGGAATCTTTTATGAACATATTGCCGCCTTCGTTCTGATCATCGGCAACAAAGGTGATGACGTTGCGCCAGTCATTCATCACCGATTCCCTGTTGGTGCTGTAATGGATAACTTTATCCACCGCGCTCTTTGCCTCAGCAAGTGTAGCAACCGGAAATCGTCCGATACCGATGCGCATGTTGCCGTTGGCAGACTGTCCTTCAGTTTCCTTAAGTTTTCCGAAGTAATCATCTGCCACAAAGGAGTTGACCGGGGAGAATGATTCGACGGAGGCATAAGAAGGAACGTAGTTGGTGTTGTTCTGGATCCGGTCCTTGTAATCATAAGAGGCATCTCCGAAGAGGAGCAGGTAGGCCGGTTCTTTGCCTGGTTCAGCCTTATTGTACATCATTCTTACGAAATCACGAATCGCGGTAATATCCTGAACTCCGGAGGAAAACTCATTGTAGATCTTCTCGGGTGTGGTCACAAATACTGAAAACTGACTCTGTTCGCGATGAAATTCAGCCAGACGGTTCGCTTCATCCAGAAACAGGGGATGGGTAACAATGATGTAATCGACCGATTGTGTGGCGTGAAGGTTTTGGTTTTCCACCTTTCCAATAAATGTAGGAGAAGCAAAGGAACTCCCGTCAAAAGCAATAAATTCTCTCAAGTCGTCGGTGGCCACTCTGAAAATGTAATTATTGCCGGTTTTTGAGGCATCCAGTTCACGGATGTTATCAATAGCTGTCACATCCCAAAAACTAAGATTCTGACCATTTGAATTGACTACAAATTCGGTTATGGCTCCCTGATTGGTCACTGAAGCTGATCGGAACGACATCTGAGATCCATACATAATTAATTGGCGTATGGCGTTCACTTCAAGGTAGTTCAGATATCCGACCGAACTGGAAGCTGATTTCAAATAGGACAATCTGATATCAATGGCAGGATTTGTTGTGAAAAAACCTCCCGACCCGGTGACCTGTTTTGCATAATCATCGTCAAATGTTCCGGAGGTGGACGGGATGGTCAAAGTTAGAAGGGAATTACCCTGGGCATAGATGGTAAAAGCGCTACTTCCGATGGTCGACCGGGCGGCCAGGTTTCCGGTGAGGGTTACCTTCCGGGTACCATCGATATTAGGAAAACTGAAAGCATAATTTCTGACTGTTGTAATGTCAAAAAATTGCTGATCCCACCATTCACGGCCTGATTTTGCGAGGTTTATATCGTCTTTTTCATAAAATGCATAATCATTAAAGGTGGTGGCCACGGAGGTAGCCGGGTCGGTCAGGCTTGTCTCCTTGCCCACCCGCTTACCGGCGCCATGGTCAAAATTGAGAAAATAGCAGGTTTGATCGCTGTAGGAGTTTTTTGCATGGTGAAACAACTGGTCTGTTTTCGAGTAACTCCAGGTATCGGGTGACTCACCGTAAAAGAGTATGTAATCACCGGCATCGAACTTTCCATCATCTTCTCCCGAAACATAAATGGAATTTTCAAGTAAATCGTCCACTCTTGATATGGCATTGGATTCCGGCAACATTCCTCCTCCATTTCCAAAAATTCGAATATTTTGAGGGTTTATTGTGGCAGGATCTATTCCCGCGGTTTTGAGATCCTCATAGCCGATCCTGTAAATTCCCGATGTAGTGACACTGAATTTATACCAGGCTCCCTCGGACAGAACGGATGCGGTGGCATATTTAGGGGAAAGGGATGTATGAGCCGTTCGAATCCCTGTGGTGAATGTAATCGAAAGTCCGAATGATACCAGTACCTGAATGGACCCTGTCGTTGTATCCAGACGAACCGGCATGATGGCAATCCGATGGGATAGATCACCGGTGAAATTCACCGGTTCGTTCCAGATTTGAATGGCATTTCCGATCAGCCCATGGTCTCTGATGTTCATTTCTTTGGTCATTCCGATGGTGAGATAAACAGGTTCGGTTATAACCACATCCGTGATGGTGTCTCCGACAGCGGGCGGATTGACGAAACAGTTGAAAACCGGTAACAATCCAAACTTCTGATCCAGCAAGGATCCCTCAAAGGAAAGTATGGTTTCCTGCCGGCCTGAATTAACCTCCTGCATGTGGAAAGGATTCCATTTGAGAATAAATGGTCCTTTAGGAATTTCCGTGTTGCCTTGGGCAACCCCGGCAGCCAGCAGGATCAGAAAAATGGTTGTAATCCGGAGAAAATGAAGTATTTTATGATTCATATCATGTCCCGATTATGCATAAGACAAAAAAAAATCCAGGCTGGTTGCCACCCTGAAAAAATATTCAGTCAAACAGATGAAAACTGTTTTTTAAACGTTTCGTGTCAGTGAATATTGTAATTTACCTGAAGGCGCTACGTTTTTTTTTAGTAATATTGTAACCTGTTAACAGGCTGGATTCAGCGTTATGTCAAGAAGAAATCAGGTATTGGTTATTATGCTCCTCTTTCAGTCTTTCCGGGGGGTTATGGCTCAGGATCCTGAATTCTCCCAGTTTTATGCCAATCCGCTGTATTTGAATCCCGCGCTGGCCGGCCTGAACATTTGCCCAAGGGCCGCAGGAAATTACCGGAATCAATGGCCGGGATTCGGTAAAGCGTTCAACACCTACAATTTTTCTTACGATCAATATGTGTCTTTTCTTCATGGTGGTATCGGGGTGTTACTGACAGCCGACAGAGCTGGTGGCGGAGCTCTGAATACAACGACCATCAGTTTAATGTACGCTTACAAATTTAACCTTACTTCAAGACTTCAGGCTAGTGGGGCAATAAAAGCAGGATATTACCAACGGCATCTTGCATGGGATAACCTCACTTTCGAAGATATGATAGTCCGCAATTCGACAGAAACTCTTGAAAAGCAGCCGGATCAGCCAAGGATCGGAGTTCCTGACTTCTCAGCCGGAATTTTTCTGGCTTATGATAATCTTGTTTACGGAGGGGTAGTGGTTGACCACCTTTCTCAACCAAAGATAGGATTCTACGCGAACAATGACACTCCACTGCATATGAAGTTCACGGTTCATGCAGGCGGGACTATAAACCTCAGGAAAAATGGAAGTGCAGACGATGAGCGGGAGTTTTCTTTATCGCCCAATGTCCTTTACCAACAGCAATTCATCTATCATCAGTTAAACATCGGATTGTATCTTACCATTGATCCGTTTATCGGGGGTGTCTGGTACCGTCACAGCTTTGAAAACCCTGACGCCATTATTCCGATGTTGGGTATCCATTATAAAAATCTCCAGGTGGGATATAGTTATGACTTCACGATAAGTAATCTGAAAGGCGCATCGGGCGGGGCTCATGAGGTATCGGCATCCTGGCAATTCCCCTGTTCTGAAAAAAGAAGACATATCAGGGCAATAAAATGCCCACGTTTTTAGTTATATGAACAATTTATTTTCAAGCACAAACTAACACTCACAAAAAATCGCATGGAACCCCATCAGAATTTGCAGAATTTGAGGATTTCATGTAGGTTTGCAAAAAAATTTCTCGCATGAAAATGAACAGGATCTTTCAGCTTGCAGCTTTGTCGGGTATAATTATTCTGGCAGGAGCCTGCAAAAAAGAAGCTTCACGGTCAACAGGATGGGAATACAACAATCCCAAAAACGGCGGTTTCGAGGTCAGGCAATTTGCCGATCAGCAAACCGGACCCGGCCTTGTGTTTATTGAAGGCGGAACCTTCACCATGGGCAGTACCCAGGATGATGTGATGTTTGAATGGAACAATAGTCCCCGCAGAGTGACTGTTGCCAGTTTTTATATGGATGAGACAGAGGTCCGCAATCTTGACTACCTGGAGTACCTATACTGGCTAAGCCGGGTTTATGCAACAGACTATCCGGGCGTTTATCGCAAGGCTTTGCCTGATTCACTGGTATGGCGGCAGAAACTTTCTTACAATGAACCGATTGTTGAGTACTATTTCAGGCATCCGGCTTACCGGAATTATCCTGTTGTAGGAGTTAGTTGGGTTCAGGCCAATGATTACTGCCTGTGGAGAACCGACCGGGTTAATGAGATGATGCTGATCAAGCGGGGCATTCTTGCCATGGATCCTGCCCAGAAAAATGAAAATAATTTTAACACTGAAGCTTACCTGGCCGGGCAGTATGAAGGGTTGGTTGACAAGCCGTTACCCGACCTGAACCCCAATGGAACGGGAACCCGTAAAGTCAAGATGGAAGATGGTATAATGCTTCCCAAGTACCGCCTCCCGACTGAAGCCGAGTGGGAATATGCAGCGCTTGGATTGGTTGGTAATACCTTGTACGAACGCGTTGTTGAAAGGAAGAATTATCCCTGGAACGGGAACTATGTTCGTACCGATGAAAACCGTTATTACGGAAGTTTCATGGACAACTTCAAGCGTGGTAACGGAGATTATATGGGTGTTGCCGGTAACCTGAACGATGGCGCGAACATTCCGTCAGCATGTGGTTCTTACTTCCCCAACGATTACGGTCTTTACAACATGGCAGGAAATGTAAGCGAATGGGTTCTCGATGTTTACCGTCCACTCAATTCCTATGAAGTTTCCGACCTGCATCCTTTCCGTGGAAATGTATTCAAAACGCCGGTCCGGGATGCTGAAGGATTCCTTGCTGAAAAAGACAGTCTTGGCAGGATCAAATACCGTGATATAACCACTGCGGAAGCCATGAATCGTAAGAACTACCGTCAGGCCGATAACATTAATTACCTCGACGGCGATTATGCTTCGAACATCGACAATAATGTCTGGAAAGAGGGCGCCCGGGATTCCAGCGCCACAAACCTGATGTATCAGTATGGTATGAGTTCTCTGATCACCGACCACGCCCGGGTTTATAAAGGCGGAAGCTGGAAAGATCCCGCTTATTATTTGAGTCCGGGTACCCGCAGGTACCTTGATGAAAATGATGCATCCGATGCAATCGGTTTTCGTTGTGCAATGACCCGTGTCGGCGGCTCCATTGCCGGAAGATAATACTTGTTTCAATGCGGAAACCCCGTTTCTGACCGAGACGGGGTTTTTTATATATGACCCAGTTCACCGAAACGATTTACCGGCTTTTTCAAAGTCACCCATCGATCTCGACCGACACCCGGAACATTTTGCCTGGATCCATCTTTTTCAGTCTGAAAGGGGAACATTTCGATGGTAACAAATTTGCCTCAGCTGCCTTGGAGCAGGGTTCTTCGTACGCCATTGTTGATGATCTGTCTGTCGTCAAAAGCGACCGGTTTATCCTCGTGGAAGATACCCTGAAAGAATTACAATCCCTTGCTACTTTTCACAGGAACAGGTTCCGGATACCGTTGATCGCAATTACCGGAACCAATGGGAAAACCACAACCAAGGAGTTGATCAGGACGGTACTGGAACAAAAGTACAGGACAGTTTCGACCTCTGGCAACTTAAACAATCATATCGGGGTACCGCTAACCTTGCTTAAGATTACCCCGAAGAGCGAAATCGCAATTATAGAGATGGGAGCCAACCATCCGGGTGAAATTGATTTTCTGTGTCGGATTGCCAATCCCGGTTACGGTATCATCACCAACATCGGTCGGGCCCATTTGGAAGGGTTCGGCTCCATGGAAGGCGTTATCAAGACTAAAACTGAGCTGTACCGTTTTTTAGACAAGGTCGGTGGAACCGTATTTCTGAATACAGATGATTCACTGCTCAGAAAACATGCAACGGGGCTCCGCATCTCCACCTACGGATCACCGCCAGCCGAAGTCACAGTCAGGTCATCGGATGCCGATCCTCATGTTAACGCGGAAATCCGGCTGCCCGGCTGTGAAGATATAACGATCCGGACAAAACTGTACGGAAAATACAATGTCAGCAATATCGCGGCGGCAGCTTGTATCGGACATTTCTTCCAGGTTCCGGCCGACCTGATCAAAAGAGCAATTGAAGGTTATGAGCCCGCCAACAACCGGTCGCAGATCATGATGACCCGATCAAACAGGCTGATTCTCGACGCCTACAATGCGAACCCCAGCAGTATGGAAGAAGCGCTGGTTGCTTTTGCGGAAACTTCATTCTCTGAAAAGATCCTTATCCTTGGAGATATGCTTGAACTTGGGACAAATTCGGATCAGGAACATCAACATATTTTAAGAAGGATTGGCGAGCTCGGACTGAAAAGGGTTTTCCTGGTCGGCCCGATATTTTGCAGGAACAATACCCTACCGGAGTATCATGGTTTCACCGATGCCGCCTTGGCAAAATTATGGTTTGAACATCACCGGCCCGAACAGGCAACCATTCTGATCAAAGGATCCAGAGGCATGCAGTTGGAAACACTTGTTGACACATTATAGGACCAATTAGTATTTACATGAGATATTCAGTGATAGGGTTAATGTCGGGAACCAGCCTCGACGGAATTGATATCGCATTTTGTGAGTTCAGGTTGAACAAAGACAAATGGACCTTTGGGATTCATCAGGCTGAAACCATTCCGTACACCCGATCATGGAAGGATCGGTTATCAGCTGCAGATACCATTCCGGCGCTGGAACTTATCATGTTGGATCGGGATTTCGGACATTTTACAGGAAAACTCGTCCGGAGTTTCATCGACAAACACAGCATTCATCCCGACTTTATTGCTTCGCATGGCCATACTGTTTTTCATCAACCCGTAAACGGGCTGACGCTTCAGATCGGGCATGGTCCGGCCATCAGGGCCGAAACCGGAATCCCGGTAGTGTGTGATTTCAGATCGCTGGATGTGGCCTTGGGAGGGCAGGGCGCTCCCTTGGTCCCCATAGGAGACCGGCTTCTTTTTTCCGATTATGACTTTTGTTTAAACATTGGGGGATTCGCTAATATTTCATTTGAAGCAGGAGACAAACGGATAGCTTATGACACCGGACCCGCCAACATTGTATTAAATCAATTGGCTTCGCGGGCGGGATATTCATACGATCGGGATGGATTTTTGGCACGTCAGGGGAAGATTGACCATCATTTATTAGAAAATTTGAACGCCTGCAACTATTATAACCTGCCTCCGCCGAAATCCTTAGGTAAGGAATGGGTATCTGAAAATATAAACCCAATACTGTCAGACATTACGTTGCCTGTTTGCGATTTGATCGCAACGTTCTGTGAACACATTGCCATTCAGATCGGAGAAGCAACCCGTAAGGCAAAGGTTCCGGAAACAAAGCAGTTTAGATCCTCCACAACACTGTCTCCCGAAAACAAACCGGGGTCCTCAGGCCGGACAGGCAGGGGCGATTGGACCGAATCACCGGAAATCGGGAACCCGGAAGAGCGCTGCCGGAAAAGAATCCTGGTAACGGGTGGCGGTGCCCTGAACCTTTTTCTGGTGGAACGGATTGCACATTATTCCAATGCCGATCTTGTAATACCCGACCGCCTGACGGTTGAATTTAAAGAAGCTCTGATCTTCGCTTTCCTGGGTGTCCTTCGTTGGCGAAATGAACCCAACTGCCTGAAAAGCGTCACCGGCGCCAGGTACGACGCTTCAGGCGGAGGAATTTTTTAGTACCTGTTGACATTTCCATTCCATTATTATATCTTTGGTGTACACTGTATCATAATGTAAATGCAAAACATTTTCATTACGATGCAGTTATACCGGGGGGAACAGCACTTTTTATTTACAAACCTGATCCGATTCGGTAAAACTCATTTAAGGGATCATCATGTTAACGGATTATTAATTGAGAACTTAACAGGAAAAATTATGAGTTACAAAAAGACATTGGATTACATGTATGCCCAACTTCCGATGTATCACCGGATCGGGGCTTCTGCTTACAAAGCGAACCTTGACAATACAATAGCACTTTGTAAAATTCTGAACAATCCGCAAAAATCTTTTCGTTCGGTTCATATCTCAGGAACCAACGGAAAAGGTTCGGTTGCACACATGCTGGCATCTGTTCTGCAAACCGCTAATTACAGGACCGGCCTCTACACATCACCGCACCTCCGTGATTTCAGGGAGAGAATCAGGGTTAATGGAAAAATGATCCCCAGGTCCTATGTCTCCTCTTTTATCAAAAAGTACCAGGATCAATTTGAAAAGTTCCAACCCTCTTTTTTTGAGCTTACCGTGGGTATGGCTTTCAACTATTTCAGAGATCAGCAAGTAGATATCGCGGTTGTTGAAGTCGGGCTTGGCGGTCGTCTTGATTCAACCAATATCATTACACCCGTAGTTTCGGCGATCACCAATGTAAGCATGGATCACATGCAATTTCTGGGAAACACCCTGAACAAAATCGCCACGGAAAAAGCAGGGATTATCAAACCCGGTATCCCGGTAGTGATAGGTGAAACCCAGAAAGAAACGAAAAAGGTTTTTTTGGAAAAAGCTTCCAGCTGTGACTCTGAAATTCTTTTTGCCGATCAACTTTTTTCGGTGAGTTCAGGCGGGTCGTATCATGATTCTGCAAAAAAAAGGATTTTCGACATTGAGATGAAAGGCAGTCCATTTATGAACAAAGTTGTATTACCGCTGCCGGGATTGTACCAACGGAAAAATCTGGTCACTGTAATGGGTATTTGCAGTGTTTTAAAGAAAAAGGGGTATTCACTGACCCAGCAGGAAATCCGTGATGGATTACGCAATGTGATTGTAAACACTGGTTTTGCCGGAAGATGGCAGGTCTTGGGACAGGATCCCCTTGTTATCTGTGATACCGGTCACAACGAAGGTGGCATAAAGGAGGTCGTTGCACAACTTGCAATCACACCACATAAACAACTTCATTGCGTTATCGGATTTGTAAATGACAAACGTTTGGAACCGATCCTTGAACAGCTTCCGCTGAAAGGCATTTACTACTATTGTAAGCCGAATGTTCCGAGGGGACTGGATGTGAAGGTGCTCCAGAAGGCAGCGACAGACTCAGGATTGAGAGGAACTGCTTATCCATCGGTCAAAGATGCCATTAAGGCGGCAATTGCAAATGCCGATAAAAATGATCTTGTATTTATCGGGGGCAGCAACTTCGTGGTTGCTGAAGCTGTGTGATCTTCTGTTCTTTTTCTGGCAGTAAAACTGAAAAAAGGAGCGCCATAAGTCCTGCCGCAATAAAACTCACCAGCCTTTCGGACACACCGGTTGAAGCCTCAAAAAAATACTTCCAGATAACCGTCGATGTCGTACCGGTAATCAGTGAGGCATAGACTCCTGCACGGGAGAATTTTTTCCAGAACAAGAGCAGCAGCAATGCCGGGCCGAAGGAAGATCCGATCCCCGACCAGGCATAGGATACCAGCCCATACACCGTCTCGGTAAGGGTCAGGGCGAGAATGATTGCAATGACTCCGACCGCAAGGGTCATAAGTTGGTTGAGCAACAGCTGTTTTTTATCTGAAAACGCACTTCGGAATGTCCGCTGCAGGATATCTTCGGTGATCGACGCGGAAGAAACCGTAAGTTCTGAAGATGCAGTTGACATCATGGCTGAGATGACACCCGACAACAACACACCGGCTAAAATCGGATTCACAAACATGACCACCATCACCGGAAGGATCTTTTCAGCATCCTCGGCAAGTCGGGCCGACTCGGCACCAAGGTATCCGTTCTGGACAAAACCAATCCCGAAGAGTCCGATCATAATCGCTCCGGCATACGCCAGCAGCGTCCATAAAATCGCGACGATCCTTGCCGGTTTCACATCATGTTGGTTTCTGATTGCCATCATTCGTGTAAGCAACTGGGGCTGCCCGCTGTAACCCAGAGCCCAGCTCAGTCCGCTGAGAATAAAAAGGAAGGCTGTCATCCCACTTTTTCCTGCTGTCAATGAAAGGTGAGAGGTTCCGGCCTGTTCAATAGCCTGAAGTAAATGGATATCATTTGAGGTCGCTACCATTAAGGCAATAAAAGGAAAAACAACCAGGGTAAAGATCATCAGTATGGCCTGAAAAACATCGGTAACCACCACGGCAACGAACCCACCCATCATGCAGTAAAAAGTCACGATGACCGACCCGATAAGGATTCCCCAGACCGGGTCCAGATTAAATGTTTTATGAAGGACTTTCCCCGAACCGCTGAATTGCGCGGCTATGTAAAAGACAAAAAAGAAAACAATGATCACCGCAGAAAGGAGTCTGATGTTCCTTTCCGCTCCCGGAAAGCTTTTTCCAAGCAAACCGGGAACAGTCAGAGCTCCGGTCTGATCTGTTTTCTTTTGAAGCCGTCCTGCCATTACCAGCCAGATAAAGAAGATTCCCAGCACACATCCCAAAGCGACCCAGATTGCAGAGATTCCTTCGGAATAGGCATGCCCGGTAAGTCCGAGAAGCAGCCAGGCCGATTCACCTGTTGCACGCTCTGATAGAGCCAGGGCTGGTCCGCCAAATTTCTTCTGACCCAGGATGAAGGTTGAATTTGTCTTTTCACCGCGTGAATACCACCAGGCAATGAAAACAGTTATTGCCAGATAAAGGATAAAAACAGCAAGCATTGTGGATTTTTTGGAGTTTTTGAAAATTATGGGATTCCAAAGGTCAACCGCCGGAAATCAAATGCAAAACCATAACATCGTCACCTTCATGGATTGCAGTCTTTTCGTAATCTGACTTCTTCACCAATGTTCCGTTAATTTTTACAACCAGCATTTTGAAGGTAAAGTTTTTGATTCTCAATAAATCGGTTACAACGATCGAATCGGCTTCAATTTGTTCTATGTTGTTATTCAGTATAATATTCATTTTTCAAGCAGTGTTAAAGAATTCAGGAATTTAACAGGATTTCCAATACAGCATTTGCCTGCATATGTGCAACGATACCGACCCGGGGGGCAAGCGGAGGCATTCCCGGTCCGACTTCAGAGATCCCATCCCCGCAAATATACAAATTATCAATTTTTTGAGAGCTGAGTATATTCGTTCGCCCCCACCCTGCCATCCCGTTACCGGATACCACGGGAATGTGCGGCAAAAACTCAAGCATGGTCTCGATCAACATCATCTTTTGGTCCGCCAGATCAAAGGCTTCAACCACGACATCGCACCCGCTAAAGAGAAGCGGAACATCGGCAGATTCAAGTTTACAATCACTCACAACAATGTTTAACCCGGGATTGATACGCAAAATATTTTCCCTGAGTGCATTCACTTTTTTCATGCCCACCTGATCGAGAAAATAGTACTGGCGGTTCAGGTTGTCAACGGTGATCACATCATAATCGACCAGCAATAAGGAGTGCAATCCGGTCCGTACAAGTGCAACTGCACAGTTCGATCCCAGCCCCCCGCATCCGGCAATTCCTACCTTCTTCGATTGAAGTGTTTTACTAATTTCTTCTATAGTCATAAAACAAGAATCAGTAATTCATAATGAAAGGCCCATCCGGATTAAAAATAAAACCGGAAATCATTGTTTCTTCAACACATAAATAAATGCCTGTCAGGAAAAAGTATTTTTCTCATATTTACAAAAATAGCAAATTTCGGATCATTCAAATCATTAAATTTGCATCTTGTTATTTAATTAACAATAAGGATATGGCGAGAAGAAAACTGTTGATCAGAGATCTTACATTGCGTGACGGCCAGCAATCATTGTTCGCGACCCGGATGACGCAGGAACAGGTCGACCGGGTATTACCCTATTACAAAGAGGCCGGCTTTTATGCCATGGAAGTCTGGGGCGGAGCCGTTCCCGACTCGATCATGCGTTATTTATCGGAAAATCCATGGGTCCGACTTGAAAAAATCAAAGAGGCCGTCGGGGATAAGTCTAAATTGACAGCATTATCGAGAGGAAGGAACTTGTTCGGATACAATCCATATCCGGAGGAAGTAATTGAAGGGTTTAACCGGAATGCAATTAAAAGCGGTATCGGGATCATGCGGATCTTTGATGCCCTGAATGATGTCGATAACATGAAATCGACGATCAAATACGTGAAACAAAATGGCGGCCTGGCTGATTGTGCAATCAGTTATACAGTTGATCCCAAGTTTTCGACAAAACAGAAATTCCGTTCCTGGATTCATTTCAAGGCTCTTCCACATGATATATTCACAATCGACTACTTCGTTGAAAAAGCCCGCCAACTCGAAGCATTGGGAGCCGACATGATATCCATAAAGGATATGGCGGGCCTGGTGACCCCTTCAAAAACGGGAAAACTGATCCATCGGTTGAAAGAGGAGGTAAGGGTTCCCATCGATTTTCATACCCACTGCACACCGGGATTCGGACTTGCCTCTGTCCTGACAGCCATTGTAAACGGGGTGGATATTGTCGACACCAGCATATGGAATTTTGCAGGAGGTCCGGCCGCTCCGGCTTATGAACTCATCCATGTATTCTGTGAAAAGCTGGGAATAGATACCGGCGTTAACATTTCAGCCGTCACCTCCATTAACAAAGAACTGCGCGAGATCCGTAAAGAGCTGAAACAATTCGACACCTGCAAAGAGCTTCCGGTTGAATTCGATTTTACAACCGAAAAGCTGCCAAAGGATATCAATAAATTATTTGTCAAGGCCATCTATCTGGCAAAACATGACCGTGAAGATGAATTGCTTGAGACCTGTCTTGCCATCGAGAAACACTTCGCATTCCCGGAACCGGATGAGGCAGTAAAAAGAGCTGAAATTCCGGGTGGCATGTATACCAACATGTTGGCGCAATTGAAACAGATCAAACTTGATCACCTGTTACCCCGCGTGCTCGAGTTGGTACCCCTTGTACGTATTAAATCGGGCTGTCCACCGCTGGTTACTCCGACAAGTCAGATCGTTGGCGTACAGGCTGTTAACTGCGTAATCGATGAAAACAAGGATTTACCGTTTTTCACGACAAAATCGATCCAGTTTGTCAATCTGGTTAAGGGTATTTATGGCAGGACCCCCATCCCGGTCGATCCTGATTTCCGTGAACAGCTTACGGGGATAAGGGAAGAAACCCCCTATGATACAAAAAATTACAAGAAGCAGGAAAATACCGTTTTCGAGGATTATGGCGATATGAAACTTGCCGAAAATGAAAAAGAGGAATTGCTGCTGGAACTGTTTCCAACCGTAGCGCGGGATTTCCTTCAAAAATGTGTTGAAGAGAAATATACTGCCAATATTTACGCCATTGAGGAAGAAAAACGTCGGAAAGCACGGGAGGCGCGGGATGCGTACGAACGCCTGTCGCCACAGGAAAAAAAGGACCGCCTGATGCAAGGTCTCTACAGCTGGCATGAGGTGTCATACCCCGAGGAAGAGAATCTGGGAAGATCATAGAAAAAAGTACAACTTACCTTTACGATTTACGATTGATGAATAATTATTTCGTTCGTTTTAGTATTTCCGATATGCACGAAAAAACTAATCGAACTTTTTGATCTACGGTTATTTGCGTCTGCTTTTTTTCCTAATTTTGTAACGAATCCGGATGATTTCCCACCGGGTTTATATATAACATATTCAGGTTAAGGAATATATTATCATTTAAAACCAGAAACCATGACATCCGAAGATTTTAAGAAGTCACACACCCTGCTGGCACAGTACCCGTACCATTGGGCGCCCATTGATAAAGGTTATAACAACCGGAGCATTTATATTAATGTTGGAGACCGGGTTATCCGGGAAAAGGTTGTTACCGGGGAAATGAAGGAAAAGTTCATTGGCGGAAAAGGATTCGACCTTCGTTTGTTATGGAATGCTACCAAACCCGATACGAAATGGAATGACCCGGAAAACGAAATCGTCATTTCAGGAGGACCGTGTTGCGGAATTACCCAATACTCGGGATCAGGGAAAGCGATCTGTTGTACCATCAGTCCCCAGACCGACATTGTAGTTGATTCGAACGTGGGAGGATTTTTCGGACCCTTCCTTAAATTCTGTGGTTTTGATGCATTGGAAATCCAGGGAAAAGCAGATCGGGAAATTCTTATCCTCTTTGAGGAGGAACGCGAAATTATTGAGATCTATGAAGCCGGCGACCTCCCTTCCGACAGCCATGTCCTGGCCGAGCAATTACATGATACTTTTGCCAATCCGGGAAATGAAAAAGATAAGTACAACGTTTCTGTCGTATCGGCCGGGACTGCGGCTGACCATTCACTGATCGGAATGCTGAATTTCAGTTTTTACGATATCAAGCGTAAAAAGGTCAGGTTGAAGCAGGCAGGTCGTGGTGGTATCGGTTCGGTTTTGCGAGATAAAAAAATCAAGGCGATCGTCGCACATGTCAAAACCATTGGAGGGAACCGGAACAATGTCGTGAACCTCGAAGCCATTCAGGAGCGCGGGCGCCGTTTTAACAAGGAGATGCGCGAACTTGACGATAAGCAGTGTGAAATGAGATCAAAAGGAACCGCACACCTTACGCATATCATGAATGATTACGACCTTCTTCCGGTGCATAATTTCAAGTTTGGAAGTCATCCCGATGCTTACAAGATCCGGGGGGATGTCTGGAAATCCTATTTCACCCAAAATGTTCCCGACGGATGCTGGGTCGGATGCAATATGGCTTGTGCCAAGGGAGTCGATAATTATGAACTACGTTCCGGACCTTATAAAGGAGATAAGGTAATCGTTGACGGCCCCGAGTATGAAACCACCTCCTCTCTGGGATCCATTGCCGGTATTTTTAATCCCGACTTCACCATTGAAGCCAATTTTTATTGCGACACTTATGGAATCTGCACCATCAGTTGGGGTACGATTCTCGGGTTTGTGATGGAGTGTTTCGAAAACGGGATCCTGAATGAAGAACGTACCGGAGGATTAAAACTTAATTTTGGAAATGCCGACGCCGCCATGGAGTTGTTGCACCGGGTATCGCGCGGAGAAGGGTTTGGTCTGATTGCCGGACAGGGTGTCAGGAAGATGAAACAGATCTTTTCAGAAAAGGGCTGGGGAGAACTATCCTTCATGCAGGACATTGGAATGGAGAATAAGGGGTTGGAATACTCCCAGTATGTTTCGAAAGAATCGTTAGCCCAGCAGGGTGGTTACGCCATGACCAACAAGGGTCCGCAACACGACGAAGCATGGCTTATCTTTATGGATATGGTCAATAATCAGATCCCGACCTTTGAGAAAAAGGCCGAAGCCCTTCATTATTTCCCAATGTTCCGCACCTGGTTCGGATTGGCCGGATTCTGTAAGCTGCCATGGAATGATGTTGAGCCTGAAGATAACGCCCAGACATCAGAACCTGCAAAAGTTCCCGAGCATGTCGACAATTATGTGACCATATTCAATGCAGTTACCGGAGCCAATATTGACAAACAAGGCATTATCAGGCAGTCGGAACGCGTATACAATTTCCAGCGAATCTTTAATATCCGGAGGGGATACGGCTTACGGAAACACGATGCCCAACCTTATCGCGCCTGTGGCCCCGTAACGAAAGAAGAATATGAGTCAAGAGCCGAACGATACGATAAACAACTTATCGAACAGGTTGGGTTTGATCCCACCGGAAAATCAACCGAAGAGAAAATGAAGGTGCTGCGCCAATATCGCGAAAACCGATACGAACAACTTCTTGATGCCGTATATGAACGTCGCGGCTGGACCAGGAACGGGGTTCCGAAGGTCGAACACCTGAAGGCACTGGGAATGGATCTTCAGGAACTCATCGAGGTTGTGGCTCCGCTCCAATAAATCTTTATCCTGTTCAAACCCTGATCTTACTCCCAATCAGGACTGCAAAGAGATGATCGTTCACTGACACCGGTCTTCTTTCATGAAGGGATAGGTGAACTCTGTTGGCGGTAACAGGGTCTCCTTGATCGTCCTGGGATTGGTCCATCTCAGGAGGTTAAGATGACTTCCCGATTTATCGTTTGTACCTGATCCCCTGGCCCCGCCAAAGGGTTGTTGGCCAACAACCGCACCGGTGGGTTTATCGTTAAAGTAGAAATTCCCGGCAGCATATCGCAGGATCCTGCACGCAGTATTGATAGCCGAACGGTCTTTGGAGAAAACCGATCCGGTCAATCCATAGGGCGATGTCTTATCACAAAGATGCAGTGTTGCTTCAAAATCCTTGTCTTTGTATGTATAGATGGTCATGACAGGGCCGAATATTTCCTCCTCCATGGTCTTGAAATGCGGATTGGTGGTATGAATAACCGTCGGCTGAATGAAATAGCCTTTTGACTTATCCCCGCTTCCGCCAAATATCACACGTGCATCGTTTGATTTTTTGGCATAGTCAATATAGCCCATTATGTTATCAAAGGAAGCTTCATCAATAACCGCATTCATAAAATGGCTGAATTCACGTACATCCCCTACCGTTATCCGACTGATCATTTCACCGATCTTCGATTTGATCTCTTCCCACATTGATTCTGGGATGTATGCCCGGGATGCAGCGGAGCATTTCTGTCCCTGGTACTCGAAGGCGCCCCGGACAATGGCAACGGCAACTTCCTGGGGATCGGCCGAAGGATGAACAAAGATAAAATCCTTACCACCTGTTTCACCCACGATACGTGGATAAGACTTGTAATTGGCCATGTTAGCAGCCGTCATCTGCCAAAGACTGTTAAAGGTAGCATTGGATCCGGTAAAATGGATGCCGGTCATTTCGCGGTGCTGTAAGGCAGTCCTGCCAATAACGGATCCCGGGCCGGGCAGGAAATTGATTACGCCATCCGGCAATCCGGCTTCCTGGAATATCTTCATCAGGAAATAGTTTGAAAGTAACGAGGTAGAGGCGGGTTTCCACACAACGGTGTTCCCCATCAGCACCGGTGCCATATTTAAATTGGAAGCAATCGCGGTAAAATTGAACGGAGTCACTGTAAGAATGAACCCTTCGAGCGGCCGGTACTCAATCCGGTTTATGATTCCCGGTTGAGAATGCGGTTGTTCCTTATAAATCTCCGAGATGAAATAGGCGTTGAAATTCAGGAAGTCGATCGTCTCACAGGCTGCATCAATTTCGGCTTGGTATGCATTCTTTCCCTGACCCAGCATGGTTGCCGCATTGATCAGCGGCCTGTACTTTTTCGAGATGAGTTCTGCTGCCTTCAGGGTCATCGAAGCGCGTTCGACCCAGGAGACAGATTCCCACTCCCGATGGGCTTTTAATGAAGCCTCAATGGCCATCTGAACCTCTTTCTCCCCTGCCATATGGTAATTTGCCAAAACATGGCCATGGTTGTGTGGCATTACAACCTTTCCTGTCCTTCCGGTACGTACCTCTCTCCCTCCAATGATTAAGGGTACCTCCTGTACCGATTGACTGAGTCGGTCGAGCTCGGCATTCAGGGCTTTTCGTTCATTACATCCCGGTGCATAATTCAGAGTGTGCTCATTGACCGGTCTCTCCACATTAAATATTGCGTTGTTCATATCACTTTTTTTTGCAAAGTTACAGATAAGATAGCGTTATGCAAATTTTGACATATCGCTTGAAGAAATTACAATGCAAATTTATTATTTATTTAGAATTATTCTAAATTATTTAATTATTTATTTGCCTGCCCCCGAATAGCTGTTTTGTGCATAACGTAAAAACAGTATTTTTGCAGATTGATACCGGGTAATTATTATCCACCGGACAATCTATTCTTTCATGTCGGAAAAATTTGAAAACAAACTTTCGAACATCAGATTACACTATAAGATCTGGATGGCCGATGAAAAAGAGGAGGGCATTCTTGGTGACGGAAAATGGAAAATGCTGGAACTGATCGAAGAGAAGGGTTCCATCAAGGCGGCTTGTGATGCACTGGGTTATACTTACCGCCGTACCTGGGGAAACCTGAGAAAGATCGAGAGGTTCTTTGGATTCCCCCTTCTGGAAAAGCATCGGGGAGGAAGCGAGGGGGGGCGTACGATGCTGACACCTGAGGGAAGAAAACTGGTCAGGGCGTTCGACACCTTTCATCAGAACATTGACAATCAGATTCAGCAAGGTTTTGAAAAATTCATTGAAGATTTGAAGGACTAAAGCCCAATAATGGTTCATGAGAAAGCTCCTATTTTTCATTTCTGTTTTCTGCAGCATGGCTGTGCAGCTTGGTGCACAAAATCCCGGAGTAATGGAACAGGGCAACCTGATCATTTTCCATGCAGGAAGTCTGTCGCTTCCCATGAAAGAGCTTGCTGCTGAATTCAGAAAGCTTCATCCGGGAATTAAGGTACTTCTGGAGCCAGCCGGAAGCGTTGAATGCGCCCGAAAAATCACCGACCTGGGCAAACCCTGCGATATTATGGCATCATCCGATTATCAGGTGATCGATAAAATGCTCATCCCTAAGTATGCAGATTGGAATATCAAATTCGTATCCAACGAAATGGCCATTGTCTTTAATGATAAATCACGCAATGCAAATCAAATCAACCGCAGCAACTGGTACGAGATCCTTCTCAGGGAGGATGTGGCCTATGGAAGATCCGATCCCAACGCGGATCCGTGTGGTTACCGATCTGTAATGACGATGCAATTGGCTGAAAAATTCTATAAAAAGCCGGGATTGACTTCCAAACTAACGGCAAAGGACAGAAATTACATGCGTCCCAAAGAGGTCGATCTCGTGGCATTACTCGAATCAAACGCACTGGATTACATTTTCCTTTACAAATCGGTCGCCATTCAACACCACCTTCGTTATGTTGAATTACCGGATGAGATAAACCTACGGAACCCTTCATTTGCGAAACTTTACAATTCGGCCAGCGTTGAGATAAACGGTAAATCTCCGGGCATGAAAGAGACCATGAAGGGTGAGCCCATGATTTACGGAATCACTTTGTTATCAAATGCTCCCAATAAGGCTGCAGCCATTGAGTTCCTGACGTTTATGCTTTCACGGGACAAAGGGATGAAGATCATGGAAAAACATGGTCAGCCCTCGGTCATACCACAGCAAAACAGCAACTACGGTAAAATTCCCGACGCGTTAAAACACTTTGTCAGACCATAATTTAATTCTGGCAAAAGCCCTGTAATGAAATCAAGCCCCATGCGACATGCACAGATAAACCTAACGAAAATCAAACGAATTCAATCCCTATCCACCGGGAGATCAAATCACCTGCTATGAAAAAAACACAATTCAAACTGATTATCCTGATCCTCCTTCTTGCCATTGTATCATGCAAGAAAGACGAGAATCCTTCGCCTCCTGTGATCACCCTGAATAACGGACCCGCTTATACGGCTGATAAATCGGTAATCGCGGTAGGCGGCCGGCTCTATTTCGGAATCTCAGCCTCAGGGGAAGATGCCAACATCACAAATTTGGTTATCAAGAAGATCATGCCCGACGGATCGGTGAAGGTCATGCTTGATTCAGGACTGAATGCAACAGGATTTTCTATCAACGAGACCTTTTTTCAAAGTGTCGAGCCTGAAGCGCGTTGGACATTCCAGGTAATGGATCGCAACCGTCAGTTTGCAACCACGGCAATTACCATATTCAAAGATCCGAATAGCACGTGGGGAGGTATTTTTGAATATAACAACATCACGTTGGGTTATCAGAACAATGCAGTATTCGGGCCGTTCTGCAATGCACTCACCGGGCGGGTATTCACAAAAGATACGGCGGCTATGTACCCCGACTCCATCGACATCGCCACCTATTTTTATGTGGATGACGAACTCCCCTCCCCTACTTTTTCATCGCCCGGTGAACAAGGCGGCGGGATCACTGAGTATTATCCTGAAATTGCAAACTGGACAACCAAAAGATATACAAAGTGGGATGTAAGCGTCGACACCGACCCTGTGCCACCGGCTGTTTTCGACGCGTGTCATAACGACAGTCTCCTGATCCTCTCCTATGATGATGTCTGGGGAAAACGAAAATTCAAATGGGCATCCCCGGGCGATGTTATTCCGTTCATTACTGCAACCGGGAAAAAGGGACTTATCAAGGTTGTATCAGCCGATCAGGATCCGACAGGTAAAATAACCTTCTCCATGAAAATACAGCAATAACCGCGATCGGCCAGTTTCACCGATCATGAAATGCCTATTATAAAACAAACATTTCAATAAACCCTAAAACCTTAATGCTATGAAAAAAGTTTTACTTATGATCTGTGTGCTCCTCTTATCAGGAGTATTGTATGCTCAGGACACCCTCACCGGGTGGACATTTCCGGTCAATTCAGGCCCCGACAGCCTGAACGCGAACCTCGGAACCACCCAAAACAAAACGTATGACCTCCGGTTTCAGATGATTCTCAGTCCGACCAGCGATTCGACCATCAACACCATTTTCTTTGCCGACGGACCAACCACTTATGCGGCTGCAACCCCAAATTGGGATAATGGTAACGATTCGAAATTCTGGTCTGCTAAATTCAAGGCTAACGGGTACAGCAACTTCAAGGTCTCTTCGAAACAGAAGAGCGATCCGATTTTAGGTGGACCAAAAGATTTCAAACTTCAATGGAGGCTCAGCAGTACCACGTACGAAGATGTTCCCAACAGTGAGATTACGGTCGCCGGTGACTGGACCACGGGTGTTATCAGTGAACTGCCTGTTCCGATTACAAACCCGGGATCAAGTTCCATCTACATCCGCTGGATCATGCGTTCAAACGACGATATCAATGGTGGAACTGTTGCAGCCACCGGCGTTTCGATGATCGATGATATCCTGGTTACTGCCACCGCTCCATCAGGAAATGAGGAAATCATTTACAACAGCAAACTACAGGTATTCCCGAATCCAAACAACGGATCATTTACACTCATTTCGACAAGACCGGTCACATCAATAACAATCGTTGATGCCAGCGGGAAAGTTATTCAGAACAGCAAAGCGGAGGGAACCAGCATGAAGGTTTCCTTTCCAGGTGCGGCAGCAGGTTCCTACCTTCTGAAAGCTAAGGTACATGGTGATGACAGCGAAGTTGTTACGCGCTTTATTGTTCAATAGTAAATATATATTGTTTTTACCAAATTTGAAAAATTTCCGAATTATTATGATAAGTTCCGGCAGAAGAAGAGGATTCCTGATATCAATCCTCCTTCTGCCGGTTCTTTTTTCAATTTGCCAGGCACAAACCGGGCGAACTATCAAAGGGATTATCACCGATTCGCTCACACGCAGACCATTAGTCGGGGCCCATATCCTGATCAGAGAATCGGGAACGGGCGTTTTTACCGATGGTGAAGGTTGTTTTGTGTTATCCGGCCTTTCCGATGGTAAAGTCAGGCTGACCATATCTTTTGTGGGATATTTCACCGAAAACAGGGTCATACAGCCAAAAAACGTGCAGCAGGGTGGGTTAAATATCAGAATGATCCCAAAGATTATGGAAGCTGCAGAAGTTGAGATAACCGACAACCGGTTCAGCCAGGCCCGACTTTCTGTACCCATGCGAATGGATATCATATCAGCAGCCAGTATCAGCAACACGCCCGGGCAAAATATTACTGCCGTGCTGGATTATCTTCCCGGGATCAATCTTTCGACCACCATGGGGAGCTTCAGTAATAATACGGTTGTAACGATGCGTGGATTGAGTGGTTCAGATCAGGGAAGAACTCTGGTGCTGCTCGATGAGGTACCGCTAAATAAAGCCGATCAGGGATCGGTGAACTGGAATCTCATCAACAGGGACAATATTGATCGGATTGAAATCAGTAAAGGCCCGGGAAATGCCAAATATGGAAGCAATGCCATGGGTGGCGTGATCAACATTATCACCCGTAATCCAGTTAAGAAGATATCGGGAACGGCTACCTTGGATTACGGGACGTTCAACACTGCGGGTATCCGGTATCAGGTTGCCGGTAGAATCCCGCTAAACAACCGGCGTCAACAGTTTGTTTACGGGCTTCAGGGTTTCTACCGCCGCAGCGATGGGTACAACGCAGAGATCCCTGAATACCTTGAGAAATCGGATACATTTTATGTCAATAATTTCTTTCGGGAAATTAATATCGGGGGAACGATCGGATATCGTTTTGATTCGCTGAATCAGATTGAGGTCCGGACAAACTTTTTCAATGACAAACGGGGTCGTGGCGTTCAGGTTTATGAAGTTGACGGAGCCTATGAACGACATAAGACCTGGCAGATCACCGGCAGATACCGGGGGGGTACCGGGAAAGTCAGGTGGGATTTTCTGGTTTGGAATCAAAATGAAAATTTTGAACGGTTGAATGAAGCCATGAATGAGGGGGAATATACCCTCTACCTGGTCCGCTCCGATCGGATCGATCAGGGCGCAAGATTACAGATTAAGATTCCGGCAGGCAGAATTCAGAATTTCACGACGGGATTGGAGTATCAGGGCGGTAGTGTGGATGGTCAGGATATTTATTACACCTCCACCGATGTCATCTCCAACAAGGGGAAAATGAATACTTTCGCTGCATTTGTTCAGGATGAGATATCCCTTTTTAATGAAAAACTGACCATAATACCGGGATTGCGACTGAACGGGGCAATTTTTCATGACGGCAGTTTCAGGATTGATGATCCCTCTTATGCCATCCAGTATCTGGTTGATTACCAAGACAGTTTGTTTCCACAAAAGGTATGGTTTCAGGCCGATCCCAAATTATCGCTCCAGTACCGCTTTACACCCCAATCCCGGATTTACCTTACATTCGGAAGGGGATTCAGAGCCCCGAATCTTGATGATCTGTGTCGAACCGGAAAAATGAGGAATGGCTTCAAAATAGCAAATCCCGCCCTGAAACCGGAAGTTTTGGACAACATTGAATTTGGAGCTGACCTGGTGTTGTTCGAAAAGATCCATCTGGCGCCAAGCATCTATTATTCAATAGGTCGTAACTTCATGTATTATGTAAGTACCGGAGATTCGGTGAACATGGGTTACAAACTGGCTCCTGTTTTTATGAAACAAAACATCAGCAGTGTTGATATCGCCGGATTTGAGTTTGAAGCTGATGTTAACCTTTTCAGATGGTTGGATCTGTCAGCCAACTACACTTTCAACCATTCGGTGATCAGCCATTTTACCCCTTACGACACTGCGGTCGACAAAGACCTGAACGGAAAATTCCTGACTGATGTTCCTGCCCATAAAGCGGCTGCCACCCTTAAATTCACGAATAAATACGTCAATGTCAACCTGTTGTGGAAATATGTTGGATCGAGATGGATCAATGATGAGAATGGGGTTGATCCGTACCTCGAAACGGCTAAATATCCCGCCTATCAAACAGTGGGACTTCGATGCTGGCATACCTTTTTTAACCATCTGACCGTTGCCCTGAATGTTGATAATTTATTCGATGTGATCTATGTCGATGACCGGCTTCAACAAAGTCCGGGCAGGATGATCACCGCCGAACTGACCGTAAAATTTTAAACAACCAAAAAACAAATAATGATGAGAAGACTGATAACATTAATTCTATTCACCTTATTTTTACAGATTGTCCTGGGTCAAAATAAACCTGTAGTGAACGATAATGAAAATCTGAAAGTCGATGCCGGATTCGTACCCGACAAATCAGACCGTAACAACAATTTTTATGACAATGAGCCGGTTTATCAACTACCGATGAAGGATCTTTATATTGACGGGGAAGTTGAAAATCCGGGTAAGGTTGATTTTTCCAAACTCCCGCTTCACACGGTCATTGTCAAAGAGGCGCTCTTTAAAGGAGATACGTCCAATCGTTTTATCGGCGCTTACCGTTATGACGGATATTCCCTGTTTGATATTTTGAATGACAGGATTCTGAAGAAAAAAAATGCAGCCGAGTTCAAGCCGATCATCGATGTATATGTTACCATAGAGAATGATAAAGGAGATAAAGTGATCATGAGCTGGGGAGAGATCTATTATCCGAACTTCCTGCATAATTCCATCATTGCCAGCCATGTAATGCGGATTGTTCCCAGCAAAACAAAAGATCTCTGGCCTTTACCTGCTGAAAGTAAGCTCGTAATTGTTAACGATCTGATCACGGAACGGAATATTTCTAGCCCGGTCAAGATCACCGTGCATTCACTCGACCGAACCTATCCCATTAACCGCGAATTGTCCCCTCTTGTATCAGAAAAAGTTGATTTCTACCAGGGAGAAAATCTGACTGGTCAAATGGAGTCTATTCCGGCCAATTACCAAACCGAAACGCTGCACACTATTTTTTATGGCAAAGGGAGGGGCATCCACAGCACCCAGCCCTTTTCGGGTATTTACCTTAAGGAATACCTTCTTAATAAAACGAAGATAGATGGCAGTGCATTAAAAAAGGGTTTAGTGGTAATGGCTGGCATAGATGGCTACCGTTCGGTTTATTCGCTCAGTGAAATCGTCAACCGGAATGATCAGGCAGAGGTTCTGGTTGTACCGTGCCCGGGGGAAAAGGATGGCGGAAAATTCCGGATTTTCCCATCCTGTGATTTCTTCTCCGACCGCGCAGTCAAGGCCCTTTCTGAGATCCGCATTGAACTGCTGAAAGAATGATAACCGGAAAGAACCGGGTGTGGCAGGAATTGTTGTTCAACCTCATTGAAAACCATGAAGAAAATCGCCACGCTGCAATTGGTATTTACCCTTCTTGGAGGGCTGGTATTACTGTTCATAATTGCCCCGCTGACAGGTCTTTTCCTGAGCACCACCCCGCATCAGATATTTAATACCGCGGGTGAAGAAGAAGTGACTACCAGTATCTGGTTAACGGTAATCACCTCGGTATCGGGAACCATTGTATTTGCTTTTGCTGCTATTCCGTTGGCCTGGATTCTGGCCCGCAAACAATTTCCGATGAAAAAACTGGTCACCGGTGTCATTGATCTGCCGGTTGTAATCCCGCATTCGGCTGCCGGTATTGCGCTGCTTGGTTTTATTTCCAGGGATTCATTGCTGGGTCAGGCAGGATCAATGGTGGGGCTTAATTTCGTAGGGCATCCGGCCGGTATTGCCATTGCCATGGCATTCGTGAGCATCCCGTACCTGATCAATGCAGCCCGTGATGGGTTTGCAGGGGTACCCGAACGGCTGGAGAAGGCCGCGCTAACTCTGGGTGCATCACCCGGGAGGGTCTTTTTTACAATCACACTTCCTCTTGCATGGCGAAATATCGTTTCGGGCCTAATCATGATGTTCGCAAGAGGAATGAGCGAATTCGGGGCTGTTATTGTCATTGCATACCATCCGATGGTAACCCCCGTACTGATTTATGAAAGGTTTGGCGCTTTCGGTCTCAAATATGCAAGACCTGTGGCAGTACTATTTATCCTGATCTCTTTGGCCCTGTTCATTTTTCTGCGAAGTTTGTCGAAGGAAAAGGAGGGGAACCGGCAATAAACGTGAAAACGAAAAAGAATGGTGCACATTCAATTGAATAAGATCAGTAAGAAATATGCCGGATTTGAGCTGAAAGAGATCTCCATTTCCGTCAGTGAAAACGACTATTTCATTTTGTTAGGTGAGTCTGGCGCCGGGAAATCCATGATTCTTGAGACCATCGCCGGTTTGGTATGGCCCGACAACGGTGAGATCCTCTTCAGGGGTACGAATATCACACAGCAAAAGATCCAGCAGCGAAAAGTCGGGATCGTTTTTCAGGATCACGCCATCTTCCCGCATCTGAAAGTTTTCGATAATATCGCCTATCCGCTTCGAAGCCGCAAATGTGAAGGGCTTACTATCCGTGAAATGGTTACGAAGATAGCTACCCAGATGGGGATCGCCGGGTTGCTTGACCGCCGACCTGCTACCCTCTCCGGCGGCGAACTCCAACGGGTCGCGTTAGCCAGGTCGCTGGTGCAGCAGCCTGAGATACTACTTCTTGACGAGCCTCTTGCATCACTTGATACCGGATTGAAAACCGAGATCAGAGCGTTGCTGCGTGAAATCCATAAACAAGGGCAAACCATCATTCACGTTACCCACGATTACGAAGAGGCGCTTGCACTTGGAACCCGGATCGCCGTGGTAAACAAGGGCAAAATTATCCAGGAAGGAAGCCCGGAAGAAGTTTTTCACCATCCGACGTCATCCTTTGTGGCCCATTTTATCGGTATCCGGAATTTTTTCAGGGTAAAAACTTTTTCTGATACCCTTGGAATGAAAGCAATTACAGAGGAGGGGTTAATTATTCAGTTGCCGGAAGAATGTGTTGTAAGTGAAGGATTCGTGCTTATCAGGGGCGAAGACATCATCCTGTCCGATGAACCGGTCAACTCGAGTGCCACAAACACATTCCGGGGAACCATCACCGAGATCCTGCCGACCCCCCGTGGTATTGAAATATGTGTTGATACCGGTACACTTTTCTATGCTTTGATCACCCATTCCTCGTTAAACAGGATGGGGCTGGCAGAGGGGGGCGTTGTCTGGATTCATTTCAAAGCCACTGCTGCCCGGTTTATAAAAATCTGATCCATTACTGAAATCCGTATTTTTGTATCATGATTTCATTCGAAGAAGCTTACAGGATTGTCATGTCCGGTTCCACGACAACTGTTGCAGAACGTGTTCCGCTGATGACAGCCCTGGGAAGAATCCTGGCAGAAAATATTACTGCCGATCTTGATATGCCTCCATTCGACAAGGCGGCTGTTGATGGATTTGCATGTCGCAGGGCTGATCTCGGGCTCCTTTTCGTTTCCACCGAATCCGGCCGGCTTTCCCAAAACAGGGACCTCAGCCATGAAACATCAACTGCGGAACATTGTGATCGGCTTAAAGTTGTTGAAACGATTCCGGCTGGGAAAGTACCGGTAAAAACAATCGGATCCGGTGCGTGTGCACGCATCATGACCGGGGCCATGGTTCCGGAAGGGGCAGATTGTGTGGTGATGGTGGAAGATACTGAAGAAATTGGACCGGATCAGGTCCGGATCAATAAAAAACAGAAATCTTCCAATATCTGCTACCAGGCTGAAGATATCCGAAAAGGATCAGGCATCCTGATGAAAGGAACCTTATTGGATCCTGCCGGGATCGCCTCTCTCGCAACCGTGGGCGTCACCTCCCCACTGGTTTCCGTTCAACCCTCTGTCGGAATTATCTCCACAGGAGATGAACTTGTGGAACCTGATATTGTACCCGGTTTATCACAGATCAGGAATTCGAATAGCTGGCAACTCATGGCCCAGTTGATGGCGATGGGCATCAAAGCCGATTATCACGGTATTGCCGGAGACACCATTGCCGTACTCCGGGAAAAGATTGAAAATGCCTGCCTTAAAAACCGGGTGATCCTGTTAACCGGCGGTGTTTCAATGGGAAATTATGACTATGTTCCTGAGGTAATGACAGAGGCTGGTTTTGAGCTAAAGTTCAGAAGTGTGGCAGTTCAGCCCGGAAAACCGACTGTCTTCGGTTTCCGGGATGATCGATGGTTTTTCGGTCTTCCGGGTAATCCGGTTTCTTCATTCGTATTATTCGAAATGTTGGTGAAGCCATTTCTTTACCACCTAATGGGTCATCAGTGGCAACCTCTTGAACTGATCATGCCAATCTCTGATGACTTCTCTAGGAGAAGGGCTGAAAGGAAATCAATGATTCCGGTCAGGATTACAGGAAGTTCGGCATCACCGGTTGAATACCATGGATCTGCCCATATTCACTCCTATACCATGGCCAATGGTATAATGATCGTGGAACCCGGTGTTACTTTTCTCAAAAAAGGGGATCCAGTATATGTTCGACCGGTTTAACAGGCGGATAAACTATCTCCGGGTCTCGGTGACCGACCGCTGCAACCTCCGGTGCACCTATTGCATGCCGGAAGAAGGAGTACCCTTGCTCTATCATGACGACATTCTCCGACTTGAAGAGATCGTTGAGGTGATAATAGTGGCAGTGGATATGGGGATCTCGAAAATCAGGATTACCGGGGGAGAGCCGTTGGTCAGAAAAGGGATTGTCGGTCTGGTCAAGGATATTGCCGGTATCCCCGGAATTAGTGATTTCGGACTTACTACCAATGGCATTCTTCTGGAAGAATTTGCCGGCCAGCTCTCTGATGCCGGATTGCATCGTATAAACATTAGTCTGGACACCCTTGACCCTGAAAAGTTCGTTTTATTGACGCGCGGGGGGGATGTAGGGCGCGTGATCCTTGGAATTCATGCTGCGAAAGCAGCAGGTCTCAGTCCCATCAAGATCAATTGTGTCGTAAGAAATTCTTCCGGTGAGCCTGATGCGATAGCTGTAAAGCAATTCTGCGCTGAACATGGATTGGAGGTAAGATTTATCCATGAAATGAACTTGGCCGACGGACGCTTCACCATTGTCGAAAATGGTCATGGCGGTGATTGCATACACTGTAACCGGCTCCGGCTGACTTCAAACGGCATGATCAGGCCCTGTCTGTTCAATGATGCCGGATTCAGTATACGCAATTTAGGCATCAGGCAGGCGTTGGAGATGGCCGTCGGAATGAAACCGGAAAAAGGGACCCTGTCGAACAGCCATTTTAACTCGATCGGAGGGTGATGGCCGCGAAACAGTAACATGGTATCTTCACTTATGATTATTTTTCATTATGGCTACAAGAAAAAAACAAGTCCTGACCCATACCGATCCCTCCGGAAAGGCCGTCATGGTTGATGTGGAAATGAAACCGGTGCAAAAACGAACAGCGATGGCTGATGGTTTCATCAAGCTGTCGCCCGAAACCTTGGAATGCATCCGGGAAAACCGACTAAAGAAAGGAGACGTTCTTACGGTTGCAGAGATTGCCGGAATTCAGGGTGGTAAAAGGACCAGTGAACTGATCCCATTGTGTCACCCGCTTCAAATAACGAAACTGGATGTAAAAGCATCGCTGGCCGAAGACGGAGTCAGGGTTGAGAGTTATTCCGCCTGTATCGGGCAAACCGGTATTGAGATGGAAGCGCTGACAGCAGTCACGGTTGCCCTGCTAACAATTTACGATATGTGTAAAGCGGTTGATAAATCAATGGTTATTGGTAAGATCAGACTGCTTTCAAAGACCAAGGAAAATATTGAAAACCATCAAAGAGAAGCACCACAACCCTGCTAACCTGTCATCAGATACCTATCTGATCAACAGCCAATTTGGAACCTACTTTTATCTCAAAAAATGAAAACGATTTCCGTAAAATCCGTGAACATCTCGAAGGAAAAGGGCACTGTAAAAAAACCGGTCCGGATCATTGAGTTAACCCATCAAGGGGTGTCGGGTGATGCCCATGCCGGGCCATGGAACCGTCAGGTAAGCATGCTGGCCTCCGAAAGTATCGAAAAATTCGAGCATCAGGCCCATCGGAAGGTCAGACCCGGCGAGTTTGCCGAAAATATAACAACCCAAGGATTAGAATTATGGAAAACCCATCCTCTCGATCGGTTTACCAATGATGAAATCGAGCTTGAGGTTACGCAGATCGGCAAGGAGTGCCATGGTTCATCGTGTGCAATATTTAATGAGGTGGGTGATTGTGTGATGCCGAGGGAAGGAATATTCTGCAGGGTGCTTAGCCCGGGTTTCCTTCAAAAAGGGATGATCCTCCATTATCACCCGAGGATGTTCAGGGTCATGGTCATCACTTTAAGCGATCGCGCTTCTGCAGGTGAATATGAAGACCGATCAGGCGCTCGTGTCCGGGAATTGTTAAAGCTATGGTTCGATGAAAAGGACCGGCAACACTACGTTCATTATTTTTTAATTCCCGACAACCCTCATAAGCTGGAGGAACTCTTGGAGAAGGCAAAGGAAGAATTGATCGATATTGTCATAACCACAGGAGGCACCGGCATTGGGCAAAGAGATTTCACACCCGATATTGTCAAACCGTTACTTGATAAGGAGATACCCGGGATCATGGAGGCGATCAGGATGAAATACGGCCAGCAGAAACCGGCAGCCCTATGCAGTCGGTCGGTGGCCGGTGTCATGGGAAAAACGCTGGTATTCACCCTTCCCGGAAGTGTAAGGGCTGTTAATGAATATCTGGAAGAAATCTTCAATTCCCTGCTTCATATGATTTACATGCTTCACGGGCTCGATATCCATTAAAGATTATTTTTATTTCCGGTTCAGGTAAGTCGTTCGCGAAGGGCCTTTGCCACGGCCTGAGCCCGGGTATGAACCTGAAGTTTTTCATAAATATGGCGGATGTGATTTCTTACCGTTTCTTCGCTGAGATATAGGGTATTGGCGCCGTCGGTAAGGCAGAGTGTCCGGATGGGCGCTTGGGTGCCTGAATTCAGCTTCCTGAAAACCGGGACATGACCTTTTGCAATGCAGGGATCTACGGACAACAAGAGCAGACAGGCCCCCAACAGACAAATGTACCTTTGAATCCCGGCTGTGGTCATCGAAACGATAATATCATGCTAAAGTTATATTAAAATATTCCCGACCGGATTGCTAATGCAATTTCGTTTGACAATTCAGGGATGTATCACCGTACCGCCTTTCTATTTACAGGTTTAAAACCGGTTTTACCGTCCCCTCTCCGCCCACCGACAAAAACAAAAAACCCGTAAACTATTAATTTACAGGTTTATAAATTGTTGGTATTGTACCCCGGGCGGGACTTGAACCCGCACGACCGCAATGGTCACAGGATTTTAAGTCCTGCGTGTCTACCAGTTCCACCACCAGGGCGAAGGGAGTGTGGGTGTGAAGGTGTGAGAAAAAAACCCTCTGGAGGGAGGGCTGTTTTGGAGCGAAAGACGGGATTCGGACCCGCGACCCTAACCTTGGCAAGGTTATGCTCTACCAGCTGAGCTACTTTCGCATGGTGTTGAAATGTGGTTGCAAATTTAAAAAAAAAATCAACAACTCAATTCTTTTCGAGTAATTTTTTGATCTCATTCAGCTTCATTAAAGCTTCAACAGGTGTAAGCGTGTTGATCTCTGTATTCAGAATATCCTCTTTGATTTTCTGTAATAATGGATCATCGAGTTGAATGAAACTAAGCTGGTATCCGCCACGGGTGGAAGCAGACAACTTTCTGCTGGTAACCGGACGTTTCTTTTTCAATTCCTTTTCGAAATCCGACTGAAAAGAATTACCGTCAGGACCAAAATGGTCCGCTGAAGGTATTTCCTGCTGACCTACCGGTGATAACTTTGGTATGTCAGTCTCAGTTTCATTTTCATGCCAGCCAAGTTCTTCCGCATCATGGGCCTCTTCCAGTTGCAATAACAATTCACCAGCCCTTTCCAGCACCGACTGGGGCATCCCGGCCATCCGGGCGACATGTATACCAAAACTGTGTTCACTGCCACCGGGTTGCAGCTTTCTCAAAAAAATGATCTTGTTCTGAATTTCCCTGACGGTCACATGAAAATTTTTTATCCGGATCATCCGGGCAGCCATTTCATTCAATTCATGATAATGGGTGGCAAATAATACTTTTGGCCTGAAAATCGGGTGTTGATGAAGAAATTCGGCAATTGCCCAGGCGATGCTGATACCATCGTAGGTACTGGTTCCCCTGCCGATTTCATCCAGCAGGATAAGACTCCGGTTGGATATGTTGTTCAAAATACTGGAGGTCTCATTCATCTCAACCATAAAAGTCGATTCGCCCGATGAAATGTTGTCGGATGATCCCACGCGGGTAAAGATCTTGTCGGTCATTCCAAGCTCGGCACGGTCGGCTGGTACAAAGCAGCCCATTTGTGCCATCAGAACAATCAGCGCGGTTTGACGCAGTAGCGCTGATTTTCCCGACATGTTCGGACCGGTAAGTATGATGATCTGCTGGGAATGGTCATCCAGGTATACATCGTTGGCTATGTAACACTCACCCGGTTTCATCTGTTGTTCTATCACAGGATGCCTTCCGTTCTTAATGTCAATAACAAGCCCGTCGTTGAGTATCGGGCGTGTATAGGAATATTTGAGGGCATCGGCTGCAAAAGCCACAAGGACATCGAGCCGGGCAATCAGTGAGGCATTGAGCTGTACAGGCTTGATATAATCGTTCAGGAAAATGATCAGATCATTATAAATCTGCAATTCAATTTCCAGCATCCGTTCCTCGGCATGCAGGATCTTTTCCTCGTAAATTTTCAGCTCAGGCGTGATATAACGCTCTGCATTAACGAGGGTCTGCTTCCGTTGCCAGTCGCCGGGGACTTTTTCTTTGTGGGTGTTTGTAACTTCAAGATAGTATCCGAAAACATTGGTATACCCTATTTTGAGCGAGGAGATACCGGTCCGCTCCGTTTCCCTTTGCTGAATCTGAACCAGGTAGTCTTTTCCTGATACCGACATTTCCTGAAGTTCGTCGAGTTCGCTGTTCACTCCCCTTCGGATGATATTTCCTTTGATAGCCAATGCCGGAGGATCGGGATTGACGATTTGATCGATGCGTTCACGCATCAGGTTGCAGGGTGAAAGTTGTTCGCCGATTTTTTTCAGCCCCTCATTTCCCGAATTTTCACAAATCCCTTTAACCGCTTCGATTGCATCCATTGCCTTTTTCAGATAGATCATTTCGCGGGGGTTGATCCTCGCGATGGCCACTTTGGATATCAGCCTTTCCAGATCACCGATATGCTGAAAATGTTTCTGCATCTGATCGGTAATCTCCGAATGCTTTGTAAAGAATTCGACGGCATCGAGACGTTCCTCAACAGGGTGACGGTTCTTAAGTGGCAGGATTATCCATCGGCGAAGAAGTCTTGATCCCATTGGTGAAATGGTCTGATCCAAAACCTGGAGTAATGTTTTAGCTGATTCACTAAAACTCTCGAGCAATTCCAGATTTCTGATTGTGAACCTGTCGAGCCAAACATAGTGATCCTCTTCAATACGGTTGATCCGCGAAATATGCTGGATGCGGTCATGCTGGGTTTCAGCGAGGTAATGAAGCGTTGCTCCCGCTGCAATGATTCCCTTGTCAAAATTTTCGACCCCGAATCCCTTCAGGGATGTAGTGCCGAATTGTTTCAGGAGGCTCTCCATTGCAAAATCAATGGTGAAAACCCAGTCATCAAAGGTCGACAGGTAAAATTTTCCGCCGAAAAGTTCCGTAAATTCGTTCCTCTTATGCTTTTGAACGATCACCTCACTGGGTCGAAAGCTCTGCAGGAGTTTATCGATATATTCTGTTCCACCCTGTGCCAGGTAAAATTCACCGGTTGATATATCGAGGAATGAAATTCCAGAAGTCTTGGAATCCAAATGGACACTGGCCAGAAAGTTGTTTTCGCGTTGTTCCAAAACCTTGTCGTGATAAGAAACCCCGGGGGTAACCAATTCGGTCACTCCACGTTTAACAATGGTCTTGGCCAGTTTAGGATCTTCGAGTTGATCGCAGATAGCAACACGCAAGCCGGCTTTAACGAGTTTCGGCAGATAAAGGTCGAGGGAATGATGCGGAAATCCTGCCAGTTCCAGGTTAGCCGCTGCCCCGTTGGATCTTCTGGTAAGAACAATTCCAAGGATGTTGGAAGCTTTTATGGCGTCCTCGCCAAAAGTTTCATAGAAATCACCGACCCGGAACAATAAAAGCGCATCAGGATATTTAGCCTTGATCGCACTATATTGCTTCATGAGGGGCGTATCGGCGATTTCTTTTGTACGGGGCATAAATAAATGGAATGGCTAATGCTATGTTGGATTCAAGTATCGGAAATACAAAAGTTCAGGAAACAAAATTACAAACCGCTGTCCGGATTTCCGGATTTTGTTGATAAATAAATATAAAAGTACATTTGCATCCGTACAGACTATAAGGATCTATGTTTTCAAAACGTACAATGAATGAACTGAACCGCCTGACTCCTGAGGAATTCAAGGCAAGCACAAAATCTCCCATTGTTTTGGTACTGGATAATATCCGGAGTCAGAACAATGTGGGAAGTATTTTCCGGACTGCAGACGCCTTCAGGTTATCGGGAATTTTTTTGTGCGGAATTACGGCGACCCCTCCGCACCGGGAGATAAATAAAACAGCCCTGGGCGCCACTGAGTCGGTTCAATGGAGTTACCACACGACCGCGGCTGAAGCCATTCATGGCTTGAAAGCTGAGGGGTATACCATCATTGCCGTGGAGCAGACCCATAACAGTACATTGCTTTCGGATTTCTATCCTGTTAGGGGGCTCAAAGCCGCCCTGGTCTTTGGCAATGAAGTGAATGGCATCGGAGATGACGCTTTAACACTCGCGGATCATTGCATAGAGATTCCTCAATTCGGTACCAAGCACTCTTTGAATATTGCTGTCACCGTCGGGATTGTGATTTGGGATTTTTCAAAAAAGATCGAATTTTTTTAAATATTTGAAACCCTGACCCGGGCTTCCCGTATAATGAATAATTGATTAAAGAAAAATATTTGTTACTTTTGATTCAATTTTTTTACCTTTACACGCTAAAATGACATATTATTATTTTAATACATTGTTTTTCAATGATATAAATAATGAACATTAATTTGTTTATTTTGATTCCATAATACTATTGAATTCTTAACGGTAATGTATTATATTTGCTAAATCAGTAAACAAAATTCAAATAACGCATCAATTAAATTCCTTCTTATGAAAAAACTTTATCAATCCCTGGCAAAAACAGTAATCGTCTTTTTGATGCTGGTTGTGCCTTTCGCATCAACTGCACAAACGCAGAAGCCGGAAGCTTCGAAAAAAGAGGCAGAAAAAACTGAGAAATCAAAAGTTTCAAAGTGTGAAAAATTGTCGACTTACAAATATTGGGCAATTACTGCTTATGGGGCTATGGATCAGTTCAACGGTGATCTCTCCAAGAATTTACTGTTAAACGATCAATGGATGTTTGGTGCCGGCGCCTCCTTTACCAGACAATTTTCAAGGGTTATCGGCGCACGTCTGAGAGGCGGCTGGGTTCCTTTGAAGGCTTCTGTTGACAATAAGTTTTTGCCAAAAGCCAAAGAAGCGAACGAGAAAAACAATTACACGGTTTCCCAGAACTTCAAATCCTGGGTCATTGAAGCCGACTTGGAGGCCACGATCAACTGGGTAAACTGGATCATGGGCTATAAACCCGAAAGGTTTTTCTCATCATACCTGGTTGCAGGTATCGGACTTGATCATACGCAAGGGGTTAAAGAAACCAACGGCGTTCCCAATGTTGTCATCGGGTACCTGGGTTATCCCAGTCACAAGGGTACCGACAATAACGGGTATGGCAATAACAGCGGCATCGGCAGTTGGAATATGGATTTTAAGGTGGTTGCCGGTATCGGGTTCGATCTCAATCTGAGCAAGCATTGGTCCATTAATCCGGAAATTCTCTGGAGATGGAGAAGCAGCGATGTGCTCGATCTCACAGAAGGTGGTGAAAAGCAGGTTATTAACGATATGTACAGCGGCGTTAACCTTGGCCTGACTTACAAATTCACCGGTGGCTGCGACCTCAAGAACATGGCAAAACTCTATGATCTTGTGAAGTACGAAACCTCTCCTGCCGTTTTAACGGAAAAAGGCGATTCGGTAATGGTTACAGTTAAGGGTACCGTTCCCCCGAAGTATTTCTGCCCGACTGCCGCCATGTATTTTCAACCGGTGCTTACCTACAATGGAGGGCAATATGTAATGCCCTGCGCAACTCATTTGTATGGTGAAAAACTCACAGGCCAGGGAACAATGATCCGTTATAAAGAAGGTGGTTCATTTACCTACACCTGCGTTTTCCCATACAAACCGGAGATGAACACCTCAATGTTAACTGTTGCTCCCGTTATCTACGAAGCTAAGGAAAAAGTCCTGTTAAAGAAAGATGAAATTAAAGTCAAAGCCAAATTCATCGATCTTCCCAAACGCGACCTTGCACCCGGAATCATTTACACCCCGACGAGGATCCAGCATGATGAGCTGACCCTTATTGCTGATCACGGATATCAGAAAGAGGTGATCGTTTCAAAAGGAGGAGTTATCTATTTCAAGAAAAACAAATATGATCTTGACCTCAAATACGGTATCAATAAGACCGATGAAGCCAAAAACAAGCTTGTTGAACTCAATGCCTTCATCAAACAGGGATGGAAAATTAAAGAAATTGCTTTCAATGGTTACGCATCTCCCGAGGGTGAAGAAACCTTCAATGCAGGCCTTTCCGAAAACCGTTCCAAAACCGGTCACTCATGGATGATTAAACAGTACCAGGAATGGACAAAGGAAGCCAACAAAGACAACAAGGACAAGAAAGCCGTTAAAGCTGCCATCGAAGCTGCAGGTAAGGATGTAAACATGACGCTTCAGCATCACGGTCCCGATTGGAACGGATTCCTCAAAAATGTCCAGAGCTCCAACCTGAAAGACAAGGACAAAATTCTGAATGTCATCAATTCCAATGCCGATGCCAACAAGAAAGAACAGGAAATCAGAAATATGATCCTGATCTATCCTGAAATCGAAAAAGATCTTCTTCCCGCTCTGCGCCGTTGTGAAATCACCGCCAATCTTTATGAACCGCGTTTCACCGATGCTGAACTCCTTCAATATGCATCTTCAAATCCTGAAAAGCTGAAGGCTGAAGAATTATTGTATGCCGCTACATTGGCAACCGATAATAATGTCAAGGTAACCATCCTTGAAAATGCCGTAAAGCAATTCCCGAACAATTGGAAAATCCTGAATAATGATGCAGTTGCACAGATTGCAAAAGGAAACCTTGGCCGTGCCAATGAACTCCTGGTGAAAGCACAGGCCGCCATGCCAAATAACGGGATGATTGAAAATAACATCGGTGTGGTCGCTGCAAAACAGAAAGACCTCAAGAAAGCAGAAGCACAATTCAAGAAAGCAGCCCAACTGGGTGAAAATACCAATTATAACCAGGGAGTTCAGTTAATCCCGAAAGGTGATTACCAAAAAGCTCTTTCACTCCTTGGAAATTCAAAATGCACTTACAACCTGGGTCTTGCACAGTTGGTATCTGGGAACACTTCAGCAGCTGAAACAACGCTGAAATGCGCTCCCGATTCACCTGAAACAAATTACCTGCTGGCCATTACCGCAGCACGCAGCAACAACACAAAAGCCCTGTATGAATATCTTACCAAGGCTTGTAAAAATGCTGATCTCAAAGCACAGGCAAGGGGTGATCGTGAATTCTACACCTATGCCAACACTCCTGAATTCCTGAATATTGTGAAATAATTCTGTAAACTGAAGTTTAAAAGCCGCTCATCAAGGGCGGCTTTTTTTTTTAAACTTCAGACTTCGCGGGAGAGACGGCTGATACCTAAAGGATATTCCTCGATGATCCTGTCGCGGATCCACCGATAGTCCTCGGGCTTACCGACAAAATCAATCGCGTTTGTGTCGACCAGAAGTATCCTTAAGTCCTGCTGCTGTTTAAGAAATTCGAGATAACCCTGCTGGATTTTATCAAGATAATCATATTGAATGTTCTGCTCATATGACCGTCCCCGTTTTTCAATGTTTCTTTTCAGGTTCTTCAGATCGAGATAAAGATAAACAATAAGATCGGGCTTGGGGACTACCGAACTGACAATGGTAAAAAGTTTACTATATAATCCGAATTCCATAGACTCGAGGTTCCTGCTCGCAAAAATGAGCGATTTGAAAATAAAATAATCTGCGATTGTGAAGGGACAAAAAAGGTCAGAGGCCTGAAACTGAGTTTTTAATTGTTGGTATCGGTCGGCCAGGAATGACAATTCTAGGGGAAATGCGTAACGTACCGGATCCTCGTAAAACTTCGGAAGGAACGAATTTTCCTCAAACTGTTCCAAAAGCAATCGGGCGTTGTATTCCTGTGCCATCATCGTTGCCAGAGATGTTTTTCCGGCTCCGATATTCCCTTCGATAACGATATAACGGTACATGAACAGCGGGAAGTCAATTGTTAATGGCTCGCACGTAAAATCACTTTGAGCTTCAAAAGTAGAACTATTTCTTTAAATGCGGATTACCTGGTTCCTGTCTGTACACATCCGTACCAGATCCCGGATACTTTTTTTTAATACAGGATGTATGAAATCGGGAGTTATTTCACAAAGGGGTATGAGGGTAAATAACCGCTCATGCATTCTGGGGTGCGGGACCATGAGTTCTTCGGTAAAAATAAGCCGGTGTCCATAAAACAACAGATCAATATCAATGGTCCTTGCGGTGTAGGAACTCGGCCGTTGAGCCGGAGAATCCGGATCAGCCATGATTGCCGGCGATGGTACGGTGAGAGGCTCCGTTGAAAATGTCAGGCCGTCAAGCGGAATGTCTGTCAAACAGCCTGTCTGGCAAGCGGTTTCCCGCTTACGTATTCTGCCAAGTTTTTTTTCCAGACTTAAAAGAACTTCCAGGAGGGGTGCTGGCTCCAGATTCGAATCGATTTCAAGAACCTGGTTTAAAAATTTCACCGGGTCTGAAAATCCCCAGGGTTCCGTTTCATAAACCGAAGAGCAGGCGACAATCGTTCCTGCTTCGGAAGCTATCATTTCTTTTGCCTTCAGAAGCGAGGCGAACCGGTCCCCCCGGTTGCTCCCCAACAGCAAAAAAATGTCTTTCATCAAAAAATCATTGTGAATGCAGTTGTTTTAAAAGTCCTTCGATTTTATCCCCATAACCGGGATCCGAAGCCCATCGTCCCGTTAAGTCATGAATGGTCTGAGCGCTTCCCCTTTTTACATGATCAAGTCTGGGATCCACATAAGGAGGCACAATGGGTTCCTTACTTGCATAAGCCTTAAGGTGTTGAATATGGGCTCTGACTCCTTCCTCCATATTGCGGAATGAATCTCCGGCCGACCATGGATCGGTCGCTCCCAGACCGCAAAAATTATTCTGATAATGACTTACTGATCCTGAAAATTTAAGAAATCCGGTTTCGAGGCACATCTGACAAACTGCAATATCATGGTTGACGCCTTCTCTTTTACTTTCGATCAGGTATGCATTTACAAGCCTAAAAACATATGACTGATCCGCAAGCGTGTTGTTCTTAAGGATGAACCGCACGATCTGTTCGCGTGACCCTGATCCTTTATTCATAATAAGGTACGATTTAATCCCGGATGGAATGGAAGAAGAAACCTTTCCGGCCGGATTGCTCTTTTTAGAAAGGGAGTTTTTGGACCCGGCAGAAGTTGGCTTAGGATATTTTCCAGATATTTTTTCAGCATTGTTGATGATCCGGTCAACTTTTCTGAGCAGGATTTTCGAATCATTATCAGGAACCGACATTACCGGAGTGCCGTGCTCTTTTTTGAAGTCACCTGCCAGGACCACCCCCAGTGAAAGCAGGAGAATGCAATATAGCGTAAAACTCAGAAGAAATTTCACCAGGGTTAAATTACCGGACAATGATACGCTGAATTCAGTTATCATGCCAGGCATGCCGGATTTTATTATTCACAAAGGGTTGTTGAAAATCGCAATGGAAAAACAAACTGTAACCTGATCCAAACACCTGCATCAAAGTATAAATTAATGGTTACATTTGTTTATTAAAAAAATAATCCCATGAAAGATTTTTTTAAGTTCATGTTTGCCAGTATGCTTGGCACGGTTATTCTGATGATCATTGCTTTTCTGATCAGTTTCGGAATTCTTGCGGTAATAATTGCCTCGGCTTCGAGCGATGAGACCGTTATTTCTAAAAACACCATATTGCACCTGCGGTTTGATAAACCCATTATCGACCGCGCTCCAAAAATGAACTTTATGATGAATTTTTCGGGTCCTGAAAAAATGACCGGACTTGATGTGTTTTTGGAAAATCTCAACAAAGCAAAGCGGGATGAGAATATTTCCGGTATTTATCTTGACCTTACGACTATTAATGCCGATATTTCCACGCTGGATGAGATCCGGGAAGCGCTGTTCGATTTCAAGACATCGGGAAAATTTATCTGGGCATACAGCGAATATTATTCACAAACCGCCTATTACCTTGCCACCAGCGCCGACAGGATATTTTTAAATCCTGAAGGAGGAATTGATTTCAAAGGTCTGGCCTCAGAAATGGTATTTATCAAAGGTTTGCTTGAAAAGTTGGATATCCGGATGCAGATCATCCGTCATGGCAAATTTAAAGCTGCAACGGAACCCTTATTCCTCGATAAAATGAGCAAAGAGAACCGGGAACAGATCACTGAGTTAATTACTGACATTTGGGATCACATGTTGTCGGGTATTTCAGAAACAAGGAAGATCAGCAGGCAGGAGGCGATGAATATTGCCGACAGCCTGAAGATTGAAACTGCCGGCGATGGTTTGAAATATAAATTGGTTGATCAACTTGTCTATAAAGATGAACTGATCAAAGAGATGAAGAAGAAGCTGAATCTTGATGAGAAAAATAAACTTCTGACTGTTTCACTGGAGAAATATGAAAATGTTTCAGATCCCAAAAAGAATCCGGCAGGTAAAGAAAAGATAGCTGTGATTTATGCCATAGGTTCCATTGCAGGCGGTGAAGGAGATGATCAGTCAATAGGATCGGAGCGGATCTCAAAGGCGATCCGGAAAGCCCGTGAAGACGATAAAGTAAAGGCTATTGTTTTCAGAATCAATTCAGGAGGTGGAAGTGCCCTGGCGAGTGATGTGATCTGGAGGGAAATTGACCTGGCACGAAAGACTAAGCCGGTAGTTGCCTCTTTGGGTGGCGTCGCTGCAAGCGGAGGATATTACATTGCTTGTGCTGCCTCAAAGATCGTATCTGATCCCACAACCATCACAGGATCCATTGGCGTTTTTGGTGTTGTTCCAAATTTTGAAGGCCTGTTCTCGAAAAAATTGGGGATCACTTTCGACTGGGCAATGACCAATAAGAACGGGGACTACATTCCCGTTACCAAACCTTTGTCACCCTACCAGACCAAAAAGATCCAGCGTGACGTGGACCATATTTATGAAGTATTTACAGGTAAAGTGGCCGCGGGAAGAAACCTGGAAGTAGCCCGGGTCGACAGCATCGGACAAGGCAGGGTTTGGAGTGGTACGGATGCGAAGACCCTGGGATTGGTTGATGAATTCGGAGGACTTACCAGGGCTATCGAATTGGCTGCCGAACTGGCCAGTGTCAAAGATTACCGGATCTGGTCGCTCCCTGAGCAAAAAGAGTGGTTTGAAGAACTGATCAACCAGATAACCGGGAATGATCCCACCACGCGTCTTCAGCAAGCACTGGGGGAAGATTACCGGCTTTACAGGTATTATATGGACATAAAGGAGATGAAAGGGATTCAGGCCAGGATGCTCTACCAGATCGAGATTCACTGACCAGATAAATCGCCTATCTCGGTGGATAAATCTTAAAAATCTCTTCCGATTTCATCAAAATATCAATGTACTGAGCTCTTTTGTAAGAGAAAGGATCTTTCTGATGCTTCTTCGATAATTTCCCTTTGAAGGTATCAACCGTAGCGTATTTTTTTCCATCCATCCAATCATTCAGCTCAGTGATCATTTCGGAAATGTATCTGATGCCGTGCTTGTAAATGGCACTTACAACCTGTACGGCATCTGCCCCGGCAAGAATCATTTTCGCTATATCTTTACCCGAGAAAATTCCAGTATTAGCACAGAGAGAACCCCTGATCTCACCAAAGAGCAAACCGATATATCTCAAAGGCAGCCTGCAATCCTCTTCATGACTCAGGTTATACGGGAAATGATGTTCTTCCTTATCGACATCAATGTCGGGCTGGAAGAGTCTGTTAAAAAGAACAAAGCCATCGACTCCGGCGTAATACATGTTTTGGATTACCATCAATACATTCGTGTAGAATGGACTCAATTTGACGCTTACCGGTATTTTCAAATTCTTTTTTACCTCGTTGATTATATCCAGTTGTTCATTAACAATGACCCGTCCTTCACGTTTAAAATCACCCGGGATGGCATAAAAATTCAATTCTATCGCGTTGATCCCTGTATTTTCCATTTGCCGGGCATAGTCAATCCACGTATCTGAAAAGGTACAGTTTAAACTGGCAATGACCGGTATGTTAACCGCGTTGACGACTTTTTTCAGATGGTTCAGATGTTCCCTTGGCCCTGCATGGCTTATGTCGGGGAAGAGGCTTATCATTTCAGCATGCCGCTCATTGTATTGATTTAATTCCTCGTTCAGCTGCAGCCGTTCCAATTCGATCTGTTCTTCGAACAGGGTTTTATAGACTATTGCAGCCGCCCCGGCTTCTTCCATTCTTTTACAGTTATCTATATCTTTTACCAGATTGCTCGCTCCAACTATGAGAGGATTTTTTAACTGGAGCCCCATATACTTTGTTTTCAGATCAGCCATTTTATATATTCTTTAGAATTGTTCCTGACAAATATACAAATTTGTTTATGGAAGAAAAAAAAGTGAACGGGTATAAAAAAAGCAGGAGATGCCAGGTCCCCTGCTTTTCTTTCAAACAAATCTTAAAAAAGTCATCCCCTGCAGGATGCAGAAGTTTTAATTTTCATACTTCATTTCCATAAGCCTCCGGTAGTTATTGTACCGCCAGCGAGCGTTCTCTTCGGCAGCCTTAAACAATTCCGTTGCTTCTTCAGGGAATATTTTCTGTAAGGAAGTATACCGAACTTCATTGTTCAGGAACTCCTGAAACTTAGTCCAATCCGGTTCTTTGGAATCAAGGATAAAGGGATTCTTACCCTCTTTGCCGTTGAGGGGATTGTACCGGTACAGTTGCCAGTATCCGGCAGCGACGGCGCGATCCATTTCCTCTTCAGCTTTTCCCATACCCGAACGCAGACCGTGATTGATACAGGGGGCATATGCAATGATAAGGGAAGGACCGTGGTAAGCTTCAGCTTCTTTTACAGCCCTGAAAAGCTGGCTGTTATTGGCGCCCATTGCCACCTGTGAAACGTACACATATCCATAGGTCATGGCCATGGCTCCCAGATCTTTTTTCCGTACTTTTTTTCCGGAAGCAGCAAATTTAGCAACGGCACCGATCGGGGTCGATTTCGAGGATTGTCCCCCTGTATTGGAATAGACCTCGGTATCCAGTACTAAAATGTTAATATCTTCGCCGGAGGCAATGACGTGATCCAGTCCCCCGTATCCGATATCGTAAGCCCAACCATCTCCACCAATGATCCAAATGGACTTTTTGACCAGGTACTGCCGCAGAGCCATGATATCGGCTGCAAGTTGGTTTTTCTCTTTCGGGAGTAAACTGATCAGTTTCTGTGCAGCTTTTTTGGATGCATCGGGATCGTACATTCCGTCGATCCACTCCTTCATCGATTCAAGTGTGTCGGCAGCCATCAAATTTTCCTTTATAGCTGCGCGCATCTTTTCAGCGATCCTTTTGCGGAGCTGAGCAATACCGACTGCCATTCCATATCCGTATTCCGCGTTGTCTTCAAAGAGTGAGTTGGCCCATGCCGGACCATAACCTTCCGTATTTGCACGATAAGGTGTAAACGGAGCAGTGCCTCCATAAATCGAAGAACAACCCGTGGCGTTGGAGATGATCATTCTTTCGCCGAAAAGTTGGGTAAGTAATTTAATATAGGGAGTTTCACCACAACCTGCACAAGCTCCGGAGAATTCAAATAAAGGCTGGGCGAACTGACTGTTTTTAAAAGTTTTGAACCGGTCAATGATATCTGTTTTATAGGTTACATTGCCGGTCAGATAATCCCAATTTTTCATCTCGGGCAGCTGTGATCCGAGATCACGGAATTCAAGGGCTTTGGTTTTTGCCGGACATACATCGATGCAATTCCCGCAACCCGTGCAATCAAGGGTGCTGACCTGAATACGGAATTCCAGCCCGGTAAGTTCTTTACCTACTGCTTTCAGGCTCATCATTTCAGCCGGTGCATTTTGTCTCTCCTTTTCATTCAGAAGGAAGGGCCGGATGGCGGCATGAGGACAAACGTATGCACATTGGTTGCATTGAATACAGTTTGAAGGGATCCACATTGGAACGTTGACGGCAATACCTCTTTTTTCCAGTTGGGTCATTCCGCTCGGGAAGGTTCCGTCTTCACGGCCGACAAATGCACTGACCGGAATATCGTCTCCGTTCATTGCACTAACCGGATCAAAAACGTTTTTCACGAAAGAATTCTTCGATTCGGATGTGGCAGGCGTCGGAACAGTATTTGCCCATTCGGCAGGAATTTCAATTTTAGTCAGTTCCCCCCCCCGGTCAATGGCAGCATAGTTCATATTGACTATATCTTCTCCTTTTCTGCCATATGTTTTATAGACGGCCTTCTTCATATCGGTCACTGCCTTATCGAATGGAATAACCTGTGAAACCTTGAAGAATGCGCTTTGCATGATGGAATTAGTCCTGTTCCCGAGGCCGATCTCATCCGCTATCTTCGTGGCGTCGATGATATAAAAGTTGATTTTATGGTCGGCCAGGTACCGTTTCATATGATCGGGCAGCCTGCGCTTGGTTTCTTCAGCATCCCAGATCGAGTTTAGCAGAAAAGTTCCACCATCTTTAAGCCCCTTCAGCATATCATACTTTTCAAGATAGGCAGGAACATGACATGCAACAAAGTCGGGCGTAATGACCAGGTACGGTGAACGGATCGGACTGTCGCCAAAACGAAGATGCGAAACGGTAACGCCACCTGATTTCTTTGAATCATAGGCAAAATAAGCCTGAGCATATTTGTCTGTGTTATCACCGATAATTTTAATGGAATTCTTGTTTGCGCCGACTGTGCCATCAGATCCTATGCCATAAAATTTTGCCGAGTAGGTTCCGGCCGGTGCGATGTCGATCTCGGGCAGCAGAGGCAGTGAGTGGAATGTCACATCGTCGATGATTCCGACTGTGAAATGATTCATGGGCTCTTTTGCTTTCAGGTTATTGAAAACGGAAATGATCTGTGCCGGAGTTGTATCCTTTGAACTGAGTCCGTAACGACCTGCAATAATAATCGGCCGATCGGAACGATCATAAAAAATATCCCTGACATCCAGGTAGAGTGGGTCGCCATTAGCTCCGGGTTCTTTGGTACGGTCAAGGACACAGATCCGTTTGACCGTTTTGGGCAACACATTGAAGAAATATTTTTCAGAGAAGGGACGATACAGGTGTACCGAAATCAAACCTACTTTTTCACCCCTAGCGACCAGGTAATCAACAACCTCTTTAGTAGTATCGGTTACAGAACCCATGGCTACGATAATATTTTCGGCTTCGGGATCACCATAAAAAGTGAATGGATGATATTCCCTGCCGGTCAGTTTTGTGATCTCCTGCATATAGGCATCCACCACATCTGCAACAGGCTCATAAAACCGGTTAACAGCCTCTTTTGCCTGGAAGAAAATATCCGGATTCTGCGCTGTTCCACGGGTAACAGGATGTTCAGGATTCAAAGCCCTGTCACGAAATTCCTGGAGCGCTTTCCAGTCAAGGAGTTTCACCATATCCTCTGTATCAAACACCTCTACTTTCTGGATTTCGTGGGAGGTTCTGAAACCATCAAAGAAATGAAGGAAGGGAAGACGCAATTTGATCGCTGAAAGATGCGCGATTCCTGCCAAATCCATCACTTCCTGAACGGAACCGGTTGCAAGCATTGCAAAACCAGTCTGACGTGTTGCATAAACATCACTGTGGTCACCGAATATTGAAAGGGCATGGGCGGCGACTGTGCGGGCGCTTACATGAAAAACACCCGGCAGAAGTTCACCGGCGAGTTTATACATGTTCGGAATCATCAACAAGAGCCCTTGTGAAGCAGTAAACGTCGTGGTCAGGATCCCGGCCTGAAGTGAGCCATGAACGGCTCCGGCGGCACCTGCTTCAGATTGCATCTCAACCACCTTTACCTCATCTCCGAAAATATTCTTTCTGCCATGCGCAGCCCACTCATCCACATTCTCAGCCATGTTCGATGATGGTGTGATGGGATAAATGGCAGCAACCTCACTGAACATGTAAGCCATATGGGATGCAGCCTGATTGCCATCACACGATAAAAACTTTTTTGTTTTGTTCATAATATATTGATTTTAAAATATTTGATTTCGCATTTGTTAATTTTATAACAAAGTGCAAAAATACACATTTTCAATTAAGATGCCAAGTGAAATTCCCATTCATTGACCCTGAATTTTTCTATTTTTGCACCCTATGCTATATCCATCCATATTTGAGCAAAAGCTTGGTTTTGATCAGATTCGGCAGAAGCTAATAAGCTATTGCCTATCGCCTTTAGGCCGTCAGGGTGTACACCGCATCAGTTTTTCACCCAACCGGAATGAGATTTACACGTGGCTTTCAGAGACTTCCGAAATGAAGTCGATCCTTATGTTTGAAGAACATTTCCCTTCTCAGGATTTTTTTGATCTGATCCCGGAACTACTTCGTATCCGTATTCAGGGCACCTATATCGAAATCGATCCCCTTGCAGAGCTCAGGGTATCATTGAAAACCATCGGTGGTATAAAAGAATTTCTCAACAGCAGGAGTGAACGTTTCCCCTACCTTTTCAAACTGATACCCGTCGAATTACCCGGCTTTCAAACCGGCGAAAAAAAAGTGAGCAACGAATACCTTGTTGTTTCCTATATCGATCGCATTCTGAACGAAAAATCCGAAATCCGCGATTCTGCTTCACCGGAATTACAGAAAATCAGACGTGAAAAAAAGGAGAAACTCGCTTCGGTTGAACGTAGGGTAATGCAAAGCTTTAAGATTGCCCGTCAACAAGGATGGACCCCGGAGGATGCCGAAGTGACCATTCGGAACGGCCGCCTTGTCATTCCGATGATCAGTAGCCATAAACGAAAGATCAACGGATTTGTGCATGATGAATCATCAAGTGGTCAGACCGTATTTATTGAACCTGCCGAGATCTTTGAAACCAATAATGAAATCAGGGAGCTGGAATATGCTGAGCGAAGGGAAATAATAAAAATCCTTACCCATTTCGCCGATTTTTTGAGACCCTTTATTGACGATCTGCTCCGTGACTATCAGTTTTTGGGACAGATTGATCTGATCCGGGCCAAAGCGCGCTGGGCTATCGAGATCAACGGGGTAATGCCGGTGATTTCTGAGAACCCCATCGCGCCAATTAAAGACCCGGAGACTACGGATAACACGGGTCTTCCTGATGAGTCCGGGATCAGGGAGGCAACTGATGAACAGCAGGTGGATTCCGGTTCTGTAACATCCGGTAACTCAATTGGATTCCGGTTGTTTGCGGCGCGTCATCCCCTTTTAGAACATCATTTGACCAGTCAGGGGCGGAAAATTGTTCCGCTGCATATTTCCTTTGATAATGAGCGGCGTATTCTGGTGATCTCCGGCCCGAACGCCGGTGGAAAATCTGTTTGTTTAAAGACCGTCGGGCTGTTGCAATATATGCTTCAGTGCGGCTTATTACCTTCAGCAGGTGATGATTCGGAGTTTCTGGTTTATAAAAATATTTTCATTGATATCGGAGATGAACAATCCATCGATAATGATCTCAGCACCTATACTTCAAAACTCAAAAATCTTAAGTTTTTTTTAGAGAACACCGACCGGAATACGCTTTTTTTAATTGATGAGCTCGGTTCGGGAACCGATCCTACGCTGGGTGGGGCTATAGCAGAAGCAACGCTGGAGGTCCTGAACCGAAAGGGAGGCACCGGGATCGTGACGACCCACTATTCCAATCTGAAATTGCTTGCCGGTCGTGAAAAAGGGATTGTTAACGGCGCCATGTTGTTTGACCTGAAAAACATGAAACCCCTGTATCAATTGCTGACAGGGAAACCGGGCAGTTCGTTTGCCTTTGAAATTGCCAAAGAAATAGGATTCCCGGAAGAAGTTCTCATCAAAGCAAGGAAAAAAACGGGGAATAAGCAACTTGATTTTGACAGGGAATTACAAAATCTGGAAGTAGAAAAAAAAGAGCTGGATAAAAAATCCGATACCATTAAAATCGCCGATGATTTTCTTTCAGAATTGATAAAAAAATATGAAAAATTAAATTCGGAGTTGGATTCAAAGAAAAATGATATACTTGAAAATGCCAGAAATGAAGCTCAAAAGATTATTTCAGAGTCTAATAAAATCATTGAAAAAACCATAAAAGAAATTCGCGAGTCACAAGCGGAAAAGAACAGGACAAAAATTGCGCGTGAAAAATTGAATGTGGAAAAAAACAGAATCCTCGGTCCTGAAAAAACTTCATCCGTTCAAAAGGAAAAAAGTCCTGATTTAGCTCCAGAATTAATTGGCAGCAAAGCCGTTCCGCACCGGTTTCAAAATTACATTGATGATCTTCAGTCAAAAGTCATCAATTTTTCAATGACTCTTGATCTGCGCGGTAAAAGGGTTGATGAGGCATTGTCGGCTTTACAGCGATACATTGATGATGCCATCCTGATCTCTATACCAGAAGTCAGAATTCTTCACGGGAAGGGCAACGGCGTACTCAGGCAGGTAACACGCGATTACCTAAGATCACAGAAAGATGTAAAAATGGTCAAAGATGCCCGGCTGGAAGATGGTGGTTCCGGGATTACTGTTGTATCATTCAGGTGAAATTTCGAAAAGATTTTTTATTTTTTTAATAAAATAAATTACTTATTTATTTTTGTTTATAATTTTACAAAATTAACCACCTAAAAAATTTCGTATGAAATCGATCAAATTCAGTGAAAATGAGCTTGAATTTTTGAAAAATCATTATGAGCTCGAGTTAGCGGATGCTGAAAATTATGTTTCAGAAATAAAGAATATTTTAACAAAATTGAACAAATTGGAAAAACCCGGGATTGTTGAAAAAACCGGTAAAAAAACAGGAAAAAAACGTGGTCGTCCAAGAAAAGAGTCAAAGGCCGAAGAAATTCCTGCACCGGTGAAAGAGGCCGCGATCAAGACTATGAAAGAAAAACCCGTGAAGGAGAAAGCAGTAAAGTCCAATGTAAAAGAGGCTCCTAAAAAGGTTGTATCAAAAAAAAAGACGGCAAAGAAGCGTAAGCCCGCTCCCAAAAAAGTTGTAAAAAAACAGATCCCGGTGATCACGCCTACTGAAACTCCTGTTTCCTGATCGGGTCTGCAGAACCTGCGAAAATGAAGTAAAGGGGTGTCGATGGCAGGACGAAGGAAAACGCGTCAGCTATTAAAATCTGATACCGGTTTTGAAAATTCCGAAAAGGATTGTATCTTTGCACCCCAATTTAAAAACAATTATTCAACATGGCCAATCATCAGAGCGCTGAAAAGCGTATTCGCGGTAACAAAACCAAACGCACATTGAACCGCTATCAGGGACGCACCGTTCGTAACGCGGTTAAGAAAATCCGTGAAGAAGAAAACAAGGATACTGTAGTTAAGGAACTTCCAAAAGTGCTTTCTCAGATTGATAAGCTGGCCAAAAAGAGTGTGATTCACAAGAATAAAGCCTCGAACCTGAAAAGGAAACTAATGCTCAAGGCCAATGCATCGGCCGTGGCATCTTCCTGAAAGCGTTCTCTATAAGGAATCTGGAATCCCCTGTTGATATTATTTTCAGATCACAATTCCCGGTGTAAACACGCTTGGATGTGGTCTAAAAAAATGATCTGCAGGGGATTTTTGTATTTCACCGCCGACGGCGCCAACGCAATCCTTTCAGAGCGGAAAGGCGTTGAATATATGTTTTCAGATGACGCTCTTTTTTCCGGGGATAAATATCATTGATGTTGATCAGGATACCCGTCTCTTCCACGTCGCCAAAACCATGATTGATGGCAGTTCCGAATGTCCGCATGGTAGGTGATAAGTTCATATAAGCATTGACGAGCGGCGGCACGAATTCGCCCCTGCGTTTCACCTCCTGAATGAGTCTCCTGTAATTTTCTTCGTAAGTTACTCCTGAGAAAATCTCTGAAATCATTGCATCAGGAGTAACCTTTACAATCGGTTCCCTCGGTGTCATCAGGGTTTCATTGTCAGGAAAATATTTCCGGAGAAAAAACTGCACGATATCGCGGGCTTCTTTATTGTATTGCGGATACATGGTCATTTTACCGAAAAAATACTTTACATCAGGATTTTCAATGATCATGGCCCCCAACCCGTCCCACAGGTTATCGAGCGAGTACATGCCCTTCCTGAAATTAACGAGTGGTTGGTAATTGGGTTGGACAAAGGATCTTCCCAACTCAATGGAATCCGGGAGAAAATCATGAATGAACCTGTTCGAAAAATCAAAGAGTTCCGCGGTCGCACTGTGAACGCATCCTTTTTGCTCACATACGATATCACGGCCATGTATAAACCGGTACCCCCCGATGATCTCCATTTCGACAGGATTCCAAACAATAAGCTGATGAAAGGGGATCTCCATGGTGTCAAATTCATCGATATCGAGCGACTTTCCGGTACCCCCGCCGGCATCCCGGAATGAAATCTCCCGCAGCCGTCCTAATTCGCACATCAAATTGGGTGCATCGTGTGCGTTAAAAACAAAAATTTTATTGTGCCCGTTGTTGGTGTTTCTGAGAAACATGCTTTCGGTCAGTTCGGCCTCCAGAATTCTTTTATCAACGGGATCGATGATTGGTTCCATATAAAATGAAATGGAAGAACAAAGATAGAGAATTATTGAATGCCTTCCATTTAGTACCTTTGTACTGGTTATTGATGTGAAATGGAAGTTCCCGAACACCTTATCGATATCGAGGCGCTCTTCGCCTCCAAGAATCCTGCCTTGAAGAAGCTTATCCCCGGTTTTGTATTGCGGTATCTGAAAAAGATCACCCATCAGGATGAGATCAACGGTTACATTTGGCGAAACAGGGATAAATCGGGATTGCCATTTGTTGACGCGATATTAAAAGAGTTCGGCGTTCATGTTGTGATGGTTGACCGGCGAAAAAAACCTGCATATAATACGGGCGATGATCAGCATGATCCCGTCATCCCTCCGACCGGCCGTTTTATCGTGGCTGCCAATCACCCTCTAGGAGGCCTTGATGGTATGGCATTGATGTTTCAGCTTGGGAAGTTCAGACAGGATCTTGTTTTTCCGGTCAACGACCTTCTCATGAATGTACCCGGCTTGAGGCCGCTTTTCATCCCCATCAATAAACATGGCAGGAATACTGAAAATGCAAAGCTCATTGATGAAACTTTTGCCTCCGGTAAGATGGTACTCTATTTCCCTGCAGGATTGGTCTCACGCAAACACAAACTAAAGAGACTGATTCGTGAAAATCCAGGTAAATGGACCATCTCACCGGGAAATGGCATGCCGATACCTGTGCCCGGTTCTTGCAGAAATGGTATTTCGGGCGACCCGACTTTTTTCATCCCGGCATCGACTTTGGTCAATGATCATAGCGTGATCCGTGACCTGGAATGGAAAAGTACATTTATCAAAAAAGCGAAAAAATATCAAAGAAGCATTATTCCGGTTTTTATTGAAGGAAGGAATTCTGAATGGTTTTATAATCTTGCCAATTGGAGAAAATCAATGGGTATCGGCGCCAATATCGAAATGCTTTATCTGGTGGATGAGATGGTAAAACAACTTGGAAAGACAATTACCATTATGGTGGGGGATCCGATTTCCTGGACGACTTTTGACCGGACAAAAACTGATTCCCAGTGGGCCTCCCTGATCAAGGAAAAAGTTTATGAGCTCGGGTAAGTAATTGATTTGTACCTAAGAAATTTCGAGCAGGACCTCCTTCACCGTCTGTAAAACCTCGGCTTTCCCGGTCTTTGTCACAGAGGAAACCGGAATGATTTCAGGCACTGATTTCCAGGTCATGGCCAAGGTACTACGATATGTTTCAAGTCTGCTTTTAACCTGGCCTTTCGACAGTTTATCGGTCTTGGTAAAGAGGATAACAAACGCGATATTTTGTTGTATAAGCCAGCGAATAAATTCAAGGTCGATTTTTTGAGGGTCCAGCCGGGAATCGATCAGGAGGAAGGTCAGCGCAAGGTTCTCTCTTTTTTCCAGAAAATTCCGGATCATTCCTTCGAATTTTTCACGCTCCGTCCGGGCGATTTTAGAGAAACCATATCCGGGTAAATCCACCAGATACCAGGTTATTTTGAATGGAAACTCATCCAAACCGCTGGTTGTGCTGCTGAGATCGGAAAAGTCGATTCCTGCAGGTCCGCATTCCGATTCCACTTTAAAATGATTTATAAGCCGTGTTTTTCCCGGAGTTGACGATATTTTGGCCAATCCTTTAAAACCGGTCAACATATTGATCAGTGATGACTTTCCCACATTTGATCTGCCGATAAAGGCAAATTCGGAATGGTTCCCGCGCGGGCAAAATTTCAGCGACGGACTGCTGCAGATAAACTCTGTTTTTATAATCTTCACGAATCAGACAATCAAATGCAATATAAACATGCAAATATAGCAAACCGAATACTTCAATTTTACTGCATCTTACTGAAAATGCAATGCATTTTCTTTTTTGCTGCATCGCTATAAAAATGCCTGGCATTTTTTAGATGCATTTTACCGGGAGGTACAGCAGTTCGTTGTTTGCACATCTGGTCCGATTCGGTACGATTGTTTAAAATTGCCTGGTCCGACAGCTCAGATTTTGAGTTTTACATTCGGTGGGAAATTTTCTCTTGATAAAATGAACGATGGATCAGGCATTGCCTGGTTGGTATCACTCAACAGCCCTCTTCGGCGATACTGCGCTCTTAAAACCCGGTAATCGAGGTTGGTTTTTCTGACAAACTGTGAAAATTGGTTCTCCCTTTTTTCACGGATAAACAACGGGGATTTTTGTAATACATTGTAACGGGTGATCGGGTCGACGCGGTTCAGAATGGTCAATTCGCAAAAGACTTGCGGAACTGAATGGGTCATTACAGGTAAGATTCTTTCAAGGGCCTGGTAAGTTCCAATGGTGCCATCAAGGTATACGGCAAGGTCAATATTTCCGGGAGGCATTATGAATCCTGAACTATCAGGTCCCTGGATAAAAGCAAAACTGATGAACGGGCAGGAAGATAATAATACGTTCTGGATTTTCAGAAGATCGACTTTTTTTCTCTTCATAACAACTTCATTTGATCAAAGACTGCACAGGCACAAAAAGGGTTGCTATGATAAAAAAATTATTTCAATTCGAGAAGCAGGCAATTTTTTTGGACCGTATCTCCTTGTTTGACATAGATCTTTTTTACCACACCGGGGCGTGTGGCCAGCAACGAATTATCCATTTTCATTGCCTGAAGTATCACCAAGGAATCCCCTTTTTTAACTTTAGTGCCTTCTTTGACGAGAACTTTTAGAATTGTCCCGGGAATAAAGGCAAAAACTTTTCTTGAGTCGGGGTTATGGTGGGGTTTCCGATTCGCAAACTTTTTCGTTAGGGTCGTTTTATAAACGATCTCTTCGAATTTGAAGTCGACATATTCAGTTGTCTCGTCCATGTGTTAATTTTATGAGGTTAATAAACCTTACAGATCGCCCGGGAAAAAAATCCGTTTTCAGGAAAACATGTCAGAAAGGAGGAATTCCGTGTTTCTTACTCGGTGATACTTCTCTTTTACTCTGGGCAAGTACGAGTGAATGTGTTAAGTAATTACGCGTTTCGTTTGGTTCAATCACGGCGTCAACATACCCATAAGCGGCAGCCACATAGGGATTTGCAAATTTCTGCCGGTACTCTTCGATCAATCTTTTTCGGGTTTCTTCCGGATTGTCGCTGGCCTTGATTTCATTACGGAAGATAATGTTGGCTGCACCTTCGGGACCCATTACCGCAATTTCAGCAGTCGGCCAGGCGAAGACAAAGTCGGCTCTTAAATGATTTGAACACATGGCGATATATCCGCCGCCATAGGCTTTTCGCAGAATTACGGTCATTTTTGGCACGGTTGCCTCACTGTATGCATAGAGCACTTTCGCACCATGCCGGATAACGCCTGCATGCTCCTGATCAGCTCCCGGGAGGTATCCGGGCAGGTCGACCAGGGTGACGAGGGGAATATTAAAGGCATCGCAAAACCTGATAAAACGTGCGGCTTTATCACTTGAATCGCAATCAAGAACCCCGGCCAGAACCATCGGCTGATTGGCGACGAATCCGATCGTCTGTCCGTCAAGCCGGCCAAATCCGATCACGATGTTTGCGGCCCACAATTCCTGAACTTCAAAGAAATCGCTGTCATCCGAAATGGCTCTGATAACATCCCTGACGTCATAAGGTTTCATCGGGTTGGTCGGGAAAATATGATCCAGCTTATACTGCCTTGATTTGGGGGCTTTTTTAGGGAAAACTTCAGCCTTCTTTTCATTATTCCATGGAATATAGCTTACCAGACGCTTGATCTGTTCAAAACATTCCATCTCGCTCTCGGCATAAAAATGTGCATTTCCGGTAATCTCAGCATGGACGCGGGCACCTCCCAGGTCCTCCATCGAAATTTCCTCTCCCAGTACCGTTTTGATAACCTCGGGCCCCGTTATGAACATCTTGGAAATCTTGTCGACCACGAACACAAAGTCGGTCAGTGCCGGACTGTAAACCGCGCCACCTGCACATGGGCCAAGAATAACCGATATCTGAGGAATGACACCGGAAGCCTGGGTATTCCGATAGAAAATTTCACCATATCCGGCCAATGAATTCACCCCCTCCTGGATCCGGGCTCCTCCTGAATCGTTGATCCCGATCAGGGGAACTTTCATCTTCATTGCATGATCCATGATCTTGGTGATCTTTTTGGCATGCATAAATCCTAAAGAGCCACCTGCTACCGTGAAATCCTGGGCGAAAATGCAAACAGGCCATGCATTTATGGAACCTGTTCCCGTGATAACCCCATCGCCCGGAAGATATTTTTTATCCATGTCAAAATCCTGGCCGGCATGCTTCACAAAAAGATCATATTCATGGAATGAATTTGGATCGAGAAGGGCAAGAATCCGTTCACGGGCAGTCATTTTCCCGGAGGCCTTTTGCTTTTCAAGGGCCTGCTCACCGCCCCCCTGAAAGGCTTCCTGCATTCTTCGTTTCAATTCCGTTGTTTTGGCTCTCAAACTCATAAGTCCGGTTTTTTGACAAAGGGTGCAAATATAGGGTTTTATGATCTAATTAGCAAATAGGGCATTTCCTGTTTGGATGAAGGTTGTTCCGTACCTCCATTTTTCATTTGTTATCAGAAAAATCATTCCGATGATTTCAATATCTTTGCTGTCGTACAGATCGACGTATCATTACCTGTCAATTCCGGAAAACAATGACCCGGAAACAGTAACATAGCGTCGAAAATCAGAATCAAGCAATGAGTCCTGAACCCGGAATAGCATCGGTACGTGAAGGCCAAAATCAGACAAAAAGAGTCGCACGAAATCTTCCGACCACTTTAGCCTGGTACGCCGTTTACACGCGTTCCCGATGGGAAAAAAAGCTCATGCTGATGTTAAACGAAAAAGGAATTGAAGCCTATGTTCCTCTTCGGAAAGCGCTTCACCACTGGAGTGATCGTAAGAAACTGATCGATGAACCCATCATTCGTTCTTATTGTTTCGTCAGGATAACCTCCAGGGATTATTATGAGGTACTCAACACACCGGGGGCAGTAAGATATGTCTGGTTTTCAGGAAAACCCGCGGTGATCCCTGAACGGCAAATCGATACCCTGAAAGCAGTCACGGGTTCTGATGTTCCTGTTACTTGTATTCCCGACACCTTTGAAACGGGTGTACGGGTGCGGATCACAGCCGGTCAATTGATCGGTTTGGAAGGAGAATTGATTTCCATTTCCAATAAGAAAAAGGTGATCATCCGGATCGATCACCTGAATCAGGTACTTACTTTGTCTATTTCACCTTTACTTATTGAGCGGATCAGATAATTAATAACAAATCAAAACATTTTGAATGGCGCATGAACTTCCCAAAATAAATGAACTGCACATTGCAGTAATCGGGCTGGGATATGTCGGATTACCTTTGGCGGTAGAATTTGCAAAGAAATTCCCGGTCATCGGATTTGATATCAAAGAAGAACGGATCAATGAATTGTTTGCGGGTCATGACAGTACGCTTGAGGTGGAGGATTCAAACCTGCTATCGGTGATTGTCAGGGCACCGGAATCTGAAACAGCGACCGGACTGTATCTTACCAAAAACATTGAAGAACTGAAGATTTGCAATGTTTTTATTGTTACAGTTCCCACTCCCGTGGATAAAAACAACCGGCCGGACCTGACACCGTTGATAAAAGCCAGCGAAACAGTTGGCCGTGTGATTTCAAAAGGCGGAATCGTGATTTACGAATCGACCGTATATCCCGGTTGTACCGAGGAAGATTGCATACCGGTCATTGAACGGGTATCAGGGATGAAATTTCAGGCAGATTTTTTTGCCGGATATTCACCGGAAAGGATTAATCCCGGTGACAAGGTCAATACGGTTCTGACGATTAAAAAGATCACCAGCGGCTCTACGCCCGCTTCAGCTGATCTGATCGACCGGTTGTATAACACCATTCTGAAAAACGGAACCCATAAAGCTCCTTCCATTAAAGTTGCAGAAGCTGCAAAAGTAATTGAGAATTCACAGCGCGATATCAATATCGCCTTTATGAATGAATTAGCTAAAATATGCAGTTATTTTGAGATCGATACGACTGATGTACTTGAAGCGGCAGGAACCAAATGGAACTTTCTCAAATTCAAGCCCGGACTTGTCGGAGGCCATTGCATTGGCATTGATCCATATTATATCGCAGAAAAAGCGGAGGAGGCTGGCTACCATCCCGAAATCATTCTTGCAGGCAGGCGGATGAATGATGGGATGGGAGCCTGGATTGCCCGTCGTATCGTAAAAATGATGATCGAAAAAGAGATTCTTGTCAAAGGAAGTAGGGTCCTGGTTTTGGGCATCACTTTTAAGGAGAATTGTCCCGATATCAGAAATTCAAAAGTAATTGATCTTATCAGGGAATTGCGCAGTTTCGGCTGTTCGGTTGATGTTTATGATCCCTGGGCAGATGCGGACGAGGTTCGCCATGAATACGGATTGAACCTGATCGACCTGTCCCTGCCCATTCAGGTAACAGATGCGTATCAGGCATTGGTACTTGCAGTCGCTCACGATGAATTTAAAACGGTTGACCTGTCCGGCAAACCTGAAAAATTGATTGTCTATGATATCAAGGCCCTGCTGCCGCGTAACTCTGTTGACGGCAGGCTGTAACCGGAAAATCATCAGCAATATTATATTTATATTGTAAATTAATAATTTATGAAAGCAAAAGCACGCTCCATGGTCACGCTGATGTTGTTGACATGGGTATATACATCCGGACAGGTAATTAACAGGGCTCAAAACATTCAGCCTCTGGTTGAAGGCGACAGTCCAAAGTACGGGACCGACATTATCGTTCATGATGATGCAACCCAGGATCAGCAGAATGCACAAATCGGTGTTGCTCCGAACGGTTGGCTGTTTGCCTGCTATTCATTGGAAACCGGCGGTTTTCAGATAGCGAAATCGATAGATCACGGATTGACCTGGTCCGTATCTTCCGTAACCCAGCCCGGGACAATTTGTGAATCCCTGGGTTTGTGTGTTTGCGGTAATAATGAAAGCGATATCAGGTTATTTATTGCCGCGAGTTCCGTCATTATTCCCGGCAGGGCTTCTGTTTCAATCATGGTTTATACTTTCGATGCATCTATGAACCAGCTTGGGGAATCGCAACTGCATTCGATGAACGACGCAGCCTATCATGATGTCGCGATCGCCTCTGATTTTCCATTCCCTTCCTCGGGTGCATCACCATACAGCATCGGGGTTGTTTTCACGACCTACTCATCACCCGCAGATACCGCCATTTTTATGGTTTCAGGTGACGGAGGTACGACCTTTTCAACCCGCAAGGTACTGGGGATTTCATGGGGGAAGTACGGACAGGTTGCCTTGGCACCTGGCCGGTCACTTGATTACCCTGACGGGATCTATTTTGTAGCAATCGAAGAACCGACTACCGGTTTACTGGGGAAAATCTGGGAAACCCACAATAAATCTTCTTTTAACAGCGACTTTACATTCATGGTCAGCATGGATGATGCGGCGGGATTGTCGAATCTATGTAAAAATCCCTCCATCGCCTGCCAACACAATAACATTTCGAATGGTATCAAAGGCCTTTCAGTTGCAATCCTTTTCGAACGATTTGTGAATGCGGGCAACTACAATATTGCAGGGACATCGAACAAATCACCGTTGGGGGGTGGTTTTTGGACAAGGCTTGATGTTACCGGTAATACCAAATATAACCTGCAACCCGATATTTCTTTTGATCCCCAAAGCAATAAATTTCTGGCAACTTACTTTGATTCCACGTCACAACAACTGAATTATGTTAATAAGTCTCAGGAGCTTACCGATCCATCATCCTGGGAAATCATCAAAACGGGCTATAATGACCAGAGCAATCTGACGGCTCCCTGTCCAAGGGTTTTAATGAATCCCGTCAAACAAAAAGCCTTCCACATCTGGAACGGGGTCCGGCCCGGAGGAAATGGCATGGCGGTGTTTGAACCCGAATATTCACCTGCCGGGATGCCCGAGAACACTGATTACTCCTCAGAATTTGTCAGAAGGGTTTTCCCTGATCCAGCCCGTGATATAATTTATTTTGAATTGGCGGATGCCGGTGACGCCGGAATCAGGATATCGATCCTTGATGCCGCTGGAAAACAGGTTTATGATCGTGTATCAGACCATGAAAAGGGGACCCGGATCATTTCTGTATTACTGACATCCCTGCCCGGGGGCATTTACCAGTATGTGATCAGGCAGAAGGACCAGATCGGTCAGGGCTCCTTCATAATTTCAAAATAGCAGCACTTTCTGTAAGAAAATTTTTTCATACCGGAGGTAAAGTTGATTTCTCAGGTCTTTAATGAAAGATCAACTTTTGGTAATCTCGAGACCCGTATATGAAAGATTCCAGTCAACAAACCTTGCCTGTGGGTTGGGTGGATCCTGAATAAGCATTGATTTGATGATTCCCGCCGCATTGGGATCCTTTGCAAAGATCATCAGATAACCACCGCCTCCGGCACCCAATAATTTACAGGCAGCGGTGTAATCTTTAATCCGGTCAATGATATTGTTGATGGCAGGCGGGTTGGTCCCTGAATCGAGCATCTGGTTAAGTTTCCAGGAGCGGGCAATGGCATTATTCAGTCCCTGCCAGTCATGGCGTTGCAAAGAATTGTAGGTGATGCGGGCATGATGTTTCATCTCGTTCAGAATTTCAAGGTGACGGGATGAGTTGAGGAACATACCCCGAACAATATCTTTTAAAATATGTTTGGCGATCCTCGTGATTCCGGTATAATAGATCAATATCTGATCGTGGAAACAGATTTCAGTGAATAAGTGGTCAGGGGCCCAGCAGAGGGAAGGTCGTTGCCTGAGCCCAGGAGTACTTTCAATGAGTTTAACCCCTTCATAAATACCTCCGATCTGATCCTGCCATCCCCCGCCGGTTGTGAGTAATTGTTCAAGCAGGAGCGTTCTGGACGACACCTCTCCTAAATCCCAATCCAGGGAACAACAATCAGAAAGTCCCTTTAAAAGGGTTGATGCAAGAATTGAGCTGGTTCCCAGACCCGACCCTTTCGGCACTGCAACCATCAGCGAAATGTCAAGTCCGCCACCGACACTCTGTAATTGTTTACGAAGTGTTCTGTATTGATGTCCCGAATAGTCAGGATAAAACCCGGTCAGCATCAATGCTGCTTTGGGTACGGAAAACGCGGACCCGACCACTGCCATGTTCTGCAGGTCCCGGTATTCGCGGATCACCTCGCTTACTCCGAGATCGATGGAATGAATAATTATTTCAGGATTCTTTGTCCGGCGGATATAAACCTGGATGGGAGGCTGGCCATTAAGCTCGACAGCCATGTTTACCACGGCGCCTCCGTAAAGTATGCAGTAGGGAGGCGTATCTGTCCATCCACCGGCCAGATCAAGTCTCAGTGGACTCCTGACCCAAAGAATCTGATCCCATTTCAGTGAAATGACCGGATTTTCCTTGACTTTTGCAATATCAGTCAACATCCCATCCCGCATTAATCTGAACGCATCATCTTCAAACCTAAGGGAATCGGCCTCCGACTTTTTCCTGGTATAAGCGGAACGGAACATCAGATCATGTATCCGGGTCATGAGGTCGGTGGTAGCATCCGGCACTTCCGGGAGATCAAGGCCCGTAAGGTGAAACATTTCGGCAAGTTTTTTCAGGTCAAGCTGATAAAAGATGCTGTGCCGGTGATTTCGCGCCACGGCCTGCAGGGAATGTTTTACATTGGTACTTCGCTGCCGGAGAAGTCGCGACAGGTTCACACCCGATATCAGTTCCCGCGCCGATAGATATCTTTTAGGAACAGGCAAGGCCTCGGTATTTATCAGTAAATCCTGATTAAAAACCTGTTCATCGCGGGAACAGCTTGTTGTGGCAGGATCTTCGTTACCGGTTTTTTTCGTTTTCAATTGCGGCAGTGGATCAGCAAGACTTCGCCTGATCCAATAATTCAACAGATCGGAAGAAAGATCTTTTGCAGCATAAACCGGGTAACGGGGTAAGGTATAGGGATCAAAATCAATCCCTTCGTGACTTTTGAAAGAATCCTCAAATTGATAAATACGGAGAACCCAGTCGTTCGACTCAACCGGGACAAAGTCAATGCATAGTCCTGGCGGCAACTCAATTTCCCAGGAATTTTCGGGTACCCCTGTCAGGATATGGTGATCATGCAACGTCCAGCCGGCGGGAATATGAGAATTTTCTATCCAAATGGAGGTGGTGGTTTCGAGGAAAGAAACATCGGTGATTGAATTCTGGACAAAGATCTCGGGGGCGGGTTTAATTTTTTTATGCCAAATTTCACGCTGATCAATCACCCTGTTTTGCATTGCCGCTGTTGACCTGAGGAGATCGGCATTTGATCCGAAATGATAAAATTCACCCTTATCCAATGGAAGGATCCGGCAAGTAAGAATTGGCGAACGCCGGCCGTGTTCTTTTCCTGAGCCGGTTCCGAGTATTTTTCCAAAATCTGTATACAAATCATAATACTCCGGTACTTTATTTCTGAACGCGTGCTTCCCTGCATTCCATCCGGCCTTTTCAAAAAGCAGTTCCAGTGCACGGTCTGAAAGAAGCCAAATGCCTGCATCGAGCAAGTACAGATTGTCCCCGGCAAGTTCTTGCAGTGTCCGGAGGTCGGGTTTCTGAAGCATATGGTCGAGCTGTGTCGGGTCATGCCTGGGACAGATAAAAACCCCATGCCGGCCGGCCACTTCGGGGTGAGCCCAGATTCCAACGCAAACGACATCTGCCTCGGGAATGTTCGTTGAAAAGGTTTCTGCCCAGACAAGCGCATCTCCGCTTGCAATAAGCGTGTTAAGTCCTTCGGGGGCCGATTCCAGAATTTTCTTAAGCAACGGGAGCTGAACATTAAGAAGGGTTTGATCGATGTGCTGACCCCTCCCCCATTTAAACACGGGAAAGGGAATAAAACTCTTGCCAACTGGCGCGTAAGAAGGCAACCTGCGACTTTGACCGTCGGCATGAACAATGATCCTTCTCCCGGCAGGATCCATTCCGTGTTGCCATAATATGTTGACCGTTCCGCCCCCGGAACCCGATTTTTGTCCGGGAGGATCTGAATAAACGGCGGTTATTTCAGGAAAGTAAAACTTATGTTTTCGGATGTAATCGGCATAGTGAGGCGGCACTGAAAGTAGTATTTCCATAGCGGATTTTTTTCAAAGATATATCGAATCGGAACAGGTTTGAAAATAAAGAAATACTGTTCATCTCGGGATAACTGCATTGTAAAAGGCAAATTATTGTCAACAAGATGTAGCATACAAAGATAAAAATTACATTTCCGACGGGTGATTTTATAAAATCGGAATCATATTTTAGTAATTTTCGAAAAAATCTTTTATGAGAAAAAAACGTTTCTATCTTACCCTTGATTTAAAGGATGACCCTGACCTGATAAAAGAATATCTTTATTGGCACAAGCCCGAGAATATCTGGCCTGAAATCCCTGAAGGCATCAGGGCTGTCGGGATTGAAACAATGGAGATTTACCGGATGGGCAACCATTTGTTCATGTTGCTGGAAGGAGGTCCGGATTTTGATTTTGAGCGGGATATGGCGCTGCTTGCGTCACTACCGCGTCAAATGGAGTGGGAATCGTTTACATCACGTTATCAGGTTTCTGTCCCGGGATCTACATCATCGGAAAAATGGAAGTTGATGGAGCCTGTTTTTAGCTTGTAATTCCGGCTTTCGATCGCAGAGGCAAGGTTTTCCTTCCGTACCCGGCTATTTTCGCAAAAAAGAACACATAGACAAAACAGGCAAGGGGCACAATAAAACCCCACTGAATGGCAGTTTGGTCGGCAATGTAACCCATGAAGATGGGACTTAATGCTCCCCCGACGATCGCCATAATCAGGAAAGAAGAACCTTTTTTTGTTAAAGGGCCCAATCCTTTAAGGCCCAGGACAAAGATCGTAGGGAACATGATAGACATAAAGAAATAGGTAACGAAAAGCGCCGTCACCGAAAGCCAGCCAAGTCCGGAAATGACAAGAACCATTAAAAGGACGCACAAGGATGCGAAAACCGATAACAATTTATCGGGAAGAAAGCGACGCATCAAAAAACTACCCGACAACCGGCCGGCCCAGAAGAGTCCCATCCCTCCGAATGAGAGCAACAGGGCAGCCTGTTTATTGGTGATTCCCTGAATGGTTTCCGTTGAAAAGTTTATAAAAAAACTATTGATCCCGGTCTGCGCAGCTACATAAAGGAACTGTGCAACGACTGCAAGGAGAAAGATTCTGTGTTTTAGTAAGTCCTTGTACCTTCCTTTTACAGTGATATCCATTAAGATTTTCTCTCTTACATCGGTTGATCCGGCAACGGTCGCTGAATCTTCTCTTTCTGGTTGACGACAGGAGAGATCCGGGGGAGAATGTTCTTGTATTTCAGGCAGTCTGGTCTTGTAAAACAGCAATGCCACCATCAGCACTACAAATCCGACCCCGATATAGGGCCATGAGATTGAGGAAAATGGATTTTCTCCACTTGACTGGAGTCCGAAAATAATCATTCCACCGGTGAGCGGGCCGAAGATCCAGCCCAACCCATTGAAGGATTGCGAAAAATTAAGCCGTCGTTCAGCGCTTTCAGGAGGTCCCAGCACCGACACATAAGGATTTGCCGCGGTTTCAAGGAACGCGAGGCCGAAGGCAATAATCAACAAAGCCGTAAGAAATGGAGGAAATGTTTGAATCGCAGCAGCAGGGTAAAAGCAGAATGCACCAAAAGCGTACAGCAGCAGTCCGGTTATGATGCCCCGCTTATATCCGAATCGATTCATGAACCAACCTGCGGGCAATGCGGCGAGGAAATAACCGCCATACACTGAGAATTGCACCAATCCCGATTCTGCCCTTGACATGTGAAGCAGTTCCTGAAAGTGTTTGTTCAGTACATCAAGCAATCCGTGTGCAAATCCCCAGAGAAAAAAGAGTGAAGTCAATAAAATAAAGGGAATCAGGTAACTTTTACCTGTTTCACTTCGCAGCATTGAATTTTTTGTCATGAATCATGATTTTTGCGAAAATACGGTTTTTCATCTTGAAAATGACCAGCAGAAAACAGGGGTTGTGAAATGGAATATTTTCATTCAGATTTGGTGAATTTAGGAAACTCGTCTAATTTTACACGACCAAAATAACTGATTTGAATTTGGAAAAACATACGCCGACGGCTGTATAACTATTATTAAACCGATAAAATAAAATCTGAAAAAATGAAAAATCAAAAGAATTTTGTGGCGGTTGCCCTTTGCATCCTGATCACCGTAATGATGGTGGGAATGGTTCCTTCGCTTGCTGCCCAGGATAAGGGTTCTTTTAAGGATTCCCGTGACAATCGTGTTTACCAATGGATCAAGGTCGGAAAGAAGGTTTGGATGGCTGAAAACCTTAAATACCTCTCCTCTTCCGGAAGCTGGCTTTATAATAATGAATCAGGCAATGAAGCCATTTACGGAAGGTTGTACACCCACGCTGCCGCCATGACTTCTTGTCCGAAAGGTTGGAGGTTGCCTGCTGATATCGACTTTGATGCAATGATCCGGAGCCTGGGGGGAAATGAAGCAGCCGGCGGAAAACTACAGGCTGTCGACTCCATCTATTGGGCGGCGAATACCAATCTGCCTGAAAATGCAAAGACCCTTTCATCATTATTGGCCGGAATCAGGCATGCCGACAGCACATTCACAGGAGTTGGGATTTGGGGGGGATTATGGTCTGCTACGCTCTCGGGTGATGCGGCAAACAATTATCTGTTTGTACGTGGAGATAAGGGGATCGGGAAAAGTTCAAATGATATCCAGTCAGCTTTCAGCGTTCGCTGTGTGAAAAAATAAGAATGGATCAGGAACAAGACCTTACCGACGATGCCCGGCTGAATTTTTTAAGGCTTCAGGAGGTCGTCGAATCAGAGATTCCAAAAGCCATCCGTAATCACGATCCCCGTGAAGCAAAAAGCCTGCTGATTCAGGTCCAGAATCAGTTCAGGGGGCTGAAATTGTACCGGGACGACCGGGAAAATCTTTATGCCAGGCTTCAGGAGGCATTTGCAATTGTAAATAAACGGATCGAGGAAGAAAAGCTTTCCTTCGAAAGACTGGTACTTGAAAATTATAATACCTTACTTCCAGCTGTGGAGCAAGCGTTGAGTCTATCACGAGAGACGGATGACTTCAGGCAATTATGGGATTCCTTGCTCGACCTGCAATCACAGATAAAAAGTGCAAAATTATTTCACGAACAGCGTGATGAACTGTTCCGAAAGCTACAGGAGGCATTTGAGACGCTGAAGACACGCCGCAACCAGGAACGCAATGCTTTCGAACTCGAAGCACAACAAAATTACCAACGGTTGAAACTCATGGTTGATGACGGTCTCAACCAGGCTGAAACCACGCATGAATATAAGGAAACGCGGGAATACCTAAAGAAGATCCAGAATGAATTCAAAGGAATTCGAATGATTCACGAACAACGTGAAGAGCTTTACAGCCGTTTGCAAACAGCGTTTGATATCCTCAGCAAACGCCTTGATGAATTTTTCAGGACCAAGAAAAAGAACTGGGAGATCAAGATGAACTACAAGTTGTCGCAATACGCTGCAGAGATTTTTGAAATCCAGGAAAAACTCAGCCACGACCGTTCCTCTTTACAGGATCTGCTGGATCAGCAGGAAATAATCAGGGATTCCGGAAAAGAGAGCACAGCAACGACCGGAATCGAAGCCCGAATCGTATCAACACGAAAAAGTATTTCCCGTCGATCGGAAGAAATTGCGCGACTCGAGGCTGAACAAAACCTGCTCAGGGAGAAGTTGAATAGCGGATCAGAAGGATTCTGATTTTTCTTGTATAACTTAAAAAGATTTTATAATTTTGCACACCCAAATTTAATAAGGCCCGTTCGTCTAGGGGTTAGGACGTCAGGTTTTCATCCTGGTAACAGCGGTTCGATTCCGCTACGGGCTACAAAAAAGGCTGTAAATGATTGATTTACAGCCTTTTTATATGCTTTCAAGTCAAGCGCTCAGCAATTTGCTTTCACGGTTATAAATGAAAATCCCCCGCAGCCTCTGGCTGATAAATGATATCTTCGATTTTGATCTTTGTCAAACCACCGGGCACAACCCACTCAATTTCATCTCCGATCCGGTAACCGATCAATGCCGTTGCAATAGGCGAAAAGATGGAAATTTTGTTTTCTTTAAAATTTGCCTGATCCGGATAAACAACCTGAAACTGTACCTGCTTCTCCGTACCTGAAAAACTGATCCTGACAACGGAATTCATGGTGACCACATCGGGAGGAATATCACCAGGTTCCATGATTGACGCTGATTCCAGTTCATTCAATAAACTTTCAGCCTCGCTTCCGGCAATCGATCTTAATTTTTGTGCATCCTCAATACGTTTTTTGATTCTTAGATAATCCAGTCGGTTTAAAATGATTCTTTTCATGACAAAGTTTAAATTATTGATTATTTTACAAATATGCAGATTTTTTCACACATTTCCAAAGTTGCCCGGACACAATGAGGAGGGGTAAGCGTCTTCAGGAAAGTTGGAAATTTTCGTACCTTCGTGTTGATATATCTGGTCGGATACGGTTTTACTTTCCGAATGACAAGATATTATTACCGTAAGAAACCATCTTAAGATTTAAAGATTATAAACCATGCCCAACCATTCCAGCGACGCGAAAGCCCTTGTTCAATCGATCATCGACAAGGCAAGTATGAAACAGGAAGTGTATCAGAAAACTCAGGAAGTTTTCACCCAGTTTAAAACGATCACAGAGCAGTTCGTGAATGCCCATAAAAAGACTTTCAAAAAAGCCTCACACCCCCTGTTGTTCGAATATAGTGACCGCGGAACATTTGAATTTCAGCTCAAATTCGGGTCAGATATTCTGATTTTTTTTATGCATTCCAATGTGTTTGAGATCCCGCGTGATTACCTGGTGATGAAGAGCAGTTACATTCAGGACAATAAAGCCCGATCATATTGCGGTATTATACATATTTTCAATTTTCTTGCCGACTCCTTTAAATTCAACCGCACCAATGATATGGGTTATTGTATCGGACGTATCTTTGTGAATTTTGAAAAGCACTATTTCATAGAGGGGAAAAAAGAACTTGGATTATTATTCAACAACTTCACCCTGAATGTCCTGGATAAAAAAGCCCTGACATCAATTCTGTACTCTGCAGTCCAATATACGCTTCATTTTGATCTGTTGACTCCTCCTTACGACAATATTAAAGAGGTGACCGTTTCGGAAATGCAGACTGCCCTCGATGCTATGAAAATAAGTACCGGTAAACGTCTGGGATTCCGGTTTCAGGCTGATGAGTTGTAGGGATCTTCTTTCGAGGCGTTTTTTTCGACAACCGGGAATATAACAGTTTCTCAAATCAGAGTTGTCATCTGAATGGGTTTTTACGACTGTTCCCCGATCGTATGGCTGAGTAAATCACTGATGGATGCATAGGTGTTCATCAGAACATACGACATTGCATCCACAGGTACCCATTTGACCAAAAAGATTCCTTCGCTTACCTGTGGTTTGAGTGTCTCGCGCGTTGACGCCAACATTTCAAACCAGAAGGTTCGTTTCAGGATCTCTTTATTCTTTTCGCGATAAATATGCCATGTAGATGAAATTTCCCTGATCGCTGAAACTTTTTTCAGTCCTGTCTCTTCGCGTACTTCTCGGATTGCCGCCATGTTGGCTGCCATAAGCAGATCAACTCCGGGGTTCAGGGATGTAAGCTCCTTCTTGTCGATTTTTCCCTTGGGAAGATCCCATCGCCCTAATCGATGAATAAAAAGGATTTCGCCACTCTCATTTTTAACCAATCCGCCTGCGGCAGGCAACAGGGTGAAGAGGTTCAGAAATGCATTGAGCCCTGGAGAATTCGGGTCAATCCCTTGCAAAACCACGCGGGAAAACAGATCGGTGGCAGATTCATGAATCGGGTCGTTTTCAGAACGCTGATCCAGTATAAAAAAGTTATTAAACACTTCATGGTCCCTGAAACGAATCCAATCTTCCTTCAATTTTTCTTCAGATTGAAATGGAACAATTAAAGTGTCGTTTGAAGGATGTTCAGGCGGGTTGGCGATAAACCGCACCAACCGGTTCCGGAAGAAAATTTTCATTGATGTGAAATTTGGTCGGTAAAGTTACGTTTTTCCGGGTTTCAGATCAGATCTCGTGTTCGATACAGCCTCACCGCTACGAGCCGGTAGAACGATAAAGATCCTAAAAGGGGTTCATGGATAAAGATCCCATGATGATTGGAAAAAGTGTACCTTTGTAGCCAAATTTGATAACTATACCATAATGATCTATAACAAAGATATTGCTTTCAGAACCGCAGAACTTTTGCTGAAGATCAAGGCTGTTAAATTAAGTCCGAATGATCTTTTCACCTGGGCATCAGGAATCAAATCACCCATCTATTGTGATAATCGGATCACCCTCTCCTATCCTGAGATCCGTACTTTTATCAGGCAGAACTTCGTTAAATCGATACAGGAAAGTAGTTTTGAGCCCGAAGCAATAGCCGGTGTAGCAACCGGTGGCATTGCACAGGGAGCGCTCATTGCACAGGAATTGGGGCTTCCTTTTGCTTATGTAAGATCAGGAAAGAAAGATCATGGTCTGACCAATCAGATCGAAGGGGAACTTCGTAACGGACAGCGTGTCGTGGTAGTCGAAGACCTCATATCCACGGGAAGCTCGAGTCTGGGAGCGGTTGAAGCGTTACGGGGCATAGGGTGCAATGTAAAAGGAATGGTAGCCATCTTTACCTACAACCTTCCAAAGGCTGAAAAATCATTTAAAGAAGCCGACTGTGATCTGATCACGCTTACCGACTATGAGCACCTGATTCAACGGGCTGCTGAAATTGGGTATATTAAGGAAGCGGATATTAAGTTGCTTCAGGATTTCAAGCAATCACTGAGCTAACGTGAAACCTGTAACAAAAAAAGGAGGATGTCCCGGTAATCTGAGACATCCTCCTTTTTATTTAGGAATGATTCCTTAAAGTTTTATGAATTTACCGGATGCAGAACCAATTTTAACAAAGTAGGTACCCGATGGCAGATTTGAAACATTCAGTGTACCGGTGAATGTTCCCTTTGGCTGAATCCCAAAATTCTGCTGCATGACCGTTCGTCCCATCAGATCAATAACCATCACGGTTGTCATGGAAGGCTCAGTAGTGACACAGGATATATTCATTTGATCTTTGACCGGATTCGGAGTTACCGAAATCTTTCCAGATGATTGTAAAGATTCAGCAACCGGTGAATCGATGCCAACCGGAGTCAGGAACGTTGTATCCATCCAGATTCCACGACCGTAAGAAGCCAAATAGATAGCCCCATAGTTAATGATATGATAATCCCGCATTGCTTGTTGTTTGATCTCTGTTATTGCCACATCACCTATATTCTCCATTTCAGCTCCCCATTGCGGCGCTCCGGATGTAAGCCCCGTGGTGCTGTAAAGACCCACATCGGTACCAACGATCGCGTTGTTTCCATGCATTTCGATAAGTCCGCTGTAAACCGGAGCCTTTGGAAGGTTCGATTGAACTGAAGTAAAGGCAGGTTCCGCAGCGCTACCATTGGAAGTGAAATAAACATAATCCTGATTTCCATAATTTCCGAGTGTAAACAACACTTCGTTTGAATTTTTCGGATTTATAGAGATGGAGGTTACCGTACGACCGGCCATAGGCGTGTTGGCGAAAACATTTTTCACCAGCACACATTGCGGACTGAATTCATTGGCCGTAACGGAATCAGTAGCATTAATAAGACCCGTGAGGCGGATAACCCGGCCCTTTATGGTCCCTGCCCACAACGTATTCAGGTCAGCTGAGACCGCAAGGGTATTGATCAGGTCAACTTTTGAGGCAGTATCACTGAGTACATAGAAATACTCCGGATCCTTATAGAATTTGAGCATATCTTTGGTCATATAGATGCCTCTGCCATAACTGGTGGCCACCTTATTTCCATAATAGAAGAACCTGCTGGCAACAGGATCCTGAACCATGAGGCTGTCGCCTTTGTTAATGGGGGCAGTAGTATAATAAGGAAACTTAACCCCGTTGCTGCTTTCAACCTGGACCAGCGTATCAGCGGGTATAGTTTTGCTTCGGGCATAAAGTTTAACACTGTCCGTGGATTGGGTAAATGTGAAACTTTCCCAGAGCTGCATGGGTATATGATTTGCGTCCACGGCAATTACGCCATTCATGATATTGTTATCATAGGTAAGGTCTCTGTAATCACGGCGCAGCATTGGAGTAGCCGCACCCTGAATGGTAAAAACGCCGATGTTATAATCAAGATTTGACCATACACAGGGACCTCCGTAGGAACTCGAGATCAGACCATCGATCCACACAGGGAATCCATCAGAAGGACCATTGGTGTAGGTAGGATAAAAATAACCCATAGCCAGTGAACCAATGCTCTGTCCGCCGCCCATCACGAAGCGCTGTTTGGTCGACACTGCGATTGCGTTGAACTGAGCCGAACCAAGGTTCTTGTTACTGGTTTGGAATTGAAATCCATCCACGGTAATGGTTCCAACCGAAACTCCGCCATCAGTTGCCAGAACCAGGTTATTTTTATTATTAGGCCGGAACATGTAGGAGTGGTGATTGGCAGGGGCGCTGTTTGGAAACCAGGGAGAGTAATAACCTGAACTGGCTATCTCCCAGTTATAATAACCTGTTGGTTGCACCCGTTTCCCGTACCACATGTTGATGCCTCCGAGTAACACCTGATAGGGATCATCGGGGAATACTGCTAAGGTATTGGCGTAACATCCTTCACCATTAAAGGGTTCAAATGTCGGGTTATTGGGAAAAATGACCGACCAGGTGGTTCCTTTGTCAACCGATGTGTAAATGCTTAAAAGCTTTCCATCGGGTTTTGCAAGACTGGCATACATAACGTTGGCATCGGAGGGTGCAATTGCAAAAGTCATCCAGCCGATTCCTCCCTTTGGTAAGGTAGTGGGTTCTCCGGTTGTGAGATTAATCCATGAACTTAAATTCCCTCCGATGGCGAGGTAAGCTGAATCACCGATTGCGGTGATAACGGAGCCATCAGGGCCGACACAAACATCCATCACATACCCTGTTTTTACCTTTGTCCAGTCATTGACATTATCGGTGTAAAACAAACCTTCGCTGGTGGCGGCGAAAAGTCTACCTGAATTTGCATCAAGGGCCAGTTTGGTAATGCCTGCAAAATTGGGATTGTTATGTGTAGAAGGGATTACGGTGAAGGAAGTGTTGTTTTCTGATTTATAGATACCTGTTCCGGTCAATGTGATTGTTTTACAGGATGTGATCCCGGTGGCGGCATAAACCGTTCCATTGGAAGCCTGAACAAGAGACGATACTTTTAACACTTCGTTACCTTCAACCGGCATTGGGGTCCAGGTCAACCCCAGATTGGTGGATTTCCAGATCCCGCCGGATTCGGAACCAGCCAGAATTGTAAGGCCCGTAGGATCCGTTTTGTCAAAAATCGCACTCCAGATTATCCCGGAATAGTTATCGGGGCCTGCATTGAACCAGTTCAGGTTCATTGCATCGGCAGTGGATTTGGTTCTGAGAGATGCAGCCTCCTGACGGGCGCTGTAAAGGTCGGCAGGGTTGACAATACCTGAATTTTGATTGGCGCGGATAGTCGCCCATCGGGTACCGTCAGGTCTTTTTGAATTCAGGTCCCCAGGCTGGCCAGCCATTGACAGTGCAGACAGGAAAATCAGGTTAAGTCCGAAGCATAATGCAAGCAGGCCAAAGTGTAAAAATCTTTTTTTCATATTACTCATTTTAATTTTTACGTATATAGTACTTGATGAATTATTTCTTAGTGCTTTGTAAATCAAACTGTAAGCCAATCACTTCCGATCCTTCTTTAATCGAACAAATATAAAGGAAAAACTTTATTCTCCAAAAAAAAAATATATGACTTGCCCCTCCTTATCGGTAATACGGGGATGCGGAAAGATATTCAGGTTAGATTTTTTCGAGTGCAGTTGCCGGAAGCCAACCGACACTTCCGTTGGCAATCCTGATCTCGTACCAGTTACCAATATGGTCAAGAAGTATGATCTTGGTCCCTTCGTGGACTACAAAAAGGTCGGTACTTTTCTCATCGGGAGAGCTTTTGACTGTGATGGTCGGTGTGAAAATTATCGCTTCGTTGGTTGATTGTTTCCGGGTGTATCCACTCCAGGAAAACAGGAAGGATAACAGGGCTAAAATTATCAGGACAATACCCACTCCAAAACCGATCTTTCTCAAGGCAAGAATGCCTGAAGCAAGGTACAGAATCCCGCAGAAAAGGGCAATAATAAAAAGAATCACACCGAATTTCGCCCATCCGTCGATAGAAGTCAATTGAACCACGGCGCGGAACCAGCGTTGATAGAACATTTCGGGAAGGGGTTCAATTTTATCCGAAATTTTTGTGTTGGCCACATTCAGATTGAAGATAATATCCTCCTTGGATGGATCCAATCGTTTTGCACGTTCGTACCAGAGAATGGCGGCTGGAAAATCGTTCATTTTAAAATAACTGTTGCCCAGATTGTAATAAAGCTCCGGCGCTTCAAGTCCCCTGTCAGTAACATTCCTGAAATATTGAACAGCTTCCTGATAATTTCCCAGAGAATATGCTTTGTTGCCTTTCTGAATCAACAATTGTTCATCCCCCGCATAAAGGTATCCTGATAAGCACATCATCAGTACGATCCCGATAATTTGTTTCATTGTCATGATCTTTTACCTCAATTCCCGTTCAATGTTTGTGATTATTTGAAGAGCTTCATTATAAATCCGCTCCATATTCACCATTTTTTCGCCGGGCGCAAACCTGGCAAATTCAGTGTTATTTAAAGTTTCGATGAATTGTGTTATGATCTGTTCACTGACATTTTTTTGTTTGAGGGCATCGTGTACCGAGGAGATGCTCAAATCGGACAGTGGGATGGTGAATTTATCGCTCAGATAGCCCCATAAAGCCTGGGAAATTGCCACATAGAAATCGTCCTGAGCCCCTGATTTCCAAAATTCCTCTGCTTTTCTCAAGTGTTTGCGCGCGATCTTGGTGGCCTTGAGATTTTTCATCAGAATGGTATCATTACGCCGCGCTGCCAGTTTCCGCCAAAATAGCAGAAATACCATAAATATCACCAGGGGGACAGCAAGAAACAACCAGAACCCTAATGAACCGAAAAACAGTTTACCGGCAGGATTCAAGGCGATGATTCCATCTTTAATATGACGAATATCACTGCCAATATATTTGATCTCCTCCTTGTTGGCACCCGAATAGGTCATCACTGCCTGTGACTCCCCGGTTCCTTTTTCGACATCCAGGGTAAATTCAGGACTGGTTAAAGTGATATATCTTTTTTTGTCGAGATCATAATATGAGAAGTTGATCGGTTTTATGGTGAACTTTCCCGGTTTCCGCGGTATCAGCAGGTACTCAAAAATCTGGTTCCCGGTTATCCCGGAAGCGGTTGTCTGAATATCGCTTGTTACTTTAGGATCATAATTTTCAAAATCGGGTGGAAACACCACATTCATTTTATCGATCAACTGAATATTACCTTTCCCGCTGACGGTGCATTTCAGGGTAACGGCTTCGTTGGTTTTCAACCTCGATTTATCGACCTCGGTCCGAAAAGTAAAATTACCGACGGCTCCACTGAAATCGGCAGGTTTTCCCTCCTCGGGCAGGGGGCGGGCGTTAATGACCAACGGATTGGATTTCAAGTTCTTTTCAACATTGGCAATTCCCGAGTTAAAAAAGGAATCATTAAAAAAATCGTCGAAAAACGGATCGCCGGTCCGGGTCTTTGTCTGTTTCCGCACCTGAGCCACGCAGGTCAGTTCCATTGGATCAACGATCAGTTTCCCGGTTTTCAACGGATAGAGCGCATACTTTCTGATGTCGGCAACCAGATATTGTTCGCCGTCGATCATCTGGGTGGTGGGCTGCAATTTATCATTGTCCTTAGTCAGGTTCTGCGACCAGAAACCCGGGAAAGCCGGCGCTTTGCTTATATTGATCCCGGAAATCTGAACTTTTGTATAGATCTTATAGGTAATTACCACGCCTTCACCCTGGAGGGGATTTGAATTTGAGGCAAATGCCTTTACAAATACATCATTTCCGCCGCTGGTTGCAGTCCCGCTTCCCGATTGACCTTTACTCAGAAGGGTAGGATTCTGGCCGGCCGGAACATTTGGGTTTTTGACAACCTTGATATTCAAGGTGTTTGAAGTATAGTGCTTTCCATCGACATTCACCGAAGCCGGGGCAAGATCAAAGGACCCTTCTTTAATGGCCTGAAGAAGATAGGTAAAGGAGTAAGTAATGGTCATCGTGGTGCGCCCGTTGACCGACCTGATCGAGGAACTGGTACTTGTGTTGGGCCCGCTGAGCATACCGAATCCCTGCAGATTCGGACCTCTGAAGCCTGAAGCCTCTTTGTTTACCGTGTACATGAGTGTAAAGGTCTCTCCGACAGCAACCGTCTGTTTGGCAGAAGCGGTAAACTGCACATCCTGGCTGTACAATGACAGGCAGGATAAGAGAATTGCTATCGTCAATATATATCTCATATCAGAAAAATCAATACTCCCGGGTTAAAATCATGTTGAATGAGAATCATTACCAATCTTTTTCCACGCCTGTGACCTGCACTTTGGCTTTTTGCTTATTTACTTTCTGCATGGTCTTTTTTTCATCATTTTTCAGCGCTTCCAGCATCCGGTCCGCATCTTCCTTACTTATTTTTTTCTGGTCCTGGGGTGGCTTCTGCTGATCCTTGTTGTCATTTTTATCGTTCTGGTCCTGTTTCTGATCCTTTTTTTCGTCTTGCTTGTCTTTATTGTCCTTATTTTGCTGCTGCTGTTGCTGTTGTTGCTTTTTCAGCATCATTTTGGCATATTCGAGATTGTATTTCGTATCCTTGTTCCTGGGATCGTTCAGCAATGAATTTTTAAAGGCCGCGATACTTTTTTCGTACTCCTTGGATTGCAGGAAGGAATTACCCAGATTATGAAACATTTTGGCCTGGGTCTCCTTATCATGTTTCCCGGTCACCATACTGCTGTAAAGTTTAGCAGATTCTTCAAAGTTATTGTTTTTATATACTGCCGTACCCAGATTAAACTGACCCTTAACAGATTCCTTATTCAATTCGAGGGCTTTACGATAATCTTTTTCAGCTTCTTTGTAGTTTCCCTTTTCAAATTCGGAATTGCCCTTGCGTAACAATTTATTTTCCTTTTGCGAAAAGGATGTCGAAGGCAAAATTAACAACAAGATAATCAAACAGGTACCCGGTAACGCCCGAATGAATAATCTTCTTAGTACCCGTGAAGATAATGCCATCATTTTTCAAAAAGTTTGACCTGTTGCAACCATTTTGTTTTCCGCTCAAAAATAAAGAGATCGAGAATCAGGAAGAAGAGGGCCAGTGCCACGAAATACTGGAACTGGTCTTCATAATCACTATACTGTTTTTCTTCGATCTCTGATTTCTGGATTTTTGCAATATCATCGAAGATCTTCGAAAGTCCTGTCTCAGAAGTTGTGGCCCTCACATACATTCCTTTTCCAACGCTGGCAATTCGTTGCAGGAGGGTTTCATCGAGCCGGGTCATGATGGTGTTCCCTTCCCGGTCTTTTTTATATCCGATCTGGACATTCCCCGAATACTGCGGGATCGGAGCGCCTTCGGGCAATCCCATTCCGATGGCATATACCATGATCCCTTTTTTAACGGCTGCCTCCGTTTGTTCAAGCACGCTTCCTTCATGGTCTTCACCATCGGTAATGATCACAATGGCTTTATTATGTTTGGATTCGCCAAAGCTTCCGGTCGCCAGTTCTATGGCTTCGGCGATTGCAGTCCCCTGGGTCGGGACAACGGAGGTGTTGATGGTGGTGATGAACATCTTGGCGGCCGCGTAATCGGTTGTTATGGGCAATTGGGTATAGGCTTTCCCGGCAAAAACGATGATTCCGATGCGATCGCCTTCCAGGTTATCGATCAATCTGATGATGGATTGTTTGGCACGTTCCAGCCGGTCGGGTTTGATATCCTGTGCCATCATGGAATTGGAAACATCGAGGCAAATCATCAAATCGATTCCTTTTCGCTTGACCTTCTCCAGCCGCGAACCGGTTTGAGGATCTGCCAGGGCAATGATGAGCAGCGACAGAATGAGCAGGAACCCTATCCATTTAACTATGGGTTTTGCCACGGAATACCCCGGCATAAGCTGCCTGATCACCATCAATTCACCATATTTTTCGAGAGCCCTCTTTCTCCAGTGCATAAAAAACAGAAATAGCAGGATAAAAACCGGAATCAGGGTGAACAACCAGAAATAATAGGTATTTGCGAATCTGAACAAAGCTTTATGAATTAACGATTTATGATTTCAAATTGAATTTGCTTTAATAAAATGCACGTTATGGTATATTTCTCAGAATGACATATCGTATAAAGCCTTCCAATATCATCAGGATAAATGCAGCAAGAACAAGTGGCAGGAATTCTTCTTTTTTCTTCCGGAATTCTGTCACATCGATCTTTGATTTTTCCATTTTATCAATTTCCTGATAGATGGCGCGAAGTTTATCCTTGTTGGTCGCCCTGAAATACTTACCATCGGTCATTTTCGCAATCTCCTTCATCAGGGGTTCGTCGATCTGCACATCCATCATCTGGGTCTGCATTCCAAAGGGGGTCTGTACCGGATAGGGAGCCTGTCCCATCGTACCGATTCCGATGGTATAAATCCGGATCCCGTAAAGTTTAGCAATCTCAGCAGCCGACCGTGGATCAAGCGACCCCATGTTGTTAACCCCGTCGGTGAGCAGGATAATAACCCTGCTTACTGCCTTGCTTCCCCGAAGCCTGTTGACAGCCGTAGCCAGTCCGTCGCCGAGGGCGGTACCGTCATCAATGATTCCGCTGTGAATATCCCGGAACAGGTTTTTCAAAACAGAATGATCGGTGGTCAAAGGACATTGTGTAAAGGTCTCTCCACTGAAAATCACCAACCCGATCCGGTCATCCGGTCGGCCATCGATAAATTCCATGGCAACATCCTTGGCTGCTTCGAGGCGGTCGGGTCGGAAGTCCATTGCCAACATGGAACCGCTTACATCGAGGGCAATCACCAGGTCAATTCCTTCAACACTGATGTCTTTACGGCTGAGGCTGGTCTGTGGGCGGGCCAATGCAAGGATCAGTAACGTTATGGTCAGAAGTCTGACTCCATAAATAATATACGTAAGATAGATCCTGAAATTCTTACCCGTTCTCGCGAATCCTTCAATGCTACTGACCTGCAAATCGGCATAATTTCGCTTGCGGCGGTAAAAATACCAGGCCACCAGCGCGGGAATAACCAGCAACAGAAAGAGGAATCCGGGATTCGCGAAGGTCAGGGTTTTAAACATAACCAGTTCAAATGTCAAAAGTCAAAATAAAAAGGCTTTACGTTTTCACTTATATTATTACTGTCGGGTTTCACCTTTTGCAAGGGTTTCTTCCGGTGGTGCAGTCTTTGACGATCCTGTGGTTTCATAAACAAATTCAATTCCGTCGGTCAGGCTTTGTTCATTTTCCGAGGCGAGTGGAACCGATTTTGCAAATTTTACCATATCGGCAAGGATCAGCATATTCCTGAGCCTTTCGAGCGCGGTACGCGGACAATCAGAAACTCCCGAAAGGCTTTCAAGTATTTCACCGCTGGTCTGTTCCAGTGCCGGCACCGAAAACCGTTCTTCAATGTATTTACGAAGGATTTCGGTAAGCTCCGAATGATATTCTTTAACTTTTCCCGATTGCCAGAGTTTCTTAACCCGCAATTTTTCCATTTCACGCAGGGCCATCTCGTGCGGCGACAGGACATCCTTCGGTTTCAGTTGAAAAACCGGCTGTTTCTTTTTTCGTTTATGGTAATACCAGATACCAAACACGATGGCTGAAATGACGCCGATGGTAAGCATTATCCAGGGGAAAATCTCCCGAAAGGTTATCGGAACCCGAAGGGGGCCTGCAATGGGTTTGATGGCCTGCGTTGTATCAACCTTCAGAGTATGGACCATCAGGGTAATCAACTGGCTGGATACCGACTGCACCGTGGTATCAGGCAGCACACGATACCGGAATGTAATGGGCGGAATGGTATAAAAACCCGAATCGTAACAGGTCAGCGTAAATTGTTGAGAAAGTGTGATTTGTTTCTGGTTTCCAGCGTATGCAGAATCGATTTTCCCCCTTCCGATAACCGAAATATTTCCAAGGATGGTATCCGGAAGGAATGGCCATATAACCTGAGCTTTTGGCGGTCCGGTGAATTTCAAAGTAAGTCCGACATGATCACCGATGAGCATCGCGTTGGTATCAAGGCTGGTGGATACCCTGGCATTCTGCGTCATGCCATTCAGGGATGCCAGAAGAATTAAGTAAATGAACCACCGTTTTGCTCTTTTCATTGGATGCTGTTCTTTGCCTGATTACAGGTTGTTGATGGATTTATCTGCGCGCGCCCCGCTTCTTAAAAAGTTTCATCAGGGGTTTAATATAATCCTCATCCGTTGCGACAGAGGCCGTATCGATCCCACTTCGGATAAACGTGTCGTTGAGGTATTCCTGATGTTTTTTGTACCAAAAATCATAATGGCGACGTACGTTGCGATCGGAAGTGTCGATCCATATAAGTTTTCCGGATTCGGCATCCCTGGCCCTAATCAGGCCTACCTCCGGAAGTTCTGTCTCCCGGTGATCGTGAATACGGACGGCGATCAGGTCATGTTTCTTACCGGCAATTTTAAGGGCATCCTCAAAACCTTTGTCGATGAAATCGCTGATCAGAAAGGCCGTACATCGTTTCTTAATGGCGTTGGTCAGGAATCGCAAGGGTTCGGTGAGGTTCGTACCCTGATGAACGGGTTTGAATTCAATCAGTTCGCGAATGATCCGGAGTATATGAGAAGTCCCTTTTTTGGGCGGAATGAATTTCTCAACCGTCTTACTGAAGAAGATCACCCCTACTTTATCGTTGTTCTGGATAGCGCTGAAAGCAAGTACAGCTGCAATTTCCGTGATCAGATCCTTCTTGAGATTTTTTTGGGTCCCGTAATGGTTGGAAGCGCTGACATCGATAAGCAGTACAACCGTCAATTCCCGTTCTTCATCAAAAACTTTGATATAGGGATGGTTGAAACGTGCCGTGACATTCCAGTCGATGCTTCTGATGTCATCACCCGGTTGGTATTCCCGGACTTCGGAAAAAGCCATCCCCCGGCCTTTGAATACGGAGTGGTATTGCCCTGAAAAGATATGATGACTCAATCCACGGGTCTTGATCTCTATTTTTCTGACCTTTTTAAAAAGCTCGGAACTCTCCATTATTCATTCGGTAAGTGGACAAGTTGGTTTGTTGGTATTTCGGCGGAAGACGGAATGGTGTCAGTAATATGTTTCCACCCATGACGCGTCCGTCGCACCATTATGGTACTTCAACCGTATTCAGAATTTCGTTGATGATGTCTTCGCTGGTGATGTTTTCGGCTTCGGCTTCATAGGTAAGGCCGATCCGGTGGCGCATCACATCCTGGGCGACTGCTCTGATATCTTCGGGGATCACGTATCCACGACGTTTGATAAAAGCGTAGGCCTTTGCAGCGAGGGCAAGATAAATGCTTGCACGCGGGGATCCGCCGTAACTGATCAGGCCTTCGAACTTTTTCAGCTTATAATCGCCCGGGAACCTGCTTGCAAAAACGATATCGGTAATATAATTCTCTATTTTTTCATCGAGGTAGACCTCCCTGACGATGGAACGTGCCCGTAAAATATCGTCAGGTTTAATAATCCGGCTGGTATTGAATGTTTCGTTGCCGATATTTTGCCTGATGATCAGTTTTTCTTCCTTTTTATCAGGATACCCGATAACCACTTTGAGCATAAACCGGTCGACCTGCGCTTCGGGAAGCGGGTAGGTTCCTTCCTGTTCGATGGGGTTTTCCGTGGCCAGAACCAGAAATGGCTCTGGTAGCCTGAAAGTCTCATCACCGATGGTGACCTGTCGTTCCTGCATGGCTTCGAGAAGCGCACTCTGAACTTTTGCAGGGCTGCGGTTTATTTCATCCGCGAGAATGAAATTGGCAAAGATGGGGCCTTTTCTGACTGAGAACTCCTCTTTCTTCTGACTGTAGATCAGGGTACCCAGGAGGTCGGCAGGCAAAAGATCGGGCGTGAACTGGATCCTGCTGAATTTTGCATCAATGCAATTTGCCAGAGATTTGATGGCCAGGGTTTTTGCCAGTCCGGGGACACCTTCCAATAAAATGTGGCCATTCGACAGCAAACCGATCATCAGACGCTCGATCATTTGTTTCTGACCGATGATCACCTTGTGCATCTCCATGGTCACGAGGTCAACGAAAGCGCTCTCTTTCTGGATTTTCTCGTTCAATTCTTTGATATCTGTTTCAACCATGTTATTCAGTTTTTGAGTCTGCAAATTTATAAAATGAACAAAAAGCGTTTAAAGCCGGGTTGTTAATATTTGTTAACCATTTCGTTAAAAAACTGTTAAACCATTTACGTCATCCGATCATTCATGGTGGTACGACTCACCTTTCAGGATCGTGAGGGCACGATAAAATTGTTCGGTGAAGAAAAGTCGAACCATCTGGTGAGAAAACGTCATTTTTGAGAGGGATAGTATAAATGAAGCCTGCTTTTTAAGTGACGGGTCGAAGCCATAGGGCCCGCCCACGATGAAAAGGATTCGCTTGAAACCCGCGACAAACTGTTTATTCAGGAATTCGGAGAATTCAACGGAACGCATTTCTTTGCCCCGTTCATCGAGTAAGATGATACAGTCGCCCTGTTGAAATTGTCGCGTGATCAACTCCGATTCCCGTTTTTTCTGTTCTCCCTGACTGAGAGAAGCGCTGTTTTTAGGAACAGGCAGCTCCAGGATGTCGAACGGGAGGTACCGGTTCACCCGGATTTCATAATCGCGGATCCCGGATTTTAAAAAATCCTCCTCTGTTTTTCCGATAAGCAGCAATCGTACTTTCATAAATCACTGCAAAGATGAGAAATTCAATCAAATTTTCGTATGTTTGTGCTCATGCATCGCCTCTTTCACATTCGAGGAACGCTTACAAACCTTTTCCGGGTTTCGGCTTTCATGCTTTTGGTATGTTTACCATGGGCACCGAAATCCAACCCGACCATTTATATATCTGTAAATGACATATCGCGGGAGGTAATTTCCGCCCTTAAAACCGGTGATGCACAAGGACTTTCCTCCCATCTGGCCGCGATGATCGATTTAAAAATTCCCGGCTACGATGATACCTACAGCAAACAGCAGGCAACCCGGATCTTAAAGGACTTCTTCGGTCGCAATAAAATCAGGGATTTCAAACTGTTAAAAAAAGGAGTTGAGACTCAGGAGTCCTATTATATTTTTGGCACCCTGGAAACTCCGATGATGACCTTCAGGAGTTACCTGCTGATCAAAAAATCAGGGAGTGAAGAGTACATTCAACAAATCAAAATTGAGGAAAGCTGATGACCACCGATGAACTTATAATCAGGGCCCTTGAAGAAGATCTGGGTGATGGCGACCATACCACCCTGGCTACTTTAACAGGGGAAAAGACCGGAAGGGCCAAACTGTTGGTGAAGGAAGAGGGAATCATCTGTGGAACCGACATTGCGGAGAAGGTGTTTCACCGGATTGATCCTTCACTCCAGATCAGCAGTTTTATAAGCGACGGAACGCGGGTCAGGAAAGGGGATATCGTTTTCACAGTTACCGGGAATAAGGCATCCATTCTTTCGTCGGAGCGATTGGTATTGAACTTCATGCAACGGCTCAGCGGGATCGCGACGGTTACCGCGCGTATTGTAAAAAAACTGGAAGGATTACACACCCGGGTTTTGGATACACGCAAGACAACTCCGCTTTTAAGGGCCCTTGAAAAGTATGCTGTTGTAACGGGCGGTGGCGGGAATCACCGGATGGGGTTATACGACATGATCCTGATCAAGGACAATCATGTGGATTTCGCGGGGGGTATTGGACCTGCCATTGATGCAGTACATCAATATCTGGACAGCACCGGGAAAAAGCTGAAAGTTGAAATCGAAGTACGGAACCTGGATGAGTTGAAGCGGGTTCTGGAACATGGGAAGGTCGACCGCATCATGCTCGATAATTTTACACCCGGTTTGCTGAAAGAGGCTGTCGCGCTTATCGACAGGAAATACGAGACCGAAGCGAGCGGCGGGATAACCGAGATTAATATACGGGAATATGCCGAAACGGGGGTCGATTTTATTTCCATCGGCGCACTTACGACCCAGGTTCGAAACCTTGACCTAAGCTTAAAGGCGATGTAGTCTGAGGTTATCAGGGCAGCCTGTTCCCTCATTCAATCTGGTTTTATCGATCAAGATGTCACAACACCAACCAAAACAATTGCTGGATCGTTTTCTAAATTGGCAACCGGTCGCAAGGGTTATCAAAATATCGAGGAAGCTTGTTCTTCCCGGATTTGACGGGTTGCCGTTGTTTGATGTCGGGGTGTTTTTTTTCCGCGGGCTTCAGCAGGGATATATCACCTCGCGGGCCGCGGCCATCTCCTACTCCATTTTTCTTGCCATTTTCCCCTTCCTGATATTTCTGTTCTCCATCATTCCGTTCATTCCCATCGACAACTTTCAACAGACGCTGCTGGCCCTCATTGAGGAATTTATGCCGAAACTGGCTTATGAATCGGTAAAGGAGACCATCGTTGATATCATCACACGACCCCGAAGCGGCCTCCTGATATTTAACCTAATTCTGACTCTTTACTTTTCGACCAATGGCATCAACAGCCTGATCGAAGCCTTCAACAACACCTATCATGATATTGAAACCCGTTCGGCGATCAAACAGTATATTGTCGCTTTTTTTGTACTGTTTATCATCAGTTTCCTGCTGATCCTGGCGGTAGCAATGATGACCATCGGACCTGCGTTACTCCGTTTACTCCTGCCCGATTCGATCGAGGACAGCGGATTCATCCTTATTGTTTTTGAGTTGCTCCGCTGGATCATTGTTCTCAGCCTGCTTCTCATGGCCATTTCATCCCTGTTTTATCTCGCACCCGCCCGCCGGAAGAGTTTCCGTTTTCTGTCGCCCGGATCCCTCATGGCCACATTCCTGATCATTCTTACCACCCTCGGGTTTAATTTCTACGTCGATAATTTTTCCAGCTACAACGCCTTTTACGGATCATTGGGTACCCTGATGATCGTCCTCGTGTGGATTTATGTCAATGCGATAAGCCTGATCGTCGGATTTGAGTTAAATGCCTCGATCCTTCATGTGAAAAGTGATAAGAGTTCTTTACGGTAAGTTGCAAACACCAGGGAGGAAGTCAGAATCAATTGTCCGGCGGCAAACCAGGTAAGGTTTTGATCATTGATGAAAAACTGACATATCATTGTCAGGATGATCACGGTTATGGGAAGATAGAATATTTTCCAGTTGTTCAAATGGAATGTGAAAATTTTCCGGCTTTCCAGGTAAAGAAAGAGGGCCTGAACCGGTTTTACAAGGAAATTGGACCACACAGCTCCCATCAAGCCGAATTTCCAAACCAAGAAGCTGCAGATCAAAATCTGAAAAATTGCAGAAAAAAGGAATACCCGGGGCAGGGCTTTGGTTTTTTTGAAAAAGAAAAGCGGGGCGAGGAAGAGGTAGAACCAGGGACGTGTTGCAAATCCCAGACATAATAATGGCAGAAAAATGAAAGCCTGGTAATAAATCTCTTTTTGGATAACCAGTGGCACCAGCAGCGGAACCGCTATAACGACTACCGGGATGATCAAAAGGGTTACCGCGGTGAAACCATTGTAATAGCGGTTGACCTCTTTGGTACTTTCATGCAGATTCCCATCTTTCCATATATTATAAACCTTGGGATGTATGGTGTTGGCGAGACCAACCTGGACCAGGTCAATCCCCATTGAAAGTTTTACGCCAAAGTCAAAGATCCCGACAAAAGTCGGATCGGCCATAAAATGCACGATCAGGTAGCGGTCAATGTAGTTCACAATCCATACCATGATCCCATAAACCACCATCGGAGCGCAAAACGACCATACCCCGTTCAGCAATTCTTTCCGGAAAGCAACTCCGAATTCACTTAATATCAGCGATATGGAAATCAACCCACTGAGCACCGCGGGGATCAGCCGGCCAACGACAGGACCATTGAGCGTAAACGGAAACTGATAAAGGATCAGGAGGGAAGCGCCCAGGGTGACCAGAAAATTCGTTATATTCAGCCAAAAGAACCGTTCGGGGCGTTGCTGATTGATCAACAGGCTGGAATAGGATTTAAAGAAACCGTTGAAAACAGCCGAAAAAACCGTAATCATCCCCCATGGGAAGAATTCCAGTGCCACCGAATTTTTAAAAATGATCCGGAACAGGCCGCTGCCTCCCAGCGAAAGAATAAAAACCAGCAGCGTCGCGGTCACTAAGAGTGTTATCAGGACTGTTCCAATAAACTCCCGTAAACGTTGCCGGTCATTTTTATGTTCGAAGTAATTGATTCCGATGTAGGTATCCAGTCCGAAAGTTGATAACAACTGAACAAAATACATCACGGTAAGGTAGAGTGCATTTATACCAAACTGTTCGGGAGTAAGCTTGTAGGTAAAAAAAGGGATCAGGATCACCCCGGTGGTGTAAGGTAAAGCGCCAACCAAAGAGTAGATGAGTGAGGATTTAAAAAACTGCCTCGAGATCATTCGCTATTGATATGATATTTTTCCCAGTTTTCTTGTAAGGGTTTCCACATTCCAGTGGAATAAACTGAAAAACCAGCCTATTATTGCCCTGATCCGCCATGTAAAATTCCCGGCATCCGGATAAAAGATTGCTCTCGAATAGTCCTTCCGTGCTTCCCTGAATTCCTTTCTGATCAGGCGATAGCGCCCCGACGATGCATAAGCGATCATCAGCCTGGAATGGAAATGGCGATCAATATCACGTGTGGATATCCGGAGGTTTGCCCGGTAAGGTGGGTCAAGTTTTTCCAGATGTTCCCGAACAAACTGCCAGCGGCTCTTCACCATTTCGACCGGGTATCGTTTCGTGGTCTGACCGCTGTAAATCCGCCATTGTGCAAGAATTTCCCTATCGAAAAAGAAGGCGCCACGGAGCGCCAGGTCGGCCAGTGTCGGGAGGTCGGTCGTCGGGAATCCAGTGGGTTGCTTAAATCCGCCTATTACCTGAAGCGCTGATTTCCGGATGGCAAGGGTGACGGCCGGGATCATATTTTCGATGTAAAGCTGGTTCAACACTACGCCCGGGGGTTGATTGGTCCAGCACGGGTCGTCAGGGATCCCGTGAGGAGGTGAAATCCGTTCAATGGTTGAAGTATCCGAAACCAGAGCCTCGGCGCGTCCCCAGGTCACGATCACCTCCGGGTGATTTTCAAGAATATCGAACTGGCGTTGCAATTTATCGGGTTTCCAGAGGTCATCGCCTTCCAGAATGCAGATATATCTACCCTGAGCCATCGACAGACCTGTATTATAGGTTTCCGCCAACGAGTCAATACCTTTGTTTTCCTGATGGCAATAACGAATTCGTTTCTCCTGAGCGGCCCATTGAAGCGCAATTTTACCTGTATGATCCCTACTCCCATCATCGAGAATGATCATCTCCCAATCCTGAAATGTCTGCAATGCTACCGAGCGGATACACGCCTCCAGGAAGTTTTCGTGGTTATAAGTCGGTGTCAGGATGGAGAAGACGGGCATATTAAGAAAGTCTGACGACTGTTGCGAATTCAAGATATTTACAATCTGACATATGTCCTAATGTTAATATGGCTAGCACTCTGGTCTTGAAGCTTCTCGTCGGGTTAATTCCTTTGTTTATCAGAATTGTGTACCCCGACTGACGGAACATTCTCAGAATGCTTTTTTGGGTAAAAAAGCGGTAGTGGGTATTATCCAGGATCCCACCTGATTTGTATTCCCAGTCCTTATGAATAATGAGTTCAACCAAATTTCCGATGTATCGTACGTTCGGAATTGAACTTACAATATAACCATTAGGAACCAGTAAATTCTTACATTGATACAATACTGTATCGGGATCTGTAAAATGCTCCAGGACGTCATTAAAGACGATGCAGTCGAAATAGTTCGGGGGCAACTCCCCAATCACGGAAAAAAAGTCCCCGCTGAAAACCCGGTCCAATTTGTCAGCGGCAACTCTTGCAGCAGGTTCCGATAATTCTATTCCCCAGACTTCTGCATTTAAATACTTTTTAGCGCATTCACCAAAATTTCCTTCACTACATCCCACATCAAGAATCCGTTTTGAATCTGAAGGGATAAAATCAATCATTTCATTTCTCTGGTTTTTATAATAAACCTTCTGCATCTCCAGGTTAGTCGGGCTCTTTTTCATGCTGTTGTCGACGTCTGATCAAAAAATTCATTAAAGGTCTTTCTTAGTGTATTTTCACGAAAAGTCAGGGTAAAATTATTCATAGCAAATTGCTGCGCCCAGGAACCCGTGTCCATTTTCAAAGCTGCCCGCACCGCATGTTCCAGTTCATCAAGGTTCCGCCGCTTCACGATGATCCCGGTATCTCCGATGGCATCGGGAATTCCGTTGACATCCGATCCTACCGGAATGCATGCACACAGCATGGCCTCATTCAGTGTATTGGGCATCCCTTCGGTGATAGAAGCTTGCACAAATACTTTTGCTTTGTTATAATTCAGCAATAAGACCTCGTTCGGGACATAAGGAAAAATCAAGTCAAGATTAGAAATTTCCGACACCTGATAATGTTCCTCAACCCAGGGAAGAAATTGTCTTTTAATCCCGATCAGGGTAAACGACAAATCAGGATTGTGACGTGCCATCTGGATGAACAGGTCAAAACCTTTGTTGATGAAATCTGAAACGGTGCTCATGGTTCCGACCGTCAGCACAAGATCAGGGACTTTCTGAACCTTAGGATCACGATAGAATTTGGAGGTATCAATCCCGTTTGGGACAATCGCCACAGGAGTCTTCAGATCGGGAATATAGAATTTGATTCCATCCTTTTTCCCGGTATCGGAATAATAAAAATTTTCGTGGAAAATTAATGATTTGTGGTTGGGAATGATCAGTGCGGCATTTTTCAAGGCATATCGAACCATGCATCCACGTAGTTTCTTATTGTAAACCCCCTTCCCAAGCTCAGGATAACAAACCGCCTCCTGTCCTCCGGCAAAAATAATTACCCTGATACTAAGGAATTTGCCTAAAAACGCCATCAATGCGGAGTGATAGTCTCCAAACCATGTGACCATCGCATCCGTTCCGCGGGCATGCGACAGTATGAACAGCGTAAGAGCTGCCATTCGTTTCAGAAAATAGAACCCTTTTCTATTCTGATTGATTAAAAACGGGATCACCCGGTACTGTTTCTCAAGGATCCGCTGATCGGAAAGTACAAACGAAGAATCGGCATGCTTGATATACAGAATCTGCTTCATGCAGAAAATGGTTTACGAACCGGTTGAGAAGCGCTGATACATTTTTCAATACCCGAATCGAAAGAAGTTCCTGGCGACCACCCCAATTCCCTTTGGGCTTTCCTGATATCGGAGAAGAGGTCATAAATTTCGTTGGGCCGGGGTTTTGCCAGGGAGTGAAAGGGTTTAATTATTCCGGTATGTTTCAGTACCAGCCGGATGACCTCTTCCACACTGATGGAACATCCTGATCCCAGGTTATAAATTCCATGTGGTTTCCCGATGGATATTATCAGGGCATCGACCAGATCATCAATATAAAGGTAATCCCTTTTAGGGCGGAGATCCATCACCTCCACTTCCGGAGTTGCAGGGTCCATTACTTTTGCAATGATTTCGGGGATGAGAAACCGGGGTGACTGACCGGGGCCGTAAGCATTAAACGGCCTGAAAATGGTCAGAGGCAGCTTGTAATGGCGGGCATAAAACTGACAGGTAGAATCGGCCATCACCTTGCTCTGACTGTAAGGGTTATAGGATTTAACCGGGTGTTTTTCATCAATGGGCAGGTAGTCGGGTTCTCCATATAAATAGGAACTTATATAGGTGAGTCCGGCTCCCGTTTTTCTGCATAGCTCAAGAACCCGTATCGTGCCCATAACATTTACCCGGAAAAATTCGGCAGGATGTTCCCAGCTTTCCGGAACGAAGGTCTTTCCTGCCAGATGAAAGATATGATCGACACCATGTTTCGTGTAGTAATCAAAAGCATCAGGCAGGGTGACATCACCGCCGGGAAGGTCGAATTCATAAACCAGATGTCCTGATCCGGTCAGCCTTTTAACAAGGGCCTGCCCGATAAATCCACTGGATCCGGTGACTAAAATTTTGCTCACAGGATTTTGTTGAGGAATTCGATGTCGTCGTTAGCTTTCTCGTAATCGTCGGGGCGGCCGATGTCGAGCCAATAACCATGATATGGATAAATACGGGCCGGTTCATTTTTCTTCAGCAATGTCAGCATCAGGTCGTCAAAGCCAAAACTGATCGAATCCGGCACAAAATCAAGTACTTTTCGGTTCATAACATATACGCCCATACTCACGGAGAAGGTATATTCGGGTTTTTCCCTGAATCCCTTTGCAAGCATCGATTTTTCATCCACATCAATGACCCCGAAATCGATTTTCATATTTCGTATGTAAGTGGAAACCGTGAGAAGGGACTGGCCTTCCAGGTGATATCGAAACAGGTCGCTGAAATTCAAATCCGTAAGCAGATCGCCATTCATAACTAAAAAATGATCGGGTAATTCCCTGATCAATTTGATGGGGGCCACGGTGCCAAGGGGTTCCTGTTCAATGGAATAGTTGATTTTGAGTCCGAACCGGGAGCCATCGCCAAAAAAAGCCATGATTATTTCGGCAAAATGGTTGAGACAGATATATATTTCATCGACACCCGCTTTTTTTAACCGGGTGACCAAGATCTCAAGAATGGCGCGTTCGCCCACCGGGACCAGTGGTTTTGGGATCACGGATGTATAAGGTTTTAAACGGGTACCTTTCCCGCCTGCGAGGATGACGGCTTTCATATTTAAAAATCAGATTTGGTATTGATCGGGTCGATAAAAATCGATCACCCCGGGTTTGCTGAACCACCCGATGGTTTTCGTCAGTCCGGCATCGAGTGTAAATTCAGGTTTCCACCCCAGCAGTTCAGCAGCTTTCGCATTCGATGCCCAGAGTCGTTCGACTTCGCTTTTTTCAGGTCTTACCCGTTCGGTATCACTGCGGATCGATATATCGCGATCCATCAATCCGGCTATTTTTCGGGCAAGATCTCCGATACTGATCTCGTAATCGCTTCCCAGGTTGATGACTTCGCCTGTTGAACGATCACTCTCAGCGGCTTTTATGAATCCGGCTGCCGTATCCTCAACGAAATTCAGATCGCGGGTCGGTGTGCAGGAGCCCAGCGTAATTTCGTTCTGACCGCTGAGAATTTGTGTGATTATCGTTGGGATAATGGCTCTTGATGATTGTCGCGGACCGTAGGTGTTAAAAGGTCTCACTACAGAAACGGGGATTCCGAAGGAACGGAAAAAAGTCAGGGAAAGAAAATCGGCGCCGGCTTTGGTTGCGGCATAAGGCGATTGCGGATTTACCGGGTGCTGCTCGGTGATCGGAACAAACTGTGCGGTGCCGTACACTTCGGAAGTGGAGGTATGGATTACTTTTTCAACACCGTGGCGGCGCACCGCCTGCAGGATATTCAGGGTTCCTTTTACGTTGGTATCGACATAAGTATCGGGTGAGTGGTAGCTGTATGGGATGCCAATGAGAGCTGCCAGATGAAAAACCACATCCTGACCTTTGAGGGCCTCGGACACCCCGTTGGGATCGCGGATATCACCCGTGAAGATCTCAATATTCCGGAGTATGTCTTTCGGTAAATAATCAAGCCAACCCCATCTTCCAAACGAGTTGTAATGAACGAATGCTTTTACATTACAGTTCTTTTGTAAAAGGGCTTCGGTCAGGTGGCTTCCGATAAATCCTCCCGCACCTGTAACGATTACATTTTTCCGATCTAAGTTCATTGCTGAAATCGTGTTAATGAGCAATTGGCAACAAAATTAAGATTATTTTCTATTTTTGTCCAGGATATGGTTACGGTATTTCATCATGGGAAAATCCTGGCTGATTATCTTCTTTCTGGTTATTTCCTGTTCCATTTTTGCCGCAGTGGGAGCCGCTGATGACAAAGTCTCAAATCCCATAACCCAAATCGATTCTCTGATCGCCCTGGCTAAAAATTACCGGGAGACCGATATCGAAAGGTTTGGATCATACATTTTGGAGGCTTATAAGCTGGCCATCCAAACAAAAAACGTTTCGGCAGAAGCTTCGACCATATTTCAACTTTCAGAATATTTTTTTGCAAAGGGACAATATGTCAGGTCGGCAGAGTACCGTTTCAAACTCATTGACATCTATGAACGATTACAGAGCCCTGACAGGATCATTGAATCCTACAATCATCTGGCTGGATTATTTATATATCTGAAGGATTTTACCCGTGCAAAAAGGCACTTAGAACAAGCTATAAAATTGTTGACTGCCTCAAAAGATATTAACCTGAAGGGACGTATTTATTTTAATCTATCATATTGTTATACTCAGAACAAGGAAATTGAGCCTGCGATCCGTTATTTGTATTTGAGCATGATTTTTTTCAGATCAACCAAGGACTTGGTGAATGAAGGGAAGAGCTATAAATTCTTAGGGGATGTATACCTTATGAAGCAGGATTATAACACCGCTCTCTTCTATTACAATAAAGCACTTGCAATATTTTCAGGCCAGGGTGATGAACCCGAACAAGCAATAACCCTCACAAGAATTTCCCATGTATTTCAGGCAACTAAAAATTACCGGGAAAATCTCAGGTTTAACCTGAAAGCTTTAACTATCAGGCAAAAAGCCAAACAAGAAATATTTGTCGCTTACTCGTATAATAATGTTGGTGAAGCTTATTGGCTTCTTGGGAAGAAAGATTCGGCACAATATTTCATTAACAAGGCGATCTCGCTGGCCGAAAAATTAAATGACCTATATACCCTGGAAGCAATCAACTGGCAATTATCCATTTTTGCATCTGAAGATAAGAACTATGAAAAAGCCTTTGAGTTCTATGATAAAGCTGCCCATTACAGGAAGGCCCTTGTAAAAGAGAACACCCGTTCCGAGGTCGGACTTATGGAAGCCAGGAGGATCATCGTCAGCAATCAGGCCCACAACAGACTTTTAAACCAGGAATACGAATATAATAAATTGAACTATCAGACCAGGAGATTCGAGATCATTATTTATGAAATCGTTTTCATCGGCCTGTTCCTGGTGATCCTTGCCATTGAACTGTTGATTGTGCGTAACAAACGGCGTAAAAATGAACTGGAGGAACTGAACAGAAAACTTGATCATGAGATCCGTGTGCGGAAGGAGGCTGAAGAGAACCTGAAAAGGAGTGAAGAGTTGCACAGGCTTTTTGCAGAAAACTCTGCCGATGTCATTTCCATGTTTGATTCTAAAATGAAACGGATTTATATCAGTCCCTCTTGTTTAAAATTTTACGGGTACACCCAGGAGAAAATATTGGGGTTTGATTCATTCCTAACGCTGATTGATCCGGACTTTCATTCAGAGGTGATGCGCCAGATAAACGACATGCTCCGACTGAAAAAACACATCCGATATTCCTATAAAGCCCTTCATCAATCCGGCAAAACACTCTGGGTTGAATCCATCATGAATCCGGTGATTGATACCGAGTCAGGTGAAATCAGGGAAATTATATCGGTCGTACGTGATATTTCAATTCTGAAAAAGCATGAAGAAGATCTGAATCGCAATGCCCGTCAAAAAGAATATTTACTCCGGGAAATTCACAACCGGGTGAAAAATAATTTTTCCATTCTGATCAGCCTCATGGCGATGCAACTTGACAAGTCGGACGATTCTGCACTGGGTTCATCCCTGAAGGATCTTCAATTAAGGGTCAGGACTATGTCGTTGGTTCATGAGCATTTATACCATACACAGAAAATTGATTACATCTCTTTTGATGATTACCTGTTACGATTGTCATTTAATATTGCCAACTCCTTCAATAACGATCGTATAAAGCTCAAAACGGAGATCCATCATTGTATCGTTCCCATTGAGATAGCAATGCCTTTAGGATTAATAATCAATGAATTAATGACTAATTCATACAAGTACGCATTCCCGGGAACATCTTCCGGCATGGTAAGGGTAACATTGTTCCCGGAGGAAGAAAATAGTTACTGTTTAACTGTCGGGGACGACGGAGTAGGGCTTCCTGAAGGTTTTTCGATTGCCGGCGCCTCCTCCATGGGGTCCCAGATCATCCGGCTCCTTCTGGAGCAGTTAGAAGCGAAGATGGAGATCACCGGTAACCCGGGTTGTACTTTCAGAATATATTTTTCGGCCCAACTGGGATAACAGAAGCACATTTGAACCTAACAGAGTAGAATCGTGGATCATAAAAAACAGAAATACAGAATTGCCTTTATTGGTGCAGGAGCCATCGGTACGGCACTTGGAAATATTCTGGCCGAGACCGAACGGGAAAAAATATTGCTCCATTCGATTGATCCTCAGATCGTCGATGATATTAAATTCACGAAGATCAATTCGAAATATTTTCCTGCCTTGCGGTTACATCAGGGACTGGATGCTACGCTCGATCACCACCTGCTTGAATCCTGTGAGGTAATCTTTCTTGCTATCCCATCGGTGGTGATGGTGGGATATTTAAAGGAGATCCGTCAGCACATTCCTGAAACAGCCCTTCTTGTTAATCTGGCCAAAGGATTTGGCACCCCGCATAAAACCATCGTGGAAAGTCTTGTTGAAGAATTCCCGAATCCGGTCTGCACCCTGAAAGGTCCCAGTTTTGCCCGTGAAATTATAAACCGCATGCCCACGGGATTCACCCTTGGATACCAGGAACAGACGAATAAAAAAGCCTACATCAAATCCGGTACTCCTCCTGTCGGGTTGTTGGGTTCGCTGTTTAAAGGGACCAATATTCACCTGGATTTTTCAGATGACATGCGGGGAGTGGAAATACTCAGTATCCTGAAGAATATCTATGCAGTAGTTTTGGGTATTGTTGATGCGCATTTTAATTCGCCGAATCTCCGTTTCATGATCCTGACCAAAGCATTTCGCGAAATGAGGAAAGTCCTGCTCTGGAATGGCGGTAAGGAAGAGACCCTATTCAATTACTGTGGTTTTGGCGATTTCACACTTACAGCACTGAATGACCTTAGCCGGAACCGGACCCTGGGATTGTTGATCGGAAAAGGATTCTTCACGGAACATGTTTCCCACGAGCTGGTGCTGGAAGGCAAGACCGCTGTCAATATATTTTATTCCACGATTTCAGAAAAGGTACGTGTTGAGGAACAGTTCCCGCTGATGGCCGAGCTTCACAAGATCTTTAACACCCGGTATGACGTCTCTCACTTCGTTGACACCATCCTGCAATTACCCTGATTTTTAGGGGCATTCTGTAGCATTATCACCGATTTTTCGTATCTTTGCAGTCATTTCGGGGCTGACCGGTTTTGACAGCAAGGAAGTGGAGTTGTAAGCATGCCGAGTCCTCGTGAGCGGACCTCGTTAAAAGTCAGTTCACACAGCCAATAACTGGCGACAATTATTCTTACAGACTGGCTGCTTAATTTTAGAAATTAAGCGCCTCTTGTCTCCCGGAAAACCTTTCTCAACGGTGTTCCGTACGAGGCATCGCAAAAGTTGAGATAGCCCTGACCCCGTTCCGTTGTCAGGGTAAAGCAACAGGAACTAAGGATCGGATGGGTTTGCTTCTGACCAGTCCGAGCCCGACAATCAATCAAAAGCTAAGCATGTAGAAAGCAATTTTGCTGCTTGTTTGGACGAGGGTTCGAATCCCTCCAGCTCCACAGATAATCAACTGAAAATCAACATAAATCACTCGTTATGGTGATTTTCTTTTAGTACAAACTTCCGGATATCCTCCGTACCGATGATCCCGTCACACAAGATCACCAGACGTTCCACCACGTTTCGTAACTCCCTGATGTTTCCGCTCCAGGGCATCTCCTTCAGCAATTCCAGCGCTTCGGGCGCAATCTCCATTTTTGACCGGCCCATATTCCCAGCGTAATCAGTTAAAAAGTGATCCACCAGCAGAGGAATATCATCGGCGCGTTGCCGTAAAGGAGGAACATCAATTACGATGACACTCAGCCGGTGATAGAGATCCTCCCTGAAATTCCTGTTTTGAATTTCTTCACGGATGTTCTTATTGGTGGCCGCTATCACCCGCACATCTATCGCAATCTCTTTCTCGCCCCCTACCCGGTTGATTTTGTTTTCCTGAAGCGCCCGCAACACTTTCGACTGGGCCGAAAGGCTCATATCACCTATCTCATCCAGAAACAAGGTTCCTCCGCTGGCCTGCTCGAAATCACCCCGGTGCTGTTTTACGGCAGAAGTGAAGGAACCTTTTTCATGACCGAAAAGCTGGCTTTCGATCAGCTCGGCCGGAATTGCAGCACAGTTCACCTCAATAAAAGGTCCGTTTGACCGGTTGCTCAACGCGTGAAGGTGGCGGGCAACCAGTTCTTTACCCGTGCCATTTTCACCCGTGATCAACACCCGTGCATCGGTCGGAGCCACCTTCGAAATCAACGCCCTGATCTCGTTCATTGCCGCGGATTGCCCGATCATCTCATAATTCACTCCGATTCTCCGTTTCAACAGCTTGGTTTCATCAACCAAACTCTTTCGGTCACGGGCATTCCGCAAAGTTACCAGCAACCGGTTGAGATCAAGTGGTTTGGCAATGTAGTCGTAAGCCCCTTTCTTAATGGCTTCCACGGCTGTTTCAATGGTGCCATGACCTGAAATCATGATCATGGGCGAATCGGTAATCTCGTAGGAGTGTTCAAGAACTTCAATGCCATCCATCTTCGGCATTTTAATATCACAAAGGATGACATCATATTTCTTCTCCTTCATCATCCTCAGCCCTTCAACGCCGTCGGAAACATCATCAACCTCATATTTTTCATATTCCAGGATTTCACGTAACGTATTGCGGATACTTTTCTCATCATCAATAACCAGGATCCTTGACATAACATTGGATTTTCATTCAAATTTAGAAAAAGTTTGGATACTTTTGTTACCGGTCCTGGTATTCCAGACGCCGATCGGTTAAAAATCAATCACATCTGTGATTTTGATCCTGAAAGTAAACGTAAAAGACCTTGTCGAACAGAAATAAAATACACACAGCCGCCTTTGTCTGCTATCTGCTTTGCGGGTTACTTGCCATGAAAATCGCTGCATGCGCTCCAATAATTTGTGATATCCATGTTGTATCCGCCACCCCGGAGTTTTCGGAACAGGCGCTGCTTCCGGACCGGGGCCCCGATTTCCCGACCAGGGAGATGATCTACCTGCATTCCGATGAAAATCAGGGTCAACCATCCGGTACGCTGAAATTCCCATGGGCCGGAGGAATGAATGCTTGCCAGTTTGCAGCGATCGATCTCAATCTGGATGGCGTCAATGATCTGCTGATCTTCGACCGTCACGGGAACCGAAAACTCACCTTTATCAATGCAGGCATCCCAAATCTGATCGATTATACCTTTGAACCCCGGTACGGCAGGATGCTGCCCGGGATCACCGACTGGATTCAAACGGTCGACTACAACGGCGATGGCAAGATGGATATTTTTACTTACAACGACGGAGGGATCAGGGTATTTGAAAATGTTTCCGATACCGGTTTGAAGTTTCGGTTGGTGACCAACATGTTAGAGTCGTTTTACTATACTTCAAAGGTAGGGGTTCTGGTCACAAGTGTTGATTATCCTGCAATAGCCGACATTGACGGCGACGGGGATCCCGACCTGCTGACATTTTTCGGTCTCGGATCGTATGTTGAATTCCATAAGAACCTGTCCATCGAAAAATATGGGAATCGCGACAGTCTTGACTTCAAGCTGGAAGATCATTGTTGGGGAAAATTCAGGGAGAGCGAATCGGGAAATCACATCACCCTGAATGTTCCCTGCCCTTACGAAAACGATGATTCACCGCGGCATACCGGATCCACCATGATGGCTACTGACCTGAACGGCGACGGATTAAAAGATCTGATACTGGGAGATGTAGATTATCCGGGGTTGATTGCGCTCACAAACGGAGGCACGAAAGATTCCGCCCTGATGGTTTCGCAGGATACTTTGTTCCCGGCCATCTCCCACCCCCTTCATTTATTCTCTTTTCCGGCAGCTTCCTTGATTGATTTTGACAATGACGGTAAGGAAGACCTGGTTTGTACTCCTTTTGATCCCGGATTTTATACTTCAGATAACTATCATAATGCCTGGCTTTATAAAAACACGGGATCCAGCAACAGACCTGTTTTTGAATTCTCCACCAACCAGTTCTTCCGATCTGAAATGATGGATTTCGGATCAGCCTCGCACCCTGTTTTGTTTGATTTCGACCGGGATGGATTGCAGGATTTGATTATCGGAAATGAAGGATTTTACGATACTTCTTTTTACCAGGGGGGAATGCTGCATTCAAAATATCATTCAAAGATTTTTCTTTTCAGGAATACAGGAACCTTAACATCTCCAAAGTTTTCTATTTTAACCGACGATCTCGCGGGAACCTCCGCCCTGAAAATGAGGGGTTTTTATCCTGCCTGCGGCGATCTGAACGGAGATGGTCGTACCGATCTGCTGATCGGAAATGCAGAAGGCACACTGATACGGTATTTAAACCTGGGGGGACCGGATTCCCTGCCTGACTTTTCGGACCCGGGTTTTCTTTTTCAGGATATTGATGTGGGAGAATACAGTACACCTCAATTGTTTGATCTTGACAAGGACGGCCGGGATGAACTTATTGTCGGTGAACGGGGTGGAAACCTGAACCTGTACCGGAACACCGGTTCTCCGACGAATCCGGTATTCACATTTGTCACCGACAGCCTTGGATTCGTTCAGGTAACAAATTACGAGATCTCTTATGACGGTTTCAGCACGCCCTGTTTTTCCAGGGAGGCGGATGGCACAACAATCCTGCTTGCAGGTTCTGAAGAGGGAATCATTCATTTTTACGACAGCATTGACCACAACCTGAACGGCAGGTTCAGGGAGAAATCGGGGCTGTATGCATGGCTGTCGTCGGAGCCTAAAGATACCCTGTTTGGGTGGAGAACCTCACCTGCCTTGGGAAATGTAAGCGATCCTCTTGAAATGGATATGATTACGGGAAATTTTTCAGGAGGGTTGAATTACATTACAAAAAGAAGTAAACCGGAGATTGTCCCGGCGGTCACCGAACTGTTCCCCGGAGATGCGCCGGGATTACGTGTCTTTCCAAATCCGGCAGATGATAAAGTTTATATCACACTTTCACGGCATAATTATAACTATGTACCGGCACTACAGGATGGATCTTGTGCGCTTGCCATTTTCAATTGCCTGGGCCAGATGATCCGGGTGATACCCATTACCGAAAGCATAACCCTCTCAACATCCGATTTTCCAGAAGGACTGTATTTCATTCGTTACCAGTCCGCTACTACCAAAATGGTCATTCGGCATTAATCCGGTAATCATTACATCGAATATCTGATTCGGTCACCGGAAAAGGGATCAGCCGATATTTTCCCTGAGCAATAATCCGGATTTAATCTTAGGCGATTCCCCCCTTTTCATAATTATTTCGCGCTATTCTCCTGAAAAAAGTAAGATCTGTCTGCAACGCAGGGCAGGTCCATCCTGCAGACCATGAACCACGCGGTCTCCGGCAAAACCGGTCAGAAACAAAAGACGATGGTGGAAAAAAGTTATTAACAAGTGGAGGAAGTTGGAGGAAAGTGGAGATTTATATTTATATTTACCGTCGAAAAAAATAGTGTGACTACATCCAATTTGATCGGGGAATATGAATGTCGGCTTGATGAGAAAAGCCGTATTATCCTGCCGTCGGCGCTGAAGAAACAGATCAGCTCTGATGCCCGTGACAAGTTTGTTATCAACCGTGGCTTTGAAGGATGCCTGGTGTTGTATCCCGACGATGTATGGCAGGAGATTGCGAAAAAGATTAACAGGCTGAATCTATACATGCGCGACAACCGGAAATTCGTCAGAGCATTTTACAATGGCGCTACAGAGTTGACGCTCGACAGTCAGAACAGGCTTCTGCTTCCCAAGTCGCTGCTGGTATTTGCCAATATTGAAAAGGAGATCATTCTATTTGCCTATTCCGACCGGATTGAGGTATGGAACAAGGCGACCTATCAACAACTCTTGTCGAAAGAACCGGAAGATTTCGCGGAACTGGCTGAAAAAGTAATGGGTAAACAGGAAAGAACCGAATCCACCGATGATTTATCATAAGAGTGTCATGCTTTCCGAAAGTATTGAAGCCCTGATGGTCAGGCCGGGGGGCATTTATGTCGATGCAACATTCGGCGGAGGGGGACACACCGCCGAAATCCTGAAGAGGCTTCACGGGGGTCGGATCATCGCTTTCGATCAGGATCCCGATGCCCTTGAAAACCGTCCGGCGGATCCCAGGGTCACTATGGTAAACAGCAATTTCCGGTTTATAAAAAATTTTCTGCGGTTGCATCAGGCTTTACCAGTTGACGGGATTCTTGCGGATCTCGGCCTTTCATCGCATCAGATTGACCAGCCGGAGCGGGGATTTTCGACGCGGTTTGAGGGAGCGCTTGATATGCGAATGGATCCGCGAAAGGGAAAAACCGCCGGGAATGTTATCAATGAATATGATGAGGAACAGTTGGGCTTGCTTTTCTATCAATTTGGCGAGATAAAAAACGCGCGTAAGCTGGCTTCGATAATAGTTTCAGCCCGGAAAGCGAAACCGATTTTTACGACTTCCGAGCTCGCAAAACTGGCAGGAGATTGTGCTCCCGTCGGAAAGGAGCATAAATATCTTGCCCGGGTCTTCCAGTCGCTGAGAATTGAGGTAAACCAGGAACTTGAGGCATTACGGGAGTTCTTGAAACAGGCCGCCAATTCACTGAAGCCGCACGGTCGGTTGGTAGTGATCTCCTACCATTCACTGGAGGATAAGCTGGTAAAAAACTATTTCAGGTCAGGGAATTTTGACGGGGTAATTGAAAAGGATTTTTATGGCAATGAACTCACCCCGTTGAAATTGATCAGCCGGAAGGCATATGTTCCGTCGGAAGAGGAAATTTCTGTTAACAGCAGAGCCCGGAGTGCAAAAATGAGAGTAGCTGAAAAAAAGTGATGATAAAAGAGAATCAGCGATACACGGAACCAGACATCACAGAGAATTTGATGTCGCAGGGATTTTTTCAGGAACCGGGGGTTGATCCCGAGAAGGAGATACCGGTTCAGGATCCTGTAAAGCCGGTCAGGAAGATGAAGCATGGGCGAAAAGCTGTGCAGGAGTTTCTCGGGGGTGATTACCTCTCCCGGGAATGGGTCACGGGAAACATCCTGTTTTTACTTTACCTGGCATTACTTGCATTGATCTACATCGGCAATACCTATTCGACAGAAAAAATATACAAGGACATTGAACGAACAAAATCCGAGTTGAAGGAACTGAGGTACCATTATATCACTGCAAAGGCCACCCTGATGTATGAAAGCCGCCAGTCGGTCATTTCCGTAAGGGCTGTAAAGTCGGGGCTGAATGAGACCAGTCTTCCGCCATACAAAATCCTTTATTCACCTGAAACGCTGAAAACAGGCCAGCATCATGAAGGACATTAAAAAAGACATTCTGGTCAGGGTTTACCTGGTTTACCTCGTGGTGTTCCTTTTCGGATTGCTGGTCATTGGCCGGGCATTCATGATCCAACAGTTTGAAAAGAAAGAATTCATGGTAATGGCGCAGAAGCAGGAAATCCATCTGGATGAGATGGAGGCCATTAGGGGCAATATCCTTGCCGATGATGGCAGTCTGCTGGCAGTTTCCAAGCCAATGTTTGAAGTTCGCATGGATATGATGACCGATTCATTAACCGACGAGATATTCCGGAACCATGTAGATTCACTCGCGTATCATCTATCTGAATTATTCGGTGGGCGTTCTCAATCCGAATGGAAAGATTATCTCTGGGAAGGACGGAGAAACGAAAACCGGTATCTGGTCATCCACCGGGATGTAACTTATCCCGAGTTGAACCAGATGAGAAAGTTCCCCATTTTCAGGCGGGGACAGTTTAAAGGCGGGCTTATTGTTCTCGCACAGTATGAACGGGAACTGCCATACAAATCGCTGGCCCGCAGGATCATCGGATATGAAAGCGGGGAAGGTGACAAAAAGGTGTATGTCGGACTGGAAGGTTCCTTTACGAAAAACCTTCAGGGGCTCAAAGGGCAAAGGCTTATGCGCCGGGTCAGTGGTCAGGCCTGGATGCCGGTCGATCCCGAGAGCCAGATTGAACCTCAGAACGGGGATGATGTTATCTCCACCCTGGATGTAAACCTTCAGGATCTCGCGGAAACCGTACTCAGAAAGGAGCTCATCGCCGACAGCGCTGATCATGGCTGTGTTATTCTGATGGAGGTCAAAACAGGGTACTTGCGGGCAATGGCCAACCTGGGACGGACCAAAAAGGGAACCTATGAAGAGATATTCAATTATGCCATCGGGGAGAGTCAGGAAACAGGGTCCACTTTTAAACTGGCCTCTTTCCTGGTTGCCCTTGACGACGGGAAAATAGATCTGAACACCCCGGTGAACTGTTATGGAGGGATTACCACCTATTCGGGACGTAAAATGGAGGATTCCCATCATGGATTGGGGGTCATCACCGCGCGACAGGTTTTTGAGAAGTCATCCAATGTCGGAACTTCCCGGATGATCTATACCGCCTATGCTGCCACGCCCCAAAAATACATTGACGGACTGTATCGGATCGGGATCAACCGGCCTTTAAACCTTCAGATCGCCGGTGAAGGAAAGCCTTATATCAAGACCACGAAAAGCAAGTATTGGTCGGCCCTTTCATTGCCCTGGATGTCGATCGGTTATGAAATCTCACTGGCCCCAATCCATCTTCTGACTCTTTACAACGCGGTAGCCAACAATGGTAAAATGGTAAAGCCGCTGTTTGTAAAAGAGATCAGGCGGAACGGACATGTCGTTCAACGGTTCGATCCCGTGGTTATCAACCCTCAGATCGTATCACCCGCGGCAATTAAAAAGGCACAAATCCTGCTTGAGGGAGTTGTTGAAGAAGGAACCGGTGCTTCGATCAAATCGCCGTTTTATAAAATAGCAGGGAAGACCGGTACCGCACAGATTGCGGCAGGCAACAAAGGATACCGGCAGGGAACGAAACAGGTCCAGTACAAAGGCTCTTTCATCGGATATTTCCCTGCCGACGATCCCAAGTATTCCTGCATTGTTGTCATCGTAAATCCTAAGAAGGGAAAATACTACGGAGGGGCCGTTGCGGCACCCGTATTCAGGGAATTATCTGATAAGCTGTTCGCAATCAGGCCCGATATCCTCATTCCTTTACCCTTTGATTCCACCCTCTCGCTGGTTCCGGTCGCTCAGAAAGGCCAAAAAATGGATCTTTCAGATGCATACAAAGCAATGGGTTTCAATATCGTTCAGTCGGGTGGAACATCTGTTTGGGCGCAACCCGGCCTGAGCAATGAAAAAGTTATTCTTACTGCCGAACCCGTTGCACGTGGAGTTATGCCCGATGTGAAAGGTATGGGACTGAAGGATGCAATTTACATGTTGGAAGGAATGGGCATGAATGTTCTGGTGAAGGGAAAAGGAACTGTGGTAAGGCAAACCGTACAACCTGGTTCCCTCATTCACAAGGGGATGCCGGTCGTGATTGAACTCGAATTAAAAAATTTCAAATCCAAGACAGCGGCCTGATGCAATTAAGGGATTTAATTAAGGATCTGGAAACACTTGCTATAACAGGCAGTACCGACAATATGATCTGCAAGGTACAGTCTGATTCGAGAATGGTGGGGTCTGACGATCTGTTCATCGCTACTTCGGGTACCCGTTTCGATGGACATGACTTCATAAACAAGGCCCTGGACCAGGGCGCTGTTGCTATTATTTGTGAAACCCTGCCTGCGGTTCTTCGGGAAAAAACCTGTTATATCCAGGTCAAATCTTCAGCTCACGCGCTTGGTGTGGTAGCTTCGGCATTTTACGGAAATCCTTCAGAAAAATTGCTGCTGATCGGGGTAACCGGTACCAATGGTAAAACCACTACGGCGACCTTACTTTATGAACTCTTCAAAAGTCTTGGATATCGCAGCGGGCTGATCTCTACAATCGTAAACCGCATCCATGAGACCAGGGTTCCCGCTTCGCATACTACTCCGGAACCCCTGAGCCTGAATGAGCTGCTTTCGCGGATGGTCGACGACGGCTGTGATTACTGTTTCATGGAAGTTTCCTCGCATGCCATTGACCAACAGCGAATAGCAGGATTGGTTTTCAAAGGCGGGATCTTCACCAACCTGACTCATGATCATCTCGATTATCACAAGACCTTTGATTCCTATCTGAAAGCAAAGAAAGCATTCTTCGATCGGTTACCTTCCGGTTCTTTCGCGCTTGTAAACAAGGACGACCGCAACGGGTACGTGATGACCCAAAACACCCGCGCCACGGTTTACACTTACAGTCTTCAATCGATGGCTGACTTTCATTCGAAGATCCTCGAAAATCAATTTCAGGGATTGCAGTTGCTTTTGGATGGGAAAGAGGTTTGGTTCAGGCTGGTCGGCCGGTTTAATGGATACAATCTTCTTGCCGTTTACGCTACGGCGGCGCTTCTGGACCAAGACAGGACAGAAGTTCTGACCTGCCTCAGCAGTTTGAATCCGGTCGACGGAAGGTTCAATTATCTCGTGTCATCCCGACAGGTAACTGCCATTGTCGATTATGCCCACACACCCGATGCCCTGAAAAACGTACTGGAAACCATCAACGAAATCCGGGCTCATAATGAGATGCTGATCACCGTGGTTGGTGCCGGAGGAAACAGGGATACCACAAAACGACCCATAATGGCAAGGATTGCCTGCACCCTGAGTGATCGGGTAATCCTGACTTCGGACAATCCGAGAAACGAAGATCCCAGGATAATCCTTGACCAGATGAAAGAAGGTGTTGAAATGCATCAATCGTTTAAAGTACTCACGATTGAGAACCGGAGGGAGGCCATCCGGGCGGCCTATGCGTTGACCAGGCCCGGCGATATCATTCTGGTTGCCGGGAAGGGTCATGAAACCTACCAGGAGATTCAGGGAGTAAGACATCATTTTGATGACCGTGAAGTCATCGAAGAAGCTTTCAGAAGTGTGGACATTGTAAATCAGTAAACCATGTTGTATTATTTATTTACCTGGTTACACGACGCATTCAATATTCCCGGAACGGGGGTTTTCCAGTACATCTCTTTCAGGGCGGCCGCTGCCCTAATTACTTCCCTGTTCATATCGATGATCATTGGCAAGCGATTAATCAACTATTTGCGTGCAAAACAAGTCGGCGAAATAGTAAGGGATCTCGGCCTGGAAGGGCAGGGCATCAAACAGGGAACACCCACCATGGGCGGACTGATCATTCTTGCAGCCATCCTGGTCCCTGCGCTGCTCTTCGCAAAGCTGCATAATATCTATATCGTCATGGTGATTTTTGCAACGATTTGGCTGGGTGCGATCGGATTTCTGGATGATTATATCAAAGTTTTCAAAAAGGATAAAAAAGGATTGCCCGGGAGGGTCAAAGTTATGGGGCAAATCGGGATCGGGCTCATCGTTGGATTCATCATGTATTTTAATGACGGAGTGGTGATCAGGGAGCGGGTACGTCAAACCGCCTATGTTCCAACCAGCGATGTGTTCAACATGGAGTCGGGAGCTGAAAAAACGAGGATCTACTCTAAAATACCTGTCAAGTCAACAAAAACAACAATCCCATTCGTCAAGAATAATGAATTTGACTATAGCTGGCTGATCACCTGGATGGGTCATGGGGCAAAAAATTGGACGTGGCTTGTCTTCATTCCAATCGTGATTTTCATCATCATTTCGGTTTCAAACGGAGCCAACCTTACCGACGGATTGGATGGTTTGGCGACTGGTACGTCGGCCATCATCGGGCTTACACTGGGCGTACTGGCTTATGTATCCGGTAATATTGTATTTGCCAACTACTTGAATATTATGTATATACCCAATACAGGCGAATTGGCGATCTACATATCGGCGTTTGTCGGTGCCTGCATCGGGTTTTTATGGTACAATTCGTTTCCGGCACAGGTATTCATGGGCGATACGGGCAGTCTGGCCCTGGGTGGCATCATAGCCGTCTTTGCTATCATGATCCGTAAAGAGATTATGATCCCTATTTTCTGCGGGATCTTTCTTGCCGAAAATTTTTCGGTCGTATTGCAGGTAACCTGGTTTAAATATACAAAACGAAAGTATGGAGAAGGCCGGAGAATTTTTAAAATGTCGCCGCTCCATCATCATTATCAGAAACTTGGTTATCACGAATCAAAAATTGTCATGCGGTTCCTCATAGTAGGAATCATGCTGGCTGTACTCACTATTGTTACACTCAAACTCAGGTAAAGACCATGACCTTAGAAGCATTAGCCAAACAGGGACACGTCAATGTTTATGAATCTCTTGCAGCATCGATCGGCCCCAGGATCCGCGAAATCAGGAAAGATTTCATCAAGGAAAGTTTTTCAGGGTTTCAACAGGTTGAACACCGGCTTGAGACCATCGCGGTGATCCATGGCATGGAGTTTATCAACGATTCAAAATCATCGAACATCAATGCCACCTGGTATGCACTTGAGAATATGAGCCGGCCGGTTATCTGGATCACCGGGGGCGTGGAGAACAATAATGATTACGGGATCCTGCGTCATCTTGTCAGAAAAAAAGTCAAGGGTATCGTCTGCCTTGGGCTTGATACCCGGCGCATACACCAGGCGTTCGACAGTCTGGAAATACCTTTGGTCGATGAAACCTCCATGGAGCAGGCCGTACAGACTGCCTATTACATGGGAGCCAAAGGCGACGTGATCCTTCTTTCTCCGGCTTGCGCGTCTTTTGATCTTTTTCAGAACTATGAGCAACGGGGCGAGGCATTTCGGGCCGCAGTGAAGAATCTATAACGGTAGCAGGATGTTGGCATTTGTAAAAAATATCAAAGGTGACAAGGTGATCTGGATCGTCGTGATTATTCTGTGCGTCGTATCATTGCTCGCGGTGTACAGTTCGACGGGAACCCTGGCTTACAAGAAACAGCATGGAAACACGGAGTACTATCTTTTAAAACATTTCATGATTCTTGCTTTCGGGTTGGGTCTGATGTACATTACCCACCTGATCAAATACACCTATTATTCGCGGATATCGCAGATCGGTCTTTATCTGACCTTACCCTTGCTGATGATCACGCTGTTTTCGGGAACAAACCTGAATGAGGCCAACAGGTGGTTAACGGTCCCGATCATCAATCTGACCTTTCAAAGCTCCGATGTAGCCAAACTCTTTCTGATCATGTATCTGGCAAGGACGTTAAGTAAAAAACAGGAATTGGTCAGAGATTTCAAAAAAGGATTTTTACCGGTCATTATTCCGGTCATCCTGGTGACCATCCTGATCCTGCCCGCCAATTTTTCAACCGCAGCCATACTTTTTGTAACCTGCATGGTACTTATGTTCATCGGAAGGATCAGCCTCAAGTACATGTTGTCGTTGGTTGCCCTGGGCGTGGTCGGGATCGTCCTTATTTTTGTTTTGGCAAAAACCTTCCCCACATTGTTTCCCAGAGGAACCACCTGGATTTCGCGCGTGGATCATTTCATACATAAGGAAAAAGCAGATCCTGACGCAACCTACCAGATTGATCAGGCAAAGATCGCGATTGTACAGGGAGGGCTTGTGGGAAAGTCGCCCGGGAAAAGCACCCAAAGGAATTTTCTTCCCCACCCCTATTCAGATTTCATCTTTGCAATAATCATTGAAGAATATGGCCTGATCGGCGGGACATTTTTATTATTTCTCTATCTGATTCTCTTTTTCCGGGTAATCCGGATCGCAAGCAGATGTAAAGGAAACTTCGGATCGCTTATGAGCATCGGGATCGGGTTCAGCCTGGTCTTCCAGGCGATGATCAACATGGCTGTCGCAGTAGATCTGTTTCCCGTAACAGGGCAAACCCTTCCACTGGTCAGTATGGGCGGAACATCGATCTGGTTCACCAGTATTTCCATCGGCATTATTTTAAGTGTCAGCAGGGTTTCCGACATCGAGACCAAAAACGGGACCGAGGTTGAGGTCCTTCAGGATTCAGGCATTTCAGAAAATTCACAGGCAATAGCAGCGGCATGATTCGAATAATTATCAGTGGCGGGGGAACTGGCGGGCATATTTTTCCGGCCATTGCGATTGCCGATGCCCTCAGGAAAAAAGTTCCCGAAACCGATATTCTCTTCGTTGGCGCTCAGGGCCGTATGGAGATGGAACGTGTGCCGGAGGCAGGTTACCGCATCAAAGGCCTTCCCGTAAGCGGATTTCAAAGGAAGCTTTCCTGGCGCAATTTCATTTTCCCGTTCAGGTTGTTGCACAGCCTGTTCATGGCACGATCCATTATTTCTGATTTCAAACCTGACCTGGTCATCGGTGTGGGAGGTTATGCCAGCGGTCCGGTACTGCGAATCGCTACCGACCGTAAAATTCCGACGCTGATACAGGAGCAGAATTCTTATCCCGGCGTCACAAACCGGATACTTGCTAAAAAAGTCAGTAAAATATGTGTGGCTTACCGGGGAATGGAAAACTATTTTCCGGTTGATAAGACCATTGTTACCGGGAATCCGGTTCGGGCTGGTGTCGTCGATATCCATGGAAAAAAGGCAATGGGCCTGGACTATTTTAATATGTCATCTGCTAAAAAGACAATATTAATAATCGGAGGCAGCCTGGGAGCAGGAACCATCAACCGATCCATTCTGAGATTTATTTCAGATCATGTAAAATCAAGTTCAGATCATTCCGATCCAACACAGAATTTCCTGCCCGATGGAATTCAGATTTTGTGGCAGGCCGGCAGGAATTACTTTCCGGAAATCAGGGAGCAGTTGAATGCCTGGTCGGGTAATGTTGAAAGTGCCGGAGAAAACCCGGGAGGTCGGCTGGATTTTGGGCCGGTCCATGTTTGTCCGTTCATTGAACGCATGGATCTCGCCTATGCCGCGGCAGATCTCATCGTTTCCCGTGCCGGAGCCATCGCGATCGCAGAATTATGTCTGATCGGCAAACCGGTTATCCTGGTCCCATCACCCAATGTTGCAGAGGATCATCAGACGCGGAATGCCATGGCTCTGGTCGAAGGTGGTGCAGCCCTGATGATCAGGGATTCGGATGCAGAATCCGGGCTCGGGACCACCATGGTATCGATCTTGAAGGACGAAGCACAGCAATTAAAATTGGGTAAAAACATAACAGCGCTTGGGATTCAGGATGCAGATTCCAGAATAGCTGCAGAGGCTTTGGAGCTTCTAAACATTCCCCGGGAAGGCAATCCCGGTAATTCCCTGCATTTGATTAACATCGACCGGTTGCAAAAGATCTATTTTTTAGGTATCGGTGGAATCGGGATGAGCGCCCTGGCAAGATATTTTTTAAAAAACGGGGTTGAAATTCACGGTTATGACAGAACCCGCACGCCACTCACCGATCAGCTTGCTTCAGCAGGAATAAAGATTCATTTTTCAGAGGATGTTCGCCAGATACCGTCGGGTCTCGACCTGGCCATCTACACACCGGCCATACCTTCAGGCCATAAAGAGTTTCAGTACCTGTCGGCCTTTGGGACGCCGTTGAAGAAGCGGGCTGAAGTATTGGGTATGATCACCCGGAATTACCCGACTGTAGCGGTTGCCGGAACACATGGTAAAACAACGACATCAACACTCATTGCCCATATGCTCCGGTCTTCTGATCGATATCATCTTGCATTTTTAGGCGGTATTTCGAAGAATTATGATTCGAACTTTTTATGCCGGTTACCGGAACCAGGAACAAAGCAGAATGATCCGTGTTACTGTGTTGCTGAAGCCGACGAATATGACCGCTCTTTTCTGCATCTGGAACCGGAAATTGCAATCATAACTGCAACGGATGCCGATCATCTTGACATTTATGGCGAACACGAAGCATTAAAGCAAAGCTTTTCCGAATTTGCTTCCCGCATCAAACCCGGGGGAAGTCTGATCTCAAAAACCACGACCGGGATCACCGGAAAGCCCGGAGAAGGTTACCGTACCTATTCCTATGCACTTGATGAAGCAGGTACATTTCATGCATCCAATGTCAGGATTGAGGATCACCAATACCATTTCGATTTTGTACATCCGGATGGAACAATCCGGGATCTGATTGCCGGACTGCCCGGCAGGTTCAATCTCGAAAATGCTGTCGCGGCCTTAGCAGCAGGTTACCTCATGGGTATTTCCGCTGATGACTTGCGGAAAGCGGTGTCCACCTATCAGGGAGTATGTCGGAGATTTGATATCCGGATCAATCGCCCCGATCTGATCTATATCGATGATTATGCCCATCACCCTGAAGAGCTCCGGGCGTGTATTCTTGCTGTAAAGGAACTTTACCCGGACCGGAAAGTAACCGGAATCTTCCAACCGCATCTATACACCCGTACACGGGATTTCGCCCCGGAATTCTCGAAATCCTTATCTCTTTTGGATGAAGTGCTCCTGCTCGATATTTATCCGGCCCGCGAAGAGCCCATCGCGGGGGTGTCATCGGAAATGCTTATGGATTCTATCACCTCTGGTTACAAAAAGCTGATCACAAAGGCGGAAGTTTCGGAAACATTGGCTCAATTACGACCTGAATTGTTATTAACACTGGGAGCCGGAGATATTGATCAACTGGCAGTACCCATCATTGAAATTCTGGGAGGGCCAAGCGAAATATGAAGAAATTTTTAAAAATCCTGAAAATCGTTTTTTGGATTCTCCTGGTCGCGGGTGCCGGGGTATTGGTCGGATTTACTGAAGTCAGACAATATTCCAGAACCTGTCGTGGATTGGATATCCGGGTCGATTATGGTTTGGCCGATGTGCTTATTACGAATGAAGCTATCGATTCGCTGATCCTAAAAAATATTGGGATTGTTAAAGGAAAACCGTTGGGTTTTGTCAATACGGGAATCCTTGAAACGTTGATCCGTAAGCAGCCTTACGTGGACCGGGTGGCAGTTTATGAGGACAATGAAGGAATTCTGTTTGTGCGGGTAAAACAACGGGAGCCACTCCTCCGGATCATCAACAATCAATTTGAAAATTTTTACCTCGATCAGTCGGGAGCCTTATTACCGGTCAGCAGTGGTTTTTCAGCCCGGGTGCTGGTTGCGAATGGCAACATTGATTTTTCCTACATGAAAAATCCAGGGTACAGGGTCAATATTATGGCCTTGTCGGATTCCATCTACCATGATTCTCTGCTGACCAATCTCTACCGCTTGGCCATGTATATAAACCATGATCCCTTCCTCAAGGCGCTGACCGACCAGGTATTTGTCGATGAGTCGGGAGAATTTGAAATCATTCCGAGGCTTGGAAATCATGTCATTCTACTGGGTACGGCAGAAGATCTTGACCATAAATTCAAAAAACTGTTCGCATTTTATAAACTGGGGTTGAATAAAGTCGGCTGGAATAAGTACAATGTTATCAATATAAAATTCAAGAATCAAGTGGTGTGTTCAAAAATATAACAGTATGAAAAACTCAGGCATCATCGTAGGCCTTGATATTGGCACAACAAAAATCGCTGTCATCGTGGGCCAGAAAAATGAATTCGGGAAGATCGAAATTCTCGGGTATGGGAAAGTCCCTTCCATTGGCGTACGTCGTGGTTTGGTTGCCAACATTGACAATACAGTTCAATCGATCAAGGAGGCGATAGCGGAAGCAGCAGCCAAATCAAAAGTCGATATTAAATACATCAATGTGGGAATCGCCGGGCAGCATATCAAAAGCCTGCAGCACCGGGGAAGCATGATCCGCGAGAACAGTGAAGCAGAGATCAGTCAGGAAGATATTGACAAGCTCTGCAACAGCATGTACAACCTCAACATGAATCCCGGAGAAGAGATTCTTGATGTGATACCTCAGGAATTCAGTATTGACGGGGAGCATGGCATTCTTACCCCGAAAGGGATGATCGGAAGCTCGCTGGAGGCCAATTTTCACATCATTATCGGTCAGACCGCGGCAGCAAAAAACATCTATAAATGTGTCAGGAAGGCCGGACTTGAGGTCGTTGAACTGATCCTTGAACCCATAGCATCGGCGGAGGCAGTCCTGAGTGAAGAAGAGAAGGAAGCAGGCGTAGTGCTTGTCGATATTGGCGGCGGTACATCCGACATTGCCATTTTTCATGCCGGGATCATTCGTCATACCGCCGTGATTCCTCTGGGTGGCGAAATCATCACCGAAGATATCAAGGAGGGTTGTTCGATCATAAAAAAACATGCCGAAGAACTCAAATTGAAATTCGGATCGGCGCTGGCCAGGGAAAACCGCGAGGAGGAAATCGTTGCAATCCCCGGGTTACGGGGCAGGCCTCCGAAGGAGATCAGTCTGCGAAATCTGGCTTCGATCATCCAGGCCCGGATGGAAGAGATCATTGAGCATGTTTACTATGAAATTCGGAATTCGGGTTATGAAAAAAAGCTTTTCGGCGGGATTGTTCTCACCGGTGGCGGGGCACAACTGAAGCATGTCGGACAACTGACAGAGTTTCTCACCGGAATGGATACCCGTATCGGTTATCCCAATGAACATTTAGCCAGTGACGGTTTGCCTGAAATGGGAAGTCCGATGTATGCAACGGGAATCGGGCTGGTAATTGAAGGGATTGACAGGTACCAGCGTGAAATGGACAAGATCAAGCCTCCGGAGATCACGGAACCGGAAGAACCGGAAGCGGAAAGTAAGAAGAAAAAGACCAGGGAAAAAAAGCCCAAAGACCCATCACAATCCTCGAAGCGATTTCCTGATATATTTCTTGATAAGATCCGTCACATTTTCGAAGATGATGTTGAATAGCAATATATTAACAACCATAGGTTGATAAATAAAATGGAATCAAAAAAAACCAATATTGTTTCTTAATATTTTTAAACCTTAAAAATCCAGAACCATGCCCGATATGTTAAAATTTGACTCACCAAAAAATCAATCTTCGATCATCAAAGTTATCGGTGTTGGCGGAGGGGGCAGCAATGCGGTCAACCACATGTTCCGGCAGGGAATCAAAGGGGTTGATTTCATAATATGTAATACCGATGCGCAGGCAATGGAATCGAGCATGATTCCTAACCGGATCCAGCTTGGCGCGCACCTGACCGGTGGACTGGGAGCAGGCGCTGCTCCTTCGGTGGGTCGGAATGCCGCCCTTGAGAATGCGGAAGACATCCGTGCCGTTTTGGAAAAAGGAACAAAAATGCTGTTCATCACAGCAGGTCTGGGCGGAGGTACCGGCACCGGGGCAGCTCCCGTGATAGCCCAGATATCCAGAGAACTCGACATCCTTACCGTCGGGATCGTAACCATCCCATTCTCGTTTGAGGGAAGGAAAAGAAGACAATCGGCAGAGGACGGGATCAGGCAACTGAAACAGAATGTGGATGCGCTGTTAATCATCAGCAATGATAAATTACGCCTTCTTTGCGGTGATCTGCCTCTGTCGGAAGCGTTCAAGCGCGCTGATAATGTGCTTACCACGGCAGCCAAAGGGATTGCCGAAATCATAACGGTGGCCGGTTACATCAATGTGGATTTTGAGGATGTAAAGACTGTCATGAAAAACAGCGGCGTCGCGATCATGGGAACAGGAGTTGCAAGTGGTCCGAACCGCGCCCAGCTTGCCGTTGAGGAGGCGCTCAACTCCCCGCTTCTCGATAACAACGATATCAATGGCGCAGGAAATCTGCTCCTTTACATTTCATCCGGGAAAGAGGAGATCACCATGGATGAAGTCACGGAAATCACCGACTACATCCAGGAGAAAACCAAATCAAACGGCGATGTGATCTGGGGAAATGGTTTTGATGAATCGCTCGACGATAAAATCAGCGTGACTATTATTGCCACCGGTTTTGATGAAGATCACAAGCAAAAAGATCCTTACAAACCCGTTGATGTGAAGGTGCATCCTTTGTATCCGGGTTCCGAGGCCCCGAAGATCGAGCGCCGCATTCTTCAGAATGAACCGGAAATGCCGGTCCCGCTTTACCAGAAGGAAGAGATCGATGCTCCACTTTTGCGCACTGAGACTCCCGTCTTTGAAACAGAAACTTTATCCGAATCAACAGAAACAGTGCGACCAATAGAGTTCATCATCGAAAAACCCGAACCCGATACAAAACAGGAAACCTCAAAAATTCTTGTTGAAGAACCACAACTGGTCGATAAGGCAGATATGGCCATACCCGAAATGACCTTGCGTCCTCAGACTGATGTGCCACCATCACAACCATCAGCCCCCGACCCCGACGATCTTCAAAATAAGAAATCGATTGAAAGGATATCCAAACTGCGCCAGCTTAGCGAAAAGCTGAAATCGCATACACCCATCGAATCGAATCTTTACGAACTCGAATCGATTCCCGCTTACAAACGACGGAATGTTCCCCTCAGTGATGTAACCCCCTCAAATGAGTCGCAGGTGGCTAAATACATGCTGTCGGAAAATCCGGATAAGTCGGTCGAACTTAAGAATGAAAACTCCTTCCTTCATAAAAATGTAGATTGATGAGCCTGGAACAAAAAATCGGCGACGATATCAAAGCGGCGATGCTCGCACGGGATTCCAAAAAACTTGAAGCGGTCAGAGCCATAAAGGCAGCCATTTTGCTTGAGAAAACCAAAGAAGGAGCAGGTGGAACCATGGACGAAACCACGGAAAACAGGATCCTTCAAAAACTCGTTAAACAACGCCGTGAATCCGCCGAAATCTATGCCGGTGCCAACAGGAGCGACCTGGCGGAAAAGGAGTTATTCGAAGCCGCCATCATCGAAACCTACCTCCCGCAACAGATGTCGGAAACCGAGGTGACTGGAATAGTAAAAAGAATCATTTCCGAAACCGGGGCCACCTCCATTAAAGATATGGGTAAGGTAATGGGGGCCGCCTCCAAAGAACTTGCCGGGAAAGCCGACAATAAAATGATCTCGGGGATCATCAAAAATTTATTAAGCTAAACCGTAATCGGTCGGCCTGTTTAAAACCTGATATCGTTTCTGCATTAAAACCCATCCTTTTATCTGCCTTTCCCAGGAGTTCTGAAACCCGCCCAATCATCGTAAGAATTAACCATCTCAAAATTTTCGAATACACCTGGACAACAAAGGAAATTGCCTTCGTCAATCTTTCTCTCAGCTTTATTGCGCCGACTGCGACAGGTTATCAGGAACTGTTTACGGCCGGTGATTTTTACGGTCGTTACGGTATAGAAGTAACCGGAGTTCATTCATTCAATATTGCGGAAGCGATTTCACACTGTTTTGACGATTTTGCCCGGCAACTCGGGAAAGGAGAGATTAACCCTAAACAGATCAGCGAGGCTGAACTTTATCAGAATCCACTCTCCGATCCCGGGCAGTTCGCAATTTTTCAACGAAAACACATTCCTAAAGGGTTGTTCAGATCTTTTTATGATCTGCGGGATTGCAGACCCGACACAGTCACTGACTTTACGATCAAATATTTTATTGACAAAAAATATCCCGAAAGAGTTCGTGCCGAAATATCTGTTCCTTCTCAAAAAGATAAACCTGAGTATTTCGGGTTCTCTGACGGAAAAAATATCTTTGTTTGGGCCGGTAGAGGATATGCAGTCACGGTTAGGCAACAGAACACACTCTCTCTTTATCTGGATAAAAAAGATATTGATAAAGGAGCCAGTGGCAGCGCTAAAGGAGCCTATGGCAGCGCCATTGTTCTGGGCAGCATCATGGGTGGAGCAGTCGGAGGAATTTTAGGCGCCATTGCCATTTCGGCAATCTATAACAGGGCAAACTTCCCGAATAATTCCGGAGATATTGGAAAATCAATTGTTTACCTTGGAAGTGGGGGGATAATGCCTGCCGTTCTACCCGAGGAGCTCAAGCCTGAGTCGAGGACGGATATTTTTCATTCAAAAGCCTCCGCGATAAATTCAGCGCTAAAAGTGGTACACGAAACCGACACATTATGTATTTTATTGCCCGGACAATACCTGAAACTGAGCCTGCCATCAAGATTCAAAGATTTGGATCTCATTCTTACCTGTAAAGAAGGCGTAGTACATTCCCAGTCGGTTCACCCGGAAGTATTCAATACCATCCTATTCCTGTGCAAATCGAGAAAAAATGGTGCAATCTCCGTCACAGAGCCCACAGATCAATTATTTAACGATATTCTCAGTGCAATGAAAGAATCCAATACCACGGTAATCACTAAACTCCGGGAAAATAACTGAAAAGTTCCATTTTGATTCTCAGGAGAGGATCCTCCTAATTATTTTCTCAAGAAGCGATTGAGGCAGCAAAGCGGCCAGTTTTAATTTGATTTTATTGTTGATCCGGTAAACCGCCCGTGGTCTTTTTTGTTGTGAGACCTTGTAAATGAATTCCGCTGCTTGATCCGCGGTGATGGCATGGCCGACAAGCTTTGCGGCAAGGGATGCAAATTTCTGAAAGGGTTTGTCGAGCTTCCACGAATCCTTCTGCTGAATCAGCCCGGAAACACCATCGAGCAAAGAGGTCCGGATGGCTCCCGGCCTGACCGTTACGACCACGATATCCAGGAATCGCAGCTCGAGGCGTAGCGCCCGTGAATAGGATTCAAGCAGGTTCTTGGATAAAGGGTAAGGCATAAAGGGTATTTTCAGGTGGAGGCTTTCGCTGCCGATATGGATAATCCTGCCACCGGGGCTTCTGAGGATGGGTAAAAATGTCTGGTTGACCCTGTACGCACCGAAAACATTGACATTGAAAACATTAATAAAATCTTCCGCAGGCGCTTCCGACAAGGGGAAATAGCGGTCGATCCCGGCATTATTGATAATCAGGTCAAGTTGAATATTTTGGAGTACCAGGTTATCAAAAACAGTTTTAACCGACAGGTCAGAAGTCACGTTCATGTTCATGACCCGGACGAACTCCTCCTTTAAGAATTCGGCAAGCGACAACTCCCTGTTATCGGTGGCAATAACCATCCAGTCATGGCTCATGAATTGCCTGACAAGCGCTTTGCCCAATCCTCCGGCAGCTCCGGTGATCAGGACAACGGGTTTATGTATATCATCCGGGAAATCCATGTTTTTGAAATGACCGTTCTTTGAACCAGGATACAAACCGGGCCAGTGTACATAAAGGGTTCCACAAAAATCTCCAGGTTCCCAGTCCTTTACCTACATCCCCGTACCACCTTTCTCCCCGCAAAACCTTTCCGAAAGCACGCCATCCCCGCTCACTGTCGCGTACGAAACCATGAATTTTCGCGGGAACGGTAGTAAAGATATATTTTATCCGGTTGGCTTCCGAAAGTTCATTCATCAAGGTATCATTGACTGCATCGGAATAGGATTGAAGCGACTGTTGTTTCGCCTGCAGGTAACAGGAACATGCTTCGGCAGCCAGTTTTCCGCTCCTGACAGCATAATAGATCCCTTCTCCGGTAAGGGGATCGGTTAATCCCCCTGCATCTCCCGCAATCAGAACCCGACGGTCATGAAAACGGCTCTTTTTTATTCTTACCGGGATCGGCCATGCCTTCAGCGACAGGGTTTTCAATCTTTGTTCTTCCCTTGGGATACCGGTTGCCTGAAGATCCGGTTGGTCAAAGAGATGAAATTCCAGATAGCCGAGGAACTGCCTGTAATAGGGTAACATCCAACGCGAAAGATGGGCAGGTCCGCCAACCCCGATCGAAAAATGCTCTTTTTTGGGAAAGACCCAGCCATATCCGCCTGGAAAAGTTCCCCAATCGAGAAAGACGGTTTGAGAGAATGCTTTCACTACTGAGGGATCCGTTTGAATTTCAGCCTCCCAGGCCAATCCCGGTATTATATTATCTCTGAGGCCCGCTCTTCGGGCAACTGTGGCGGATGCGCCATCGGCGCCGATTAAAAGACGGGATCGAAAAAGCCCGTTGGCGGTATTTACTTCTACCCCATCCTTGTTCTGGGTAAAATCTGTAACCCGTGTACCAAAGAAGACCTTTGCCCCTGCTTCTTCGGCTTTCGCAAGCAGAAAAGCATCCAGTTTCTCCCGCATGGTGCAGTAAATCAGGGGATCCGCATTGTATCGGGTAAACACTTCTTTAAATCCGGAAGAAAAGGTGAAGGTATGTATCTCCGTTTCTAGGATAGTCTCAATGTTAAAAGGTATCTCCTTTATTATTTTATGTGTAAGCCCTGCGCCGCAGACCTTGTAACGGGGGAAAATGGCCTTTTCGAACAGTGTCACGGATATCCCCTGTCGCGCCAATTCATAGGCGGCCAGTGAGCCCGACGGGCCGCCACCGGCTATAATCACATCTGAATGGGTCATGCGGATTCGGAAAATTGGATTCAGAGCAAATTGATAAGCTCCCGCAAAAGCTTTTCCTTGTTAATCGGAACTACGCCTACCTCTTCGCAGACCAGTCCACCTGCCAAATTTGAGATATTGGCGATTTCGGCAGGTGAAGCCTGAAGCGCGAGGCAAAGTGAAGCGACACTGATCACGGTGTCACCGGCTCCCGATACATCGGAGATAAGCCGGGGATGGGCAGGAACCATAATCTCACTGCGCTCATTATCTTCCCATACACTGATCATCACCCCTTTTTCCGACATGGTAGTGAGAACGTACCGGCAGTTCAGTTGTTCCTGCAATCGGCGGGTCGCCTCCTTTAGGACCTGCAGTTCTCCCGGATCTGCATCCATGTTCAGCCCGTCTTTCAGTTCTTTCAGGTTGGGCTTGAACAGCGTAACATCTTTATAATGAATAAAATTCTTTCGTTTAGGATCGACTGTAACAGGAATTTTATGTTCTGCTGCACTGTTCACAACATGGTTGATGAGTTTCGGTGTGATCACCCCTTTATCATAATCCTGAAAGATAATGCAATCGATTTTCCGGGTTTTCAGTAAATGATCGATAACCCTGACCATGGTCAGGTAGTCGCCTTCAACCAGGTCATGATCCACCTCTTCATCCACCCGCAACATCTGATATGAATTTCCAAAAATCCTGAATTTGGTCGTGGTGATCCTGCGAACACTGCGGATGATGCCTGCATCCGACATCTTTTCCTTTTTCATTAAATCGAGGAACTGATCTCCTTTTTCATCGACGCCAATGACGGAACAAAGAATCGGGTTCGCTCCCAGAGAACGGATATTCATCGCCACATTCGCAGCGCCTCCCATCCGGTTCTCCCTTTTTTTCAGGGAAACAATAGGAATAGGCGCTTCAGGAGAGATTCGTTCCACTTTACCCCACAGGTAAGAATCGACCATGACATCACCGATGATCATGATGTTCAGTTTGTTAAAGGAGGAAAAGAGTTTCTTGTACGTGGACCCGGATTGCATGAAGGGAAATTTTTTGCGAAGATACCAAATTCGTCAGACGGTCACACCGTTGAAATGGTAATCGGCAATGGTTTTAATATGTTTGTTGGTCTCGTCGCTGCTTATTTTTCCGTCCATCAGCCGGATGATTCGGTGTGCATGCTGTGCAATATCCTCTTCATGGGTGACGATGATGACGGTATTGCCCATTTTATGGATCTCTTCAAGAAGTCCGAGAATTTCAATGGAGGTTTTTGAATCAAGATTCCCGGTAGGTTCATCAGCCAGGATAATGGAAGGATGGTTTACCAGGGCCCGGGCAATGGCTACACGTTGCCGCTGACCACCTGATAATTCATTGGGCTTATGTGCCATTCGATCACCCAGGTTAACCTCTTCCAGGGTCTTTTGAGCCAGTTCAAGGCGTCGTCCTTTGCCGACTCCAGCATAAATCAAGGGCAACATAACATTCTCAAGCGCCGTGGACCTTGGAAGGAGATTAAAAGTCTGAAACACGAATCCGATCTGGCGGTTCCTTATTTCAGCCAGGGAATTATCGTCCATTTTACTGACATCCTCATCGTTCAGAAAGTAACTTCCACTCGTCGGGGTATCCAAACAGCCGAGGATATTCATCAGGGTGGATTTCCCTGATCCTGAGGGGCCCATCAACGCGACAAATTCATTTGTATGTACAACCAATGAGACCGACCTGAGGGCTTCCACGATAATCGTTCCGATTTTGTAGTTTTTTACAATCCGGTCGAGCCGGATGACTTCTGTTTTCATGGATAGGATTATTAAAAATGGAGAATAAAATTTTCTTTGCTTAATTCTTCTTTAAAAAATACAACCCCCATTTGATACAGGTTAATGGTTACTTTCACCCGGGGATGGTTGCAAATTATCTTCCAGGCCTGTTGCATTTCTGCCGACCAGTAAATATCGTCGAGAACCAAAACGGTATCGGGCCGGATATGTTGCAAACATGCTTCAAAATAGTCTAAGGTCGGAACCTTCCGGTGATTCCCGTCAATAAAAATCAAATCCGGTTCCGGCATCAGGGTAAATGCTTCCGCCAGCTTTTCTTCAAACGTACCGGTTATCACCCGGATGTGATTTAATCCGGCTTTCTCAAAGTTCTCAGTCGCCAGATTTGCAGAATCGATACAACCTTCAAGCGTTATTATCTTTCCTGCCGGCGCTGCCAGACCCAGGTAAATGGTGCTGATGCCGAGCGAAGTTCCCAATTCCAGAATGTTTTCGAGGTGATACCGCCTGATCAGCCTGAACAGAAATTCACCTTTTTTCCGGTTGACCGATGTCCTGACAGCTACATCACGGACCCGGACAAATCGTTGGTCGCTTGGAAAATCTTTTTCCTTGCTTCCAAAATCTTTCCGTTTGATATACCGTGGAACCGTTTCCAGTTCTTTTCTGATCCGATCGATCACCCTGTAATGACTCCGAGTCCCGGCATTCATGAGGACGTTTGCATAAAAGTCGAAAACAAACGGGGAATGTATGTGGAATTTTGACTGGGTCAGGCTAACATATTGAAGGTACCCAACAACAGCTTCAAACCTCCTGCTCATATTTGTGGAATAAAACTACAAAATTAGCTTAAATCCCCGGAATTGCAAGTTGGACGATCATCCGGCCAAATAGTTACAAATTATTAATTTTGCAGGAAAAATAAGGTACCTGATGGCTTCTCGTTTCCGGATTGCCGATTATTTTTCACTGGTGAAAATCAACCATACTATATTTTCACTCCCCTTTGCCCTGATCGGATTTTCCCTTGGCGCAAAAGAGATGAACGGGCAGATCGACTGGTGGATTCTTCTTTTGATACTGCTTTGTGTCCTTTTCGCCCGCAATGCTGCGATGGGATTCAACCGGTACGCCGATCGAATCATCGACGGAAAAAACCCCAGGACTGCACAGCGTGAAATCCCTTCCCGGGTGATACAACCATGGGCCGCGCTGCTGTTCGTTCTTGTTAATGCACTTTTATTTATGGCTACCACCTGGTTCCTGAATCTGACCTGCTTTATCCTCTCCCCGGTTGCATTGGTGGTCATCCTGGGCTACAGTCTGACCAAACGGTTTACCCACCTTTCCCATGCCGTTCTTGGTTTGAGCCTCTCCCTTGCTCCAATCGGAGCCTATCTGGCCGTTACGGGCCATTTTTCACTGTTGCCCGTGCTTTTTTCACTGATCGTCATTTTATGGGTCACCGGTTTTGATATCCTTTATGCTTTACAGGATGAAGAATTCGATAAAAAAGAACATCTTAAATCATTTCCTGCCCGGGTTGGCAAACGGAAGGCATTGGTTATCTCTGCGTTATTCCATGTCTGTACCATCGGAATTATCGTTTTAACCGGATTTCAAGGTGGATTTCATCAATCTTACTGGATCGGGGCCCTCATCTTCTCCCTCCTTCTTACATATGAACATGCCATTGTCAAACCCACTGATATTTCGAGGGTTAACCTGGCGTTTGCAACCCTGAACGGTACCGCTTCCGTGTTGTACGCAGTTTTTGTGATCCTCGATCTTTTTCTGAACCGGTTTGGTGGCTGAACATATCAGTTTTTCTCGCTCCAGTTCAGCCGGTCGAGCGACCTGTACTGAATGGCTTCGGCAAGATGTTCTATCCTGATATCTCCCGAATTCTCCAGGTCGGCAACAGTCCTTGCCACTTTCAGTATCCGGTCGTAAGCCCTTGCCGAAAGCCCAAGCTTTTCCATGGCTGTTTTAAGAAGCAGATCCCCGGTTTCATTGATCCTGCATAGCTCCCTCAGTTTTCCCGACGGGATCTGGGCATTGCAGTAAATGCTTTCCATCGCGCTGAACCTTTTCTCCTGGATCGATTTTGCGCCGATCACCCGTTTCCGGATCTCGGCACTTGATTCCGACTGGCGGCGGGCGCTCAGTTGCCGATAGTCAACCGGTTGTACCTCAATATGAATATCGATACGGTCGAAAAGCGGGCCCGATATTCTGTTGATATATCGCTGTATTTCGGCCGGAGAACACTGACAGGTTATCGTGGGGTGCGAGTAAAAACCACAAGGACAAGGATTCATTGCAGCAACCAGCATGAAACCGGCCGGATACTCCAGGGTCATTTTAGCCCTCGAAATGGTCACCATGCGGTCTTCCATCGGTTGGCGGAGGACCTCCAGCACCGATCGTTTGAATTCGGGCAATTCATCGAGGAACAACACGCCGTTGTGTGCCATCGATACCTCTCCGGGATGCGGTATCGTACCTCCTCCGATCAAGGCAATATCGGAAACCGTGTGATGGGGCATCCTGAAGGGTCGACGAACTATCAGCGACTGCCCGGTCGCCAGCTTTCCCGCCACTGAGTGTATTTTCGTGGTTTCAAGCGCTTCCATGAGGTTCAACGGTGGCAGGATGGAAGGAATTCTTTTAGCCATCATCGTCTTTCCTGAACCCGGCGGACCGATCAAGAGAACATTGTGCCCTCCTGCCGCAGCTATTTCAAGGGCTCTTTTAATATTCTCCTGGCCGCGTACATCGGCGAAATCAAAGTCGTCAAAACCGCTTTCCTGCAAAAAAGCTTCCTTTCCATCGATAACAACAGGATCGATCCTGAGGTCGCCGTTCAAAAAACCAATCACTTCCCTGATCCCCGGCATACCGTAAACCCGGATCCCTTTCACGATCGCCGCCTCTCTGGCGTTCTGAAGGGGCAGCAATATTCCCTTGAAACCGTTCTTGCGTGCTTCAATCGCGATGGGCAGGGCGCCCCGGATCGGCAGGAGGCCTCCGTCGAGCGACAATTCCCCCATGATGACATAATCGGCCAGGTTGTCGGTTCGGATCACCTTATTTGCCCCCAGAATCCCCACCGCGATCGTAAGATCGTAAGCCGATCCTTCTTTACGAATATCTGCCGGGGCCATGTTGATAATGATCTTCTTTCCGGGAATCCTGTGACCGTTGGTCCTGAGAGCCGATTCAATCCGGTGATGGCTCTCTTTCACCGCATTATCCGGCAAACCAACCATGAAAAACTGGATTCCCTGATCCATGTAAACCTCAACGGTGACGGTAAACGCCCGGATTCCCGAAACAGCGCTTCCGAAAGTTTTTACAAGCATATTCCTTGTTTACGGTTTATCAGCCGCGATTCGAAAAGGTAAACCGTTCAGGTCAGGAAGTTATTAACAAAAAGATGCGGGTAGGATCAGGCTGTTACTACGGAAATGATTTGATCAGGGTTTTTCCGGTTTATACCCGGACCCGTTTAGAATTTTCTGAAAATCATTTTCCGACAGCAGTTCTCTTAAAGTCTCATCCGGATTGTTGGTCATAAATTTCCTTACAATCTGCCAACCGATCCATTCACCAAGGCGGGGAGGAGATTCTTTGGAAAACTCAGCAGTGAAGGGTCCGTCGGATATAAAAGCCCGGATGATCGCACCGTCGGTCGAAAAAAGCAGTCTGTTATCGATGATGGCGGCCCAGACGTACGCCTCATTTTTTTCAATCCAGGCTTCCTGCTTTTCCGTATACCCGATAATCAGATGAGCCGGGTGATCGGGGATCAGGGCCTCCAGAAAATAAATACCCTTGCCAGCTTCGATCATCTGTTCAAGGAGATTATTCCCTGGTAATTGGCCTGGTCGGACGCTGTTGATCAGAGCCCGCATGCAGTCAGGCACCACCCTGTCGGCATTCATCCGTTCCACGCGGTATGCTGGCAATCCATCGGCAATATAGGGTTTAAACTCCTTACCCAGGTAATTATCCAGCCCGATCAGCATAACACTGTCAGCCATTTGTACCGGTAAATTGCAGGTTCCCCCTGAGATATAAGCATAAACCCGTGGGATCCTGCTTCCCGGGAAATAATAGCGATAATGACGGAATGCATCGGTAAGTTCTGACTCGAGAATGCCAACATCCCTGTATTTTCGTGTAACGGCAGTATGGAATTCAATATTTCTCGGGTTCAGGAGATAGGACTTCATTTCGGAAAGGTTTTTAGGATCCGACAAGTCCGTTTCCAGAAAAAAACGGTAATCCGGCCGCAACCTTTCAAGACCTGACTGCATATCCCGGATATCTACCTTAAACAGATCCAGGTCGTACCGGTGGATGACTACCTCAGGGATCCTGACCTGGGTGATATCCACCTCCAACCGGTTTCTCTTACCGGAACAACTGCCAAGAGATATCCAGGCAAATAAACTGAAAGCCGAAATCCACCAAAAAATTTTTCTACTTGTCATGTAATTCATTTTAACCAATGGATAACGCCGCCGTGCACTGATTATTTTTTAGTAAAAACAGGGAATTTACTTAACACCGGGGTTATTAATACGTAATTTTACCTGCATATTTTATAATCAAACGACCTGCGACTCTTTGATTCATAATTTATTGAATATTAATTATATACATTAATACTATACGAAATCAAAAAACATTATACCGAACATGAAAATATATCAAATAATCCTTCTTCAGGCCATTTTTCTTACAACACTTTTCTCCCTGCATCAACCGGCCTATGCACAAATCGGATCTTATGAACCAGGTATGAGCCAGGAAAATCCTACAGGAAGAAATAACACCCGGGTTCCGTTGAAACTGGGATTAAAAATAGCTCCCAACCTTGCCTGGATGAATCCGAGTACAAAAGATTACAGCAGTGATGGGGTCAGGCTGGGAACCACCATCGGTTTGGTGGGTGACATTTATTTTGCCGACCAGTATGCCATTTCAACCGGATTTAATTTCATATTTTTAAATGGAAAATTGAGTTACCGCGACAGCCGGCTGATCCATGACGATACGGTTGTAAACGGGCAGGTTTCGCGGAAGTATAATTTTCTCTATCTGGAAATCCCGGTGATGATCAAAATGAGTACCCGGAAATTCGGCCGGTTTTCCTTTTTTGGCCAGGTTGGCTTGGGGACAGGATTCCGTGTAAAAGCAACTGTAAAAGAACATTTCGAACCCGATTCAGGTGAGCCCCTGGACCAAAAATATGACTATGATTCCGGTACAACACTTATCCGCGAATCAATCCTTGTTGGTATTGGAAGTCAATTTCACCTCGATAAATCGACCATGCTGTTTTTCGGAATGAATTATTCGAACAGTCTGAATAATATATTGACCGGCGTAAATAGCCTGTCGAAAAGCAACGAGAAAAGCATGTTTAATTATGTCGAGCTCAATCTGGGAGTTCTGTTCTAAAAAAAACAGCATGAAAATAGCGCTGGCACAATTAAATTATTACATCGGCGATTTTGAACTGAACATTTCCCGGATTTGTGATGCCATCCGGTGGGCACAATCGGAGCATGCCGATCTTGTCATTTTTGCAGAGTTATCGGTATGCGGGTATCCGCCCCGTGATTTTCTGGAGTTTGATGACTTTATAAACCGGGCGGAAAATGCAGTTCAGCGGATTGCCGAATCGTGTATCGGTATCGCAGCGATCGTGGGGGGCCCCTCTGTAAATAAAGCCGAAAAAGGAAAGCCGTTGTTTAACACTGCATTTTTCCTGGCAGAAGGTAAAATTCAATCCATGGTGCACAAGACACTCCTGCCGAATTATGATGTGTTCGACGAATACCGGTATTTTGAGCCCAACCATACTTCGTCCCGTGTTATCAATTATAAAGAATTCTCTTTTGCCCTGACCATTTGTGAGGATTTATGGAATGTGGTCGATGATCCCCTTTATATCTCAAATCCCATGGATGAACTGATCGGTCAGGCTCCGGATGCTATTATCAACATTGCCGCCTCCCCTTTTCATTACAATCAACCTGAATTAAGGCGGGAGGTTCTTTGTAAAAATGCCCTTCGTTATAAGGTTCCTGTTTTCTATATCAACCATGTTGGTGGGCAAACCGAGCTTCTCTTCGACGGGAGTTCCATGGTTCTCGACCGGACCGGGAGTACCATCTATCAACTGAAAAGTTTTGAGGAAGACCGTCTCCTGGTTGATTTTGTCACCCTTTCTGAGCAACCGCCGCTGGCCAGGGTCACTCCCCTGCAGGGCCCATCTGCATCAACCGGTTCATCAAATGGCCAATACCCCTTGCCGGTTCACCCCACATTCTCCGCGAAGGTGATTCCCCTGATCCATGATGCCCTGGTCATGGGTATTCGGGATTATTTCTGCAAAATGGGTTTTACCCGGGCCATTCTCGGCTTATCGGGGGGGATCGATTCAGCGGTCACGCTGGTCCTTGCATCCAGCGCATTGGGACCCGGAAATGTAAAAGCCATTTTATTACCCTCTCAGTTTTCATCGGAACACAGTGTTGCCGATGCCCAAAAATCTGCTGAAAATTTAGGTGTTCCTTACGAAATAATTCCGATTATTCAGGCATATCAAGCAATGGAAAGTACTTTAAAGGAACAATTCAAGGGACTACCATTCAACCTGACCGAAGAAAACATTCAGGCCCGGATCCGGGCTGTCATCCTGATGGCACTTTCGAACAAATTCGGTTACATTCTGTTGAACACCTCCAATAAAAGTGAAGCCGCGGTAGGGTATGGAACCCTTTACGGCGATATGTGCGGAGGATTGTCGGTGCTTGGGGATATTTACAAGACCCAGATCTATCAACTTGCATCTTACCTTAACAGGGATTCGGAGGTTATCCCGTTGAATACCATATCGAAACCGCCTTCGGCTGAATTGCGACCGGGTCAGAAAGATTCCGATTCATTGCCCGAATATAGTTTGCTCGATGAAATCCTGTTTTTGTACATAGAGAAACGAAAGGGCCCTGATGAACTGATCGCTCTGGGTTTCGATGAGTCTGTGGTCCGACGCGTTTTACAGATGGTCAACGTCAATGAGTACAAGCGGTACCAAACCCCTCCCATTCTCCGGGTTTCTCCCAAAGCATTCGGTATGGGGCGCCGTATGCCAATTGTCGGCAAGTACCTTTCCTGAGAGCTTGAGCGGTACTATTCCGCCATAACCGATTCAACTGATTTGATTTCGGGAATAGCCCGGACCACGGCGGCTTCAATCCCGTTTTTAAGGGTCATCCTGCTGTGGGGACAATTGCCGCACATTCCCAGAAGACGTATATTGACAACATGATCATCGGTCATGTCGACAAATTCCACATCACCTCCATCGGCCTGAAGATAGGGACGGATCTGGTCGATCACGTTTTTTACTTTGAGAATCAGTTCTTCGTTTGCTGACATAAAAAAATGTTAATTAATATTCGATCAAATTAGTGTATTCCCCTTTTGTTCTATCATCGCAGAACAGGTTTGCAAAAGTAACAAATGTTATCCAATCATTTCACGCCAAACGTCTCCCTGATTGCATTGCTGATTGCAACCTGCTGGGCTACTTTTTCGGCCAGCTCTCCGAAGGAGGAGGAACCCGGGGATGCCTCATCGGCTGCCACAGGATTTCCGCTGTCGCCCGAATCGACAATACACTGTTGTATGGGGATCTGACCAAGGAGCGGAACATTAAGCTCTTTTGCAAACAGTTCACCACCGCCTTTCCCGAAAATGAAATATTTGCTCCCGGGCAGTTCTGGAGGCGTGAACCAGGCCATATTTTCAACAAGTCCGAGAATGGGAATATTGATTTTGTCGTTGCGGAACATATCGGCTGCTTTTCTCACATCGGAGACGGCTACCTGTTGCGGAGTGGTCACAATGATTGCGCCGGTCAAAGGAAAATCCTGAATAAGGGTCAAAGGAATGTCGCCCGTTCCGGGGGGCAGATCGAGTACCAGGTAATCGAGTTCACCCCAATCTGCATCCGTGAAGAGCTGCCGTAAGGCCATCGAGGCCATGGGACCCCTCCAGATTAACGCTTTCGACTGATCAACGAAAAATCCTATGGAAAGCACCTTGATCCCGAATTTCTCGAAGGGATACACATAAGTCTTTCCATCCTTATCGTACCCTGTCGGTCGCGCATTCTGAAGTCCGAACATAATTGGAATCGATGGTCCGTAAATATCGGCGTCAATCAACCCGACCCGGGCTCCTTTCCGTGCAAGGGCCACAGCCAGATTAACCGCCACCGTCGATTTACCGACCCCGCCTTTCCCCGACCCCACCGCAATAATGTTCTTTACCTGACTGAGCATGGCATCGGTCTCCTTGCGACGGGTGGTGACCTTCGAGGTTACCTCAACCTCGACCACTGCCGAAGGATCGGCAAACCGGTGAACGGCCTCAATGCATGCCTGTTTAATCTGGTTCTTCAACGGACAGGCCGGCGTGGTCAGAATCAGCCGGAATGACACGTTTTTGCCTTCGATCTTTACCTGATCGATCATATTCAGGGTCACCAGATCTTTCTTCAGATCGGGATCTTCAACCTGTCGGAGCGCATTCAATATTTGTTCAGTCGTTATCATAGTCAGTTATTTAAAATTGAATGCCGGTATTGAATCTATAATCGGCATGAATCAGTGATTTTTCAATTTGGGTTTTCGTGCCGTGCTGCCGGTATCTCTATCTGTAAATTTGATAAAAACCTCTGGTTGAAGTTCTTTCACCGGATCCCAGAATATTTCATCAAACCGATCAATCTGGTCATGGTCAACCTTAATTCCTTCACTCTCCAGAAGCTGTTGCATTACATGAGGTCCGCCGAAATGGTTTTTACCGGTGAGGACTCCCATGCGATTCACGACCCGGTGGGCAGGAACGCCGGCTGCCTCCGTGTGTGATGAATTCATGGCCCAACCCACCATCCGTGCAGAACCACGGGTGCCCAGAAATTCCGCAATGGCTCCGTACGAGGTCACCCTCCCGTAAGGGACCAACCTTGCCACCTCATAAACTTTCTGAAAAAAGGAGTCTGATCTCCCGCTCTCATATTCAGGCGCTCCGCCTTTTCTGCCTCTGTCTCTTCCCGTATTGATAAATCCCCGCCCCTTTCCAGTCATTGCATCTGCTCCTTCAGATCCAGAAGAAATTCTTTTATCCGGTTAAGCGAATCGACAACCGCTACTTTATTGATAACCTCTTCTTTATTGTTTTTCAGCTTTTCACGCGCTCCCTGAAGGGTATAGCCCCGTTCTTTGACCAAGTGATAAATGATCCGGAGATGATCTATATCCTGGGGTGTAAAAAGACGGTTCCCTTTTTTGTTCTTCTTTGGCTTTAAAATATCAAACTCCTTTTCCCAGAACCGGATGAGTGAAGCGTTTACCTCAAACAATTCCGAAACCTCACCGATGGTGTAATAGAGTTTTTCAATTTTTTTATCTTTTTTCAGCATCATCGTCTGATTAATCCATGGTCTGTGAAGGACGTGACGACAAGTCAAGCATCATCTGGAACTGCTCCGGGGAAATATCGTTGAAGAAAAAATAGATGGGATTCAGCGGGATACCATTTTTCCGGACTTCGTAATGAAGATGCGGTGAGGTTGACTTCCCCGTGTTTCCCACATATCCGATAATTTGTCCCCGGAGGATTTTCTGTCCGGGCTTAACAAATATCCGCGACAAATGCGCATACACGGTCTGGTAGCTAAAACCGTGATCAATCCTGATTTCATTGCCATATCCTCCCTGAACATCGCGTCCGGCGGAGGTAATTGTTCCATTACCGGTTGCATAGATTTCGGTTCCTACCGGTGCGGAAAAATCCATCCCTTCATGAAATTTTCTAACTTTATAAAACGGATCCATGCGGGTTCCGAAATAGGATCCGATCCGACGGAGATCCTTGTTGTTGACAGGCTGGATTGCCGGAATGGAGGCCAGCATTTTTTCCTTATTCTTTGCCAGATTAAACACTTCATCATACGATTTCGACTGAACATACAGTCTGCTCAGGATGCGATCCATGGTCTTTTCAGTTTCAATGATCAGATCAGAACCCGAATATCCCTTCAAGGCCTCGTATTTGTCAATCCCTCCGATCCCGGCCGACCGTATCGAGTTGGGAATCGGTTCAGCCTCAAAGATCACCCGGTAAATATTATCGTCCCGGTCCTGAAGGTCATCAAGAATTTTGGTCACTTTATCCAACTGATCGTTTAAAATCTGGAACTGAAGCTTCATCTGTTCAATTTCCCGCTTTTGCGCCCGCTCTTTCGGAGAATCCAGGAAATTATAGGCCAGGATCAGCACCAAAGCGGCAAAGACCACCCCGGTGGATAGGTGGGTGAAAAAATATAACAAACGTTTCCGGAATGTGGTTTGTACCCGGTCGAAGGTTAATGACTTTTTATTGAACTTGTACTTTACCTTGCTCATTAAGAGGCGGATGAAGAATTGTTCAAATGAGTGAACCTAACAGCTACAAAATTAAGTAAATAATTAACTTTGCAGCCCCGGAGCAGTTTTAAAAAATGTTAAAGATTGTTAATGAATTGTTAATGTGATCATTAGCAGTAGTATTGAACAAGGAATAAAATTTTCATTCACGGTATAAAAAAGTAAGATGAATTCAGCAGATATCAGACAGACTTTTCTCGATTTTTTCAGTTCCAAAGCACATAAAATAGTCCCATCGGCCTCCATGGTGGTCAGGAATGATCCCACGCTGATGTTCACCAATGCAGGAATGAACCAGTTCAAGGATATTTTCCTGGGCAACCGTCCTGCAGAATTCCCCCGTGTCGCCGACACCCAGAAATGTCTTCGGGTTTCAGGAAAACATAACGATCTGGAAGAGGTTGGCCACGATACCTATCACCATACCATGTTCGAAATGTTAGGTAATTGGTCATTCGGTGATTATTTTAAGCGCGAGGCCATTTCATGGGGATGGGAACTGCTCACGGAGGTGTTGAAGATCGATAAGGATCGGTTGTATGTTACTGTTTTTGAAGGCGATGAATCAGAAGGGCTGGAGCCCGACAGGGAAGCTTTTGAATTATGGAAGGCGTTTCTGCCGGAAGACCGTATTTTGTCAGGATCAAAAAAAGACAATTTCTGGGAAATGGGTGATACGGGTCCCTGTGGCCCTTGTTCGGAAATCCACGCAGATATCCGGGATAATGCCGACCGGAGCCGGATCCCGGGGAAAGACCTCGTGAATAAAGGGGATCCTCATGTGATCGAAATATGGAATCTGGTATTTATCCAGTATAACCGACAGGCCAACGGACAACTGATTGAATTGCCGGCCAGGCATGTCGATACAGGGATGGGGTTTGAACGGCTCTGTATGGTGCTGCAAGGGAAAAAATCAAATTATGATACCGATGTTTTCCAGCCGGTTATCAGCGAAATCGGACGCATAGCATGTATTCCTTATGGCAAGGATCCCGGGTGCGACATCGCCATGCGCGTCGTTGCCGATCATTTGCGCGCCATTACCTTTGCCATTGCCGACGGACAGTTACCGTCGAATGTCAGGGCAGGCTATGTCATTCGCAGGATTCTCCGCAGAGCTGTGCGATATGGCTATGCGTTCCTGAATTTAAAAGAGCCCTTCATTCATGTGCTTATCCCGATCCTGTCAGATCAGATGGGACGGTTCTTTCCTGAACTAATAAATCAAAAAGATCTCATAATTAATGTTATAAGAGAAGAAGAGACCGCTTTTCTGCGCACCTTATCCCTTGGGATTCAGCGGTTTAATGACTACATTGAAATGCAAAATGCAAAATGCAAAATGCAAAATGCTAGTACTGCTGATAACGCGGTATTAGAAAATAAAAATGACACCCCGAAGCACACCAGCAACCTTAAACCCGTAATTGATGGCAGGTTTGCCTTTGAATTGTTCGACACGTATGGCTTTCCCATCGATCTAACGCAACTCATGGCACGTGAAGCCGGCTGGGAGGTGGATATGGATGAATTCAGCAAGGGGCTTGAGGAACAAAAGGCCCGTTCAAGAAAGGATGCCACCATCGACACTTCCGATTGGATCGTTTTACAGGAAGAGGAGGGATTGCCCGAGTTCGTCGGGTATGATCATCTGGAAACCGAAACCAGCATCACCCGGTATCGAAAGGTCACTACCAAGGGCGAGGAGTTCTTCCAGATCATTTTGGCTCAAACGCCATTCTATGCAGAGTCAGGTGGTCAGGTGGGCGACCGGGGCTGGCTGATCTCCGGGGAGGAACAATTAGAGATACTGGGAACGGTCCGTGAAAACGATTTGATCATTCACATTTCCCGACAAATTCTCCGGGATCCCGGCCATCCGGTACAAGCAAGGGTCGACGGGGTCAAACGAAGGGACACTGCCAACAATCATACTGCTACGCACCTGATGCATGCTGCTTTGCGCGAAGTTTTGGGAAAACATGTAGAACAAAAGGGATCCCTGGTTGACGAAGAGCGTCTGAGGTTCGATTTTACCCATTTCGCAAAACTAACACATGAAGAAATCCGCCAGGTTGAACGGATCGTGAACGAGCGCATCAGGCAAAACATACCCATCCTCGAAATGCGGACCGTGCCGATAGCCGAAGCAAAAGCGATGGGCGCCATGGCGCTTTTCGGAGAAAAATACGGCGATCTCGTCAGGGTCATCTCGTTTGATCCCGGATTTTCCGTCGAACTGTGCGGTGGAACGCATGTGCCTTCAACGGGTCAGATCGGTTCATTTAAAATTGTGTCGGAAGGAGCCATTGCAGCAGGAATCCGGCGGATTGAAGCTATAACTGCATCCAGGGTCGAAACGTATTGGAAGGAACGGGAGGATCTCCTGAATGAGATCGGTGAACTGCTCAAAAACCGTGTAGATCCGGTCAAGAGTCTGAAAAACCTGCTCGACGAACATGCCACGCTGAAACGTGAAGTAACCGAACTGGGAAAATTGAAGATCCGGCAACTAATCGAAGAATACAGCGCCAAAGTAGCCCGGGTGAATGGCCTAAGTTTTCTTGCTGAAGAGGTTTCACTTGACAGTAACACGGCGAAAAACCTTGCCCATGAACTCACCCGGGTCATCTCCGATCTTTTCCTTGTCTTTGCCTCTGAGGTCGATGGTAAGGCCATGCTCACGGTGATGTTATCAGAATCGTTGGTTAAAGACCGGAATATGAATGCAGGTGTGATTATACGCGAACTTGCCAGGGAAATCCAGGGAGGAGGCGGAGGGCAACCCCACATTGCCACGGCAGGCGGAAAATTCCCCGCCGGCATCCCGGCTGCATTGGCCAAAGCGAAAAATTTTGCGGAGAAGTGAAGTATTTTAGTGTTTTAAATTATTCATCCATTCGTCAAATCTTAATTCGGAAATCGTAAATCCAAAATTGTGTTTATGGTACGCCGGTTTGAAGAGATCTCCAACAACGCGTGGCCTGCGCTGCAAACCATCCAGTATGACGGATGGCTGCTCAGGTTTGCAAACGGGGTTACCAAACGATCGAATTCCGTGAACATGCTCTATCCCTCTCATCTTGAACCGGCTGAAAAGATAAGGGTTTGCGAGAAACTCTACCAATCCAGAAATATTACGCCTTGTTTTAAAATTACATCCGAATGCCAACCCGCCGGTATAGATGCGCTTCTCGAGGCATCGGGGTATTATCTTCATTCTCACATTTCGTTTCAGACTCTTGATTTGTCAGGAAGGTCTCCCCTTACCGATCCGGAAGTAGTTCTCGAAACCCGGATCCGGGAAAGCTGGATCGATGATTTTATCCGGATGAATGGTTTTAATCCTGCGAATAAGACCACCTACCTTTCGATCATGCAACAGGTGCTCACTCCGTTTTTACTCCTGTCGGTTAAGCGTGAAGGGACTATTGCAGGAGTCGGATTGGGGGTGATGGAGGAATCAAACATCGGAATTTTCGATATTGTCGTCGATTCCCGGTACCGTGGTAAGGGGCTGGGCCGAGGAATTGTTGAGGCCATCCTTTCCTGGGGAGTGGAACAGGGCGCCCGTACGGCCTATCTTCAGGTACTGACCGATAACGTTCCGGCAATCACTCTGTATAAAAATATGGGTTTCAAAGAAAAATATCTATATTGGTACCGGATGAAAAAGGCTTAACATTTCCTGATCCTGTTTAGAATATAATATTTTAACATATCTTGTTAAAATATGTTAATTCCTACATCGTGAATACAAGATTCTTCAGGAGGGAGCGTTTGAAACTGAAATCCAACCAAACCCACATGCCATGAAAAAATCGATTCTATTAATTTCCGTGATCCTCCTTTCCGGAAATATGATCTTTGCCCAGGAGGCAACACCATCGCGTAAACACGAGATCGGACTCACCTTTTCAAGTCTTAATTCATTCGGACTTGTTTACAAAACAGGCCGGAAATCCACGCTGTTCCGTCTCGGAATGCTCGCATTAAATCTCAATAACATCAATGAGTACGGGCGCGAAAAGGACTCTCTCGACCGGAAAAGCTCAGGATATGGAATCGGCCTGAAGGCCGGATTTGAAAAACGCATCATGATGGTCAAAAACCTGGATTTTGTGATCGGGCTGGATGCCGGATGCAACTACAACCATTCAAAGTCCAAAGAAGAGGGACGATATTACACGACAACCAACACCATCTGGTCGGTAACCTCAGCGTTGTACTGTGTGATCGGGGCGGCTTACACCGTGAAAGAAAGGCTCGTAATCTCCGCCGAAATTTATCCTGCGATCAGTTACATTTATGGTAAAACCAAATCGGAGACATATCAGCAAGACGTGGAAGTTACGACCAGCAGGATCGCTTTTGGTTTTACGAATACGGCTGCCAGCCTTACTTTAGCCTACCGATTCGGAAAATAAACGGCAGCAGGAACCCGGAAAGGAATTGTTTCAATCTATTCAGTAATGTTTTGAAATTCTTTCCTGACCTCATCCAGGGCCAGTTCTGTGGGTAGTTTTCTTTTTTCAATCACCATCTCAAAGACATTTTTAACCAGCACTCCGGCCATGGATTCATCGCCGGATTTTGCGGCTGCCTGATTGATCAGCGCCACCATCTCTTCTTTGGCATTTTTGATCAGTTCCCAGGTCTGTTGCGAAAGATAGAGCTGCTGGGAGAGGTTATACTCAAATTCTTCACGGATGGTGCGGACAAGCAATGTTTGTAACTGGGCAGCGGTAAGATCGGGATTGTTAAGCCGCATGACCAGGTTGGAAGGGTGTATCCGTTCCAGAAACAGGACAAACCGTTCAAGTGCCTGTAAACGTAAAGGCAGGATTACCCGGGAGACCTCCGATGTTGGGGATCCGTTGGGACCGGTTTCATTTCCCGCCAGCTTATGTCCGTTTTTCTGTTTCAGATAATACCATAAAAGAACAAATAATCCGCTGAAGATCAGCACGATCTTAATTATCCCGAATAGAAGATGAAACGGGGAAGGACTAACGAACGGGAAAGGGTTCATGATTTTTTTCCCAAAGATACAGGAAACCAACCGTAAATTTTCCTAACTTTGTGGTTTATTTTAATAATCTCATTTTCATTATTTTATGGCAACACTAACCCAACGAATCCAGTACCTGGCCGAAAGTGAAACGCTGGCCATGTCGCGTAAAAGCCGCGAACTTAAAGCCCTGGGTCATGATGTGATCAATCTGAGCCTTGGGGAACCCGATTTCAACACCCCCGATTACATCAAAGAGGCCGCCAAGGAAGCCATTGATAAAAACTTTACCTTTTATCCCCCTGTGGCTGGTTATGAAGACCTGAGGAAAGCAATCTGTCTGAAGTTGAAAAGAGATAACAATCTGGATTATGAATGCAACCAGATCGTAGTCTCAACTGGTGCAAAACAGTCCATTGCAAATGTAGTGCTGAGCCTGGTAAATCCTGGTGATGAAGTGCTGGTTCCGGCGCCGTACTGGGTTTCATACAAAGAGATCATCAAAGTGGCCGAAGGAAAAGCGGTGTTTATTCCGGCGACCATCGAAAACGATTTTAAAGTGACCCCGCAACAGCTCGAGGCGGCGATCACACCGAAAACCCGACTGCTGATTTACAGTTCTCCCTGCAATCCTACCGGTTCGGTGTATTCACGCGATGAATTGAAAGGGATTGCCAAAGTCATCGTTAAATATCCGAACATCACAATCATAGCCGATGAAATTTATGAACACATCAATTTTATAGGGGAGCACGAAAGTATCTGCCAGTTTGATTTCATAAAAGACCGGGTGGTTCTTGTGAACGGCGTTTCCAAAGGTTTTGCCATGACCGGATGGAGGATTGGTTTTATTGCAGCGCCTGTCGATATCGCAAAAGCTTGTGATAAACTTCAGGGACAATTCACATCGGGCGCCTCTTCCATTGCACAAAGGGCAGCTCTGAAAGCGTTTGCAACCGCTCCCGACGACACTCCAGATATGAAAATCATGTTAAAGGCGTTCCGCGAACGGCGTGATCTTATGTTGAAACTTCTTGCAGAAATCCCGGGCATGAAACTCAACCATCCCGACGGAGCATTTTACATTTTCCCCGATATTTCCTGTTATTTTGGCAAGTCCGACGGAAAAACAAATATCGCCAATGCCAACGATCTGTGTATGTATCTTCTCAACAAGGTTTACGTGGCGCTTGTCCCCGGCGACGCCTTTGGCGATCCAAGGTGCATCAGGTTTTCTTACGCCACCGGCATCGACAAACTCACTGAAGCGGTAAGACGGATCAAGCAAGCCCTGGAAGAACTCAGGTAGTGAACAGGAATTAGCGAAAAGCAATCAGGGACAATGTTTTTGCAATGGCGGCAGCGATTGCAGAAACGGACTTTTTCCGAAAACAAACAACTAAAAACATATGATATGAATATTTCTAAGAAGATTGAAAATTGGGTGAATGAATGGGCTGATCTGTGCAAGCCCGAAACGATTCATTATTGTGATGGTTCCGATGAGGAAAACCAGAAGTTACTCGATCAAATGGTTCAGAGCGGAGCTGCGGTCAAGCTGAATGAATCAAAGCGACCCGGCAGTTATTATTTTCAGAGTGATTCAAGCGATGTTGCCCGGGTGGAGAACAGGACTTTCATTTGTTCGGAAAAGCAGGAAGATGCCGGTCCTACCAACAACTGGATGGCGCCGGCCGAGATGAAAAGGATCCTCCGGGATGCCTACCGGGGATGCATGAAAGGCCGCGTAATGTATGTAATTCCTTTCAGCATGGGGCCCTTGGGGTCGAAGATCGCACACATTGGGATGCAGATCACCGACTCCCCCTATGTTGTAGTGAACATGCGAATTATGACCCGGATGGGCAAAGCTGTTCTCGATGTGTTGGGTGATGACGATTTCGTACCCTGCCTTCATTCAGTAGGAGCGCCTCTCGAACCCGGCCAGCAGGATGTTAAATGGCCCTGTGCCCCGATTGAGAAAAAATACATCTCTCATTTCCCCGAAACAAATGAAACCTGGTCGTTCGGAAGCGGATATGGCGGCAATGCCCTCCTCGGAAAAAAGTGTTTTGCCTTACGGATTGCTTCCAACATGGCCCGCCGGCAAGGATGGATGGCTGAACACATGCTCATCATGGGCATCACGAATCCTCAGGGCATCAAGAAATATATCGCTGCCGCATTCCCGAGCGCCTGTGGGAAAACAAACCTGGCCATGCTGATCCCGACCATCCCCGGGTGGAAGGTCGAAACGGTTGGCGATGATATTGCCTGGATGAAGTTCGGTGAAGATGGACGGTTGTACGCGATCAACCCGGAAGCAGGCTTTTTCGGAGTCGCTCCCTACACCTCCATGGATAGTAATCCCAATGCGATGCTGTCGTGCAAGTCAAATTCGATCTTCACAAATACTGCGCTGACCCCTGATGGCAACATCTGGTGGGAAGGGATTGGTTGCGACATTCCCGCCGGGTCGATTACCTGGACCAACCAGGTATTTGATCCATCCGCCGGGAAGCCGGCAGCGCACCCCAATGCCCGTTTTACTTCACCTGCCCGGCAATGTCCGGTCATTGATCCCGACTGGGAAAATCCGAAAGGAGTTCCAATCTCTGCCTTTCTTTTCGGCGGTCGCCGACCGGGTACCGTTCCCCTGGTGTATCAATCATTTGACTGGAATCACGGCGTATTTTTGGGAACCATTGTGGGTTCGGAGGTCACTGCAGCGGCTATCGGACTGAAAGCAGGGGTTCGTCGCGATCCATTTGCCATGCTTCCTTTCTGCGGCTATCATATGGGGGATTACTTTAACCATTGGATCTCGATCGGGAAAATGGCTTCCGACCCGACAAAATTGCCTAAAATTTTTAACGTCAACTGGTTCCGTAAAGGAGCCGACGGGAAATTTCTCTGGCCAGGGTATGGTGACAACATCAGGGTGCTGAAATGGATCTTTGGACGGGTCGAAGGGACAGAAAAGGCCGTAGAGACCCCGATCGGTTACGTCCCCGATCGAAATTCAATCGATGTTAATGGCCTGCCGGGAGTCGCTGAGAAAATGGATCAAATCCTTAAGGTCGACAAAAAAGAGTGGTTGGATGAATGCGAATTGATTGCAGAACATCAGAAAATTTTCGGCGACAAACTACCCGGGGAAATCAGAACGCAGTTTGAAAGATTAAAAGAACGCCTTATGGAAGGGTGATTTGAGCCCTGAAACGCCAAACCCGTGGTGCCATGGTGATATGGGGCTATGGTGCAGTGGTGAAATAGTGCCGTGGTGAAATGGTGAAATGGTGAAATGGTGACATGGTGAAATGGTGACATGGTGCTGTGGTGTGAAATATGCAAACATAATGGAAGAGGAATTCAAAATTTACACAAAAGGCGGCGACCGGGGTGAAACTTCTCTTTTGGGAGGAACCCGGGTCGCCAAAAGCCACGAACGTGTAGAAGCTTATGGCAACCTGGATGAACTCAACAGCTTTATCGGGTTGATTCGCGACCAGGATATCAGGCCTCATTACAAAGAGATTCTTATCCGGATACAGGAAAATCTTTTTATTGCTGAGGCTCTGGTAGCCCGGGACCCCGACAAATCTGCCCGAACGTTACCTGCTCTGAGCGATCAGGAGATCACACTGCTGGAACGGGAAATTGATGCCATGAATGAAGAACTCGCACCGCTCCGGAATTTTATCCTTCCCGGAGGTCATCCCGTTGTTTCAATCTGCCACATTGCACGGACCGTCTGCCGCAGGGCTGAACGGTCGCTGATCCGTTTAAAAGCTACCAACCCGGTCGATGAAATCATTCTCCGTTTGATAAACCGGTTATCTGATTACCTTTTTGTTCTGGCCCGAAAAGTAGCAAAAGATCTCGGTGCGACAGAGACTGCCTGGGAACCCGGAAAATCGGGCAAGTAACCCGACGGTAAAAAAAACATACAATAAGATATCATCGTGATCGTTAAGAATTTTTAACTTGACATACTGATTTTTTTTTTTATACTTTTGCAAAAATTCAACTCAGACTAAAAAAATGTATTGGACACTCGAATTGGCCTCAAAACTGGAAGATGCTCCCTGGCCTGCAACCAAGGATGAGTTGGTCGATTGGGCGATCCGATCCGGCGCACCCCAGGAGGTAATTGAAAATCTCAAGGAGATTGAAGATGAAGGGGAGACCTATGAACGCATCGAAGATATATGGCCTGATTACCCAACCAAGGATGATTTTTTCTTTCACGAAGACGAATACTGACGCTTAGAATTCAAAATTTTCGGAGTACGGTTGGATTCGATCGTACTTTTTTTTTACCGGAAAAAGGTAAAATTGACGCTCCCGTAATTTCGATGCTGAAAAAATCTTGGATGTCCCTCAAAGGAATACCGTTTGGGGTGCTCGAGAATAAACATGCTTTCGGAACGAAACAATCCTGAACAAATCACAAGGTCAGGCAGCCGTTCAAGACCATCAAGGTCGTAAGGCGGATCGGCAAAGATCATATCAAAGCCGGTATAGGCATGCTTGATGAACACAAAACAATTGGATCTGATCGGTTTGAGCCCGGATACACCCAGCGATGCGGCACATTTCCGGATAAATTCAACACACCGTGGGTTGGCATCAACGGCAACCACTTCAGGAGCTCCCCTTGAAAGGAATTCAAAGGCAACGTTTCCCGTGCCTGAAAATAGATCCAGGACTTTGACCGTTTCAAAATCAACCAGGTTATTCAATATATTGAACAACCCCTCCTTCGCATAATCTGTTGTGGGCCGAACCGGAAGATTTACCGGGGGTTGCAGCCTGCGTCCCTTTAAACTTCCGCTTATAATCCGCATGACAGGAAATTCATCAATGGATAATGGGCATGATGGGCTACCTGGTTGAAGAGATAGCTGTATTTGAACCCCTCGTTCCTGCGCCCAAATTCAACGTGCCTGACGTATCGCGTCAACAGTTCTGCAAGGCTTCCTCCCTTCTCTGTGTTTCCCAATAAAACCAACGGCATGGATTCAGGGTTAAAACTCAGTTGTTCCAGCACAAAAATCAGGTAGTAAACTATATCCTCGTGATTATGAAACTGAAAGGAATTGAAATAACTCATCTGACGGCCATCAAAGATCATCAGATCAAAATACCGGTCCCTGACATGGAGGAAGGTCCGGTTGGCATTGATCCTGTTTTTGTAATTGAGCCAGATACTTTCGATCAGGACGCTGGATTGATGGACGATCTTTACCTTCGGAAAATAACCTTTCATGGTATTCAGAATCTGGTTCGGAACTGAAAAAACCTGATATGCATCCATCGGGAGTAAATGATCGGCAAAAACCTGTTCATCCGGTCCGGGATGTATGGTCAGATTCAGGTACCTCTCTTTTTCATCCGGATCGAAAAGTCCTGCCGGAACCAGTGTCGACCATCCGCTTTCCCAGGCCAACCTGGTTACCTTGTATTCATTTTTCAACCAGGGCGCTGATAAAAAAATATTTCTGAAAAAATCATCCCCCGTGGTTCGCGGATGTTGCGGCATTCTTCGATGGGCTGCATCCGACCGGAGCACCTGATGCAAACCCAGGTACTTGTTACGTTTAAAATCGAGGATGCAATATGAGAAACTCACTTCGCTGAATAAAACAGCAAGCCCGTATTGATGAGAATCCTGTGGTGAAAAAGATTCATCAAGTTTATTTACCACCGTCGAAAAATGATCGGCCATCCGATGCACTAAATGAATAAAACCGGTAAAATTGTTAGTGCAATGATAAGAAGAAAACCTGAAACCAGGTATCGGGCTGCCTGTTTACCGCCAAAGAAACATCCGTAAAACATCTTTAACGTATTATTGCTGATGATTGCCTGAAAACTGGCGATGGCAATGGTCTGAACCGGTACTTCAAACTTACCTTGAAACAAGTTAATCAGGAACGGGTCAATATCTGTGATCCCTACCATAAATGACAGCAGGTTCAATCCCGGAGTTCCATAACGTTTTAAAACTTCATGGGTTATGACTGAAAAGGCAACAAATAACGCAGTGAAAATCAATGCAGTCCTGAATTCGAGCGGGTTTTTTTCAGCCGTAAGATTCGGATCGGGTGGCCCGGAAGGATGGTTCCGGAAGTAAAGTACCAAAGCCCCGGTCCCTGCTGTAATAAGGAACAACCCAAGAAACCAGGGCCAAACCAGAACGAACAGGGAATCATTGAAGATAAGCACCAGCACAAGTATTCTAAGATACATCATGGCTGTAGCGATGATGATGGCGGCCATATACTGCCGGATGTGCCGGGGTTCCTGACGGCTCTTCCTGGCCAGAATGATGGTAGTCGCGGTGCTGGAATATAATCCTCCCAGGATCCCGCTCAAAACGATTCCGGCATTTCTGAAGACAAACTTTTTCATCAGATAGCTCAGATAGGAGATGGAGGAGATCACTACCACGGCAAGCCAGATTTTATAGGGTGTCAGATTAAATCCTTTGACAATGGGTTCATCAGGTACCACGGGAAGGATCACCCCGGCAATGATCAGAAACTTTGCAAGGGTAATAAATTCATCCCGGTTGAATTTTTCGGTCATGTTACTGAAAGTTTCCTTCAGCTCGGTAAATATCAAAACCACGACCACGATCATCAGGACCATCCAGATGGGTTGGGTTATGATGAGGGGTCCCAGGCAATAGGTTATCAACGCGATGAAAATGGTGGTTGCTCCGAAATCCTTATATTCCCGGATATGAAAGAAATAAAAGATGGAGATGATGATCAGAAGGGCTGCGCCTCCACCCAAAAACAACGCGTGATTAAGGGGATCCAGGACATACAGGATGAAACCCAGGATCCCGATAAAGGTGAAGGTGCGGTCGGTGCCGAATGTACGGTCATTTTCAAGACGGGTCAGATGGATCCTTCGCTGTGAAAGGCCGACGAGTAAAGAAAAAACCGTTACCAGTATAAACTGTACCAGGAGTTGCGGAATTTTAGTGAACAGTTCCATGTTATCAAAATCTGAAATCAGGGTTCAGGAATGGTTATCCTGAGATTTGTTACTTCCTCATAACTCGGAATATCATCCAGAAATCTGAATGTTTTTCCGGAGTGGTCGATATGGCATGCATAATGATTTAACCCGTTGGTCACCATGACATAAGAAACTCCGAGGGTCTTATTGTACATGGCAACCTGATCAAAAACCCTTTGGGTGATCTCTACCGTGGGTGCTTTACATTCGACGACCGCGACCGGTTTGCCATCGGCATTGTAAGCCAGCAGATCAAAACGTTTTTTCATCCCATTGTAAATCACGCTGGCCTCAACGACAATGAGCGAAGCCGGATATCCCAGGTGAAGGGTCATCAGATGAAGAAAATGCTGCCTGACCCACTCCTCCGGTGTGAGCTTCACGAATTTCCGTCGAAATTCATCAAAGATCAACTGATTCCCCTTTGATCCTTCCCGGATGCGAACGGAAATGGGCGGTAGATTAAGTCTCTGCATGGCACTCTTTCCACAAACTTACGTAAAAATATGCTAATTAGGTTAACTTTGTCAATTCAAAATTCCTTTCAGAATCGGGGGGAATTTTGATCTTGTCAGTAAAAAAACACAAGATGAACACTAAAAAAGAGATTGTGGAGGACTGGTTACCCCGATATACCGGAACACCCCTCAGTGAGTTCGGAGAATTTATCCTGTTGACCAACTTTAATCACTACCTGAATCTTTTTTCCAAATGGTACCAGGTCCCAGTAAAGGGCAAGGACAAGGCCATGCCCAGCGTTACCTGTGGAAATATCACCTTGATAAATTTTGGAATGGGCAGCCCGAACGCCGCAACCGTCATGGATCTTCTGGGGGCCGTGAAACCCAAGGTGGCGTTATTTCTGGGTAAGTGTGGCGGACTCAAGAAGAAATGTAAAGTCGGTGATCTGATCCTTCCCATCGCCGCCATACGGGGTGAGGGAACCTCCGATGATTATTTTCCCGAACGGGTACCGGCACTCCCGGCATTTAACCTTCAGAAAGCAATGTCGACGGTTATACACAACTACAAACGGGAATACTGGACCGGTACCGTTTTTACCACCAACAGAAGGGTTTGGGAATATGATGAAAGATTCAAAGAACACCTCCGGATGACGCGGGCCATTGCCATCGACCTGGAATCGGCAACGCTATTCATGGTGGGTTTTGCGAATGAAATCCCTACCGGGGCCCTGCTTTTGGTTTCCGATCAGCCCATGGTAGCCCGCGGGGTTAAAACCCAGGCAAGTGATAAGAAAGTCACCGAAAAATTTGCCGAACAACATCTCCGGATCGGGATCGATACCCTTCAGGTGCTGATCGATAAAAAAATCCATGTCAAGCACCTCCGGTTCGACTGATCACCAACCACGCTATTCTGGCACTATGAGCAACGGGAATGATCTCGGTTTTGAAGAACTGACCGGTAAACTGAAAAACAAAATCTATTATCCGGTCTACCTCTTTCACGGGGAGGAACCCTATTTCATTGATGTTTTGAGTGAATACATCGAACAGCAATGCCTCAGTGAACTGGAAAAGGAATTCAACCAGTCGGTATTTTACGGTAAGGACTCCGATGTACAAACGATTATCAGTGCGGCACGCCGTTTCCCAATGATGGCCAATTATCAGGTCATTATTCTCAAAGAAGCTCAGGACCTGGATAAAATTGATGAATTTCTGCCCTATGTGCTTCATCCGGTTGAATCAACCATCCTGGTGTTATGCTACAAATATGGCACCCTCGATAAACGGAAAAGCTTGTATAAAGCCATCGAGAAGAACGGGGTCATCTTTGAATCGAAGAAGCTTTACGAAAATAAAATTCCTGACTGGATCAAAGATTATCTCAGGAAACGGAATTATACGATCACTCCGAAGGCTGCCATGTTGCTGACTGAATTCGTCGGTACAGACCTTGATAAGATCGTCAATGAAATCCAAAAGTTGCTGATCAACATTCCTGCCGGTTCTGAGATCAATGAAGCGTGTATCGAGAAAAATATCGGGATCAGTAAAGATTATAATGTTTTTGAACTTCAGAAAGCCTTAGCCCTGAAGGATGCTTTTAAAGCCAACCAGATCATCGCCTATTTTGCCGCCAATCCGAAAGAGAATCCCATGGTGAAGGTAATCCCGATTCTATCCTCATATTTTTCGAAGATCCTGATGTACCATTATCTTCCCGACAAGTCGAGAAATTCGGTGGCGGCAGCGTTATCGGTCAGGCCCTTTTTTGTACCCGATTATCAGCAGGCTGCAAAGACTTTCCCGGTTTCCCGGCTCCTGATGATTATATCTTTATTGCGTGAATATGATATGAAGGCCAAAGGTCTGGGAAATGTTTCGGCATCGGATGGGGAACTGATGAAAGAACTGATCTTTAAAATCATGCATTGACTATCCGGCCCGGTAGTCATACTCATCCGACCGGTAGGTCTCCTCAATCAGATCCTGGTATTTTTCAATGATGAATTTCCGGCAGGGTTTCAGGGTGGGTGAGATCTCTCCGGATTCTGTCGACCATTCCGCATCGATGATTCTGAATTTCTTTATCTTTTCAAATTGTCCCAGATCCTGGTTGAAACGCTCCACTTCCTGTCTGATTCTCCTGATAATCCGTGAATTATGTATGGCTTTGGATTTGCTTCCATACGCGATGTGTTTAACCGCACACCAGCTTTTCAGGTAATCGAAATTGGGCACAATCAGCGCAGCGACATAATTTCGATTCTCCCCCACCACCATAATATGCTCAATAAAGGGGCTTTCTCTGATTCGTTGTTCAATAGGTTGGGGTGCAACATATTTCCCACCGGAGGTTTTGAAAATTTCTTTTTTTCGATCCGTGATTTTCAGGAATTTTCCATCTTCCAGAATTCCGATATCCCCGGTGTGGAACCATCCTTCAGCATCAAAGACCTCCTCATTTTTTTCAGGCCGGTTCAGATATCCCAGCATCACATTGGGACCCTTGACCAGAATTTCTCCATCCTCAGCAATTTTCAACCGAACGCCCGACAATAAAGGGCCAACGGTGCCAAACCTCATTCCATCCGGTTCAAAGCGGTAGCAGGTGATACCCGGTGAAGTTTCGGTCAGACCATACGCATCAAGAACCGGTATCCGGGCCGCCCAGAAGAGGCGGGTAAGTTTCGGATGGAGGCTGGCCCCGCCGGAAACTATGAATTTTAACCTGCCCCCCATCATGCGTCTCCACCAACTGAAAACCAAAACATTTGCAACCAGGAGCTTCACATCATAGATCCGGCCCCGGGCATGGTTCAGCTCAAATTTATGTCCCTGGCGAAGCGCCCAGAAAAACAACATCCGGACAGGAAAAGGCAGGGATCTCCCTTTCCTGACCAGATTGTTATATATTTTTTCGAAGACTCTCGGAACCGCGGCAAAACCATGCGGCCTGACTTCCCGCATGTATTCCGCGATCTGTTCAATATCTCTAACGTAAAAAATCCGTACGCCAAAGTACTGATAAACGTACCCGGCCATCCGTTCATAAACATGACACAACGGTAAAAAACTCAAAACGCGGTCATTCCTTTTCAATGGAGGAATTTCAGCAAAAGCCTTGAAGTTCGATACGAAATTCCGGTGCGAAAGCATAACTCCTTTGGGACGCCCGGTTGTTCCCGATGTATAAATGATGGTAGCAAGATCATCGGGCAAAACCGCAGCCATGGAGCGCTCCAGCAACAGGGGATCGCAGCCCTTGCCCAGGTCAATAATCTCCTTCCAACTGGCGATGCCACGAATATCATCAACAGAAAATATTCCTTTTAAAGAGGTCAGCTCAGGCAGAATCTTGCAGAAACGATTGTACAGGATCCTGTCCGAAACAATTAAATAATCAATTTTTGCATCGGTGAAAATATACCTGAAATTCTCTTCACTGATGGTTGGATAAATCGGCACCGAGATAGCTCCGGTCATCAAAATTCCCATATCGAAGAAGTTCCAGTGTGGCCCATTCACGAGGATGGTGGATATCCGGTCGCCCTTCCCTACACCCATAGCAATCAATCCCATGGCAATCTGCCTGGAATAGTTCAGATACTCCGACGATGTATAATGGTACCATTTCCCGGCGGTTTTCTCATTAAAGAGGTCGGGAATATCCTTGTATTTTTCCCTGTAAAGTGTAAGTAGATCGAAAATCCTTGATATTTCAGTCATCCGTACGAAATCTTTCGACTCACTTAAAGAGCGCCTCAATCTGATCCTTGTATTTTTTACAAACAAAATTCCTCTTGAGCTTCATGGTAGGAGTTATCTCACCCGACTCGGTACTCCATTCCGTTTTAAGCAGATCCCAGGATTTGATTTTTTCGGTCTCTCCGAAAAATTTGTTGTACTTATTGATCTCCACCTGGAATCGTTTTCGCAACCTGGGAAGTTTCACTAACTCCGCCTGGGTGGTGAAGGGGATCTCTTTAACCGCGCAGTATGATTTGAGAAAGGTAAAGTCAGGAACGATAAGGGCTCCCGCGAATTTCTGGTTTTCGCCCACGACCACGATCTGATCGATAAACAGCGACTCTTTGAATTTATCCTCAATGGGTTCAGGGCTGATATACTTTCCGAAGGAGGTTTTGAAAAGCTCTTTCTTCCTCCCGGTAATCTTAAGTTGTCCCTCCGGTTCTATATGACCTAAGTCGCCGGTGTGGAACCAACCTTCACCATCGATCACTTCACAGGTTAGTCCCGGTTCCTTGTAATATCCGAGCATCACATTGGGACCTTTGCACAGGATCTCTCCGTCGTCATCAATTTTTACTTTTACTCCCCGGAGTACCGGGCCCACCGTTCCGAATTTGATTCCGTGTTCAGAGAAATCGCTGACAGCAATAACAGGTGAGGTCTCCGTGAGGCCGTATCCTTCCAGGATATAAAAGCCCGCACAGGTAAACAAACGGGCAAGACGTGGCTGAAGGGCTGCCCCGCCCGACACGATGATCATTCGCTTCCCGCCCAGCGCATCGCGCCATTTGGTGTACACCAATCGTTCGTAAAGTTTTCTTTTAAGTTCATAAAACCAGCCATTGGCTCCCTTCAGCTCATAGCGTAGCGCGAGGTGAAGCGCCCAGAAGAAGAAGGCACGTTTTATCCCTTTTTGTTTGTGGCCGGCAGACTGTAATTTGTCGTAAATCTTTTCGAGCAGTCGCGGAACGGTCGTCAGAATATCAGGATGGATCTCCAGTAGGTTTTCAGTAATGGTACCAATACTTTCGGCATAATAGATGGAATATCCCTTGTATTGATACATGTAATTCATCATGCGTTCATAAATATGACACAACGGCAGGTAACTCAGTATTTTTGCCTCTTCACCAAATGGAGGAATATAAGAAACTGCCTTAAAATTTGAAATTATGTTGGTATGTGAAAGCATCACACCCTTGGGGTTCCCAGTGGTTCCGGAGGTATAGATCAGGGTTGCGATGTCATGGGTGCCGATGGCGGCGCGGCGTTCATTCAGCAGTTCGGGTTGTGGATGCTGTTTTCCCAGCTCGATCAGTTCATTCAGATGCTTTACCTCTTTCCAGTCCTTATAGGTAAAGACACCTTTGATCGACGGGATTTCAGGAAGAATATGCTGAATTTTCCGAAGGAGCTCAATGCCAAGAACAAAAACATATTGAACTTCGGCATGGTTCAGAATGTACTTGTAATCCGATTCGCTAATGGTAGGGTAAATCGGCACATGGACGGCTCCGACCTGAATGATGGCCATGTCGACAAAATTCCATTCAGCCCGGTTGGTGCTGATCTGTGCGATTTTATCACCGGGTTTCACACCCAGTTCTAAAAATCCATAACTGATATGATCGACAATCTCGCGATACTGCTTGATGCTGTATCGGGCCCACTCGCCATTTTCTTTTGAGGCAACAAAGTCATTTTTGGGTTTAAATGTTGCCTCCATATAAGGCAACAAATCAAAAATGCGGGTTATTTCCATAACAAATGGTAATTAAAAGATATGCAAATCAGAAAATTATACAATAATAATTAAAATAGTTAAATGTGAGATGGGAATCAGAAAAAAAACCAACCTTCCATACGGCCAGCTTATTGCCGGTCAAAATGCATGGAACTGGCCTGGGCAGTTGGCATGATGACCAGGTCGTTGATGTTTACATGTCCGGGCAGGGTCGTGACATAATAGACCACGTCAGCAACATCGGATGCGATCAGGGGCCGGAATCCGTTGTACACGGCTTCTGCCCTCGCCTCATCTCCTTTAAAGCGGACCAGCGAGAATTCCGTGTGTACAGCACCGGGGGCAATCTGCGTCACCTTGATATGATGGGTCAGAAGATCGATGCGCATGGCTTTGGAAATTGCATCGACCGCGAACTTTGAACCACAATATACATTTCCGTTTGGGTAAACCTCCTTTCCGGCAATGGAACCGATATTGATGATATGACCTTTTTTTCGCGCTACCATCAAAGGAGCGAAAACCCGCGTCATGTATAGTAATCCTTTCACATTGGTGTCAATCATGCGTTCCCAGTCGTCGATCACCCCTTCATGAATAGGATTGAGCCCGACTGCCAGTCCGGCATTATTGATCAGAATATCGATTTTTCTCCAGTTTTCAGGCAGCAATTCCAGAGCGTCTTCGACCTCTTTAAGATTTCGTACATCAAAAACCAGGGGGAATATCTCAACATGGTAAGTTTCGATCAGTTCCCGGGTGATTGAATCCAGTCGGTCTTCCCTCCTTCCGGTAAGGATCAAGTGGTTTCCGTTCTCAGCAAATTTCCGGGCTATTGCAGCGCCAAGTCCCGAAGTGGCGCCAGTAATTAATACGATTTTAGTCATGATTTTTTTAGATGATTGAACGGTTAACTTCGCTCGCTGAACATATTCCTATTGCCTGATTTTGAATTTTGATATCTGACATTTGAATTCTCAGACTTTACGGATCCACTCCCGTGCATTGACAAACGCCTCGATCCAGGGTGTGACTTCATCTTTTGTACGATGGGCAGGGTAATAAGGCCATTGCCATGGCAAAATCGAGTCCTCAAGATGGGGCATGATGGCCAGGTGCCGGCCGTCGTGTGATGCAATACAAGCCGCATCATATTGCGAACCGTTGGGATTTCCGGGATACCCGTGATAACTAAACCTCGCGGGAATTTGATACCGGTTAGCTGTCTCCCTGAAATTGAATTTGCCTTCCCCGTGTGCCACCCATATCCCGAGTTTTGAACCCGCCAGGGATTTCAGCATTACAGAATTATTTTCTACGATATCCAGACCTACAAAAGTACATTCATACTTATGAGAGTCGTTCCACGACATGGTTGGATGGAAGTTCTTACGGGAATCCGGGTTGTATAATTCGGGATAGATCAGTCCGAGTTCAACAAGAAGCTGACATCCGTTGCAAACGCCCAGGCTAAGCGTATCGTTCCTCTTGAAATAGTTGGTTAGCGCCAGATTGGCTTTTTCGTTATAGCGAAAAGCACCGGCCCATCCTTTCGCTGATCCCAACACATCTGAATTGGAGAATCCCCCCACGAAAGCGATCAGGTGAATATCTTCGAGCGTTTCACGTCCGGAGATCAGGTCGGTCATATGGATGTCCTTAACGTCGAATCCTGCAAGATAGAGCGCCCAAGCCATATCACGGTCACGATTCACACCCTTTTCCCGGATGATGGCTGCCCGTATCCCTGAAGGATTCCTTCGTTTAGCATCAATAGAATAAAATCCAAAGGTTCCCGTGAAGGATTCTTTAAAACGAAACCGCAGGGGTTGCTGCTTGTAATTGTTGAACCGCTCCAGGGCAAGCCGCTCACCCGATTGTTTCCGGTCGAGCAGGTAAGAAGTCCGGAACCAGGTATCACGCAAGGCATCGATATCCAACGAATGGTGATCATTCCAGTTAGCGATACGGATCACCCGTTCCTGCAGGATGGTTCCAATTTCGGTATATTCGACCCGGGCCTCTTTAAATATTTTATGTACGGATCCAAAATCTTTAACTTGTATTACAATGCCCGGATTTTCGCTGAATATCAACCGGATGGTATCGCGATCCTGAAGCTTGGAGAGATTTAGTTCCAGTCCGATTTGTTCTTCCGGAAAACACATTTCCAACAACGTTGTGATCAAACCTCCTGCCGAAACATCATGGCCTGCAAGAATCAGATCCTTCCTGATCAACAGTTGGACCGCTTCAAAGGCCCGGATAAAAAAGGACGAATCTTTTACGGTTGGCGCTTCATTTCCAAGTGCATTCATTACCTGAGCAAAACTACTGCCCCCCGGTTTCATTGAATCTCTCGAAAACCCGACATAGATCAATCTTGAACCCTCTTCATTACAGAAAGCGGGGCTGACCACTCTTCGGATATCTGATACTTCTGCAACTGCCGATATTATTACGGTTCCCGGGGCACAAACTACTTTTCCGCCTGGATATTTCTGCGTCATCGATAGGGAGTCCTTTCCCGTTGGAATATTGATCCCCAGTTCCAGGGCGAAATCACTGACTGCCTTCACGGCTGCATACAACCGGGCATCTTCACCGCTGTTTTTACAGGGCCACATCCAGTTGGCCGATAATGAAACCCCTTGAAGTCCATGCGTCAGCGGAGCCCATATGATATTGGTCAGGGTTTCGGCAATGGCAAGCCTGGAACCGGCGACCGGATCAATCAGTGCGGCGGCGGGAGCATGGCCCAGGGAGGTAGCAATGCCTTTAATCCCCTGATAATCCAGGGCTACGACTCCCAGGTTGTTGAGCGGCAATTGGAAAGCCCCACAACACTGTTGTTTTGCGATTTTTCCCGAGACGGCACGGTCCACTTTATTGGTAAGCCAATCCTTACAGGCAACTGCCTCAAGTTGAAGTACTTTCTCAAGGTACTCTTCCAGTTGATCCGGATTGTATGTTATTTGGGAATAGATAGTCGGGATTGATTTATCGATAATCACAGTCTTCGGCGGTTTGCCAAAGAAATCATCCAGTTTAAGATCTATCGGTTTTGATCCGTTCCGGTCGTCTTTAAACACCAGTTGATGATCGGTGGTTGTTGTACCAGCTTCGTAGATGGGCGCCCGTTCCCGTTTTGCTACTTCTTCGAGAAGCGGAAGGTCCTCTTCGCGTATGACCAGTCCCATTCGCTCCTGTGACTCATTGCTGATGATTTCGCGCGCCGACAAAGTAGGGTCGCCAACAGGCAGCGCATCGACGCAGATGGTCCCGCCTGTCGATTCGACCAGCTCCGACAGAGAATTCAGATGTCCGCCGGCGCCATGGTCATGTATGGAGATGATCGGATTCACCTCCATCTCCGTCATTGCGCGGATGGCGTTGAAGACGCGTTTCTGCATTTCCGGATTTGAACGCTGAACGGCATTCAGCTCAATGGTATTCCCGTACTCGCCGGTAGCCACCGACGAAACCGCGCCTCCTCCCATCCCGATCCGGTAGTTATCGCCACCCATCACAACGATCCGCTGACTGCCTTCGGGGTTCTCTTTCAGACTGTCTTCCTTACGGGCAAAACCAATCCCGCCAGCTAACATGATCACCTTGTCGTAGCCGAAAGTCCGCCCGTTCTCTTCGTGTTCAAAAGTATAAACCGAACCGCAGATCAGCGGTTGCCCGAATTTATTTCCGAAATCACTGGCGCCGTTTGAAGCCCTGATGAGAATCTCCTCGGGCGTCTTATACAGCCAGGGACGCGGATCCTGATCAATTTCCCAGGATCGGCTTCCCTCCAGGCGCGGATAGGAGGTCATATAAACGGCTGTCCCGGCCAACGGAATGCTTCCTTTGCCCCCTGCCATCCGGTCGCGAATCTCACCGCCCGACCCGGTAGCCGCCCCGTTGAATGGTTCTACCGTTGTCGGAAAGTTGTGGGTCTCAGCTTTAAGCGAGATGACGGAATTTATATCGCGAATGGTAAAGAAATCGGCTACATTCTGCCTTACCGGGGCAAACTGCTCAATCTCAGGACCCATGATGAAGGCCACGTTATCCTTATAGGCTGAAACCAGGAAACCGGGATGCTCCTTCGCGGTTTTTTTAATCAGCGCGAATAACGAGTCCGGCATCTCCTTACCGTCGATGATGAAGGTGCCGTTGAAGATTTTATGACGGCAATGTTCCGAATTAACCTGTGAAAATCCGAAAACCTCACTGTCGGTCAGGCTCCGGCCAAGCTTGTGACTCAGGCCGATCAGGTAGCCGATCTCTTCATCACTGAGGGCCAGTCCTTCCTGTTTGTTGTATGCCGCGATATCTTCAATGAAGATCACCGGGTCGGGTTGATGACGGATTTGAAAGATCTCCTGGTCCAGTCCCTCGTAAAGATGCTGAAGCATGGGATCAAATGAACTGACAATTGACAATTGACAATTGACAATTTTTTCTGCATCAGAGGTTAATGTATCTTCAATGCCGTCAGGATTAGTTTCCGCCCTTTCACTTTGAACTTTGAACTCTTCTATCCGGGTGATCCCGCTGATCCCCATGTTCTGCGTTATCTCCACGGCGTTGGTGCTCCACGGCGTGATCATTTCCCTGCGCGGGCCGATGAATGTGCCTTTTAAAACGGATTCGGTGATACATTCCGCATCGCCGAAAAGCCATTTTAATTTCTGGGTATCAGATTCATTTATCTTTCCGCTGCTTTCCACAGCGTAATAAACTGACTGGTTCTTGAAAAAAAAGATCATTATTTAAGGATTAGTGAAGCACAAATTCAAAATTCAAAGTCAGGCATTAGATCTTAGGTGTTAGCGAATAGGCGATTAGCGAATAGACATTTCTCGTTTTCAATTTTCAATTTTCCATTGTAATTCACTCATTCACTCAATCATTCAATCAGTTGGCCAGGAACCGCTCCGCCTCGATGGCCGCCATACATCCCGTTCCGGCTGCCGTGATGGCCTGACGGTAATGGTGATCCTGCACGTCGCCGGCAGCAAAGACCCCGGGTACATTGGTCTGCGTAGTGCCGGGTTTTGTTTTCACGTAATGCTGATCATCCAATTCAAGCTGACCCTCAAAGATCTCTGTATTGGGTTTATGACCGATTGCGACGAAGAAGCCGGTGACGCTGAGATCCCGTGATGTTCCGGTTTTTACATCGTGAACCCTTACCCCGGTCACGCCACTTTCGTCGCCCAAAACCTCCTCAGGAACGCTGTTCCATACCATTTCAATGTTTGACGTATTTAAAACTTTGTGCTGCATGGCCTTGGAGGCGCGCAATTCGTCGCGGCGATGAATCATATATACTTTCCGGCAAAGTTTGGCCAGGTAGGTCGCCTCTTCTGCCGCGGTATCGCCGCCTCCCACGATAGCCACATCCTGACCCCGATAGAAAAATCCATCACAGGTAGCGCAGCCCGAAACACCCATCCCCATCAATTTCTTTTCCGATTCAAGTCCGAGCCAGCGTGCTGATGCACCGGTTGCGATGATCACTGTCTCGGCAGCAATGGTTTTCCCGTCATCGGCCTTCACAATAAAGGGACGGGTGGAGAAATCGACTTCCGTTACCACGCCAAACCTGATCTCCGTACCAAACCGTTCAGCCTGCTGTTTGAACTCTTCCATCATTTCCGGACCGGTAATTCCTTTTGGGTAGCCCGGAAAATTCTCGACCTCGGTGGTAATGGTCAATTGTCCGCCCGGTTGCATTCCCTGATATATCACGGGTTTGAGATCTGCACGGGCCGCGTAGATTGCGGCAGTATATCCTGCTGGTCCTGATCCGATGATCAGACAACGGACCTGTTCAACATTTTCGCTCATAATTCGTATGTTTTCAATGATAAATGATTTGTATTTCGATGGATTGATGAAATATACGTGAAGATTTTTTCACTTGGGATAGGTTCAACCCGACATGGATTATTCAGGTGCAAAGTTAATAAAGTCCGGCCAATGTGTGTTACATCCAGGGATCAGGTACTTCTTGCGGTTTAAGACAGTATACGTACAGAATTTCTGTTGGAATACCGGTAACCTTTTTTGAATTCTATTCCTGTTTGCGGTTTTTTGGATACTTCATCCACCTCCATTCAAGGATGAAAAATCCTTCACATAATCCCGAATTGACGGGAGTTTTCAATATCGGTAAGATAAATTCCAGAGGAAAAAATTTCTTTTCTATCCTGCTTCGGATTGTTTGATAAAAAATTTGCTTAATTTTGCACTGTAATTCGGGGCGTGGCGCAGTTGGCTAGCGTACTTGCATGGGGTGCAAGGGGTCGGAAGTTCGAGTCTTCTCGCCCCGACAGAGAAAACCACTTATAATTTTATTATTTGTGGTTTTCTTTTTATCTGGAAAATAAATAGTTTGGAACTTTGTTATTGACCCATCATGATTATCTGTCAACGAATTGGTTCCTGTGCGGTATGTTTATTTATTTCGGAATAACATCCTTAAAATATAATGTCAATCCAATAATAATATGGCAGACCGGTTTTTCGACGAACGTAAAGGAATTTTATTCACGAAATCCGTTGGTGAAGTGACCTACGATGAGATGCTTTCCAAAATGAAAAACATCGTTAAATTGTCAGAATTCACGAAAGATCTTAAAATTCTTGAAGATGCAAGAGGTTCTACTGCTCTTTTTAATGTATCTGAACTGCATAAACTACTTGAATATCTTGAAGATATTCTTAAAACTTTCACCTCCGTCAGGCACGCTGTTCTTCATTCTGACCCAAAAGCGACTGCATATGCCTTAATGGCTAAACAATTTGACCATCTCTGCAAGTATAAAATTATGGTGTTTTCAACCGAAGCCGCGGCTTTAAGATGGCTCAACGAATCATAAACGAAAAACATCTCCACTACCCCTCTATTTTTTTGTCAGCCGGATTGTCGATTCATTGGGAACATAATCAGCCCGCTGTAAAGTTCCATTGTTGTCGATTTCAACATCCCCGTAAAAATCGATGGAGGTAGCGGAGGTGGATGAGGTCAGACCGACCGGCCCCCAATCCAGGTCGATGGAATGATATATATCCTGCTGCAGGGTATCGGCAATACGCAGGGAGATATTGGCCATCCCCTGGTTGATAGCCTTAATCTGGACACATTCGAAAAGGATCAAATTGATATCCGGATTGGGCCAGTTCCCTGCCGCGAAGTTCATGCTCCACTCCCCGGCGCCCCCGACATTCCAAGTCAAAGTGCCATTGTAGGTCCAGACATTTCTTGGATTGCCGGAGATTTCATCAGAAATTTTCAATTCAGCAGAATTGAAGACAATTCTTATTCTGGTATTAGCAAAGGGCTGGACCGACGAAGGAGTGGTTCCCTCCCAGGTGCCGATCAGCCAGTTTTCACCCCAGCAGGCTGCTCCGGATCCCCCGGAATTGGGGTCATCGGTGGTCTCTTTCTTGCAACTGCAGGAAAGAACAGTAATTAATGTGATAAATAGACCCGTCAACAGCATGACGGAAATTGAGCGAAAATTGTTTTTCATGGTTTTGTTTGTTTTAATTGAATGATTATATCATTGATTGGTGAATTTGTTTAGCTGCTTGATTATTTTTTCGAAAGCCTTGCTCCGGATTTCAAACCGGTGCTTTAGATTATCCAGTGCATCTTCATTGACCACGGTTTTCTTGTTGGATTCTTTTTCCTTACCCCTGTTTTTTCGAATTCTCTTCACTGACATATCTTATTAACCCTTTGTTTCCATCAACAAAATGACGATGCCCGTCGCGGTGATGCGAAAGTAAATCGGGCGGGAAGGCCGTTGCAACTTTTATGGATTTAATAAAGTGGTTCAGGATGGTTCAAAAAGTGGCACGGCTTGTATCTGTTTGATTAACAACACAAAAACAGCCAACCAGCATCCGGGAGCAGGCCCAAATCTTCAAACACTATTGGAGAGGATGGATAGATTCAGATTCCGGAAACCTGTTCCGGTCAGTTATCAGAAAAAGGAGGGTTATAATTGCATGAGATAAGGCACCAGATGGTCATCAGAAGTGAACTGAAGCTTTTTCCGGAGGCGGTACCGGGTAGATTTGATCCCTTCCTCTGATTTCAGGGTTATGGCCGCGATCTCCTTGGTGGTCAGGTTCAGTTTGAGTAGCGCGGCAATCTTGATCTCTGCAGCTGAAAGGTCGGGACACCGTTCAAGGAGTTTATTATAAAACTCCGTATGTATGTTTTTAAAGATCGTGTCGAATTCCTGCCACGTGTTGTTCTGGGTATGCAGTTCAATCTCTCTGACGATCCGGCTGATCTCCGTTTCGATATCATCGGTACTTGCCTGCCGGTTATTCAATTGCTGCAGCCGGTCGATGATCCTTCCCATGGTCTCGTTGATAATTAGCATTTCCAGTGCTTTGGCCGCAAGCTCCCTGCTCTGGGTCTCTACTTTTTCACGCAGAATCAGTTTTTCCTTCTCAGCCAGTTCATCGCTTTGACGGCGGATGAGGGCTTCCTGTTCTAAAAGCTGGTTCTTCCTGCGGTGTGCCTGTACCTTCGACCGGTAAAGGAGAATCAACAGAACGAGAATGACCATCAAGGTGGCGGATGAAACACCCAGCAGGATGATATTTTTTCGCTGAGCGTTACTTTTAAACTTCAGCTGTTCCACTTCGTCGTTCATCCTTTGAACCCTGAACCTGGCCTCCATCTCTTTGATGGTCATATCTTTTTTTTGCAAGGCAAGCAGTTCGCCTACCTTTTTCTGCAATACAGAATAACGATACGCTTCCCTGAAATCGTTGTTGAAAGCGGCAATTTCGGCCAGTGTTTCATAAGCATTACTGATGAGTTCATTGTTTTTCATGATTTCTGCAAGGTTCAGGGACTCCGTTGCAGTCGCTTCTGCCGGTTTACTTTGCCCTGTGTAATTCAATGACCTGGCCAGCTCGAGTCCGGTTATACACAGACCGGTTTTTTCGTTAAGCATTTGGTAATGGCGGAGTGCGCTGTTGAACATGCCGATGGCTTTGAAATACTCCTTTTTTTTATTATAGAGCTTTCCCAGGCTGTATTCTGAGCTTGCAAGCGGACGGATTTCCTTTGAGGCAAGCCTGATCTGGTAGCCCTTAAGGTAATAATGCAAAGCGGAGTCATACATTTTCTTCTCTTCATAGGATTCACCGATACAGGTCATAACGCTGGCGGCACCTATTTGATCTCCTAAATTCTCCCTGATCGAAAGGGACTCCCATAGATAGACCAGGGCGTTGTCTGGTTCCTTGATCCGGTTATATACCGAACCCAGGCTGGCAAGACTGCCCGACCGTAAGCTTTCATCCCCAACGGTAGCCGAAAGCCTGGCAGCCTCCTGATATTCCCACACTGCCCTGATAAAATTGCCGGTCAGATCATATAAAGAACCTGCAGCAAAATGATAAAATGCCAGATCCCGAACCTCTGCAGTCTTTTCAAGCATTTCCTTAGCCTTCGATAAATAGGACTCTGCCATGGCATACTCATCCTTGTAGTAAAACACCCTTCCCTGCCAGAGAAAGCTCCGCGCAATGCCTTTGTTGTACCCGAGCTCATTAGAAAGTGTAAGCGCCTGTTGAAGATATAAAAGCGCTTTATCATTCTGCCGGCTGCAATAGTACCGGCCGAGTTCCAGTAATACATTGACCCTTGCAGTATCCGGGGAAAGTCCCGCTAATTGCCTTTCTGTTTCAACAATGGTATCGGTTTCAGCAGCAAGGTTTTCGAAACCAAAAAGAAGAAACAGGATAACAGTAATCAGGCGGCGAATCACGGCCAACATTTTTTTATCACATAATGAATCCCGAAAATAACAATAATTTGCAAATTTCAGATCAATTGTCCTGATCATTTAACTATCTAATCCACAAAGTCTTTAAAAACAAATGAAACATCTAACCATTGTCTGCTTTTAAGGGATTATTTTCCTTTGCGCCTGCAAGCAGGATTTATTCCCCCGTAGATGATGCTTTGTTTAGCTACGATTGCCAGTTCGCCTCATAGCGATAAGGCTATAAGAATACGATAAAGCGTGTTGCCTCAACAGAGGATTCTGCATGAATAGATCCCCTGTGCAGCCGCAGGATCTGTCGCGAGAGGCTCAATCCGATGCCGGATCCGCTATCTTTCGTTGTAAAGAAAGGAATGAAGATCTTATCGATTACCTCTGACGGGATTACAGGACCATTGTTGGAAATGACTATTTTCGTGTAATTTGGTCTAACGGGATCAGCCGTGATCCGTATCTTCCGTTTGCCGGGGATCTCCGAAAGCGCCTCCATGGCATTATTCAGGATATTGATCATGACCTGCGTCAGCATTTTCTTGTCCCCGTTCAGCTCCGTTGCTTTATCGTCAATCCTTGTCTCGAGTGTTATCTGCAATTGTTCCATCTGTTCATGAAGCAATAATCCGATCTGATCGAGCCAATCGCGCAACCTGAATGTTTCAGGCTCCGGTTGCGGGATCCGGGTCAGTTTCCGGTAATTGTTCACGAAGTTGACAAGCCCGCTGCCGCGTTCACCAATGGTTTCAAGACCCTCTATAACGTTTTCTATGACTTCATGATTAATCCTGCCGGGCGGAACCGGTTTGCCTTTTTCGATGAAAAATTTCTGCAGGGTGCCGGTCAACGACACGATGGGGGCAATGCTGTTCATAATCTCATGGGTGAGCACCCTGATCAGTTTTTGCCAGGAATCCAGTTCTTTCTCGTCGAGTTCGTTTCGGATATCCTGGAGGGAAATCAGCCTCGAGACTTTGTCGCCGTAACGGATCTCCTTGCTCCTGATCAGCAGGTTGATCTGTGAATCGCCGGTAAACTGCTTGTAGGTGCTCGATTCACCCGGTTTACAGTCCACCAGGAAGTTATAGAGATCAGGATTCCGGAGCGGCACCAGGTGCAGGGGGGTAAATGGAAGGATGTCGGCATATTCGAAGGCTTTGTCGTTCATGATCTCCACTTCATTGTCCTGATTGATGGCCATAAGCCCCGTACCGGCATGCTGAATAAACGACTGGTAGTATTTTTCAAGGTACTCATTCTGAAGTTTTATTTCGTTGATTCGCTCGTTCAGGTTATTCAGGCTCTGGTAAAGATGACGAAGCGACTTCTGCCGGATGGAAGTCGGGAACTTCAACGAGGAATCTTCATTTCTGATGGCCTCGAAAAAAAATGCAATCTGGCGGTTCGACTGGTTGAAATGATGAATGATGGTAAAGGTTGCCAGGGGAACAGGCAATACAATCAGCAAATACCATGGATTCATGTGGAACGCGGTCAAATACCCGGCGGCCAGGGATGAAAGGGCGACGATCAACACAATGGTGACGGTGGTCAGTGTTATTCTTTTATAGCCCATACTTTTTCATTTTTTTGTATAATGTGGTACGCGATATTCCAAGATTTTTGGCGGTAAGGCTCAGGCTCTGGCTTTGCTTCTTCAGTTCCTTCACGATCATCTGTTTCTCCATTTGTTCCAAAGTCATGGTTTCGTCGGTTTGAAGCTGGTAGGATTGGTTCAGGTATAGGTCAGCGGGCGAAAGGCAATCGCGGTCGCACAGGATCACCGCTTTTTCGATGGTGTGTTGCAGTTCTCTGATGTTTCCGGGCCAGGGATATTTCATCATCAGGTCGATGGTGCGGTCCTGGATTCTTTTGCAGTCTTTCTTGTACTTAACACTGTATTTGCCGATAAAAAAATGGGCCAGCGTTACAATGTCCTCCTTCCGTTCCCGCAGCGGAGGGATCTCGATCTGTATGGTATTGATCCGGTAAAGCAAATCCTGCCTGAACGTCTGATCGCGGATCATCTGAAGCAGGTTTTTATTGGTCATACTGATCAGCCTGATGTCGACAGGATATTCTTTATTGGACCCGACAGGTATCACGACCCTGTTCTGCAATACATTCAGCAGCTTTGACTGAAGCTGCAGCGGCAGGTTCCCGATTTCATCAAGTAAAAGGGTCCCCTTCTGGGCCAGCATGATCTTACCGGTGCGGTCTTCATGGGCATCGGTAAACGAGCCCCGGGTGTGTCCGAACATCTCACTTTCAAACAGCGATTCCGACATGGATCCCAGGTCAACCGTGACCAGCAACTCGTTGTGCCGCTCCGACAGACGATGAATTTCCTTGGCGATCAGTTCTTTACCGGTGCCGTTTTCGCCGGTGATCATAATATTGGCATCGGTCGCGGCTACTCTTTTTACAAGATCCAGAATTTGTCGCATGATGGGGGAATCACCAATGATCATCCGGTCATCCCTGTTCATCTCCGCCTTAAGATCTTGTTCCCTTTTTATCAGATTCCCGACTTGCAGGTTTGATTTCCTCAGGTTTAAGGCGGCCTTCAGGGTAGCAAGAAGTTTTTCATTTTCCCAGGGTTTGAGAATGAAATCAGCAGCCCCTTCATGGGTAGCCCTGACCGCGGTTTCAATGTCGCCATAAGCAGTAAACATAACCACTTCCATATCCTTCCTGAATTTCTTGATTTCACGCAACCAATACATGCCTTCATTACCGGAACTTTCGCCTGTCCTGAAATTCATATCCAGCAATACGACATCAATATCGCGGTTCTCCAACTCATGGATCAGGGTGTTCGGACTGGAAAGCGTGATCACCTCGAGAAATTCGAATTTCAGGAGGATCCGCAATGCATTCAACACACTTTTGTTGTCATCAACAATAAGCAGCCTTCCTTCTTTTGGTTTTGCTTCCATGATACCAGGTTAAATATATAACTCCGTTCTCCACCCCTTTAACAGCGTTGGGGATAAAGGGAGAAGGTTATGAAACTTATGCAAATGTACAGAATGTAAACAAACAATTGTTCAGAAAGTTAACATTTACTATTTTTCTGAAATTCATATAATACTAATAATCAGCACAATAACTATTCTGGCACGAAAATTGAAAAGTATTAAACGTAATTAAATAATTCCAACGATGATAAAAACAATTAACCTCACAAAACGGTTTAAAACTGATGAAATTGAGACCACTGCGCTGAACAATGTAAGCATGGAGGTAAAAAAAGGTGAATTCATTGCCATCATGGGCCCATCGGGTTGCGGGAAGTCAACCCTCCTCAACATTTTAGGGATGCTTGATAATCCAAGCGATGGATCATACATTTTCAATGGCGTCGATGTCTCGAATTACAAGGAGGGCAAGCGCACGCAGTACCGCAAGGGAAACATCCAATTCGTATTTCAAAGTTTTAACCTGATTGATGAACTCAATGTGTTTGAAAATGTGGAACTTCCCCTCCTTTACCTGAAGAAATCAGGTGCCGAACGGAAACAAATGGTCGCCGAAATCCTTGAACGGATGAAGATCGGACACCGCCGAAAACACTTTCCGCAACAGCTTTCCGGAGGCCAGCAACAGCGGGTGGCCATTGCACGTGCAGTAGTCCCTCAACCACAGCTAATCCTGGCCGATGAACCTACCGGTAACCTGGATTCCAAGAATGGGATCGAGGTTATGAACCTTTTATCGGAACTGAATAAACAGGGTACCACGATCGTCATGGTCACCCACTCGCAACGCGATGCCGCCTTTGCACACCGGATCGTCAATTTATTCGATGGCCAGATTGTGACCGAAGAGGTAGCTCAACAACAGCACGCGCTCTGAGTATGGAATGGTTTCGGATCATCGTAATGGTATCTGCTTTCGTGGGCAGTTTACACCAGGTCATGGTCGCTCAAAAGAGATGGTCGCTCGACCAATGCATCAACTTCGCCTGGGATAAAAACTTTTCAGTCCATACGCAGGAATTAGGTGTCAGGATACGCAAGGCCGATTTAATGCAGGCTGGTAATGATCTGTTGCCGTCACTAAGTTTTCAGTCATCATTCAACCAGAACTATGGCAGGAGCATCGATCCCACCACAAACACCTACATCGATGTTCAGTTTTTTAACAATGGTTATGGGGTCTCATCTTCTGTTGATATCTTCAATGGCTTCATGAAACTGAACACCATCGAAATGCAGCGGCTGAATTATGAAGCGGAGAAGAACAGGTTGCAGCAGGTTCGGAATGAGGTAGCGTTCCTTGTCATCAACAGCTATTTTGATGTTCTGCTGCAACTGGGATTGTCGGCCATAGCATGGGAGAATTATCAGCTTTCAAGCAAACAGCTCGATTACACCACGAAATTTGTTGAATTGGGCCGGAAACCAGGCACCGATCTGCTTGAAACTGAGGCAAACCTTGCGGCCGACAGCTTTCTGCTCGTTCAGTCGCATCATTTGTTGGAACAGGCCACCCTTGGTTTGAAGTATCAGATGAACTATCCCCTGAGTGACAGTTTGGTTGTGGATACGCTGGTACCGTCGATTTTTTCAGGAACCATGGATACGCTGTCGATGGATGAACTGTTTCGTGCAGCTTCCTTAGCCTTGCCCGATCTGACCTATGCAAGGAACCAGCTTCAGGCTGCCAAAAAAGCCGTACAGATCAGCAAAGGAGCCTTCTCGCCAAGTATCGGGTTTTATGCCGGCTGGAGTTCATTATACACGGAAACCGATCGTGACAACAGCAACCAGATCATTCCGTTCTCCGACCAGATGTCGAACAACTCCAACGAATATCTCAGCCTTGGGATCGAGATTCCCCTGTTCTCAAAATTCACCAAATACACCTCCTTGAGCAAATCGAAACTTAAATACCAGCAGGCCAAGATCCAGTATGAGGATGTTTCATACAAACTCCAAATTGGTGTAGAAAAATCGCTCACCGATTGGCGGTCGGCCAGGGCCGAATATGAATCCTCTCTCAGCCAGTTGGCAAAAAGCAGAAAGGCTTACGATGCCGCTGAGAAGAAGCTGGACAAGGGACTCATCAATATCATCGAATTCTACATCCAGAAAAACAAGTGGATCAAGGCCAAGACCGAAGTGTTGCGCACCGGGCTGCAGGTGTTGCTAAAAGAACGTTACATCCGGTTTCTGCTCACCGGATCCTTGCTGGGAAGCAATTAACAATTGACAATTGACAATGGACAATTGAAAACTGAAAATGGAAAATATTAAGCTCCATTCCCTATTCGCTAATCGCTGATCACTTATCACTAATCCTAATCCCTGATTTTGAATTTAACCTTTCATTTTGACTTTTAAACAACCCACATCATCATGGAATCCCAATCATCCCCCGGCATGGACCGGGTCATCACGGAGAAGCGATGGATTAAAAAGAAATACTGGAAATACATTGCCGGAGGGGTAATCATCCTTGCGGTCATCCTCTTTTTTATTTTCAGGGACTGGACCAGTACCGTCAGGGTGGAAAAGGAACGGATCACCATTGCCACCGTGCTTCATGGTGTTTTTAACGATTACATCACCAACGACGGCACAGCCGCTCCCATCTCAACGGTTTACCTTGATGCCTATGAGGGGGGAAAGGTGGAAGAGATCATTCTCGAGGAGGGCAGCATGCTGAAGAAGGGTGATGTCATTATCAGACTTAGCAACAACGACTTGAACCTGAACATTCTCAACAGCGAGGCTCAGCTTGCCGAGAAGTCCAACTTTCTGCGGGAGGTCCGGATCAGGATGGAACAGGAAAAACATTCGCTCGAACGGGAGATGTTGAATGCAAAGTTCGACCTCATCGCGAAAAAGAGAACCTGGGAACAGAACAAGGAGCTTTACAAAGACGCGCTGATTTCACACGATGAATTCATCAGGTCGGAGGAGGCATACCTGTTAGCCGATAAAACCCTTGAACTTGTGGTGCTGCGACAGAAGCAGGACAACGAATTCAGGAACCTACAGATAGAACAGATCACCGAAAACCTGAAAAACATGCAAATGAACCTCGCGCTGGTGAAACAACAGCAGGATTATCTGAATGTGAAATCGCCCGTCGACGGACAGCTTGGCAGCCTGATGGTGGAGATCGGGCAATCGATCAGCCGCGGCTTCCGGATCGGGCAGATCAACATCCTGACCTCATACAAGATCGAAGCCGACGTTGACGAACACTACATCGACCGGATCAGGCCCGGGTTGACGGGCTATATCGAGCGGCCGAACGACACCCTTCAGCTTGAGATAAAAAAGGTATATCCTGAAGTGCGTAACGGGCGGTTCAAAATTGACCTGGTGTTTACGGACAAGCTCCCTGAAAACATACGTATTGGTCAGTCGTACTTCATCAAACTGCAGTTGGGCCAGCCCACTGAAGCCATCCAGATCCCGCAGGGAAGCTTTTACCAGGCGACGGGGGGGCAATGGATATTCGTACTGGACAAGAGCGGCCGGTACGCCACTAAGAGAAACATCAAAATAGGACGTAAAAACCCGCAATATTATGAAGTCATTGATGGACTTGCCCCAGGTGAACAGGTAATCGTTTCGGATTATACCATTTTCGGAAATAATGATAAAGTGGAATTGAGATAACGCAATTTACTGTTTAAAACTGTATTTACATCATAAACCAAATCATGCTAAAAAATTATCTTAAAACTGCAATTGCCCATCTCATAAGGAATAAATCTTATTCGTTAATAAGTATCTTAAGCCTGACCGTTGGATCGACGGTATGCATTCTGCTACTATTATACATTCAGTATGAATGGAGTTATGACCGGTATCATAAAAATGCGGACCATATTTACAGGTTGTGCAATCCGGAACACCCTTTTCATGCGCCTCCCACAGCAAAATTATTGGCTGATAATATTCCGGAAATAAAAGCTTATACAAGGATTTTACCACGAGAAAATATCATAATCGAATATAAAGAAAAACGGTTTAAAGAAGATCATGTCGCTTTTTCTGATGCTGATTTGTTTCGCATCTTCTCTTTTAACTTCAAACAGGGAAATCCGGAAAACGCGCTCCGAGGGCCCCTGACAATCGTCATCTCTGAAAAAACAGCCCACAAATATTTTGGAAATGAAGATCCTATAGGCAAAGTATTGAAACTGAATAATGCAGACAATTATACCATTACCGGGGTAATGGAAGATATGCCTCAAAATTCACATTTCCGTTATGAAATAATCGGGACCCTTTCCGGTACCGAAAAGGAAGAAGCCATGAATAATTGGGGATGGCAAAATTTTCTCATATACTTTCTTCTTTCAGATCAATTCTCCCAGCATGATATCGAAGCAAAATGCTGTCGGTTAATGAAAAATCACAACGACAATAATGGTCAGCCCCCTTTATATACCATTCAGCATTTAAAGGACATCCACCTCTATTCTGCCCATTTAAAAAATGATACGCAGCCACAAAACAGCATAACCTACGTCCTGATTTTTTCAGCCATTGGATTTCTGGTATTACTCATTTCCAGCTTTAATTATATCAACCTGTTAACTGCGAATGCAACCACAAGGATGGTAGAAATAGGCATGAGAAAAGCAAGCGGGGCTTCACGTATTCAACTTGCGATGCAATACATTTCAGAATCATTTGTAGTGGTTTTTATATCGTTCTCTCTGTCGCTTCTACTTGTTGGTTTTAATTTGCCGGTTTTTAATGAGTTATCAGGGAAAAATCTGTCAATTTTATCACTGGCCAATATACATTCAATGTTGGGTATCCTTGGTATTTTGCTGACAGTTGGAATGTTGGCCGGATGGTATCCTGCCTTTTTCCTCTCCTCTTACAACCCCACCAAGGTATTTACATCATCAAAAAGCAGTGGAGAATCGAAATTTCAATTCAGGAAAATCCTTGTAGGCGCGCAATTTACCATTGTCATTGTTCTGATAGCCATTGCAATTGCTATGTTTCGTCAAATCAGGTTTCTCAAGCAGAAGGACCTTGGATTCGATAAGGAATATATTCTCATCTCCGATGTCGAAACGTTTGGAAATGAGGAAAAATACATGACCTTAAAACGGACGCTTCTTGATCAAAACCTTGTTGTCAATGTGTCTGCAGCCAGTCGCGTTCCCTCGGGAAGTCTGAGTAATATGGGGATGGTTTTACCTCAGGGACAAACAAAGCGCATACAGATCCCTTATGTGCATGTTCATCATGATTATTTTAACACGTTGAATATAAAAGTCTTAAAAGGGCGATTGTTTTCAACCGAAATTAAATCGGACACCAGCCAATCGGTTATTCTGAATGAAGCTGCTGTAAAAAATTTAGGAATAAAAGGAGACCCGATAGGGCAGTCGCTCAAGTGCAATTGGCCTACATCAGATCGAAAGATAATTGGGGTTGTAAAGGATTTTCACTTTGAATCATTGTATGAAAAAATCAAGCCTACAATTTTTGTTATTCATTTCGATGAATGCTGGCAGCTTCTGGTTAAAGTGAAACCAACTGATGTGCCACGCACTATCCAGACAATGAATAAAATCTGTAAAAACATCTACCCGGATCAGATTTTTGATTTTCGCTTTTTAGATTTGCAGCTTGAGCAACTCTACCAATCCGAAAAAAAGACCTTTCAATTGATGGGATATTTTGCAGTGCTGGCAATTGTACTCGCCAGCATGGGATTGTTTGGCATAGCATCATTTATCATAATTAGCCGAACGAAAGAAATAGGCATACGTAAAGTAAACGGTGCGACTGTTTCTGGAATAATGCAGATGCTTAACTTTAGTTTCGTGAAATGGATTGCCATTGCTTTTATAATAGCCACACCCGTGTCCTATTACGTCATGTTCAGATGGCTTGATGGCTTTGCCTACCGAACCACTCTAAGCTGGTGGATTTTTGCGCTGACAGGTATTCTGGTCGTGAGTATTGCCTTGCTGACCGTGAGTTGGCAAAGCTGGCGGGCTGCATCGCGGAATCCCATCGAAACATTGAGAAGTGAATAAACCATAAAAGCAAGAACGTCATGTTAAAAAATATTATTCGCATCATTTTCCGCAACATTTCGCGACAAAAAGGATTCACCATCATCAACATTACGGGGCTGGCCGTAGGCCTGGCAGCTTCACTGCTTATTCTCATGTGGGTGATGGACGAACTGAGCTATGAGTCATTCAACGACAATGCTGGTCAGATCTACATGGTACACCAGGATCAGTACTATACCGGGAAGCGTTTCCGGGTAGCGGTAACACCTCATCCATGCGCACCGGTTTGGAATGAGCGGATCCCGGAGATCAGGGAAACGGCCCGGCTGGTAATGCTTCCCAAAATGCTGTTCCGCATCGGTGATAAAGTATTTTTTGAACAGAACGTGAAGGCTGCCGACTCCGGTATCCTGAAGATCTTTACCCTTCCGTTGGTATCAGGCAATCTGCAGAATGCCATGCGTGACCCTCATTCGATCATTCTGTCGGAAACGCTTTCAAGGAAATATTTTGGCAACGGCAACCCGGTCGGTAAGGTTATCACCATCGAGAACAAGTATCCGTTCACGGTGAGCGCCGTCATGAAGGATCTCCCGAAAAATTCCGCTTTCAACACAGGCAATGCCTCATTTTTTGGGATGAATGCCATTATCCCCTATTCATTTTTGAAGGAGATCGATATGGTGGACGATTCATGGGGAAACAACAGCATTCTCACATATGCAATGCTGGAACGTGACGCAGACCTCCCATCGGTCAATAAAAAACTGACAGCCATTGTCCAGGAGCATAATCCGGAGAGCAAGACAAAGTTTTTCCTCTCCCCCTGGATGGATTTCCGCCTTCATACCACCTTCGGATTCGAAGCCGGTAAAGGGGCCATCGTCAGGGTTTACATATTTGTTGCCATCGCCATTTTCATACTGCTCATCGCCTGCATTAATTTTATCAACCTGGCCATTGCTAAAGCTGCAACCCGGGGAAAGGAGATCGGAATAAAAAAGGTTGCCGGCGCCGGCCGGTTGACGATGATCATCCAGTTTATGACTGAATCGGCTATGCTGGTATTCATCGCCCTGATTGGAGCACTCATTCTGGTTGGCCTGTTGTTAGGCGTATTCAATTCGATATCAGGGAAGAACTTTACGGTAGCCGACATCTTCCAGGCAAAATTCATTGCCGGTTTTATCATCACCGGGCTGGCGACCGCGATCCTGGCCGGTATCTATCCGGCGTTTTATTTGTCGTCGCTTAAGCCGGTCACCGTTCTCAAAGGTGAAACGGTATCGGGAAAACGTAATGGACGATTAAGACAGGTACTTGTCGTAGTTCAGTTCGCGCTCTCCATATTTATTGCGCTGGGGGCCATTTTCATGTACCTGCAGTTAAAGTTCATGCAGGAAAAGGATCTGGGGTTTGATAAGGAAAACGTCATCTGCATACCCCTGACCCGAAATATCAGGGCTAAGTACTATTCCTTGAAGAAAGAGTTGCTAAAGGAGCCAATGGTCCTTGGTGTTACAGCCGCTGATCACAACCCCACCATGATCGGCAGCAATGGCGGCGGGGCTTCCTGGAAGGGAAAAGACCCCAGGCAGGAGGTGCTGATCGGACAGAATGTAATCGATTATGATTATTTAAGCACGATGAAGATTAAGCTGGTGACCGGGCGTGACTTTTCTCGCGACCATCCGGCCGATATGGGTGATACAACAGGGAATTTCCTGGTAAATGAAGAGGTGGTCAAGCTGATGGGCGGAGGTGATGTGGTAGGGAAAAGTTTCAGTTTCATGGGCCAGAAAGGTGTTATTGTGGGGGTGATGAAAAACTTTCATTACAGCGGAGCACAGGAGCCCATTGAGCCTATGGCCTTTGCGGTCAGCGACAGCAGGGCCTTCTCCAACATAGTGGTAAGGTTAGCGGCCGGAAATCTTCCGGCTAGCCTGAAAACCGTGGAGAAGGTATGGAAAGGGGTTATTACCGACTTCCCACTTGAATACAGCTTCATCGACCAGGATTATAACAACCTCTACAGGACAGAAATTCGGATGGGTCTTCTGCTGAAGTATTTTACCATGGTGGCCGTGATTATCGCCTGCCTGGGGCTTTACGGCCTGTCGACCTACGCAGCGGGCCGGAGAACCCGTGAGATCGGGGTGCGAAAGGTGATGGGAGCCGACACCATCTCGGTGATTTTCGCCTTATCGAAAGAATTTCTTGTACTGGTGATCATTGCCATAGCTATTGCGTTTCCATTTGGCTGGTATGCCGTTCATAAAATGTTGCTTGAGTTTGCTTACCGTATCAATATAAACTGGCTGGTCTTCGGCGCCATCGGACTGGGTGCGCTGGCCGTTGCCCTCATTACCGTGAGTTTTCAGGCATACAAGGCTTCCTGCGTAAATCCTGCAATTGCTCTAAAAACAGAATGAAATACAAGAAGCCCATGCCCTCCTGCGTAACTTCCGGAAAAAGGCAGAGAACCATTAAGCTGAACCCATGAAACTTTTACACTGTGCAGCAATAACCACACTCACGATCCTGCTCCTGTCATGTCAGGGCAATCGATTGGAAAACGATGAGGATAAACTCTCGGCTGAAATACTCCTGCAGGAAAAAGAGGAGGCAGAACGAATTGAACGTGAAAACAGGCTGGCCGATTCGCTGAAAAAGCTCCCCCACGGATTCCGGTTCAGGGAGGATCGTTCGGTTGATCCCTCCCGCCCACCGGTGGTCATCGACATTGCCGGAAGTCTTGAAAATACAAAAGATTTCGCACTTTCGGATGTAGCTTCCAAAATCACCTATATCCGGATGGAGAGGATTCCCGATTCCTCCTTCGCCAGAGTAATGAGGTTCAAATACTACCTGATGGATTCGAATATCGTGGCGGTTAATCCATCGGGAATCATCCTCTTTTCACGAAACGGGAAATACAAGTGTACTGTGGTGAAGAATGAAACCACCGGTATTGAAGTAAGCGCCGACCGAATGACGGTAATGGGCAACAGTACCTTTGTCGGCGGCGGCACCACCATTTGGTCGGCCGGGAACAACCTGTACTACAAATACCGGAACTCGCTAACAGGACAGTCGTATATCATGGAATCTGATTGTTCGCAACCTCCGGTGAGCCTGTCCATGGGATTTGACCCGGAAAAGCCTGACAAGATCAGGGGGATGGGCCGGATTGCCATCGATCTCAACCACGGGAAAAGAATGGCTCCTCAAAAAGGTAATGTCAACGGTATGTGGTCCTCGGGAACTGACTTTATGTACCAGCAGCTGAGTTCCATGATGCTTGATCGAAACACCTATGTCCAGCAATTGTCCAGTCCATTCGATATGAACGGTAAATACTCCCTGGGGATCTTCGGTCAACAGGGTGATACTCTGGCGACTTTTACCCAGTTTGAAAAGGTGGACCGCTTTTCAAAAACGGTTATGCGGGGTACGGATCAAGGCGTCCAGTATGAAAATAAAGGAAGGTACTACATACGTAATGCATTTAACGACACCGTTTTTCTGGTGTTACCTCCCAACCGGCTGTTACCGGTATATGTACTGAGGCTTGGCAAATACAAGCTGCTGAAAAAAGAAGGAGTGGATCCTGATTTCAACCTGAGTGGCAAAATAATCCCTGAAACCTGGGCCGATACCAGAAATTTCATATTTCTGACTTTCTCTAAAGACAGTTACAATTGTCCGAATACCCGAGAAAGCAAGCAACTGAAACAATACTATGCGCTCTTCTCTAAATCGACCCGTAAGCTCTACCTTGTGAAGGGCGATCCGTATAACTATGACCCTGATATTCTGAAAAATAATCTGGATGGCGGGATGTCTGTGTGGCCATCCTCCTGGATGGTGGGCAACCACGGCGAGATACTGATCTCATTGAAGGGAAAAGAGCTGAAAGAACACGTAAATTCTGCCGCGTTCAGCGCCTCAACTGCCCCGGCGGCAAAAAAGAAAGAGTTGCTTAAATTAATCCAATCATTACGCGATGATGAAGACATCCTGATGGTTGTCGAATAATTACAAAGCCAATGATCAATCCATTTAGAATAGTTTTTCGCAACCTCATACGTAAACCGGTTTACTCATTGATTACCCTGCTGGGGTTTACCCTCGGCGTGATGGCCAGTTTATTGATCTACCTATGGGTGCTGAATGAATTGAGCTATGAAAAGTTCCATCCCGGTCATGACCGGATTTACCGAGTACTCACGCTTGCCAAAGAGGGCGATGAGGTGGTGAAATCGGCCGGGTGCTACCGACCGGTTGCGAAAACCCTGAAGATGACCTACCCGCAAATCGAAAGCGCCACCTACCTCAGTTTCGATTCAGAGGACTCCCCCTTGAAATGGGAGCAGGGTGACGAAAAGATCGAGGCACGCTGTATGAGTACCAATGAGGATTTCTTTGCCATTTTCAGCGGATTTACCTTCCTTGAGGGCACACCGGAAACCGCATTTTCAAAACCATCAAACACCGTGCTTTCGGAGGAGGTCGCCCGAAAATTGTTCGGCAAGGAGCCGGCCTTAGGCAAAATTGTCGTCAGTGACAAGTATGATAAGAACATTTATATCGTAAGCGGAGTTGTTCGGATACCAAAACAAAGCCACCTCGATTTCGGGTTTGTTGTTTCAGGGAGATGCAACAGGTACGCTTATTTGGAGGACAGCTGGGGCGATAAGGCCCATGTGCGGGTTTATATCAAACTTGTAAAGAATGCTTTGATCGATGACAAGTTTCTGAATTCCATTACCAACCACCTTAACCGGTTCACCAGGTTGAAGGATAAACTTGTATTTCAACCGCTGACTGATATCCATCTGCACACCGATTACCAGACATACCTCTATGATAAAAACATCAGCAACTCCAAGTATGTATGGATCTTCTCCGGGTTGGCCCTGTTGATCATTCTCATGGCGGCACTGAATTTTTCAGTGTTGTCGGTGGCGCGGTCATCGGAGCGGTCAACAGAAATAGGTATCAAAAAAGTGTGTGGCGCCGAACGATCCGGTATTATCCTTCAGTTTATGGGCGAAGCGGTTGTACAAACCACGGCCGCCACGCTGATAGCCCTCTTTCTGACCTGTTTGATCCTGCCTTGGTTCAATGCATTTACTGGGCAATCCCTCACCCTGAAGTATTCTTTCGGGCTGATGATCAGTATGCTGCTGTTAACGGTTTTAGTGGGGATTGTTGCAGGTATTTATCCCTCCTTGTACCTGTCCTCCTTAAAAACCACCAGAATCTTCCGGGGCGGGAGCCAAACCGGGTCGAAGAGCAATTTTACCAGGTTACTGGTGGTGATACAGTTCAGCATCGCTGCCTTCTTCATCATTGTCACATCGTTCTTTATCAAGCAGCTAAATTATATCCAGGGAAAAGATCTGGGTTTCGACCGGAAAAATATCGTGGTCATTCCAACAGGTCTTTGGTATGAGAATAGATCTTTTAAGGATGAGTTGTTGAAGAATACCAACATCCTGGGGGTAACTGCAACCGCCAATGCTCCCATTGACTTCAACTGGCAGGTGAGGCTTGCTATCGACCATGCCGGCCGTTCCGATAGCATCAGGGCCGCCATGATTTGGGCGGATGAGGACTTTGCTAAAACCTATAAATTGGAAATTGTAAAGGGGCAATTCCTCCGGATGGATTTCGATGGATTCTGGAAAGCCCTGGAAGCTGATACCGGCCGAAAACCGTTGGGTGAGGAGCGTTTTTCCTTACCTGCTGTCATCAATGAAGCGGCTGAAAAAGCCTTCGGGTATAAGAATCCTATCGGAGAGCGAATCGGGAACTATGTCATAGTCGGGGTAGTAAAGGACTTTCATTTCCGTCCGCTTCATTATCCAATCGGTCCGTTGATCTTGACCTACGATCCGCAGAACATCATGACAATGAATGTACGCATATCAGACAATAACCGGGCAGAGACCTTGAAATTCATTCGCGATGTTTACCGGAAACACCGGCATTCGAGAGGATTTTCCTACAGTTACTTCGACGACCTGATGGCCCGGAAATACCAGGATGAGGTGAGGCTTCGCAACCTGACCCTGATCTTTTCGGCCCTGGCCATCATCATCGCCATGCTTGGCATTCTGGGTATGGCCGTATTTTCCTGCAACCGCCGCACCAAAGAAATCGGGATCCGCAAAGCCAATGGCGCCTCCATATCCGAAATCCTGTTCATGCTGAACAAAGAGTTCCTGAAATGGGTGGTGGTGGCTTTTTTGATCGCCATACCGGTTGCCTGGTATGCAATGTACCAGTGGATCGGGAATTTTGCATACCGGACCGGACTCAGTTGGTGGGTGTTTCTGCTGGCAGCCTGTCTGACCCTGTTCACAGCCCTGATTGCGGTAAACTGGCATGCCTTCAGTGTGGCCCGAAGAAATCCTGTTGAGGCGCTGCGAGATGAATAAATGATTCCATAACCATCGCTGACATGTTTAAACATCTTTTGAAAATCACACTGCGGAATTACAGGAAGAACCTTTTGTTTACCCTGATCATTGTATTCGGACTGGCCATCAGCATGGCCACTATACTGGTCATCACCCGTTATGTCATCCAGGAATACAGCATGGATAAATTCCATAGAGCGTATAATAATATTTTCCTTCTCATGAATATTGCCTCCGATGGCAACAGCTCAACGGTAAAACAGGACTGGGCTGAGAAAATCAGATCCAGCTATCCTGAAGTCAAAGAGGCCTGCCGCATTGACCGCATCGAGTTCAATGTGATCCAATCATCCGGTCCCATAAGACTGAAACAAATATTATCCACTGATCCCTCCTTTTTCAACATCTTTTCATTTCCTGTTGTTCAGGGAGATTCAGCCAATCCATTACCTGATCTGCAATCCATCGTTATCACCGAAAGTACTGCCAGTAAGCTTTTCGGCACTGGTGAACCTTTGGGAAAAACAGTTAAAATAAAACTCGATGATAAGGAAGAGCTGTTGACGGTAACCGCCATTACCAAAGATCCTCCTTCAGATTCCAGAATTCAGTTCGAGGCGCTGGTCTCCTTTGAGAATAAATCCTTTCATTACCGCATGATGTCATTCAGCAACATGAAAAAGGGCTTTCACCAGGTTATTTATATGTGCGATATTTATCTGTTGATTCATCCAAAAGCCAATATTCTCCGGATGGATAACCGGCTGAAAAATGAATCCTACAGAGAAGTAAAAGAAAATGGTTATTTTTCTTACCTGAAATTCCATCCTTATTCAGAGATTTATTTTGATAAAACACAAACCGACAGCTTTAAACATGGCGATAAAACCATGCTTTTTGTCTTCAGTTCGCTGGCTTTTCTGCTGATCCTGCTGGCCTGCATCAACTACATCAACCTGACGACTATAAAAGCTTTTTCACGTACCCGGGAGATCGGCTACAAGAAAGTTTCCGGAGCTTCACGCAACATACTGACCCTGCAGTTCCTTTTTGAATCGGTCGGCCTTTCGGTCTTTGCATTTTTTTTTGGAATATTCTTATCGAAATATTTGGCCAGCATGTTCAGCAAACTCGTCAACAGCAGGGTGGATGTCACCTGGTTTTTCCAGTTCCCGCAGCTCCTCTGGGTTTTGCTGTTCATGTTAATCCTCGGACTTATTTCCGGTTATTATCCATCCCTGTATCTCTCCCGCATAAAGACCTCGGAACTGTTCAATAGCCGGAGTATGACCGACAAGCACATACTACTGCTTCCTAAAAACCTTTTCATCTTCCAGTTTACCATTGCTATCGCCCTGATTATCTCCGCCATGGTAATTGAAAAACAACTGAATTTTATCAATACCAAGGATCTCGGATTTAACAAAAACAACATGTTACATCTTACTATACCCGGCGAGATCAAACCCTTTGCACTGAAATCGGAGTTGATGAAAGGTCCTGGCATCTCCGATGTCACCCTCTCAAACGGAACTCCTGTAAAACTGGCAGCTACCGATGGAAAATACTGGTTCATCTCAACCGATACTTCCTTTATTCCCACTTTCGGGATCAGGATCCTGAAGGGAAGGAATTTTGCACCGGGGGATAAGAATGTCTGCCTGGTCAACGAAACCCTCATGAAGGAAAACAAATGGGAGGATTATCGCGGAAAACGAACCGACAACGGAGAGATCATCGGGGTGGTGCAGGATTTTCATACCAGTTCACTGTACGAGAAAATCGTTCCGGTTGAGATCGATTTCAATACTTCCTATATCTTCGACATGAGTATAAAATTGAATGGCGCCGATACCAAAGGAACGCTTGATTTCATCAAGGCCACATGGAAAAAAATGGCCCCTTACAGCCCCATGGAGTATTATTTTTATGACGACTGGATCAGCCGACAATATAAAAAAGATGAAGCCTTTGCAAGACTGATTTCTGTGTTCACCTTTATTGCCATACTGATATCCTGCCTGGGATTATTCGGACTGCTTGTATACGTGATCGAACGACGTGCAAAAGAGATCGGCATCCGCAAGATCAATGGAGCCGAAACCCTGGAAATCCTGGTGATGCTCAACAAAGACTTTTTAAAATGGGTTGCTATTGCATTTCTGATTGCCGCCCCCATTGCCTGGCTCCTCCTGCACAAATGGCTCCAGAATTTTGCTTATAAGACGAGGCTCAATGGTTGGTTTTTCCTGCTCGCCGGCTTGATCTCAGTGGTCATTGCACTGGTGACTGTGAGTTGGAAAAGCTGGCTGGCGGCACGACGTAACCCGGCGGAGGTGTTGCGGGATGAATAAAGTCATACCATACTGATAATGTGATAGCATCAATATGATTGGTACCGAAACTGATAAAAACATAATTACACATGAATGATCTCAGGTTTATTTTCAGGATCCTGAAACGGAATCCGCTCTCTTTTTTCGTTAATGTAATTGGATTGAGTGTTGCGCTAACCACGGTGATCTTTACCCTCACCTACATCCGGTATGAGTTGAGCTTTGACCGTCATTTCAAAACCAAAGACCGTGTGGTAAGACTTTATAGCCGGGTAACCGATAATACAAGCACCCAGGTGTATGGCATCTCCCTGCGCAGCGCTTATTCCCAGCTTCCCGAAATGGTACCCGAAGTGGAAGCTGCCGTTCAGTTATATGGTGGCTGGCCGGCATCGGTTCAAACCAAAGAAACCAAGGCAGAGAAAGTCGGGATTTTTTATGCCGACCCTGAGTTTTTCAAAGTTTTCGGACTTGGGCTCCGCCTTGGTGATGAAAAAACCGCACTGGTTGGGGCTAAAAACGCTGTAATAACCTCTTCTGTTGCAGAAAAGCTTTTCCATTCAACCAATTGCATTGGGAAATCTGTGGAAGCAGATGGAGAACAGGTGATGATCACGGGGGTGATGGATGAGATTCCCAAAAACTCGCACCTGAATTTTGGAATACTGATCTCGTCGTCAACACTCGATATGAGATGGTTGTCATCAAGCCTGGAATTTCAAAGTTATTACCTGATGAAACCCAATACGGATTTTAAAACAGCCAGCAAAAAAATTGCAGCTGCCAATAACAGGCTTATGGAAGACTGGGCAAAGGCCTGGACTGCAAAAGTGCAATCCGGAGTAGAACCACTAACAGATCTTTACCTGAATTCACAAGCAAGTTCATTCATCCCGATCCATGGCAGTACGAAACAAATCGTGATTGTGGGACTGATCGCGTTGTTTGTCCTACTCACTGCATTGGTCAGTTATATCAATTTGTTTATCATTCAAGGCGAAAAACGAATTGTCGAAATATCAACACGTACCATGTTCGGTGCATCTAAAGTCAGCATCGCCAGACTGTTTTTTATGGAAACATCGATTGTGTTTCTTATTTCTGCTCTTTCAGCATTTCTGATTATTTATAAATCAATGCCATACCTTGCAACCTTGTTGCAATCAAAAGTTGACATTTCCGATCTGCTGTCGTTTGGCGGTATTCTTTCATTTGTGATTGTACTGATCATACTTCTGGTGGTCACATCCGGATATCCTGTACTTTATCTTTCGAGAATGAAGTACGCATTGGGATTGAGGGGAAAGATTTCGGGCAACGGAAACAGCAATTGGCTATCGATCGCATCGGTATTTGTACAGTTCATGGTAGCCTCATTCTTTATTAGTTGTGTTGTTATTATTGTAGCGCAATTAACATATATGCACCATGTGCCGTTAGGATTCGATAAGTATAATGTTATCACAATCAGCAATTGCAGCAATTCCATCTCAAAAAAGTATGAAAGCATTAAAACAGAACTGTTGAAACTTCCGTTTGTTACTGCCGTTTGCGGAGGCGAACATTTTATGGGCGGGGGATGCAGTGGTCAATCCATCAGGAATGTTACCGATGGGGAAAACAGCAACAAGGTGATTAACGAATACCGCGAAAAACCCGGATTTGGAGAACTCATGAAATTTGAGTTGATCGACGGTCGGTTTTTTCGTCCATCCATGGCTGACAGCCAGGCGGTAATCGTAAACGAATCGGCAGTCAGACTACTTGGATTAAAGCCAAAGGCCGGACAGACTATTATCTACAGGGACGAAAGAGTTGAGATTATCGGGGTGGTGAAGGATTTTTATTATGCGTCCAACCCTGGTGAACCCATTGAGCCTTTGGTCATTGCCAATTGTTTCTGGGGCACTCCGAATATTTACATCCGTAGTAATAATCCTTTGACAGGGAGCCAATTGATGCAGATAAAGACGGTTTTCCATCGCTTTGATAATAATTACATTTTTAGCTACAGTACATTGGCTGATATTTTTGATCGGATGTATAAGAAAGAAAACCAGCTTGCGCAAATGGTTTTCATCGGAGGAACCGAAGTAGTCATCATCAGCCTGCTCAGTTTACTCGCGCTGACAATTCTTAAAATCTCACGCCGCACGAAGGAGATCGGAATCAGGAAGGTGAATGGAAGCACGGTTTTAGAACTTGTTTCCGGTTTGCTAAAGGAGACGATGATCATGGTCGCCGGCGCCATCCTCGTTGCTTCCCTGGCAGGTTACCTGGTAATGGACAGATGGCTTTCGGATTATGCAGCACGCATTCATCTCACACCGGGATATTTTTTGTTAAGCGCCTTGTTCGTTTTCATCATCGCCTTTGTTACAACGATATGGCAGGCCTGGCGGGCAGCCACAAGCAATCCGGTGGAGGCGCTGAAGTATGAATGAATTCTGATGGTCATCCTATCTTCACTTTATTGATCAAGAAAACAAAACCATGAAACTGACGAAAAGAGATACCGCAAAATTCCGGAACTCTGCATTGCAATGTCATTGGTGGTTCTTTGCCCGCTGCAGGAACGCTTGTATTATTATAAAATGCAAACCGTCATTCCGATCGGGTAACAAGAGGTAAAAACCTGACACCGGGAGCTTTCAGATCGCGTTTTTAAAGATTCAATATGCCGAGGTGTATGTAAAAGCCCGGAGACGGGCCAATGCATCATGGTTCGTTCCGGGAATCGGCAGACCTGTGCATATGATCCGTTTATCGCCCCTGGTGAGCGTTACATCATTTTTTTATGTATCCGATCAGGGGGCCGGTAACCATCTCGCTGGGTTCTTCACCGGTAAAAACAGCCATGGTTGATATAAAAGACCCGGAAGGTAAAATTTTAATGAGAAAAACATTCGGGAAAGAGATCGGAATCAACCCGGCAAACAGATCCAAAGGAAATTACTTCACTGATCTGACGGTTTAACATCAGAAAATAATCAGAGAAATATGCGTCGAAGGAAAATACAGTCCATCAACCTGCAAAAGGACTGTTCTGCCATTTTTTCGTGCGTCATTTGCGCCGTAATTCAGAATGTAATCTACTTCAGCAATTACGATTAACGATAAAGAAAAATAATGATGAAAAAACTATTTTTATTAAACCTGGCTTTCCTTTATATACTGGTTGCCCCGGCAATGAGCCAGGGCGTCGTAAAAGCAAACCAGTATACCATAAGCGGAAAAGTGACCGACAAGTCGTGCGGGGAGATGCTGACAGGGGCTACCGTTTTTGTGAAAGAATTAAAGACCGGTGCGGTTTCCGACATGTACGGCAACTACTCCTTGACACTAACCGGGGGCATCTACACCCTGGTTTATTCCTACATTGGTTTTACGACTATTGAACGAAGCATTGATTTTCAGGCCAATCAAACTCTTACCGTTGAACTCACACCCCGTCTGCACAACCTGAAAGAGGTAGAGATCCGTAGCGAGAAAGAGGATGTCAATATTAAAAAACCTGAGATGAGCACCTTCAGGATGGACATCCGCACCATCCAGCGGATCCCGGCCCTGATGGGCGAGGTTGACGTTATCAAAGCCATCCAGATGCTGCCGGGGGTACAGTCGGTAGGCGAGGGATCGAGCGGTTTCAGCGTGCGTGGCGGGGCTCCCGATCAGAACCTCGTCCTGCTCGACGAGGCGACGGTTTACAACGTCTCGCACCTCATGGGATTTTTCTCGGTGTTTAACAACGACGCCATCAGGGATGTTAAGCTTTACAAAGGCGATATACCGGCGAACTACGGTTCCCGGCTTTCGTCGGTGCTTGATGTGCGGATGAACGAAGGTAACTCGAAAAAGTATGAGGTCAACGGTGGGATCGGCATCATTGCCAGTCGCCTCACGCTCGAAGGTCCCCTCATCAAAGACCGTACTTCGTTCATCGTTTCGGGCCGCCGCACCTATGCCGGCCTTTTTCTACCTCTTTCGTCGAACAAGGCCCTGGCCGACAACCGCCTCTACTTTTACGACTTCAACGCCAAGATCAACCACCGCATCGACAACAACAACCAGATCTTCCTTTCGGGTTATTTTGGCCGCGACGTCTTTAAAAATGATTATGCCGGCTTGCGTTGGGGCAATGAAACAGGCACATTGCGTTGGAACCACCTCTTTACAAAGAAGCTCTTTTCCAACTTCTCCTTCATCTACACCAATTACCGGTACGCCCTGACGATGCCCGGGGGGGTGAACAACTCCTTCGAATGGACTTCGAACCTCAGGGACCTGGGCTTGAAAGGCGATTTCAGTTACTACCTCAACACCCGCAACACAATGAGGTTCGGCGCCTCTGTAGTGTATCACATGCTAAACCCGGGTATAGCCATGGGCATCGGCAACGAATCGATATTCAGCGAGGTGAAGATCCCTGCCAACAATGCCGTGGAGACCTGTGTTTATGCAAGCAATGAGCAGAAACTCAGCGACCGATTTACCGTTAAATACGGCATCCGTTTCTCCCTTTTTCATAATGTGGGACCAGGAACCGTGTTTCATTACGACAGTGCCTGGATGGCAACCGACTCCTCGGTTTATCCTGCGGGAAAGCTTTACAACACATACGGAGGCATGGAACCCCGCCTGGGATTGCTTTACGATATCAACGGGAAATCGTCGGTCAAGGCAAGCTATGCCCGCACATTCCAGTACTTTCAATTAGCACAGAATTCAACGGTAGGAACTCCGCTCGACATCTGGTTTACATCGGGTCCCAATGTAAAACCCCAGATAGCCGATCAGGTGGCGTTAGGGTATTTCAGGAATTTACGACGCAACACGATCGAGACTTCTGTGGAGGTCTATTACAAGTGGATGCAGAATGTGATCGATTTCAGGGATTATGCCCGGTTGCTGCTCAACACCAAACTCGAAGGTGAGATCCGTACCGGGAGGGCCTGGTCGTACGGCATCGAGTTTCTGGTCAGGCTGAATGAGGAAAAGCTAAGTGGCTGGGTGAGCTACACCTGGTCGCGCACCTTCAGGCAGATGGCGGAGATCAACGCCGGCAACAAATATCCGGCTCCTTACGACAAACCGCACAACCTGGCCATCGTATTGAACTATAACATCAGTAAAAGAATTTCGGTCTCTGCCAACTGGGTATATGCAACGGGAGCCCCGGTCACCTTCCCGACCGGGCGGGCCGAAGTGGGTGGCAAGATCATTCCCATCTATTCCGACCGCAATGCCTTCCGCTACCCGGACTACCACCGCCTTGACCTGAGCCTGACTTACTACAGCAAAGTCAAACCGGGCAGGCGGTTCAACTGGGATCTGAACTTCTCGGTTTACAACGCATACAACCGGAAAAACACCTGGTCGATAAATTTCGAACAGGACCATGAAAACCCTGATATAACGTATGCCGAGAAGGTCTATCTATTCGGTATCGTGCCCTCATTAACCTTTAATTTTCATTTCAACAATGATTAAACGCATTTTCTTTGGTATCCTGGTGCTGTTGGCGGTTACCGGCTGCACCGAACGAATCGAGGTCAAACTGGATGAAACCTATAACCGGCTGGTGGTTGACGGATGTGTTTCGACCGACAGCAGATGCTATCAGGTAAACCTTACCCGGTCGGTCGGCTATTTTTACAACGCCCCCGTGCCACGGGTCACCCATGCCACGGTGATCCTCTCGGATGGAACGAATCCCTATCCGCTGGCCGAAACCCGGCCGGGAGTATCGGGCGTTTATGCCACCGACAACCTCTTCGAAGGCCGCGCAGGTAAAACTTACACGCTGCAAGTCATACTGCCCGAAGCCATTGCGGGACATGCCACCTTCGAGGCCTCATGCGCGCTGCATCCTGTGACGCACCTTGATTCAGTTACATGCGAATTCCATTCTGATTATGGCAAGAAGGGCACCTGGTTCGTCAACCTTTGGGCACAGGAACCCGGCGAGGAGGTCAACTACTACCTGTTCGATCTTTACAGAAACGGCATCCTGTTGACCGACTCCATTCATAAAAAGGAGATCTCCGAGGATATTTTTTTCAACGGAAACTATCTTTCGGGACTCACGGTGATGTATCTCGACCAATCTGTCGAAGCGCAACGGCTCGTTCAGGGCGATACGATTACCGTACAGATGTCAGGAATCACTAAGGAGTACTTTAACTTTATCGATCAGGTAAAGCGATCGGATTTCAACCTCCCCTTCTTCAGCGGTCCACCGGCCAATATCCAGGGCAACATCAGCAACGGAGCGATCGGGTTCTTTGCAGCCTATTCGAGCACGTATGCCATGAAGGTGGTGAGATAATGAAATGGTGGGATTGGAAAATAGTAAAAGCGTAAAATGGCGTATCTTTTATGCAGGGGAATAATAGGCATTCCATTTGACCCTTGAAATTTAAAATCATTAACACATGAAATCCATTGTATATATGAAATACGGACCTCCTGAAGTTCTTCTTCCGAAGGAGGTCGAAAAACCCATTCCCGCGAACCATGAAGTTCTTGTCAAGGTTATAGCCACCACCGTGACCACTGCCGATTGCATGATGCGCAAGGGCGATACCGTTTTAAGCAGGATATTCCTGGGATTTAGAAAACCGCGGAAAAAATATCAAATCCCCGGAACCGAGTTCTCAGGCGTTGTTGAATCGGTTGGTCAAAAAGTCAGCAAGTTCAAACCCGGCGATGAGGTGTATGGTTTCAGAGGCTTTGGAACCGGTTGCTTTGCCTCGTACAAATGCATACATGAAAATGGTTCGCTGGCCCTGAAACCGCGTAACATGGATTTTCGCGAAGCCGCATCCATCGTTGACAGTGCATCAACGGCGTTGTTTTTCCTGAAAGAAAAGGCCGGTATCCAGAAAGGACAGAAAGTCTTGATAAATGGAGCATCCGGCAACATCGGAATATTTGCCGTTCAACTAGCAAGCTATTTCGGCGCAGAGGTGACAGGCGTTTGCGGTACCAGGAACATGGAGCTGGTTAAACTGTTGGGAGCCGAAAAAGTCGTGGATTATACCAAATACGATTTTACCGAAACCGTCAATACCTACGATATCATCTTCGATACTGTGGGAAAAAGTTCCTTTACCCATTGCAGGAAGGCGATTAAACCCGGTGGCAAATACCTGGTCACGGTTATTACATTTAGGCACGTTCTGCTGTCGTTGCTAACCCGGATCGGAAAGGGGAAGAAGGTGATCTTTTCCATGTCGGTTAACAAGACCGAATCATTGAATTTTATCCGGACCATGGTTGAAGCCGGAAACCTGGTAACTATTATCGATAAAGAATATTCCCTTGAAGAAATACAGGAAGCCCACACCTATGTTGAAAAAGGTCATAAAACGGGAAGTGTGGTGATTACCGTCAACAATTAACCGGGATATGAAAAAACGTTACAAAAGGCTATTGAAAATTTGCCATTTACTTCTTTAAACCTCTCGATTAAATCAAACATTTATGAAAAATCTGATATTCTTTATTCATTTCCTTTTCATCTCGACGGCGATTTTCGGGCAGGTGACAAAAACGACAGATCAGGATTTATTGAATCATTATCCCCTTCCAATAGTGGATAAGCGTGTTGAAATCCTGAGTATCGTCTTTCGCCTGGCGGGGAATTTTGAATACAACGATGACGCTTACCGGAGCTATGTTTCGGATATTCACAACCACTTCGACAAGTACAAAAATCATCCCCTTATTGTCTTTGCCAAAGAAATGAGCGATAAAAACGGGGTCAGTTTTGATGCCGTACAGGCGATGGCAATTTACTTGAACCAGCCACCTTTGTTGGATCCGCTGGTTCCATTTTCCTCAATAATCCCGGAACGAAGATGGGGACAGGACAATGCCGGTAAATTCGTGGCGCTGTTGAAACAGTTCTACATTGATGCCCGAGGCGATGCCTTCTTAGCGGAACACGAAACCCTGTATCAAACCGCACAGGAAAGAATCATCCCGGTTTACAAAGCCCTGGATCTAAACTGGTACCATCAATTTTATGGCACAGTGACGGATGGCAGCCTGAACATCATCGCCGGATTGGGGCTTGGTGGAGGCAATTATGGCCCAAAAGCAGTATTTTCCGATGGTTCCGAAGCCATCTATGCCATCATGGGAACATGGTTGATTGATAGCGCCAATATGCCTGTTTATCCCGTGGATCAATACCTGCCCACCCTCATCCATGAATTCAACCATTCCTGGGTAAATCCCCTGACAAAAAAATATGAAAAGGAATTTGAAGATGGTGGGAAAAAACTCTTCGACCTTATGAAAGAAGGCATGGGGAACCAACATTATAACAACTGGCAGACCATGATGAATGAGTCGCTGGTAAGGGCCTCGGTGATCCGTTACCTGTTGAAGCACCACCCCGACGGTAAAGCAGCCAAAGACCAACTGATCTCTGACTTCGGCAGGGGATTCTTCTGGATGAAAGGTCTTGTTGAGATCCTGGGTGTTTATGAAAAAAACCGGGACAGATATCCGACTCTTGAGAGTTACGTCCCGGTTCTGGTTGATTTTTACAACGGGATGGTTGTTAAAAGTGCTTCGATGTTTGAAATAGCAGAATAAGCATGGATCGGCAATCAACAATCGCATTATTTTCAGAAATAGAATTCAGGTTTGTAACAATCATTAATAGTTTATAATTTTAAGCTCTGAATTCTGTTAAATTCTTCATAAAAAATGTTTTAAAGGTTCTTTATAATTTCGAGTGGATAACATAATAGGGATTGATTTTAGAGAAGTCGAGTTTACCAGTCAGCAAATAGATAACTGCTTTAATTGTATCAGAACGTTGA